>Ga0255338_1000083_pt1 | contig 406815 bp, 359 predicted proteins | sample MeOH1_35cm_T4_19_FD_203715 | JGI IMG/M metagenome (GOLD analysis project Ga0255338, IMG submission 203715) | Sandy soil microbial communities from University of British Columbia, Vancouver, Canada - MeOH1_35cm_T4_195 | ecosystem: Engineered > Artificial ecosystem > Sand microcosm >... | reverse complement strand
GCGGTGCGGCGGACGAAGGTCAGCGTCTTCATGTTCTCGTCCCTGATGGCGGGCGTCGCCGGCATCCTCGAGGCCGGCTGGCTCGGCGGCGTCACCACCAACCTCGGCCAGTCGATGGAGCTCAGCGTCATCGCCGCCACGGTGATCGGCGGTGCCAACCTGCTCGGCGGCGCGGGCACCGTGTTCGGCTCGGTGGTCGGCGCCGCGCTCATCGAGGTGATCCGCAACTGCCTCATCCTGCTCGGCATCAGCACGTTCTGGCAGGGAGCCTTCGTCGGCGGCTTCATCATCCTCGCCGTTGCCTTCGACCGCATCAGGGCCTATCGCGAGAGCGACATGTGAGGGGGGCGGCATCCGTGGTGAAGCGAGGGCGGCAGACTCAGGGCGCGAGCGCCGCTTCCGAGGCCGTCGTCGCCGAGGGCGCGGCGAGGCCGAAGACGCCGGTGCGGCCTGCCTCGCCGCGGATGTCGGGAACCTTCGTCCACTTCTCGGTCGCCAACGAGATCGGCCAGCGCATCGTGCGCGGCGACTACCCGCCCGGCACCATCCTGCCCAACGAGGCGGAGTGGTCGGAGATGTTCGGCGTCGGCCGCTCGGTCGTCCGCGAGGCGATCAAGATGCTGATGGCGAAGAACCTCCTGTCGTCGCGCCCGAAGATCGGCAGCTGGGTCGAGCCGCGCGAGCGCTGGAACCTGCTCGATCGCGAGGTGCTGACCTGGTACGCGGCGTCGCCGGAGCGGCACGCCTTCCTGAAGACGGTGCAGGAGTTCCGCCACATCATCGAGCCGGAGGCCGCCGCTCTCGCGGCGGTTCGCCGCAGCGAGGGCGAGCTCGAGGCGATCAGCCGGGCCTGCCGCGAGATGGGCACCGCCCGGACGCTGAGCGAGCGCACCGCCGCCGACACCCGCTTCCACCTCGAGATCCTGCGCGCCGCCGGCAACGAGCTGCTGCTGCCGCTCGGCGCCTTGATCGATTCCGCCCTCGAGGGCCTGTTCGTGTTCGTCACCCGCGAGGTCAACGACCTGCGGCACGCCCAGGACCTGCACGAGGACATCGAGAAGAACATCCGCCTGCAGCGGCCGGAGGCGGCGCGCAAGGCGGTGCGCCGGCTGCTCACCAACACCGACGGCGTGATCGCCACCCAGGCGGCCGGCCGCGCCGCCCCACGCGCCGCCGGCGGGTCCGCCTAGACCGCTCGCCAGATCGGAGACGACCGATGTTCCGATGGGGTATCCTGTCGACCGCCAAGATCGCCCGGGAGCACATGATCCCGGCGTTGATCAACTCCGACAACGGTGTCGTCGCGGCGATCGCGAGCCGCGACGAGGCCCGCGCGCAAGCGGTGGCCGCGTGCTTCGGCGTGCCGCACGCCTTCGGCTCCTACGAGGCGCTGCTCGCCTCCGACGCGGTCGACGGGGTCTACATTCCGCTGCCCACCTCGCAGCACGTCGAGTGGGCGATCCGCGCCGCCGACGCCGGCAAGCACGTCCTCGTCGAGAAGCCGCTCGCGCTCGCCGCCGAGGACATCCGGCCGGTGATCGCGGCGCGCGACCGCAACGGCGTCCTCGTCTGCGAGGCGTTCATGGTGGTCTTCCACCCGCAGTGGATCAAGGTCCGCGAGCTGGTGGCGGAGGGGGCGATCGGCCGACTGCGGCACATCCAGGGCGCCTTTTCCTATTTCAACGACGACCCGTCGAACATGCGCAACATCCTGGCGCTCGGCGGCGGGGCGCTGCCCGACATCGGCGTCTACCCGACGGTCGCCGCCCGCTTCGTCACCGGCCGCGAGCCGCTGCGCGTCCAGGCGACCGTTGAGCGCGACGCGGTCACCGGCACCGACGTCTACTCGACGGTGCGGGCCGACTTCGGCGACCTCGACCTCACCTTCTACGTCTCGACGCGGCTCGCCGACCGGCAGACGATGGTCTTCCATGGCGACCGCGGCGTCATCGAGGTCGCCTCGCCCTTCAACGCCGGCCTCTACGACGACCACCGCATCGTGCTGCACGACGCGTCGCACACCGAGGCGCGGGTCTTCCGCTTCCCCGGCACGCAGCAGTACCGGCTGGAGGCCGAGGCCTTCGTGCGCGCCGCCCGCGGCGGCGGCGGCCGGGTGTTCACCCTCGAGGACTCGATCCTCAACCAGCGGGTGATCGACGCCGTCTTCGCGGCCGGCGCCAGCGGCGGGTGGGCGCCGGTCTGACCGGCGCCGCCCCTCGGCCGCTCGGCGATCAGAAGGCTTCGGGCGGGAGCGCCATCAGCACGCCGGCGTCGGCCGCGAGCGTCGCCTCGAGGGCGAGCGTCTGCGGCAGCAGGCGGGCGACGAAGAACCGCGCGACCTCGATCTTGCGCCGCTCAAGCGGGGTCGCCGCGTCGCCGCGGGCGCGCGCCGCCGCCGCCATCCGCACCCACATCCAGCCGAGCGCGACGAGGGCGAAGAAGCGCAGGTAGTCGGTCGCGCCGCCCGCTGCGGCGGCCGCGCCCGCGGCGCCGAGGCGCGCCGTCGCCGCCTCGAGCCGGTCGAGCGCGTCCGCGACCGGCCCGGCGAGGTCGGCGTTGCCGGCGCCTGCGGCCGCGAGTTCGGCCCGGACGAGGGCGAAGAAGCGCCGCGGCAGCGCGCCGCCGTCCATCGCCAGCTTCCGCCCGACGAGGTCGAGCGCCTGCACGCCGTTCGTCCCCTCGTAGATCTGGGTGATCCTCGCATCGCGGACGAACTGCTCCATCCCCCACTCGCGGATGTAGCCGTGGCCGCCGAAGACCTGCTGCGAGGCGACCGCGGTCTCGAAGCCGAAGTCGGTGAAGGCGGCCTTCACCACCGGCGTCAGCAGCGCGACGAGGCCATCGGCGGCGGCGCGCGCGCCCGCGTCCGGGTCGCGCTCGGCGACGTCCATCCGCAGCGCCGTCCACACCGAGAGCGCGCGGGCGCCGTCGGCGAGGGCGCGCCCGGTGAGCAGCATCCGCCGCACGTCCGGGTGGGCGATGATCGGCACCGGCCCGGCCGTGCCGTCGACGCCGTTGCCCTGCCGCCGCTCGCGGGCGTAGGCGACGGCCGCCTGGTTGGCCGCCTCGGCGATGCCGAGCCCCTGGATGCCGACGAACAGGCGCTCGGCGTTCATCATCGTGAACATCGCCCGGAGCCCGCGCCCGGGTTCCCCCAGCAGCCAGGCGGTGGCGCCGTCGTAGTTCATGACGCAGGTCGGCTGGGCGTGGATGCCCATCTTGTGCTCGAGCGCGCCCACGGACATGGCGTTGCGGGCGCCGAGCCCGCCGTCCGCGTCGACCAGGACCTTCGGGCAGAGGAACAGGCTGATGCCGTGCACGCCGCGCGGCGCGTCGGGCAGCCGGGCGAGCACCAGGTGGACGATGTTGCCGCCGAGGTCGTGGTCGCCCGAGGAGATGAAGATCTTGGTGCCGGTGATGGCGTAGCTGCCGTCGCCGTTCGGCGCGGCGCGGGTCGAGAGCAGGCCGAGGTCGGTGCCGGCGGCGGCCTCGGTCAGCGCCATGGCGCCGGTCCACTCGCCGGAGATCATCTTCGGCAGGTAGGTCGCCTTCAGCGCGTCGTCGGCGTGCCGGGCGATCGCCTCGACCGCGCCGCGGGTGAGCCCCGGATAGAGACCGAAGGAGAGGTTCGCCGAGGCGATCATCTCGTCGAGGAAGAGCTGCAGCACCCGCGGCAGCCCCTGGCCGCCGAACGCCGGATCGCCCGAGAGGGCCGGCCAGCCGCCGTCGACGAAGGTGCGATAGGCGTCGATCGTGCCCTTCGGCGTCACCACCGCGCCGTCGACGAGGCGGCTTCCCTCCTCGTCGCCGGAGCGGTTGAGCGGCGCCAGCACGCCCGCCGCGAACCTGCCCGCCTCGCCGAGGACGCTGACCGCGAGCTCCGCCGTCACCGCCTCGAAGCCGGGAAGGCGCGCCAGGGTGCCGTCGAAGTCGAAGACCCGCTCGAGCAGGAACGCCATGTCGTCGACGGGTGGGATGTAGGTCGCCAAGGCAATGTTCTCCTCGAGGAGCGCGGCGCGCCCGGATCGGTTCGTCCGGCATCCTATCTCCGCGGCCGGGCCGGCGCGACGCTCGGGGCCTGCGGCGGAGGCGCCCGTCTGCCCGGCCACATGCTACGACGGCCAACGATCGGCGCGCGCCGGTTGATCCAGGCGATCCCGCGCCATTCCGCCGGAGACCGGCGCCGCGCCATGTTGCGGTGCATCAATGCGGCACCGCAGCAAAGAGGCCATCGTCCATTCACGGAAGCACCTCACCCGGCGATGTGTGGCAGGTCTCACATGAGCAGCGAAGCCGCGCCTTCCCTCCTTCTGCCGTTCCTCGATCCGCGGGCCTGGGGGGCCGTGGCGCCCGCCGGGGCCTCCGAAGCGCCGGCCGGCACCGCCGCGCCGGTCGGGCCGCTCGGCGAATACCTCGTCGACGCCTGGCAGCGCTCGGTGCTGTTCCTGGATGTCCTGCGCCGGCGCGGCAACGAGCAGGAAGAGATCACCTCCCGCCCGCAGGCGACGGTGCTCTCCTTCGGCCATGAGGTGCTGATGAGCGGTCGGGCGCTGCCGCGGCCGATCAACTATTCGCTCTCGCGCATCGTGCCGCCGAAGGGTGTCGAGGTCGATCCGCGCAAGCGCCCGGTGGTGGTGGTGGATCCGCGCGCCGGGCAGGGGCCCGGCATCGGCGGCTTCAAGACCGAGAGCGAGATCGGCGAGGCGCTGGCGAACGGCCATCCGGTCTACTTCGTCGGCTTCGCCGCCGAGCCGGAGCCGGGCCAGACCTTCCTCGACGTCGTCGAGGGGCAGGTCGCCTTCTTCGAGCGTATCGTCGCGATGCACCCCGAGGCGCCGCGCCCGTTCGCCATCGGCAACTGCCAGGCCGGCTACCAGACGCTGATGGTGGCGATGCTGCGGCCCGAGCTGTTCGGGCCGTGCATGGTGGCGGGCTCGCCGATGTCCTACTGGCAGGGCGTGCGCGGCAAAAACCCGATGCGCTATTCCGGCGGCCTGCTCGGCGGCTCCTGGCTCACCGCGCTCGTCAGCGACCTCGGCGGCGGCAAGTTCGACGGCACCTGGCTGATCCTGAACTTCGACGAGCTGAACCCGGCGAACTGGCTGTGGGGCAAGCAGTACGACGTCTACGCCGCCGTCGACACCGAGGGCCCGCGCTACCTCGAGTTCGAGAAGTGGTGGGGCGACTTCATCACCCTCAACGGCGGCGAGATCCAGTTCCTGGTCGACGAGCTGTTCATCGGCGACAAGCTCACCCGCAACGAGGTGCGCTCGACTGACGGCAAGGTCTTCGACCTGCGGAACATCTCCTCCCCGGTCATCGTCTTCACCTCCGAGGGCGACAACATCTCGCCGCCGCCGCAGACGCTCGGGTGGATCCTCGACCTCTACAAGGACGTGGACGACATCCGTGCCGAGGGCCGCACCATCGTCTACTGCATGAACCAGACGGTGGGACACCTCGCCATCTTCGTGTCCGCCAAGGTGGGCGCGAAGGAGGACGAGGAGATGGTCCGCCTGATGGACCTGATCGACTGCCTGCCGCCCGGCCTCTACGAGCTCGTAATCGAGCCTGCCGCCGAGACCGCGGCGGGCGGGGCGCCGAAGCCGGCCTGGCACAGCCGCTTCGAGGCGCGCTCGCTCGACGACGTCCGCGCCGTCGGCCGCAACAGCGTCGAGGACGACCGGGCCTTCGCGGCGGTGCGCCGGGTGTCGGAGATCAACCACTCGCTCTACCGCACCTTCCTGCAGCCGATGGTGCGTGCCATGGCGACGCCGCAGCTCGCCGAGGCGCTGTTCGCCTTCAATCCGCTGCGGATGAGCTACACCGCCTTCGCCGACGGCAACCCCTTCATGAAGGGCGTCGCCGACCTCGCCGAGAAGGTGTCGGCGGCGCGCCGCCCGGTCGCCGCCGACAACCCCTTCCTGGCGATGCAGAAGGCCTTCTCGGACCAGCTCGTCGCCGGCCTCGACGCCTACCGCGGCGCGCACGACCAGTGGGTCGAGAAGACGTTCTTCGCGGTCTACGGCTCGCCGATGCTGCAAGGCCTCATCGGGCTCAACCTCGACGAGCCGGTGCGGCGGCTGCCGGCCAACAGCCCGCAGAAGGAGGCGCTGCGCGCCGGGCGGATCGCCGAGCTGCGCGCGCGGGTGGGCGACGGTGGCCTCGACGCGGCGCTCGTGCGCGGCGCGCTCTACGTCGTCTCGGCCGTGCGGGCGCTCGACGAGAACTGCGCGAAGGCGCTGAACGAGGCGCGGCAGCGCCTGCTGCACCTTCCGCTCGCCGCCTTCAAGGCGCTGGTGCGCGAGCAGTTCTACATCCTGCTGCTGGAGCGCGAGGCGGCGGTCGAGGCGATCGCCACCCTGGTGACCGACGCCGCCGAGCGGCGGGAGCTCGTCGCCACGGTGGCGGCGATCGCGGCGGCCGACGGCGTCTACACGCTCGCCGAGCGCCAGCGGCTCGAGCGGCTCGCCGAGATCCTCGCCGTCGCGGCGCCCGAGCCGCAGGGCCCGGCGCTCGCCGCCGCGCCGGCGCGCCGGATCGCCTCGGCCACCGCCGGCTGACGTGATCCGGGCGGCCACCGCAAAATCCCGTCCCGGGAAGGAACGCCTTCGATGCCGACCATCGCGAGCCGCATGCTCGAGGACATCCGGCCGGGCGACGGAGCCACCGCGCGCCGCACGGTCCGCGCCGCCGACCTGAAGGCCTGGGCCGCCGCCTTCGGCGACGCCGGGCTCCTGGCCGGGGCGGGCGAGACGCAGGCGGCCGCCGGGTTCGCCGCCTCGCTGTTCGCCGCGCTCGTCGGGTCCGCCCTGCCGGGGCCGGGCGCGGCGATCCGCTCCAGCACCGTCACCCTGGCGGCGGCGCTGCCGGTCGACGTGCCGCTCACCGTCGCCCTCTCGGTGCGCGAGGTCCGCGCCGCCGACCGGACGGTGCTGCTCGACGGCCGCCTGTCCGCGCCGGATGGCACCGTCGTCGCCACCGCCGCGATCACCGTGGCGACGCCCGCCGTCGCGGTGAAGGTCGACGTGCCGGAACACGGGCTCGACGGCCTGCTCGACCGTTGCCGCGGCCTCGATCCGATGCCGACGGCGGTGGTCCATCCCCTCAGTCTCGACGCCGTCGCCGGCGCGCTCGACGCGGCCGCCGCGGGGCTGATCCTGCCGGTGCTCTACGGCCCGGAGGCGGAGATCCGCCGCATCGCCGAGGCCGGCGGGCTCGACCTCGCAGGCGCGCGCATCGTCGCGACGGCCGGCGAGGAGGAGTCCGCCGCCAAGGCCGCCGCGGCGGCCGGCGCCGGCGAGGTCCACGCGCTCATGAAGGGCAGCCTGCACACCGACGTGCTGCTCCACGCCGTGGTGCAGAAGGAGGCGGGGCTGCGCAACGGCCGGCTGCTCAGCCACTGCGCCCTGATGTCGGTTCCGACTTACGCGCGGCGGGTGGTGGTGACGGACGTCGCCCTCAACATCGCGCCGGACACCGACCAGAAGCGCGACATCTGCCAGAACGCCATCGGCTTCGCCAAGGCGCTCGGGGTCGAGACGCCGAAGGTCGCCGTGCTGGCGGCGGTCGAGATGGTGCGCACCAAGATGGCCGCGACCCTCGACGGCGCCATCCTCGCCAAGATGGCCGACCGCCGGCAGATCGTCGGCGGCATCGTCGACGGACCGCTCGATCTCGACGCGGCGGTGGACGCGGAGGCGGCCCGGGTGAAGCACATCGTCTCCCCGGTGGCGGGCGCCGCCGACGTGCTCGTGGTGCCGAACATCGAGGCCGGCAACATGGTCTACAAGAACCTCGCCTTCATGTCGGACGCCGAGACCGCCGGCCTGGTGGTGGGGGCGCGGGTGCCGGTGATGCTGACGAGCCGCGCCGACAGCGCCGCCGCCCGCCGCTTCTCCGCCGCGGCCGCCGTCCTCTACGCCGACGCGCTGCGGCGCGATCCCGAGGCCATCCAGCCGACGACCGCCGACTAGCCAGCGGCCGCGCCGTCGACCCGTCGTCCATCGACCGCGCCGGGACGAAGCCCGGCGCCGAAGTCGGAGCCCTTGCCATGACCGATGCCGTTCTGGTGGTGAACGCCGGCTCGACGAGCCTCAAGTTCGCGGCCTATGCCGCGGCGGCCGGCGGTGGCGCGCCGCTCCTCTGCCGGGGCGTCGTCGACAGCATGACGACCGGACCGCAGTTCGTCGCCAAGACGCCCGAGGGCAAGCCCATCGACGCGCACGAGTGGGGCGAGGGGCAGGCGATCGACCACAAGACGGCGCTCAAGTTCATCGTCGCCTGGCTCGAGCGGCACGAGGCCGACATCCGCGTGGTGGCCGCCGGCCACCGCGTCGTGCTCGGCGGCACGCGCTTCGCAGCGCCGGTCGTCGTCACGCCGGAGGTGCTCGACTATCTCGACGGCCTCGCCGCCATGGAGCCGTCCCACCAGGCGTTCAACGTGCGCGGCGCGCGGGCGCTCGCGGAGGAGTTTCCCCACCTGCCGCAGGTCGCGGCGTTCGACACCTCGTTCCACCGCACGATGCCGGAGGTGGCGCAGGTCTATGCGCTGCCGAAGGCGGCCCGCGATACCGGCGTGCGCCATTGGGGCTATCACGGCATCTCCTACGACTACATCAGCCGCGAGGTGCCGAAGCACGCGCCGGACGCGCGCCGCGTCATCGTCGCCCACCTCGGCGGCGGCGCCTCGGTGTGCGCGATGCTCGACGGCAAGAGCATCGAGACCAGCATGGCCTTCGCCGGCCTCACCGGCCTGCCGATGGCGACCCGCGCCGGCGACGTGCCGGCGGACGTGATCTTCTACCTCCTGCGCAGCGGCGCCTACACCGAGGCGACGCTCGAGAAGGCGCTCTACGGCGAGGCCGGGCTGCTCGGCCTCTCCGGCCTCAGCAGCGACATGCGGATGCTGCAGGACAGCGCCGACCCCGGGGCGAGGCTCGCGGTCGACTACTTCGTCTACTGCCTGGTGAAGTTCATCGGCGCCTACGCGGCGCTCCTCGGTGGGCTCGACGCCCTCGTCTTCACCGCCGGCATCGGCGAGAACTCGGCCGTGGTGCGCGCCGCCGTGCTGGCGCGGCTCGAATGGCTCGGGCTCACAGTCGACGCGGCCGCGAACGCCGCCAACGGCCCGCGCATCTCCACCGCCGACAGCAAGGCGGCGGCCTTCGTCATCCCCACCGACGAGGAGCTGATGATCGCCCGCCACACGCTGGCGCTGGTGAAGCCCGCCTGAGCGCCACGACCTTATCCTGGATCAATCCGAACGGCCGCCGACGATCTATAGTCGGCGAAGCTCGTCCGCGGCTCCACGCCGCGACGGCGCCGCGGGAGGTCGGGCGGGTCGCAAGGCGGCCGGTCACCAGGAGGGAACGGGATGAACCTGCGCAAGAAGCTCGTCGTCGAACCGGGCACGCGGGTACGGCTCAAGGACGTGGACGCCGCCTTTCACGGCGACTACGCGTCGGCCGACCACGCCAAGGACGACCTCGCCAAGAACGTGGCGCACCTCGCCGAGCTGCAGCAGAAGCTCTACGGCGAGAAGAAGCACGCCCTGCTCGTCGTGCTGCAGGGCATCGATGCCGCCGGCAAGGACGGCACCTGCTGGCACGTGATGGCGGCCATGAACCCGCAGGGCACCTACGTGAAGGGCTTCAAGCAGCCGACCGAGGAGGAGCGGCAGCACGACTTCCTCTGGCGGGTGCACCCCCACGCCCCCGGCCTCGGGCAGGTGGCGGTGTTCAACCGCTCGCACTACGAGGACGTGCTGGTGGTGCGCGTGCACGACCTGGTGCCGAAGGAGGTCTGGTCGCAGCGCTACACGCTGATCAACGACTTCGAGAAGTTGCTCACCCTGCAGGGCGTCACCATCCTCAAGTTCTTCCTCTACATCACGCCGGAAGAGCAGCTCGAGCGCTTCCGCCAGCGCCTCGACGACCCCGCCCGGCAGTGGAAGATCAGCGAGTCCGACTACACCGAGCGCGCCCTGTGGGACCAGTACGTCGCGGCCTACGAGGACATGCTGGAGAAGTGCTCCACGCCGCACGCGCCGTGGTACGTCATCCCCTCGAACCACAAGTGGTTCCGCAACCTTGCGGTGTCGCAGATCATCGAGTCGGCGCTCGACGACATGAAGCTCCGGCTGCCGGCGCCGACCGTCGACCTCGCCAAGATCCGGCGGGCCTACCACCAGGCCGCGAAGGTGGCGCCGGCCGGCGGCTAGCGGCTCTGCTCCAGCCCTCGGAGCTCACGCTTCGGGGCCGCCCGGCGGGCTCGGCGAAGAGGCCTCCGGCGGACCTTCGGATGGTCGCGAACCGTAACTTCTTACTATAACTTTTACCTTCGCCGAATCGTCAAAGGGTGCGACGACGCCGGTGGGCGACGTGACGTGCCCCGCGACGTTCGTCGGAACGGCGGTGCCCCATGGCCATCACCCTCCTCGTCTTCCTCCTGGTCTACGTCGCCATGGGCTTCGGCAAGCTGCCGGGCTTCAAGGTGGACCGGACCGGCGCGGCCGTGGTTGGCGCCCTCGCGATGATGGTCGCGGGCAGCATCAGCCCCAAGGCCGCCTGGGACTCGATCGACTATTCGAGCGTCGGCATGCTGTTCGGGCTGATGGTGGTGTCGTCGGCCTTCGTGGTGTCGGGCTTCTACGCCTGGACGGCCGAGCGCGTCGCCCTGCTGCCGGTGAGCGCGCCGGCGCTCCTCGCGGTGCTCGTCGCCGTCGGCGGCGTGCTCTCGGCGCTCCTCACCAACGACGTGGTGGTGGTGGCGATGACGCCGCTTCTCGTCTCGCTCACCCTGGCGCGCGGGCTCAATCCCGTGCCGTTCCTGCTCGCCTTCTGCTTCGCCGCCAACACCGGGTCCGCCGGCACCCTGATCGGCAGCCCGCAGAACATGATCGCGGCGCAGCAGCTCGGCCTGTCCTTCACCGGCTTCCTCGGCGTCGCCGCGCTGCCGGCGCTCGTCTCGCTGCCGGTCGTCTGGGCCGTCGTCGCCCTCGTCTATCGTGGCCGCTGGACGCTTCCCGGGCAGGTGCCGGGATCGGTGCGGGCCGAGGCGGACGACGTGCCGCCGCTCGACAAAGTCGAGACGCTGAAGGCGGGGCTCGTGACCTTCCTGGTGGTCCTCGCCTTCATCGTCAGCGACTGGCCGCGCGAGCTCATCGCGCTCGGCGCCGCCGGCATCCTCCTGATCAACCGGCAGATCGCCTCGAGCGACGTCATGAAGCACGTCGACGGCAGCCTCTTGCTGCTCATCATGGGGCTCTTCGTCGTCAATGCGGCGATGGCGGCGACGGGGCTGCCGCAGGATCTCCTGAACGGCCTGCGCGGCGCCGGCGTCAACCTCGACGACCCGCTCGCCCTCTTCCTCGTCAGCGGAGCGCTCAGCAACATCGTCGGCAACAACCCGGCGGTGATGCTGCTGGTGCCGTTCCTGACGCCCGGCGCGGAGGCGGACGCGCTCGGCGCGGCGCTCGCCCTCGGCACCGGGTTCTCCAGCAACCTCATCGTGTTCGGCAGCCTCGCCGGGATCATCGTCGTGGAGCAGGCGGCGGCCTGCCGGGTCCGCATCTCCTTCGGCGAGTTCGCGCGCGCGGGCGTGCCGGTCACCATCGCCTGCATGGCGCTCGCGGCGCTCTGGATCGTGGCGATCGGGCCCTGACCGGCGATCCCGCGCCCGCGCCGTCGCGCCTTTGTTCGAAGTCAAGGAAGCCGGCGCCGCCGGGCGCCATGAGTGTCGAGCGCGTGGCCGGCCGGCGGCCACGCCGGAACGGGGGTCGTCATGGCGAAGACCGCGGCCGCTACGGCCATCGCGACGGGGGCGGCGCCCCGCGCTGCATCTGCGACGACGTCGTCCGGCGCGCCGCCGCGCCTCGATGCGGCCGGCATCGCCGCGGCGTTCACCGCGCTCGGCAGCTCGCCGAAGGGCCTGACCTCGGCCCAGGCGAAGGACCTGCAGGCCAAGTATGGCCCGAACGCCATCGCGGCGCACGAGGAGAGCCGCTGGCAGAAGCTGTTCGGCTATTTCTGGGGGCCGATCCCCTGGATGATCGAGGCCGCGGCGCTCCTGTCGCTGGTGCGGTTCGACTGGCCCGACTTCACCGTGGTGATGGGCCTCCTCCTCTACAACGCCCTCGTCGGCTTCTGGCAGGACAGCAAGGCGGCGAGCGCGCTCGCGGCGCTGAAGAAGGGCCTCGCCCTCAAGGCGCGCGTGCTGCGCGACGGCGCCTGGGCGACCGTCGACACCGCGGCGCTGGTGCCCGGCGACGTCGTCAGCGTCTCCGGCGGCGAAACGCTGCCGGCCGACCTCGTCCTCACCGACGGAAAATACCTCTCGGTCGACCAGGCGGCGCTGACGGGTGAATCCCTGCCGGTGTCGAAGGCGGTTGGCGACAGCGGCTATTCCGGCTCGATCGTGCGCCAGGGGACGATGACCGGCCTCGTCACGGCGACCGGCAACAGCACCTTCTTCGGCCGCACCGCCAAGCTCGTGGCGTCCGCCGGCGCCAAGTCGCACGCCGAGAAGGCGGTCGTCCAGATGGGCGACTTCCTGATCATCCTCTCGGCGGTCCTCGCGGTGGTTCTGGTGCTCGCCCAGGTGCACCGCGACATCGTCGCCGACGGCCACTGGGAGTGGCAGCACGCGGGCGCCATCGTGCAGCTCGTCCTCGTCCTCTTGGTCGCCTCTGTGCCGGTGGCGACGCCGGCGGTGATGTCGGTCACCATGGCGCTCGGCGCGCTCGCCCTGTCGAAGCAGAAGGCGATCGTCTCGCGCCTCTCCGCCATCGAGGAGCTCGCCGGCGTCGACGTCCTGTGCTCCGACAAGACCGGCACGCTCACCCTCAACCAGCTCACCCTGCAGGCGCCGATCCCCTGGCAGCAGGCCGCTCCCGACGAACTGATCCTCGGCGCGGCGCTCGCCTCGCAGAAGCAGAGCGACGACGCCATCGACAAGGCGGTGCTCGCCGCGGTCAAGGATCCGAAGGCGCTCGACGCCTATCACCAGGTCGACTTCACGCCGTTCGACCCGGTAAACAAGAAGACGGCGGCCACCGTGACGGGCCCCGACGGCAAGACGATCCACTACGCCAAGGGCGCGCCGCAGGTGATCGCGGCGCTGTGCGGCCTCCCGCAGGACGGCGCCAAGGACTACTTCGCCGCGGTCGACCGGCTCGCCCGCGACGGCACCCGCGCCCTCGGCGTCGCCCGCTCCGACGACGGCGAGCACTGGACGCTGCTCGGCCTCCTGCCGATGCTCGATCCGCCGCGGCCGGACGCCGCCGCCACCATCGCGCGGGCCAAGGAGCTCGGCGTTTCGGTGAAGATGGTCACCGGCGACGACGTGGCGATCGGCAGCGAGATCGCCCGCGAGCTCGGCCTCGGCGACCACCTCCTGGTGGCGAGCGAGGTGTTCGGCGAGGATTCGAGCCCCCAGCACATCGCCGTCGACGCCGCGCGCGCGGTCGAGGTGGCGGACGGCTTCGGCCGGGTGTTCCCGGAGCACAAGTTCCAGATCGTCAAGGCGCTGCAGGAGCGCGGCCACATCGTCGCGATGACCGGCGACGGCGTGAACGACGCGCCGGCGCTGAAGCAGGCGGACTGCGGCGTCGCCGTGAGCGGCGCCACGGATGCCGCCCGCAGCGCCGCGGCGCTGATCCTCACGGCGCCCGGCCTCTCGACGATCATCAACGCCATCATGGAGGCGCGCGCGATCTTCGAGCGCATCACCAGCTACATCTACTACCGCATCGCCATGACGCTCAACATCATGCTCGTGGTGGTGCTGGTCTACCTCGTCTACGACTTCATGCCGCTGACGGCGATCATGATCGTGTTCATGGCGCTGCTCGACGACATCCCGATCATGACGATCGCCTACGACAACGTGAAGGTGCAGAACCAGCCGGTGCGGTGGAACATGCAGCGCATCATCTCGTTCTCCACCATCATGGGCATCATGGCGCTGGTGCAGAGCTTCGGCATCGTGATGCTCGGCATGTTCTGGATGAAGAGCCCCGAGCTCACCGCGATCCTGCCGATGGACCTGCCGCACGTGCAGACCATGCTGTTCCTGCAGCTCGCGGCGGGTGGCCACCTACTGTTCTTCGTGTCGCGCGTCCAGGGCACGCTGCTGAAGCCGCCCTATCCGAGCCTGCCGGTGCTCGGGGCGGTGATGGGCACGCAGGTCTTTGCCATCTTCATGTGCGCCTACGGCTGGTTCATGCCGGCGCTGCCGTGGCTGCTCATCGGCGTCGTGTGGGCCTACTGCCTCGTCTGGACCCTGATCATGGACGTGGTGAAGCTGCTCTACTTCCGCGTGCTGGACGCGCGGGCCCGCCGGACGAGCGTCATCGACGCCTCGATCGGCTCGCTGCAGCCGGGCTGAGCGGCCCGGCCGCGCTCGCGCCCGTCACGCGATCATGGCGCGCAACTCGGCCTTCTGGACCTTGCCGTTGGCGTTCTTCGGCAAGGGCTCGGGGAGCAGGACGATGCGTTCCGGGACCTTGTAGTCGGACAGCCGCTCGGCGCAGTGGCGGCGGACGGCGTCGACGGTCAGGGCCGCGCCGGCCTTCGGCACCACGAAGGCGTGCACCCGCTCGCCGAGCACCGGGTCGGGCGAGCCGACGATCGCGCACTCGACCACCCCCTCGAGGCTGCACAGCACGTTCTCCACCTCGGCGCTGAAGACCTTGAAGCCGCCGCGGTTGATCATGTCCTTGCGGCGGTCGAAGAGCCGCACGAAGCCGTCGGCGTCGATCGACCCGATGTCGCCGGACCGCCAGAAGCCGTCCACGAACTCGCTCGCGTTGGCCTCCGGGCGCGCCCAGTAGCCGGGCACCACCATCGGGCCGGAGATCCACAGCTCGCCGAGCGCGCCGGGCGCCACCTCGGCGCCCCCCTCGTCGAGCACCTTGACCTCGGCGCAGGGAACGAGCTGGCCGACGCTGTCCATGTGCTCGCGCCAGCACGTCCGCGGCATGATGGTCGTCGGCGAGGTGGTCTCGGTCGCCCCGTAGGCGTTGAGCAGCAAGAGGTGCGGCAGCTTCGCGGCGAGCAGCTCGATCGTCGCCACCGGCATCGGCGCGCCGCCGAAGCAGCCGATCCGCCAGGCGGAGAGGTCGTACGCCGTGAGGTCCTCGTGCATGGCGCACAGGGTGTAGATGGCCGGCACCAGGATCGAGTAGGTGATCCGCTCGCGGGCGGCGAGCGCCAGGAACTCCGGCGTCTTGTAGGGGCGCCGCATCGCCACCACCGCGCCGCCGACCGCCATCGTCGAGAGCGTGACGCCGACGAGCCCGGTCACGTGCGACATCGGCACGGCGACGAGGCCGCGGTCGTGCTCGTCGAGGCCGTAGCAGCGGGCGAAGGTGAGCGCCGAGTGGACGATGCCGAGGTGGGTGAGGCGCGCGCCCTTCGGCCGGCCGGTGGTGCCGGAGGTGTAGAGGATGACGGCGGTGTCCTCCTCGGCGACCGCCGCCGGCGCGGCGCCCGCCCGCCCCTCGTAGAGGTCGGCGAACGGGCGGCCGGCCGCATCGTCCCCGTTCGCCGCGAAGCGGTGGCGGAGGCTCGGCACGGCGTCGGGCTCCGGAACCGCGGCGGCGAGGCTCGCCTCGAAGACCAGCACCGTCGCGCCGCAGTCGTTGAGCAGGAACTCCACCTCGGCGCGCGGCTGGCGGATGCCGATCGGCACGGCGATCGCGCCGATCCGCGCGCTGGCGAGCGTCAGCGCCAGGAACTCCCAGCCGTTGCCGAGCAGGAAGGCGACCCGGCCTCCCGCCGCGACGCCGTGCTCGGCGAGGCCCGCCGCGATCGCGCCGACGAGCCCGTCGAGCTCGCGGTAGCTCAGGGTGCGGTCCTCGATGATCGCCGGCCGGTCGGGGAACCGACGGACGTTGTCGGCGAACATCGCCTCGACCGTCGGGGGGCGCTCCGAGTAGCAGAGCATCGAGCGGCCGTCGTAGTGCACTTCACGGCGCAGTGGTCCGCCGAGGCGATCCTTGCTCCAGTACCGATCGCGAATCCGTTCCACCGTTTCCTCTCTTCCCCAGCCCATCGGCGCCTTCGGCGCGCGAGTCTTGTCGCGAGTCTTGTCGCTTGTCGTCGTCGGTCAGGCGGTCTCGGCCTGCATCCGCTCGAGGATGGCCTTGCCGCCGATCAGGATGTCCTGGGTGACCGCCTCGCGCGCGAGCTCCGGGTCGCGCTTGCGGAGGCTCTCGATCACCAGCACGTGGCCGTGCGTGCGCCCGTGGAACGGGCGCTCGTCGTCGTAGAGATGGGTCAGCACCGGGCCGAACTGCATCCACAGGTTCTCGACGATGCGGAAGAGGACCGGCGACCGGGCCATCCGGCAAAGGCTGAAGTGGAAGTTCTCGTTCTCGGTGAGCGCCGTCTCGAAGTCCTTGCTGACCTCGGTGGCGATGTAGCGGGCGTGGATCGCCTCGAGCTCGTCGATCTCGGCGTCGGTGGCGAGGCGCGCGGCGCGGGCGGCGCCCTCGCCCTCGACCAGCGTCCTGAGGTCGCGGATCTCGCGGCAGCGTTCGAGGTCGAGCTCCGGCACGACGACGGTGCCGCGGTCGTCCATCTCGAGCGCGTGCTCGGAGACGAGGCGCAGCAGCGATTCGCGCACCGGGGTGACGCTGATGCCGAGATCGGCGGCGACGAGCCGGGCGACGAGCTTCTGGCCAGGCCTCAGCTTGCTGCGCATCAGCGACTTGCGGATGGCGAGATACGCCTGCTGGCTGACGCTCTCCTTGCTGATGTGGCGCCCGAACTGGCCTTCGAGAGTGTCAGGGTCCATGGCCGGCGTCCCGCTCCCAGGGCTCGTTGACAGAGCCTCATCGCTGTGTATTGTTGTTATAACAAATAATTCATAACAGGCAATCGGGGTTGTCCCGCTCGTCGAAAGATCGGTCGGGCAGGACGGGAGGAGCGGTCGGGGCAGGCGCGGTGGTTCGCGTCCCGTCCGCTCGTCGGGCCTCGAGATCGGTGGTCGGCCAGATCCGCTTCGGCGGCGGCCGTGCCGGAGGGAGAGGGACGTGGCTGCAGTCGATGTCGGGGCTTCGACGGGGCGGAAGGGCGGCTACAGGCCGAGCCAGTCCGAAATCGTGCTCGGGTTCACGCTGCTGCTCTTCATCGTGCTCAGCGTCTCGCTGCAGGGCTTCCTGACCCTCGGCAATCTCTTCACGCTCGCCCGCGGCGTGTCGATCCTCGGCATCATGGCGCTCGGGATGGCGGTCGTCGTCATCGGCCGCGGCATCGACCTGTCGCAGGTCGCGACCCTCGCCGTGTCCGCGGCGATCGGCGCGACGCTGGTCAATGCCGGCTACTCCGCCGTCTTCGGCTTCGGGGTCGGGCTGCTGCTCGCCATCGCCATCGGCATGGCGAACGGCTTCCTCGTCTCGGTGATCGAGATCCCGCCGCTGTTCACGACGCTCGCCTCGGGCCTGCTCGCCCTCGGCGTCACCCGCGCGCTCGTGGTGCCGCACTACCAGGTCTTCCTGGAGCCGGGGCACGACACCTTCCTGATGCTCGGCGGCAACATCGCCGGCGGGCTGCCGGTCCCGGTGATCGTCTTCGCCGTGTGCGCTGTGCTGCTGCACCTCTTCCTGTCGCGCACCGTGCTCGGCCGCTTCATCTACGCGCACGGCGACAACGCCCAGGCGGCGCGGCTTTCGGGCATGGCGACGCGGCCGCTCACCATGCTCGAATACGCGCTCTGCTCGGCGATCGGCTACGTCGGCGGCGTCGTGATGCTCGCCTCGACCTCGCTGATCCACCTGCAGATCGCGGAATCGACGGTGATCTTCGACGTCATCCTGGTCGTCGTGCTCGGCGGCGTCAGCCTGGTCGGCGGGCGCGGCAACGTCGCGAGCGTCATCGCCGGCACGCTGCTGATCGGCGTCCTGCTCAACGCGATGACGATCATGAACCTCGACGTCCAGACGCAGGACATCATCAAGGGGGCGGTGCTGCTCGTCGCCATCGTCGTCGACAGCTGGGCGCACCCGCGCGACGAGGAGACCGCCAAGCAGGGAGACTGACCCGGGCGCGCCCGGGGAACGGGAATGCTTCAGAAACACCGGTGCAGTTCATGCACCGGTATAAAATCGGGGAGTGAAACCATGATTTCCAGGAGCAACTGCACGAAGGCCGTGCGCGCGGGCGTCGCCGCCCTCGCGATCGCCGGGTTCGGGCTGGCGACGGCCGGCGGCGCCGCCGCCGATCCGCGCACCGACCTGTTCGCCAAGTTCGAGACCGCCGTCAAAGGCAAGAAGATCGCCTGGGTTCCGGTCTGGCTCGGCGTGCTCGAGTCCGAATGGACCCGCGTCATGAAGTCGAACTTCGAGGACCACGGCATCGAGTTCACCGTCCGCGACCCGAACTTCAAGTCGGACGTGCAGCTTCAGGCGGTCAGCACGCTGATCAACGAGAAGCCGGACATCCTGATCGTGCAAAACCCGACGACGACGCTGCTCGCCCGCGAGCTGAAGCGCGCCGTCGATTCCGGCATCAAGGTCATCCAGGTCAACATGGCCTCCAACCAGCTGACCGACGCCTATGTCGGCGCCGACGTGCCGCGGATGGGCCGCGCGCTGGCCCAGGAGGCGCTCGCCGCCTGCGGCGGCGGCAAGGGCTCGGGCAAGATCGCCATCCTGCAGGGCGAGGCGACCGCCGCCTACTCGCTCGACATGACGAAGGCCGCGACCGAGGTGCTCGGCACGGATTCGTCGATCTCGATCGTCTCGTCGCAGCCGGTCAACTGGGACGCCAACAAGGCCTCGGAGATCACCACCAACGTGCTGCAGCAGCACCCCGACCTCTGCGCGATCCTCAGCGTCTGGGGCCCGCAGACGGCGGGCGCCGCGCAGGCGGTGAAGAACGCCGGCAAGCAGGGCGCGATCAAGATCTTCGTGGCGAGCGACGGCCAGCCGGCCGACTGCGACATGGTCGACCAGGGCCTCTACACCAAGATCCTCTCCTACACCGCCAACCTGCAGGGCGAGCAGATCGTCACCGCGGCGCTGGCGCTCTTGCAGGACGATCGCCCGGCCGGCTCGACCCAGTACGCCTTCTACACCACGAACTACTGGGTCAACGGGCCGCAGGATCGCCGGTTCTGCTTCTCCGTCCCGAAGGACTGACGTCTGGCCGCTGCATCAAGCTGGCGCCCGCCGTCCCCGGCGGGCGCCGCCCTCCTCGCCTGCACGAGTGGACTCGGCATGAACGCTTTGCGGCGCCTCTGGTACCGGTACTCGCCACAGCTCTTGATCGGGGAACTCCTCGAGAAGCGTTGGATGGAACCGATCGTTCCGTTCCTCTTGATGTGCGTCGTCTTCGTCGTCTTCATCGCGGCGATCCCCGGCTACACCTCGCTGATCCAGCTGCAGCAGCTGATGCGCAGCTTCCCCGAGCAGGCCTTCGTCGCCATGGCGATGGCGATCTCGATCCTCGCCGGCGGCATCGACCTGTCGGTCGGCGCCGTGTTCGCCATGGCGAACTTCCTGGCGCTCTACCTGCTGCAGGTGCAGGGCCTGCCGTTCCCGGTCGCCGTGATCGGGGTGCTCGCCTGGGGCGCCGCGGCCGGCGCCGTCAACGGCGGCCTCATCGCCTACGCCAAGACGCGGCCGTTCCTCACCACGATGGTCGTCCTCATCATCGTCCGGGCGAGCTACAACAAGCTGACGGCGGCCTACGCCTTCGACCTCGCCAGCGGCTACTCCGACAGCGCCGCGTGGGACTTCCTCGGCGTCGGCCATGTCCTCGGCATCCCCGTCAACATGGCCTTCCTGATCGTCATCGGCATCCTCGCCCACCTCTACCTCACGCGCTTCCGGCCGGGCGTCCACATCATGGCCGTCGGCTCGAGCCGCAAGGCGGCGCGGCACGCCGGCATCGACGTCAAGCGGGCGCTGTTCTCGGCCTACGTGCTGTCGGGCGTGCTCGCCTCCTTCGCCGGGCTCCTCTATGCCGCGCGGCAGAACAGCGCCGGCACCGACACCGGCGTCGGCTGGGAGGTCAACGCGCTCGCCGCCGCCGTGCTCGGCGGCATCAGCCTCGCCGGCGGCCGCGGCACGATCAGTCGCGCGCTGATGGGCGCGGCGATCATCTTCCTGCTGATCAACGGCCTCGTGCAGCTCGGCACGCACGGCAGCCTGACGACGGCGATCATCGGCTTCATCCTGCTCGCCGCGGTCGGCTTCAACGTCAAGTTCATGAAGAACAAGGGCCGGCTGCTGCAGAAGATCTACGTCAGCCCGAGCCTCGTCGATTTCACCCCGCCGCCCTCGATCGAGCGCGGCAGCGGCTCCGTCTTCGCCGAGAACGACCGCCTGAAGAGCGTCGAGGCGATCGCCCTCGACCGGATCGAGGGCCCGGAGGACATCATCCTCGATCGTGCCGACAACCTCTACACCGTCAACCGCAACGGCTCGATCATCCGCTTCCTGGCGCCCGACTACGAAAAGCGCGAGGAGTTCGCCCGCATCGGCGGCCGCCCGCTCGGCCTCGCCTTCGACCGCGACGAGAACCTGATCGTCTGCGTCGCGGCGATGGGCGTCTACGGTGTCCGGCCCGACCGCACGGTGTTCAAGGTGACCGACGAGACCGACCGGACCTGGTACCGCTTCAAGGACGATTCCCGCCTCTGGCTCGCCGACGACCTCGACATCGCGCCCGACGGCAAGATCTACTTCAGCGACGCCACCACCCGCTACGACCTGTCCGACTGGGCGCTCGACGGCTTCGAGGGGCGCGGCAACGGCCGGCTGATCTGTCACGACCCGGCGACCGGCAAGACGCGCACCATCCTGAAGAACCTCACCTTCCCGAACGGCGTCTGCGTCTCGCACGACGGCCGGTCGGTGCTGTGGGTCAGCACCTGGCTCTGCCGGATCTACAAGTACTGGATCGAAGGGCCGAAGACCGGAACCCTCGAGGTGCTGGTCGACAACCTCCCCGGCTACCCGGACAACATCAACCGCGCCTCCGACGGCACCTACTGGCTGGCCTTCGTCGGCATCCGCTCGCCGGTCTACGACCTCGCGATGGCCGATCCCGGCTTCCGCGTCCGCATGGTCAAGCAAATCCCGCCCGACGAATGGCTCTGCCCGGGCATCAACTTCGGCTGCGTCATCAAGTTCGACGACGACGGCAACGTGCTCGAATCGCTCTGGGACCCGGGCGCGACGGCGCACCCGACGATCACCTCGGTCCGCGAGCACAAGGGCTGGCTCTACATCGGCGGCCTCGAGAACAACCGCATCGGCCGGCTGCGCCTCGACGGCGTCGACCGCGCGTGGACGGGCTGGGAATCCTACTGGGGCGGCAAGAAGACCGCGGCGGCACCGGCGACGGCGGCGCGGCAGAAGACGGGGAGGCTCGACCTTGTCGCTGGCGCGTGACCTGATCGACCGCATCTTCCATCCCGACCGCGACGTCCACGCGATCCCGGTGCTCGACGGCGGCTTCTCGCCCAACCAGCGCCTCGAGCAGGCCGCGCTCCTCGCCGCCTTCGACGCGCCGGACGCCGCGGTCGTCGGGACCGACGGCCGGCTCTACGTCTCGTCGGGCACCGCGGTCTTCGTCTGCGCCGGTCCGCGCTTCGACGACCGGCGCGTCCTCGCCGACGTGGGGGCGCCGGCCGGCGCGCTGGCGGTGGCGCCCGACGGCCGGCTCCTCGTCTGCGTCGCGGGCCGCGGCGTCTGCGCCCTCGACGCCGTGGGCGCCGTCGCCGGGTGGCTCGAGGCGGCCGGCGGCGCACCGATCCGCTGCCCGACCGCGGTCGCCGTCGCCGCCGACGGCACGATCTTCGTGACCGACGGCTCGCGCCACAACCGGTCGGACCAGTGGCTGCAAGACCTGATGCAGGGCCGGCCGGGGTCCGGGCGGCTGATCGCCGCCGGCCGTGACCTCGCCGACGCCCGCGTCCTCGCCGACGGGCTCGCCTGGCCGGCCGGCGTCGCCGTCACCCACGACGAGGCCGGCCTGTTCGTCAGCGAGGCCTGGACCCACCGCCTCTCGCTCTTCCCGCGCGGCGGCGGCAAGGCGCGCGTCCTCGTCAAGAACTTCGCGGGCTACCCCTGCCGTATCTCCCGCGGCCGGCACGCCGACTACTGGCTCGCCTTCTTCGCGCTGCGCACCCAGCTCACCGAGTTCGTGCTGCGGGAGGACGGGTTCCGCCGGAAGATGATGGCCGTGGTCGAGCCCGACCTGTGGATCGGCCCGTCGCTCGGCGGCCGCTTCGACTACCGCGAGCCGACGCAGATCGGCCGGATCAAGAAGCTCGGCATCCAGAAGCCGTGGGCGCCCGCGCGCTCCTACGGGCTGGTGGCGCGCCTCGACGAGGGCGGCGCCGCGCTGGAGAGCCTGCACAGCCGCGCCGCCGGCACCCTGCACGGCGTCACCGCCGCCATCGAGCACGAGGGGCGGCTCCTCGTGGTGTCCAAAGGCCACGGGCGGCTCGCCGAGGCGCCGCTCGGCCGGCCGAACTGAGCGCGGGGCGCGAGACGATGACCGCAGCCGACCAACAGCCGATCCTGAAGATCGTCGGAGGCAGCAGGGTCTATGGCGGCGTGCACGCCATCGACGGCGTCGACTTCGACCTCCGCCCCGGCGAGATCCACGCCCTCCTCGGCGAGAACGGCGCCGGCAAGTCGACGCTGTGCAAGGCGATCGCCGGCGCGATCCAGCTGTCCGCGGGCGACTACTTCCTGGCGGGCGAGAAGGTCGCCTTCTCCTCCCCCGGCGAGGCGCTGAACGGTGGCGTCGTGATGGTCTACCAGGAGACGAGCCTGGTGCCCTCGATGACCGTCGCGCAGAACCTCGAGCTCGGCATGGAGAAGCTGTTCACCAACTACCGCAAGATCAACATCGCCGCGCAGCAGTCGCAGCAGGCGCTGAACTTCAACGTCGATCCGCTCGCCCTCGTCGAGACGCTCGGCACCGCCAAGCGGCAGATGGTGGAGATCGCCCGCGCCGTGCGCCACAAGGCGCGCGTGATCATCTTCGACGAGCCGACGGCGAGCCTGACGCCGGAGGAGATCCAGCACCTCTTCCACCTCCTGAACAGCCTGCGCGCCGAGGGCGTCGGCATCATCTTCATCTCGCACGCCCTCGAGGAGGCGCTCCGGATCGCCGACCGCATCACCGTGCTGCGCGACGGCAAGCTGGTGGCGACGATGCCGGCCGAGGGGCTCGACCGAACGCGGATCGTCCGCATGATGGTCGGCCGCGAGGTCGCGACGTCCCATTACGCCGAGCAGGAGGCCGCTCCGCTCACGGCGCACGCGGCCGCTTCGGTGCCGGCGCGTCCGCGCGAGCGCCGCCGCGTGCTCGCCGTCGAGAACGTGACGATGGGCAGCGTCGTCAAGAACATGTCGTTCTCGGTCTACGAGGGCGAGGTCGTCGGCATGGCCGGGCTCGTCGGCTCGGGCCGCACCGAGGTCGCGCACATCGTCTGCGGCGCCCGCAAGCGCAACTTCCTGCGCGGCGGCCTGATCTACCTGAACGACAAGCCGGTCCGCTACCGCGTGCCGCGCCAGGCGGTGCGCGACGGCATCGTCTACATCACCGAGGACCGCAAGCTCGACGGCTTCTTCGAGACGATGACCGCCGACGACAACATCTATCTCGGCCACCTCGCTTCGCCGAAGGGCCGCCGCTTCCTCTACTCGCTGCGCGAGCGCAGGGCGATCGGCGACCTGTGGATGAAGAAGCTCGGCATCTCGGCCCTGAAGCGGAGCCTGCGCATCATCGAGTATTCCGGCGGCAACCAGCAGAAGGTGGTCGTCGCGAAGTCGCTCGCGCAGGAACCCTCGGTGATCATCTTCGACGAGCCGACGCGCGGCGTCGACGTCGGCGCCATCCCGCAGATCCACGCCGCCATCCGCGCCCTCGCCGCCGAGGGCAAGGCGGTGATCGTCATCTCCTCCTACCTGCCGGAGGTCATGGCGGTGTCCGATCGCATCCTGGTCGCCCGCGGCGGACGCATCGTCGAGGAGATGTCGGCCGCCGACGCCACCGAAGAGAAGATCATGTACGCGGCGATCCACTGATCGCCGCCACGTCCGACTGCGGACGGCGCCGCGGCGCCGCCGGCAAGACCAGGAAGCACGCGATGTCGTTCGAACCGTCGGCCAAGGTCCTCGCGCTCAAGGCGCGCCTCGAGGCGTTCATGGAGCGCCACGTCTATCCGAACGAGGAGCGCTTCTACCGCGAGGCGGAGGAGCTCGGCCCCTGGAAGGTCTATCCCGTGGTCGAGGAGCTGAAGCCGCTCGCCCGCGCCGAGGGCCTGTGGAACCTCTTCCTGCCGGCGAGCGAGCACGGCGCCGGCCTCACCAACCTCGAATACGCGCCGCTCTGCGAGATCATGGGGCGCACGCATCTCGCCCCGGAGGTGTTCAACTGCTCGGCGCCGGACACCGGCAACATGGAGGTGCTCGCCCGCTACGGCACGCCGGCGCAGCAGGAGCGCTGGCTGAAGCCGCTGCTCGCCGGCGAGATCCGCTCGTGCTTCGCGATGACGGAGCCGGCGGTCGCCTCCTCGGACGCCACCAACATCGAGAGCTCGATCGTGCGCGACGGCGACGACTACGTCGTCAACGGGCACAAGTGGTACACGACCAACGCCACCGATCCGCGCTGCCGGATCGCGATCTTCATGGGCAAGACCGACCCGAACCACCCCGACCGCCACCTGCGCCAGTCGATGATCCTGGTGCCGATGGACACCCCGGGCGTCACCGTGCTGCGGCCGCTGCCGGTGTTCGGCTTCTACGGCGTGCCGGACCGCGCCTCGGAGGTGGTGTTCGAGAACGTCCGCGTGCCGGCCGCCAACATGCTGCTCGGCGAGGGGCGCGGCTTCGAGATCGCGCAGGGCCGCCTCGGGCCCGGCCGCATCCATCACTGCATGCGGCTGATCGGCCTCGCCGAGCGGGCGCTCGAGCGGATGTGCCTCCGCACCCTCGGGCGCGTCGCCTTCGGCAAGCCGATCTCCGAGCAGACGGTGACGCAGGAGCGCATCGCCGAGGCCCGCATCATGATCGAGCAGGCGCGGCTCCTGACGCTCAACGCCGCGCACATGATGGACACCGTCGGCAACAAGGTGGCGCGGACCGAGATCGCGATGATCAAGGTCGCCGTGCCGAACATGGCCTGCCAGGTGATCGACTGGGCGATCCAGGCGCACGGCGGCGGCGGCACCAGCAACGACTTCGGGCTCGCCTCCGCCTATGCGACCGCCCGCCTCCTGCGCCTCGCCGACGGGCCGGACGAGGTGCATCGCAACCAGATCGCCCGCCTCGAGCTGCGCAAGTACTCCAACAAGCGCGATGCGGCCTGAGAGCCTGTTTGGGAATTGGAGGCAGTCGTGATGGAACTTCGGCGAGTCGGATGCGAGGAGGAGCGGCGCAGGCGATGCACGCGCATCGCCGAGCCGAGCCGACGTGGCAGCCGGCCGCCGAAGCTCCACCTCCGGCGGGAGGAATTCGGCCGCCCGCGGCGTCGGCCCTGCCGGCCGATGCCGCCGGGCATCGGCCGGCAGCCCCTCCTGGCGGATCGGCCGAATTGCTCCCGTCACGACCGCCTCCAATTCCCAAACAGGCTCTGAGCGATGGCGGCGGCACCCCCCGGGCCGGGCCTCGCGGACGTCGACCACCCGCGGTTGTCCGAGTGGCTCGCCGACCACGTCGCGGGCTTCCGCGGCCCGGCGGCGCTGACGAAGTTCGAGGGCGGGCAGTCGAACCCGACCTTCCGCATCGACAGCCCGTCCGGCGCCTACGTGCTGCGCGCCAAGCCGCGCGGCGACCTGCTGCCGAGCGCCCATGCCGTCGACCGCGAGTTCCGCGTGCTCGCGGCGCTCGCCGGCAGCGGCGTGCCGGTGGCGCGCGTCCACGCCTACTGCGCCGACCCGGCGGTCTTCGGCAGCCCTTTCTACGTGATGGACTTCGTCGCCGGGCGGATCTTCTGGGACCAGCGCCTGCCCGGCCTCGCGCCCGACGAGCGGGGCGCGATCTTTTCGTCGATGAACGAGACCATCGCCCGCCTGCACGCGATCGATCCGGCCGCCGTCGGCCTCGCCGACTACGGCCGGCCGGGCAACTTCATGGAGCGGCAGGTGGCGCGCTGGTCGAAGCAGTACCGCGCCTCGGAGACCGAGACGATCCCGGCGATGGACGCCTTGATCGACTGGCTGCCGCGCTTCCGCCCGGCGGAGGGGGAGACGCGGATCGTCCACGGCGACTACCGTCTGGACAACCTGATCATCCACCCGACCGAACCCCGCGTCGTCGCGGTGCTCGACTGGGAACTGTCGACGCTCGGCGATCCGGTCGCCGACTTCGCCTACCACGCGATGGCCTGGCGGATCGCGCCCGACCTCTTCCGCGGCCTCGCCGGCGTCGACTTCGCCGCGCTCGGCATTCCGGACGAGGAGGCCTACCTCGCCCTCTACTGCGCCCGCACCGGCCGCGCGACGATCGAGCACTGGGACTTCTACATGGTCTTCAGCATGTTCCGCATCGCTTCGATCCTGCAGGGCATCGCCAAGCGCTCGCTCGACGGCAACGCCGCCGACGCCCGCGCGGCCGAGGTCGGGCGGAAGGCGCGCCCGATCGCCGAGCAGGCCTGGGAGCTCGCCCGCCGCGTCGGGCCGTAAATCGTTCGAGGACAGGAAGAGATGACGGACAAAGAGAAGATCGGCGTCGTCGGCGCGGGCCTGATGGGGGCGGAGATCGCGCTCGTCTTCGCGCTCGCCGGGCACGACGTGCTCCTGACCGACCTGACCGACGAGGGCCTCGCGCGGGCCGTCGACCGGCTCGGCACGATCCTCGACAAGGGCATCGCCCGCGGCTTCTACGCCGCCGGCACCAAGGAGGCGGCGCTCGGCCGCATCGCCACCACCACCGACCGCGAACGCTTCGCCGACCGCGACTTCGTCACCGAGGCGGTGTTCGAGCGCGAAGACGTCAAGGCCGAGGTCTACCGCGACCTCGACCGCATCTGCCGGCCGGACTGCATCATCGCCACCAACACCTCGACGATCCCGATCGCCGTGCTCGCCTCGCACGTCTCGCCGGAGCGCCGCCGCGTCTTCGTCGGCACGCACTACTTCTCGCCGGTGTCGCGGATGAAGCTCGTCGAGGTGATCCCGGCCTTCGACACGGCGCCGGAGACGCTCGAGACCGCGCTCCGGCTCTGCCGGGCGGTCGGCAAGACGGCGCTGCCGATCAAGGACGTGCCGGGCTTCGCGGTGAACCGCCTGCTGCACGTCTTCATGATCGAGGCGGTGCGGCTCGTCGAGGAGGGGGTGGCGACCCCGGAGGACCTCGACACCGCCTGCCGCCTCGGCCTCGGCCACCCGATGGGCCCGTTCGAGCTGATGGACGCCACCACCTCGAGCCTCTGCCTGCAGGCGCAGGAGATCATGCACGACGCCTACGGCGAGCGCTTCCGGCCGCGGCCGCTCCTGAAGCAGCGCGTCGCCGCCGGCCTCGTCGGCGGCCGCGGCAAGCCAGGCTGGCGGCGCCCGTCGTGAGCGGGCCGTTCGATCTCTCCGGCAAGGTGGCGGTCATCACCGGCTCGTCGCGCGGGATCGGCCGCGCCATCGCGCTCCGCATGGCCGAGGCCGGCGCGCGGGTGGTCGTCTCCTCGCGCAAGCAGGCCGCCTGCGACGTCGTCGTGGCGGAGATCGAGCATGTCCACGGGGCTGGGCGGGCGCTCGCCGTCGCCGCCAGCATCTCCTCGCGCGACGACCTGAAGGCCCTCGTCGCGCGCACCGAGGCGGCGTTCGGGCGGATCGACATCCTCGTCTGCAACGCCGCCAGCAACCCCTATGCCGGGCCGATGAGCGGCATCAGCGACGAGCAGTTCCGCAAGGTGCTCGACAACAACGTCCTCGCCAACCACTGGCTGATCCAGCTCGCGCTGCCGGCGCTCGAGCGCGACGGCGGCGGCGCGGTCGTCATCGTCTCGTCGATCGGCGGGCTGCAGGGATCGGCGGTGCTCGGCGCCTACAACATCTCCAAGGCCGCCGACATGCAGCTCGCGCGCAACCTCGCCGTCGAGCTCGGGCCGCGCGGCATCCGCGTCAACTGCATTGCGCCGGGGCTCGTGCGCACCGACTTCGCCCGCGCCCTGTGGGAGGACCCGGCGACGCTCGCCCACTACACCGAGGGAACGCCGCTCGGGCGGATCGCCGAGCCGGACGAGATCGCCGGGTGCGCCGTCTTCCTCGCCTCGCCCGCCGGGTCGTTCGTGACCGGGCACACGCTGGTGGCGGACGGCGGCGTCACCATCGCCGGCGCCTGACGGGCACGAGAGGAGACGGAGCGGGCATGGACATCGCCGGCAAGACGATCGTCGTCACGGGCGCGGCGAGCGGCATCGGCCGCGCGCTCTGCGAGCGCTTCCGCCGCGACGGCGCGGCGCACGTCGTCGTAGCCGACCTCGACCGCGCCGGCGCGGAGGCGGTCGCGGCGGCGATCGGCGGCGTCGGGATCGGCTGCGACGTCACCGACGAGGCGGCGGTGCGGGCGCTCGTCGACGAGGCCGAGCGGCGCTGCGGCCCAATCGACCTCTTCTGCTCGAACGCCGGCATCCTGGCGCCGGACCAGGCGCCCGGCGACGCGACGAGCGCCTCCAACGACGCGTGGATGCGCAGCTGGGCGGTCAACGTCATGGCGCACGTCTACGCCGCGCGCGCACTCGTGCCGCGGATGGCGGCACGCGGCGGCGGCTACTTCCTCCACACCGTGTCGGCGGCCGGCCTCCTCTCGCAGATCGGCAGCGGACCCTACTCGGCGACGAAGCACGCGGCGATCGGCTTCGCCGAGAACCTCGCCATCATGAACGCCGACCAGGGCATCCGCGTCTCGGTGCTGTGCCCGCAGGGCGTCGACACGCCGATGCTGCGCGGGCTCTCGACGGGCGCCCAGGCGCGCGACGGCGTGCTCTCGCCGGCCGACGTCGCCGACGCGGCGGTCGCGGGGCTGGCGGCGGAGCGCTTCCTGATCCTGCCGCACGCCGACGTCGCCACCTATCTCGAGCGCAAGACCGCGGACTACGACCGCTGGATCCGCGGCATGGTGCGGCTCCGCCAGTCCCTGGAACGGGACGCCGCCCCGGCGCGCCAGCCTATTGATACATCAGGCCACCAGGACGGATCATCAACGTGACAGAGATCGTACTCGCCGGCGGAATGCGGACGCCGTTCGGAGACTTCGGGAAGTCGCTCCGCGACGTGCCGCTCGTCGAGCTCGGCCGCCACGCCGCCGTCGCGACGCTGGAGCGCGCCGGCCTCTCCGCAGAGGTCATCGACCATCTCGTCTGGGGCAACGTGCTGCCGGTCGACCAGGAGGGCTTCCTGGCCGCCCGCGCGGTGGCGCTGAAGGCGGGCCTGCCGGAAGCCTCGACGGCGCTGAACGTCAACCGCGCCTGCGGCTCCGGCCTGCAGGCGGTGATCTCCGCCGCCGAGCACATCGCCTCCGGGCACAGCGCGATCGCGCTCGCCGGCGGCGGCGAGAATTTCTCACGCGCTCCGTACATCCTGACCTCGGCGCGCTGGGGCTCGAAACGTGGGCCGCAGACCATGGTCGACGCCCTCGACTGGGCCTACCGAGACCCCTTGAGCCTCGAGCTGATGGGCGAGACGGCGGAGAACCTCGCCGCCGACTTCGGCTACGGCCGCGCGGCGATGGACGACTACGCGCTCTCGAGCCAGCGGCGCGCCGGCGCGGCGGCGCGGAGCGGCTTTCTCTCCCGCCAGATCGCGCCGATCGAGGTGCCGGACGGACGGTCGACGAGAACCTTCGCCGCCGACGAGTTCCCCCGCCCCGACATCGCGCCGGAGAAGATCGCGGCGATGAAGCCGGTCTTCCGCGACGGCGGCATCGTCACCCCGGCCAATTCGAGCGGCGTCACCGACGGCGCCGCCTTCATCGTCGTCGCCGAGCGCGGCGCCGCCGAACGGGCCGGCGCGACGCCGCGCGCCCGCATCGTCGACTACGCGATCGCCGGCGTGCCGCCGCGCATCATGGGCTGCGGCCCGGTGCCGGCGACGCGCAAGCTCATCGACCGCCAGGGGCTGAAGATCTCCGACATCGACTATTTCGAGGTCAACGAGGCGTTCGCCGCCGTCAACCTGCATGCCGAGGCCGCGCTCGGCGTGCCGCGCGATGCGGCCAACCTCTACGGCGGCGGCATCTCGCTCGGCCACCCGCCCGGCGCCACCGGCGTGCGGATGGCGATCACCGCGCTGCAGCACCTCGAGGACACCGGCGGCCGCCGGGCGGTCCTCACCCTCTGCATGGGCGGCGGCCAGGGCCTGGCGATGCTGATCGAGCGCATCGCGTAGGCCAGGCGGCACGGCCCTCGAACCCGGAGAAAGCACGATGAGCGAGCAACTCGTGACGGTCGACGTCGACGGCCCGGTCGGCACCATCACGGTGCGCCGCCCGAAGGCCCTGAACGCCCTCAACCAGGGCGTGGTGGCGGGGCTCCAGGCGGCGGTCGCCCGCCTCTCGGCCGACCCCTCGGTTCGCGTCGTCCTCCTCCAAGGCGAGGGCGAGCGGGCCTTCGTCGCCGGCGCCGACATCGCCGAGTTCGTCGGCGCCTCGCCGGCCGACGCGCTCGCGATCGCCGGGCGCATCCGGATCGTCACCGACGCGCTCGTCGCCGCGCCGAAGCCGGTCGTCGCGGTCGTCGGCGGCTTCTGCCTCGGCGGCGGCTTCGAACTGGCGCTCGCCTGCGACATCCGCATCGCCTCGACGACCGCCCGCTTCGGCCTGCCGGAGATCAAGCTCGGCATCCTGCCGGGCGGTGGCGGCACGGTGCGGCTGACGAAGATCGCCGGCTCGTCGGTCGCCCGCATGCTGACCATGACGGGGGACCCGATCGACGCCGAGCGGGCCTACGCGCTCGGCCTCGTCGCCTCGGTGCATCCGCCCGAGGAGCTCGCCGCCGCGGCGGCCGCGCTCGCCGCCAAGCTCGCGGCGCTGCCGCCGTTCGCCCTCGCGCAGCTGAAGTCCTCGCTCAACATCGCCGTCGACACCGCGACCGCCGCCGCCTGCGACGCCGAGATCAAGGCCTTCGCGCTCTGCTACTCCACCGCGGACCAGGCCGAGGGCGCCGCGGCGTTCCTCGAGAAGCGCAAGCCGGTCTTCACCGGCCGCTGAGGCGGGATCGGGCGCCCGAAGACATCCGACGAAGCCGGCATCGCGACACGCAGCGACCGCCGCTCGAAGCCGTAGCGCGGCGCCTTGTCGATGTCCTCGGCGCTCGCCGCGCCCGGCCGGTGGGCGTCCACAAGGCGCTCCGGTGCGGCGATGAGGCCCTGCAGCGCGTCGGAGAGGATGGTCCAGGATGCGCATCGCGAGGCCGTGGCTAGCCACGGCCGGCGCGGGAACGATCTGGGGAGGGGAGTGATGGCCGCTTCGGTCACGATCTACGGCATCAAGGCCTGCGACACGATGAAGAAGGCGCGCGCCTGGCTCGACGCGCATGGCGTCGCCTACGCGTTCCACGACTACAAGGTCCGCGGCGTCGAGCCCGCGACCCTGCAGCGGTGGGTGCGCGAGGCTGGATGGCAGGTGGTGCTCAACCGCGCCGGGACGACCTTCCGCAAGCTGCCGGACGAGGACAAGGTGGGCCTCGACGAGGCGAAGGCGGTCGCGCTGATGCTCGCCCAGCCCTCGATGATCAAGCGCCCGGTGCTGGAGGCCCCGGGCGTCCTGCTCGTCGGCTTCAAGCCAGACGCCTACGCGGCGGCGCTTCGCGGCTAGAGCATATCCCGTTCAGATCGAAACGATCTGGACGACACGGATATGCTCAAGGTTATGAATCTGGAGCGATTTCTGATCGACCAGATGAGTCCATCTGGAAGGACAAGCGCTCTAGCCGGCCGCTCGGGGAGTTTGCAGCCGCCGCCTCACACCACCTCGCGCACCCCCGGCGCGGTGACGAAGCCGGCGAGGCCGTGGATGCGGCGGGCCCAGACGAGGAGGCGCGGAAACTCCTCCATGCCGAGGCCGAAGTCGGCGGCGAGCGCCACCGCGGGGAAGATCGCGACGTCGGCGATCGTCGGGCCGTCGCCGGCGAAGAACGCCTGTCCGTCGAGATGGCGCCCGACGAGATGGCCCTCGAGGACGCGGAACGCCCGCCGCGCCGCGGCGAAGGCGTCGGCGCGCCGCGGGGCGACGCCGAGCATCGACGCGAGCCGGGCGTCCTCGGCCGCCCCGAGGTCACCGGCCGCGAAGAACAGCCAGTCGAACACGAGGGCGCGGACCGCCGGGTCGACGGGAAGCCACGTGCCGGCCGGGTCGTAGCGCTCGGCGAGGTGGACCAGCATCGCCTCCGGCCGCGTCAGCACCACCTCGCCGTCGACGAGGGTCGGCACGCTGCCGGCTGGGTTCAGCATGCGGTAGGCGGGCTCGTCGGCGCCGTCGCCGGGCAGGATGCCGACGGTCGCCCGCTGGTAGTCGAGGCCGAGGAGAGCGAGGAGCAGGCGCACCTTATAGGCGTCGGCGAGGAGATCGTGGTTGTGGAGAACGAGTGCCACCGTCGTCACGCCCCCGCGTATTCGTAGGTGCCGTAGCCGAGCGACTTCGTCTTCAGCCAGCGGCGATAGGCGACGGAGGAGAGGTCGGCGCGGGTCGGGATCTCGGCGCGCGGGTCGAGCGGCAGCGTCCGCGGGCGCTGGTTCTCCAGGATCATCCGGTCCTGCAGGAAGATCTTCTGCTGGAACATGACGATGTCCGCGTCGGCGTTCACCGAATCGATCACCACCATCAGCGGGTAGGCGATGGAGCGGTCGGCCTCGACCGGCTGGATGAACAGCGCGATGGCGTCGAAGCGCTCGGGCGCCTCCGGGCAGGTCTTGTAGAGCAGCACGTTGAACGGCGTCACCACGCGGTAGACGTAGTGGCTCGTCTGTCCGCCGGTCGAGGTGGCGGCCGCCAGCGGCTGCCAGAAGCGGCAGTTGGTCGCCCACACCTCGTCGACGTCGGCGCGGATCTCGGCCTGGTACTGCTCGACCTCGGGCTTGTCGAGCGCGCCCAGGATGTCGGTGTGGACGAAGGGAAAGTGCGCCATGTCGAGGAAGTTCTCGACGAGCCGGAGCCCGGAGGCCGCGACCTCGACCATGCCGCAGGTGACGAGCCGCCGGTCGGGCTCGGCCGCCTCGTCGAGCGGGAAGATGCCGCGGCCGGGGGTGCCGAAGGTCGTCCAGACGAAGCCGTAGCGCTCCTCGCTGCGGCAGAGGAGGCCATCGCCCGCGCCGCCGACCATGCGCACGACCGCGCGCCCGTCCGGGCCGCGCGTGACGTCGATGTCCTGCCCGAGCAGGCGGGTGCGGCGCGGCGCCTGCGGCGTCACGTCGGCGGAAATGCCGACGACGTACCAGTCGTCGAGGGCGGCTCTGTCGGTCGTCAGGGTCACCGGCGTCACTCCGCGGCGAGAGGGATCTGGCGTTCGGCCCGAAGGCGCAGCTGCTCGGCGAAGGCGGCCATCTCCTTCAGCCGGCCGGCGGCGGCGACGACGTGCATCCGGCAGCGGTCGGCGCCGACCGGCTGCACCTCGGCGTGGCCGCCGGCGGGCGGCGGCAGCAGCGCCCGCACGGCGTCGGCCGGCACGTCGACGGTGACGCTCGCCGCACCCTGCCAGTCGCCGGGCGGGATCGCCGGACCGTCCGCCCCGGCGCCGATCCGGAGCCAGACGAGGCCCGCGGCCTCGGCGACCGGGTGGACGTCGGCGGTGATCGACTTCGGCGGCACCAGGTCGGGGTGGGCGGGAATCCGCTCGCAGCCGCCGTCCTGCTGGTAGCGCCAGCCGTGATAGAGGCACGAGAGGGTGTCGCCGCGCACGAAGCCGAAGGAAAGCCGCATGCCGCGGTGCGGGCAGCGGTCGACCCAGGCGCGCACCGCGCCGCCCTCGCCGCGCCAGACCACGATCTCGCGGCCGCCGAGCACGACCGGCAGCGCCTGTCCGGCCGGCACGTCGCGCGTGAGCGCGACCGCATGCCAGCCCTCGGCGATCGGCAGGACCGGATGGGCGCTGTAGGCGTCCGTCGTCATGGTGCGGCTCCGTCAGCGGCGGCGATAGGGAATGCCGAGGGCGGCCGGCTCCAGCGAGGTCGAGCGGAACACGGCCATCAGGGCGAGCGAGAGGAGATAGGGGGCGGCCAGCAGCAGCTGCTCAGGCAGCAGGCTGCTGCCGACGCGGCTCTGGATGGCGAGCGCCTCGAGCAGCGCGAAGAACAGGACGGCGACGAGCACCCGGCCGGGCCGCCAGTTGCCGGCGAGGATCGCCACCACCACCAACCAGCCGCGCCCGCCGGTGAAGTCGGGCACGAAGCGGTCGGAAAAGGCGAGCATCAGGAAGCCGCCGCCGAGCCCGGTCATCGCGCTCGCGAAGAGGAGCGACAGGATCTGCCCGCGCCGGACGTCGACGCCGCGCAGGTCGAGCGCCTCCGGATTCTCGCCGAGGCAGCGCAGCTCGAGGCCCGGCCGGGTGCGCTCGAGGAACCACCAGATCAGCGGCACCGCCAGAAGGGCGACGAACATCATCGGATAGAGGCCGGCGAACGGCCCCTCGACGATCGGCGACAGGCTGCGGAAGGTCGGCACGCCCTCGCCCTGCAGCCCGGCGCGGAACCAGAACAGCGTCAGGCCGGCGGCGAGCAGGTTGAGGGCGAGGCCGGTGACGAACTGGTCGAGCTTGAGCACCACGCAGAGGAGGCCGTTGATCGCGCCCGTCAGCAGCGCCGCCAGCACCGCGGCGGCGAGCGCGAGCCCGGGCGATTGGGTCAGCACCACCACGACATAGGCGGCATAGGCGGCGATCAGCATCGTGCCCTCGACCGCCATGTTCCAGATGCCGGCGCGCTGCGCGACGAGTTCGCCCATGGCCGAGATCAGGAGCGGCGTCGCCATCTTGAGCGCCGCGATCACGACGGCGGTGAGGATCGTCGCGCTGAAGAGGTCGCTCATGCCGGCGTTCCCTCCTCGCGGACGGGCAGGACCAGCCGGTAGCCGCTGGCGATCTCGGCGAGCAGGAAGGCGATCAGCGCGATGCCCTGCATGGCGGTGACGAGGGAGGAGGGGATGTCGGCGACGACCCGCATCGTCAACCCGCCGGCGGCGAGGCCGCCGAAGAACAGCGCGGCGGCGAGCGTGCCGGGGGCGGAGCTGCGGCCGATCAGGGCCACCACGATGCCGGTGTAGCCGAAGCCGGCCAACGCGTCCGGCCGCAGCCGGTGGGTCTCGCCGAGCACGTGGCCGATGCCGGCGAGGCCGGCCAGCGCGCCGCTCGCCGCCATCACGACGAGCACCAGCCGCCCGGCGTCGACGCCGCGCGCCACCATGGCGCGCGGGTTGAGGCCGAAGCCGCGGATCTCGAAGCCGAGGCGCGTCCGGCCGAGCGTCACGCCGACGACGACGGTGAGGACGAGCGCCAGCACGGCGCCGAGGTGCACCTTGGCGAGGCCCGGCAGCAGCGGCAGGTAGAGGCTGTCGGCGAGCGCGGCCGACTGCTGGTAGGAGACGGTCTGCCCGACGTCGCCCCAGACGCCCGGCTGCAGCAGCCACGACAGCAGGTAGCCGACGCAGTAGTTGAGGAGCACCGTCGAGATGATGACGTTGATCTTGAAGCGGACGTCGAGCACGCCGGAGACGAGGCCGAGCGCCGCTCCGCCCATCATGCCGGCCACGAGCGCCACGACGATGCCCGCCGGCCCGGACAGGCCGAGCCACAGCACCGCGCCGTAGCCGGTGATCGCGCCGAAGACCATCTGGCCCTCCTGGCCGATGCTCCAGATGCGGGCGCGGAATGCGATCGCCGCGGCGAGCCCGGTGAGCAGGAGCGGCGTCGCCTTGGCGAGCGTGTTGCCGATCGCCGCCTTGCCGCCGAGCGCGCCGGTCAGGAGCGCCGAGAAGGCGGCCTGCGGCGAGCCGCCGACGGAGAGCACCAGGAGGCCGCTCAGCATGAGAAAGGCCACGACCGCGGCAGCGTAGCAGCCGAGCGTCCAGGCGATCGCGCGCTCGCTGCGCGGGGTGAGCCTCATGCCGGCCTCCCCGCCATCATTGCGCCGATCTCGGCGAGGCTGGTCGCGGAGGCGTCGACCACGCCGACGACGCGGCCCTTGAAGAGCACGGCGATGCGATCGCACAGCCCGAGCAGGTCCTCCGCCTCCTCCGAGGCGAGGACGACGGCGGCGCCGCGCTCGGCCGCCTCGACCACGCGGTCGTAGAGGAAGGCGACGGCGCCGACGTCGAGCCCGCGCGTCGGCTGGTTGGCGACGAGGAGGTGGCGGGCGCGCTCGATCTCGCGGGCGGCGACGACGCGCTGCGCGTTGCCGCCCGACAGCGCCCGCGCCGGCGTGGCCGGGCCGGCCTGACGGATGGCGAAGCGCTCGATGGCGGTGCGGGCGAAGTCGGCCATGCGGCGGCGCGACAGGAACGGCGCGCGACCGAGGCGCGCGCTGCGGTGCCAGCCGAGCGCCATGTTCTCGGCGATCGAGAAGTCGCCGACGAGCGCGTCGCCGTAGCGGTCCTCGGGGATCGAGCCGACGCCGGCGCGCATCCGCTCGGCCGGCGAGGCGTAGGTCATGTCGCGGCCGTCGATGGTCACCCGCCCGGCGGCCGGGTGGGCGAGCCCGACCAGGGCGTCGAAGAGCTCGCGCTGGCCGTTGCCGGCGACCCCGGCGATGCCCAGCACCTCGCCGGCGTGAACGCGCAGCGGCGCGCCCTCGAGCCGGAAGCCGTGGCGCGGCCCCGGCACGGCGAGGTCCTCGACCTCCAGCATCAGCCGGCCCTTCGTCCGCGCCGCGCGGGCGGTGGCCGGCGGCGGCTCGGCGCCCATCATCAGCGCCGTCAGCTCCGCCGGGGTGACCTCGCCCGGCCGGACCGTGGCGACCGCCCGGCCGCGGCGCAGGACGGTGACGCGGTCGGCCGCCATGACCTCGGCCAGCTTGTGGGAGATCAGGATCACCGTCAGCCCGTCGCCGCGCAGCCGGTCGACGACGTCGAACAGGCGGCGGGATTCGGCCGGCGTCAGCACGGCGGTCGGCTCGTCGAGGATGAGCAGCCGGACGTCGCGATAGAGCGCCTTCAGGATCTCCACCCACTGCCGCTCGCCGATCGAGAGACGCGAGATGGGCGTATCCGGGTCGACGGCGAGGCCGAGGCGGTCGGCCAATTCGCCGAACCGGGCGCGCGCCCGGCCCACGTCGAAGCGCAGCGACCGGCGCTCGGTGCCGAGCAGGATGTTCTCCAGCACCGAGAAGCGTTCGACGAGGGAGAAGTGCTGGCGGCAGATGCCGATGCCGGCGTCGAGCGCGCCGGCCGGCGTCGCGAACTCGACCTCGCGGCCGTCGAAGACGATCGCGCCGGAATCCGGCCGGTGAAAGCCGGTGAGGCAGGCCGACACGGTCGACTTGCCCGCACCGTTCTCGCCGAACAGGCAGTGAAGCTCGCCCTTCAGGACGTCGAAGGTCAGCCGGTCGTTCGCCACCGTGGCGCCGAACCGCTTCGAGAGCCCTAGGACCTCGAGGAGCTTCATCAGGCGGTCTTTCCGGCTCAGCTCGCCTTCGGCTCGGACACGTCGAGCGGCACCTTCAGGCTGCCGTCGATGATCTTCGCCTTCAACTCCTCGATCTTCTTCACCGTCTCGGGCGACAGCTTGGCGTCGAGGCCGTGATAGGGGGCGAGCGCCGCGCCGCCCTCCGCGAGGGAATACCACAGCGGCGCCGTGTTGCCGTCATAGGGCTTGCCCTCGGCGGCGTGCGCCCACCAGGCGTCGGCGATCCGCGCGACGTCGGGATCCCAGACGGCGACGGACGAGCTGACCACCACGCCGGGCGCGGCGGCGTTCTCGTCGGCGAAGTTGCCGAAGCACAGGATGTCCTTCTCGACGCAGGGCTGGAAGTTGGCGGCGAGCTGGTAGATGAAGTCCGCGCCCTCGGCCATCTGCGCCTCGGCGAGCTGGGCGGCCTTCGGCGGGTCGTACCAGGATTGCACGAAGGCGACCTTGGTCTTGACGTCCGGCCGCACAAGGCGGGCGCCGGCGAAATAGGCGTTCAGGCTGTCGTTCACGTCGTCGGCCGGGAAGGTGCCGACCGCGCCGATCACGCCGGTCTTGGTCGACAGGCCGGCGATGGCGCCGAGCAGGAACGCCGCCTCGTGGACGCGCTTGTAGGCCCAGTACTGGTTGCCGCCGAGACCTTCGTTGCCGGAGCCGGAGACGACGAACAGGATCTCCGGATACTCGTCCTTCAGCGCCTTCACCTGGTCGGAATAGGTCGAGTGCGCCCAGATGACGTCGAAGGCGCCGCTCTCGGCATAGAGCCGCATCGCCTCGCCGGCCTCGTCGCCCCACAGCGGATCGCTCGTCTTCCAGCTGACCTCGAGCCCGTGCGGGCTCGCGGCCTTCAGGCGCTCGAGCGCGGCGAGCAGGGTGGCCTCCCACCCGTTCTCCACCCCGGAGGCGAGGATGAGGCCGATGCGGAGCTGCTTCGGCGCCTCGGCGCGGGCGGCCGGCAGCCCGGCGAACAGCGACGCCAGGAGCAGGCCGGCGCCGATCGTGAAGTCGCGACGGGTGATCACGGGAAGCGTCTTCGGCATGCGTCTTCTCCTTGAGCGTCAGAGATCGAGGACGAGCAGGTCGGTGAGGGAGCGGGAGCAGCAGGGCGTCATGACGTCGCCGCGCTGGCGTTCCGCGGGCGACAGGAAGTAGTCGCGGTGGTCGGGCACGCCGTCGAGCACCCGGGTGGCGCAGACGCCGCACATGCCCTGCTCGCAGGAGGTGTCGAGCACGACCCCGGCGCCGCCGAGGGCCTCGAGCACGGTGACGCCGGCCGGAACCGAGACGTCGAGCCCGCGCTGCGCAAGGCGCACGGTGAACGCCTCGTCGCCACCGCGGACGGCGGCGGGCGCGAAGCTCTCCATGTGGATCGCAGCAGTGGGCAGGGCCGCCGCGAGCGCCGTCCGCGCCGCCTCCATGAAGCCCGCCGGTCCGCACACATAGGCGTGGGTGCCGGGCGGCAGGCCGGCGGCGAGCGCGGCGAGGTCGAGCCGCTGCTCCGGCGGCCCGTCATCGAGGTGCAGCGTCGCCCGTGACCCGGCGATCGCCGCGATGTCGCCGAGCAGCGGCGCGGCGGCGCGCGTCCGGCAGCAGAGGTGCAGCTCGAAGGAGCGGCCGAGCGCGGCGAGCCGCGCGGCCATCGACAGCAGCGGCGTCACCCCGATGCCGCCGCCGACGAGCAGGCTGTGCGGCGCCGCCTCGTCGAGCGGAAAGGCGTTGCGCGGCGGACCGATCCTGACCACCTCGCCGGCGCGGAGGCGCTCGTGGACGGCGCGCGATCCGCCGCGGCCGCCGTCCTCGCGCAGCACGGCGATGCGGTAGCGCGACGGGTCGGCCGGGTCGCCGTGCAGCGAGTAGCAGCGCGTCTTCCCGGGCTCCACCTCGAGCTCGACGTGCGCGCCGGCGGTGAAGGGCGGCAGGCTCCGGCCGTCGAGCGCGACGAGATCGAAGCTCGCCACCCGCTCGGCGACCTCGCGGCGCTGCTCCACGCGGACGGCGAAGGCGTCGCGCCCCGTCATCGCTCAGCTCGTCAGCGGCGCGCCGAGGCCGAACTTGGCGACCAGGGCGCGGCGATACTCGATCGACAGGCGATCGGCGGGGATGTGGATCTCGTCGCGCAGGTCGAGCGGCAGGTCCTCGGGCCGCTGCTCCTCGACCATCGGCTTGTCCTCGGCGTTGATGATCTGCGCGTCCTTCGTCCAGAGCTCCGGGTCGGGATCGCCGGTGGTGTCCGTCACCACCTGGAAGATCCGCGTCTCGCGCGCCGAGACCGGGCAGACGGTGTCGGCGAAGTAGTGGACGAAGTCGGAGTCCTGCGGCGCGACGGTGATGATGGTCGAGAACGGGAAGGTGAGCTCGTAGGAGTAGACGACCTGGCGCCGGTCCGCGGCCACGCCGTCGGGGAAGCGGTTGCCGCCCTCGAGGTAGGGAATCCAGAAGGCGAGCCCGCGCTCGGTGTGCGTCACCTCGTAGTGCGGGGCGGCCCACGCGGTGTCGCCGCCGAAGCTTTCGGTATGCACCCATGGGAAGTGGGCGATGTCGTTGAAGTTCTCGACGTGCCGGCTCGCCGCCGCCATCCAGGTGTCGACCGGCATGTAGAGTTTCTTGAGCGCCGGGTCGCCGATGCCCGGCCACTCCGGCAGCGGCCAGATCGGCTCGCCGGAGAGGCAGGCCCAGACGAGGCCGTAGCGCTCCCCGGACATCACCGTGCGCAGCCGCAGGCGCTCCGGAATCGGCGCGTCCGGGTTGGGGACCGAGGGAATGCGGGTGCAGCGCCCGGCGCCGTCGAACGAAAGACCGTGCATCGGGCAGACGATCTCGCCGTCCTTCATGAACCCGCGCGAGATGCGCGTGCCGCGATGCGGGCAGAGATCGCGCGCCACCGTGATGCCGGCGGCGGTGCGGTAGAGCACGAGGTCGACGTCGAGCAGCCGGGCCGCGAGCGGCGTGTCGGCGGCGACGTCGTGGGCGAAGGCGACGGGGTGCCAGAAGCCGGCGAGGACCCGCCAGTCGCTGTCCCGGAACGTGCAGTCGCGCGGCAGCGGAGAGGCTGCCCTCGAGCTATCGGTCGCGAGGAACATGGGGTGTTTCCGTCCGTGCGGCCGCCACGCGGGCGGCCTGTGAATTTGACATTAGTCAAAACACGGCGGCTCGGAATGCTTTCGAATGTGAAAAACATATCTGCAATTAAGATGCCTTCTTTGGAGGCATTCTACCGGGATCGGCCTTTGCAGAATCAACGTCTTGCATTGACGCCAGAGCGCCGCGGCGAGGCGGCGGCCAAAATTTCAGCGGCGGTTGCCGGGGAATGCCTAGAATTGCACATCCTCGGCGAGGCCGGAGTCGAGCGTCGATTGCAGGAAGCCGCGGGTCTTGCGGAGCTCGCGCGGCGATTGGCCGGCGAGCTCCTTGATCGCCCGCGACAGGTGGTAGGCGGACTTGTAGCCGCACTGCTCGGCGATCTCCGCGAGGCCGAGGCTGGAGCGCTGGACGAGATCGATCGCCTTGCGGGTGCGCAGCTCCCAGACGTAGCGCATCGGCGTGAGGCCGAGCTGGCGGCGGAAGGCGGTGACGAGATATTCCGGCGTCACGCCGGCCGCGGCCGCGAGGTCGGCGAGCTCGCACGGGCCGACATAGTGCTGCTCGGCGTGGCTGCGCGCCTTCAGCACGGCGGCGGACGGCATCGGCTTCTCGCCGAAGCCCGCCTCGAGCGCGTGCGCGCAGAAGGCCGCCTCGCCCAGCGCGTTGCGCAGGTGATTGGTGAGCGTCGCCTCGCCGAAGCCGAGGTCGATGCCGAAGCCGATCAGGCGCTCCAGACGCTCGGTCAGCGCGGTGACGCTGGCCGGCGGCAGGCCGGCGAGGCCGGGCGGGCGCTTGCCGGCCGGCAGCGGGGTCTCGCACCACGAGACGCGGGTCGACCGGCCGCGCGGATAGTGGATGCCGAAGTCGCGCAGGCTCAGATAGCAGCCGGCCTGCCCGGCGACGAGGCGCTGGCGCTCGCCGCCGTCCATGTCGATCAGCGCCTCGCCGTCGTGCAGCACGAGCAACGTCGCGTAGGCCGTCTTCAGCGGCCCGTAGAAGCCGCCGTTCGGATAGAGCATGCTCCCGAAGGAATAGCCGATGGACGCCGCGGGCGGGTTGGTCATGGCGGAAGCCTCGCACGCGTGACGCGGGCTTTCCACCTCGACGACTTCGTGGAGGGGCATGCTTGTGCGCCACGTGGCCCCGCCGCTAGTCTTTCGACCTTGCGTCGACGAGGCCGCTTCGTCGTCGGAGCACCCCCGCCGCCCGTTCTGAGAGAGGCCCGATGCCCGCGACCGAGGCCGTGACGTTCGTCTTCGAAGGGGCGATCCACCGCGACAGCTTCATCGGCTTCGCCCGGCATCGTGCCGCGCGCCTCGATCTCCAACTGACGCTCGGAGACTGCCGCGACGACCGCATCGACCTCGCGATCCGCGGCCAGGGCGCGCTGATCGATGCCTTCGAGATGGCCTGCAGCCTCGGCCCCCGCGACTGCCTCGTCCGCGACGTCCGCCGCGAGAGCACCGCCGACCGGGCGCCCTGACCGCGCGCCTCGAGATCGCCGCTCAGCGGCAGAAGTCGGCGCAGCCCGCCGCCCAGAACGGCTCGCCCGGCTGCGGCGACGGCACGGACGGCCGCTCCTTCCGGCCGGGCAGGTCGCCGGGCACCGGCACGACCCACTCCCACCAGCCGTGCGCGCACTGCGAGCGGAAGGCCATCTGATCGGCGATCGAGGTGCCCTCGCGCGCCAACGCCGCGTCGAGACCGGCGCAGCCCTCGGCGACGCGGCGGTCGTTCGCCGCGCTCGGATCGTTGGCGTAGTCGTGGAAGGCTTCGGTGAAGCTCTCCATCTCGCGCGCGATGCTCGGCCAGTCGTGGCGGCCGAGGTACCACGCATCCATCCACTCGCGCACCACGGTCTCGACGGCGTCCGCCTTCGGCTTGTCCTTCACCTTGCGGGCGGTGGTGAGCATGTGGCGCATCAGCTCGGCGCGGGCGTGGAGGCGGCGCGCCAGGATCGCCGCCTCGCGCATGCGGGCGATGGCGTCCGCGGCCTCCTGCTGGAGGGCGTCGACGAAATGGGGCATCGGGGTCTCCGTCAAAGCAGCGTCGTCAGGGCAGCGTCGTCAGGGCAGCGTCGTCAGGGCAGCGTCGCCAGGCGCTCGACCAGGCGCTCGAACAGGTCGTGCGCGGCGACGGTCGCGACGACATGGGCGTTGGGCGGGCGCTTCATGCGTCCGTTCCAGTCGATGGTGGTGCGTCCGCGCAGCGGGCCGGCGCCGGTCTCCACCTCGACGAAGCAGTCGCGGCCCGAGAACAGCTCCGGCCACAGCAGCCAGGCGATCACGCAGGGGTCGTGCATCGGGTGGCCGGCGGTGCCGAGGCCGCCTGGCCGCGGCCGCGTCAGCATGCCGTGGACGGCCCGCCCGGTCGCCGTGCCGAGCGCGCCGATGCGGCCGACCTGCTCGTGGCTGGCGATCGCCTGCAGCGTCACCCCGAGGCCGAACATCACGATCGGCCGGCCGGCGCCGAACACCACCGCCGCGGCGTGCGGGTCGACGTGGATGTTGAACTCCGCCGCCGGCGTGATGTTGCCGAGCCCGATGGCGCCGCCCATCAGCACGATCCGCCTCACTTTGGGCAGGATGTCCGGCGCCAGGCGGAAGGCGAGCGCGAGGTTGGTGAGGGGGCCGAGCGGACAGAGCGTGACGCCCTCGTCCGGCGCGGCCCGGCAGACCTCGATGATCGCCTGCACGGCATGGCCCGGGGCGGCCGCGCTCGCCGGCGGCGGCAGGTCGGCGCCGGCGAGCCCGTCCGGGCCGCAGACGAACTCGGCCGTCTCCAGCGCGACGACGAGCGGCGCCTCGGCGCCGCGGTGGATCGGCACTGCGGAGCCGGCGAGGTCGCGGATGCGCAGCGCGTTCGCGGTCGTCCGCTCGACCGGCACGTTGCCGGCGACGGTGGTGATCACTCTGACGTCCAGCGTGTCGGCGCTCGCGAAGGCGAGCAGCAGGGCGACCGCGTCGTCCTGCCCCGGATCGGTGTCGATGATGATCGCGTCCCGCATCGCCTCACGCCGCCCTGGCGTTGCCGGACATGATCATGTGGGCGATGTCGTCCGGGGTGAGGTCGCCGAGCGGCCGGTCGACGTATTTCCGGCCGGCCCCCATGATGACGACCCGGTCGGCGAGCGCCACCACGTCGCGCATGTTGTGGCTGATCAGGACGACGGTCCGCCCGTCGGCCTTGAGCTTGCGGATGAGGTCGAGGACGAGCGCGCTCTCCTTGACGCCGAGCGCCGCCGTCGGCTCGTCCATGATGATGATCTCGGCGTTCCAGCGCAGCGCGCGCGAGATCGCCACCGCCTGGCGCTGGCCGCCGGAAAGCCGCTCCACCGGGCGCGTCATGTCGGTGACGGCGGCGGAGAGCTGCGCGAGGTAGCGCTGCGACTCGGTGATCATGCGCCGCTTGTCGAGGATGCGCAGGAAGGGCAGCAGCACGGGCCGCGTCAGCTCCGATCCCATGAAGACGTTCTGCGCGACCGACAGGCGCGGGGCGAGCGCGAGGTCCTGGTAGATCGTCGCGACGCCCTGCTCGAGCGCGTCGTGCGGCGAGGCGAAGGCGACCGGCTTGCCGCGCAGGCTCATCGTGCCCGCGGTCGCCTCCTCGGCGCCGGAGATCACCTTGATGAGGCTCGACTTGCCGGCGCCGTTGTCGCCGCAGAGCGCGACGACCTCGCCCGCGCAGATGTCGAGATCGACGTCGCGCACGGCGACGACGGCGCCGTAGCTCTTGCCGATGCCGCGCAGGGAGAGGAGGGGGGTGAGATCGCTCATGGGCCTGCCCGTCGAGGTTGGCGCGTGCGCCCGCCGTCATGCCCGCCCGGGCCGCCGAAGCGGTCCGGGGCGCTCCCGCGAGGGATTTCCGGGCAGGACGGCGGGCAGGGCCTCACTTCAGGAACTCGCTGACGTTGCTCCCGTCGACCAGCACGGCGTCGGTGAAGAGATAGGGGCCCGAGGTGATGCTCTCCTTCGGCTTCTTGTCGACGACGATCTCCTGGATCGCCTCGACCGCCCGCTCGCCCATCGCCTCGAAGGGGATCGCGACCGTCGCCACCAGCGTCGAGTTGGGATCGGCGATGCGCGCGAAGGTCTCCTTGCCACCGTCGACCGAGACGAGCGGAATCTCGCCCTTCTTGACGCCCTGGGCCTGCAGCAGGTCGTCGATGATGTAGGCCTGCCCGTCGAACGAGGCCCAGACGCCGTCGATGTTGCCCTGGTTCTGGAGGAGCAGGGCCTGCATGCCGGCGCGCACGTCGTCGCGCCAGCTCTGGGTGCGCGCCATCGAGAACGCGCCGAGCTCCTTCACCCCCTGGTTCTCGGACAGCACCACGTCGAGGAGCTTGCCGCGGATGCGCGAGGCGACGTTGAGGTCGAAGCGGGCGGTGACGATGTCGCCCTGGTAGCCGAGCTGGCCGAGCAGGTAGAGCGCGGCCTCGGCGCCGACCTTGTACTCGTTCGTCTGGATGTCGAAGAGCGCGTAGGGGCTCGCGCCCGACTGCACGGTGATGACCGGAATGCCGGCCTCCCTGGCCGCCTGGAACTGGGCGTCGGCCTCCACCGGCTTGCCCATGGCGACGATGATCGCGTCGACCTTCTTGGCGATCAGCGCGTCGAACTGCTCGGCGTGCTTCGGCAGCGAGCCCTCCGAGTTCAGCAGCGTGACGTCCCAGCCCTTCGCCTCGGCGGCGGCCGCCGCCGCGTTGGCGACGCGGGCATGCGTCTCCGACGTGAATTGGAAGCCGATGATGCCGACCTCGAACGCGCTGGCCGACTGGCCGAGCGCGACGAGCGCGGCCGCGGCGACGAGGATCTTCTTCAAACCACACATGACGACACTCCCCTCTTCCTGATGATCGTCGACTTCAGATCTTGAACGCCGCCTTCTTCATCGCGCTGGCCGAGAAGGCCACCGAGCCGATGATGATGGCGCCGAGAACGATGTCCTGCACGTAGTAGGGCGCGCCGAGCAGCACGAGCCCGTTGCCCAGCACCTTGAGCACCAGCGCGGAGAAGACCGTGCCCGGAATGTTCGGCTTGCCGGGATCGAGCATGGTCATCCCGAGCAGCACGGCGGCGATGGCGTAGAGCAGGTAGTCGCCCGCCATGTTGGGTGCGGCGGAGGACAGGTTGGCGGCGAGCAGCACCGCCGTGATCGCCGACATCACGCCGGCGAGCAGAAGGCCGATGCGCTTCATCCGCGCGGTGGCGATGCCGGCGAGGCGCGCCGCCTCGTCGGCCTCGCCCGTCGCCGTCATGTGCGCCCCGGTCTTCGTCCACTTGACGAGCCCGTAGGCGAAGAGCGTCACCGCGGCCAACCAGAGCACGAGGTTGGGAATGCCGAGGGTGTAGCCGCGCGCCAGGCCGGTGAAGCCGACGGGCCAGCGGCCGACGAAGGCGACGCCCTGGGTGATCATGAAGGCGAGGCCCTTGGCGATCGCCGCCGTGCCGAGCGTCATGATGAGCGAGGGAATGCGCAGCACGGTGACGCCGAAGCCGTTGAGCGAGCCGAGCGCGACGCCGACCGCGATCGCCGCCGCGACGGCGACCGCCGGCGGGTATTGCTGCTGGATCATCCAGCCGCAGACCACCGCCGCGAGGCTCGCCATCTCGGCGACCGAGAGGTCGAGCTCGGCGACGATGAAGGCGAGCGTGAAGCCGATCGCGAGGATCGCGAGGAAGCTCGTGTCCTTCAGCACGTTGATGAGATTGGTCGTGCTCGCGAAGTTCGGCGCGAAGGCGAGGAAGAAGGCGATCATGAGAAGGCCGGCGACGGCCGTTCCGTAGCGCCCGATCAGTTCGCGCGTCTCGACCCGCCCCATCGGCCTCAGGCTCCCTTCGCGATGGTGGAGATCGGCGAGAGGATCTCGATGCCGCCGGTGATCGGAACGAGCGCGCCGGTGACGAAGGCGGCGCCCGGGGACAGCAGGAAGGCGATCACGTTGGCGACGTCCTCCGGCGTGCCGAGCCGTCCGAGCGGGGTTCGCACCGCGGCGCCCGCGACGAGGCCGTCGAACTGCTGCGCGAACCCGATCCTCACCATTGGCGTATCGATGATGCCCGGCGCAACCGCGTTCACGCGGATGCCGTGCGGCCCGAGCTGCTGGGCCATGCCGTAGGTCAGCGTCGCCACGCCGCCCTTCGCGGAGCCGTAGGCGAGGTTGCCGCCGCCGTTGGCGTGGGCGATCGACGAGATGTGGACGATGGCGCCGCCGTCGCCCTGCGCGATCATGCGCCGGGCCGCCGCCTTCGAGACGCGGAAGACCGACGACAGATTGATGTCGACGAGCCTGTCCCACTCCTCGTCGTCGGTCTCGACGAAGGGCACCGGGCGGGAGGCGCCGGCGCCGGTGACGAGATGGTCGAGCCGGCCGAAGCGGGTCGTCGCCAGATCGACCAGCGCGTCGGGCAGGCCGTGGTCGCGCACGTCGCCCGCGAGCGTCGCGGCCTCGCCGCCGGCGGCCGTGACCTCCGCGGCGACGGCCTCGAGGCCGGACGCGTCGAGCCCCGAGAGGACGAGCCGGTGCCCGCGCCGGGCGAGCATCACGGCGAGCGTGCCGCATATGCCGCCGGAGGCGCCGGTGACGAGGGTGACGGGAGCGTCGCTCGCGGCCATGCGTCAGGCCGCCCTGCGGGTCTCGTAGGCGCGCACGAGGGCCTGCGCCCGCTTCGCCTCGACGGGGTTCAGCGTCTGCCGGTCCTTCTTGATCGAGGTACCGATGATGAAGATGTCCGCCACCTCGGCGAGGCGGGCGATGTTCTCCTCCGCGACGCCGGTGCCGACGGCGACGGGGGTGTCGGAGACGTGCCGGGCGACGCGCTCGATGACGCCGAAGTCGGCCTCCTTGCCGGCGGCGGGGCCGCCGACACAGACGACGTCGGCGAGGCCGATGAACACGGCGCCCGAGGCCAGCTGCTCGACCGGGCGGGTGTCGAGATTGATCGAGAAGCCCGGCGTGACGTTGCAGATGATGCGGATGTCGTCGGCGCCGAGGTTGGCGCGCAGGCGCAGGGCGCGGGCGCCGTCGGGCGTCATCATGCCGATGTCGCCGGCGAGCAGGCCGGTGAGGAAGGCGCGCACGAAGCGTCCGCCCGTCGCGTGGGCGACCGCGATGGAGGCGGGCGGGTCGATCAGCATGTTGACGCCGTGCGGCAGCGAGGTCCGCGCCTGGCACTCGGCGATCACCTCGGTCATCGCCGCCACGACCTCGATCGGCATGGTCGACTCGTAGGGCATGTCGGATTCGTTGGTGTAGAGGAGGGCGTGGAAGCCGGCGTCCTCGAGGATCTTCGCCTCCTCCTGCGCCTGCCGGACGATCTTCCGCATACCGCCCGTGCGATCGTAGAGCGGCGTGCCCGGCGAGGCGAGCGTGTGCACGCAGCCGATCAGCAGGTGGTCGCGGCCGTACTCGGTCTGCACGAGGGTCTTCATGTCGGGTCAGTCCTTCGGTGATGCGGGAGCGGAGCCGTGGATGCCGGGCAGGGCACCCGAGCTGCGCGAGAGCGCGGCGAGCTCGGCCGAGACCGGGGCGAGGGCCGCCTCGGCACGGCGATAGAGCGGGAACAGCGCGTCGTAGGCGGCGCGGCGGGCCGGATCGGGCTCGAAGCGGCGCGCCACGGTGACGATCCTCTCCTGCGCCTCTTCGAGCGAGGCGAACCGGCCGAGACCCGTCCAGGCGACGATGGCCGCGCCGAGGACGCCCGGCTCCTTCGCCGTGCCGACCAGCACGGGGCGCCCGCAGACGTCGGCCTTGATCTGGCTCCACAGCGGATTGGAGGCGGCGCCGCCGCCGAAGCGGATCTCGGTCGCCCGATGCCCGAGGGCGGCCTCGGCGCGCTCGAGCACGATGCGGTTGAGGAAGGCGACCCCTTCCAGCACCGCGTAGGCGAGGTCGGTCGCGCCGTGTCGGCGGTTGAGGCCGACGAAGGCGCCGCGCAGCGCGGGGTTCCAGTAGGGCACGCGCTCGCCCTGCAGGTAGGGCAGGAAGAGCAGCGGCTGCGCCTCGCGCCGGCCGGCGAGCAGGCTCGCCATGGTCGCGCCGACGCCGGCCGGATCGTCGGCCCGGCCGATGAGCGCGAGCAGCCAGGCGACGGTGTCGGCGCCGTTCTGGCTCGGCCCGCCGAGCTGCCAGACGCCGCGCCAGTCGACCGTCAGCAATCCCTCGGCCGCGGCCGGCCGCTCGCCGACGACGCCCAGGACCTCGGTGGTGCCGGAGATGTTGTAGGCGTGGCCGGCGCGCAGCGCGCCGAGGCCCGCGACCGCGACCCAGGTGTCGCTGGAGCAGCAGAACACCGGCACGCCGGCGAGCCGGTCGAGCGGCGCCGGCAGACCCGGTCGCACGGTGCCGACCCGGTCCTGCGGCTCGATCGCCTGCGGCAGGATCGCGGCGGTGAGGTCGACCGCGGCCAGCGCGTCGCGCCCGTTCGCGATCTCGGAGCAGGCGAGGAGCCGCGCCATCGAGACGGGGTCGCCGGCGTGCCGTCCGGTCAGCCGGAAGTTCAGGTAGTCCTTCGGCTCCAGCACGCAGGCGAGGCTGCGGAAGGTCGCCTCCTCCGCCTCGCGCAGCCAGGCGAGCCGGGCGAGCGGGTGGAACGCATTGATGCGCTGGGCTTCCGGGTGGTCGCCGAGCCGCTCCCTCAGGCGGGTGGCGGCGGCGTCCGAGCGCGTGTCCTTCCAGGTCATGGCGGGCCGAAGCTGGCGCCCGTCCCGCGCGATGAAGACCTGCGTGCGCGTCACGCCGCAGATCGCGATGCCTTCGACCTCGCCGAAGAGGTCGGGCGCGCTCTCGGCCAGCCGGCCGGCCGCCTCGACCAGAATGCTCCACCACAGGGTGGCGTCGATCTCCGACCAGCCGAGGCGGTCGATCGGGGTGGGGCCGGCGATGACGCTCTCGGCCAGCGTCGCGCCCGTCTCGTCGACGAGCGCCGCACGGAAGCTTGTGCCGCCGAGATCGCAGGCGAGGACGACGCTCACGCGGCCTCCGCGTCGACGCGGCGGTGAATGGTGAAGCGGTAGATGTCGCCGCGGATCAGGTTGTCGCTGACCTCGACCACGGCGCCGGCGGCATCGCGTGCGACGCGCTGCGAGCGGAAGACCGGGAAGCCGGCGGCGACGCCGAGGTGCGCGGCGTCCTCGGCGGTGAGCGCCAGCGGCTCGAGCGTCTCCTCGACCATGACGACGTGGACGCCGCGCCGCTCGGCGAGATGGCGATAGAGCGACGTGTCGGCGAGATCGCCCGGGTGCACGGGCCCGAGCACGGTGCGGCCGAGCCGCGAGCGCTGCAACACGGCGGGCCGGTCGTCCAGGCTGCGCAGGCGCAGCAGGTCGACGATGCCGCCGGCGGCGATCGCGGTGCCGAACAGCGCATGCTCGTCCGGCCCGGCCTCGCGCTCGGACAGGGAGATGACCCGCGTCGTCGGCTCGCGCCCGGCGAGGCGCGCCTCGGTGTGGAAGTCTACGATGCTGCCGAGGTTCTTGGTGATGTGCCGGGGCCGGTAGATCGTCCCCTGGCCCTGCCGGCGCTCGATCAGGCCCTGCTCCTGGAGCTGCTTCAGCGCGGCGCGGATCGTGGTCCGGCTCGCGCCGTAGCGCTGGCAGAGCTCGTGCTCGGAGGGAATCGCCCGGGAATCGCCACCACCGGCGGCGAGGCCGTTGGCCAGATTGCGAGCGATGTCCTGATAGCGGACCATGCCGTCTCCCCTGCGACGGGGCACAGTGAAAGATACAAATCAGATACAAGTCAAGGGCTGGCGCGCCGGATCCCGGGACCGGCCGCGTCCGTCGCGAAACCCGGCGCTCGCTCCGGGCGAAGGATGGCGGCGGCGGTTGTCCTTCGGCGTCCCGCGCCGGCGGCCGCGATGCGGAATTGTCACGCGACGATGGTAGGCAAGTCGGAGGGACGGCCGCGGTCGTCCAGCGGTGCCGCACCATGAGCGCTGTTCGGCTGGAACGAGGACATGGGTCCGCGGATGCCCGACGACGAGATCGCCGACGCCTATCTCCCGAACCTGCGCGTGCTCTGCGAGGACATCTCGGTCGGCCGCTACGAGAGCGTCGATGCGCTGATGTCGATGACCGGCGACCCGCGCCTGCCCGAGGCGGTGCGCAGCCTCGCCGAGGCCTTCGGCATGATGGTGGTCAAGGTCGAGGCGCGCGAGTTCCACCTCGCCGGCATGCTCGCCGAGCTCGAGGAGGCGAAGCGCCAGCTCGAGGCGGCCAACCTGCGCCTCGCCGGCGACAACCGCGCCCTGTCCGACGAGGTCGACCGCCTCAGGGTGCGCATCGACGTGCTGTCGCGCGACCGCGAGGTCGGCGAGATCGCCGACACCGACTATTTCCGCGCCCTGCAGTCGCGGGCCCGCGCGCTGCGCGACCGCGGCGTCTGAGCGGCCCGGCGATGGTCAAGATCATCGTCCTCCACTCCTACCGGGGCGGCACCGGCAAGACCAACATCGCCGCGAACCTCGCCGCCGAGCTCGCCCGCCGGGGCCGCCGTCTCGCCGTCGTCGACGCCGACATCCAGTCGCCGGGCGTGCACGTGCCGTTCGGCGTCGACCCGACGGCCGGGATGACGCTCAACGACTTCCTGTGGGGCCGCTGCGCCATCGAGCGCGCCGCCCGCGACGTCACCGCCGCCGTCGAGCACGCCCTGCCCGCGGGCTCCGAGCCGATGCTCGGGCGGGTGAGCCTGGTGCCGTCGAGCGTGCGCTCGGGCGACATCGCCCGCGTCCTGAAGGAGGGATACGAGGTCGAGCTCCTCAACGACGGCCTGAACGAGCTCTGCCGCCGTCTCGCCCTCGACGTTCTCGTGATCGACACCCATCCGGGGCTGAACGAGGAGACGCTGCTGTCGATCGCCATCGCCGACATCGTTCTCATCCTGCTGCGCCCCGACCACCAGGACTACCAGGGCACGGCGGTGACGCTCGAGCTCGCGCGGCGCCTCGCCGTGCCGCGCATCGTCCTCGCCCTCAACAAGGTGCACCCGGACTTCGACCGGTCGACGCTCGCCGCCAACATCGCCGCCACCTACGAGGAGCCGGTCGGCGCGATCTTTCCGCTCGCCGACGAGCTCGTCCGCCTGGGGAGCGCCGGCTTCGTCGCCTTCGTCCACCCCGAGCGCGAGTTCGCCGCCGAGCTGCGCCGGCTGGCGACCCTCGTCGACGGCTGACCGGCGGCGCGGCACTCAGCCGAGCGGCAGCAGCGCCGCCGCGAGCCGGGCCGCGTCTCCGGGTCGCCGCGCGCGCTCGAAGGAGAGCGCCGCGGCGAGCGCGTCCCAGCGGGTGGGCGACAGCCCGTCGAGCGGCGCCGGAACGAGCCCGAGCGCCGCCGCCTGCTCGGCGGGGCGCCGGTCGAAGGGGTGGCGCCCGGAGAGCGCCAGATAGGCGATGACGCCGAGGCTGAAGACGTCGTCGCGCGGGTCCCGCGGCTCGCCGCGCGCCATCTCCGGGCTCGAGAAGCCGGGCGTCACCGCACCGAGCCCTGCGGCGTCGAAGCCCGCGCCGCCGAGCGCGGTGGCGACGCCGAAGTCGAGCACCTTGGTGGCCCCGTCGGCGGTGAGGAAGACGTTGCTCGGCTTGAGGTCGGCGTGCACCACCCCGTGCGCGTGGGCATGCGCGACAGCCGCGAGAAGGTCGGCGAGGACGTCGTCCCGGCGCTGCGCCCGCAGGCGGCGGTCCGGCGCCTTCTGCAGCGCCGCCTCTAGCGTTTCGCCATCGAGCAGCTCCATGACGATGAAGGCGTGCGCCCCCTCGCGGTCGAAGTCGTAGACGGCGCAGATGTTCGGGTGGGCGAGCGACTGGGCGCGACGCGCCTCCGCCTCGATCGCCCTCAGCGCATCCGGATGGCGCCGGAACGCGCCGGCGATGAGCTTGATCGCGACATAGGGCTGCGGGTCGAGCGCCTCGAGGCGGCGCCGGTCGACGGCGCGGAAGACGCTGCCCATGCCGCCGTGGCCGAGCTCGTCGTCGAGGACGAAGCGGCCCTTCAGCATCGTGCCCGGCCCGACCGCCGCCGCCTCCGGCAGGGCGAGGCCGGCCGCGCCGGCGCCGCCCTCACCGGTGGCGACCTGGCCGGCCGCGATCTGGCCGGCCTGGCGGCGCAGCCTGAGGCCGCGGAACTCGGTCAGCAGCACGTCGAGCTGCCGGTCCTCGACGCGGTCGCGCTCGTCGCCGCGCGGCCGGTCGCGGAAGCGGCGGAAGTCGGCGACGAGGGCCGCGGTGACCACGTCCTCGACCCGGCTGCGCAGCGCCGCGAGCGGCTCGCCCGCGTCCGCCGGTGCGGTCTGCGTCGGTGTCGGGGCGACCGCCGCCGCGGCCGTCCGGACCCGCGCGCGCAGCAGGCCGGCGATGTCGGCCGGCAGGCGTCCCGTGTTGACGACGTCGGCGAGCGCGGCCTCGATCGCCGCCGGGTCGGCGCCCGCGGCGAGATCCTCTGCGAGCTGCTCGAAGCCGAGGCGGCCGGCGAGGAAGGTCTCGATGGCGGCCGCGATGGCCGACGACGCTCTCATGTCCCGATCCTCAGGCGATGCGTGCGACGCCGCCGGCCGGCGCGCCGGCCGCCCGGCCGCGGATGCCGTAGCGCTTCAGCTTCTCGACGAAGCTGCGCCGCGAGATCGCGAGGAGCTCGGCGGCGCGGCTCTGGTTGCCGCCGGTCTCGCGCAGCTTGGCCTCGATGACGAGCGCCTCGAAGCGCTCGAGCATCGCCTTCAGGCTGTCGGCCGAGAGGTGCGGGGCGACCGCGAGCACCTCCGCTCCGCCGCGCCCGGCGAGCTCGGCCGGCAGATGCGCGAGGTCGATCCGCTCGCCCTCGTTGGCGAGGAGGAGCGCCCGTTCGGCGATGTTCTTCAGCTCGCGGACGTTGCCCGGATAGCGCCAGCGCAGCAGCGCGTCGAGGGCGCGCGGGGTCAGCGGCGGCACCGGCCGGCCGGCGGCGTGGGCGGCACGGGCGAGGAAGGTGTCGAGGAGCTGCGGGATGTCGGACGGCCGCTCGCGCAAGGGCGGCAGCGTGATCGGGAACACGCCGAGGCGGTAGTAGAGGTCCTCGCGGAACGCGCCGTCGGCGATCTTCCGTTTCAGGTCGACGTTGGTCGCCGCGACGATGCGCACGTCGATCTTCTCGGGCCGGGTGTCGCCGAGGCGGCGCACCTCGCCCTCCTCGATCAGCCGGAGGATCTTCGCCTGCAGGCCGAGCGGCATGTCGCCGATCTCGTCGAGGAACAGCGTGCCGCCGTTCGCCTCCTGGGCGAGGCCCTTCTTGTCGGCGACGGCGCCGGAGAAAGCGCCGCGGCGGTGCCCGAACAGCTCGCTCTCGAGCAGCGTCTCCGGCAGGCTGGCGCAATTCTGCGCGACGAACGGGCGGCGGCCGCGCTCGCTCGCCTGGTGGACGAAGCGCGAGAACACCTCCTTGCCGGTGCCGGTCTCGCCGAGCAGCAGCACCGGCACCCGCGCGCCGGCGGCGCGGCGGGCGAGGTCGAGCGCGATGCGCAGCGGCGCGCTGTCGCCGATCACCGCCGAGCCGGCGGAGGTCTGCTCGACGGCGGTGCGCAACAGGGTGTTCTCGTCGGAGAGCTCCGTGTTCGCCCGGTCGAGCTGGCGGATGAGCTGGCGGTTCTCCTCGAACAGGCGGGCGTTCGAGATCGCCACCGCGGCGTGGGCGGCGAACGAGCGCACCGCCCGCTCGTGCTCGGGCGCGAGGCCGCCGACGCCACCGTCGGCGGCAAGGTGCATGTTGACGAGCTGCAGCACGCCGAGGGTGGTGCCCTCGGGCCCGCGCAGCGGCAGCACCAGGAAGGCGCGCGAGCGGTAGCCGATCGCCCTGTCGCGCGCGTAGACCGCGGCGAAGTCGAAGCCGGTATAGGCGTAGAGGTCGGCGATGTTGACCATCCGCCCGGTGATCGCCGCGAAGGCGCTCGGCTCGGTGAGGTTGAAGCCGCCGTCGGGCCGGTAGAGCGCGACCGCGCCCGGCGCGTCGGCCGCGGCGGTGTTCTCCTCGTTCTCGGCGCAGACGCAGTGCAGCTCGCGGCCGATGCGGTCGAGCACCAGGATGCGGCCGCCTTCGGCGTGGGTGAGCCGCCGCGCCGCGCCGATGACGCCGGCGAGCAGCGTCTCGACCCGGCGCTCCGTCGCGAGCGCCGTCGTCAGCTCGATGAGCTCCTCGGCGATCGCCATCGGGTCCTTCACGCCCCCCGCTCCGCCGGCCGCCTCAGGCGACCGCCGCGACCGGTTCGGCCGCCATCGGCGCGAGGTCGTCGGCGGGCGGCAGGGCAGGGGCGCCGAAGACGAAGCCGCCGTCGGGACCGACCGTGACGGCGAGGTCGCCGAGCGCGCCGCCGTCGACCATCCGCGATAGGATTTCGGTGGCGATCGCCGGCAGCAGCGTCCGCCGGATGATCTGGTCGATCGCCCGCGCGCCGCTCTCCACCTCGCCGGCGCGGGCGACGATGGCGGCCACCACCGCCTCGTCGTAGCGGCAGGCGATCTTGTGGCTCTCGGCGATCCGCCGCGCCACGCGGTCGAGCTTCAGGCGGGCGATCGCCCCGAGCTCCGCCCGCTTCAGCGGGAAGAACGGGACGACCTGCATGCGGGCGAGCAGCGCCGGCTTGAAGTGGCGCGACAGCACCGGGCGGATCGCCGCCGTGACCTCGTCGGCGCTCGGCGGCACGTCGGCCATGCCGAGGTCCGTCATGATGTCGGTCGCGAGGTTGCTCGTCAGGATGACGACGGTGTTGCGGAAGTCGACGACCCGGCCCTCGCCGTCCGACAGCATGCCCTTGTCGAACACCTGGTAGAACAGGTTCATCACCTCGAGATCGGCCTTCTCGACCTCGTCGAGCAGCACCACCGAGTAGGGCCGCTGGCGCACCGCCTCGGTGAGCACGCCGCCCTCGCCGTAGCCGACGTAGCCGGGCGGCGAGCCGACCAGCTTCGAGACCGTGTGGCGCTCCTGGAACTCCGACATGTTGATGGTGACGAGGAAGCGCTCGCCGCCGAACAGGAGGTCCGCGAGGGCGATCGCGAGCTCGGTCTTGCCGACGCCCGACGGGCCGACGAACAGGAACACGCCCATCGGCTGGTTCGGGTCCTGGATGCCGGCCTTGGCGGCCTTCAGGCTCTCCTCGAGCGCCGCGACGGCATGGTCCTGGCCCTTGATCCGGCGACGGATGTCGTCGGCGAGCGTGAGCAGCGAGGCCGCCTCGTCGCGCACCATCCGGCCGACCGCGATGCCGGTCCAGTCGGCGATCACCTCGCCCACCGCGTCGGGCGTCACCTCGTAGTGGACGAGCGGCGACCGGCCCTGCACGGCGGCGAGCTCGGCGAGCGCCGCCGCGAGCTCCGCGCGCGCCGCCTCGCCGTCCACGGCCGGGACGACCGGTTCGCCGGCATCGGTCTCGGCCGCCTCCACCGTGATGGCGGTGTCTGCCGCATCGGCGGTTTTGTCGCCGTGACCGCGCAGCGCCAGCACGCGGTCGACGAGCGTCCGCTCGGCGGTCCAGCGCGCCTCGATCTCGGCGGCCTCCGCCGTGAGGCCCTCGATCCGCGCGTCGATCTCGGCGAGGCGGGCGCCGTCGCCGAGGCGACCGGTCGCCGCGTCGCGGGCGAGGGCGTCGCGTTCGCGCCGGAGCGCCGCCGCGCCCTGCAGGCACGCGACCAGGACGGCGGGGCGGCTGCCGAGGCTGAGCTTGACGCGCGCCGCCGCGGTGTCGAGCACGTCGACGGCCTTGTCGGGAAGCTGCCGGCCGGAGATGTAGCGCGCCGACAGCGTCGCCGCGGCGGCGACCGCGTCGTCGCGGATGTAGACGCCGTGGCTCTTCTCGTAGGCCTCGCGCAGGCCGCGCAGGATCACCGCCGCCTCTTCCGGCGACGGCTCGTCGAGCTTGACGAGCTGAAAGCGGCGGGCGAGGGCGGGATCCTTCTCGAAGTACTTCTTGTATTCGGACCATGTGGTGGCGGCGACGGTCCTGAGCTCGCCGCGGGCGAGCGCCGGCTTCAAGAGGTTCGCCGCGTCGCTGCCGCCGGCCGCGCCGCCGGCGCCGACGAGGGTGTGCGCCTCGTCGATGAACAGCACGATCGGCTTCGGCGAGGCCTTCACCTCCTCGATGACGCCCTTGAGGCGGTTCTCGAACTCGCCCTTGACGCTGGCGCCCGCCTGCAGGAGCCCGAGGTCGAGGCCGACGAGCTCGACCGGACGGAGGAACTCCGGCACGTCGCCCTCGACGATGCGGCGGGCGAGGCCCTCGACCACCGCCGTCTTGCCGACGCCGGGGTCGCCGACGCAGATCGGGTTGTTCTTGCGGCGGCGGCCGAGGATGTCGACCATCTGCTGGATCTCGCGATCGCGGCAGAACACCGGGTCGATGCGCCCGGCCCGCGCCTGCGCGGTGAAGTTGACGGTGAAGCGGGCGAGCATGCCCTCCGGGTCGACGGCGTCCGTCGCCGCCTTCTCGGGCGCGGCGCCGGTGGCGAGGGCCACCGCCTCCTCGCGTGAGCCGGCCACCCACTCGCCGAACCGCCGCTTCAGCTCCGCCGGCTGCACCGGCCGCAGCCGATCGAACCAGTCGTCACCTGCGGCGCGCCCCGGCGCGGCGACGACGGCGAGGAGCAGCACGCCGGACCGGATGCGGCCGAGGCCGAGCTCGACGGAGGCCGCGAGCCAGGCGTCGGAGAGGAGCGAGACGAGCAGCGGCGAGAACACCGGCCGGCCGGCGTTGCCGGTCCGCATTACCTCGATCGAGCGACGCAGCGACTGCGCGACCGCACCCGGCTCGACACCGGCCGCCGCGAGGATGAGCGGCACGTCGTGCTCCTCGGCCTCGACGAGGGCGAGGAGCAGGTGCTCGATCGTCACCTCGTAGTGGCCGCGCGACACCGCCTGGCCGGCGGCGCCCTCGAGGGCGCGGCGGCAGAACGGCGACAGGCGGTCGAACAGCTTGCGGAGGTCGAGCTCGATCATGCTGGGTCCCCGATGGCGGGCCGGCCGCGCCGGCCGGCGCGGCCGCGCTTCGCCGCCATGCAATCCCGCTTCGATGAACCCGACATGACGCCGCCCGCGCGGCGGCTGCGGCGCGGGCGGTGAAACGGCGGCGGCGCGATGGCGGCGGCCCACAGGAGCCGCCGCCCGAGAGGCTGTCCGCGTCAGGCGGTCAGCGGCTTGCGCCAGTCGTCGGAGCCGGAGGTGCCGGCCTTCTCGTGCGTCCAGGTCACCTTGCGGTAGCTGAACGACCAGTCTTCCATGTGGCTGAAGTTCTTGTTGTCGAGGTCGAGGCAGTTCGGGATCGAGCCCTTGCCGCCGACCAGGATCGCGTCTTCCCAGGAGATGGTGAAGTAGTGCTCCTGCTGGCCGGCGACGTTGGTGCGGAAGAACTTCATCTCGAGCTGCAGCAGCTCGCCGCTGGCGAGCGCCTGCCACAGCAGCGGCGAGGCCTTGTCGAACTGCTTGGTCAGGGTGGTCGGCAGATGCACGCGCTGGCCGGTCGGCTGGCCGGACTGCGGATCGGTCGGCACCGCCACGTTGGTCATCAGCGCCTGCACCAGGCACTCGTCCTCGTGGCCTTCCTGCCAGCTGTTGCCCATGCTGTCGGCGGAGTTGGCGCCCTTGCTGATGTCGCCCTGCGTCGAGCCCTTGATCGTCAGATAAGCCGGAGTCGGCATCGTCGGTCTCCCGTCTTCGTGGTGCCGAGGAGGTTCGGCGCCGACGACGAGCGCAAGCGCCGCGCCAACGCGGGCGATCTCTGATCCTCTTGTTGAATCAAGGCATTGCCTCAGAATCGCAACCGTCACATGCGGCCGCGGTTGGGCAGAATCCTGCGCAGCGCCGGCGGCTGCGCGCGGGGCTGCGCAGCCGCCACGCGAGCTTTCAGACGGCCTCTCAGGGGTCGATCTGGGTCGAGAACGCCGCCCGGGCCGTGGCGATCTCCGGCGGCCGGCGCACGCGCACCGGCACGATGGCCGCGAGCACCGGCCCCCAGGCGGTCGCGAGGCGCGCCGCCGGCGGGCGCTCCGGCGCCGTCGGGTCGACCTCGCGCCAACCGGCGTGGTCGTGCACGGCGATCCAGGCGTGCCGTTCGCGGACGCCGCGGCGAAGCGGGTCGAGCGCGTAGCCGAGCACGAAGCGGGCGGGAACGCCGCGGGCGCGCAGCCGCCAGACGAGCAGGCGCGCGAGCTCCAGGCAGAGGCCGCGCCGCGCGGCGAGGAGATCGTCGAGCGGCGCATCCGCGCCGCCGTCGATGCGACCCCACGTCCAGCCCTCGCGGAGGGCCGCCAGCTCGGCCAGGGCGGCCGCGCGCGCGTCATGTGGTGCGGGCTGGCTCGACCCCGGCGACGTGGTCGGCGCGCCCGCCGGCGGCGCGAGGTCGGCGGCGGACGGCGGAGCCTCCGGCAGCGGGTGCGGCTCGCCGGCGAGGTCGATCCGCATCGCGAGCGCCAGCCGCGTCAGCGGCCGCTCGAAGCGCAGCCGATCGACCCGGTTGCCGTGCCGGTCGAGGAGGCGGCGGACGGTCGCCGGCGGCGGCACGGACGAGAGCGCCGGCGGCGCCGCGCGATCCTCCTCCCACCCCGCCGGAGCGAGACGGAGGTCGAGCACGAGCCCCTCCGCCGGCGCGGCGAACCCGAAGACCGCGCTGTGCGTCACGCGCGGCACGGGCCGCTCAACCGCGGTCGAGGGCGATCGAGAGATCGAGGAAGGCGCGCGTCGCCCGGTCGAGCACCGCCCGGCCGGAGACGAGGAAGACCCGCTCGCCGATGCGGCCCTGGCCGACGAGGCGGAACTCGAGCGTCGCCCGGCCGCCCTGCGCGCCGGCGCCGACCGGGTCCGCCGTGAGGGCGAGCAGCACGCGCCGCCCGTCCGCGAGGCGGATTTCCCGCACCCCGTCGGCGCCCGGCGGCGGCGTGCCGATCTCGGCCAGCGGCAGCACGGCGTGCCGGGCGGCATCGGCCACCGCCGCCTCGAGAGCATCGATCTCGACGGTCGGCGGCCGCCACACGGGCATCGGGCGCATCAGCTCTCTCCCGGCATATGGCCGAGCGCCGCGCGGAGGCCGGAGAGCGCCGGCGCCCAGGCGGACGGAGCGAGGCCAGGCCGCGACTGGCGGCGGACGAGGACGGAGGGAAAGAACGTCGCCCGGCCGTCCTCGCGGATGTGCCAGGCCCAGCCGTGGCCGGGCGGCAGCACCGCGACGGCCGGCCGGCCGAGCGCGCCGGCGACCGCCAGCACGGCGCCGTCGGCGGCGACGACCGCGTCGAGCCCGGCGACCGCCGCGACGGCGTCGGCGAGGCCGGCGAGGTGGCGGCCGCCGTCGAGGACGGCCGGGTGGCCGGCGAGGGCGTGGCGCTCGTCGCCGGTGGTGAGGCCGACCAGGGTGCCGGCCCCGTCGAGGGCGGCGACGAGGGCGTCGAGCGGCGGGCCGGCGACCCCGTCGGACCAGGCGATGCCGATGAGCGGCCGCGGCAAGCCCGCCAGGGCCTCGGCCCAGGCGGCGGCGCGCCCGGCGTCGACGGCCGGCGGCCGGGCTGGGCGTGCAACGCCGCCGGCGAGGGCGGGCGCGGCAAGGAGCGGCGCGAGCACCGCGCCTTCGGCCGCCGCCGCGGCGAAATCGAGCCGCGTGTCGGCCGGGAGGAGCGCCGCGAGCGCCGCGTCGCCGTGGAGCGTGAGGCGGCGGTCGCCGGCGAGCACCTCCGCCGCGGCGAGCGCGACGAGCGTCTCGGCCGGATCGCCGGCCGCCGCGATGAAGCCGGAGATCTCGGTGGGATCGACCTCCGGCAGCGGCGGCCAGGCCGCCGCGAGGCGGCCGAGGCGCAGCAGCAGGTCGCGCCGGAGCGCCTCGGCGCCGCGCGGCGGCGCCGGGCGGGTGGCGAGGTCTTCGGCGATCGTGAGCGCCTGCTCGGTGCGGCCGGCGGCGCCGAGCAGCCGGGCGAGGCAGAGGAGGGCGTCGTCGTCGCCGCCGCGCCGCCGGGCGAGCTCGGCGAACGAGCCGATCGCCTTCTCGACCTCGCCGCGGGCGAGGGCGATGCGGCTCCACAGCTCGTTCGGCTCCAGGCGCTCCGGCCCGACGGCGAGGACGCGCTTCACCGCCGCCTCCGCCCGGTCGAGCTCGCCCGCCTCGGCGAGGCGGCGGGCGAGGCCGAGGCGTGCCCTGAGATCGGCCGGCGCGGCGAGCTGGGCGCGCTCGGCGGCGGCGAGCGCGCGGGTACGTTCGCCGCGCAGCGCCAGGAGCTCGGAGAGGTTGAGCTGCGCCTCGGCGTGGCCCGGCGCCACGGCGACGGCGTGCGCCAGCATCGCCTCGGCGGCGTCGCGGTCGCCGTGGGCGAGCGCCACCGACGCGGCGAAGACGAGCGCCTCGGGATCGTCCGGCGCGATCGACAGCAGGGCGACGGCGACGGCCTGCGCCGCCGCGGCGTCCCCAGCCTCGAGGAGAAGCTGGCCGACCAGACGGCGGTGCCGCGGATCGTGCGGGGCGAGCGCCGCGGCGTGCTCGGCCGCGGCGAGGGCCGCCGCGCCGTCGCCGGCCATCTGGTGCGCGACCGCGAGGTTGGCGACGATCTCCGGCCGGTCGGGCGCCAGCGATGCGGCGGCCGACAGGATCCGGAGCGCCGCGGCGCCGTCGCCCGCGGCGATCGCCGCCGCGCCGAGGAGGTTCAGCGCCGGCGCATTCGTGGGCTCGGCGGCGAGCACGGCGCGGACCGTCGCCTCCGCCTCGGCGAGGTCGCCGCGCGCCAGCATCGCCGCGGCGGCCGCCAGGCGCTCGGCGGTCGAGACGGCCTCGCGGGCCGGCGCCCGGGCGGGGCCGCTCATCCGACGCTGACGCGCTCGGCGTCGAAGCGGAGATCGCGCTTCGCCGTCGTCACCGCCGAGCCGGTCTGCGTCGTCATCACGCCGCTCACCGTGGTGAGCGTGCTCGCCGCCGAGGCGACGTCGGCGCCGTCGACGATGGTGACGCGCTCGCCGAGCTTCTGGGCGAGGTGATCGGCCGTGAGCTCCTGCCGCCGCACGCTGGTGCGCAGCCGTTCGCCGACGACGGTCATCAGCCGCCCGACGAGAGTCGCGACGGCGGTGGCGACGTGCACCGACCGCGTCTCGACGGAAAGCTGCGGCGCCCGCACCGATGCCGCCTCGGCGGCCTCGATGCGCACCGCGGCGGCGCGGATCTCGAGCCCGTCGCCGCGCGCCGGGGTGATGGCGACGGGCGCGTCGTCGCTGCGCTCCAGCACGGTCAGCACATAGCACTCGCCGGCGGCGAGCCCGGCGAGCACCCTGTCGCCGACGCGCGGCGCCACCAGGCAGCCGGCGGCGCGCACCGCAGCCCTGTCGCCGGCTGCGCCGCGGACGACGAGCGCCGGCGTGTCGGCGACGACGCGCGCGGTGGTGAGCGTCACCTCGGCGCAGTCGCCGTTCCTCGGCGCGGGGGCCGGTCGATCGAGGCGGGCGAGCGCCGCGGAGCGCATGGTCACGGGATCCTCACATGTAGTTGCGGATGGCGGAAATGAAGCTCGATACCTTCTGGTTCGCGCACATCACCGCGGACCCTTCCGACTTCACCATCTCGTCGTCGACCGTCAGGGTCTGCACGGTGCCGCCCATGATGTTCGACTCGTGCTTCATCTCGCAGAACTTGATGTCGGCGAGCACCATCTTGGTGTCGGCGTTGCCGACGATCTTCATGTCGGTGGAGGCGACGATCTTCACGTCCTGCGTCGTGAGCTTGATCGTCACGCCGGCGACGCTCTTGACGTCCATTCCGGCGACGATCGTGCCGTTCACCCCGCCGATGATCTTCATGTCGAACGGCGCCGCGATCTTCAGGTCGCCGCCGACGGTGATCTTCGTCGTCACGCTGGCGGCGAGGGTGAGCTCCGTCGAGGCTTTGATGGTGAGGAGTGCGTTCAGGTAGAACTGCTTGCTCGTCGCCATCTTGTAGGCGGTCTCGTCGCCGTAGAAGTACGACGTCTTGGTGCCGTGGAACTCGTCGTAGGAATTGCCGTAGGTGATCTTGCGGGAATCGCCGTAGGTCGCCTCGCTGAGCGGCCCGTAGGCGGTCTGCTTTATGTAGTTCGAGGCGGTGAGCTTGAGGTCGGCGGCCGGGTCGGCGGCGCTCGACGAGCCGGCGGTGAGCGAGATCCCGGCCTTCGCGAACAGCGTGTACTGGCCGTCCTTGACGGTGTGCGTCGAGTCGCCGGTGGTCGTCTCGGTCGCGTGGCCGGTGCCGAACTTCGCGAGCGACGCGCCGGTGATCGTCTCGTTCTTGTCCTGCGCCGTGTAGACGAGGATGCCGTTGTAGCTGCTCGTGTGCGACGTCGCCGTCACCGTGGCGCTCGATCGCTCGTTCTGCGTCTGCTTGTGCTTCGGGTCGTCGGCGGCGACCTGTTCCGGATCGACGTCGGTCGTGCTCGCGGTGCTCGACGAGTAGGTCACGCCCGGGACGATGCCGGACTCCTCGTCGGGAATGTAGGAGCCGAGGCGGATGTAGTTGCCGGTGCGCGGCTGGCCGCCGGGCACGCTCGGCACGTCGAAGCGGGTGAAGATCTGGCTGGCGGTCGTCGCGGCCTCGCCGCCGGCGTCGCCGTGCGGCGCGAGCGGCAGCGGGGCAGGCGAAGGCGACGGCGACTTCGCCGGCGGCCGGACGGCGGCCGCGGCCGGCGCCTCCGCGTGCGTGGTCGCCGGAAGAGCGCTCGATGCGACCTGCTTGGCCGCCGCGACGATGCCGTCGTTGATCTCGAACAGCGTGCCGGAGGCGCTGCGAATGCGGTTGAACACGTTGCTCGCGCTCGTCACCACGTCGGGCGTCAGCGGATTGGCGAGGGCGCCGAGGATGACCGGCCGGTCCGGGTCGCCGTTGAGGTAGGAGACGACGACCTCCGTGCTCTTCAGGAGCGGGAAGTGCAGCCCGGTGTCGTCCGGGCCGGCGTAGGGCTGGGCGCGGCGGATCTCGGTGCTCGCCTTGCCGTCGGGGGCGTTCGCCTCGTCGTAGGCGAGGCGCACCTTGTAGCGGCCGGCGTCGTCGATCTCGGCGCGGCTGCCGCTGCCCTCGGCGTCGACCTTGGCGGTGAAGAGGCCCGGCGGGCGCGCCGGCGGCGTCGAGCGCCGCGGCCGGAACGGCACGTCGAAGCGGATGCAGGTGATCGCGTTGACGTAGGAGCGGGCGCCGCCGCCGGGCGTGAAGGCGATCGGCGTCGGCGTGGTGGCGGAGTGGTGCGCCTCGACAACGAGGTAGCACGCCTCGAGCGCCATGTTCGGGTGCTCCGACAGCGTGAAGAAGAAGCCCGGCCGCAATTGCGGCACCGTCGCCTCGCCGGAGAACACCATCCGCCGGCAGGCGATCTCCTCGGCGCGGACGCGCGCGAGCGCGTTGCCGCGCTCCATGCTGTCGAAGTTCGCGCCGTGCTCGACGACGACGCCCGGCCCGTCGCCGGCGACCGCGGCGTTGACGAGGAGCTGCATGTCCGGCGTGCCCTCGTAGTAGTCGCGCAGGTAGACCTTGCCGGCGACCGGGCGCGCCGTCGCGCGGAACGAGGTGATCGCCGGCTCGCCGGGTCGATGCATCTGCCGCTGGCGGCGGAACGGCACCTTGGCGCCGTCGGGCAGGTCGGCCTGCTTGAAGGCGATGTTGTCGTCGCCGAAGTTGGCGGTGTCGCCGTCGTCGCCGTGCTCGAAGAAGTAGAACACCCCGTCGTGCTCGCAGAGCCGCGAGAGGAAGGCGAGGTCGCTCTCCTCGTACTGCACGACGTGGCGGCGCGAGGGATAGCTCGCGACGAAGTTCTGGTTCGACGGAACGGTCTGCTTGTGGCCGCCGGTGGTGGAGGTCTGGCCGTAGCGGTTGGTCAGGATGGCGTCGACGAGGTCGGGCAGCGAGGTGGAGTCCTGCGTGCCGTAGACCTGGTTCTGGCGGCTGAGCTCGAGCAGCCCGAGCCGCGGCCCGATGGTGAGCACGTAGGCGAGGTCGCGCGAGGGCGTCGGGTCCTCGAGCCGGAACTCGGCGATCACCCCGGCGACCTTGAGCTCGTGGTCGCCGACCTCGGCCGTGAAGGTCGCCGGCTTGCCGACGGCGTCGGCCGGGTCGATCTCGGCGTTGCTGAGGAAGCTCACCTCGAAGGCGAAGGGCTCGGAGATCGCCTCGCGGCCGGAGAACGCCTCGACCAGCATCTCCGTCCCGGCGAGGTGCGGAACGTCGAGCTTCATCCTGAGCTTGGCCCGGTCACTCATGCGTCGCTCTCCCCGGTCGGACGGCGCGTCAGCGCATCGCCAGCATCTTCACCTGCGAGGGTGACAGCGTCATGCCGAAGGCGTTCGGGCTGAGCCCGTTCTGCTTCGTCGGCATCGTCATCTTGGTCGCCGGCGGCCCCCCGACGAGGAGCACCGTCGACCCGGCGGCGGCCGTCGCCGGCCCCATCACCATGCCGGACAGGAGGCCGAGCCCGAGGCCGCCGTTGTCGCCGTTGGTCATCGGGCGGGTGGTGGCGAGGTTGTGCGCCGGCATCCCCATCAGGAGGAACTTCAGCTGCGTCGGCACCGCCGTCGGGCCGAGGCCGATGTTCGGGTAGGGGATCGGCACGATCGCCGGCCCGACCGGCGTGTTGCAGGTGTCGGGAAAGGCGAAGTCCATGTAGGGCGCAGGGCCCTGGGAGTTGACGAACATCGGTCAGCCCTCCGGGGCGGCATCGGCGACGCGGCGCGGGTCGTAGAGCTCGGCGATCGCCCGCACCGGCTCGGTCGGCAAGGTCTGGCCGGTGGCGCCGAAGGCGACGAGGCCGTCGGTCGCCGCGCGGTGGAAGTCGGTTCTGAGGAAGCGGGCCTGGTTGAAGCGGGCGCCGTCGAGCACCGCCCCGTCGAGGCGGGCGTAGTCGAGGCGGGCGCGGTCGAAGGAGGCGCCGGCGGCGCGCGCGCCGGACGCCACCACCATCGACAGATCTGTGTCGGACAGGTCGGCGCCTTCGAGGCAGGCGTCCTCGAAGTTCGCCGACGACAGCGCCGCTCCGGCGAGCCGGGCGGCGGCGAGGTCGGCGCGCGCGAAGATCGCCGACGGGGCGGTGACGCGCTCGAGATCGGCGCCGCGCAGGTCCGCCCCGACGAAGAGGTCGCCCGTGAGGTCGGCGCCGGCGAGGCGGGTGCCGACGAGCTTCGCCCCGGCGAGGTTGAGGCGCGCGAGCGCGAGGCCGGTGAGGTCGTGGCCGGAGAGGTCCGCCTCGGCGAGCACGCCGGTGTCGATCGACAGCCCGTCGAGCCGGGCCGTGCGCAGGTCGGCGCGCGTCAGCGTGATGTTGACGAGCCGCGCGCCGGACAGCGAGATCGCGTCGAGGCGGCAGTCGAGCAGGGCCGTCGCCGATAAGGCGGCGCCAGCGAGGTCGGCCCCGGCGAGGTCGCAGAGGAGGAACTGGCAGGCCTCGAGGGTGGCGGCGGCGAACCGCGCCCCGGCGAGGTCGCACGTCGCGAACACCGCCTCTGCGAGGGTCGCGCCGGAGAAGTCCGCCCCCGCGAGCCGGCAGTCGAGGAAGCGCGGCGCCGCCAGCCCGGCGCCGCGGAAGTCCGCGCCGGCGAGCGTGCAGCGCAGGAACCGCGCGCGGTCGAGCCGGGCGCCCTCGAACCGCGCCCCGCCGAGATCGGTGTCGATCAGGACCGCGTCGGCGAGGTCGGCGCCCGTGAGGTCGGCCCCGGCGAGGCGGCCGCCGATGTAGGGCGCGCGGTGCGCCGCGTGCGCGAGGAGGTCATCCGTCGACAAGGGTCGGCACCATCGCGATCGTGGTTCGCGCCAGGTTGGCGCCGGTGAGGTCGGCGCCGGCGATCACGGCGTCGGAGAGGTCGGCGCCGAACAGGTTGGCGTCGCGGAACGAGGCGCCCGTCGCGTCGGCGCGGTGCAGCTGCGCCTCGCGCAGGTTCGCGGCCGCGAGGTCCGCCCCGGCGAGGCGGCAGCCGTCGAGGCGGGCCCGCACCAGCGAGGCGAGCCGGAGGCTCGCGCCGGAGAGGTCGGCGCCCGACAGGATCGCCCGTTCGAGGCGCGCTCGGCGGAAGCGGGCGCCGCGGAAGTCGCCGCCGTTCCACGTCGTGTCCGGCGCCTCGACCGCGTCGAGGCAGGCCTCGGTGAAGACGATCGCGCCGGCGAAGCCGCAGGCCTCGATGCGCGCGCCGGTGAAATCCGCCGCCGCCGCGTTCGGGTCGATGAAGCTCGAGGCCCGAAACGTGGCGCCGCGGGCGCGCACGCGGGCGAGATCGACCATCAGGAACTGGCAGGCGGAGACGGTCGCGCCGTCGAGACGGGCGTCGGCGAGGCCGCACTCGATGAGGACGGTCTCGTCGAGCGCGGCGCCGGTCAGGTCCGCCGCGGCGAGCGTGCAGCGGATCATCCGCGCGGCCGTGATGCGGGCGCGTTCGAGCGAGGCATTCGACAGGTCGGTCTCGACGAGAAGGGCCTTGTCGAGGCTCGCCCCCGCGAGGTTGGCGCCGCGCAGGCGCGCCTTGGCGAGGTTCGCCTCGTCGAGCCGGCAGCCGGAGAGGTCGGCGCCGTCGAGCCTCGCCCCGGTGAGCGCGGCGCGGGTGAGGTTCGCCCCGGCGAGCCGCGCCCCCGTGAGGTCGGCGCGCTCGAGCAGCGCACCGTCGAGGTCGAGGCCGGCGAGGTTGGCGCCGGCGAGATCGGCCCCGGCGAGGTCGCGGCCGGCGAGCCGCAGCCCCGCCGCCGCCTCGGCGAGGATCCGCGCGCCGAAGCGGCGCGCCGCGCCGGGCGAGAGCGGCGTCTCGGGATAGAGCGGCATCAGCGCCTTGCGGCGCATCTCGGCGAGCCCGTCGACGAGCCGCGCCTCGGCGGCGTCGATCGCCGCGAGCCCCTGGGCGACGCCGTCTCGGCGGGCCTCCTCGGCCCGTGCCGGCAGCGTCCGCGGATCGGCCGGCTCGCCGGCGGCCGGCCGGGCGAGCTCGGCCAGCAGCGTCTCGATCGGCGAGGCGGCGTCGCGCAGCGCCGGCATGCCGGCGCGCAGGCCGTCCTCGAGGCGGGCGAGCCCGTCGTTCACGGTCGCGGCCGTCTCCGCCGGGATATCGGCGAGCGCGGCGCGCGCTTGGGCGAGCGGAGATCCGCCGTCCGCCGTTGCCGGCGCCGGGCGAACCTCGTCCGGCGGCGTGGGAACGGCGATACCCGTGAGATCGACCGCCGCCGCCGCGTCGAGGCCGCGGCGGGCGCCGGCGAGTGGCGCGGCCTCGGGCAGCGACAGCAGGCGGCCGACCGCCGCGGCGACCTCGGCGACCTCGGCGACCTCGGCGACCTCGGCGACCTCGTCCGGCGCCGCAGGCCGCGCGGCGTGGAGAACGGCGCGGCGCCAGTCGGCCGCCGTCGCGGCGGCCGAGGCGAGGCCGTCCGCCTGGCGCGGATCGACGGCGACGTCGAGGGGTCCGGGCGTCGCCGCGGCGAGCTGCCCGGCGAGGCCGTCGAGCGGATCGCCGCCGCCACCGAGGCGGGCGAGCTTCGCGACGAGCGCGTCGATCTCGCCCGGCCCGGCCCCCGGCCGGCCGAGCGCAGCGAGGCTCGCCTCGATCGGAGCCATCTCGTCCCTGGCGCGCACGAGGTCGGCTTCGGCCTGGCGCCGCGCCGCCTCGAAGCCGTCGATCAGCTCGCCGAGATCGATGTCGCCGGCGGCGATCTCCTCCGGCGTCGGCAGGAGGACGAGCGGTTCGCCTGGCGGCGGCAGCTCCGGCCACAGGACCCGCGGCACCCCGGCCTCGGCGAGCCGGCGCTCGCTCGCCCACACCGTGTCGGCGTGGCGGCGGGCGAGCTCGGCCCCGGCGTGGCGGCGGCGCGCCGCCAGCCGGTGCTCGTCGGCGGCGGGATCGGGCACCGGCACCAGCGGCCCGTCGGTCAGGGCGACGCGCGCCGCCGTCTCCGGGTCGGAGCGCAGGCGGCGGAACTCGGCGATTTCGGCCAGCGGCCGCGGCGGCGCGCCCATGTGCTCGTAGGAGAGGATCACGTCGGCGACGTCGGCCGCCTCGATGTCGGCGACCGGCTGGGCGCCGCGCCAGACGAGGACGCCGCGGCGGGCGCCGACCAAGAGCCACAGGGTGTCGATCGCCATCGGCAGCTCGATCAGCGTCGTGCGGTCGTGCGCCATCGTCAGGAAGGCGCGGACGCGGACGCCCGGCAGCCGCCCCTCGATCACCGGCCGGTCGGCGGCGAAGCCCCGGAGCGCGTAGGGCTCGTCGCCGACGAGGCGGCCGTCGAGCCACTGCTCCTCGGCGCCGAGCATGAACAGCCGCGGGTCGACGTCGTGCGGCAGCGCCGGGGCGACGGTGGCGAGCCAGCGCCGGTCGTAGGTGCCGGCGAAGCGGCGCCGGGCCGGGTTCTCGAGGTCGCCGGCGCCGAAGCTCGCCGGCGGCGGGTCGTCGTCGACGGCGTGGATCAGCCGGTCGGGCCGCTCGATGTTGGGCAGGGCGACGAGCTCGCCCGCGGCGATGCGGGCCGCCGCCCGGTGGCCGGCGCCCTTGCGGTTCGTCGGGTGCTCCGGCCCGCCGAAGGCCAGCGCCGGATCGAGCGGCATCTCGGTGAACGGGCGCGGCGGTGTCGCCGCGTAACCGTTTTCGCCGGCGCGCCAGACGCGGTCGCCGATGACCGCGAGCCGCGTCTCGAAGCCGGCGATGCGGGCGGCGACGGTCATCGCGGCGACCGGGCGGCCCTCGGGCGGCCGCGCGTGGCCGGCGATCAGCACCTCGGCGACCGGCTTCGGCATGGCGATGTCGAGGATGGTGCCCGGCGGCAGCGCCTTGGCGACGGCGAGCCACAGCGCCTGCTCGCTCTCGAGCTCGCCGGCCCCCGCGAGGTCGAACATCGCGAGCGCCGAGACGATGTAGCTCGCCCCCGTCGCCCGGCGCTCGGCCTTGGTGAGGAGGCCGAGCGTACGCGGCTTGATGACTTGGACCATGGGCGGTGCCGGGCGTCGGACGGGCGGCGATGGCAGACGCTAGAACCGCTCGGTGACAGACTTGCGACGCGGCGCCGCCAGCCGGCGGACGGCGCCGTCGAGGAGCTTGCGCCAGGGCGGCTCGGCCAGCGCCGCGGAGAGCTCGCCCGCCCGCGCCGGGCGGCCGCCCGGCTCGAAGGCGAGCGCCGCGGCGAGCGCCTGCCAGCGGCGCCGGTCGAGCCCCTCCGGGCGCTGCGGCGACAGGCCGAGCGCGCGCGCCTCGAGGGCGCTGCGGCGATCGAAGGGATGCCGCCCGGCGATGACGAGATAGGCGATGACGCCGAGGGCGAAGACGTCGCTCGCCGGCGTCGGCTCGCCGCCCGCGAGCATCTCCCAGGCGGCGAACGGCGGCGTCAGCCCGCGCACCCGCGACAGGTAGGCGACGGTCGGGTCGTCGTCGTCGCCCGCCGCCGCGGCGGCCGAGAAGGCGAGCCCGAAATCGAGCAGCTTGACCCCCGCGGCGCCGGCGAGGAACACGTTGCCGGGCTTCAGGTCGCCGTGCACGACGCCGTCGGCGTGGGCGTGATCGAGGGCCGCCGCGACGCGCGCGACGAGGGCGAAGGCGGCCGGGCGCGGCAGCCCGTCGCCGGGCGCGCGGCGCAGCCGCTGGGCCAGGGTCTCGCCGTCGAGGAGCTCCATGACGATGAAATGGAACGGCCCGTCGATGTCGGAATCATAGACCCGGACGATGTTCGGGTGGGCGAGCTCGCGCATCCGCCGCGCCTCGCGGTGGATGAGCTCGATGGCGTCGTTGCGCGACGGTCCGGTGAGATCGACGACCTTCACCGCCACCTCGGGATCGGCGGCGCGCGCGCGGACCCGAACGAGGTCGGTCGCGCGATAGACGGTGCTCATGCCGCCGCGGGCGATCACCGCGTCGAGGCGGTAGCGCCGCCGCAGGGTGTAGCCGGTCGGGATCGTCTGGCGGCCGGCGGGTCGCGGACGATCCGCTGCGCCGTCGTCTCCCGGCCCGCCCCGCCTCGCCGTCATGTCTCCTCCCCGCCGGCCGGCCGCGCCTCGATCCGCACCACCACCGCCGTCATGTCGTCGCGGCCGCCGTGCACGACGGCACGGGCGAGAAGCCGGTCGGCCAGCCCGTCGATCGGCTCGGCGAGGAGGTCGACGATGCAGGCCGCATCGAGCGCCTTCGTCACGCCGTCGGAACAGACGAGCAGCGTATCGTCGACTTCGATCGGCATGATGAACCCGTCGACGCGCAGGTCGTCGGTCGAGCCGATGGCGCGCGTCAGCGCGTGCCCGTGCGGCCCGGTGACGCCGAGCTCGGCGGCGTACGAATGGTCGCGGGTGAGCTGGAACAGCGCCTCAGCGCGCAACAGGTAGATGCGGGAATCGCCGACCCACAGGCCGGCGGCCTCGCCGCTGTCGACGACGAGGACGGCGACGGTGCTGCCGACCAAGGACTCGCCAGGGCGCCGGTCGGCCTCCTGCCGCAGGGCGGTGTTGATCGTGTGCAGCGCCGCCTCGATGCGCCGGCAGCGCTCTTCGAGGCTCTGGCCGCGCGAGACGACCCGGCGCACGATCTCCGCGACGGCGCGGCTCGCGAGGTCGCCGTCGTCGTGCCCGCCGAGCCCGTCCGCGACGAGGAACAGACCGGCCTCGGGCTCGAGGTGGTGCGCGTCCTGCGAGATCGCCCGGTCGGGGCTGCGCCGCGCCGCCGCGCTGTAGCGCAGGCACGTCGAGCCGGGCGAGGTCGCCGCGCTCATGCCGGCCCGGCCGGCCGGTCGGCCGGCGCCGCGGCGAGGAAGGCGACGAACAGCGACGGGTCGGGCAGGCCGTCGAACACCATCGTGCGCGGCGTGCCGCCGGCCCAGCCCTCGTGCCACCACAGGCTGCGCTCCTCGAAGCTCGCGGTGCGCACGGTCATCGTCATCCGCACGGCGATCGAGGCCTCCGGGCGGCCGTCGGTCGCCCAGCCGGGGCCGACCGGACGGCGCGCGACCGGTGCCGTCGCGGCCGCCACCGCCGCCTCGCCGAGGCGGGCGACCTCCTCGACCGCGCCCTCCGGGTCGCGGCCGGCGTGGATCATCGACAGGCCGAGCCGCTCCAGCCGCTCGAGCGCGGCGCTCGGGTCGCCGGAAAGGCGTCCAAGCCCGGTGCCGGCCGGAAGCCCGGCGGCGAGCACCAGCGGAAAGGCGCGGCCGACCGCGTCGACCGAGGTCAGCATCACCCCCATCCAGCCGGTCGGGCCGGCGACGCCGGGCGACAGCGCGAAGCGCCAGGGCGGGGCCAGCAGGTAGCGTTCGAGCCATGCGGCGCCGATCTCGCGACGGCTCTCGGCGACCGACGCGGAGAGCCAGCGGTCCCACGCGAGCACCAGGCTCGACGGCAGGTTGCGGCTGACGAAGTCGCCGCGCGACGGCAGCTTGCCGTAGAAGCCGGCGCCGGGCTGCGGCGCCGTCACAGCTCCTCCGGGCAGCGGAAGGCGCGCAGTTGGCCGAGGTTGAACGGGTTGTTGACGCTCGCCGCCTGCAGTTCGTACGTGACCGAGCCCTTGTCGGCGCCGACGATCGTGAAGCTGAAGCCGGCGTTGCCGCGGCTGCCGCTCGCCCCCGATGCGGCGATCAGGCGGAACAGCGCCCACGGGCCCGATTGCGAGACCGAGGTGTCCTTGCCGTCGACGGCCGCCAGCGTCACGGCGATGCGGGTCGAGCCGCCCTCGCTCGGCCAGGAGAGCGAGGTGTCGCGCGGCGCCTCGTGCCGGTAGACGACCTCCTTGCCGTCGTAGCTCAAGGTCGCCCGGAGGAGGTTCGAGGAGAGGAAGGTCGGCCTCAGCCGGAACGGCACGTAGAGCGAGCCTTCGCGCGCGGTGAAGAAGGCGTCGCGGATCTGCCGGGCGCGGCGGAACTGCGCCAGCGCCTCGGCGCTGATGTCGAGCCGGTCGCCGTCGATCGCCATCGGCTGGTAGCCGCCGCCGCGCTCGGCGACGAGCGGCGCGAGGTAGGTGCGGTAGAACCCGTCGACGTAGCCGTTCGACTTGAAGATCTCCTTGAAGTCGTCGAGCGCGACCTCGTCGTCGGCGTCGTAGAACGGGAAGCGCTGGAACAGCGCCCGCTCGCAGACCGGCAGCACGTCTGCCCGCCACGCCTGGTTGACCTTGACGTCGGCGAGCTCGAGGAGCGCCCGCCAGGTGCCGGCGGCGACGCCGCGCAGCCACGCCCGCACCGGCTCGGGCTGCTGCGCGGAGGTCGCCTGCAGCGCGCCCATGACGTCGCCGGTCGGGTTCTTGGCGCGCGAGACGACGATCTGGAAGGCGGCGTCCGGCGGCTGCGGCGCGTTGGCGACGCCGGAGACCGCACCGTAGAGCGCGCCGAGCTGGTCGCGGATGTGGTTGATCGGCGGCAGTTGGTTGCCCTGCCCGGGCGTCACCATGCCGATCAGCGGCAGGAACGGCTGGGCGATGGTGACGCCCGGCCACGGCATGTCGCCGAACGCCGCCGCGGAGGCCGTCGAGGCGACCGCCGCCTTGGCGTTCGCGAGCGCCGAGGGCTGCGCCGGCGCCGAGGTCGAGGCGAGCACGCTATCTTGGCCCGGCGGCGGCAGGTCGGTGTTGTCGCGCACCGCGTCGACGACGCGGTCGATGGGCGACTGCGGCCCGGCGAGCGCCTGGATCACCACCATCGCGCGCTGGATGTCGCCGAAGCGCCCGACCGAGATCCGCGCGAGCGCGCCCTGCCAGGTCTGGATGTAGTCGGCGACGTAGGAGGTCGCGACCTGGCGGGCGAGCGCCTCGACGACCGCGTCGCCGGGGCCGCCGTCGCCGATCACCCAGTCGGCGCCGATCTCCTCGCGGACGATCACCCCGAGCCGCGGGATGAAGAAGTCGTAGAAGCCGGAGCGGGTGAAGATGCCCGGCACGACGAGGCTGCGGTTGCCGTTGGAGTCGGGCGTCGTCTGGAGCGCCGCGGTGCCGATCAGCCCGCCGAGGTCGACCGGCACGAGGCGGCGGTCCTGCAGGCCGTCGCGGAGGAGGCGCGCATAGACCTTGTCGGACTGCGGCACCTGGCGCAGCCGGCTGCGGGCGACCTCGACGAGGGCGTTGTCGAGCACGACCGGCTGCGGCAGCAGCGCCACGAGGTCGTCGAGGCGGGCGTCGAACTCGGCCTGCTTGTCCGCACCGAGCGGAATGGCGACGCGCGCCTCGTCCTTGAGGTCGCGGCGCATCCACTCCTTGTCGAGACGCGCCGGCGTGCCGAGCATCAGGTAGGTCTGCAGGAGCTCGCGCAGGAGGGCGAGCTGGTCGGGCGTGGAGGCCGTGCGCGCCGTCGACGTGATGCGTCCCTCGAGCCAGGTCTGCAGGCTCGGCAGCAGGGTCTGCAGCAGCACGCGCCGGTAGGCGTTGTCGGCGTGGGCGCCCAGCGTCGGCGCGACGGAGAGGCCGCCGCCGGAAACGAGCGACCACAGGCCCGAGCCGCTCGCGTCGGTGCGCAGCCGCTCGGCCTCCTCGAGAACCGGCGCGACCTGCGGCAACGTCGGCCGGTCCGGCAGTCCCTGGATCGTGGCGGCGAGCACCCGGGCGTCGCCGCCCGTCTCCGCGAGCGCCGCCTCGCTGCGGGCGTAGGCGCCGAGCCAGACCATGCAGACGACGACCGCCGCGGCCGCCGCCGCGAGGTAGCTGCCGGTCTGGACGATGGCGAGCCGCCGCTCGAGCTCGCGGTTGGTGCCGACGAGGCCCTGCTCCTCGAACACGACGTCGGTGAGGACGCGGCGGATGAAGTAGGCCTTGCCCTTGCCGTGCTGCGGCGCCGGCAACCCGGAGGAGATGCCGAAGGTGCGCGACATCGCCCCGACGATGCGGTCGAGCGGCGTTCCTTCCTGGGTGCCGCTCGTCAGATAGAGGCCGCGCAGCATCGGCTGCGTCTCGAAGCGGGTCGACTTGAAGATCTCGCCGAAGAACGCCTCGAAGGGCTCGCGCAGCGTGCGGAACTCGCGCGGGAACATGTAGATGCGGGCGCGGCGCGCCACCGACCGCTCCTCGGCGAGGCGCGTCATGACACGCGCCTCGAGCATCGCGGAGAGCTCGGCGAAGCGGCCGGCGAAGTGGCGCGCGAACGGGTTCTGCGCCTCCTCGGACGGGAAGGTCATGCCCCACACCTGGGCGCGGCCGGTCTCGTCGAGATCCTCGAAGAAGTCGGCGAAGCCGGCGACGAGGTCGCACTTCGTCACCACGATGTAGACCGGCAGGCGCATGCCGAAGGAGCGCATCAGCTCCTGCAGACGGCGCTTGATCGCCTCGATGTGGGCACGCCTGCCCTCGGCGCTGCGCGTCAGCACGTCGGCGAGGCTGATCGCCAGGATCACGCCGTTGAGCGGCCGGCGGCGGCGGTGGGTGCGGATGAGGTCGAGGAAGCCGCGCCAGGCGGCGCGGTCGACCTCGGAGTTCGAATCCTGGGTGGTGTAGCGGCCGGCGGTGTCGATCAGCACCGCCTCGTCGGCGAACCACCAGTCGCAGTGGCGGGTGCCGCCGACGCCGGCGACCGGGTCCGGCCCGAGCTGGTCGCTGAGCGGGAAGTGCAGGCCCGAGTTGCGCAGGATGGTCGTCTTGCCGGCGCCCGGCGGGCCGATGATCACGTACCACGGGAACTGCTGCACGAAGTCCTTGCCGGCGCGGCCGCCGACCGAGGCCTCCTCGAGCGCCCGCAGCGCCGCCTCGAAGCGCTCGCGGATGCGGTCGAGCTCGTCGCTCGTCGCGCTCTCGCCGAAGGCCGAGAGCTGCTCGGTGTCGAGCAGCGAGCGGATCATCCGCCGGTTGGCGTGGTAGGCGAGGAGGATCCGCACCACGGCGACGAGGATGGTGCCGAGGACGAGCGCCGCGACGACCGCGGCGCGCGTCTCGACCGGCTCGAGCGGCGTCACCCCGAACACCGAGACCATCGGGCCGACGATCCACACGAGCGCCGCGAGCGCGGCGAGCCCGACGGCGGCGAAGAGCGTCCGGAGGCGCAGCAGGGCGGCGACGAGGGCCTGGATCATGTGCGCCCCGGGCTCACTGCGGCAGAACCGAGCGGACCGGCGGCCCGCCGTCCGGAAGCGGGTTGCGGACCGGCTGGTCGGCGGTCGGCACCGGCTGCGAGGCGATGCCGTCGATGAGCGCCGTGACCGGGCCGACGCGGCTCGCGAGCTGCCAGCCGAGGACGCCGTAGAGCGCGACGAGGGCGACGCCGGCGACCGCGAAGACGATCCACGGCGGCAGGTAGCGCTTCAGCCGCCGCCGGACGCGGACGCCCTGCGTGCCGGCCTGTGGCGACAGCGCCGGCGGCGGCGCCTTCAGGTGCCCGCGCAGCATCCTGGAGATCTCGTCGCGCAGCTCGTCGATCTGGTAGCGGCCGCCCTCTATGACGCGGTAGCGGCCCTCGAAGCCGAAGGCGAGGCAGAGCGCGATGAGCTTGATGAGGGCGAGATACTTGCCCGGGTCGGCCTTCACCCGGTCGAGGATCACGAACACCTTCTCGCCGCCCCAGGTCTCGCCGTGGAACTGGTTGAGCAGGCTGTTCGAGCTCCAGTGGCTGGCGTTGCCCCAGGGGGTCGACATCACCGTCTCGTCGAGCATGGCGCAGAGCACGTAGCGCGCCGCGGTGACGTCGCCGGCGCGCGCGCCGAAGCGCACGGCGCGCAGCTCGAAGGCCTTGATCTCCTCCACGGTGGCGCGGCGCAGGGCGTCGACGTCGGCGTTGGTGACCGCGTTGCGGATCTCGGCGACGAGGGCGAGCAGCGGCGCCGCGGCGGCGGCGAGCACGTCCTCGGGCTCGCGCGGCTCCTCGACGCCGGTGAGGTCGACCACCTCGACGTCGATCGAGCCGGTGTGCGGCACCTCGGCGCGCGGCATCGCCGCGGCATGCCCGCCGGGGAGCGGGAAGCCCGGATCGCCGCCGCGCCCCCGCTCGCCTCCGGCCGGCGCCGGCGTCCCGCGCCGGTCGGCGGGCAACGGCCGGTAGCCGACGACGGTCGGCTCGTCGATGCCGTCGTCCGGGTCGGCGGTCATCGCTTGTCCGCCCGGATCGCCCAGAATTCGAGGTGCAGGTCCGGATAGTCGCCGCTGACGTGCAGCGCGAAGGCGGCCGAGCGCGGGATCGAGCGCCAGAGCTCCGCCGACTGGTCGAGCTCGAAGTAGACGGCGCCGGACATGTAGGGCAGCTCGCGCGGCGCGACCGGCAGCGACTTCAGCGGCACGCCGGGCAGCTGCAGGTTGACGAGGTCGCGGATCTGCTCGACCGACCCGATCTTCATCGTGGCCGGCAGCTGCACGCGGAGCTGGTCGGCCGGCATCGCCGCGATCGCCATCAGGACGAAGCGCGTGCCGGGCTGCATGATCGTGCGGTCAGCGATCGTCGCCGTGAGGATGCCGTAGCCGCGCTCCTGCAGCGGCAGCGGCACCGCGTGGCGCTCGACCACCACCTCGAGCGCCTGGTGGAGCGCGGCGAGGATCGGGTCGATCGAGGCCTCGAGGGCGTCGTGCCGATAGGGCTCGAGCGCCGGCACGCGGCGGCGGGCGGTGTCGAAGGCCGACAGCGCCCCGACGAGGCGGACGAGCTCGCGATAGACGACTTCCGGGTGCAGCGAGGGGACGGCGGCCAGGTGGGCGAACAGCGCGTCGGCGCCGTTGACGATCGACAGCACCAGGAGGTCGACGAGGCCGGCGCTCTCGGCGGTGGCCCGGCTCGGGTCGGCGCGCTCGCCGAGCGCCTCGACGCGGCTCCTCACCAAGGCCCGCACCTCGTTGATGACGGCGACGAGGCGTGTCGAGGCGCCATAGGCGAGGCAGGGTGGAATGAAGTTCGCGGCGAGCCGGACCTTGCCGGCGGGGTCGACGTCGCCGATGCGGGCGATCGGCAGGACGATGCGCTCGTCGACCGGCTCGCCCTCGAAGGCGATGGCGAGCCGCGGCGCGGCGACGGTGAGCTCGACCGGCTCGCGGTCGCTCGCCGTCGTGTTGCGCACCGAGACGCCGCGCGCCGCGAAGCGGCGGTCCGGGGCGGCGTCGGTGGCGACCTCCGCGCCGTCGCGCGGGCGCACCGGGATCGACAGCAGCACCCGCGCGCCGGCGGCGGTGGCCGGCACCGGGCGCGTCGGCGGCGCGGGGTCGGCCGGCACGTCGACCACGGTGCCGTCGGGCATGACCGCGCGGCAGGCGGCGAGGCCGATCTGGCCGAGGTCGAGCAGGCCGGGGTCGAACGCGACCTCGACGACGCCCCAGCCGAACGGCGACAGCGGCGCCGCCCGCCGTTCCACGAGGTGCTCGAGCCAGCGGTCGTGCTGCTGGAAGTGCTGCGGCCGGACGAACATGCCCTCGAGCCAGAGCGGTTTGCTCGTCAGCGCCATGTGGACCGGTCCTTGTGTCTCGCCGCTGCTCAAAACCAGCCGATCATGCTCGTCTTGGTGACCACGACTGTGACGGCGAGCGCGGTGACGGTGACGATGAGGTCGTTGACGCGCTCGCGCTTGATCGGCGCGATCGCCCGCCACTGCGCCGCGTTGATGTCGCGGAAGCCCGCGATGACGCCGACGAAGTCGGTCTCGATCGGAGCGTCGCGCTCGTAGCTCTCCTTGGCGCCCGGCAGCAGCTCGAACTCGCGCTTGCTGATGAGGTCGGCGCCGAGCGTCTGGGCGTCGTTGTCGAACAGCGCGAAGAAGTCGGCCTGGCGAAAGGTGGTGTCCGACTTCAGCTCGTAGATCCGGACGACCGTCGGCGACGGGCTGTCGTTGGAATTCGGGTTGATCGAAGGATCGGCGATGATCTGCACGCGCAGCGGCGAGACCTTCGGCGGCGGCGCGCCGCCGCAGCCGCCGAGCACGGCGAGGCCGCCGAGGACGACGGCGCGCCGCGACGGCACCACGCTCGGGAAAGTCGTGAACCCGGTCATCGTCCCTGCTCCTCGCGGTCGTCGGCGTGCCGGCGGTAGGCGCGGGCGAACTCCCGCGAGATCAGCTCGTTCACCGCGACGTCGAGCGTCTCGGCGATGCGGCCGTGCTGGTCGACGTAGCGCTCCCACAGCTTCGCCTTGTCGGCGCGCCCGAACAGGCCGCCGGCGTCGGTCGCCGATTCGATCGCCGCCGGCGAGAGCCGCGCCACGAGTGCGGTCGCGACCGCGTGCACCGCCGCCATGGTGGCGAGCTCGTGCGCCTTGATGTCGTCGAAGCCCTCGCGCGCGCCGGCGGCGAGGGAGTCGAAGCCCGCCGGCCGGCGCTCGACGATCTGGCGCACCGCCTCGCGGCCGGTGGCGAAGAACTTGAACGGGTTGTTGTGCACCGGCCCGAGGCGGGTGTGGTCGAGCCGCAGCTCGTCCTTGACCGAGCGGCGCGCCTCGAGCACGGCGACGAGCCCGTCCGCGGCCTCGAGCACGAAGGCCGCGAGCGCCTCGGCGGCCTCGGCCTGCTCGCGCGGAGCGAGCGCGGCGGGATCGACGCCGATCGCCGAAAGCAGGCGGCCGTCGGTGTCGGCCGGCTCGCGTCGCGGCGGCGCCGTCGCCTCGACCGGCGTCCCGCCGGCGAGGGCGCGCAGGCGCAGCAGCGCCATCACGTCGGTCGGCAGCGCCGCGTCGCGGGCGGGAGCCGGCGGCGGCGGGGGCGGCGACGGCATCTCTCGCGCCGCCGGCAGCGGCAGTGGCATCGGCGCCGGCGCGGAGGAACGGCCGGGAGTGGGCTCGCGCGCGGGCAGTGGATCGGGCAGGAGGAAGCTCGTCGGGATCGGGCCAGGAGCCGGCGGCTGCCGGCGGCCGGCCGGATCGAAGCTCGTCGGGATGTGCGCCGCACCCGGCGGCACCGGCGGCCGCGCGGGGCCGGGCAGCGGCGCGCGCGGAGACGGCGGGGCGAGCAGGTCGTCCTCGGCGCTCCGGCCGAGGTCGCCGGCCGGGAAGCCGTCGGTCGCCGCCTCGGCGAGGCCGGCGAGCGGATCGACCGCGGTCGGCGCGGCCGGACGGACGGCGGGGGCCGCCGGCATCGGCGCGAAGCCGGCGAGCGGATCGGCGGCCGGGGTGCTCCGGCGCGCCGCGACGAGGCTCTCGATCTCATCGCCGGACGACGGCGGGGCGGCCGTAGGGCCGCCGCCGCGCACCGCCTTCCAGCCGTCGCCGAGGCCGAGCCGCTGGCGTCCGTCGAGCGCATCGGCGATCGGCTCGACGCCGAGGGCATAGGGCCCGAGATAGAGCGTGTCGCCCGCCCGCAGCGGCGTCGTGACGCCGCCGCCGAGCGGCGCGTCGACGGAGTTGAGGTAGACGCCGTTGGTGCTCGTGTCGGTGATCGTGAACACGCCGTCGACGAAGCCGATCGTCGCGTGGCGCGAGGACAGCGTCTTGCTGTCGTCCGGCAACGCCCAGTCGCAGCGGGCGTTGCGGCCGATCACGCCACCCTCTTCGGTGAAGACATGCTGCGCCCTGTCCCCGAGGTCCTGCCGATGATCGCTGATGACCGTCAGCCGAATCCTCATGTCCGCCCAGTTCCCCCGGTCAGCGTGATCCCGTCGCCGCGACCCCGGGTGTCGCCGGTCGGTCGGCGGACGAATGCGCCGATGGCGGCGGACGGACGTGAACGCTGCGCGACGGGTGACGAGACAGCCCCCCTGGGAAGCCTGGCGCCGCGAGCGTGGGGCATCAAACACAGTCCCGTTTACAGAACGATGACGTTCTCGGCGGCCGGATCCGGCGCCGCCCAGGTGGTCCAGCCGAGCCTGCCGTCGCCGAGCCGCCACTCCGGCGTCTCGCCCGGCGCCAGCACGAAGGCGACGTCCGAGGCGAGCGGGGCGCGCACCGCGAAGGCGACGATCTCGTCGAGCGCCCGCCGCCCCGGCGTGCCGGGCAGAAGGTCGTCGAGGGTTTCGCGGCCGACGGGGCCGATCCGAATCCGGAAGCCGCCGAGCCGGTCCTCGACCCGTTCGCCGATCACCATGTCGAGACCGAGCGACGCCCCGGACTGGCCGAGCAGGGCGCGATCGCCCGGCGGGATCTCGACGCTGCGCGGAACGAACTCCTCGACCCGGCAGGGATGGCCGCACACGGTCGAGACGATCGCGGCCAGGGCCGGAGCCGAGCGGTCGGCGAGTGCCAGGAGCCCGAGCACCGGCAGCAGGCGCGGCGGCGTCGGCAGCCGCTCGTCGCCCTCCGGCGGAATGCCGGCGAGGGCCAGCACGCGCCGCGAGACGGGATCGAGGCCGCCCGGCGCGTAGCGCAGATGGTGGCGGCGGTGCTTGAAGGCGCGCACCAGCAGGGAGGCGAGGCGGTGGTTGAAGAAGTCGAGGAAGCCGGCGAGCGCGCCGTCGATTCCCTCGTCGGCGATCACCCGCTCCGTCACGTAGGGCGGCAGCGGTGACGACGGGCCGTGCAGCCCGATCAGCGACTGGAACACCGTCGCCTGGCCGCGCTCGCCCGTCGCCGGCACGATCGACCGCACCTCGCGGTCGGGGAAGCCGAGGCCGGGGTGGGCGCGGAAGCGCAAACGCTCCTCGGCCGGATGCCCGGCCTCGCCGATCGGCGGCACGTCGGGGTTCGCGCGCTCGATCGCGAGCGCGAGCGCGACGAGCGGCATGCGGAGGCCGGCGTCCTGCGGCGGAGTGGTGCTCACAGCAGGCTGCCGGCGCCGCGGCGCAGCGGCCACTCGTAGCGGGCGTTCGTCTCCGCGCCGCGCACCTCGAAGCGATGCAGGCTGTTGATGCCCGCGTAGACGCCGAGGAAGGCGTCCATGACGGCGCCGAACAGGAACAGCTCGGCCTCGCCGCCGACCCGGCTCTCGGCGAGCGTCAGGGTGAGCCGGCGCAGGCGCACTGGCATGCCGCGCAGGAGCGCGTCGCCGGGCGCCTCGTCGAAGCCGCGGATGCCGTCGAGCAGGAGCTCGAGCCGCCGCCGTGCCTGCACGTCGTGCAGGGCGCGGAAGTCGTAGGCGGCGACGAGGCCGCGCAGCCGGTCGACGCCGACGATCGAGCCGAAGTTTCGCGCGAGCCCGGCGACGAGCCGCCACAGGAGGACGTCGGCGATCGGCGGCGGCACCTCCGGGGTGACGCCGACGAGGTTGGCGAAGGTGACGGTGCTCGGCGTCTGCGAGCCGGGCTGGTCGATCTGGCCGGGGCCGAGCCGCTCGGCGAGGCGGCCGTTCGAGCCGAGGAGGCGCAGCGACACCACCTCGGCCGGCGGTGCCGTGGTGCGGTCGGCGCCGTCGACGAAGGCGACGTAGTGGTCGATGCCGGTTCCGACCACCGCCGGGCGCACGCGGACCCGGAAATAGGCGCCGCTGGTATCGCCGGCGTCGTGGCGGAACGACTGGAACGGATGGATCGGCACGCGATCGGCCCGGCCCTGGACGTGGCCGACGGCGCTCTCCACCGCGTGCACCGAGACTCCCGGCGCGCCGGCGGCGACGACCCGGTACTCGGTCTTCGCCGGGTCGACGTGGATCGGCTGCGCGTCCGCCTCGAACAGGTTGACCGCCGGCGTCGCGTTGAGGCGGATCTGTCCGGCCGAGACCCGCGTCTGCTCGGGCATCGGCCGGCCGAACTCGAACGCGAGGACGACGCGGCGGCCGGCCGAGCCGGCGAGCGGGGCGAGGCCGGCGATGTCGACGAAGAGGTATTTCGCCGGGAAGGCGAGGTATTCCTGTAGGAGCCGGAAGCCGGAGAAGTCCGTCGCCGGTGCCGGTAGAACCGCCTCCTCGTCGGCGAAGCCGACCGGGGTGATGGCCTGCGGCGACAAGGTCACCGTCTCGCCGAGATCGGTCGTCGCCTGTGCCCGGACCGTGTGGCGGAGCAGCCAGAGCAGCAGCACCCGGCCGACCATCGGGTCGCGGTCGGTGTTGAAGTGGAGGCGCACGCTGCCGCCCTCGAGCGCCTTCAGCCCGCCGCGCGGCGTCGCCTGCAGGGTGATCGTCAGGCGGCTCGAGGTGGTGCGGTTCTCGAGCTCGGCGTCGGCGACTGTGAACGGCAGCACGTCGACGGCGTAGCGCGTGGCGAAGCTGCAGCTCGTGCCGTCGATCGGCCGCGAGCGCACCATGGTGCCGCGCGGCACGGCGATCGTCGCCGGGCCGCCGCCGCCGGCCTGGTCGAAGGCGATCACGGTCATCGGCGGAACCGGCCGCAGATAGTGCGGCCAGACGAGGTCGATGAGCCCGTGCACCGCCTCCGGCAGCTCGTCGTCGAGCTTCTGGCGGAGCCGGGCGGTGAGGAACGCGAAGCCCTCGAGCAGCCGCTCGACGTCGGGGTCGGTCGCCTCGCGCGACAGGAATCCGGCGAGCTTCGGGTTCTCGCGGGCGAACAGGTCGCCGAGGTCGCGCAGGTAGGCGAGCTCGTCCTCGTAGTAGCGGTTGAACGCCATTCCTCTCAGCTCCTCACCTTGAGGAAGCCGTCGTCGCCGAGCACCGTCTCGAAGGTGAGGCGGCTCTGCTCGCCGCCGAGCCGGAGCGCGGCGTGGATCTCGAAGACGAGGTTCAGTGGATTGTCCGGGTCCTCGAGGTGGCGGACGCCGACGGCGGTGAGGCGCGGCTCGAAGTGCTCGATCTGCTCCTTCACGGCGCGCGCGATGATGTGGATCGCGTCCGGGAACTTGCCGACGAGGTCGTTGAAGTCGGGCACGCCGAGGTCGGGCCGCGTCTCGGCGCAGCCGGCGCGCGAATTGAGCACCGCATTGAGGTTGGCGAGCACGCTCGCGGCCGCCGCCGAGCGATCCGACCCCGCCGCGCGTGGCGGGGCCGTGTCGCCGGCGGCGACGAGGCGCTCCATGAGGGTGCGGTCGCCCATGCGGACCGCCGCGGCGCCGCCGCCGCTCACGCCTTGTCGAGGCGGCCCTTGAGCGACAGCGTGAAGTCGGCGCCCATGTACTTGAAGTGCGGCTGGATCGCCATGCCGACGCGGTACCAGCCCGGCTCGCCCTCGACGTCCTCGACGACGATCTCGGCCTTGCGGAGCGGCTTGCGCGAGCGCACCTCGGCCGACGGGTTCTCCTGGTCGGCGACGTACTGGCGGATCCACTTGTTGAGCTCGCTCTCGAGCTCGCCGCGGCTCTTCCACGAGCCGATGTTCTCGCGCTGCAGCACCTTGATGTAGTGGGCGAGGCGGTTGACGATGAACATGTAGGGCAGCTGCGTGCCGAGCTTGTAGTTGAGCTCCGCCTCCTTGCCCTCGCTCGAGGTGCCGAAGAACTTCGGCTTCTGCACCGAGTTCGCCGAGAAGAAGGCGGCGTTGTCGGAGCCCTTGCGCATGGTCAGCGCCATGAAGCCCTGCTCGGCGAGCTCGTACTCGCGGCGGTCTGAGACGAGGACTTCCGTCGGGATCTTGCTCTGCAGCTGGCCGAGCGACTCGAAGGTGTGGATCGGCAGGTTCTCGACCGCGCCGCCCGACTGCGGCCCGATGATGTTCGGGCACCAGCGGAACTTCGCGAAACTGTCGGTGAGGCGGGTGGCGAAGGCCATCGCCGCGCTGCCCCAGAGATAGTTGCCGGTCGAGCCGGCGACGCTCTCCTCGTAGTTGAAGGCCTTCACCGGCGCCGTCTCCGGCCCGTAGGGCAGCCGGAGCAGGAAGCGCGGCATCGCGAGGCCGAAGTAGCGGGAGTCCTCGCTCTCGCGGAACGAGTTCCACTTGGTGTACTTCGGCCCCTGGAAGATCGACTCGAGGTCCTTGAGGTTCGCCACCTCCTCGAAGTCGTCGACGCCGAACATCTCCGGCGAGGCGGCGGCGAGCACCGGGGCGTGCGCCATCGAGCCGACGCTCGCCATGTACTGCATCAGCTTGATGTCCTGCGAGCCGGGCCCGAAGGAATAGTTGGTGACGACGGCGCCGATCGGCTGGCCGCCGAACTGGCCGAACTCGGCCGTGTAGACATGCTTGTAGAGGCCCGAGCGGACGATCTCCGGCGCGTCGTCGAAGTCGCCGAGCAGCTCGTCCTTCGAGGTGCTGATCATCTCGATCCGGATGTTCTGCCGGAAGTCGGTCCGATCGACGACGAACTTGAGGCTGCGCCAGGCCGATTCGAGCGCCTGGAACTGCTCGTCGTGCAGGAAGGCGTCGAGCTGCGAGGAGATCTTGCGGTCGAGCTCGGCGATCATCTGGTCGACGACGGCGTTGTTGACCTTCTCCTCGGCGCGGGTCGGCTTCATCAATTCGGCGATGAACGCCGCGACGCCGCGGCGGGCGACGTCGTAGCCCTCGTCGCTCGGCGACAGCCGGGTCTCCTGGAGGATCTGGTCGAGGATCGAGGCCTCGGTCGTCGTCGCGGCGGCGGCGTCCGGGGAGGCCTGCAGGTCGGTGCTCATGACGGATGTCCTGTCGGTTTGCGCGGGACGCGGGGCTACTCGGCCTTCGGCGCGTCGCCGAGGAGTTCGGACAGCAGCCGATCACGCGAGCCCTGGTCCTCGAGCACGCCCTGGATCGCCTTGCGGAAGGCCGGCACGTTGCCGAGCGGGCCCTTCAGCGCGAGCAGCGCCTCGCGCAGCTCGACGAGGCGCCTGAGCTCCGGGATTTGGCGGACGACCTGGTCCGGCTCGAAGTCCTTCAGCCGGTCGAACCGCAGCGTGGCGGCGATGCGCTCGTCGCCGGCGGTCTCGTCGAGCTTGTTCTCGGCGCTGAGCGCGAGGCTGAGCCCGAAGCCCTTCAGGACCTCGTCGAAGGTGTCCTTGTCGATCGAGACGAGCGGGCGCTCCTCGATCGGCCGCTCGTCGGCGCGCAGCGTGTAGTCGCCGACCATGAGCAGCTTCAGCGGCAGCTCGACCTCCTCCTTGGCGTTGCCGGTGGCCGGCTTGTAGCGGATGTTGACGCGCTCCTTCGGAGCGACCGAGCTTTCGCTTGCCATAGCCTTTGCCGAGCCCCTTCGCGGTGTTTCAGGTGAGGAAGCGGGCCGCGGCGGCCGCGTCGGTGCGGGCGAGCCGCCCCTGTGCGCGAACGCTCGCGGTGTGGTGGACGTCCGGCGGCAGCGCCTTCGCCGCCGGGTGGGCGAGCGCCTTCAGCCACAGCTCGCTCGCCCGCGCGGCGAGATCCGGCTCCCACCCCTCGAGGTCGCGCCGGTCGGCCTCGTCGGCGAGGTGCGCCATCAGGGGCAGCGTCACCCCGACCATGCCGTGGTCGTGGCCGAGCTGCGCCTGGGCGAGGCGGATCAGGTATCGCTCGCGGCCGACCGAGGTCGTCCGCAGTCCTTCCGAGAGGAGGCCGAGGGCGTCCCTGGCGCGGCCGGCCTCCGCCAACGTGCGCGCCTCGGCGATCAGCGTCGCGACCTCGCCGCCCTCGCCGTCGCTCCGCGCCACGCCGTGCGAGCCGAGGCCGGCGACGTCCTCGAGCCAGCGCCGGGTGACCGGCGAGGCGAACGGCTCGCCGGTGGCGAAGGCGAGGTCGATCAGCGTCGGGAAGCGCCGGACGAAGGCGACGACGAGGCCGGAGACCGCCTCGCGCGCCTTCAGGAACGGCTGGCCGAGAGCGGTCATCGCCTCGACGACGAGGCGCTGGCCGTCGAGCCAGAAGATCGCCGAGGAGACGGTCGCCTCGAGCTGGGCGAGGGCGTCGCGGTGCTGGCCGGCGCCGATGAGGGCGGTGATGCCGGCGACGCGCTCGGGCGACGGTGGCGCCAGCATCGTCACGCGGTCGGCGTGCGGCGGCGGCTGCTGGACCGGCAGCCAGGCGACGGTGCGGGCGAGCACGTAGGCGCGCGGATCGGCGAGGTCGGCCTCGCGCAGGAAGGCGGCGTACTGGCGCATCGCCGTCTCGAGCTGGCCGATGCCCCGCGCCGCCGCATCGGCGCTCGCCGGTGCCGCCGGCAAGGCCGGCTGCGGCCCGGCCATGTGCGGCGGGCTCGACTGTGGTGCGCTCGGCTGCGATCCGGCTGGTGGCGGTGCGACGGCGGCGGCGGTCTGGCCGGCAGCGATCGGTGGCGGGGCGGGGGGCGCTTCTGGCGGCGCGGCGGCGGCCGGCGCCACCGCCGCTGCGGCCTCGGCCGCGCGGCGGGCCTCGGCGGCGAGCGGCTTCAGCAGGCGGACGAGATCGCCGGCGGCGAGCGACCCGCCGGCGAGCCGCGCCTCGACGCCGGTGACGAGCTCGTCGAGGGCGGCGGCGGCGGCGATCACCGCCGGGCCGTCGGCGGCCTCGGGGCGACGGTCGGCGAAGAGCGCCGCGGCGCGCCCGAACAGCCAGTCGAGGGCGCCGATGCGGGCGCGCTCGCGCTTCGGCGGCGGCTGCAGCCCGTCCCAGTGCCCGCGCGTCAGGCCGTCGACGAGCGCGAGCCCGGTGGCGAGGCCCGGATAGCCTTCGAGCCGGGCGAGGCCGTAGGCCGTCCACGCGGCGACGAGTAGGTCCTTCGAGCGCGTGTCGAGGATGGCGAGCCCGGTCTCGACGACGAACGACCAGCGGATGCCCGCCGGCCCCTCGGACTCCATCCGCCGGACTTCCGTCTCGATCGCCTCGAAGTCGGCGTCGCCGCGCACGTCGCCGCCGGCGGGCGCGCCACCGTCGATCGGCCGGCTCCCGACGAGCGACCGGGGATCTGCGAAAGTCGACATCGACGAGATCCGCGCGAAGAGGGACGGTGGCATCGCTGCGGTCGCCGAGCCCCACCCGGCGGCATTCCGCAGCCCGTCTTATTTGCGGTCTCGCGTTGACAGTAGTGTGAACCACCCCGGAGCCCGCCGGATCGAGGGAGGCCGCGAGCCCGGCCGGCCTGCCGCCGGGCGGGGACCCGATCGCCGACCGCGGCCGCGACGGGGCTGGGTGCTGCCGGGCCGCGCGGCCAGAGCATCGCGCCGCGCATCTCGTCGCCGAGAGGCGCCGCTGGCCTCGTCCCCGAGACGAGACCCTCCGACGCCGAGCCTGGCAACGGGATATCGATCACTCTCGACGAGGCTGACGGGCGGCGGCTCGAGGCTCTGGTCGCGGACCGCAATACGCCGAAAAAGCACGTCCGATGCGCTCGGATCGTGCTGATGAGCGCCGAACCTCGACCGCGCGCGCCGGCGACGCGCCGCCCCGAGCGGTTCCCCATCCACTCAGCCGAATGGTGCCGCCTGCAGGCCCGAGCCGATGCCGGTTGGGAGCGGGAGGTCGCCGCCGATCGGCTCGAAGCCGGTGAAGGGGTCGTTCATCAGGTGGTCGAACTCGGCGAGCTCGACCGGATAGTGGAAGGACGGCAGCGCCGCGGCCAGATGGGCGCACTGGGCCGCGATCAGGCGCGGGCCGTAGGCCGTGCCGACGCGATAGGCGAGCCCGGCCGCCTCGCAGATGTTGGCGGCGAGAAACACCTTGCGCAGGCCACCGAGCACCGAGACCTTGAAATTGAAGCTGTCGCAGGCCCGCTCGGCGATCAGGGTCACGACGTCGGTGACGGACCGGATGGCCTCGTCCGCCTCGATCGCGATTTCGCTGCGCGCCGTCACGAAGCGCAACCCGGCGACGTCGGGTCCCGGGACCGGCTGCTCGAGCAGGTCGACGCCGTGGCGGGCGATGCGCTCGATCATGCGCAGGGCGGCCTTCGGCGTGTAGGATTGGTTGGCGTCGGCCGACAGGCGGACGCTCGGGCCGACCGCTTCCCGGATTACGCGAACCCGCGCCTCCGCGAGATCGGCGTCGCCGTCGATCTTCACCTTCAGGCACCTGTAACCCAGGGCGGCGAGACGAACCGCGTCGTCCGCCATCGCCTGCGGCTGCTTCAGCGGCAGGATGCGCTGCAGCGCGAGGCTGCTGCGCCGAGCGCCGCCGAACAGAACGTGCAGCGGCGCGGCGAGCACGCGGGCGGCGAGCTCGTGCAGGGCGCAGTCGAGGCCGGCCTTCACCGCCTGATGGTCCGCCAGCGTCGCGTCCAGTCTCCCGAGAAGCTCGCCGAACAGGCAGGGATCCTGCCCGATCAGGGCCGGCGCCAGCACCTCGATCGCCGCCCCCGATCCGGCGAGGTCGTCGGCGTAGAAGGCCATCGCCTCGATGTGCCCCTGGCCGACGAGCCCGGCCTCCGATACGAGCGTGACGATAAGGCCGTCGAGCCGCGGTATGCCGCCGCTGGCGAAGCGCCACGCCGGGTCTTGCTGCGGCTGGATGCAGGGCGAGACGTGAACGGCGGCGATGCGATCACCGGTCGGCGAGGAGTCGGGCATTGTCGGGACCCTCTGTGTGGGCGGTGGGCGGGCGGCCCACCGCCGGTGTCGGCGCGGGACGATCCGTCCCGGTCTAGGCGCCGACCTCACTCACGAACTTGGTGGCGAGATAGGCTTCGAGCCCCTCCGTGCCGCCCTCGCTGCCGTAGCCGCTGTCCTTGATGCCGCCGAACGGCGTCTCGGCGGCGGCGAGGCCGAAATGATTGATCGAGACCATTCCGCTCTCGAGCTCTCCGGCGAAGCGCATGGCGCGGGCCGACGACCGCGTGAAGGCGAAGGCCGCGAGCCCGAAGGGCAGCGCGTTGGCGCGCTCGATCGCCTCGTCGACGGTGCCGACGCGCACCAGCGCCGCGATCGGGCCGAAAGGCTCCTCCGACATCACGCGCGCGGTGTCCGGCACGTCCGACAGCACCGTCGGCTCGAAGAAGAACCCGCCGTTGCCGATGCGGCGGCCACCGGTGTCGAGCCTCGCGCCCTGTTCGACCGCGTCGGAAACGAAGCCGGCCATGGCGTCGAGCCGGCGGGCGTTGGCGAGCGGACCCATCTGGCTCTTGCTGTCCGATCCGGCACCGACCTCGAGGGACCGGGCGCCGGCGACGAAGGCGTCGCGGAAGCGGTCGTAGACGGCATCCTGGACGTAGAAGCGCGTCGGCGAAGCGCAGACCTGGCCGGCGTTGCGGAACTTCAGTCCGATCCCGAGCCGGGTCACCGCGTCGAGATCGACGTCGTCGCAGACGATGAAGGGCGCGTGGCCTCCGAGTTCCATCGTCGCCCGCTTGACCTGCGCCCCGGCCAGCGCGCCGAGCGCCTTGCCGACCGGAACCGAGCCGGTGAAGGAGATCTTGCGGATGATCGGCGAGGCGACGAGGTACTGGGAGATCTCCGCCGGCACGCCGAAGACGATGTTGAGCACGCCGTCGGGCAGCCCGGCATCCTGGAACGCCCGCGCCAGCTCGATGCAGCTCGAGGGCGCCTCTTCCGGCGGCTTGGCGATGATCGAGCAACCGGCGGCCAGCGCCCCGGCGATCTTGCGGACGAGCTGGGAGACCGGGAAGTTCCACGGGCTGAAGGCGGCGACGGGGCCGATCGGCTCCCGGACCACGAACTGCCGCGCGTTTGGAATGCGCGAGGGGATGACGCGGCCATAGGCGCGGCGTCCCTCCTCGGCGTACCATTCGATGTGCTCGGGGGCCGAGGCGGCCTCGCCCGTCGCCTCGGCGAGCGGCTTGCCCTGCTCGCGCGTGATATGTCGCGCCACGGTCTCCGTCCGCTCGCGCAGAAGGACGGCCGCCCGGTTCAGGACGCGCGAGCGCTCGAGGGTCGACATCCGGCTCCACACGGCGAAGCCGGTCCGCGCGGCGACGAGCGCGTCGTCGAGGTCTGGCGTCTCCGCGAAGGACAGTCGGCCGATCTCTTCCCCGGTCGCCGGGTCGAGCACCGCGCCGCTGCGGGCGCCGGAGCCGGCGCGCCAGCGGCCGGCGATGAGAAGGGGCTTATCCAGCATGCTGCGTCCTCGTCTGGTGGGGAAGGTCATGGCCGGCGGGCCGCTGCGCCGCCCGCGGCAGACGGCCGACCGCCGCGCGGTAGTCCTCGACCAGCCGCGCCACGACGGCCGCGGCCGGAACCACGTCGTCGATCAGCCCGGCGGTCTGTCCGGCCTCGACCTTGCCCGCGTCGACATCGCCGTCGAAGGCCGCGCGCTTGAGCGAGGATTGATCGAAGAGCGCGCGCCGCTCGGGCTCGGGCGTTCCCGCGAGCTCGGACGCCTCCATGCGCGTCGCGAAGTCGTTGCGCAGCACGCGGATCAATCCGAAGCCGCGGCCGACCGTCAGCGTGTCGGCGATCGAGGCCTCGAGGATCCGCCGCCGGTAGCCGTGGTGCACCCGCGCCTCCGGCGTCATCAGGAAGCGCGTGCCGAGCTGCGCCGCGTCGGCGCCGAGCGCCAGCGCGGCGGCGAGCCCGTAGCCGTCGGCGATGCCGCCGCCGAGCACGATCGGCAGGCTCGGTACGGCCCGCGCCACCGCCCGCCCGACCACCATCGTCGACACGAGCTCCGGCGGCGGGTGCCCGCCGGCTTCGCCGCCGACGACCACCAGTCCGTCGACACCCCGCGCGGCCGCCCGCAGCGCATGGCGCTCCGAGGCGACGACGTGCAGGCAGATCGTCCCGATCGCCTTGAAGCGGTCGAGATAGCGCTCGGGGCCGCCCTGCGAGGCGACGATCACGCCGACCCGGCGTGCGACCAGGAGGTCGAGGACCTCGTCGATCCCCTTGCGGTAGAGCGGCACGTTGACCGCGAACGGCCGGTCGGTCAGCCGGCGGATCTCGTCGATCGCCTCGGCGAGGTCGCCTGGCCGCATCGGTCCGGCGGCGAGCACGCCGAGCCCTCCGGCGGCCGATACCGCGGCCGGCAACGCGGCGCAGGAGGAGGCCCAGCTCATGCCGGCCTGGACGATCGGGAGCTCGATGCCGACGAGGCGCGTGAAGCGGGTCTCGATCCGTGCGGCGCTCACGCGGCTGGCTCCAGGCCGAGGATCCGCCGGGCATGGGCGGCGAGCTTGTTCTTCTGCACCTTGGAGCTCGCGGTCATGCCGATCTGATCGAAGCTCTCGACGATCCGGACGTAGTGGGGAACCTTGAAGCCGGCGAGCCGCTCCTTGCTCCAGGCGAGGATGTCGGCGGCCTCGAGCGCCGCGCCGGAGGAGAGGATGACGAACGCGGCCGGCACCTCGACGAGGCGCGCGTCCGGCACGCCGACGACCTGGGCCTGCTGGATGCCGGGGTGCTGGTGCAGCACGTTCTCGATGTCGGCGATGGCGACGTTCTCGCCGCCGACGCGGATGATGTCCTTGGCGCGGCCGACGAAGACGAGGCGTCCGTCGGGCGTCTTGCGTCCCAGGTCGCCGGTGCGCAGCCAGCCGTCCTCGTCGAGCGCCGCCCGGGTCTCCTCCGGCTTGGCGTAGTAGCCCTGCATCACGTTCCAGCCGCGGACGAAGATCTCGCCGATCTCGCCGGCGGCCTGCCCGTCGTCCGTGTCGATCGGGCGGATGTCGACCTCGACGCCGGGATGCACGCGCATCAGCCCGGCGATGCGATCCTCGATCGGATCCCACCACGCCGACACGGAGATGTTCGGCGAGGCCTCCGAGAGCCCGTAACAGACGACGGTCTCGGTGGCCCCGAGCTGCCCGATGATCCGCTCCATCACCGCCGGCGTCGCGGCGGCCCAGCCGCCGCGTAGCGCGAGCCGGCGCGTCGCCAGGTCGGGGTGGTCGAGCAGCATCAGGAAGATGGTGTCGTTGCCCGACATCAGCGTGCAGCGCTCCTGCTCCATCAGCTTCAGCGCATCGCCCGCGTCGTAACGCTCGATGCTGACGAGGCAGGCGTGATGCTGCAGGGCGGCGATCACCGAGAGTGTGCTGCCGGCGACGTGGAAGAACGGACGCGGGCTGAAATAGCGCTCGCCGGCCCGCAGGCCGAAGAAGCGCCCCGTCGAGTAGGCGTCCCACAGCATGTTGCGGTGGCTGAGCATCGCCCCCTTCGGGAAGGAGGTCGTGCCCGAGGTGTACTGGATCAGCAGCGGATCGTCGGGGCCGCAGGCGGCGGGCGGTGGCGCCAGTCCGCCGCCTGCCGCGAGGAACGTCGCGAAGGTCAGCGCACCGGCCGGAGCCGCGTCGCCGAGCACCACCACCGATCGCAACTTCGGCAGGGCGGCATCCGGCAGCCGGCCATCGATCGCCGGACAGATCCCCCGCAGCAGCTCGACGAAGTCGATCTTCAGCAGGCGATCGGCCACGAAGAGCAGCGAGACGTCGGACTGCCGGAGCGTGTAGGCGATCTCCTCGGCCTTCAGCCGGGTGTTCACCGGCACCGTCACCGCGCCGAGGCGGCCGATGGCGTGGAAGAGGACGATCCAGGGAATGCCGTTGCCGAGGCAGATCCCGACGTGATCGCCGCGGCGGACGCCGTGTGCCGAGAGGGCCGCGGCGACGTCGTCGACCTCGCGAGCGAGCGCCGCGTAGGTAATTCGGCGGCCATTGCAGACCACCGCCTCGTCGTCGCCGGCGAGGCTGACGGCGCGTTCCAGGGCCGCGGGGAGCGTGTCGGCGCAGGCAGCGAGGCCCGCGGGCGAGGTCGGCGTGCTCAAGAGATCTTCTCCTGCTGGTTCCGTGCGGCGAAGGCCTCCACTCCGGTTCGCCATTCGGTGTCCGCGAGCGCGCGCTCGATCGCCGCCAGCTCGATGCGGATGCCGGTGTTGAGGTCCGTCTTCTCACCGAGATCGATGCACTGCTTGGCGAGCGTCAGCGCCAGGGCCGGGGCCTTGGCGATCTGCGCGACGAGCTCGTTCGCCAATGCGTCGACCTCCTCGGCGGCGACGACGTGGTTGACGAGCCCGGCCGCCTGCGCCTCCGCCACCGTCCACAGCCGGCCGGTGAACAGAAGCTCCTTGGCCAGGCGCTTGCCGACCACGCGCTGAAGCCGCTGGGTGGCGCCGACCGTACCCCAGTGGGTTTCGGGAAAGCGGAAGCTGGCGCGTGTCGAGGCGACGATGAAATCGCAGGCCATCGCGATCTCGCCGCCGGCGCCGACCACCGGCCCATCGACGACGCAGACGACCGCCTTCGAGCAGCGCTCGATGGTCTCGTAGGCGGCGAAGGCCGCGAGCCGCCGCTGCCGCACCCAGGCCTCGTCGCGCCCCTTGCGCTCCTTGAGGTCGGCGCCCGCGCAGAACACCGGACCGGCCGCGTCGAGGCGGACGATGCGGATGCCGGGATCGGCCTCGACCCGCTCGAAGGCTGCCCGCAGCGCGAGGCACATCGGTAGGTCGACGGCGTTGCGGGCCTCCGGCCGGCTCAGGGTGACGCGGGCGACGGCACCGTCGACCTGCACCGCCACGCGGCCGGCTCCGTCCCTGGGGGCAGGTGTGTCGGTCATGTCCGGGTCTCCGTAAGGCCGAGTTCGTCCTCGATGGCGCGCGAATCGGCGCCCAGCAGCGGCGGCGTACCGACGTAGGGGTCGTCGTATCCGGTGAAGCGGAGCGGGTTTCGCAGCGCCGGAAACGTGCCGGCGACGGGGTGCTCGAAGTGGTCCAGCATGCCGCGGGCGAGCACGTGCGGGTCGGCGAGCGCCTGCGCGACGGTGTTGACCTCGCCGGCGGGAACGCCCCTGGCGCGCAGCGCCTCGGCCACAGCGTGGCGCGGGCGCCCGGCAAGCGCCGCGCGCATGGCGTCCATCACCCGCCCGCGCTGGGCAACCCGCCCGGCGTTCTTCGCCAGCGCCGCGTCGGCGGCCAGCGCATCGAGCCCGAGCACCTCGCAGATCGCCCGCCAGTGCTGGTCGCTGCCGCTGATGTGCAGCCATTCGCCTTCGGCGCAGGCGAAGGCGGCGGACGGCACGCGGCCGGGATGTTCCGTCCCGGTGCGCGTCGGGTCCTCGCCGAGAGCGAAGAGGCGGGCGGCGGCGATGGTGAGCAGGCTCACCTGGGTGTCGAGCATCGACAGATCGACGTGGCAACCCTTGCCGGTCCGCGCGCGGCCGACGAGCCCGGTGAGGATCGCCACCGCGATCCACAGGCCCGCGGTCAGGTCGGCCATCGGCACGCCGACTTTGGCGGGCGGCCCGTCGGGATGCCCGGTCAGGGCCATGACGCCGCTCAAGGCCTGGAAAATGGTGTCGTAGCCGCTGCGGTCGCGATAGGGACCGTCCTGGCCGAAGCCGGTGTTGGAGACGTAGACGAGATCCGGCTTGGCCTGTGACAGCGTCGCGTAGCCGAGGCCGAGCTTGTCCATCTGCCCCGGCAGGAAGTTCTCCACCACGACGTCGGCGCGCAGGGCGAGCGCTCGCGCGGTGTCGCGGCCGGCGGCGCTCTTCAGGTCGACGGCGATCGATTGCTTGCCGCGATTGAAGGCGAAGAAGTAAGCGCTCTCCTCGCCGACGCGCGGCTCCCATTGCCGGCTCTCGTCGCCGCTGCCGGGCCGTTCCACCTTGATCACCCGAGCGCCGAGCTCGGCCAGGATCATGGTAGCCATCGGCCCGGCGAGCACCCGCGAGAAGTCGATGACGGTGATGCCGTCGAGCGGTCTCATGCGTCGCCCCCGTCGCGGAAGCCGCGCATGATCGCGTTGACGTCGCGCCCCGCGGCCATCGCTGCGTCGAAGGGCAGGTCGGCGACGCGGTAGAACAGCCGCTTCGTCGCGGACATCGCGGCGGGGGTCACCGCGGCCCACGTCGCGGCGACGGCGATCGCCTCCTCGAGCACGGTCGCAGTCGGGACGACCCGGTTGACGAAGCCGAGCCGTAGCGCCTCCTCGGCTCCGATGAGACGTCCGAGGCTGACGAGCTCGAAGGCGGCCTTGCGTCCGACCGCGCGCTGCAGGCTCGTCATCACGATCGCGGGCACGAGGCTGTGGCGCAGCTCCGGGTAGCCGAGCTTCAGGTCGTCGCCGGCGACCACCATGTCGCAGCCGATCGCGAGCCCGGCGCCGCCGCCGACGGCGGCGCCGTGCGCCGCGGCGACGATCGGCTTCGACAGGGCGGGGAGCAGGGCGTGCAGCCGCGTCGTGAGGTCGGCGCGGGCGGTGACGGCGGGCTGGTTCGCCGGCGTCAGCGTGGCGAACTCCTTGAGGTCGGCGCCGGCGCAGAAGGCGCGCCCCGCGCCGGCGAGCACGATCGCCTTGACCGCCGGCGCGGCATCGGCCGCCAGGAGCCCGTCGACGAGCGCCTGGGTGAGGGCGGTGTCGAGGGCGTTCAGCTTGTCGGCTCGGTTGAGCGTCAGTATTCGCACCGGGCCGCGGTCTTCGATGCGCAGAAATGGGGCGTCAGATGCCATGGTCGTTCTCTCGAATTGCCAAACCGAGACCCGAGCGGGCCACCATCCCGTGCAACGGGCGCCCGAGCGTGGCCTCGCAGCGATGCGCGACGTCGATCAGGGCGGCTAGGTCCAGTCCGGTCGGGATGCCCATCGCCTCGAAGACGTTGACGAGGTCCTCGGTCGCGACGTTGCCGGTGAAGCCGCCGCCGTAGACGAGCTGTGCCGGATGTCCGCCGATCCCGCCGAAGGCGCTGTCGAAGAAGCGCACGCCGGCGTCGTAGGCGGCGATGGAATTGGCGATGCCGGTGCCGCGGGTATCGTGGAAGTGGGCGATCGGGGTCACGTCGGGCAACGCCGCCCGCAGTGCGCCGAACAGTCGCCCCGTGGAGAGGGGGGTCGCGAGGCCGGTGGTGTCGCCGAGGGTCACGTGAGTGACGCCGAGGTCGGCGAAGCGTCGCGCGTCGTCGAGGACCGAGTCGGCCGCCACGCGTCCCTCGAACGGGCATCCGAAGGCCACCGAGACGGTGCCGACGAGGCGGAAGCGACCGGCCGCCGCCCGCGCCATCGCCGCGACGTTGGTCCACTGCCCGTGGCGTGAAGACTTGAGGTTGCGCTCGCTGTGCGCTTCCGACGCCGAGACGAGCAGGCTGATCTCGTTCGGGCCGCGGCCAGCCTCGAGATCGGCGAGCGCGCGCTCGACCGCCCGCAGGTTGGCGCACGTCGCCTTGTAGAAGACGCCGCTGCGCCGGGTGATGCCGGCGAGAACGTCGCTGGCGTCCGCGAAGGCGGGCACCACCGCCGGGTTGGAGTAGGAGGTCGCCTCGATGCGCTGGAAGCCGAGCGCGGAGAAGGCGTCTATGAGCGCGATCTTGTCGGTCGTCGAAACGAAGTGCGGCTCATGCTGCAGCCCGTCGCGGGCGAAGCATTCGCAAATGGTGACGGGATCACCCATCCGTGCGAACCCCAAAAAAAAACCGGCACACGGATGAGCGGATGTCCGCTCCTTCGTGTGCCGGTTCGATGTGCTCACCCCAGCGATCTTTCGGATCGGCGGGCGCAAATCTCCTAGCTGTCGATGAACTAGACCTGCTCAGGGGCGCTGGTCAAGTGCCCAATGATTGCTCATTGTGATGACGCACACGCGATACCTTGCGATCGGCGCTGCATCATCGCCGTTTGACAATCGCCCCCGCGGAGGTCATTTTCACGCTGCGTCAGGCGACTTGCGATGGGGCTCCCGAACGGAGCCCCAGATGAGCGGTCGGGCCGGCTCTATCCGAACATGAACGTCAACAGACGTGGGGGCGACGGCCGCCGCGTCTCCAGCCGCGCAGGACGCACCATGAATCCGAACTCGAGCCACGCCCGGGACATCGCCTACCAGATCCACCCGCAGACGAACTTCTCCCTGCACGAGAAGATCGGCCCGACGGTCATGACGCGCGGTGACGGCTTCCACGTCTATGATGACGCCGGGAACCGCTACCTCGAGGCGATGGCCGGCCTGTGGTGCGCTGCGCTCGGCTTCAGCGAGGATCGGCTGGCGCAGGCGGCGGCGAAGCAGTTCGCGGCGCTTCCCTACTACCAGAACTTCGCGCACCGAACCTCGGAGCCCGCGATCGAGCTCTCCGAACGGCTGATCCGCCTTGCCCCGGTTCCGATGTCGAAGGTGCTCTTCCAGAGCTCAGGCTCGGAGGCCAACGACACGGCCGTCAAACTCGCTTGGTACTACTTCCACGCCATCGATCAACCGCAGAAGCGCAAGATAATCTCACGCAAGCGTTCCTATCATGGAACGTCGATCGCCAGCGCCAGCCTCACCGCTCTTCCGCACATCCATCGCGATTTCAATCTACCACTCGACGGGTTTCTACACGTGACCTGCCCTCACTTCTACCGAGAGGGCCTGCCTGGCGAGACCGAGGACGAGTTCGCGACGCGCCTCGCGACCGAAATCGAGGACCTCATCCTGCGTGAGGGGCCGGAAACCGTCGCGGCCTTCTTCGCTGAGCCCGTCATGGGCACCGGCGGGTGCGTGGTGCCGCCGAAGGGCTACTACGAGAAGGTCCAGGCGGTGCTGGCGCGGCACGACGTGCTGTTCGTGGTGGACGAGGTGATCTGCGGGTTCGGACGCACGGGCAACTGGTGGGGGTCGCAGACCTTCGACCTGCGGCCCGACATGATCACCAGCGCCAAGGCGTTGACGGCGGCCTATCAGCCCTTGTCGGCTCTGCTGCTGTCGGAGCGGATCTACCAGGCGATGAAGGTCCAGGCCGACAAGATCGGCGTGTTCGGCCACGGCTACACCTACGGCGGGCATCCCGTCGCTTGCGCGGTGGCCCTCGAGGCGCTGACGATCTACGAGGAGCGCGGGCTGATCGCCGGCTCCGCGGCGCTCGGACGGCATCTCGAATCGCGGCTCGCCGCGCTGCTCGACCATCCGCTCGTCGGTGAGGTGCGCGGAATCGGCATGATGTGGGGGGTCGAGCTCGTCCGCTCCAAGGCGACCCGGGCGCCGTTCGAGGCGGCCTCGAAGGTCGGGCTCGAGATCCAGCGACTGGCCTTCGAACGCGGTCTGATCGTGCGGGCGCTTGGCGATACGCTGGTGTTCACGCCGCCGCTCGTGATCACGCCGGCGGGCATCGACGATGCGGTGGATCGCTTCCACGGAGCGCTCGACGCGGGAATAGACCTGCTGCCGACGCTCGGTGCCGCCCTCGACACGGCCGCCTGACGGCGGCGGCAGATCGGGGCCGATCGTCGATCAGCCCCGGTTGTCGCGGATCTGGAAGTATCGCTGGACGGCGGCGCGCGTCGCCACGATGAGGGACTCCCGCGACGGCGTATGCACGTGCGTTCCGATCAGGCGCTCGAGCGGGGCCATGCCGTTGCTGACGTCGTAGCCGGTGATCAGCCGCGAGTAGAAGCGGCGTGCCAGCTCGGTGACGAACGTCGCGTCGACGGCGACGATGATGTTCGTGACTGGGTCGATCTCGAGGACGACACCAGCGTGTTTGAATTCCTCAAACATGCTGGTTCCCTTTGGTGCGGCTGAATAACCACTCACCAATACGGTGTTCACGTCAGACATCTTGCTCCCCTTACTCTCCGTCACATAGCATCGGCGCCGCGATACGCACAACCGGCGACGACTCGAAAAAAATCGATTGACACCCATTGTCGAGCCGAGCGATTAATTTTTCTGCAAGGTGGACTGCGCTGCGATTGTCCCGTCCAGGGGCTTTTGCAGGGGAGCGGATCAAACCGGCGTCTTTCGATCGGCCGAACGGCCGTTTGCGAAGGCGCCGGTTTTTTTGTTTCCAGGGGGTCCGCGCGCCATGGAACCATAAGGGGAACGGTGATGAGCAGCGTGCATAGGACCATCCCTCGCTTGAGCCGGGCGATCGCCGGAACGGCGATGTTGGCGGTGATCTCGTCCGGCCCCGTGGCGGCCGAAGACACGGTGACGGTCGCCGGCTACGGTGGCGCGCTGCGCGAAGGCTTCGATGCCGCGCTGGTCGAGCCGGCGGCCGCGAAGGTCGGCGTCGCCGTCCGGAGCGAAACCCACGGCGATCTGCCGTCGGTCCGGGTGCAGGTGCAGTCCGGTTCGCCCGCCTGGGATCTCGTCCATCTCGGCGGCGACGAGTGCGCCCGCGGCGAGCGCGAGGGATTGTTCGAGACCCTGGACCTCTCGGGCGCAGATCTCAGCGGCATTCCGGCGACCGCCCACGGCAAGAGCTGGGTCGGCAGCAACTACTACTCGGTCGTGATGGCCTGGCGCACCGACAAGATCGACGGCACGCCCAAGTCGTGGGCGGATTTCTGGAACGTCGAGCGCTTCCCGGGCGCCCGGGCCGTGTCCGGGCTGGCCCAGGAGACGCTCGAGATCGCGCTTCTCGCCGACGGCGTTCCGAAGGAGAGCCTCTATCCGCTCGACGTCGACCGTGCAATCGCCTCGATCAAGAAGCTGAAGCCGAACGTCGCGGTGTTCTGGAACACCGGCGCCCAGTCGAGCCAGCTCATCAAGGACGGCGAGGTCGATCTGATCGAGCTCTACGGCAGTCGGGTCGCTCCCGTCATCGCCGACGGCGCGCCGGTCGCGTTCACCTACGACGACGGCCTGCTCGGCTACGGCTGCATCGCCGTGCCGAAGGGCGCCAAGAACGCCGCGAAGGCGAAGGAGCTTGCGCTCGCGATGGTCTCGCCCGAGATCCAGGCGAATATCCTCGACAAGATGGCCTACTACGGCCCGGTGAACGCCAAGGCCTACGAGGTGCGCAGCTTCCCGCCGGAAGTCCTCGCCAAGGCCAATTCCTCGCCGGAGAACGCCAAGAAGCAGGCGCTGATCGACGTATCCTGGTGGGCGGAGCACGGCGACAAGGCCGAGGAGAAGTTCAAGGCGGCGATCCTCGAGTGATCGACGACCGTGGACAGCCGCGCCAGCGCCCGGGAGAGCATCGTTGAACGCGCATATCTCGATCCGATCGGTCCACAAGACCTATGGAAGCTTCGACGCGCTGAAGCAGATCAGCCTCGACATCGCGGCTGGCGAATTCATAACCCTGCTCGGCCCGTCCGGATCGGGAAAGACGACGCTGCTCCAGGTTCTGGCCGGATTCGTCTCGCCCAGCAGCGGCAGCATTCTCGTGGGCGGCGAAGAGCTGCTCACGAAGCCGCCGCATAAGCGGAACATCGGCATGGTGTTCCAGAACTACGCGCTGTTCCCGCACATGAACGTGTTCGAGAACGTCGCCTATCCGCTGAAGCTGCGGCGGGTCGCGAAGGCGGAGGTCGAGCGGCGCGTGCGCGGCGCCCTCGACATGGTGCAGCTGTCGCAGTTCATCGATCGGTCCGTCGATCGCCTGTCGGGCGGGCAGCGCCAGCGCGTGGCGCTCGCCCGCGCGATCGTCTTCGAGCCGCAGATCCTCCTCATGGACGAGTCGCTGTCGGCGCTCGACAAGAAGCTGCGCGAGCAGATGCAGATCGAACTGCGGCACCTGCACGAGCGGCTCGGGACGACCACCGTCTTCGTGACGCACGACCAGCGTGAGGCGCTGACGATGTCGGACCGCGTCGCGCTCATCAACAAGGGGGCGATCATCCAGGTCGATCGCCCCCGCGAGATCTACGAGAACCCGCGCACGCGCTTCGCCGCCGACTTCATCGGCGAGACGACGTTCCTGCCGGTGGAGGTGGCGGCGGACGGCGGAGCGCTGCTGTACGGCGAGCCGCTGCGCTTGGCCGACCGGGCGCCACCCGCGGCCGGGCGGCACTGGCTCGCCCTCCGCCCGGAGAAGATCCTGATCCGACCGGCCGACGGCGCGCCTTCCGATCCGCAGATCAACGCCATCCCGGCCACCGCGCGCGAGACGATCTTCCAGGGCGACAGCCTCCTCGTCATCGCGGATCTGCCGGACGGGCAGACCATCGCGGTCCGCGTCGTCGCCCAGGAGCGGAACCGGTCCCTCGTTCCTGCTCCCGGTCAGTCCATCGTGCTCGGCGTGCACGCCAACGATACCGTCGTGGTGGCCGGCGATGAGTGACGCTGTGACCGCGGCCGCCCCCGCCGGCGACACCGGACTGCTGGCGCGTGCCGAGCGGCGCGAGACGATCGGCCTCGCTCTGCTGACCGTTCCTGGCTTCGTCGTCGTCGCCCTGTTGCTGCTCGTTCCGGTCGGCTGGCTGTTCGCCCTGTCGTTCGTCGACAAGTCCGGCGCACTCTCGTTCGAGAACTATCTCCGGATGACGGAGAGCGTCTATGTCATCACCTTCGTGACGACCTTCCAGATCTCGGCGATCGTCACCATCGGCACCATCCTGCTCGGCTACCCCGTCGCCTACCTGCTGTCACAGCTCAACGCGCGGGCGGCCGCGATCTGCATGATCTTCGTGATCCTGCCGTTCTGGACCTCGGTGCTGGTGCGGACCTACGCTTGGCTGGTGCTGTTGCAGCGGCGCGGGCTGGTCAACAGCTGGCTCGTCGGCATGGGCGTGATCAGCGAGCCGATCCCGCTGGTGAACAACTTCCTCGGCACGGTCATCGGCATGCTGCATGTCCTGCTGCCATTCATGATCCTGCCGCTCTATTCCAGCATGAAGGCGATCGATCCGGCCTATGTGAAGGCGGCCGCGAACTGCGGCGCCTCTCCGCTGCGCGCCTTCTGGGACGTCTTCTTCCCGCTGAGCCGTCCAGGCCTGTTCGCCGGCACGGTGCTCGTCTTCATCCTGTGCCTCGGCTTCTACCTGACGCCGGCGCTGCTCGGCGGAGGGCGGGTCAGCATGTGGTCGATGCAGATCGCCACCAACGTGTCGACCTACAGCAACTGGGGTGCGGCGAGTGCTCTCGGGGTTCTGCTGCTCGTCGTCACCATCGTCATCCTCGCCCTCCTGAACCGCGTGTTCAGGGTCGACAAACTCTACGGGGGACGGTGATGTTGATGCGCGCCGCCACCAGCACGCAGATCCGGCACTATCAGCGTCTCTGGCTCTACGCGTTGTGCGCCATGATCTTCGGCTTTCTCGTCATCCCCTGCGTCATGATCATCCCGATGTCGCTGTCGGCGTCGAACTATCTGGAGTTTCCGCCGCGGGCCTGGAGCCTGCGCTGGTACGAGGCGTTCTTCGGCTCGCCCGAGTGGATGGACTCGCTCTGGGTGTCGCTGAAGGTCGCGACGCTGGCCACGCTGATCGCGACGCCGCTCGGCACCGCCGCGGCCTACGGGCTCTCCCGTCTGCAGCCGGCCGTGGCGCAGTGGCTGCGGCTGACCTTCCTCCTGCCGATGATCGTGCCGAACATCCTGGTCGCGATCGGCGTCTTCTTCGTCTTCGCCAAGCTGGGGCTGAACAACACGATCATCGGCCTCGCGCTCGTCGACACCATGCTGGTGCTGCCCTTCGTCCTCGTCACGGTGACGAGCGGCCTGCAGTCCTTCGACGTCAACCTCGAGCTCGCGGCGCGCAGCCTCGGCGCCTCGCGCTTCCAGGCGGTGATGACGGTGACGCTGCCGCAGATCCGCGGTTCGCTGATGGCCGGCGGGTTGTTCGCCTTCGTCACCGCCTTCGACGAGGTCGTGATCGCGCTCTTCATCTCGAGCGGCGGCAGCTCGACCCTGACGAGGCGCATGTTCTCCAACATCCGCGACCAAGTCGATCCGCTCGTCGCCGCGGTTTCGTCCGTCCTGATCCTGACGTCGATCGTCGTGCTGATCGGGATGCAGGTCTTCAAGCGCAGGGCGCCGGGCGAGTCATGACCAGCGTTCTGACGATCCATGCGGAGCGTCCAACCGGGCCGGACTTGGCCGCGCTCGGCCGGGCGCCGCTCGCGGCCTGGCTCGGGGCCCTTCGGGCCGACGACGTCCGCGTCGCCAAGCCGGGGCGGCACGGGGAATACGCGATCCGCTCGGTCCACGAGGCGGCCTATCTCGACTTTCTCCGGTTCGCCCCGAGCGAGCAGCCGGACAGGCGCATCTGCGCGTGGGTCCATCCCGGTGACGACATGACGCGTGTGCCGAGCGACATCGCCGGACGGGCGGGCGTCTTTCTCGCCGACAGCGCGACCAGCGTCGGCGTCGAGACGTGGGACGACGCCCAGGCCGGCGCCGACGTCGCGGTGGAGGGCGCGCTGCGGCTGATCGCAGGCGATCCCGCGGTCGTCGCGCTCTCGCCGATGCCCGGCCGGCACGCGTTCGGCGCGCGCGCGGCACGCCGCTGCTACCTCAACAATGCGGCGATCGCGGCGTCGCTCCTGCGCGAGCACTTCGCCCGCCTGGCGGTCGTCAGCCTCGGCCGTCACCACGCCAACGGCACGCAGTCCATCTTCCGGGCGCGCGACGACATCCTCACCGTGTCGGTGCACTGCGATCCCGCGCACGCCTACCCCTTCTACACTGGCTATGCCGGCGAGATCGGCGAGGGCGACGGCCAGGGCTCGAATCTCAACCTGCCGCTGCCAGTGGATGGGGCGTGGGGCTCTGTCGGTCCATCATTGCGCTTGGCGTTCGCCGCAGTCGAGGCCTTCGCTCCCGAGGCGGTGATCCTCGATTTCGGCCTCGATCCGGGCGACGGCGAGCCGGTCGCCGGTGGCATGCCGGCGGTCTTCTCGGCCGCCGCCGCACTGTTCGACAATGCGCCATCGTGGCCGGCATTGATTATCGTATCGATATCGGATGTAGAAATTTTGCCAATTTTAAGTCGTGCGCAAATATTGTTCAAATAGCTTGATATATATCGATAAGATCGTATTATAGTTTAGGTGCTTAATCTATCTCTGTGACGTTCGCCGCATCGATGATGCGTGAGCTCACATGTCGGGTGCCACGCGGTGGTCGGACCAAAGTCCGGGCACGGAAGCGGGCGGGCCGGCACCCATGTGCGGCCTGGAGTGGCCGATCCAGCAATCGCCTCTTGCGCGGGGTCAGACGATGACGAATTGGAAGCTCGGTCTTCTCATCGGCGCGGTTGCGCTGAACGTGGCGCTGTCACCGGCGCAGGCCGGCGATGAGGTCGTGTTCGCGGGCTTCGGCGGCCAGTACCAGTCGAATGTTCGCAAGGCGCTGTTCGATCCGGCCGGCAGCGCGCTCGGGGTCGGTGTCTCCGAGGAGAGCCACAGCGGCCTCGCCAGCGTCCGCGTGCAGGTCCAGTCGGGCCAGCCGGGCTGGGACATCGTCCAGCTCGGCGAGGCGGACTGCGCCCGCGGCCAGGACGAAGGCCTGTTCGAGCCGCTCGACTACTCGCTGATCGATGTCGACGGCATCGCGCCGGAGGCGCACGGCCCGAGCTTCATCGGCAGCAACTACGTCTCCGTCGTCCTCGCATGGAACAAGGAGACGTACGGCGACCATCCGCCGCGCGACTGGAAGGATTTCTGGAATCCGCAGGCGTTCCCCGGTCGCCGCGCGATGCACATCTACCCGCAGGAGAGCTTCGAGATCGCGCTCCTGGCCGATGGGGTTCCCAAGGACGAGCTCTACCCGATCGACGTCGAGCGGGCGCTGGCGTCGCTGGAGAAGATCAAGCCGTCGATCGACGTCTTCTGGCAGTCGGGCGCGCAGGCCGCGCAGCTTCTGAAGGATGGCGAGGTCGACATGATGGTGATCTGGGGAAGCCGCGTCGCCAGCGTCCTCGCCGACGGCGCACCGGTGGACTTCACCTATCAGGATGGTCTGCTCGGCTTCGGCTGCTTCGCCATCCCCAAGGGCGCGAAGAACGTTGATGCGGCGCGCAAGATGATCGGCAAGATGGTGAGCCCCGAGATCCAGGCGAACATCCCAGAATATCTCGACTATTACGGCCCGATCAACAGCCGCGCCTTCGAGGTGAAGGCCTTCAGCGAGGGGGCGCTCGCCAAGGCCAACTCCTCGCCGCAGAACCGGGCACGGCAGCTGGCGATTCAGCCGCAGTGGTGGGCGGAGAACATCGCCGCGGTCCAGGAGCGCTATCGAGCGCTGATCGCCCAGTGAGCGGGGCGGCGGCGCCGGTGCGGCGGAGCATTCGATGATCACCGTCTTCCATCCTGACGAGCTCGGCCACCATGTCCGCACCCGTCTATCGGGCGGCACGCTGGTCGCGGCCCTCGAGGTGCCGGACCGGGCGCGCGTGCTGCTCGAGGCGGCACGAACCTGCACCGAGGGCGTCGTCGCGCCCCCGCCGGCGGCGGCGGAGATCGTCGCGGCGGTGCACGACGCCGGCTATCTCCGCTTCCTGGAGACCGGGTTCGCCGAATGGCGCGCGCGTCACCCGGACAGCCTCGAGCTGCGGCCGAGCCTGCACCCGAACGCCTACATGCGGCGTCTTCCCGATGATCTCCTCGGCCGTGCCGGCTACTACATCGCCGATGCGGCGAGCGTGCTGCTGGAGGACACCTGGCCGGCCGCGCTCGCGAGCGCGGCCACCGCGCTCGACGCCACGCGGCGCGTGCTCGAGGGCGACCGGGCGGCCTACGCGCTGTGCCGCCCGCCGGGGCACCACGCCTACGCCGACATGGCGTGCGGCTACTGCTTCCTGAACAACGCGGCCCTCGCGGCGACCGTGGCGCGGCGCGTCGCGGAGCGGGTGAGCATCATCGACGTCGATGTCCACCACGGCAACGGCACCCAGGCGATCTTCTACGACCGTGCCGACGTGCAGACGATCTCCGTGCACGCAGATCCCCGCACCGTCTATCCGTTCTATGCCGGCTACGCCGACGAGACCGGGGCCGGCGCCGGCGAGGGCCTCAACCTCAACCTTCCCGTCCCGGAACGGTCGGGCGACGACCGCTACCTCGAAGCGGTGGGCGTCGCCGTCGCCAGGGCCGCGGCCTTCGGGCCCGATGTCGTCGTCGTCCCGCTCGGCCTCGATCCGTCGGAGGCGGATCCCTTCGCCTGCATGAGCGTCACCACGGACGGCTTCCGCCGCATGGGGGCGATGCTCGGCGGCCTGAAGCGACCGACGGTGATCGTCCAGGAGGGCGGCTATCCGTCGCCGATCCTCGGCCAAAACCTCGCCGCGTTCCTCGGCGGGTTCGGCGAGGGCGCGGCATGACCCGCGCTTCCGTCCCGGCCGGTCCGGCGGCGCTGGACGACGTCCTGCTCGGGGAGTTGCCGGCGCTGAGCCCCGACGAGGCGGCGGCCTGCTTGCGGGAGGCGTTCGGCATCGCCGGGTCGCTCGACGGCATCAGCGGCGAGCGCGACTTGAACTTCCGCGTCTCCGCGGGCGAAAGCCGCTACGTGCTGAAGATCGCGAGCGAGGCGGAGGACGTCTCGGTGCTGGCGTTCCAGAACGCCGCGATGCTGCACATCGCCGACCGCGATCCCGATCTGCCGGTGCCGCGGGTGGTCGCTGGGCGGGACGGTCGGCACATCGTGCCGCTGGTGCGTTCGGGCCGCCGCTACCGGGTGCGGCTGCTCACCTATCTCGCCGGCGAGCCGGCCCTGTCCCTCCCTGCCTCGCCGGCGACGCGGCGGGCGGTCGGCGGCGTCGCCGGCCGGCTCGGCAGGGCCCTGGCCGGGTTCGATCATCCGGGCGCCGATCAGCACCTGATCTGGGATCTGCGTCATGCGGCAGCGCTCCGGTCGAAGATCGCGTTCCTCCCCGACGAGCATCGGCGCGCGCTGGCGACGCGTACGCTCGACGAGTTCGAGGCCCGGGTCCTGCCGCACGCCGATGCGCTCCGGATGCAGGTCATCCACAACGACCTCAACCAGAACAACCTGCTGCGGCAGCCGGGCTCGGACCAGGTGAGCGGCATCATCGACTTCGGCGACATGGTTCGTTCCTGGCCGGTCGCCGAGGTCGCCATCGCCGCCGCCCATCAGCTCTACCGCCAGGAGGACGTGCTCGCGGCGATGGCCGATGTCGTGGCGGGCTGCGTGGACGAGCTTCCGCTTCGGCACGCCGACATCGCCGTGCTGCCGAGCCTCGTGAAGGCGCGGCTGCTGTCGCGCGAGCTGATCGTCGCGTGGCGCAACGCCACCAATCCGGGCGCGAGCACCTCCTATCGGGACGACGTCAGCCGCTTCGGATGGGCGGCGCTCGCCCTGTGCGACGTGATCGACACCGACGAGGCGCGGGCCGTCCTGGCGAAGGCGGCCGGACTCGCGCCTGCACGAACCACCGCGAACGAGGATCAAGGCACCGTGTACGAAACGTTGATGGAGCGCCGCGCCCGCCTGCTCGGGCCGATGTACAAGCAGTTCTACCAGACCCCGTTCGTGCCAGTTAAGGGCGAGGGCGTCTGGGTCACGGACGATCGCGGCAAGCGATACCTCGACGCCTACAACAACGTGCCGCACGTCGGCCACTGCCATCCGCACGTCGTCGAGGCGGTGACGCGGCAGGTCGGCCTGTTCAACTCGAACACGCGCTACCCGAGCGAGCTGATCGTCGACTACGCCGAGAAAATCGCCGCCACCATGCCGGGCGACCTGAAGATCTGCATGTTCGTCTGCTCGGGCACCGAGGCGAACGAGCTCGCCTGGCGCATCGCCAAGGCGAACTCCGGCGGTGACGGGGCGATCGTCACCCGGTCGGCGTTCCACGGCAACTCGACGATCATCGCGGCGCTCGACACCTCGACAATCCCGCGCGCCCGCCTGGAGTCCTGGGTCGCCACCGTGCCGGCGCCCGCGATCCCGGGTGTGCGGGCCGATCGCGTCGCGGAGAGCCCGCAGGCCTATGCGGCGCACTACGAGGCGGCCATCTCCGAGCTCGGGACCCGCGGCCACCGGCCGGCGGCGCTCTTCACCTGCCCCGTGTTCGCGAGCGACGGCCTCTACAGTGCGCCGGACGGCTACCTCGCGCCCGCCATGGCCGCGGTGAAGGAAGCCGGCGCCCTCGTCGTCGCCGACGAGGTGCAGTCGGCGCTCGGCCGCACCGGCACGCACTTCTGGGGCTTCCAGCATGCCGGGATCGAGCCCGACATCGTCACAATGGCCAAGCCGATGGGCAACGGCCTGCCGCTCGCGGTCGTCGTCACCCGCCTCGAGCTCGTCGAACGATTCCTGCAGACCGAGCGCTACTTCAACACCTTCGGCGGCAATCAGGTGGTCGCGGCGGCCGGCATCGCGGTGCTGGAGGTCATCGAGCGCGAGGGGCTGCAGGCGCACGCGCTGGAGATCGGGCGCTACCTGCGGCAGCGCCTCGCCGGGCTGATGGACCGCCACCCGATGATCGGCGACGTGCGCGGCACCGGCCTGTTCGTCGGGGTGGAGATCGTAAAGGACCGCGCGACCGACGAGCCCGATCCCGCGGCGACGAGAGCCGCCATCGAGGGGTTGCTGCAGCGGGGGGTTCTCGTCGGCATCACCGGGGCGGGCAGGAACCTCCTAAAGATCCGGCCGCCGATGGTGTTCTCCAAGGAGAACGCCGATCTCCTGGTGGCGACGCTCGACGAAACCTTGAGGGCGCTGCCGCGCTGACGATGGAGGTGGGCGGGCGGGTTCAAGGCCGCCTCGCCCGCCGCTGGCCGATCGTCGTGCGGGCCTCGGTGGCCACCAGATGTCGTGCCGAAGCACTATCTTCCCGGCTGGTTGACAGAAGATATCGGCGCAAGCTAAGTTTATCCATCAGGCGGACGGCGATAGCGGCGGCAAAATCCTCGCTATATTGAGCCCTCCTCACCGGCATCGGTCGACAAAGCCATAGGCGCGACCGCTGTTTCAACCGGATGGAGGGGTCCATGAACAGATTCTGTCGAATTTTCGGTCGTACGGCTCGTCCCGCGGCGGCCGCCTTGGCGCTCGCCGCGCTGCTGGCGGGGCCGGCTCGCGCCGACGACACCCTGCGCTTCGCGGCCGCGACCGACATTCGCGTCATCGATCCGATCTGGTCGCTCGAGTACAATACGCGAAATCACGCCTATCTCGTCTACGATACGCTGTTCGCGTACGACTCGAAGTTCCAGATCCAGCCGCAGATGGTCGATACCTGGACGGTATCGGGCGATAAGCTGCGCTATACGTTCAAGCTGCGCGACGGGTTGCTGTGGCACGACGGCCAGCCGGTGACGGCGGCGGACTGTGTCGCCTCGATCAAGCGCTGGGGCGAGCGCGATTCGATCGGTCAGGCGCTGATCGCGGCATCCTCCGAGATCAAGGCGACCGGCCCGGATACCTTCGAGATCGTGCTGAAGGAGCCGTTTGGCCACGTGTTGTCGGCGCTCGCCAAGACCGGCTCGCCGGTTCCGTTCATGATGCCCGAGAGGATCGCCAAGACGAGCGGCTTCGAGCAGATCAAGGAGACGATCGGCTCCGGCCCGTTCGTCTTCGCGCGCGACGAGTGGGTGCCGGGCGACAAGGCGGTCTACAAGAAGTTCGAAGACTACAAGCCGCGCTCGGAGCCGGCCGACTTCATGGCCGGCGGCAAGGTGGCCGGCGTCGATCGGATGGAGTGGCTGTTCATCGCCAACGGAGCAACCGCCGTCGCCGCCCTGCAGGCCGGCGAGGTCGACTGGGTCGAGCATCCGCCGGCAGATTTCCTCGCGTCGCTGGCCGACGACAAGGACATCGTGGTGCGCGCGGTCGACCCGTTCGGCATGCAGACGATGCTGCGCTTCAACCACATCCACCCGCCCTTCGACAACGAGATGGTGCGGCGCGCGGTGCTGCAGACGATCGATCAAAGCGAATACATGCGCGTTCTGAGCGACGACAAGCGCAGTTGGGGGCTCTGCCGCAGCTTCTATTTCTGCGGGTCGAAGTTCGGGCGTGATCTCGCGCCGGACACGTTGCTCCAGCAGAAGAACCTCGACGAGGCGAAGGCGACCTTGGCCGCGTCGGGCTACAAGGGCGAGAAGGTCGTCCTGCTCGACGCCGTCGACGACGCGATCCTGCATCCGATGGCCGTCGTCCTCTACGAGAACCTCAAGGCGATCGGGATGAACGTCGAGCTGCGGGCGACCGACGGCGCCACGATCTTCGCGCTGATGCTGAAGCAGGAGCCGATCGACGCCGGCGGCTGGAGCATCGGGCCGCAATACGCCGACAGCACCAACTATTCGGTGCCCTACCTGAACAACGCCCTGCGGGCCGGCGGCGTCGGCAAGGCCTCGATCGGCTGGCCGAAGAATGCGGAGATCGAGGCGTTGCGGGCGGCGTTCCTCAAGGCGCCGGACGCGGAGCAGGGCGAGATCGCCGACAAAATTCAACTCGCTGCCTACGCCGACAGCCTCTACGGCCTGACCGGGCAGTACAAGCAGCTGACCGCCTACCGCTCGAACGTCGACGGCCTGATCGATTCTCCGATTCCGGTCTTCTGGAACATCACCAAGAAATGACCCGCCCGTCCGCATCCTGGACGGCGCCGGCCATGGCGCGAGCGGCGCCATGACGATCGCCGGCCTCGACTGGGTCGTTCATCGCCAGCCCGTCAAGGATGCGGGATGGGCGCTGATAACGGGTCGCGTCGCGGCGGTGGACTGCGTGATCGTCACGCTGACCACCACCGACGGTACCGTGGGAAGGGGGGTGATCTCCTCCCTCCCGCCCTTCGACCCGCCCCTTGCGGCGATCGAAGCGGTGCTACGGGCGTTCGTGCCGCTCGTCGTCGGCCGCGCCGCCGGCGAGATCGGCCCGGTGGTCGACGCGCTCGACCGCCGGCAGCACGGCTTTTCGTCGGTGAAGGCGGGCATCGAGATCGCCTTGACCGAGCTCGCTGCGCGCCGTCGCGGCTGCTCGATCGCGGCGATGCTCGGCGGTGTAGCGGTGCCGCGCCTGCCGGTGCTGCGCATCGTTCCGCTGCTCGCCCCCGAGGCAACGGCCGACTTCGCCGGCGGGCTCGCCGGGCGGGGCTACCGGACGCTCAAGGTCAAGCTCGGCGGCGACGAGGCGATCGACCTTCGCCGCGTCGCGGCGGTGAGGACGCGCGTCGGCGATGCCGTCGCGCTCACGGTCGACGCCAACGGCAGCTACGACGCGAAGGGGGCTCTGCGGCTGGCCTCCGGTCTCGCCGAGCTCGGTGTGGTGCTCTTCGAGCAGCCGGTCGCGGCGGCCGACCGCGACGGCCTCGCGCTCGTCACGCGGTCGACCACGATGATCGTGGAGGCCGACGAGAGCGCGGCGTCGCTCTCCGACATCGCGGCGCTGCTGCGCGACCGCGCGGTGGACTCGATCAACCTGCGGATCGCCGATCTCGGCGGCATCCGACCCGTCCTGCGGGCGATCGCGATGTGCGAGGCGGCGGGCATCGGCTGGCGCTTCGGCGCCTGCTTCCTGCCGAGTCAGCACCAGGCGGTGACGGCCCACGTCGCAGCGGCCTTCGTGCGGCCGCGCGGCGTCGCCCACGAGCTCGCGGAGCACGAGCTGTTCGACGGCGATCCATTCGGGCCGCTGCCGGTCGAGAACGGCGAGATCGTCCTGCCGGGCGGCGCCGGATCCGGCATCGATCTCGAGGGTGCATCCCCCCCGGCGGCCTGCCGGCCGCCGATCGCGCGATCCAGCTAGGAGGCGTCATGCTCGGCTACATCCTTCGGCGGCTCCTCGCCACCATTCCGGTCATGGGCACGGTGGCAGTGATCGTGTTCATGCTGCTCCACTTGACGCCGGGCGACCCGGCCGCCCTGATCGGTGGCGACCTCGCGAGCGCCGAGGATCTTCGGCTCATCCGCGAGCGCCTCGGCCTCGAGCGTCCCCTCGTCGAGCAGTTCGGCAGCTGGATCTGGCAGATCCTGCACGGTGATCTCGGGACGTCGCTGTTCACCCAACTGCCGGTCTCGCAGCTCATCCTGCAACGCATCGAGCCGACCTTGGTGATCGGCCTCACGATCATGATCATCGCCGTCGTGGTGGCCGTTCCCCTCGGCGTCGTCGCCGCCTGGAAGGCGGGAACCTGGGTCGATCAGACGATCATGACCCTCGCCGTCGTCGCCTTCTCGATGCCGATCTTCCTGATCGGCTACCTGCTGATCTTCACCTTCGCGGTCGATCTGAAGTGGCTTCCGGTGCGTGGCTACGCGTCGATCGCGAGCGGGCCGGTGAAGTTTCTGCAGCACATCGTGCTGCCGTCCGTCACCGTCAGCTTCGTCTACATCGCCCTGCTGACGCGCATGACGCGCGCCACCATGCTCGAGGTGCTGAACCAGGACTATATCCGCACCGCCCGGGCCAAGGGCGTGGCGACGCCGCGGCTGCTGGCGCTCCATGCGCTGAAGAACGCCGCGGTTCCGATCGTCACGACGGTCGGTGTCGGGCTGAGCTCGGTGCTCGGCGGGGTCGTCGTCACCGAGACCGTGTTCGCCATCCCCGGGATCGGACGCCTGATGATCGACGCCATCGTCCGCAGCGACTTCCCGATCATCCAGGGGGTCATCCTCATCCTGTCGGCCCTCTACGTGCTGATCAACCTGCTGATCGACCTCTCTTATTCGCTGTTCGATCCGCGCATCCGCTATTGACGGGCAGGGCCATGACACTCGCATTCGTTGCGCCGTCGTCGCCGCTCCGGCGCCGGCTCGCCCCCATCCTGCGCTGGACGAGGCGGTATCCGGCCTTCGTCGTCGGCAGCCTCGTGTTCTCGGCGGTGGTGCTGGCCTCGATCTTCGCGCCGCTGATCGCGACGCACGATCCGGTGGCCATCTATCCGACCGAGCGCCTGCGGCCGCCGTCGGACACCTGGCTCTTCGGCTCCGACCCGTTCGGACGCGACGTCTACAGCCGCGTGATCTGGGGCGGCCGCGTCTCGCTCGCCGTCGGCGTCGGCGTCGCCGTCCTGGCGACCGTGCTCGGGCTCCTCATCGGACTAATCGCCGGCTTCAGCCGCGCGGCCGACGCCGTGCTGATGCGGATCATGGACGGGGTGATGGCGATCCCTGGCATCCTCCTCGCCATCGCGCTCGTCGCCGTCACGCGGCCGAGCGTCGGAACGGTCGTCGTGGCGATCGCGATCCCGGAGATCCCGCGCGTCGTCCGGCTCGTCCGCTCCGTGGTGCTCAGCGCCCGCGAGCTGCCTTATGTCGATGCCGCGCGCTCCACCGGCACGCGCTTTCCCATGCTGCTGGCGCGCCACGTGCTGCCGAACACGATCGCGCCGCTCGTGGTCCAGGCGAGCTTCGTCTGCGCGTCGGCGATCCTGTCGGAGGCCTATCTCAGCTTTCTGGGGCTCGGCATCCCGCCGACCATCCCGACCTGGGGCAGCGTCATTTCCGAGGGCCGCAACGTCGTGCAGATGGCGTTCTGGGTGGTGCTCTGCCCGAGCGTGTTCCTCGGCGCCACGGTCCTCTCCATCAACCTCATCGGCGACGGCCTCCGCGACATGCTCGATCCGCGCCTTTCCAGGAGCATCTGAGATGGCGATGGCAGTTGCCGGCGCGGCCCCGCCGCTTCTCGAGGTCGCGAACCTCTGCACCTACTTCCACAATCTGGACGGCACCGTGCGGGCGGTCGACGACGTCTCCTACAGCGTGCGCGCCGGCGAGATGCTGGGCGTCGTCGGGGAATCGGGGTGCGGCAAGAGCATCACCGCCCTGTCGATCATGGGGTTGGTGCCGCGCCCGGCCGGGCGCATCGTCTCCGGCGAGATCCGGCTGATGGGGCGCGACCTGGTGCCGCTCGGCGAGGCGGAGATGCGCCGCATCCGCGGCAACGACATCTCGATGATCTTCCAGGAGCCGATGACGGCCCTCAATCCCGTCCTCACCATCGGCTACCAGATCGCCGAGACGCTGGTGCTGCACCGGGAGATCGACCGGCGGAGCGCCCGCCTGCGCGCGATCGAGATGCTGGAGCTCGTCCAGATTCCGGACGCCGCCCGGCGCGCCGGCCAGTATCCGCACGAGCTGTCCGGCGGCATGCGCCAGCGCGTGATGATCGCCATCGCGCTCGCCTGCGATCCGAAGCTGCTGATCGCCGACGAGCCGACGACCGCTCTCGACGTCACCGTGCAGGCGCAGATCCTGGGTCTGCTGCGCGACCTGCGCGATCGGCTCGGCACGGCGATCGTTCTCATCACCCACGACCTCGGCGTCGTCGCGCAGAGCTGCGATCGCGTCGTCGTCATGTACGCCGGCCGCAAGATCGAGGAGGCGCCGGTCGACGAGCTGTTCCGCCGCCCGCTCCATCCCTACACGCGGGGTCTCCTCGCCTCGATGCCGCGGATCTCGCACGGGTCGGCGGCACATCGTGGCCGGCTCGCCGAGATTCCGGGCACCGTTCCCCATCTTCTCGACCCGCCCGCCGCCTGCCGGTTCGCGCCGCGCTGTCCGCGCGCGCAGGACGTCTGCCGGAGCAGCGAGCCGGCGCTCCGGCACGACGGCGGCCATTCGGTCGCGTGCTTCTTTCCGGGTGACGGCGTGCAGGAGATCCGGCAATGACCGCGTCGCAGGCCCTCGTGGAGGTCCACAATCTGCAGAAGTACTTCCCGCTCGGCGGCGGCCTGTTCCGGAAGAGCAGGGACACCGTCCATGCCGTGGACGACGTCAGCTTCTCCATCGACGCGGGCGAGACGCTCGGGCTGGTGGGCGAATCCGGCTGCGGCAAGTCGACCGTCAGCCGGGCGCTGTCCCGCTTGATCCGCCCGACCGGCGGCCGGGTGTTGGTCGAGGGGGAGGACATCGCCGACGCCGCCGGCGGAACCCTGCGCGCCCTGCGCCGCAAGGTCCAGATCGTCTTCCAGGATCCCTATGCCTCGCTCAATCCGCGGATGCGGGTGAGGGACATCGTCGCCGAGCCGCTGAAGAACTACGGCATCGGCAACGCCGCCGAGCGCGCCGAGAGGGTCGAGCGGCTGCTGTCGCGCGTCGGGCTGCGGCGTGACCAGCTCGACAAGTACCCGCACGAGTTCTCCGGCGGCCAGCGCCAGCGGATCGGCATCGCCCGCGCCCTCGCGCTCGAGCCGAAGCTGATCATTCTCGACGAGCCGGTCTCCGCGCTCGACGTCTCGGTCCAGGCCCAGGTCATCAACCTCCTGGTCGATCTGCAGGAGGAGACCGGCGTCGCCTTCCTGTTCGTCGCCCACGACCTCGCCGTCGTCGAGCACATCAGCCGGCGCGTCGCGGTGATGTATCTCGGCCGGATCGTGGAGATCGGCAGCCGCCAGGACGTCTTCGAAACCCCGAGCCACCCCTACACGCGCGCCCTCCTGAGCTCGATCCTGGAGCCCGACCCGCGCAGAAGGGGGACGCCGACCATCCTGTCGGGCGACATCCCGAGCCCGATCAAGCCGCCGTCCGGGTGCCACTTCCACACGCGCTGCCCGGTCGCGCGGAGCCGCTGCGCCACCGAGGCTCCCGTGCTCTCGGAGCAGGGGCCGGGCCACCTGGCAGCGTGCCACTTCGCCGGCGTTTGACCGGCCTGTCCGAGCGGATGACGTCATCCGGTCGACCGGAGGTCCCTCCCGATTCACGAACTCGAGCATAGCCTTGTCGATCCGATCGTCTCGATCCGATCGGGATATGCTCAAGGCCGGCCTATCCGAGCGGTTCGCGGGCAAAGCCTCGGCGCGGGCGCCGAGCCGCGGCCGCCCTCGCGGTCGGACGAGGAGATCGCGCCGTTCGAGGCGCGGCACCGGGTCGGCCAAGGCGCGGATGGCGCTCGCTCTGATGCTCTACGCGAGCCGGAGGCGGTCCGACGTCGCCCTTGTGGGCCGCCGGCAATCCGGGGCGGCGTGCTCGCGCGCACGCAGCAGACGGGCCGCAAGCGCGCCCCGATCGCCCTGTCGATCCCGGGGCACCGCGACCTCGCCGCCACCATCGCGGCGACGCCGTCCGAGCACATGAGGCTGCTCACGAGGGAGGACGGCATGTCGTTCACGTCGAGCGGCTTCGGCAACTCGATCCGCGAGCGCTGCGACGAGGCGGGCCTGCCGCAGTGCTCGGCGCAGCGGCTGCGCAGGGCGGTGGGCGCGGCTCGCGGAGTGTGGCGGGATCGATCGGCAGATCATGTCGGTGGCCGGCCACCGCACGTCGAAGCCGGCCGACGTCTACACCGAGGCGGCGCGCCGGAAGGTGCTGGCCGCTGCGATCGCGCTCCACGAGCGGCAGAACGGGAACAGGCTGTTTCCCACTTTGGCGTGCCGCTGGGAAAGACCGGCGAAAACCCCAACGAAATCAATCGAGAATAGGGGTGTTGGTGCCCAGGAGAGGACTCGAACCTCCACGGCTTTCACCACTGGTACCTGAAACCAGCGCGTCTACCAATTCCGCCACCTGGGCAACGCCGGTTCCCATAGGGCCCGGCCGGCGCGCTGTCAATCGCCGGGCGGGGTGCGGGGCCAATAAGGTGGGGACGGCGGATCGCCGCGGCGGCCGGGGAGGGGCCGCCCCGGCCCCGACCATCGCCGGCCGCGCGGCCGGCAACCCTGTGCATCGCCGGCCAGGCGGCCGGCGGCGCCGCCATCGCCGGCCGAGCGGCGGGCTTGGCGCGGCCTCAGGCGGCGCGGCGGGTGCCGGCGTCGACGATCGCCACCACGTCGGCCATGATCCGGGTGAGGTCGAAGTCCTTCGGGGTGTAGACGGCGGCGACGCCGGCGGCGCGGAGCGACGCCGCGTCCTCCGGCGGGATGATGCCGCCGACGATCACCGGCACGTCGTCGAGGCCGGCCGCGCGCATGCCGTCCATCACTTCGCGCACCAGCGCGAGGTGCGAGCCGGAGAGGATCGAGAGACCCACCACGTGCACGCCCTCCTCGAGGGCGGCGTTGACGATCTCCGCCGGCGTCAGGCGGATGCCCTCGTAGACCACCTCCATGCCGCAGTCGCGGGCGCGCACGGCGATCTGCTCGGCGCCGTTCGAGTGGCCGTCGAGGCCCGGCTTGCCGACGAGGAATTTGAGCCGCCGGCCGAGCCGCGCCGACACCGCCTCGACGGCGGCGCGCACCGGCGCGAGGTCGCCGGCGTCGGCGCGCGCGGCCCGGCCGACGCCCGTCGGCGCGCGGTATTCGCCGAACACGCGGCGCAGCGTCTCGCCCCATTCGCCGGTCGTCACCCCCGCCTTGGCGCAGGCGATCGACGGCTCCATGACGTTGCGGCCCGCGCGCGCCGCGGCCTCGAGCGCGGCGAGCGTGGCGGCGACGGCACCGTCGTCGCGCGCCGCCCGCCAGGCGGCGAGCCGCGCCACGGCTTCCGCCTCGACCGCCTCGTCGATCGTCTGCACCGCGCCGGCGCCGCCGCCGAGCGGCGAGGGCTCGCTCTCGGTGAAGGCGTTGACGCCGATCACGGTCAGGTCCTTCGCCTCGATGGCGGAGAGGCGGGCGGAATTCGATTCGACGAGCTTCTGCTTCATGTAGCTACTCTCGACGGCGGCGATCGCGCCGCCCATCGCCTCGATGCGCGCGAGCTCGTCCTTCGCCTCGGCTTTGAGCGCCGCCACCTTGGCGGCGATCGCGGTGGAGCCGTCGAACACGTCGTCGAAGTCGAGGAGGTCGGTCTCGTAGGCGAGGATCTGCTGGGCGCGCAGCGACCACTGCTGGTCGAACGGGCGCGGCAGGCCGAGCGCCTCGTTCCAGGCCGGCAGCTGTACCGCTCGGGCGCGCGCCGACTTCGACAACGTCACCGCCAGCATCTCGATCAGGATGCGGTAGACGTTGTTCTCCGGCTGGCTCTCGGTGAGGCCGAGCGAATTGACCTGCACGCCGTAGCGGAAGAGCCGGTGCTTCGGGTCCTCGACGCCGTAGCGCGTTGCGGTGATCTCGTCCCACAGCTCGACGAACGCCCGCATCTTGCAGATCTCGGTCAGGAACCGCATGCCGGCGTTGACGAAGAACGAGATGCGGCCGACCGCCGGCCCGAACTCGTGCGGGGGAATGGCGCCGGCCGCCTTCACCGCGTCGAGCACGCAGATCGCGGTCGAGAGCGCGAAGGCGAGCTCCTGCACCGGCGTCGCCCCGGCCTCCTGCAGGTGGTAGGAGCAGACGTTCATCGGGTTCCACTTCGGCATCGCGTCGAAGGTCCAGGCGATGACGTCGGTGGTGAGCCGGAGCGACGGCGCGGGCGGGAACACGTAGGTGCCGCGCGAGAGATATTCCTTGATGATGTCGTTCTGCGTCGTGCCGGCGAGCTTGGCGCGGTCGGCGCCCTGCACGTCGGCGGCGGCGACATAGAGGGCGAGCAGCCACGGCGCGGTGGCGTTGATCGTCATCGAGGTGTTCATCCGCTCGAGCGGAATGCCGTCGAAGAGCGCCTGCATGTCGCCGAGGTGGGCGACCGGCACCCCCACCTTGCCGACCTCGCCGCGGGCGAGCGCGTGGTCGGGGTCGTAGCCGGTCTGGGTCGGCAGGTCGAAGGCGACGGAGAGCCCGGTCTGGCCCTTGGCGAGATTGAGCCGGTAGAGCTCGTTCGACTTCGCCGCCGTCGAGTGGCCGGCGTAGGTACGGAAGATCCACGGCCTGTCGGTCATCGCCTCGTCGTCTCCCTCTTGTCGGCGCGGCGAGCGCCGTCGATTTTCGGCCATGGTGGCCGCCGCGGCCGGTGGAGTCCATGACTTCTTGCGTCGCAGCATCGCCGCCGCGGGCCGCCGGCTCCGGCCGCGGAGCGCCGCGTCACGATTTCATGTTGCAATGCGGCACGCGATGGTCCTTGCTTGCGGCAAGAGCGCCGACAGGCGACAGGGACGGGAGTGGAACGATGGCTGTGGTCGCGATGATGGCGGAGCCCGCGGGCGGCGCGCCGGCGGATGCCGGGGCGGTCAAGGATCTCTACGAGGTGGGCGAGATCCCGCCGCTCGGCCACGTGCCGGCGAAGATGTACGCCTGGACGATCCGCCGCGAGCGGCACGGGCCGCCGGAGCAGTCGTTCCAGATCGAGGTGGTGCCGACGTGGCCGATCGGCGAAACCGACGTGCTCGTGCTCGTGATGGCCGCCGGCGTCAACTACAACGGCATCTGGGCCGGACTCGGCGAGCCGATCTCGGTGTTCGACGTGCACAAGCAGCCGTTCCACGTCGCTGGCTCCGACGCCGCGGGCGTCGTCTGGGCGGTCGGCTCCAAGGTGTCGCGCTGGAAGGTCGGCGACGAGGTGGTCGTCCACTGCAACCAGGACGACGGCGACGACGAGGAGTGCAACGGCGGCGACCCGATGTTCTCGCCCTCGCAGCGCATCTGGGGCTACGAGACGCCGGACGGATCGTTCGCTCAGTTCTGCCGCGTCCAGGCGCGCCAGCTGATGCCGCGGCCGAAGCACCTCACCTGGGAGGAGGCGGCCTGCTACACGCTCACCCTCGCCACCGCCTACCGGATGTTGTTCGGCCACGCCCCGCACGCCATCAAGCCGGGCGACAACGTGCTGGTGTGGGGCGCCTCCGGCGGCCTCGGGGTGTTCGGCGTGCAGCTCGTCGCGGCCTCCGGCGCCAACGCCATCGGCGTCATCTCCGACGAATCGAAGCGCGACTACGTGCTCTCCCTCGGCGCCAAGGGCGTCATCAACCGCAAGGACTTCGACTGCTGGGGCCAGATGCCGAAGGTCAACTCGCCGGAGTACACGGCGTGGACCAAGGCCGCCCGCGCCTTCGGCAAGGCGATCTGGGACATCACGGGCAAGCGCGACGTCGACATCGTCTTCGAGCACCCGGGCGAGCAGACCTTCCCGGTCTCCTGCCTCGTCGCCAAGCGCGGCGGCATGGTGGTGTTCTGCGCCGGCACGACGGGCTTCAACATCACCTTCGACGCCCGCTATGTGTGGATGCGGCAGAAGCGCATCCAGGGCTCGCACTTCGCCCACCTGAAGCAGGCCTCGGCGGCGAACCAGTTCGTCATCGACCGGCGGATCGACCCGTGCATGAGCGAGGTCTTCCCGTGGGCCGATATCCCGAAGGCCCACACCAAGATGTGGAAGAACCAGCACGCGCCCGGCAACATGGCGGTGCTGGTCAACGCCCAGACGACGGGGCTCCGCACCTTCGAGGACGTGGTCGAGGCGAGCCCGCGCTGATCGCGCGGGCCGTCCGGTTCCCCCGTTCCCGGCCTCTCGATCGCCGGCGCCTCATCCGCCGGCGATCCACCCGAAGGCCTGGCCGATCATCACCACGTTGAGGATGATCAGCACCGCGGTGATCGTCCACATCAAGACCTTGGTCTTCGGCCCGATCACCATGTCGCCCATCAGCCGGCGGTCGCCGGTGAGGGTCAGGAGCGGGATCAGCGCGAACGGCAGCTGCAGCGACAGCACCACCTGGCTCCACACCAGGATGCCGACCGGCTGCATGCCGGCGACGATCGCCGCCAGCGCCGGCGCCATGGTGAGCGCCCGCGTGCCGAGGCGGATGAGGAACGGGCTCGCCCGGTGCCCCTTCCAGAAGCCCTCCAAGACGATCTGGCCGGCGAGGGTCGCCGACGTCGACGAGGCGATGCCGGACGACAGCAGCGCCACCGCGAAGATGAGCCCGGCGCCCTGGCTCAGGATCGGCACCAGCGTCTTGTAGGCGTCGTCGAAGGAATCGACGACCGTGCCGGTCTTCAGGAAGATCGGGTGGAACACCGCCGCGGCGACGACGAGGATGGCGGCGTTGATGAACCAGGCGAAGAGCAGCGACACGTTGGTGTCGATCAGCGACCAGCGATAGAGCGTCGCCGGCGGCGCGAGGTTCTCCGCGAGCCGGGTGATCGCCAGCCGCGAGTGCAGGTAGAGATTGTGCGGCATGATCGTCGCGCCGACGATGCCGATGGAGATGAACAGCGCCCCGGCGTCGTTCAGGATCACCCCGTTCGGCACGACGCTGTCGAGGGCGACGAGCTCGAAGTTCGGGTCGCTCATCAGCATCTCGGCCACGTAGATACCGCTCACCGTCGTCAGCACCACCAGGAAGGCGGTCTCGATCGCCCGGAAGCTCCAGCTGTTGAGGAACAGGATCAGGAACACGTCGACGACGGTGATCACAGCGCCGACGATGAGCGGGGTGCCGAACAGGAGGTGCAGCGCCACGGCGACGCCGATGATCTCGGCGAGGTCGGTCGCCATCATCGAGATCACCGCCGAGACGAACAGGATCTTGGCGACGGCCGGCGGATAGCGGTCGTTGCAGTGCTGGGCGAGGTCGCGCCCGGTGACGATGCCGAGGCGGGTGCAGAGGTTCTGCACCACCGCGCCGATCAGGCAGGAGAGCGACAGCACCCACAAGAGCGAGTAGCCGAACTGGCTGCCGGCCTGCAGGTCGGTCGCCCAGTTGCCGGGGTCGAAGTAGCCGATCGAGATGATGAAGCCGGGGCCGAAGAACTTCCACCAGGCCGGCCGGCGGATCGGCTCCGCGTCGGAGATCACCACGGCCTCGCCGCGGGGCAGCCGGATCTCCGGCTGCTGTTCGATGTCGTCACCCGGCGTCATCTTGCCCTCGAATAATTTCAAAGAAAAAGTGCGAAATCCGCGATTAATACCTTCGTGAAGTCTCAAAATAGCAGTATATGCGGCAACTAATTGCGTCAATGCGACTGGATAGCCAGGTATATAAAGTAGAACTATAGAAATTAAAATCGGCGCATCTCCGGGCGCGGGGCGTTTTATGGCGGCGAGGGGAGCGGGGGGTGTGCAGCGGCGGCCCGGCCGGCCGTGGCGAAGGGCGAGGGGAACTTTTGCGCGGCCGACGGAATTGTCCCACTCTACCTCCGCACTCGTGCCGCCCCGGAGCCCGCATGCCCCTCTCGCCGCCACGCCTCGCCGCGCCGTTCGCTGCCTTCGTCCTCGGCCTCCTCCTCCTCGCGCCGCTCGCCGCGACGGCCCAGAACGGCGCGCCGACGGCGACGCCGGCGGCACCCGCCCCCGCGGCAACCGCCACCCCTTCGCCCGGCGCGGGGACGGCGGGATCGGCAGGTGCGCCGGTGGAGGCGACCCGGGCGGCGATTCCGGCGCCGATGCTGGGCGAGGTGGAGGCCGCGCTCGCCGCCCGCCTCGACAGCTGGCGGGCGACGCTCGCCCAGATCACCGCGACGCTCGGCCGGTCCGACCTCGACGATCGCGCCCTCGCGGGGCTGCGCGACAGCGCGCTCGAGATCCGCACGGCCACCGACGAAGCGATCACCACGCTGGCGCCGCGCATCGCCGCCCTGCAGGCGCGTCTCGCGCAGCTCGTCCAGCCGGAAGGCACGGCACCGGCCGTCGAATCGGACGACGTGAAGCGCGAGCGCGAGCTCCAGACCGCGGCGCTCGCATCCCTCACCGGCATCACGCAGCAGGCGCAGGTCGCCCGCCTCAGCGCCGACGAGGCGCTGTCCGGCGTCTACCAGCGCCGGCGCGAGCTCTTTCGAGAGCGCATGACCGCCTTCCGCGGCAGCCTGCTGAGCCCGGCGCTGTGGAGCGAGGTGGCGGCCGAAACGCCGCGGGCGATGTCGAGCCTCGCGCTCCTCGCCGAGGACTGGGGCCGCGTCATCGCCGAGCGTGCCGGGCGGGCGGCGGTCGCGATCCTGCTCCTCGTCATCGCCGTCGCCGCGACCCTCGCGGCGCCGGGGCGGCGCTATCTCCTCGCGATCGCCACGCGGGAGAGCGGGGCGGAAGAGGTGCCCCACCTGCGCAAGGCGGTCGCCGCGACGGCGATCGCGGCGATCAACGTCGCGGTGCCGATGATCGCGCTCCTCGTGCTGCGGTTCGCCTTCGAGGTGCTCGGCCTGCTGCCGCCGCGGGTCGACCAGGCGCTGTCCGGCATCATCGCGGCGATCGGCTTCGTGTTCCTGGCGCACGGCCTGGCGCGCGGCATGCTGGCGCCCGGGCGCCCCGCGTGGCGGCTCGTCGCCCTCGGCGACGGCGCCGTCGACGTCTTGATGCGGTGGATCGTCGCCGGCACCAGCATCTACGCGGCGGGCATCGCCGTCGTCGCCGTCGCCCGGGTGCTCGCGGTGCCGGTGGTGGTCATCGAGGTGACCCATGCCATCAACGCGCTGGTGGCGGCGCTGATCGCCGCGAAGGTGCTGCGGCTCGTCACGCACGACCTCAAGCACGGCGAGGACGACGGCGAGGAGGCGGCGCCGTCGTCGCGCTGGCGCTGGCTCATCCCACTGGTCTGGCTGGCGGTGGCGGCGATCGTCGTCTCGGTCGTCGTCGGATATCTCGCCCTCGGCTGGTTCCTCGCCTCGCAGGCGATCTGGACCGTGGTGGTCCTCATCGTCCTCAACCTCGTCCTGATCCTGGTCGGCGAGGGGATCGACGCGGCGTTCCGCCCGCGGACGCGGGTCGGCAACCTCCTGTCCGACAGCCTCGGCTTCTCGCGCCAGGGCATCGAGCAGCTCGGCGTCCTGCTCTCCGGCGCCGGCCGGCTGCTGTTGATCGTCTTCGCGCTCATCTTGATCGCGGCGCCGCTCGGCCTCACGTCGACCGACCTCTTCGCCGCGCTGTCGGCGGCGATGTTCGGGCTGACCATCGGCGGCGTCACGATCTCGCTGTCGGCGGTCGTCGGCGCCGTCGTGCTGTTCGCGCTCGGCATCGTGGCGACGCGGGCGCTACAGCACTGGGTGGGCGAGAGCTATCTGCCGCGCACCCGGCTCGATCCGGGGCTGAAGTCGTCGATCCGCACCGGCGTCGGGTATGTCGGCACCATCGCCGCGGGCATGCTGGCGTTCTCGGTCGCCGGCTTCAACCTGCAGAACGTCGCCATCGTCGCCGGCGCGCTGTCGGTCGGCATCGGCTTCGGCCTGCAGTCGGTGGTCAACAACTTCGTCTCGGGCCTCATCCTGCTCGCCGAGCGGCCGATCAAGATCGGCGACTGGGTCGTCGCCGGCGGCGCCGAGGGCAACGTCCGCCGCATCAACGTCCGCTCGACCGAGATCCAGACCTTCGACGGCTCGGTGATCATCGTGCCGAACTCCGACCTCATCTCGAGCCCCGTGAAGAACTGGAACCACGCCAACCTGCCGGGCCGCATCATGATGCCGGTCGGCGTCACCTACGAGGCCGACCCCGAGGTGGTGCGGGACATCCTGCTCGCCTGCGCCCGGGAGCATCCGAAGGTGACGTCGACGCCGGCGCCGTTCGTGCAGTTCGTCAACTTCGGCGAATCCTCGCTCGACTTCCTGCTGTTCGCCTATGTGCGGCCGGTCAGCGCTGTCGGCGAGGTGAAGAGCGACCTGCACTTCGCCATCATGAAGCGCTTCACGCAGGAGGGCATCGAGATCCCCTACGCCCAGCGCGACGTCCGCATCCGCGGCCTCGAGGGCGTCGAGGCGCTGGTCTCGCGGCTCGCGACGGCGCCCGCTGCGGTCGATGCCGCGACGGACGACGGCGCCTCCGAGCCCGGGCCGCCGCGCGCCGCGCCGCGGCGGCGCAAGGCGGCGAAGCCGGCGGCCGAGGGCACGTCGGAAGCGACCGCCGGAGAGGGCGAGGACGGCGGCTGAGGGCGGGCGTGCCGCGCCCCCAGGCCGCGTCCGCGGGGCGCCTACCGGCCGTGCACGGCCTTGACGATGTCGCCGATGAGCTTCGCCGGGTTCTTCGCCTGGAAGACGTTGCGGCCGAACATCACGCCCTTGGCGCCGGCGCCGATCACCGTCCTGGCGAACTTCGCGACCGCCGCGTCGCTGCCGAGGCTCGCGCCGCCGGCGACGATGACGGGCGCCAACGACTGGTCGGCGATGGCGCGGAAGCGGCCGGCGTCCTCGCACCAGTCGGTCTTGATGAGGTCGGCGCCGAGCTCGCCGGCCATCCGGCAGTTCATCGCCACGACGTCCGGGTCCTCGCGGCGGGCGAAGCCGCCGTTCGCCGCCATCGCCTCCACCACGTGCACAATGCCGAGCCGGCGCGCCGCGGTTGCCACCGCGCCGCAGATCTCGAAGGAGCGCGTCTCCTCCTCCGGCCGGTTGTTGCAGGTGAAGAGGTAGGTGATCACCGCCTCGGCGCCGAGCTCGGCCGCCTCCTCGACGGTCGCCACCATGCGGGTGTGGGTGTCGGGATAGCCGAGCGGCCCGCCGGTCCGCCACATCGTCGTCTGGTCGAGCCGGAGGATCACCGCCGGCCCGCCGACGAAGCGCTCGGCGTGGCGGATGTAGAGCCCGGGATTGATGATGACGGCGTCGACGCCGGCGGCGACCACCGTGTCGATCAGCCGGGCGGGGTCCTCGAGGCCGGCGATGGCGCCGACCTGCATGCCGTGGTCGAGCGGCACGCAGACGAGCCGTCCCGAGGTCTTGTCGAACATCCGTCCGAGCCGTCGCGCCTTGCCGATGCTGCCGAGCACGCTCACTCTCCCGATCCTGGTGTTGCCTTGTCGTCCTGCGACTGGTCCGTCTCGACGCGCACGACCTTCACCCCGGCGCCGTGCATGCGCGCGAGGATCGCCTCGTCGACGCTGCCGGCCATCAGCACGACGTCGAATTCGGTGAGGTCGGCGACGTAGTTGAGCGCCGAGTACTGGAACTTCTTCGAATCGACGAGCAGGATCTTGCGCTTGGAGACGTCGATCATCGCTCGCTTGGCGCGAACGACCTGCTCGTCCTGCGTATAGATCGACAACCCCTCGATCGTGGTGGTGGACATCAGCGCCACGTCGACGTGGAAGGAGCGGATCGCCCGCTCGCAGGCGAGCCCGAAGAAGCCGCCATAGGAGCGGTTGTAGCGGCCGCCGAGGGCGATCAGGTCGACGTCGCTCACCCCCTGCAGCCGCTCCATCACCGGCAGCGCGTTGGTGATCACCGTCACCGGCGTGATCTGGTCGATGAACTCGGTGACGAAGTAGGTGGTGGTGGAATCGTCCCACAGCACCGCGTTGCCGGGCTCGACATAGGCGACGGCGGCGCGCGCCAGGCTGCGCTTCTCGGCGATCTGGCGGCGGCGGCGGAACAGGTAGCTGCTCTCGAACAGCAGCGTCTTCTCCGCCGTGACGGCGCCGCGGATGCGCCGGACGAGGCCCTGGTCCTGCAGCGTGTTGAGATCGCGATGGATCGTCATCTGGCTCACGCCGAGCTCGTCGGCGAGCTCGCGGATCGGCGCCGACCCGCGCTCGAGCAGGATGCGCACGATCTCCGAGCGCCGCTGCTCGGCCTTCGGCAATCCCAGTCCTTCGGTCTCGCCGTCCATGCGGCCCCCTCGCGCGGCGATCCGATCGATCGCTGTCCGGCTCTCTAACACGGAAATGTTAGAACGAAAACACCCATCGATCGCGGCCAGTGCGCGCTGCAATGCAGCAAAGTTTGGCGCACTGCAGCCAAGTCGAGAGTCTCCGGCCATTGCGGCGGTGTCGCGTAGGCGTCATATCCCACGGCGCAGAAGAAAGGGTCGCGGCGATAATCTCATCTTGGATGTGAGAACTAACTTTTCTCTTGATGCGAACGTGGCGCGCCGATAGCCTCCCCTCTCGTCGGTCACCGACCTGCGACAATCGACAACAAGACCGGCCACAGGCCGGATGCCCATAGGGAGGGTTGAGGGATGACGGTGAGGGCTCTCATGTTCGGCTCGGCGAGCGCGCTCGCCCTCGCGGTCGGCCTGACCGCGGGTGGCGCGTCCGCCCAGGAGACGACGCTGACGTTCATCTGGCATGCCGGCACCTGCGCCGACGCGATCGTCGACATCGCCAAGGACTATCCGAACAAGTCGGTCAAGGTCGTGCCGGCGCTCGTGCCCTACGGCCCCGAGTGGCACAACAAGATCGCCTCGGAGTTCGCCATCCAGGGCGACGCCTTCGACTTCGCGATGTGGGACAGCCAGTCGACGGCGGAGTTCGCCGGCGGCGGCCATGCGGTGCTCCTGAACGACGTCTTCGACAAGTCGGAGTATCTCAAGGCCGACCTGTTCCCGAAGGCCTCGCTCTCCCGCTACGGCGAGTATCCCGACGACAGCGGCAAGTACTACGGTCTGCCGGTCAACCAGGACGCCTATGGCCTGATGTACCGCAAGGATCTCTTCGAGGATCCGAAGGAGATGGCCGCCTTCAAGGAGAAGTACGGCTACGACCTCGCCCCGCCGCAGACCTACCAGCAGGCGCGGGAGATCGCCGAGTTCTTCACCCGTCCGGAAGCCGGCCTGTACGGCTGGGGGCAGATGGGCGGCCGCGAATACGACTTCGCGACGACCGCGTCGAACTCGTTCCTGTGGTCGTTCGGCGGCGAGCTCTACAACCCGAAGACCTTCGAGGTGAAGGGCTACCTCGACTCCCCGGCCTCCGTCGACGGCGTGCAGTTCTTCGTCGACATGTTCAAGTATGGCCCGCAGGGCATGGGCAACTGGGGCTGGGACGAGGTGAACGCCGCCTTCCAGCAGGGCCAGCTCGCCATGGCCATGCAGTGGTACTACTTCAACGGCTCGAACGCCGATCCGAAGGTGAGCAAGTTCGCCGACGACACCGGCTTCGGCATCCTGCCGGGCGCGGTGGGCCGCGACGGCAAGTTCCGCAGGCAGTTCTCCGTCGGCGGCCAGGGCATGGGCCTCAACAAGTACTCGAAGAAGCTGCCGCAGCTCGTCGAGTTCATGGAGTGGTACTTCCAGCCCGAGCAGCAGATGCGCTACGCCAAGGTCTGCCAGACCGGCCTCAAGGCCGTGCTCGACGACCCGGACTGGCAGAACCTCAACTCCTACAACAAGAGCTTCTCGCAGGCGCTGAACTACATCAACGACTACTGGCACCTGCCGGAGTACCCGATCCTGCTCGACCAGCTGCAGGAGGAGGTGAGCAACGCCATCTCCGGCGCCAAGACCGTGCAGCAGGCGCTCTCCGACGCCGCCGCCAAGCAGGAGAAGACCCTCGAGCGCGCCGGCTACGAGATCGTCCGCGGCGACTCGACGCCGGATGTGCCCGACGCGGCGATCACGCCGGTCGGCACCGACAAGGTCGTGCCGGTCGAGTTCGACTGACCGAAGTCGCAGGCCCCGGGCGGCGCACGACGTCCGCCCGCCGCCCGGGCCGCCGCCGCTCGACCGTCCTTCCGTCCGATCCGCGGGGAGAGCGATGTCCGTCGCCCATCGAACCCTGTCGACCCGGGCCGCCAACTGGCTCCTGCTGGCGCTGCTCGCGGTCTACATCGTCTACAATCTCGGCCCGATCTTCTGGCTCGTCATCTCGTCGATGAAGAGCCGCATGGACCTGTTCTCCATGCCCCCGAAGATCTTCTTCACGCCGGATTGGGGCGGCTACCAGAGCGTGTTCGGCGTCGGCGTCGGCGCCAACTCGGCCGCCGCCATCGGCGTGTTCGACTCGCTCCTCAACAGCGTGCTCATCGCCACCGTCGGCACCGCCGCCGCCGTGGTGCTCGGAACGCTGGCCGGCTACGTCACCTCGCGCTACGACTTCCGCGGCAAGAACGACTTCATGTTCTTCGTGTTGTCGACGCGCATGCTGCCGCCGGTCGCGGTGCTCGTCTTCTACCACATCATGTACGCCGAGCTCGGGCTCACCGACACGCGCATCGGCCTCATCCTGATCGCCGTCTTCATCAACGTCGGCCTCGCCACCTGGATCATGAAGGGCTTCTTCGACGGCGTGCCGCGCGAGGTCGAGCAGATCGCGCTGATCAACGGCTACTCGCGGCTCTACGCCTTCCGCAAGCTGGTGCTGCCGATGGTCGGCGGCGGCATCGCCGCCACCGCCGGCTTCTGCTTCATCTTCTCGTGGAACGAGTTCGCCTTCGCCTCGATCCTCTCCACCACCCAGGCGAAGACCCTGCCGGTCAAGATCTCGGCGGCCTCCGGTGCCACCGGCATCGAGTGGACGCAGATCTGCGCCGCCGGCGTCGTGCTCATCATCCCGGTCCTCATCTTCTTCTACCTGATCCGCAAGCATCTCCTGATGGGGATGACCTTCGGCGTGCTGGGGCGGCGGTGATGGCGGCGATCTCGACGTCCACAGCGCCGGCGGCGAGGCGCAAGCCCGCCACCAACCGGCTGCTGATCTTCGGCTTCCTGTCGCCCACCCTGGCGCTGCTCTTGTTCATGGTGGCGTTCCCGATCTTCTCGCTGATCAACTATTCCTTCTACAACTTCTCGGTGCTGCGGGCCGCCTCGGGCCGCAAGTGGGCCGGATTCGGCAACTACGAGTACCTGCTCACCGACATCGATCTCTGGAACCGCTTCGTCTTCACCGGCAAGTTCGTGCTGATCACCGTGGCGCTGCAGTTCCTCGTCGGCATCTTCGTGGCGCTGCGCCTCGAGAAGAACTTCCGCGGCCGCGACGTGCTGTTCACCCTCCTGATGATGCCGATGATGCTGTCGCCGATCGTCGTCGGCTTCCTGTGGCGCTACATGTTCAACTCGGAATGGGGCGTCGTGAACTACCTCGTCTCGGTCGCCGGCTTCGACAAGCTCGACTGGCTCGGCCAGACCAACAACGCCCTCGCCGCCGTCGTCATCGCCGATACCTGGATGTGGACGCCGTTCATCATCCTGCTCGCCACCGCTGCCTTCCGCGGCATCCCGCGCACCATCTACGAGGCGGCCGAGGTCGACGGCGCCGGGGCGGCGTTCCGCTTCTTCCGCCTCACGCTGCCGCTCGCCGCGCCGGTGCTGTTCATCGCGCTGCTCCTGCGCCTCATCGACTCCTTCAAGCAGTACGATCTGTTCTTCGCGCTCACCGGCGGCGGTCCCGGCTCGTCCACCGAGACGGTGTCGTTCGCCCTCGCCAAGACGGCGTTCAGTTACTTCTACACCGGCGAGGCGTCGGCGCTGGCGGTGGTGCTGCTCCTCATCATCACCGGCCTGTCGCTGATCCTGGTGCGTCACCTGACGCGCCTGTCGGCCCGCTACTGAGGACGCGCGATGGCCGAGATCGCCCTTCGCAACCTCTCCGTCGAGTTCGGCGCCTTCCGCGCCGTCGACGACGTCGACCTCACCGTCGCCGACGGCGAGTTCGTCGTCTACCTGGGTCCCTCCGGCTGCGGCAAGACGACGACGCTGCGCTGCATCGCCGGCCTCGAGCACGCGACCGGCGGCGACATCCTGTTCGACGGCCGCCGCGTCAACGGGCTCTCGGCGAGCGAGCGCAACATCGCCATGGTGTTCCAGTTCGTCTCGCTCTACCCGCACCTCACGGTGAAGAACAACATCCTCTTCCCGCTGCAGGCGCGCGGCGTCGCCCGCGCCGAGATGGCGCGCAAGCTCGACTGGGTCGTCGGCGTCTTCGGCATCGGCGACATTCTCGGCCGCTACCCCGCCTCGCTGCCGCCCGGCGCCCGCCAGAAGGTGGCGCTCGCCCGCGCCGTCATCCGCGACCCGGCGGTGCTCCTCCTCGACGAGCCGCTGTCGGCGATCGACGAGCAGTTCCGCGAGGAGATGCGCTGGGAGCTCGGCCACCTGCAGCGCGAGCTCGGCGTCACCACCATCTACGTCACCCACGACCAGCGCGAGGCGATGTCGCTCGCCGACCGCATCGTGCTGATGCGTGACGGCCGCATCGTCCAGGTCGCCGACCCGGACGGCCTGTTCATCGATCCGGTCGATGTCTTCGCCGGCCACTTCATCGGCTCGCCCAGCATGAACTTCATCGAGCTCGCGCCGGTCGCGGGCGGCCTGCGCCTCGCCGACGGCCCGGTGGTGCTGACGCCCGCCGACGGTGTGCCGGCGTGGGCGATCGAGAGCCGCCGGCCGCTCAAGCTCGGCATCCGGCCGTCCTTCGTCCACCTCGCCGAGGCGGATGGCCCGGGCGCGCACGCGATCCCGATCGAGGACCTGTTCGCCGTCGGCCGCGAGCGCTTCTTCACCTTCCGCCTCGGCGGGGCGATCCACCAGGGCGTCGAGGCGATCGGCCGGGCGCCGGCCGGCGCCGCCCGCGGCGTCCGCTTCGACCCGAAGGGCTTCCTGTTCTTCGACGCCGAGAGCGGGCGGCGCGTCAAGCCGGAGGCCGCTGCGTGACCGCGCCGATCAAGCTCAGCCTGCAGGGCCTCGAGAAGTCCTACCGGGGCGCGCCGGCGCTGCGCGGCCTCGACCTCGAGGTCGCCGACGGCGAGATCTTCGTGCTGCTCGGGCCGACCGGGGCGGGCAAGTCCTCGACGCTGCTCGCCACCGCCGGCCTCGTCGACATCGACGCCGGCCGCGTCCTCAAGGACGGCGTCGACGTCACCGACCTGCCGCCGGGCGAGCGCGACATCGCCATCGTCTTCGAGGGCTTCAACCTCCTGCCGGTGCTGAACGTCTACGACAACATCGCCTTCTCGCTGCGCTCGCCGCGCTACCGCGAGGCGGAGACGGAGATCCGCGCCCGCGTCGGGCGCACCGCGGAGCTGCTCCGCATCTCTCACCTGCTCGACCGCGACGTCGAGACCCTGTCGGGCGGCGAGAAGCAGCGCGTGGCGATCGCCCGCGCGCTCGTCCGCCGGCCGTCGCTGCTCCTCCTCGACGAGCCCTTGAGCGCCCTCGACCTGAAGCTCCGCGAGGGGTTGCGCGCCGAGCTGCGAGACATCCACCGCAAGCACCGCACGACGATGCTCTACGCCACCCACGACTATCACGGCGCAATCGCCATCGCCGACCGCATCGGCATCATCGACGCCGGCGTCATGCACCAGGCGGCCGACATCCAGACGATCCTGGAGCGGCCGGCGAGCATGCTGGTCGGACGCCTCGTCGGCAGCCCGGCGATGGCCTTCTTCGAGGCGGCGGTCGAGGGCGAGGAGGTGCGCATCGGCCACGGCGGCGGCCGCCTGCTGCTCGCCGGCTTCCGCCCGTTCGATCCGCCGGCCGGCACCGAGGTGACGCTCGGCGTCTGGCCGGAGGACATCCTGCTCGGCCCGGCCGGTAGCCTCGCCGGCGGCGACGGGGTGATCTACGCGGTCGACAACCGCGGCTTCGAGCGCGCCGTGCAGGTCGAGTTCGGCGGCCAGTTCTTCCGCAAGGTGGTGCCGAGCGACGTGCGCTTCCGCCAGGGCGACGCGGTGTCATTCGCGGTCGCACCGGGCGCCGGCTACCTGTTCGACGCGGCGAGCGGCGCGCGCGTCTCGCACCTCGCTCGGGGAGGGCGGCCATGAAGCGGACGAGCACCGTCGACTGGCTCTACCGGGCCGTCAGCCTGATGATCCTGGCGGGCTTCCTGATGCTTTGCCAGCCGTTCAGCCACGCCGTGTTCAGCGTCGGCTTTCCGCTACTCTTGGCCGGCGTCGTCGGGTTCATGGTGCTCGATCATCTGCCGGCGCGCGTGACGCATGGGAGGCGAAAATCAAATGGCTAGGCCGAAGAAGCTCATCAACGATCCGCGGGCCGTCGTCACCGAACTCCTCGACGGGCTCGTCCTCGCCAACGACGGGCGGGTGAAGAAGCTCGACGGGGTCGACGCGCTCGTCGCGACCCATGTTCCGGACGGCAAGGTGGCGCTGCTCGTCGGCGGCGGCAGCGGCCACGAGCCGCTGTTCCACGGCTTCATCGGCCGCAACCTCGCCGACGGCGCCGCCTGTGGCCAGATCTTCGCCGCGCCCCCGCCCGACACCATCCTCGCCGCCACCCGGGCGGTGAACCGCGGCAAGGGCGTGCTCTACCTCTACGGCAACTACGCCGGCGACAACATGAACTTCGACATCGCCGCCGAGCTCGCCGCCGACGAGGGCATCGAGGTGCGCACCGTGCGGGTGTGGGACGACGTCGCCGCCGCCCCGCCGGAGCGCATGCAGGATCGCCGCGGCATCGCCGCCGACGTCTACATGATCAAGATCGCCGGCGCCGCCGCCGCCACCCTCGGCAGCCTCGACGAGGTGGTCCGCGTCGCCGAGAAGGCGCGCGACGGCGTCCGCTCGATGGGCGTCGCGGTCGCCGCCGGCTCGATCCCGGAAACCGGCCAGCTCACCTTCGAGCTCGCCGACGACGAGATCGAGATCGGCATGGGCGCGCACGGCGAGCCGGGCGTCGCCCGCCGCAAGCTGCCGACCGCCGACGAGATCGCCGACGACATGGTCGCCCGCCTCCTCGCCGACCTGCCGTTCCGGCGCGGCGACGAGGTGGCGCTCCTCGTCAACAACCTCGGCGCGACCACGATGATGGAGATGCTGATCGTCTATCGGCGCGCCCGCAAGGTCCTGGCCGACGCCGGCATCACCGTGCACCGCTCCGACGTCGGCACCTGGCTCACCACGCAGGAGATGGCCGGTCTCTCGATCACCCTCCTGAAGCTCGACGACGAGCTGAAGCGCTACCTCGACATGCCGGCCGAGTCGCTCGGCTACTCCCGTGCCTGAGGAGATCGTGATGGCCGACGCGCTCGACGCCGCCGCCACCGCCCGCATGCTCGACGCGGCCGCGGTGGCGATCATCGCCAACGTCGAGGTGCTGACCGCCGCCGACCAGGCGGTCGGCGACGGCGACCACGGCATCGGCATGCGCCGCGGCTTCGAGGCGGCGCGGGCGAAGCTCGCCGCCGAGCCGCCGGCGACCGTCGAGGCCGCCTGCCGCGCCGTCGGCACGGCGGTGATGGGGGCGACCGGCGGGGCGGCGGGCGCCGTCTTCGGCACGCTGTTCCGCTCCGGCGGCGCGGCGCTCGCCGGCCGCGAGACCCTCGACGCCGCGGGCTTCGCGACGCTGCTCCAGACCGGCCTCGAGGCGGTGATGAAGCGCGGCGGCGTCGGCGCCGGCCAGAAGACGATGATCGACGCCCTGATGCCCGCCGCCGCGGCTGCGGCAAAGGCCGCCGACGGCCCGCTCGCCGCGGCCACCGCGGCGGCGGCGGCGGCGGCCCGGCAGGGCGTCGAGGCGACGCGCGGCATGATCGCCACCACCGGCAAGGCACGCACCCTCGGCGAGCGCTCGCTCGGCCACCCCGACCCCGGCGCCATCTCGATGGCGCTGATCCTCGAGGCGATGCGCGACGTCACCGCGCGCCTCTGACCAGGACGAGAGGGGCGCCGCCCGAGCCGCGGCGCTCCGTCAGAAACGGACGAAAGGCACCGGCACATGGCCGATCTCGACGACATCAAGGACGGCAAGGACTTCGGCCTCGACCGACCGGCGGACACCAGCCGCTTCTACCTGAAGGGCGCCGCCCACCACGACTGGGGCGTCAAGAACCGCCTCGCGCGCATCTTCAACCCGGCGAGCGGGCGCACCGTCATGCTCGCCTTCGACCACGGCTACTTCCAGGGCCCGACCACCGGCCTCGAGCGCATGGACCTCACGATCCTGCCGCTCGTCGAGCACACCGACGTCCTGATGTGCACCCGCGGCGCCGTCCGCTCGGTCATCCCGCCGGAGGTCACGAAGCCGATCGTGCTGCGCTGCTCGGGCGGCAACTCGATCCTCTCCGAGCTCTCCAACGAGACGATCGCCGTCGACATCGAGGACGCCGTCCGCCTCGGCGCCGTCGCCATGGCGGCGCAGATCTACGTCGGCGCCGAATACGAGCACAAGTCGATCGCCAACGTCATCAAGCTGATCGACACCGGCACCCGCGTCGGCATCCCAACGATGGCGGTCACCGGCGTCGGCAAGGACATGGAGCGCACCGCCCGCTACTTCGGGCTCGCGACGCGCATCGCCGCCGAGCTCGGCGCGCACTTCGTGAAGTCCTACTACATCGAGCCGGGCTTCGAGCGGGTGGCCGCCGGCTGCCCGGTGCCGATCGTCATCGCCGGCGGCAAGAAGCTGCCGGAGCGCGAAGCCCTCGAGATGGCCTGGCGCGCCATCGACCAGGGCGCCGCCGGCGTCGACATGGGGCGCAACGTCTTCCAGTCCGACAATCCGGCGGCGATGTTGAAGGCGCTCGCGGCCGTCGTCCACCGCCACGAGCGCCCGGAGCAGGCGTTTGCGCTCTACCAAGACCTTGCGGTCGCGGCATGACCCTCGAGGAATCCTCCGGCGAGGCCGCGCCGTCGGCGGGCGCGGCGGCGGGACGGGCGGCGTCGCCGCTCGCCGGGCGCGTCGTCGCCGTCACCGGCGCGGCGAGCGGCATCGGCCTCGCCGTCGCGCGCGCCTTCGCCGCGGCCGGCGCGCGCATCGCCGCCCTCGACATCGACCGCCGCGGCCTCGACGCCGTCGCCGTCACGCTGCCGGGCAGCGCCGCGATCCCCTGCGACGTCACCGACGATGCCTCGGTCGCGACCGCCTTCGAGGGCGTGGTCGAGCGCTGCGGCGGCCTCGACATCCTCGTCTCGAACGCGGGCGCGGCGGCGCAGGGGGCGATCGCCGACGTGCCGGTCGCGGACCTGAAGCGCTCGTTCGACCTCAACTTCTTCGGCCACCACCGGGCGGCGAGCGCGGCGGTCGCGATCTTCCGCCGGCAGAGCCGCGGCGGGCTGATCCTCTTCAACATCTCCAACCAGTCGGTCAATCCCGGCAAGGACTTCGGGCCCTACGGCATCCCCAAGGCGGCGACGCTCGCCCTGATGCGCCAGTACGCCCTCGACCACGGCCACGAGGGCATCCGCGCCAACGGGGTCAACGCCGGCCGCATCCGCACCGGCCTGATGACCGACGAGATGATCGTCGAGCGCGCCAGGGCGCGCGGCATCACCCCGCACGACTACATGGCCGGCAACCTGCTCAAGGTCGAGGTCAGCGCCGCCGACGTCGCCGACACCTTCCTCCACCTCGCCCTGATGGAGAAAGTCAACGCCGCGGTCGTCACCGTCGACGGCGGCGCCATCGCCACGGCGATGCGCTAGGGGGCCTTGGTGCGGACCCGTCGGCGATCTAACCTGCCGGCCATGCACGAGCGCGCGAAAGATGCCGTCATGCGGGTCCCGGACGTCGAAGCTCGGTGCCGGCTGCTCGCGCAGGTGCGGGCGTCGGCGGCCGCGAAGGCGACCGCTGGGCCGGACGCGGCGCGCAGCCAGGACTTCCTCTACGACGAGAACGGCTTGCCGGCATAGGAGCGGGCGAGGGGCCGTGGCGCCCGCTCAGATCGTCGTCCGGACGTGCGCCTCGCGACCGTAGAGCGAGACGAGCACGATGATGACGAGGCCGAGCGCCGCCTGCACGAGGGCGGGGGAAAGGCCGAGGCCGATCAGCAGGGTGTTGATCTCGGTCAGCACCAGGGCGCCGGCGATGGTGCCGAGGAAGCCGCCGCGGCCGCCGACGAGCGCCGTGCCGCCGATCACCACCGCGGCGATGGTCTGGAACAGGTAGGGCTGTCCCACCTGGCCGTAGGCCGAGCCGGTGAAGCCGAGCAGCAGCACGCCGGCGATCGCCGCGAAGAGCGCCGACACCGCGTAGGTGATCACCCACATCGACACCGGCTCGACGAGGGCGAGCGCCGCGGCGCGCGGGTTGGCCCCGAGCGCATACAGCCGGCGGCCGTAGGGCGTGCGGGCGAGCACCAGGATCATCAGCGCCGCCATCACGGCGAAGGCCGGCACCAGCCACGGCACCGGCAGCGGCCCGGCGGTGGCGCCGATCGACACGAAGGTCGTCACGTAGTCGGGCGCCGATCCGGAGGGAAAGCCCTTGGTCCAGAGCAGCACCGCGCCCTGCACCAGCGTGCCGACGCCGAGCGTCACGATCAGCGGGTGCACCTTGAGCATCGCCGAGATCGCGCCGTTCACCGCGCCGATGGCGAGCGCCAGCAGGCCGACGACGAGGCAGACGACGGGGAAACTCATGCCGCCGCCGTAGAGTGCGGCGGCGGTGACGTTGGCGAAGCCGATGACGAACGGGATCGACAGGTCGATACCGCCGATCAGCATCACGAGGGTCTGGCCGACCGAGGCGATGGCGAGCAGCGTCGCCAGCACCAGCATCGCGCGGATGGCGAAGGCGGCGCCGTAGCCGGGGATCGTCGCGAGGCCGACGAGGTAGAGCGCGGCGGCGATCGCGAAGGCGCCGGCGACCCGCCAGCCGGTGGGCGAAAGGCGGAGCATCACGGCGTCCCCCGTCGGCGGCGGCGCAGGTCGGGCAGCGCGTTGAGCGACACCGCCGCGACCAGGATCGCGCCGTAGGCGATCTGCAGCACGAAGGTCGAGACGTTGAAGTAGGTGAGCGCGCTCTGCAGCAGGAAGATGTCGGCCGCCCCGATCACCGCGCCGAGGAGGCCGCCGCGGCCGCCGGCGAGGCTGACGCCGCCGAGTGCCGCCGCCGAGATGGCGATCAGCGTGTAGGTCGGGCCGATGGTCGGGTCGGTCGAGCCGATCAGGGCCGTCAGCAGCAGCCCGGCGACGCCCCCGAGGGCGCCCGAGAGCACGTAGGCGAGGAGCCGGACCGCCGTCACCGGCACGCCGGCGGTGTAGGCGGCGCGGTCGTCGCTGCCCGCCGCCATCAGCATCTCGTACCAGGGCCGCCGCTTCAGCCACAGCCAGGCGAGCCCGACGACGAGGAACGGCACCACCGAGGCGGGTCCGGCGAGGCTCTTCAGCCACACCGGCACCGTGCCGGTCGGCGCCGGCACGAGCACGAGCGTCAACCCGGCGAGGATCAGGTAGGTGCCGAGGGTGGCGACGATCGGCTGGATGCGGACGATCGTCGCGAGCGCGCCGTTCACCGCCCCGACCGCCGCCCCGAGGAGGATCGCCGCCGGCACCACGACGAAGGGCGAGGCGAGCCCGAGGTCGCCGATGACCACCTGCACGACGACGGCGTTGACGAAGCCCATCAGCGGGCCGACCGACACGTCGATGCCGCCGCGGCCGCCGAGAATCACCGGCGTCGTGGCGATCGCGGCCATCATAAGCGGCGCGGCGAGGCCGATCAGCGTGCCCCAGGCGGTCGGCGCGAAGCGGGCCGGGTTCAGCCAGGCGTTGAGCGCCATCAGCACGACGAAGAGGCCGAGCGCGAGCCCGGCGTAGCCGTAGGCGCCGACGAGGCGGGCCGCCGGTCCCGCGCGGGCCGGCGCGGCGAGGGCCGGGGCGGGGGCCGCCGCGCTCATGCCGCCCGCCCGAACATCGCGGCGATGGTGGCGTCGACGGTCATCGTCTCGCCGGCGAGCCGGGCCGAGACCTCGCGGTCGCGGAACACCAGCACGCGGTCGCAGAGCTGCATGATCTCCTCGTTCTCGGTCGAGAGCACGACGAGCGCCAGCCCGTCGTCGGCGAGCGCGCGGAAGACGCCGTAGAGCGTCTGGCGGGTGCCGATGTCGACGCCGCGGGTCGGGTCGTTGAGGAGCAGCACGCGCGGGTCGCGGGCGAGCCAGCGGGCGAGCAGCACCTTCTGCTGGTTGCCGCCCGAGAGCGCCGTGATCGGCGCCTCCGGCGACGGCGCGACGATCCGGAGCCGCTCGTGCCAGGTCGCGTAGCGGCGGCGGCGGGCGGCGGCGTCGATCAGCCCGAACCGGCTGTCGCGGCCGATCGAGGCGATGGCGAAGTTGTCGAGGATCGAGAGGCCGGGGAAGATGCCTGTGGTGCGGCGGTCGCGCGGCAGGTAGCCGACGCGGTGCGCCGTCGCCTGGCGGAACGAGGTCACCGGCCGGCGCGGGCCGTCGTCGGCGGCGACCGTCACCCGCCCCTCGACGGGGCGGTGCAGGCCCGCCAGCGTCTCGAGAAAGCGCTCCTGGCCGTGCCCCTCCAGGCCGGCGAGGCCGACGATCTCGCCGGCGCGGACCTCATCGTCGATCGGCGCACGGCCGGGCGCCAGCACCAGCCCCTCGGCCGCCATCAGCACCGCCGCCTCAGCCATGATGATGGCCTCCCGGAACCGTCGCCGGCGCCATCAGTTCGAGCAGGCGCGCCGGCGCGAGGTCGGCCCGCGCCACGGTGTCGACGACGCGGCCGTTGCGCAGCACCGTCACGGCGTTCGAGAGGCGCATCACCTCGTCCATGCGGTGGGTGATGAAGAGGATCAGGCCGCCGTCGCGGGCGAAGCCCTCCATCAGCTGGAACACCGCCTCGCGGTCGGCGAAGTCGATCGCCGCCGTCACCTCGTCGAGGATCAGGATGCGCGGCCGGCGGACGAGCGCGCGGGCGAGCACGACGAGCTGCAGCGCGGCGAGCGGCAGGGAGCCGGCGAGCGCGTCGATCGGCACCGCCGTCCTGGCGAAGGCGAGCGCCTCGGCAGTCACCCGCCGCCGGTCGGCGCGCGGGATGCGGCGGCGGGCGAGGCCGTCGACGCCGAGCAGCACGTTGTCGACGACCGAGCGGTCGGGCGCCACCAGCACCTCCTGGAACACCGTCGCGATGCCCGCGGCCTGCACCTTCGCCGGCGTGTCGGCCGCGAGCGCGCCACCGGCGACGCGGATCGACCCGCGGTCGGGCTTCACGATGCCGGAGAGCAGCTTGACGAGCGTCGACTTGCCGGAGCCGTTCTCGCCCAGGATGGTGTGGATCGTGCCGGCGCGAAACGAGACGGTCGCCCCGTCCAGGGCGACCGTCTCGCCGTAGCGCTTCGACAGGTCGGCGATCTCGAGCAAGCGGGCGGCCCTCGTTCTTTCTCCCCTGCCAGGAAGGATCGTCCCTCCCCTGCCAGGGGGAGGGACAGCCGGCGAAGCCGGCAGGGTGGGGTCAGTCAATCAGGGTCTCGACTTGGATCGACTGGCCCCCACCTGCCTTCGCTGCGCGAAGGCTGTCCTCCCCCCTGGCAGGGGGAGGACGAATGTCGTGCCGGGGGAGGGACTAAATCCCCCCTCACGGGCAGGCGGGCGGCACCGTCGCGTAGTCGTAGCCCTTGGTCGGGGCCGGCGCCTTGAAGTAGGCGTCGAGCAGCGCCTCGGGCATCGGGTCCTCCGGCGCCACCGGGAAGATCGACACGGCGTCCTCGGTGAGGCACGGCGCGTACCACTTCTCGAGGTCGGCGGCGTGCACCGCCGGGATCGGCATCATCAGCACGCTGGCGATCGGCTGCTGGCCCTCGAGCAGGCGCACGCCGACGCGGAACAGCGTCTGCGCGGTCCAGCTCGGCAGGAGCGCCGAGCCCTCGAAGCGGTACTTGTCGGGGTTCGCCTTCCAGTAGCCGAGGGCGTCGCCCGAGAGCGAGCCGGTGATCAGCGGCGCCGGGCGGCCGGCCTCGGCGAAGGCCTCGGCGACGACACGCGATTCCGAGCCCGTCGTCCACACCGCGTCGATCGGCGCCGGGTTGGTGGCGAGCGTCTGCAGCACCACCGTCTTCGTCACGTTGGCGGTCCAGTTGCCGTTCACCGCCCGCACGACGTTGAGCTCGGGATACTCCGCGAAGCCCTTGTCGCCGCCGGCGCGCTCCTGCACGACGATCGGGTGGCCGGCGATGCCCTCGACGAGCAGCACGTTGCCCTTGCCGATCTCCTTGCCGATGCCGACGGCCATGTCGTAGCCCCAGCGGACGTAGTTGGAATCGACGTTGAGCGCGTAGGGGCTCGTCACCGAGCCGGCCGCCGTGACGAACGGGATGCCCGCCTTGTAGGCCGCCTCGATGGCGTCGTTGAGCGCCGTCGCCGAGCTCGGGATCGAGGTGATGATCGAGCACTTCTTGTCGATGAAGGCGCGGATCTGGGCGATCTGCTGGGTGGCGTCTCCGTTCGAATCCGAGAGCTCGAAGTCGCTGACGAGGCCCTGTGCCTTCAGCCCGTCGACGAGGCGCTTCAGCTCATTCGTCACCGACACGCGCCACGGGTTGCCCTGGTAGGACTCCGAGTGGCACCACTTCCAGGGCGGCCTGGCGAAGGCGAACTCGTCGTAGGCCGAGGGCTGCAGGTTGTCGGTCGCCCCGTCGTAGAGCTGCTTCAGCTCGGTCGGCAGGCCGTCGATGAGGTTTTCGTTGGCGGCCGAGGCCGGTCCGCCGAGCACGGCGAGGCCGGCGAGCGCCGCCGCGAGAGCGGTGATCGTGCGCGTCATGTGTCTCCCTCCCATTCCAGTCGTTGAACCGGTCGTTTCTTCAAGCACGTCGACGATGCCTGGGCCTTGGCTCAGGCGAAGCTTCTCCGGAACATCGCGTTGAGATCGGCGACCGCTGCGGCGTCGTCGCCGTCTCCTCCGGTGAGCGCTGTGTTGATGCGCTCCGACGCCGCCTGCTGGAACGGCATGTAGCCGTCGTGGCGCGGCCGCACGTAGGCGCGCTCCAGCGTCTCGCGGGTGGCGCGGTAGAAGTCGTGCACCGGCGCGTTGACCGCCGCGTCCTCCCAGCCCGCCGCGTGGCCGGGCTGGCCGCCGGTCGAGACGTAGGGGCCGCGCTGCACCTCGCCGGAGGCGATCCAGTAGGCGAAGGCGATCGCCTCCTCGGGGTGCCGCGTGCGCGCCGAGACGGCGATGCCGGTGCCGCCGAGCGCCGAGCCGCGCGGGCCGGCGTCGCCGGCCGCGGGAATGTCGGCGAAAGCGAGCCGGCGCGGCCGGAAGCCGTCGCGGGCATAGGGCACGTAGCCGTAGGCGAGCGGCGCGCAGGCGATCGGCGAGGACGCCTCCGCCATCCGCTCGGAGACGGCGATCGGGTCCATCTCGAATGAGGCGGGGTCCATCCGCGACGTCACGGCGCGCAGCAGCGCCAGCACCGCGGCGCCGGTCTCCGCGTCGACGAGGTCGCCCGGCCCGTCGCCGGCGCACGGCCGGCCGAGATTGGCGGCGAGGGTGTAGAAGCTCATCAGCGAGTGCGGCGGCCGCATCGGCAGCATCACGCGGCCTTCGGCGGCGAGCGCCACCACCTCGTCCCAGGTCTTTGCGGGGGCGGCGATCAGGTCCGGCCGCCAGGCCTGCACCTGCGCCGCCGCGTCGATCGGGAAGGCCCACTGCCGGCCGGCCCAGAAGTAGCTCTGGTAGGAGGCGCCGACGCTGCCGGCGGCGAGCCCGACCCGCTCGGCCTCGCGGCCGGGCACGTCGAGCGGCAGCAGGCAGCCCTCGGCGGTGATCTGGCCGACGTGCGGATGGTCGATGACGATGAAGTCGTAGGCGCGGGCGAGCTCCTCGACCGGGAACGACTCGAAGTCCTGCAGCGAGCGCTTGTCCCAGGCGATCTCGACGCCGGTCTTCTCGCGCCACAGCGCCGAGCAGCCGACCATCGGGTCGTAGCCGCGCGGGTGGCTCCAGGTCATGCCGCGGAGGGTCACGGTCACCGATCGGTCCTCAGAGTCCGAATTCGGCGCGGATGGCGGCGGAATGCTCGCCGATGCGCGGCGCGGCGCGCGAGGCCGGCGGGCGCTTGCCGTCGACCCGGATCGGCGAGCGCGTGGTGGTGATGCGCACGCCGTCCTCGCGCTCCACCACCTGCAGCATGTCGAGCACCTTGAAGCCGTCGCTTGCCAGAAGCTCCGGCCAGTCGAGCACCTTGGCGCACCAGATGTCGGCGGGCTCGAGAATCGAGAGCCAGTGCGCGGTGGTCTCGGTCGCGAGCCTGTCGGCGATCAGCCGCTTGATGGTGTCGCGCGCGGTGAACCAGCTCTGCGGGTCGTCGCGATAGGGCGCGAGCTCCGGCATGGCGAGGAGGTCGGCGACGCGCGGGATCGGCGTCATCGCGAGCGCCAGGAAGCCGTCCTTGGTGGCATAGACGCCATAGGGAGCCGAGAGATAGGCGTGCGCGTTGTTGAAGGCGCTGCGTGTCGGCACCCGGCCGCCGTCGTTCAGGTGCGTCGTCAGCACCTCGAACTGGAAGTCGACCAGCGCCTCGATCAGGCTCGTCTCGACGTGGCGGCCGCGGCCGGTGACGCCGCGCCGGACGAGGGCGGCGAGGATGCCCTGCGCCGCCGCCGCGCCCGCCAGCATGTCGGCGATGGCGAGGCCGAACGGCACCGGCCCCTGGTCGGCGTCGCCGTTCAGCCACATCACGCCGGAGCGCGCCTGGGCGAGCAGGTCCTGGCCCGGCCTCGCAACCCAAGGCCCCTCGCCGCCGTAGCCGGTGATGCTCGCATAGACGAGGCGCGGGTTGATCGCCTTCACCGCCGCGTAGCCGAGCCCCAGCCGGTCGATCACGCCCGGCCGGAAGTTCTGGATGAGCACGTCCGCCTTGCCGATCAGCGTCCGGAGCGCGGCGAGGTCGGCCGGGCTCTTCAGGTCAATGGCGAGGCTCTGCTTGTTGCGGTTGATGGCGTGGAAGAGCGTCGAGTCGCCGCCGATCTCGGTGTCGCTCAGATAGAGGCGGCGGCACAGGTCGCCGCCGTCCGGCCGCTCGACCTTGACGACGCGCGCGCCGAGGTCCATCAGCCGGAGCGCCGCATAAGGCCCGGACAGGAACTGGCTCATGTCGACGACGACGAGGCCGGCGAGCGGCAGCTCACGGTCCTCGGCGGCGTCATCGGCGGAACGGGCGTCGGCGGCCGGCATGGAAACGCTCACTTCTTCTCGATCTCTTCGGCGAAGGCCGCCGGGTCGCGATACTTCACGGTCTGCAGGTGCTCGCAGTAGAGCACCAGGTCGCCCTCGCCCTTGAACACCTCGTAGCTCGCGCGGATCAGGCCCATGTCCTTGTATTTCGGGCGCTTATCCATGTTCGTGCGGATTGTGTAGAGGGTGTCGCCGATGAACACCGGCTTGATGAAGCGCAGCTTGTCGTAGCCGTAGGAGAAGGCGTTGACGCAGTTCGTCGCGACGAGGCCGAGGCCCATCGAGAAGACGAACGAGCCGGCGACGAGGCGGCGCCCGAACACGCCCTCCTTGGCCGCGAACATCTCGTCCTGCACGTAGGGGTGGATGTCGGTGACAAGGGCGTTGAAGAGGTGCGACTCGCCCTCGGAGACGGTGCGGCGCAGCGAGCGGATGCGCTGGCCGACCGGCCAGTCCTCGTAGAGCCAGTTCTCCGCGTTCCACACCGGGATTTCGGCATGGTCGGCCGGCATGTCGCTCGGATGCGTGGAGTGGACGCCGACGGTCGGCGCGAACGGCTGTTTCCTCATCCTCGGCCTCTCAGCAGGGCGTTTGAGGCCTTGTAGCATCGCACGATTGGATATGAAAGATTGATTTCGTATACGAGACGAGGTCGTCGACCGCCTTCGGCCCGCCGCTCCGCTTGCGGGAAGAGAGCGGAATAGCGCGGCGCGCGGGTGTAGAAGGAGAAAGGATGGCTCCGCGGCTCGCCCCCCCGCCGTGACTAGAGACGTGCGGTCGCGTCGCGACTCATGCGATCCGACACGTCGCCTACTCGATTGAAGAGCGAAACTGCACTATCATATAGAGCAAGAAAGCCCGCCGCCTCGCGCGGGCGGTCGGTGCGCGGTGTCGGCGGCCGCGGCGGCGTGCCCGAGCCGCCCCTTGCGCCGACGATCGAATCCGCCGATCGAGAACGAACTCGGGGAGAACGACGATGGAGCGGCCGCGCCACTTCGAAGACTACACGCTGGGCGAGGTGCGCGCCACGCACGGCCGCACCATCACCGAGACCGACTTCGTCGTCCACGCCGGCCACACCGGCGACTTCTTCCCGCACCACATGGACGCCGAGTTCATGAAGGCCTCGCCGTTCGGCCAGCGCATCGCGCACGGCACCATGACCTTCGCCATCGGCATCGGGCTCACCGCCGGCGAGATCAATCCGCTCGCCTTCACCTACGGCTACGAGCGGCTGCGCTTTCCGAAGCCGGTGTTCATCGGCGATACCATTCACACCCGCCTCACCGTCAGCGACCTCGCCGACGATCCGAAGCGGCCCGGCCACGGCCGCGTGGTCGAGCGCTGCGAGGTGGTGAACCAGCGCGGCGAGGTGGTGCTCGCCTGCGATCACGTCCTCCTCGCGGAGCGACGCGGCGCGCCTGGCTGAACCGGGCCGAAAGGGGGGGCGGAGCATGGCGAAGCCGGCCGACAAGACCGAGGCGACGACCGACGACCGCCGCTACGCCGCCCCGGCGCTCGAGAAGGGGCTCGACATCCTGGAGCTCCTCGCCGTCGCCCCGGCCGGGATGACGCAGAGCCAGATCGCCACGAGCCTCGGCCGCTCGGTCGCCGAGGTCTACCGCATGCTCGTCTCGCTCGAGCGGCGCGGCTACATCGCCCGCCGGCCGCCGGACGAGAGCTATCGCCTCACCCTGAAGCTCGCCGGCCTCGCCGCCGAGCATCCGCCGAGCGAGCGCCTCGTCGAGGCGGCGCGGCCGGTGATGCAGCGCATCGCCCACGACGCGCAGCAGTCGGTGCACCTCGCGGTGCTCGACGGCCTCGAGATCTTCATCCTGCACAAGGTCGACAGCCCGGCGCCGATCGGCCTGCACGTGCGCCTCGGCAGCCGCCATGCCGTCACCCGCACCGCCTCGGGCCGCAACCTCTGCGCCCATGCCGAGCCGGCGGTGGTCGACTGGCTGCTCGACCGGCTGTTCTCGCCGAGCCGCGAGGTGCTCGCCCGCGCCGCCTTCGAGGCGCGACTCGCCGCGGTCCGGACCTGCGGCTACGAATTCATCGTCGACGAGACGCTACAGGGCGTGACGAGCGTCAGCTTTCCGCTCCTCGACCGCGAGGGCCACGCCCTCGCCGCGCTCACCATGCCGTTCGTCTCCTCCCGCTCGGAGGGCGTGTCGCGCGCCGAGGCGAGCCGCATCCTCTGGCTCGGCGCCGCCGAGATCTCGGTCGCCCTCGGCGGCACGCTCGCCGCGCCGGCCTGGCCGCTCGGCGATCCCGAGGCCGGCGGCGGGGACGCTCCCACCCGCGCCGGGACCTAGCCGGTGCCCGGCCGCGTCCTCGTCACCGGCGTGTCGGGGTTCGTCGGTGGCCACATCGCGCGGGTGCTTCTCGACGCCGGATACACGGTCCGCGGCAGCGTCCGCGACCTCGGCCGGGCGGACGGCATGCGGGCGGCGCTGGCCGCCGCCGGGTGCGACGTCTCGCGTTTCGAGGTCGTCGCCCTCGACCTCCTCTCCGATGCCGGCTGGGCCGCGGCCGCCGAGGGCTGCGATCATCTCCAGCACGTCGCCTCGCCCTTCGTCATCCGGATGCCGAAGGACCGCGGCGACCTCGTCCGCCCCGCCGTCGAGGGCACTCGTCGCGCGGTGTCGGCGGCGCTCGCCGCCGGGGCGCGGCGCCTCGTCGTCACCTCGTCGATCGCGGCGGTCGTCTACGGCCACTCCGCCCGGACGCAGCCGTTCACCGAGGCCGACTGGACCGACCTCGACGGGCCCGGCGTCACCGCCTACACCGAATCGAAGACCCGCGCCGAGCGCGAGGCCTGGTCGCTCGCCGAGGCCGCCGGCGCCCGCGACCGCCTCGCGGTGATCAATCCCGGCGCCGTCCTCGGCCCGCTCCTCGACGACGACGTCGGCACCTCCGGCGACCTCGTCCGCAGGCTCCTCGCCGGCGCCATGCCGATCGCGCCGCCGGTCGTCCTCGGCTACGTCGACGTGCGCGACGTCGCCGCCGCACACTTGGCCGCCATGGAGCGGCCGGCGGCCGGCGGGCGGCGCTTCCTCGTCTCCGGCGAGACGCTGTCGCTCCTCGAGGTCGCCGACGCTCTGCGCGCCTCCTTTCCCGCCTATGCCCGCAGGCTGCCGCGCGCCGAGATGCCGGACTGGCTCGCCCGCGGCCTCGCCCGCCTCGTTCCGTCGCTCCGCGACGCGGCGGCCGAGATCGGGCGGCGCAAGCCGACCGACCCGGCGGCCGCCGAGTGGCTCCTCGGCCGGCCGCTGCTGCCGGCCCGCGCGGCGGCCGTCGCCACCGCGCGCAGCCTCGTCGAGCGTAAGCTCGTGTAGGTGGCGGCTTGCGCCGTCCGGCCGGTGCCGTGATATGTCCGCCGGCGCGGCGCCTCTCGCGAGGCGCGCCGAAGGGAGCGAGCCGGCGATGATACCCTGGGAGGTGCTGGACACCGCCGACGTCCCCGGTGGCGGCACGTTGCGGCTGAAGCGGCGCGGCGGCGAGTTCTCCATCATGCTGGGCGCGACCGAGCTGATGAACAGCCGGCTGAGCGGCTCGGAGGTGGCGCTCGCGACCCTCGTCGCAGAGCGGCTCGGCCAGCGCGCGCGCCCGGCGGTGCTGATCGGCGGGCTCGGCATGGGGTTCACCCTGCGCGCCGCCCTCGATGCCTTCGGCGCCGACGCCCGCATCACCGTCGCCGAGCTGGTGCCGGCGGTCGTCGCCTGGGCGAACGGCCCGATGGCGGACCTCTTTCGGGGCTGCCTCGACGACCCGCGCGTCGACGTGCGCGTGGCGGACGTCGGCGCGCTGGTACGGGACGGCCGGGCGGCCTACGACGCCGTCCTGCTCGACGTCGACAACGGCCCGGACGGGCTGACGCGCCCGGCGAACGACGCCCTCTACGGCGCCGCGGGGCTCGCCGCCACCCGGGCGTCGCTCCGGCCGGGCGGGCTCCTCGCGGTGTGGTCGTCGGCGCCGAGCCCGGCCTTCGTCCGGCGGCTCCGCAAGGCCGGGTTCGCCGTCGAGGAGGTGCCCGTGCGGGCGAACGGCGCCCGCGGCGGGGCCCGCCACGTCGTCTGGATCGCCGGGCGCTGAGGCGCCCTCCGGCCCGACGGGTTCATTTGCTCGATCGGAAATCGCTCCCGATTCATGCCCGTGCGGGCCCGGCGGTCACGCCGCGCCGATGCGTGCCGTCCGGCGGTTCGACTGCAGGAAGTCCTGGAACGCCTCGGCCGAGAGCGGCTTGGCGAACAGGTAGCCCTGGGCCTCCTCGCACTCGTGCGCGCGCAGGAAGGCGGCCTGCGCCGCCGTCTCGACGCCCTCGGCCACCACCTCGAGCCCGATGTTGTGCGACATCACGATGATCGACTGCACGATCGCGCTGTCGCTGAGGGTGGTGCTCTCCGAGAGCTTCTGCACGAACGACCGGTCGATCTTGATGCGGGTCAGCGGGTAGCGCATCAGGTAGCTGAGCGAGGCGTAGCCGGTGCCGAAATCGTCGAAGGCGAGGCCGATGCCGCGGCCGCGCAGGGCGTCGAGGGTGGCGAAGATCTCCTCGCCATGGCCGAGGGCGATGTTCTCGGTGATCTCGAGCTCGAGGCACTCCGGCGGCAGCCCGCTCTCGGCGAGCGCCGCGTCGACGTCGGCGATCAGAAGCCCCGAGTGGAACTGGATCGGGAACAGGTTGACGCCGACGCGCACCGGCGGATGCCCGGCCGTCTGCCACCTCGCGGCCACCTCGCAGGCGCTCCGCAGCACGAACTGCCCGACCTCCGATGCCGCCGGGCTGCGCGCCAGCGCGTCGATGAAGGTCGCCGGCGGCAGCAGACCGCGCTCGGGATGCCGCCAGCGGATCAGCGCCTCGGCCCCGACCACGGCGCCATCCGATAGGCGGATCTGCGGCTGGAAGTGGAGCACGAACTCCCCCTCGGCGCAGGCGCGACGCAGCTCGTTCTCGATCTCCTGGCGCGCCCGGGCCTGGGCGCGCATCGCCGGTTGGAACTGCGTCAGGCGCTTGCCGCCGGCCGTCTGGGCGTGGTGCAGGGCGAGGTCGGCGTTGAGGATGAGGTCGTCCGGCCGCTCGCCGTCCGTCGGCGCCAGCGTGATGCCGGCCGAGGCGCCGACGAACAGCCGGTGGCCGTCGACCTCGAGGCGTTCCTCGATGCATCGCTGCACGCGTCGGGCGACCTTGCGCGCGCTCGCCGGGTCGTCGCAGCCCGGCATCATAAGGAAGAACTCATCGCCGCTCATCCGATAGAAGCGCCGGTCGTCGGAGGCGAGCGACTCGAGGCGCCCGGCGATCTCCTGCATGACGCGGTCGCCGGTCGCGTGGCCGAGCAGGTCGTTGATGTCCTTGAAGCCGTCGAGGTCGAAGATGGCGATGGCGACGGGGCGGCCGGCGCCCGCCTCGTCCGTCTTCAGCGCCACCTCGAGGTCGCGCTGGAAGCGGATCCGGTTCGGCAGGCCGGTGAGCTGGTCGAAATGCGCGAGGTACTCGAGGCGGGCCGCCGCCTCCCGCTGCTCGGTGACGTCACGGCCGATCACGAACATCCGCTCGAGGTCGGGAGACCACACCGCGGAGAAGGCGAGGGTGACGATGCGGCCGGTGCGGTGCCGGAAGTCGGCCTGGAAGCCCCGCTCGACCCGATCGCTGAGCAGGTCGCCCATCGCGAGGCGGAGCCGGCCGAGATCGTGCGGATCGACGAACTCCTCGCCGCGGCGGCCGATCACCTCGCCTGGGCGGTAGCCGAGGATGTTGAGGCAGCTGTTGCTGGCGCGCCGGACGATGCCGTCGCGGTCGAGCAGGAGGATGAGGTCGACCGATGTCTCGAACAGGCAGTGCTGCTCGGCGATCTCGCGCCGCAGCGCGATCGAGGTGTCGCGAACCGTCGCCTCCGCGTCGGTCCGCTCCCGCGCGGCGAGCGGCAGCCAGCGCCAGATCAGCAGACCGAGCACCACGCAGGCGGCGATGACGTTGATGATCTTCGGGATGATGAGGAGATAGGGCCGGCCGAGCACGTCGACGAAGCCGTGTGCGAACAGCCCGTACTGCGCGCCGAAATAGAGGCCGAAATAGACGTTCTCGACGATATTTCGAAACGTATCGATCCCGACGACGGCAAGCAGAAGGCGGGCCGTCCCGAACGTCTTCGGGTTGCGCGCGAAGGCGACGAGCACCGTGGACAGGATCGCCAGCCACAGCGCGACGATGACCCAGTAGATGAGCGCCGCCGTCAAACTCATGCCGGCCACCCGCGGTCACGGCTGGCGCGTGCAATGCAGCATAGGCGACTTGCCGAACGTGCTGCCACGCGCCCTCGGCCCACACTATTACGAAATCGGCGTGAATCAATCCTGCCTTGTGCTCGGCCGGCATTCGCGCTGTACTGCGCGGTCACGGCCGCCGCGCCACCGGCGTCGCCGGCGCCCGGCTCGCCTCGAAGCAGGCCTCGACCAGCGCCATGGTGCGCCAGGCGTCCTCGACGCCGGTCTCCAGCCGGCCGTCTTCGCCGGCGGCGGCGCGCTGGAGGTTCGACATCACCCCGACGAAGGCGTGCGGGAACCAGCCGCCGGCGAGCGGCACCTCGGTCCAGTCGCCGCCGCTGGTGATCCACAGCTCGTCCAGCTCGCCGTGCGGATAGTCGAGCAGCAGCCCGAGCTTCACCATCGCCGCGCCCTCGGTGCCCTCGATTCGGAACGAGGCGTCCTGGAAGCGTCGGCCGAAGCGGTGGTCGTGGTTGATCGACAGCGTGCAGCGCACGTCGCCGCCGTAGTCGAGGATGGCGCTCGTCCGCGTTTGCGCCACGTCGCTCGCCGGATGGCCGAGGGTGCGGGCGAGCACGCCCTGAGGGTCGCCGAGGAGCGCGCGGATGGTGTCGAGATAGTGGATCGAGTGCAGCGTCAGCTCCACCCGCTCGGCCCCCTTCAGGAACGCGAACAGGTGCCACGGGGTGAGCAGGTTGAGGTGCACCTCGACGTCGACGATGCGGCCGAGGAGCCCGCGCCGGGCGGCGTCGGCGACGGCGAGCATCATCGGCGAGAAGCGGAGCTGGAAGTTGACCGCCGCGACGAGGTCGCGCTCGCGGCAGATCGCCAGGATGCGGCTCGCCTCGGCGAGGTCGCCGCCCATCGGCTTCTGGATCAGCACCGGCGCCCCGCGCGGCAGCCGCTCCAGCACGCCGGCGTGCGCCGCCGGTGGCAGGGCGAGGTCGAACACGGCGCCGGGCACGGCGAGCGCCGCCTCGGCGTCGGCGAAGGCCGGCACGCCCCACGCGTCGGCGAGGCTTCTCGCCCGCTCGGCGTTGCGGTCGTAGAGCCCGGCCACGGGAAATCCAGCGAGGCGATAGGCCGGCAGGTGCGCGTCCCCGACGATCGAGCCGGCGCCGAAGATCACGATCGGCCGCGGCCGTGTCGGCCGCGGCCACGACTGCGAGAGGGGCGGCGAGATCATGGGTCGGGCCCTGGTCCAGACTTTACTCGTGAATGATCCTTTCATCGGCAAGGGCGATGATCAAGTCGGGACATCCACCGACGGCCCCTCGAGCCTTGCCGGGCCGTGCGGTGCGCCCGCCACGCAAGCCACTCGCAAGCATCGGCGCATAGGAATGGGAACTTGTCGCCTCGCTTGGGAACCTTGCTCGCGCGAGCGCGTTGAACGCTCAACCGCTCGAATCGTTCCAGCAATTTTCAGTCTAGAACGATGGAAAAGACTGTGTCTATCCTTCCGGCAATCGTACTTGCCTAGAGGAGGCGACATTGAACACGAATGCATGTACAACGTTGCTGCTGACCGCGGCGATTTCCACCATATTCGTCGGGACGAGCACGGCGGCCGAGCGCGACCCTTCGTCGCTCGTGCGAGCGGTGACGGTCGAAGGCATCACGCGCCATCTCGACGTCTTCCAGCGCATCGCCAACCGCTACGACGGCAATCGAGCGGCCGGAACGCCCGGCTTCGAGGGCTCGGTGCGCTACGTTTCGGGCCAGCTCGAGAAGGCCGGCTACAAGGTCAAGGTCCAGCCGTTCTCGATCGATCTGTTCGAGGAGCTCTCGCCGCCGCGCATGGTGCAGCAGTCACCCGGCCGGCGCGTCTACGAGGCGGGCAAGGACTTCGCGACGATGGACTACTCCGGCGCCGGCGACGTCGTGGCCGAGCTCGTCCTCGCCGGCGGCATCGAGATCCCGCCGCCGAAGACGCCCGGCTCGAGGAGCGGCTGCGCCCCGAGCCACTTCGCCGCCGCGCGCGGCAAGATCGCGCTCGTCCAGCGCGGCACCTGCACCTTCGAGCAGAAGGCGGAGAACGCGGCCAAGGCCGGCGCTGTCGGCGTCATCATCTTCAACGAGGGCCAGCCCGGGCGCAGGGCCGTCCTCACCGGCACGCTCGGCGCGCCGCAGAAGCTGCCGGTCGTCGGCACCTCCTACAACGCCGGCCGCCGGCTCTACCAGTTGGCGCAGAGCTCGACGGTGCGGATGCGCCTCAAGGTCGACGCGCTCACCCGCAAGATCGAGACCTCCAACGTCATCGCCGAGTGGACCGGGCCGCTCGACTCGCGCGCGGTAGTGGTCGGCGCCCATCTCGATTCCGTGCCGGCCGGCCCCGGCATCAACGACAACGGTTCCGGCTCGGCGGCGATCCTCGAGATCGCGCTGCAGATGAAGCGGCTCGACATGGCGCCGCGCAACACCGTGCGCTTCGCCTTCTGGGGCGCCGAGGAGCAGGGCCTCTACGGCTCGACCTACTATGTCGGCAAGCTGACGGCGAACGAGCGCCGCCGCATCATGGCGAACCTCAACTTCGACATGCTCGCCTCGCCGAACTTCGTTCGCTTCGTCTACGACGGCGACGGCACAATCGGCCCGAAGGGGCCGCCCGGCTCGGATGCGATCGAGGGGATCTTCGACCGCTACTTCGCCGAGGCCGAGCTGCCGACGGAGCCGACGCTGTTCGACGGCCGGTCGGACTACTTCCCGTTCATCGAGGCGGGCATCCCGGCGGGCGGCCTGTTCAGCGGCGCCGAGGAGATCAAGACGAAGGCGCAGGCGAAGGCCTTCGGCGGCAAGGCCGGCAAGCCGCTCGACGCCTGCTATCACGAGGCCTGCGACGACATCTCCAACATCTCGAAGCGGGCGCTGAACCAGCTCGGCAGGGCGGCCGCCGACGCGGTGGCGACGCTCGCGCTGTCGAAGGACGACATCCGGCCGAGCGGCGAGATGGCAGCCGAGTCGGTTGCCGAGGCCGTGGCGGCGGCGGCGACCGCCGAGTTCCGCGGGCCGCAGCGCGTCCGCTGACGAGAGAGATCCGTCGGCGGCCCCGAGCGGCCGCCGACGGCGCATATGACGCGTGCGCTCGATCGGGCGGATCCGGCTATTGTGAGCGCCGGGTCCGCCCGATGCGTGCCGGGGCCGGCGATCGGCCCGAACGACGACGGGTTCGAGATCTTGGGGGTTGGGCAATGAAGGGCAGACACTTCGGGGCGGCGCTGGTGGCGGCGGCGCTCACTCTATCGGGCGTCGCGGCGGCATCCGCCGCCGAGCGCAACGCGGCGCCGCTGGTGCGGGCGGTCACCCTCGACGGCATCATGCGCCATCTCAAGGCCTTCCAGCGCATCGCCGATCGCCACGGCGGCAACCGCTCGGTCGGCACGTTCGGCTACTTCGCCTCCTTCCGCTACGTCTCGTTGGCGCTCGCCAAGGCGGGCTACCAGGTGCAGACGCAGCCGTTCAGCGTCCGCATCTTCGAGGTGCTGTCGACGCCGCACCTCGTCCGGCTGACGGCCGGCCGGCACGCCTACAAGGCCGACAAGGACTTCGCGCCGCTCTACTATTCGGGCGCCGGCGAGGTCACCGCCGAGCTCGCGCTCGCCGCCGGCATCCGTATGCCGCCGCCGAAGACGTCGCGCTCGACGAGCGGCTGCTCCGCCCGCGACTTTCCCCCGCGGGTGCGCGGCAAGATCGTGCTCGTGCAGCGCGGCGGCTGCGATTTCCGCGACAAGGCCGAGCACGCGGCGAAGGCCGGGGCCGTCGGCGTCATCATCTTCAACGAGGGCCAGGTCGGCCGCCGCGACCTCGTGTCCGGCTCGCTCGGCCAGCCGCAGACGATCCCGGTCGTCGGCGCGACCTACAACATCGGCCGCCGGCTCTATGATCTCGTCCGCGCGTCGAAGAAGGTCCGCCTGAAGCTCACGGTCGACGCGCGCAGCCGCCGCGTCGAGACGTGGAACGCCATCGCCGAGCTGCCGGGCCCGCACGATGCGCGCGCGATCGTCGTCGGCGCCCACCTCGATTCCGTGCCGGAAGGGCCGGGCATCAACGACAACGGCTCCGGCGCGGCGACGATCCTCGAGATCGCGATCCAGATGCGCGAGATCGGCTTCGTCCCGCGCAACACCGTGCGCTTCGCCTTCTGGGGCGCCGAGGAGGAAGGCCTCTACGGCTCGACCCACTATGTCGATCACCTCGGCCCGCGCGAGCGCCGCCGCATCATGGCGAACCTCAACTTCGACATGCTCGGCTCGCCGAACTTCGTCCGCTACGTCTACGACGGCGACGGCACCATCGGCCCGAAGGGGCCGGCGGGCTCGGCCGAGATCGAGCAGATCTTCGACCACTACTTCGCCGACCGGAACCTCGTCACCGAGCCGGCCGACCTCGACGGCCAGACCGACTACGTGCCCTTCATGGAGGCCGGCATCCCCGTCGGCGGTCTGTTCAGCGGGGCGAGCGAGAAGAAGACCCGGGCCGAGGCGCGGATCTTCGGCGGCAAGGCCAGCGAGCCGCTCGACCCCTGCTACCACCACCCGTGCGACGACCTTTCGAACATCTCGCGCAAGTCGCTGGTGCAGCTCGGCAAGGGCGCCGCCCACGCCGTTGGTACGCTGGCGATCCTGAAGCACGACATCCGCCCGGCCGACGAGGCGGCCGCGGAAGCCGCCGAGGCCGCGGGCGCGGCGGCTGCCGCGGAGCTCGAATACCGCGGGCCGATGCTCGTCCGCTGAGCCCCGACCGCCCCGAAGCGGAGCCCCTCGCGCCCTCGCGAGGGGCTTCAGTCGTGGTGAAAGACCTCGTCCATCATCGCCCACCACTCGCCGTCCTTACGGGTGGGGAGCGGCGCCTGGCAGGGCATGCACACCGCCCACCAGGCCTGCGTCGTCGGGTCGGCCGCCATCTTGGCGGCGTCGGCGGCGAAGTCCGCGCCGTGGTACTCCCAGTAGCCGAACAGCAGGTTTTCCGGCTCCTTGAGGAAGATCGAGTAGTTGCGGATGCCGCAGGCCGAGATCATGGCGAGCACGTCCGGCCACACGGCCGCGTGCAGCCGGCGGTACTCGGCCACCTTGTCGGGCGCGAGCCCGATCACCATCCCCATCCGTTGCATGTGCGCCCCTTCTCAGATCCTGTAGATGCGCTCGGCGTTGGCCGAGAGGAGCTTCCTCTTCTCCTCTTCGCTCGCCCCGGCGAGGAGGGCGTGCGTCGCCGCCACCCAGCGGCCGAGGTCGGCGGTCAGCGTGCACACCGGCCAGTCGCTGCCCCACACCACCCGGTCCCAGCCGAAGGCTGAGATCGCGTGCTCGACGAACGGCCGGAGGTCGTCCACCGTCCAGTCGGGGCCGGCATAGGCGACGAGGCCGGAGACCTTGCAGGCGACGTTCGGACGGCGCGCCAGGTCGGCGAGGTCGGCCCGCCACGGGTCGAGGGCGCGGCCTGCGACGTCCGGCACGCCGCAGTGGTCGAGCACGAACCGCACGTCCGGACAGGCGTCGGCGAGGCGGGCGGCGATCGGCAGCTGCCGCGCCAGCACGCAGAGGTCGAAGGTCAAGTCGTGCGCCGCGAGCCGGCGCAGGTTCTGCGCGAACAGCGGCGGCTCGGAGAGGTCGTCCGGCATCGTGTGCAGCACGCGGCGGAAGCCGCGCACCTTCGGGTTCTCGGCGGCCCGGGCGAGCCACACCGGAAAGTCGACCCGCTCCGGCCGGCAGGCGGCGATGGCGCCGACGACGCCCTCGCCGAGCACGCTCACGAGCTCGGTCTCCGCCGCGATGTCCTCCTCGGCGACGTCGACCTCCATGTGCAGCATCGCCGCGATGCCGAGGCCATCGGCCGCCCGCTGGTAGGCGGCGAGCGGAAAGTCGTGGTCGAGCGCCGGCGCCCCGGCGAGCCAGGGATAGGCGAGGCGGTCGCGGTAGACGAGGTGCAGGTGGGTATCGACGATGTGCATCGCGGCCTCCCGTCCGTCGCTCAGGGGATCGGATCGCCGCCGGCGGCGCGCGACAGCTCGTCGCCGCTCGCGCGCAGCGCGGCGAGCACCGCCTCGATCTGCGGCGCGCCGGCCCGGTCGATGCGGTCGATGTAGGGGCAGGTGAGGGCGGCCACCGCGTTGCCGCTGGCGGCCCTCACCGGCACCGAGACGTTGAGCACGCCGCGCGTCTGCTGGCTCTCGGTGATGCCGTAGCCCTGGCGGACGATCTGGTCGAGGTGCGCCTCGAGGTCGGCCGGCGCGCGCTCCTCGGGCAGCATCTCGTGTTCGTCGAGCATGAACGCCCGTTCCTTCGGCGGCGCGAAGGCGAGGAGGGTGTTGCCGGACCCGGTGTTGAGGAGGCCGACGCGCGAGCCGACGCGCACCGCGAAGCCCCAGTAGCCGGGCGGGTCGACCTGGGCGACGATGATCACATGGCCCTGGTCGTAGACGGCGAGGTGGCAGGCCTGCTCGGCCTCGCGGGCGAAGCGGCGCAGGATCGGCATGGCGAGCGAGACGAGGCGGCGCACCGGCGGGTGCTGGTGGGCGAGGGCGAACAGCTTGAGGCTGAGCTCGTAGCGGTCGCCGTTGACGCGGGCGACGTAGCTGCGGCGGACGAGCCGGTCGAGCATCCGGTAGATCTCGTTCGGCGTTCGCTCGAGCGCCTTGGCGATCTCCGCCTGGGTCAGGCCCTCCTCGGTGGCGGCGAGGAGCTCGAGGATGTCGAGCCCCTTGTCGAGGGCGGGCGCCCGGTAGCGGTCCGCCTCGTCGATCGCCGCCGTCGGCTCGCTCGCCGCCGGAGCGGTCGCCTTCGGCTTCGCCGGCCCGGTCTTCTCCGCCGCGGATCTCGCCGTACTGCCGCGCTTCGCCATTCCTCGGTTCCTTCCCCCGCCCGTGCGGCGGCGCGGCCCATTCTATTTCTATCGCGGGCGCGCGCGGCCACCACCCGCATGACCGGTTGACGCTTCCGCGTCAATCATGCTTACATGCGAATAGTTCATTCAAATATGATTATAACAGACCGCCACGCCGAGTGAAGCGGTCGATCCCAGGGAGGAGATGGAATGACGCTCGATCCGTCTTGGAAGGCACTTCTCGTCGCCTGCGCCGCCGGCTTCGCCGCCGTGCCCGCCCTCGCCGCCGATCAGGACTGGGGCTCCTATCCGGGCACGACGCTGAAGGTGAAGCTGATCGGTGGCACTCAGTACGAGAAGCTCTACACCCGCATTCCCGAGTGGGAGAAGGCGACCGGCGCCAAGGTCGAGATCGTCTCCTCGAAGAACCACTTCGATCTCGATCGCGAGATCAAGCAGGACATCGCGTCGGGCACGATCAACTGGTGCGTCGGCTCGAACCACACGAGCTTCGCACCGCAGTACGGCGACCTCTACGTCGACCTCACCGACCTGATTCCGGCCGAGACGCTGGCCGAGTTCGTGCCCGGCACGCTCGCCAGCGCCAAGGTCGACGGCCGGCTGGTGCAGCTGCCGCGCGTCACCGACGTTTCCAACATCTACTACCAGAAAGAGCTGTACGAGAACCCTGACAATCAGGCGAAGTACAAGGAGAAATTCGGCACCGACCTCGCGCCGCCGAAGACGTTCGACGAGTTCAAGCAGCAGGCGATCTTCTTCTCAAACCCGCCCAACCTCTACGGCACAGTGTTCGCCGGCAAGGACGAGGGGATGACCGGCCGGTTCATGGAGGTGCTGCGGGCGAACGGCGGCGACATGTTCGACGCCGACTGGAACCCGATCTTCAACTCCGAGGCCGGCGTCGCCGCGCTCGACTGGTTCATCGATCTCTACAAGGCGAAGGCGGTGCCGGCCGGCACGGTCAACTACACCTGGGACGACATCGGCCAGGGCTTCGCCTCCGGCACCGTGGCGATCGACCTCGACTGGCCGGGCTGGGCCGCCTTCTTCAACGACCCGAAGACCTCCAAGGTCGCCGGCAAGATCGGCCTCGCGGTCGCCCCGGTCGGCACCTCCGGCAAGCGCGGCGGCTGGTCCGGCTCGCACTCCTTCTCGATCACCGAGGCGTGCGACACCAAGGAGGCCGCGGCGAGCCTCATCACCTTCCTCACCGACTACGATTCGGAAATGATGGAAGCGCGCGCGGGCAACCTGCCCACCCGCAGCAAGGTCTTCGACGACGTCGTCGCCGAGTTCAAGGCGAACGGCAACGACTACATGGCCGAGATGTTCTCGACCTGGCAGCAGTCGCTCGCCGATGCCCGCACGCCGCCGCTGGTGCCGCAGTGGATCGAGGTGTCGAATGCGCTGTGGCCGGAGCTGCAGGCGGCGATCGTCGGCGAGAAGACCTCGAAGGAGGCGCTCGACTCCGCCGCCGCGAAGGCCCGCGTCGTCCTGGAGGACGCCGGCCTCCTGCAGTGAGCGGGACGCCGTGCCGTCGTCGCGTCGGAACACGAACATGAACGACGCGATCCGCGAACGCCGCCGCAGTGCCACCGCCTCTTCCTTCTCCCGGCTCCGCCGGGAGAAGGTGGCCGAAGGCCGGGCGATGGCCGCCGCGCGTCCGCGCGGCGGTGCCCGGTGCCCGGCATGAGCCTTTCGCGCGCCATTCGCAGCCCGCACGCGGCGCCGCTGCTGCTCGTCCTGCCGGCGGCGCTGATCGTCGTCGCGGTGGTGCTGATCCCCCTCGTCATCTCGTTCTATTCGAGCTTCACTGGCTACCGGCTGACCCAGCCGGCGACGCTCTTCCGCTGGGTCGGGCTCCTCAACTACCAGCGCCTCGTCGCCGACGCCGATTTCTGGTGGGCGCTCGGGCGCACCTTCGTGTTCCTGACGATCGCGCTCAACCTCGAGATGGTGCTCGGGCTCGGGCTCGCGATGCTCGTCGCCCGCGTCACCCGCGGCCAGCGCACGCTGCGCACCGTGATGATGTTCCCGATGATGTTCTCGCCGATCCTCGTCGGCTTCCAGTTCAAGTACATCTTCAACGACAACGTCGGCCTGGTGAACAACGCGCTGCAGTCGCTCGGCCTGCAGACCGAGCCGATTCCCTGGCTCGTCGACGGCACCCTCGCCAACCTCTCGATCATCGTCGCCGAGGTGTGGATGTCGACCTCGGTGTTCGCCATCCTGCTGCTCGCCGGCTTGATGTCGATGCCGAAGGATCCGATCGAGGCGGCGAAGGTCGACGGCTGCAACGCCTGGCAGACCTTCCGCCACATCACCCTGCCGTTCCTGATGCCGTTCATCTACATCGCCATGACGATCCGCTCGCTCGACGTCGCGCGCGCCTACGACATGGTGAAGATCATGACGAACGGCGGCCCCGCCGGCCGCACCGAGCTCTTGTGGACGCTGATCGCCCGCGTCGGCTACCAGGACGCGCGGATGGGCATGGCGAACGCCATGTCCTACGCCTCGATCATCCTGTCGATCGTCTTCACCATCTATTTCTTCCGCAAGCTCGCGGGCGCCCGGCGCTCGATGGGCGACCTCGACTAAGAGCCTGTTTGGGAATTGGAGGCAGTCGTGATGGAGCTTCGGCGAGTCGGATGCAAGGAGGAGCGGCGCAGGCGATGCCGGGCATCGCCGAGCCGATCCGACGTGGCGGCCGGCCGCCGAAGCTCCACCTCCGGCGGGAGGAATTCGGCCACCCGCTACGTCGGCGCGCTTGCCGATGCCTCGGGCATCGGCTGCGGACGCCTCCTGGCGGATCGGCCGAATTGCTCCCGTCACGACTGCCTCCAATTCCCAAACAGGCTCTAAGAGGGGATGGTGGAGACGCTCGCCCAGCGCATCTTCGTCCGCCTCGCCTTGTTCGTGGCGATGGCGATCCTCTGCGTGCCGGGCCTGTGGGTGGTGCTCACCGCCTTCCGCACCAACGTCGAGGTTATGGCGAAGCCGCCGGTGTGGATCCCGCAGGCGCTGACGCTCGAGAACTTCCGGGCGATCTTCGGCCTCGCCGCCACCCAGCAGGGAATCCCGGTCGTCGCCTACTTCATGAACTCGCTCGTCATCGCGCTCACGAGCACGGTGATCGCGGTGGCGATCGGCATGATGGGCGGCTACGCCTTCGCCCGCTACCGCTTCCCGTTCAAGAACACGATCTTCCTCGGCTTCATGCTGTCGCGCACGGTGCCCGGCATCGCGCTGTCGCTGCCCTTGTTCATCCTGTGGAGCCGGCTCGGGCTGATCGACACCCACTTCGGGCTCATCCTCGTCTACCTCGCGATGAACATCCCCTTCACGATCTGGCTGATCGACGGCTTCTTCCGCCAGATCCCGCTCTCGCTCTCGGAAGCCGCGCAGATCGACGGCTGCACGCGCTGGCAGGCGTTCTGGAAGATCGAGTTCCCGCTCGCCCGCTCCGGCATCGCCTCGGCTGGCATCTTCGCCTTCCTCACCTCGTGGAACGAGTACGCGCTCGCCTCGCAGCTCACCCGCTCGACGGCGTCGAAGACGATGCCGGTCGGCCTCACCGACTTCACCGCCCAGTTCACCATCGACTGGACCGGCATGTCGGCGATGGCGGTGCTCATCATCATCCCGGCGCTCGTCCTCACCTTCGTCGTCCAGAAGCACCTCATCGCCGGCCTCACCTTCGGCGGGGTGAAGGGATGACGGCAGCCCGCGCACCGCGCGCGCCCGGATCGCCGGGCGCGGCAGGAGTTGGACAGATATGGCCGAGGTGACCCTCTCGAAGGTCTTCAAGCGCTACGGCGCGGTCGAGGTGGTGCGCGGCATCGACCTCGCCATCGCGCACGACGAGTTCGTGGTGCTCGTCGGGCCGTCCGGCTGCGGCAAGTCGACGACGCTCCGGATGATCGCCGGCCTCGAGGACATCTCCGGCGGCGAGATCCGCATCGGTTCGCGCGTCGTCAACCAGCTGCCACCGCGCGCCCGCAACGTCTCGATGGTGTTCCAGAACTACGCGCTCTACCCGCACATGACGGTGCGCGAGAACCTCGGCTTCGGTCTCAAGATCGCCGGCGAGAAGCCGGCCGTCGTCGCCGCCCGCGTCGAGGAGGCCGCCGGCACCCTCGGCCTCGGCGAGCTGATGGACCGCCTGCCGGCGCAGCTCTCCGGCGGCCAGCGCCAGCGCGTCGCCATGGGCCGCGCCATCGTCCGCCACCCGGACGTCTTCCTGTTCGACGAGCCCCTCTCCAACCTCGACGCCAAGCTCCGGGTGCAGATGCGCGTCGAGATCAAGAAGCTGCACCAGAAGGTCAAGACCACCGTCGTCTACGTCACCCACGACCAGGTCGAGGCGATGACCCTCGCCGACCGCATCGTCATCATGCGCGACGGCAACATCGAGCAGATCGGCACGCCGCTCGACGTGTTCGAGCGCCCGGTCAACACCTTCGTCGCGAGCTTCATCGGCTCGCCGCCGATGAACCTCATCGACGCCCGCGTCGAGAGCCGCGAGGGCCGCGCCGTCGCCGTCCTCGCCGATGGCCTCGCCCTGCCGCTCCGGCCGGCGGTCGCCGCCCGCGTCGCCGAGGGCCGGCCGATCGTCGTCGGGCTACGCGCCGACGACCTGGCGCCGGAGGGGCACGGCCTCGTCGGGGCGGGCGAGACCGTCGCGATCGAGTGCCCGGTGCTCCTCGCCGAGCCGCTCGGCACCGAAACGATCCTGTTCATCGAGCTCGGCGGCCGCGAGGTGCAGGGCAAGATGCTGATGCCGCGGGCGGTTGCCGTCGGCGAGAAATTGCGCTTCCTCGTCAACCTGCCGGCGCTGCACGTCTTCGACAAGGCGACCGGCGCCCGCATCGCCGACTGACGCGCCCGTCGCAAGTCCCATTGAAAAGAAGACGCAACGAACGGAGATTCGCCGTGGCCCGCATCGTCCGCATCGAAGCGCTGATGGTCGATCTCGTCCCGAAGGTGAAGCGCACCGACGCGATCCAGTCCTTCGTCAGCCAGGAGACGCCGATCGTCCGCGTCACTGATGCCGACGGCGCCGTCGGCACCGGCTATTCCTACACCATCGGCAGCGGCGGCCCGGCGATCCTGTCCTTGATCGAGCGCACCCTCGGCCCGGCGCTCCTCGGCCGCGACGCGGCGATGGTCGAGGCGATCTGGCGCGACCTCCTGTTCGTCACCCACGCCACCTCCGTCGGCGCCATCACCTCGCTCGCGCTCGCCGCGGTCGACACCGCGCTGTGGGACCTGCGCTGCCACAAGGCCGGACTGCCGCTCGCCGTCATGGCCGGCGGCGCGCGCGAGCGCATTCCGCTCTACACCACCGAGGGCGGCTGGCTGCACCTCGACACCGCGGCCCTCGTCGACGACGCCGTCGCCGCCCGCGAGGCGGGCTTCCGCGGCGCCAAGATCAAGGTCGGCCGGCCGCTGCACGAGGACGTCGCCCGCCTCGAGGCGGTGCGCGCCGCCGTCGGGCCCGCCTTCGAGATCTTCACCGACGCCAACCAGGCGTTCAACGTCGACGAGGCGATCCGCCGGGCGCGCCGCTACGAGGCGTGCGACATCGGCTGGCTCGAGGAGCCGCTGCCGGCCGACGACGTCGACGGCCACGTCCGGCTGTCGCGCGCGACCGCGATCCCGGTCGCCGTCGGCGAGAGCCTGTACAGCCTGGCGCAGTTCCGCGACTACCTGCAGCGCGGCGCCTGCTCGCTCGTCCAGGTCGACGTCGCCCGCATCGGCGGCATCACGCCGTGGCTGAAGACGGCGCACCTCGCCGAGAGCTTCAACGTGGCGGTGTCGCCGCACTTCCTGATGGAGCTGCACGTCGCGCTCTGCTGCGCGGTTCCGAACGCGCGCTGGGTCGAATACATTCCCCAGCTCGATTCCCTCACCACCCGGGGCATGGCGATCGAGGACGGCCACGCCGTCGCCTCGACCGAGCCGGGCCTCGGGATCTCCTGGGACACGGCGGCGATCGAGCGTCTCGCCGTTCCGGGCTCCGCCTTCACGCTCGCCTGACGGCGGGCTCGTTCTACCTAAGGAAGCGACGATGAGTGCAAGCCTCAAAGGCAAGTCGGTGGTCGTCACGGCGGCGGCGCAGGGGATCGGCCGGGCCTCGGTCGAGGCGTTCTCGCGCGCCGGCGCGACGGTGCTCGCGACCGACATCAACCTCGACAAGCTCGGCGAGCTCGCCGGCCTGCCGGGTGTCTCGACGACCCGGCTCGACGTGCTCGACCACGCGGCGATCGAGGCCTTCGCGGCCGGCGCCGGGCCGGTCGACGTCCTCTTCAACTGCGCCGGCGTCGTTCACAACGGCACCATCCTCGAGTGCACCGAGGCCGACTGGCGCTTCGCCAACGACCTCAACGTCGGCGCGATGTTCCGGATGATCCGGGCCTTCCTGCCGGGCATGCTGGAGCGCGGCGACGGCGCAATCGTCAACATGTCGTCGGTGGCGAGCAGCGTGAAGGGCGTGCCGAACCGCTTCGCCTATTCCGCCACCAAGGCGGCGGTGATCGGGCTCACCAAGTCGGTCGCCGCGGACTTCGTCGGTCGCGGCATCCGCTGCAACGCCATCTGCCCCGGCACCGTCGAATCGCCCTCGCTGCAGGACCGCCTGCGCGCCCAGGGCGACTTCGAGGCGGCGCGCGCCGCCTTCGTCGCCCGCCAGCCGATCGGCCGCATCGGCACGCCCGAGGAGATCGCCGATCTCGTCGTCTATCTGGCCGGCGCCACCTACACGACCGGCCAGATCCATGTCATTGACGGCGGCTGGACCGCCTGACGGTTCCCGGCCCGCCGCGACGGCGGGCCTCCTGCAATCGATCGGAAGGAATGCCTCATGAAGCTGTTGCGGTACGGTCCGGCGGGCCACGAGAAGCCCGGCCTCCTCGCCGGCGACGGTACGATCCGTGATCTCTCCGGCGTGGTGCCGGACATCGCCGGCGCCGTGCTCTCGCCCGAGGGTCTCGCCCGCATCGCGGCGCTCGACGCGCACACGCTGCCGGTCGTGTCCGGCGAGCCGCGCCTCGGCCCGTGCGTTGCCGGCACCGGCAAGTTCATCTGCATCGGCCTCAACTACGCCGACCACGCCGCCGAGACCGGCGCCACCGTGCCGCCCGAGCCGGTGGTGTTCATGAAGGCGACGAGCGCCATCGTCGGCCCGAACGACGACGTCGAGATCCCGCGCGGCAGCGAGAAGACCGACTGGGAGGTCGAGCTCGGCGTCGTCATCGGCAAGACCGCCAAGTACGTCTCCGAAGCCGACGCGATGAGCCACGTCGCCGGCTTCTGCGTCATCAACGACGTGTCGGAGCGCGCCTTCCAGACCGAGCGCTCCGGCCAGTGGACGAAGGGCAAGAGCTGCGACACCTTCGGCCCGACCGGGCCGTGGCTCGTCACCCCGGACGAGGCCGGCGACATCGGCGACCTCGCCATGTGGCTCGAGGTCGACGGCCACCGCTTCCAGAACGGCTCGACCCGGACGATGGTCTACAAGGTGCCGTTCCTCATCCACTACCTGTCGCAGTTCATGAGCCTGCAGCCGGGCGACATCATCTCCACCGGCACGCCGCCGGGCGTCGGCATGGGCCAGAAGCCGCCGAAGTACCTCGTCGCCGGCCAGACCATGCGCCTCGGCATCGCCGGCCTCGGCGAGCAGACGCAGCGCACCGTCCAGGCCTGACGGCCGCCCGACATCGGCCGGGGCGCGCCTCTCTCGGCGCGTCCCGGCCGGAGAATGACAATGCCTCGCCGAAAGGCTCCGAAGGGGGAATACCGCGATGGCCGCCGCCACCTTCGCCTTCGTCGGCTGCCTCAATCGCGAGGCGCCCTATTTCCAGGGCGCGCGCGGCACGGGCATCGCCGTCTTCCGCTTCGACGAGGAGACCGGGGCGCTGACGCTCCTCTCGGAGACCGGCGGCATCGACAACCCGACCTATCTCTCGATCGACCCGGCCCGCCGCACCGTCTACGCCAACAGCGAGGTGTTCGGCTGGAACGAGGGCACCGCCACCGCCTATCGCTTCGACCCGGCGACGGGCGGGCTCACCTACCTCGGCAAGCAGCCGACCGAAGGCAGCATCACCGCCTACAACAGCCTCGACCGCACCAGCCGCTTCCTCCTCGTCGCCAACTACGCGATCGGCGACGTCGACGAGCTGCCGGGCCGCAGCGCCGTGGTGCTGCCGATCCGCGACGACGGCGGCCTCGGCCCGGTCGTCGACCGGGTCACCCATTCCGGCACGGGGCCGAACGCCGCCCGCCAGGAGCGCCCGCACGCCCACTCGATCGTCGCGAGCCCCGACAACCGCTTCGTGATCGTCGCCGACCTCGGCATCGACAAGCTGATGGTCTACCGGCTCAATGCGGAGAGCGGCCGGCTCGCCCCGGCGCCGACGCCGTCCTTCGCCCTGCCGACGGGCTCCGGTCCGCGCCACGTCGCCTTCCATCCGAACGGCCGGATGCTCCTCGTCATCAACGAGCTCGCCTCGACCATCGCCTCCCTCGCCTGGGACGCGGCGGCGGGCGTGCTGTCGCCGCTCGACAGCGTCCCGGCGGTGCCGGCCGGCGTCGAGGACAGCCACTGCGCCGACCTGCACGTCTCGCCCGACGGGCGCTTCGTCTACGGTTCGAACCGCGGCCACGACAGCATCGTCGTCTATCGCATCGACCCCGCGAGCGGCCGCATGGCGCTCGCCGGCCACGTGCCGAGCGGCGGGCCGACGCCGCGCTCCTTCGCGCTCGACCCCTCCGGCCGCTTCCTGCTCGCCGCCAACCAGAACGGCGACAGCCTCGTCGTCTTCCGCCTCGACCCCGACACCGGCCTGCCGGTCCCGACCGGCACCGCCGCCCCGATCGGCACCCCGATGTGCGTCCGCCTCGCCCGCATCGGGTAGTGCGCCACCCTCCTCTGGAGGGGGCGGGGGCAAGGCCGATCGACGCGCGACCGCAATTCGAGAATTCCAATTCAAATTTGAATTCCGATCGCGATCGCCCTTCCCGCGAGGGAGGGCGACGCGCGCCGGCCGGAATGGCCGTTCCCTCAGCCAAGATACTTTACACTTAAAATATTGGAGGCTAAAGTTTCAGCCAACGAGGGGCGGGCTGACGAGTCGGGAACGAGGCGCATGAAGATCGTAGTCGTCGGCGGCGGGCCTGGCGGGCTCTATTTCGCACTGCTCACCAAGAAGGCCCGCCCGGAGTGGTCGATCACCGTCTATGAGCAGAACCGGCCGGACGACACGTTCGGCTTCGGCGTGGTGTTCTCGGACGACACGCTCGACGAGTTCCTGTCGCGCGACCCGGAATCCTACGAGCGCATCCGCGACCACTTCGCCTATTGGGACGACATCGCCATCCACTACAAGGGCGAGGAGATCCGCTGCGCCGGCAACGGCTTCTGCGGCCTGTCGCGGGTGAAGCTGCTCGAGGTGCTGCAGGGCCGTTGCCGCGACGTCGGCGTCGAGCTCCACTTCGGCGCGCTGGTCGACCCCAAGACGCTCTCCGAGCGCTTTCCCGACGCCGACGTGATCGTCGCCTCCGACGGCATCAACTCGCCGATCCGCGAGCAGTTCCGCGAGGCCTTCGCCCCTTCGGTGGCGATCAAGGCGAACCGCTTCTGCTGGATGGGCTCGACCCGTCCGATGGACGAGTTCAACTACTTCTTCCGCGAGACGCCGCACGGCGTCATCTGCGCGCACACCTACCAGTACGAGGCCGGCCACTCGACCTGGGTGTTCGAGATGGACGAGGCCTGCTGGCAGGGCCACGGCTTCTCCGAGTTCGACGAGGAGGGCTCGAAGGCGAAGCTCGAGGCGATCTACGCCGAGGAGCTGCAGGGCCACCCGCTGCTGCTCAACCGCTCGATGTGGCGGCGCTTCCCGCGGATCTTCTGCGAGCGCTGGTCGCACGAGAACATCGTCATCCTCGGCGACGCCAAGGCCTCGGCGCACTTCTCCATCGGCTCGGGCACCAAGCTCGCCATGGAATGCGCCATCGCGCTCTCCGACGCGGTCGTCGAGAACGCCGAGGCGAGCGTGCCGGCCGCCTTCGCCGCCTACGACGCGGCCCGCCGCACGCCCTGCCAGATCGTCCAGCACAACGCCGACGTGTCGCTCGCCTGGTTCGAGCACATGAACCGCTCCTACGACATGGAGCCGATGCAGTTCGCCATGGTGGTGATGTGCCGGGCGAAGGCGATCACCTACGACAACCTGCGCCTGCGCGACCCGGCCTTCGTCGCCCGCGTCGACGACGCCTTCTATGACCGGCTGCTGCGCGAGACCGGCGAGGACTACCGCACCACCCGGCCGACGCCGATGTTCACCCGCTTCCGCCTGCGCGGCATGACGCTCGAGAACCGCGTGGTGATGTCGCCGATGGCGCAGTATTCGGCCGACGCCGAGGGCAACCTCACCGACTGGCACTTCGTCCACTACGCCTCGCACGCCCTCGGCGGCATGGGGCTGATGTTCGTCGAGATGACCTGCCCGTCGCCTGACGCCCGCATCACCCCGGGCTGCCCGGGCCTCTGGACCGACGCCCACGAGGCGCAGTTCAAGCGCCTCGTCGACTTCGTGCACATGAACTCGGCGACGAAGGTCGCCATGCAGCTCGGCCACGCCGGCCGCAAGGGCTCGACGCAGCTCGGCTGGCAGGCCGCCGACCGGCCGCTCGCCGAGGGCAACTGGCCGCTCCTCTCCGCCTCGCCGACGCCGTGGCTCGACGGCGTCAGCCAGACGCCGAAGGCGATGGACGCCGCCGACATGGACCGCGTCGTCGCCGACTTCGTGCAGGGCGCCGAGCGCGCCGCCCGCGCCGGCTTCGACCTCTTGGAGCTGCACTGCGCGCACGGCTACCTGCTCGCCTCGTTCCTGTCGCCGCTCACCAACCGGCGCACCGACGAGTACGGCGGCTCGATCGAGAACCGGCTGCGCTTCCCGCTCAGGGTGTTCGAGGCGATGCGCGCGGTCTGGCCCGAGGACCGGCCGATGTCGGTGCGCATCTCCGCCTGCGACTGGAAGGAGGGCGGCATCTCCGAGGAGGAGGTGTTCGCCATCGCCGAGGCGTTCCGCGGCGCCGGCTGCGACCTGATCGACGTGTCGGCCGGCCAGACCGTCGCCGACCAGAAGCCGGTCTACGGCCGGATGTTCCAGGTCTCGTTCGCCGAGGCGGTGCGCAACGTGCCGAAGATGGCGACGATGGCGGTCGGCGCGATCACCGAGCCGGCGCAGGTCAACACCATCCTGCACACCCGCCGCGCCGACCTCGTGGCGCTCGGCCGGCCGCATCTGTGGAACCCCACCTTCACCCGCCAGGCCGAAGCGTGGTACGGGGCGCCGACGCAGGCGTGGCCGGTGCAGTACCTGCCCGGCCGCGACCAGGCGTTCCGCGAGCTCGCCCGCGTCGCCGAGAAGCAGGTGGAATTGCAGAAGAAGGCCCGGCCGAGCCGGCACGCGCGCGGCGAAGCCGCCGAGTGACCGGCCGAGGGCGGCGAGGCTGCCGACTGGCGGGTGACGGGCGGCCGGCGCGAGCCGGCTCCCGCCGCCCGCCGCAACGAGAAGGAAGAGACCGGTCATGACCGAGGCGAACGGCACCGCCCGCGAGGCCCACCCCGGCACGATCGACGCCGCCGCCGCGCCCGCCCTCGGCGGCGGCGCGGCGCGGCCGGTCACCCTGCAGCCGGCCGGCTGGCCGGTGCCGAAGGGCTACGCCAACGGCATGGCCGCCGAGGGTCGCATCGTCGTCACCGGCGGCGTCGTCGGCTGGGACGCCGAGGGCCGCTTCCCGGAGAGCTTCGTCGACCAGGCGCGCCAGACCTTCGAGAACATCCGCGCCATCCTCGCCGAGGCCGGCGCCGGGCCCGAGCACCTCGTGCGCCTCACCTGGTACGTCACCGACGTCGAGGACTACATCGCCGACCCGCGCGCCCTCGGCGCCGCCTACCGCGCCGTCTTCGGCCGCCACTTCCCGGCGATGGCCGTCGTCCAGGTCGTCCGTCTCGTCGAGCGCGCGGCGAAGGTCGAGATCGAGGCGACGGCGGTGGTGGGGTAGGGGGCGGCCCCCCGCTCAACGGCGGCGGGCGTCGCCCCGGCGCGTCGCGAGAAACGCCTCGAAGGCCTTCAGCGTCTCCTCGGAAACATGATGCTCGATGCCTTCGGCGTCGAGCTCGGCCGTCGCCTCCGGCACGCCGACAGCCGTCAGGAGCTGGACCACCGTGCGGTGCCGGGCGCGGACGCGGTCGGCCAGAACGGTGCCTTCGGCCGTGAGGAAGACGCCGCGATAGGGGCGGGAGGTCGCGAGGCCCTCGCGCTTCAGACGCGCCACCGCCTTCGTCGCGGTGGGCTGGGCGACGCCCATGCGCTGCGCGATGTCCGCCACGCGCGCTTCGCCGAGTTCGGCGATCAGGTCGCCGATCATCTCGACATAATCCTCGAGCAGCGCCACCGCCTGGACCTCGCGGGCACGGGCGAAGCGGTCGGCCTGGTCGTTCGGCGGGACGGGCGTCCGGGGCAAGCGCGCTCCCTTTCGATCGGATGCGGACAGAATGTCTTATAGCCGCGGCTCCATCGCGCGGCCACGGCGACGGCCATCGCGCAACAATAGCCTTGTATAAGACATAGCAGTGGCTATTAAGATGGCCACGGGCTATTCGAACATGACGAGACGGGCCGATGCGGACGCTGACGGACCGGACGCGAGACGGCATCGCCGCGGTTCTGGCGGGCGAGCGGCGAGGCCGGACGGGCCGCCTGCTGTTCGTCGGCCCGGCGATCATCGCCTCCGTCGCCTATGTGGATCCGGGCAACTACGCCACCAACATCCAGGCCGGCGCGGGCTACGGCTATGCCCTCCTGTGGGTGGTGCTCCTCGCCAACCTCATCGCCATGCTGTTCCAGGGCCTGTCCGCCCGCCTCGGCATCGCGACCGGCCGCAACCTCGCGGAGCTCTGCCGCGACAGCTTCCCGCGGCCGGTGGTCCTGGCGATGTGGGGGGTGAGCGAGATCGCCGCCATGGCGACCGATCTCGCGGAGTTCCTGGGCGGCGCCATCGGCCTCTCGTTGCTGCTCGGCCTGCCTTTGATGGTGGGCATGGTGATCACCGCCGTCGTGACCTACGCCATCCTCGTCGTCGAGCGGCGCGGCTTCCGCCCGATGGAGCTGATCATCGCCACCCTCGTCGGGGTGATCGGCCTCTGCTATCTGGCCGAGGTGCTGATCGCGCCGATCGACTGGGGGTCGGCGGCCGTCGGCATGGTCCGGCCGACGCTGCCCGATGCGGCCGCCCTGACCATCGCCGTCGGCATCATCGGCGCCACCGTGATGCCGCACGCGATCTATCTGCACTCCGGCCTGACCCAGTCCCGCGCCCATGTGCGCACGGACGCCGAGCGGCGCCGGGTCCTGGCCTTCTCGAACACCGAGGTCGTGGTCGCCCTCGCCGTCGCCGGCCTGATCAACATGGCGATGGTGATGATGGCGGCGAGCGCCTTCCACCAGGGCCATTCCGACGTGGCGGAGATCGAGACCGCCTACCGCACGCTCACGCCGCTGCTCGGCGCCGCGGCGGCGGGCATGTTCCTGACCTCGCTGATCGCCTCGGGCATTTCGAGCTCGGTGGTCGGCACGATGGCGGGGCAGATGATCCTGCAGGGCTTCCTGCGGATTCGCATCCCGATCTGGCTGCGCCGGCTGGTGACGATGGTCCCGGCGTTCGCGGTCGTCGCGGCGGGCGTCGACGCCACGCAGGCGCTGGTCATGAGCCAGGTCGTCCTCAGCATCGCGCTGCCGGTGCCGATGATCGCGCTCACCATCTTCGTCTCGCGGCGCGAGGTGATGGGCGACCTCGTCGCCTCGCCCCTGGTGCGGGTGCTCGCGGTGATCGGCGCGGCCGTGGTGCTCGGATTGAACGTCGTCCTGCTCGCGGGGACGTTCGGGCTCCCCGTCCCGTTCCTGGCGATGTAGCCGGGGGATCGGACGCCCGTCGCTTCCTCGTGCTCTGCCCGGCCGATCCGGCCGGTCGCCACCCTCAGTGCAGCGCCGCCCCGTCCGCGAGGTGGCGCAGCTTGTCCGGGTTGCGGACGACGTAGATCGCCACGATCGCGCCGTCGGCGATCTCGAGCGCCGTCGTCTGCAGCACACCGTCCTTCTCGCGGGTGACGAAGCCCGGCAAGCCGTTCACGAAGCCGTAGCGCACCAGCTGCGACATGTCCGCCGCGAAGTGGCGGGCGAGGCCCGTGTGCAGCTTCATCACGTCGTCGATGCCCGTCAGCACGCGCAGCGCCGCCCGCGCCTTGCCGCCGCCGTCGGAGTGCACGGCGACGTCGGCCGCGAGCATCGATTTCAGCGCCTGCATGTCGCCGTTGCGCGAGGCTGCGAAGAACGCCGCGGCGATCTCGAGGCCGCGTTCGCGCGGCACCGGGAAGCGCGGTCGGGCGGCGCGCACGTGGGCGCGGGCCCGGCTCGCGAGCTGGCGGCACGCCGCCGGCTCGCGCCCGATCGTTTCGGCGATCTCAGCAAAGTCGAGCCCGAACACGTCGTGCAGCAGGAAGGCCGCACGCTCCAGCGGCGCCAGCCGGTCGAGCGCCATCATCAGTGGCAGCGTCACGTCGTCGATCTCCTCGTCGGCCGCCTCGACGACCGGCTCCGGCAGCCACGGCCCGACATAGGTCTCGCGGCGGCGGCGCGCCGATTTCAGGACGTCGAGCGACAGCCGCGTCACCACGCGGCGCAGGAACGCTTCCGGCTCCCGGACCGCGGCGCGGTCGGCATCGAGCCAGCGCAGGAACGCGTCCTGCACCACGTCCTCCGCGTCCGCGACCGACCCGAGCATCCGGTAGGCGATGCGGGTCAGCCGCGGGCGCAGCGGATCGAAGGAGGACGCGGCGTCCTCGTTCGAGGTCCGGGTCATCAGGCGGCCTTGAGGCCGGCCGTCACCGGATGCACGGTGCGGAAGCCGACGTTGATGCGGTTCCACCCGTTGATCGCGACGATCAGAAGCGTGAGCGTCACCTGCTCCTCCTCGCTGAACTCCGCCTTCACCGCTTCATAGACCGCGTCCGGCGCCCGCGTCTCGGCGACGAGGGTGAGCGCCTCGGTCCAGGCTAGGGCGGCGCGCTCGCGGTCGCTGTAGAGCGGCGATTCCCGCCAGGCGTCGAGGAGATAGAGCCGCTCCTCGGTCTCGCCCGCCTTGCGGGCCTCCAGCGCGTGCATGTGCAGGCAGAAGCCGCAGCCGTTGATCTGCGAGGCGCGCATCTTCACGAGCTCCATCAGGCTCGGCTCGAGGCCGGCCTTGAGCGTGCCCAGGCTGAAGTCGAGCATCGCCTTCATGGCGGCGGGCGCGGCGGCGAAGGCGTTCAGTCTCGGTTTCATCGTCGTCTCCTGTGGGTGGGACCATTCCCGGAGACATGACGAGACGGCGCGGCCCCGTGTGACATGCGCGGACTAGTTTTTTCGCAGGGCGCCGCGCGATGCTCCGGACCGAGGCCGGTGGAGGCCCGTTGCTCCGCTCCTTCGTTCCTGTATTGTTCCTTCGACGACTCGCGTGGCGTCCGCGCGAGCGACGAGGGAACGGCCCATGCACCTCATCTCCGGCCCGCTCAGCCTGTTCTCCTACAAGGTCGAGATCGCGCTCATCGAAAAGGGCCTCGCCTACGAGAAGACGGTGGTTCCGTTCACCCAGACCGGCGGCTACGAGCCGCGCGACGCGACGGTGCTGCGGGTCAATCCGAAGCGCCAGGTGCCGGTGCTGGTCGACGGCGACCTCGAGCTGTTCGATTCGACGGTGATCCTCGAATATCTCGAGGACGCCTATCCGGTGCCCGCCCTCTATCCGGCCGATCCGGCCGGCCGGGCGCGGTGCCGCCTCCTGGAGCTCACCGCCGACGAGATCCTGCTGCCGGACCTGCGCCGCCAGATGCACCGCTCCGAGCCGCCGGCGGCCGACCCCGCCCGCCGGGCCGAGCTCGAGGCGAACGGCCGCCTCGGCGACGCGGCGATGGCCCGCCACTTTGCCGTGCTGGAGGCCCGGCTCGGCGCCGGGCCGTTCTTCTGCGGCGACACGCTCACGGTGGCCGACATCGCGCTCTTCCTGATGGTGTTCTGGTCGCTCCGGCTGAAGGGGCCGCGCCTCCAGGGCGTGCCCGCCCTCGCCGGATGGTACGCCCGGATGACCGCGCGGCCGTCCGTCGCCGCGGCCGTCACCGCCGTTGCCGCCGCCGACCGGGTGCTGTCGCCGGATCTCTTTCGCTGAGGGGTCGCCATCGGGCAGGCGAAATATCGCCCGGATGATATTGCCGCCGCCGCCGCCGGTTCGAGCAGAAGCAGGCCGTATGCATCGGGCTGCCTCGGGGGCGCGAGGACGGCGCCACCGCCGATAATATCCGGGTGATATCATTGGAAATGGCGTTCCGCCGGTTCCATTGGAACTGGCCATCTCACCCCGGCGCGCCGGTTGCCGCCGCGGCCTCGGCGTGGGCGGCGAGCGCCTGGCGGGCGATGATCACCCGCTGCACGTCGCTGGCGCCCTCGTAGATCCTGAGCGCCCGCACCTCGCGGTAGAGCCGCTCGACCACCGAGCCCGAGCGCACGCCGTCGCCGCCGTGCAGCTGCACGGCGCGGTCGATGACGCGCTGTGCCGCTTCGGTGGCGACGAGCTTGGCGAGCGAGGCCTCGCGGGTGATGCGCGCCGCGCCGCGGTCTTTCGCCCAGCCGGCGCGGTAGACCATCAAGGCCGCCGCGTCGATGTCGAGCACCATGTCGGCGATGTCGCCCTGCACCATCTGCAGGTCGCCGAGCACGCCGCCGAACAGCTTTCGGGTCGCGGCGCGCGCCAGCGTCTCGTCGAGGGCGCGGCGGGCGAGGCCGAGAGCGGCGGCGCCGACGGTGGAGCGGAACACGTCGAGCGTCGCCATGGCGATCTTGAAGCCCTCGCCCGGCGCGCCGACGCGGTTTGCGACCGGCACGCGACAGCCGTCGAAGGCGAGCCGCGCCAGCGGGTGCGGGGCGATCGTCTCCAGCCGCTCGGCGATCCGGAAGCCCGGCGTGCCGGCGTCGACCACGAAGGCCGAGAGGCCGCGCGCCCCCGGCGCCTCGCCGGTGCGGCAGAACACGACGTAGCGGTCGGCGATGCCGCCGTTCGAGATCCAGGTCTTCTCGCCGTCGAGGCGGACGTGGCCGGGGCCGTCCGGCACGGCGGTGCAGGCGATCGCCGCGACGTCGGAGCCCGACTCCGGCTCGGTCAACGCGAAGGCGGAGATCGTCGTGCCGGCGGCGATGGAGGGCAGCAGCCGGGCCTTCTGCTCGGCCGAGCCGTAGAGGGTGATCGGGCCGGTTCCGAGGCCCTGCATGGCGAAGGCGAAGTCGGCGAGGCCGTCGGCGTAGGCGAGCGTCTCGCGCACCAGGCAGAGCGAGCGCACGTCGAGCTTGGGCGCCCGGCCGCCGTCCGGCGCCGTCACCGTGAGGTCGAGCAGGCCCGCCTCGCCGAGCGCGGCGACGAGCCGCCGGCACGAGCCGTCTGGGTCGTGGTGGTCGACGAGCCGCGGCACCTCGGCCGTCGCGAAGGCCAGCGCCTCGGCGCGCACGTCGGCGTGCGCGGCGTCGAGGAACGGCCAGTCGAGGAAGCTCGTGTCCGGCATCGGCGTCTCTCCGGCGGTTTCTTGTCGGGCGGGGCCGGCGCGCGTCGCGCCGGCCCCGAAGGTCGGATCAGTCGTTCGCCGACGGCGGCAGGAAGTCGACGTCGTGCTCGGCCGACACCTTCACGATCGCCTCGACGTCGGTCATCTCGTCGAGCTGCTCGAAGAGCTCCTCCAGCTTGCCGGCCGGCGAGACCCAGAACAGCGCGCGCGCCGGCTTGTCCGACTTGTTGAAGTAGCCGTGCGGAATGCCGCGCGGCATGCGCACGAGGTCGCCCGCCTTCGCCTTGGTCCAGACGCCGTCGAGCTTCAACGCGAGCTCGCCCTCCTGCACCAGGATGAACTCGTCCTGCGTCGGGTGGATGTGCACCGGCACGAACTGGCCGGGCTCGCTGTTGGTCTCGAAGGCGAAGGTCGAGTCGCAGGTCGCCTTCGGGAAGTAGATCTGCCCGAGGATGTTCCAGCGAACGCCCTCGAAGCCCTTGCCGTTCTCGGTGATGCCCGGTGCGAGTTGTCCGTCGTCGGCCATGCCAGTCTCTCCCCTGCGCGCCTCGGGACGCGGTTCCGCTCTCCGACGGCGCTTCGCTGCACGTCGCCCGCCGGCGTGGCGGGCGTCACGAGATCGGCCCTGCGGGCAGGGCGTGTGGCGCGTGGCTCAGTTGCCCTCGAACACCGGCTGCCGCCGCTCGGCGAAGGCGCGGTAGGCGCGGGCGAAGTCCTCGGTCTTCATGCACAGCGCCTGCGCGATCGCCTCGGACTCGATGGCGTCGTCGACGCTCATCGCCCACTCCATGTGCAGCATCCGCTTGGTCATGCCGTTGGCGAAGGTCGGCCCGGCGACGATCCGGGCGGCGAGCGCCGCGGCCTCGGCGGCGAGCGCCTCTGCGCCGACGATGCGGTTGAAGAAGCCCCAGCGCTCGCCCTCCTCGGCGCTCATCGAGCGGCCGGTGTAGAGGAGCTCGGAGGCGCGCCCCTGGCCGATCAGCCGGGGCAGGATGGCGCACGCGCCCATGTCGCAGCCGGCGAGGCCGACGCGGTTGAACAGGAAGGCGACCTTGGCGCCCGGCGCGGCGAGGCGCAGGTCCGCGGCCATGGCGATGATCGCGCCGGCACCGGCGCAGATGCCCTCGACGGCGGCGATAATCGGCTGCGGGCAGGCCCGCATCGTCTTGACGAGCGCGCCGGTCATCTCGGTGAAGCGCAGGAGGTCGGTGGTGCCCATCTCGACCAGCGGGCCGATGATCTCGAACACGTCGCCGCCCGAAGAGAAGTTGCCGCCGGCGCCGGCGATCACGAAGGCCTTCACGTCCTCGTCGGTGCGTGCGGCGGCGAAGATCGCCACGAGCTCGGCGTAGGAGTGGAAGGTGAGGGGGTTCTTCCGCTCCGGCCGGTTGAGGGTGATGGTCGCCACCCCGTCCTCGACGGCGAGCAGCACGTGCTCGGCCGAATAGGCGGCGAGCGGCCCCTCGATGGCGCGTGCGGTGATCACGTCTTCGTCCCTTCCCTGATTGCCGTCTGCACCGAGCCCTTGAGCTTGCCGAGGAGGCGCATCAGGGCCTCCATGTCGGCCGCCTCGAGCCCTTCGAACAGACGTCCGATCCAGTCGCCGTGCTCGTCCGCCATGGCGCGGAACGAGGTCCGGCCGGCGTCGGTCATGCGGATGATCTGCACCCGCCGGTCGGTCGGCGAGGCGGTGCGGGTGATGTGGCCGGATTCGAGCAGCCGCTCGACGAGCGCCGTCACGTTGCCGGCCGAGACCATCAGCCGCTTGGAGATCTCGCCGAGCACCAGGCCGTCCTCGGCCTTGTCGAGCTGCGCCAGGAGGTCGAAGCGCGGCAGCGTGAAGTCGAACTCCTCGCGCAGGCGCTGGCGCACCTCGGTCTCGATCAGCGTGGTGCAGGTGAGGAGGCGCAGCCACAGCCGGAGCTCGGCGCGGTGGTCGGCCGGCGCCTCGGCGACCTTGGTCTCGGCGTCGATCCACGCCGTCGTGGCGTCCTCGCTCACAGCTCGCCCCCCGCGATGACGATGCACTGGCCGGTGACGGCGCCGGCGCCGGGACCGGCGAGCCAAGCGGCGGCGTCGGCCACCTCCTCCGGGCGGATCAGCCGGCCGAGCGGGTTCGACTTCTCGAAGTGCGCGCGCGCCGCCTCGGCGCTGCGCCCGGTCTTGGCGACGATGGTGGCGACGCTGTCGGCCACGAGGTCGGTGTCGGTGAAGCCGGGGCAGAGCGCGTTGACGGTGACGCCGGTCGGCGCGAGCTCGATCGCCAGCGCCCGCGTCAGCCCGACCACCGCGTGCTTGGCGGCGACGTAGGCGCTCACGTAGGCGTAACCCTTGAGGCCGGCGGTCGAGGCCACGTTGATGATGCGGCCGAAGCCGCGCTCGGTCATGCCCGGCAGGCAGGCGCGCGTCGCCTCCGCCGCGCTCTCGACGTTGAGCGCCATCATCCGCCGCAGCGTCTCGCGGTCGGTCTTGAGGAACGGCGCGGTCGCCGCGCCGCCGGCGTTGTTGACCAGGATGTCGACCGGGCCGATCGCCGCCACCGCGGCGGCGAGCGCGTCGGGGTCGGTCACGTCGACGGCCCGCCCCGCGGCGGCGACGCCCTCGGCGACGGCGGCGTCGAGCGTCGCGGCGGTGCGGCCGAAGATCGTCACCCGGCAGCCGGCCGCCGTCAGCGCGGCGGCGATCGCCCTGCCGATGCCGCGGCTGCCGCCGGTCACCAATGCGTGCCGTTCAGCCACGCCGTCCTCCGTTTCATCCCGGTCGTCGAGTATCGAGATCGCCAGAAATACTTCAAGTACGAAATAACCCCGCGCTAGGGGCTTCCGGCGGCGTCGGCCGGGTCGCGGGCGAGCCAGCCCGGGTCGATCTCCGGCAGCGGGATCGCGTCGAGCAGGGCGCGGGTGTAGGGGTCCTTTGGGGCGTCGAACACGCGGTCGCACGCGCCCTCCTCGACCACCCGGCCGCCCTTCAGCACGTAGATGCGGTCGCAGACGGCGCGGATCACCGAGAGGTCGTGGCTGATGAAGGCGAGCGCCAGGCCCATCTCGCGGGTGAGCTCGCCGAGGAGGCGCAGCACCTGCGCCTGGGTCGAGACGTCGAGGCCGGAGACGATCTCGTCGGCGAGCACGAAGTCGGGTTTCAGCGCCACCGCGCGGGCGATGCCGACGCGCTGGCGCTGGCCGCCCGAGAGCTCGTGCGGATAGCGGTCGAGCGCCGCCCGCGGCAGCCCGACCCGGTCGGAGACGGCGGCGGCGGCGCGCTCGGCCGCCCGCCGGTCGGGCTCGACCCGGTGCAGCAGCATCGGCTCGGCGAGGATGCGGCGGATGGTGTGGCGCGGGTTCAAGGACGACATCGGGTCCTGGAAGATCATCTGCATCCGCCGCCGCAAGGGGCGCATCGCCGCCTCGTCGAGGGCGGTGATGTCGGTGCCCTCGAAGCGGATCGCGCCGGCGCTCGGCCGCACGAGGCCGATCAGCGCGCGTGCCAGCGTCGTCTTGCCCGAGCCCGATTCGCCGACGATGCCGACCGTCTCGGCCCGCCCGATGCGGACGTCGACGCCGTGCAGCACCGGCACCCCGGGCGAGCGGCCGAGAAGGGTGCGCCGGCCGCCATAGGCGACGACGACGCCCGACGCGACGAGGAGATCGCCCGTCTCAGCCATGCCGCGCCTCCCGGGCGTCGAACACGGCGATCTCGCGCCGGAGCTCGTCGAACACCGCCGCCGGCACCGGCTGCAGCCCGGCGTCCGGCCGGTCGTAGCGCGGCGAGGCGGCGAGGAGCGCCCTGGTGTAGGCGTGGCGCGGCCGCTCCAGCATGTCGGCGGTCGTGCCCTCCTCCACCACCTTGCCCATGTAGAGCAGGGTCACGCGGTCGCAGATCTGCGCCACCACGCCGAGGTCGTGGGTGACGAAGACGACGCCGGTGCCGTGCCGCTCCTGCATGCCGCGGATGAGGCGCAGGATCTGCTTCTGCACGGTCACGTCGAGGGCGGTCGTCGGCTCGTCGGCGATGACGAGCTTCGGCTCGATGGCGAAGGCGGCGGCGATCAGCACGCGCTGGCGCATGCCGCCCGAGAGCTCGTGCGGGTAGGCGGCGAGCACGCGCGCCGGGTCGCGGATGCTCACTTCGTCGAGGAGCTCCAGCGCCCGCGCCCGCGCGGCCCTGGCCGAGAGGCCGCGGCGCAGGCGCAGCCCGTCGGTGAGCTGCGCCTCGATGCGCCGCGCCGGATTGAGCGCGGTCTGCGGGTCCTGCGGAATGAGCGAGATGTCGGTGCCGAGGATGGCGCGCAGCGCCGGCCGGTCCAGCGTGAGCATGTCGCGGCCCTCGAACAGCACCCGCCCGCCGGCGACTCGCACCGTCGCCGGCAGCATGCCGAGCACCGCCTTCGCCACCGTCGACTTGCCGGCGCCGGATTCGCCGACGAGCCCGTGCACCTCGCCGCGCGCCACGGTGAGCGAGGCGCCGCGCAGGATCGGCCGGCCGCCGTCGCGGCCGGAGACGGCGGTCAGGGTTTCGACCGACAGGAGGGGCGCGGTCATCGCCGCATCACCGGGTCGAGGGCGCGGCGAAGGCCGCCGCCGAGCTGGTTGAAGGCGAGCACGGCGGCGAACAGCGCCGCGAGCGGGGCGGCGAGCACCCACCAGCCGTGGTGCACGATCTGCCGGCCCTCGGCGATCATGCCGCCCCAGGTCGGCGTGTCGGAGGAGACCGAGAGGCCGACGAAGGAGAGGATCGCCTCGACGATGATGGCGATGCCCATCTCGAGCGACACGAGGGCGATGATCACCGGCGCGACGTTCGGCAGGATCTCGCGGACGAGGATCGCCGGGCGCGGGAAGCCGATGGTGACGGCGGCCGTCACGTAGTCCATCCGCGCCTGCGCCATCGTCTCGGCACGCACCACCCGGCAGAACCGCGTCCAGTCGATCACCGCGATGGCGATGATCACCGAGTGCAGCCCCGAGCCGAGGATGGCGACGAGCAGGATCGACAGCAGCACCGGCGGGAAGGCCATCCAGATGTCGACCAGCCGGCCGATCACCGTATCGACCTTGCCGCCGAGATAGCCGGCGAGGAGGCCGAGCACCGTGCCGAAGAGGGCGGCGAGCGTCGCCGCCACGAAGGCGACAGTGAGGGCGATGCGGGTGCCGTAGACGAGGCGCGAGAGCACGTCGCGGCCGAGGCCGTCGGTGCCGAGCGGATAGCCGGGCTCGGCGCCGGCGAAACCCGCCGGCGGCAGCGTCGCCAGCATCAGGTCCTGCTCGAGCGGGTCGTGCGGGGCGATCCACGGCGCGAACAGCGCGACCGCGACGAGGAACAGCACGAAGCCGCCGCCGACCACCACCTTCGGCTCGGCGAGGAGGGCGCGCGCGAGCGCCCGCCGCCGTCCGGCGGCGCCGCCGTCCTCGTCCACGAACGTCTCAGCCATGACGCAGCCGCGGGTTGAGCGCGGCGACGGCGAGGTCGACGGCGAGGTTGATCAGGATGAACATGAGGCCGAACAGGAGCACGAGACCCTGGATCAGCGGCAGGTCGCGGTTGATCACCGCGTCGATCGCCATGTTGCCGATGCCGGGATAGGCGAAGATCCGCTCCACGATCACCGTGCCGCCGAGCAGGAAGGTGAACTGCACGCCGGTCAGCGCCAGCGTCGGCCCGACGGCGTTGCGCAGCGCCTCCTGCATCACGAGGCGGGTCTCCGACATGCCCTTGATGCGGGCGAGCAGCACGTAGTCCTGCAGCATCGCCTCGCCGAGCGCCTCCTTCAGCACCCGCGCGATGACGGCGGCGAGGGGGAGCGCCAGCGCCAGCGTCGGCATCACCATGTGCGCGGCGACGTCGCGGGCGACCGCGAGACGGCCGGTTGCGAGGCTCTCGAGCAGGTAGAAGCGGGTGTGGAAGTCGGTCGCGACGCTCGGGTCGATGCGGCCGGTCAGGGGAAACAGCGGCCAGGCGACGCCGAGCAGCAGCACCAGCGCCAGCGCCCACACGAAGTCCGGCACGGCGAGGAGGAGGCCGTTCGCCGCGTCGAGCGCGCCGCCGGTGCGCCGGCCCATCAGCGTGCCCACGACCGCGATCGCCCCGCCGAGGACGACCGCGACGACGAGCGCTGCGATCGCGAGCTCGAGCGTCGCCGGCAGGCGGCTCGCCAGCAGCCCGAGCACGTCGAGCCGGAGCGAGATCGAGGTGCCGAAGTCGCCGGAGAGCACGCCCTGCAGCCAGATCCAGAACTGCTCGGGGATCGAGGTGTCGAGGCCGTAGCGGGCGCGCAGCGCCGCCACGTCCTCCGGGCTCGCGCCCGGCGCGATCATCATCGCGATCGGGTCGCCGGGCACGATGCGCAGCAGCACGAACACCACCACCGCGACGCCGAGCAGCGTGGCGGCGGAGGCGACCAGGCGGTTGAGGACGGCGGTGATCATCGATACCGAGCAAAACGAAAATCGTCCTCCCCCTGCCAGGGGGGAGGACAGCTCGCGAAGCGAGCAGGTGGGGGCCAGTCAATCGACGTCGAGACCCGGATTGACGGGCCCCACCCTGCCGGCTTCGCCGGCTGTCCCTCCCCCTGGCAGGGGAGGGACAGATTTGCCTCAGCTCTTCGGCGACACCAGGGTCGGCTGCAGGGCGCCGGTGGCGTTCGGGATCAGCGCGAGGTCCGACTTGTAGACGATCGGCTGCGCGTACTGCAGCAGCGGCACGACGTAGCCCTGCTCGGCGATGTACTTCGACACCGCCTTCCAGCCGGCGATGCGCTTCGCCTCGTCCTTCTCGCCCCACAGCGGGCCGATCATCTCGACGAGGTCGGGGCTGTCCCACACCGAGTGCGGCGAGGGGCCGAACATGGCGAAGCCGGTCGAGGTGGTCGGGTCGCCGATGGCGTTGCCCCAGTTGTAGAAGGCGGCCGGGGCGAGCTGGTCGGCGGCGCGGAGCTCGTAGTGCTTGGCGACCTCGTAGACCTCGATCTCCGCCTCGATGCCGACCTTGCGCCACATGCCGACGATCGCCTGGATCATCTCGTAGTCTTTGGGCTTCAGGCCGCGCGTCGTCTGGATGGTGAACTTCACCGGCTTGTCGACCGAGAAGCCCGAGGCGGCGAGGTACTGCTTCGCCTTCTCCGGGTCGTAGTCGATGACGATCGACGGGTCGTAGGCGGCGTATTCCGGCGTCTCGAGCGTCGACAGCGGTACGCCGTAGCCGCGCAGCAGCCGCTCGATGATCGCCTTCTTGTCGATGGCGTGGTTCGCCGCCAGCCGGACGTTCTTGTCCAGCATCACGTCGATGTCGTTCAGGAAGATCATGCCGATGTCGGAGATCGGGATCGCGACGCCGGCGAGGCCGTCCTTGGCGCGCAGGCGGTCGTACTCCTCGTAGGGGATCTCCAGCGTGACGTCCGAGGAGCCGCTCTCGATCTCGGCGACGCGGCTCGTCGCGTCCGGCACGAACTTGAAGACGACGGTCTCGAAGGCCGGCTTGCCGCCCCAGTAGTTCGGGTTCGCCTTGAGGCGCAGGAAGGCGTTGCCCTCGTAGGCGTCGACCATGTAGGGCCCGGTGCCGATCGGCTTCTTCTCGAAGCCCTCGGCGCCGACCTTCTCGTAGTAGGCCTTCGGCAGCACGTAGCCGGTGAGGAAGGCCATCCACATGAAGATGGTCGGCTCGAAGCGCAGCACGTCGGCGGTGATCTTGTTGCCGTCGATCTTGAAGTTGCCGATCGTCGACCAGACGAACTGGATCGGGTTGCCGGTCTTCTCGTCGGCGGCGCGCTGAAGCGACCACACCACGTCCTCGGGCGTGAACGGCGAGCCGTCGTGCCAGGTCACGCCCTCGCGGACGTCCATCCACACCTGCGTCTTGTCGTCGTTCCAGCCCCAGGCGGTGAGGAGGCCCGGCTCGAAGGCGAGGTCGGGCTTCTGGCCGACGTACTGGTCGAACACCGAGCGGTAGATCGCCTGGATGGTCGGGTTCACCGCCGACGGCCCGACGGTCGGGTCGAACGACGGCAGGTTGACGTTGTAGGCGATGGTCAGCGTATCCCGGCCCGCCGCGCCGGCGAAGCTGGAGCCGGCGAGAAGGGCGGCGACGAACCCGCCGGCGCCCATCGCGAGGGCCTGGCGGCGTGACACGGTCAGCATGGTGGAGTCCCCTGTTCCCCTGGAGATGCCCGCCGGCTCGGCGGCGGCGCGCCGGGTATGCCCCGCGCGTCCAATACTTCAAGCTTAAAAATATGCACACGCATTTGCCAAGTGCTTTCTCGCGGGCGAATCCCGCGATCGGCGGCGGCAAGAGACCGCATGCGACGCCGTGGCCGACGCTCGCGCCACCGGCACGCGTCGGGCCGCCGCCGCCTGCTGCGACGCGCCGTCGTTTGCGGTCTCGTGCGCCAGCATAGTCCGACGGCGGCCGTGGCGGCAATCCCCGCCGCGAGCCGCCGCCCGGCCGGCGCGGCCGGGCGGCCGGGCCTGCCGGCCGGCGCTTCGCGTTGACACTCTGGAACGTGGGAAATATGAATCTGCATGGGTTTCCGAGCCGCCGGCCGGGCGGGCGGCGGTCGCTGTCTGGAGGATGCAAGGACATGGCCGAGCGGTCGTTCGCGCGCGAAGTCGAGGACCTGAGGCTCGGTGCCGGCGAGGTCTTCCGCGGCGAGGGCATCCTGGCGATTACCAAGGCGCTGCTCGAATCCGGCGTCGCCTATGTCGGCGGCTACCAGGGCTCGCCGATCTCGCACCTGATGGACGTGCTCGCCGACGCCAAGGACGTGCTCGACGAGCTCGGCGTCCACTTCGAATCCTCGGCCTCGGAGGCGACCGCCGCGGCGATGCTGTCCGCCTCGGTGATGTACCCGATCCGCGGCGCCGTCACCTTCAAGTCGACCGTCGGCACCAACGTCGCCTCCGACGCGCTCGCCAACCTCTCGTCCGGCGGCGTCACCGGCGGCGCCCTCGTCATCGTCGGCGAGGACTATGGCGAGGGCTCCTCGATCATGCAGGAGCGCAGCCACGCCTTCGCGATGAAGTCGCAGATGTGGCTGCTCGACCCGCGGCCGAACCTCGAGCGCATCGTGCAGGCCGTCGAGGAAGGCTTCGAGCTCTCCGAGGTGTCGAACACGCCGGTGATGCTCGAGGTGCGCATCCGCACCTGCCACGTGCACGGCCACTTCGTCGCCAAGGACAACCGCCGCCCGGCCTATTCCCTGCGCGAGGCGGTGGAGAATCCGAAGCGCGACACCAGCCGCATCGTGCTGCCGCCGTCGTCGTTCCTGCACGAGAAGGAGAAGCTCGAGAAGCGCTGGCCGGCGGCGATCGAGTTCATCAAGTCGCGCAAGCTGAACGAGGTGTTCGGCCCAGCCGAGGCCGAGGTCGGCATCATCCTGCAGGGCGGCATGTACAATGGCGTCCTCCGGGCGTTGCAGCTCCTCGGCCTCGCCGACGTCTACGGCGAGACGGCGATCCCGCTCTACGTGATGAACGTCACCTACCCGCTGATCGACGACGAGATCGTCGAGTTCTGCGTCGGCAAGCGCGCGGTGCTGATGGTCGAGGAGGGGGCGCCCGAGTACATCGAGCAGTCGCTCAACACCCTGCTGCGCCGGCGCGACATCCAGACCCGCATCGCCGGCAAGGACGTGCTGCCGATGGGCGGCGAGTACACCGCGCCGGTGCTGGTCAAGGGCGTCGAGCGCTTCCTCGAGATGCACGCCGCCCACCGGCTCGGCAACCGGCCGCCGCTGCCCGATCCCTCGGCGGTGCTCGGCGACCCGAAGGTCAAGGCGCTCGCCGAGGTGGTGCCGGCGCGTCCGGCCGGCTTCTGCACCGGCTGCCCGGAGCGGCCGATCTTCGCGGCGATGAAGCTCGTCGAGCAGGAGCTCGGGCCGCACCACGTCGCCGCCGACATCGGCTGCCACCTGTTCTCGATCCTGCCGCCGTTCAACATCGGCGCGACGACGATGGGCTACGGCCTCGGGCCGGCCTCGGCGTCGGCCTTCAACGTGCCGGCCGGCAAGCGCCCGATCTCGGTGATGGGCGACGGCGGCTTCTGGCACAACGGCCTCACCTCGAGCGTCGGCAACGCCGTCTTCAACAAGCACGACGGCGTCATCCTCGTCGTCGACAACTTCTATTCCTCGGCGACCGGCGGCCAGGACATCCTGTCCTCGCGCGCCGACAACCCGTTCCGCCAGACCAAGAACTCGATCGTCGAGGCGGTCAAAGGCATCGGCGTCGGCTGGGTCCGCCAGATCGACCGCACCTACGACGTCGCCCGGATGCGCGACACCCTGCGCGAGGCGCTGACCAGCACCGAGCCGGGCCCGAAGGTGATCGTCGCCTCGTCGGAGTGCATGCTGAACAAGCAGCGCCGGGTGCGGCCCTTGTTCCAGGCGGCGGTCAAGGCCGGCCGGCGGATGGTGCGCGAGCGCTTCGGCGTCGACGAGGACGTCTGCACCGGCGACCACGCCTGCATCCGGCTCTCCGGCTGTCCCTCGCTGTCGGTCAAGGAGACCGGCGACCCGCTGCGCGACGACCCGGTCGCCGCCATCGACGACAGCTGCGTCGCCTGCGGCAACTGCGGCGAGGTCGCCGAGGCGGCGGTGCTCTGTCCCTCCTTCTACCGCTCGGAGGTGATCCTCAACCCGACCGGCTGGGACCGCTTCGCGGCCCGCGTCCGTGGCGCGGTGATCGGCTTCCTGCAGCGCCGGCGCGACGCGCGCCGCCTCGCGATCCCGGCGTGAGCGGCGCACGATGACGCGGCACGAGGTCGTCTCCCCCCGTCTCTCCGGCGACCGGCCGCTCGCCGTCGCGATCCTCGCGATGGGCGGGCAGGGCGGCGGCGTCCTCGCCGACTGGATCGTCGCGGTGGCCGAGGCGGAGGGCTGGGTCGCCCAGTCCACCTCGGTGCCGGGCGTCGCCCAGCGCACCGGGGCGACGATCTACTACATCGAGATGCTGCCGGCGCGGAACGGCCGTCCGCCGGTGCTGTCGCTGATGCCGACGCCGGGCGACGTCGACGTGGTGCTGGCGGCCGAGTTCATGGAGGCCGGCCGCTCGATCCTGCGCGGCCTCGTGACGCCCGAGCGCACCACGCTGATCGCCTCCACCCACCGCGCCTTCGCGGTCTCCGAGAAGGAGCGGCCGGGCAACGGCATCGGCAATTCCGGCGCCGTCGACGAGGCCCTCGGCGTCGCCGCCAAGCGCATCGTCGCCTTCGACATGCAGTCGCTGGCGGTGGCGAACGGCAGCGTCGTCTCCTCGGCGATGCTGGGCGCGCTCGCCGCCACCGGCGTGCTGCCGTTCTCGCGCGAGGCCTTCGAGGCGGCGGTCGGCGCCGGCGGCAAGGGCGTCGCGGCGAGCCTCAAGGCGTTCCGGGCGGCCTTCGAGCGCGTCGTCTCCGGCGCCCCGCCCGCGCCGGCCGCTCCGCCGGCCGCCGACCCGGCCGCGTTGCCACGCCCGACCGGACGGCCGGCGATCGACCGCCTCGTCCAGCGCATCGGCGCCGACTTCCCCGTCGCGGCGCGGGCGATGCTCCTCGCCGGCGCGCGCCGCCTCGTCGACTTCCAGGACGTCGCCTATGCCGGCGAATATCTCGACCGGCTGGCGGCGCTCCACGCCGCCGACCGGGCGGCCGGCGGCGCAGCCAAGGACTTCGCCTTCACCGCGGCGGCCGCGAAGTACGTCGCCGTCGCGATGGCCTACGACGACATCATCCGCGTCGCCGACCTCAAGACGCGCGCGAGCCGCTTCGGCCGGGTGCGCGCCGAGGTGAAGGCCGGCGCCGACGACATCGTCTACACCACCGAGTTCTTCCACCCGCGCATGGAGGAGGTCGCCGGCCTGCTGCCGGCCGGCCTCGGCCGCTGGATCGAGGCGCGGCCGGCGCTCTATGCCGGCTTCGACCGGATCATCAACCGCGGCCGGCGCGTGCGCACCGGTACGATCGGCGCGTTCGTCACGCTCTATGTCGTCGCCGGGCTGCGCGGCACGCGGCGGCGCAGCCTGCGCCACGGCCGCGAGATGGCGCACATCGCCGACTGGCTCGGCCGGGCCGAGGCGGTGCTGGCGACGAACTACGACCTCGCGGTCGAGGTCGTCGCCTGCCGGCGCCTCGTCAAGGGCTATTCCGACACCCACGCCCGCGGCACCGCCAAGTTCGATCGCGTGCTGTCGGCGCTGCCGCTCCTCGCCGCGCGGCCGGACGGCGCGGCGTGGCTGCGCCGCCTGCGCGAGGCAGCGCTGATGGACGAGCCCGGCACCATGCTCGACGGCGCGCTGAAGACGGTCGCGACGCTGTAGAGCGGCTCGCCGGCCGGCCATGCGGGGTTCCACGTAGCCGCGCCTTGGTCATCGGGAAAAAATGCGCTAGGCACGGGGCTGCGGCCCTGCCGTGTGCGTCCTCCTCCCAACGACCGATGTGAGCCGTCATGCTGAGAGCGATCCGCGAGCTTATCGCCGAGTTGTCCGGCGAGGCGCCGCCGAAGACCTTCGCCGAGGACGACCAGCGCCTCGCGGTCGCCGCGCTCCTCTGCCATCTCGCGATGATCGACGGCGTCGCCTCGGACGCCGAGAAGGCGACGCTCAGGCGGGTGCTCTCCGAGCGCTACGGCCTGTCGGACGAGGACACCGAGGCGCTCGTCGAGGAGGCCAAGCAGCGCGACGACGAGGCCGTCGACCTCTACGGCTTCACCTCGGTGCTGAAGCGGGCCCTCGACGAGGACGGCCGCCGCAAGGTGATCGAGATGATGTGGGAGACGGTCTACGCCGACGGCACCGTCACCGAGTTCGAGGACAACACCGTGTGGCGGGTCGCCGAGCTCCTCGGCGTCTCGTCGCGCGAGCGCATCGACCTGAAGCACGACGCCGCCCACCGCCATGGCAACGGAAACGGCAACGGCAACGGCTCCGACGGCTAGTCGCGGCCGGTTGCGCCGGTCCGCTCGGAGGTTGCAGGCCGCACGGATGAGCGCATGCTGAGAGATGCCGATTCGGCGAGCCTCGCCGCCGCGCCCGGGCCGGTGCCGCAGGCCGGCCGCGAGCCGTCTGGCCAGGCTCTTGCTGGGATTCTCGTGACCTCACCTTGGACGCCCCGATGCCGACCGATCGCCGTCCCGACCGAGTCCTGATCGTCCTCCACCAGGAGCGGTCGAGCCCCGGCCGGGTCGGCCTCCGCCTCGAGGCGCGCGGCTTCAAGCTCGACATCCGCCGCCCGCGCTTCGGCGACGTGCTGCCCGACACCATGGCCGAGCATGCCGGCGCCATCGTCTTCGGCGGGCCGATGAGCGCCAACGACACCGAGGCCTTCGTCCACCGCGAGACCGACTGGCTGGCGGTGCCGCTCAAGGAGCAGGCGCCGCTGCTCGGCATCTGCCTCGGCGCGCAGATGCTCGCCCGCCACATGGGCGCGAAGGTCGGCCCGCACAGCGAGGGCAGCGTCGAGATCGGCTACTATCCGCTCGCGCCGACCGACGCCGGCCGCCGGCTGATGGCCTGGCCGGAGCGCGTCTACCAGTGGCACACCGAGGGCTTCGAGGTGCCGGCCGGCTGCGAGCTGCTCGCCACCGGGTGCGAGGCGTTCCCGAACCAGGCGGTCCGCTTCGGCCGCGCGGCCTTCGGGGTGCAGTTCCACCCGGAGCTGACCCTCGCCCAGATCAACCGATGGACCACCATCGGCCACGCCCGGCTCGCCCTGCCGGGCGCGCGGCCGCGGCCGACGCATTTCGCCGACCGCCTCGTCTACGACGCTGCGGTGGTCGCGTGGCTCGAGGCCTTCTTCGACCTGTGGATCGGCAGCCTCGACCGCCCGCCGGTCGAGGGCCGGCCGTGGGTCACCGGCGGCACCCCGCCGGAGCTCGTCGGCGCGCCCGACCGGTAGCCCTCAGTCGCCGCCGTCGGCGAACAGCAGCGCCTCGAGGTCCTCGATGCTGTCGAGGACGATGTCGGCCACCGCGCCGAGGCTCTCCGGCGTGCCGGTGCCGGTGAGCACCCCGACGGTCAGCCCCGCGCCGCCGCGTCGCCCCATCTCGATGTCGTGCAGGTTGTCGCCGACGACGACGGCCGCGGCCGGCGGCACGCCGGTCGCGGCGCAGAAGGCGGCGAGGATGCCGGCCGAGGGCTTGCTGCCGTGGCCGCTGTCGTAGCCGGCGAGGAAGTCGACATGGTCGCCGAGGCCGAAGCGCTCGGCCGTCGCCGCGACGGCGGCGGCGTTGTCGCTCGAGGCGATGCCGAGCCGGACGCCGCGCCGCTTCAGGCGGGCGAACAGCCGGGCGAGGTCGGTCACCGGCACCGCCGCCCCGACCGACGAGCGGAACAGGTGGTCGAGCCGCTCGGTCAGCACCTCACGGTCGATCGGGCTGCCGGCCTCCGCCCAGGCGGCGGCGAGCTCGGGCGTCGTGCCGGCGGCGAGCAGGGTGTCGGCGATGGCGTGGCCGGTCGCCGGGTCGCCGCCGACGAGCCGCAGCAGGCGCGCCGCCTCGTCGTCCGAGCCGCCGGCGGCGATCAGCGCGGCGCTGCGGTTGATCGGGCCCCAGGTGGCGGCGTAGTCGACGAGCGTGCCGTCCTTGTCGAACAGGATGCCGCCGACCGGGCCGATCGCGGCGCCGTTGCGTCGTGGGATCAGGACCATGCGAACACCGGCTGCTCGAAGGCGGCGACGCGGACCGGGCGCCCGTTCATCGCCACCTCGCGGAACTGGTAGAGCACCGCCGCCGTCGGCGCGAAGATCGGGTGGCCGATCGTCGGCAGCGTCAGCGAGATCAGCGGGTGCTCGCCCTTGCCGCGGCCGAGGGTCGGCACCTGCGGCAGGTCGAGCTCGGCGAGGGGGATGCGGTAGACCGCCGCCACCTCGGCGGGGTCGGGCGAGAGCGGCGGCGGATCATCCGCCCAGAACACCGTCGGGGTGATGGCGAAGCCGGAGCGCGTCGGGAAGTCGTCGAGGGTGCCGACGACGTCGTCGGCCGAGAGGCGGAGGCCGATTTCCTCCTCGAGCTCGCGCAGCGCCGCCGCGACCACGCTCTCGCCGTCGTCGAGGCGGCCGCCGGGCAGCGCGAACTGCCCGCCGTGCCGGCGCATCGCGGTCGGGCGCAGGGTCAGGAAGAAGCCGGCGCCGCCATCCTCGAACGGCGCGACGACGAGGGCGGTCGCGGCCCGCCGCAGCGCCGGGTCGTCGACCCGCTCCGGCCCGAGCGTCGCGAGGTTGCGGGCGAGCCGGCGCCGCAGCGCCGGTCCGAAGGCGTAGGGGGTCTCGCGTGCGGTCACGGCGGCCGGGGGCTCCATTGGCGCGGCCCGCCCACATCTCGCGCGCCGCCGCCAAGATGGCGATGCCGGGCCGGCCCGGCAAGCGCCGAGGCGCCGCCGGGCGGGAACGTTCAGCCGAGCTTCACCATCACGTGGCGGACGACGGTGTAGTCCTCGAGGGCGTAGAGCGACATGTCCTTGCCGTAGCCCGACTGCTTCAGGCCGCCGTGCGGCATCTCGCTCGCCAGCATGAAGTGGCAGTTGATCCAGGTGCAGCCATACTGCAGCCGCCCGGCCACCGCCATCGCCCGGCCGACGTCCTTCGTCCACACCGAGGAGGCGAGGCCGTAGTCGGAATCGTTCGCCCAGCCGACCGCCTCGTCGACGTCGGAGAACCGCGTCACCGAGACGACCGGGCCGAACACCTCGCGGCGGACGATCTCGTCCTCCTGGCGCGCGCCGGCGACGACCGTCGGCTCGAAGAAGAAGCCCGAGCCCGCCGCCGGCCTGCCGCCGGTGGTGATCTCGACGTGCTTCAGCTCCGCGGCGCGGGCGACGAAGGAGGCGACGCGGTCGCGCTGGCGCGGCGAGATCAGGGGGCCGATGTCGTTGTCCTCGTCGGTCGCCTGGTCGTAGCGGATCGAGGCCACCGCCGAGGAGAGCTCGGCGACGAGCCGGTCGTAGATCCTCGGGCCGGCATAGATGCGGCAGGCGGCGGTGCAGTCCTGGCCGGCGTTGTAGTAGCCGAACACCTTCACGCCTTCGACCACCGCCTCGAGGTCGGCGTCGTCGAAGACGATGACGGGGGCCTTGCCGCCGAGCTCGAGGTGCGTGCGCTTCACCGCGTTGGCGGCCGCGGCGAGAACCTTCTTGCCGGTCGCGACGTCGCCGGTGAGCGAGATCATCGAGACCTTCGGGTGCGAGATCAGCGCCTGGCCGACGCTGCCGCCGCGGCCGCAGACGACGTTGAGCACGCCCTCGGGCAGCACCTTCGCGGCGTGCTCGGCAAGCTTCAGGGTGGTGAGCGGGGTCTGCTCGGAGGGCTTCAGCACCACGGTGTTGCCGCCGGCGATCGCCGGGCCGAGCTTCCACACCGCCATCATCAGCGGGTAGTTCCACGGCGCGATCGAGGCGACGACGCCGATCGGGTCGCGGCGGACCATCGAGGTGTGGCCGGGCAGGTACTCGCCGGCGGCGCTGCCCGGCAGGCAGCGCGCCGCGCCGGCGAAGAAGCGCAGGCAGTCGACGATCGCCGGGATCTCGTCGCGCAGCACGGCGTGCTTCGGCTTGCCGCAGTTGAGCGCCTCGAGGGCGGCGAAGGTCTCCGCGTCGGCCTCGACCGCGTCGGCGAGCTTCAGGAGCGCCGCGGAGCGCTCGCCGGGGGTGGTGCGCGACCAGGTGGCGAAGGCCTTCTCGGCCGCGCCGACCGCCTTCTCGATCTGGTCGGGCGAGGCCTCGGGCAGGGCGAGGATCGTCTCGCCGGTGCGCGGCGCGAGGATCGCCTCCTCGGCCTCGGTGCCGGCGACGAAGGCGCCGCCGACGAGCATCTTGGTGGGCAGGACGAGGCCCGCCGGCTTTGCGGACGGATGGGCGGCAGCGGACATGGGATCTCCTCCGGTTCTTGCGAGGGCGCTCAGTGCCCCGTCCGGTGGGCGGGGTCCTCGTCGCGGGTCAGGTAGTAGGCGGCGAGGATCGGCACGAAGGTGACGAGGATGACGAAGACGGCGATGACGTTGGTGATCGGCCGCTGGCGCGGCCGGATCAGCTCGTTCAGCATCCAGATCGGCAGGGTCGCCTGCTGGCCGGCGGTGAAGGTCGTGACGATCACCTCGTCGAACGATAGCGCGAAGGCCAGCATGCCGCCGGCGAGGAGGGCGGTCGCGATGTTCGGCAGGATCACGTGGCGGAAGGTCTGGAAGCCGTCGGCGCCGAGGTCCATCGAGGCCTCGACCAGCGAGCCGTGCAGCCGGCGGAAGCGGGCGACTGCGTTGTTGTAGACGACGACGATGCAGAAGGTCGCGTGGCCGAGCACGATGGTGAACACCGAGAACGGGATGTCCGCCAGGTTGAAGGCCGAGCGCAGCGCGATGCCGGTGACGATGCCGGGGAGCGCGATCGGCAGGATGACGAGGAGCGAGATCGCCTCGCGCCCGAAGAACGGCCGCCGCGACAGGGCCGCCGCGCACAGCGTGCCGAGCACCAGCGCGAGCGCGGTTGAGAGCGCCGCGACCTCGAGCGAGAGCCGCAGCGCCGACCACACGTCCGGCCGGTCCCACACCGCCGAGAACCACTTCAGCGTCAGCCCCGGCGGCGGGAACTCGTAGCTGCGCTCCTCGGTGGTGAAGGCGTAGAGGATCACGAAGCCGAGCGGCACGTGCAGGAACAGGAGCCCGCCGACGGCGGCGATGGTGAGCGGCAGCGGCGCCTTGCGGTCAGAGGGCATCGAAGGCCCCCAGCCGCTTGGCGCCCCAGAGATAGAGCCCCATCACCACGATCGGCACCACCGTGAAGGCGGCGGCGAGCGGAATGTTTCCGGCGGTGCCCTGGTGGATCAGCACCGCCTGGCCGATGAAGAGCGTCGAGCCGCCGACGATCTGCGGGATGATGAAGTCGCCGAGGGTGAGCGAGAAGGTGAAGATCGAGCCGGCGACGACGCCGGGCAGCGCGAGCGGCAGGATCACCGTGCGGAAGGCGACGCGCGGGCTCGCCCCGAGGTCGGCCGAGGCCTCGACGAGGCTCTTCGGCACCCGCTCGAGCGAGGCCTGGATCGGCAGGATCATGTAGGGCAGCCAGACATAGGCGAAGACGAGGAAGGTGCCGAGGTAGCTCGTCGACAGCGACGGCCCGCCGATCACCGGGATCGCCAGGATGGCGTCGAGCACGACGCCGATGCCGAGCGCGTCGAACACCCAGCCGACGACGCCCTCCTTGGCGAGCAGGAGCTTCCACGCGTAGACCTTGACGAGATAGGCCGACCACAGCGGCATCATCACAAGGAAGTAGAACAGCGCCTTGGTGCGGCCGCGCGCGTAGGTCGCCGCGTAGTAGGCGATCGGGAAGGCGATCAGCGCGTCGGCGATCGTCACCGCCGCGGCCATCAAGACCGTGCGGGCGATGATGTCGAGGTTGGCGAGCCGCAGGAGCTCGCCATAGGTCGACAGCGTCAGTGTCCGGTCGATCTGGCCGGTGAATTCGTCGATCGAGAACAGGCTCTGCGCGAGGAGCGCGACGAGCGAGCCGAGATAGACGACGCCGAGCCAGAGGAGCGGCGGCGCGAGCAAGAGCGCCAGCAGCAGCCCGGGGTGGCGGAACAGCGCGTCGGAGAGCCGGCCGAGGGCGCCCGGCCGCGGCGCGGCGATGACGGCGGCGGTCATCCCGCGTCCTCGATCGGCCACAGCGCCGCCGGGTCGACGCTGACGAGCGCCGTCTCGCCCACGGCGAAGCCGCCGGCCCGGGCGGCGGGCGCCGCGACGGCGAGGCGGGCGCCGACGACACCCTCCTCGAGGGCGACGAGGCAGCGCCTCGTGGCGCCGTGGTACTGCGAATCGACGATGCGCACCCGCACCATCCGCCCGGCCGCGGCGGTTCCCTCGGCGAGGAGCGTCACCGCCTCGGGCCGGAGCGAGGCGAGCCGCGCCGGGCCGCCGAGGGCGGCGGCGAGCGGCGCCTCGACGACGTTCGAGCCGCCGACGAAGTCGGCGACGAAGCGCGAGCGCGGCCGCTCGTAGATCTCCTCCGGCGGCCCGACCTGGACGATCCGCCCCTCGTTGAACACCGCGACGCGGTCGGACATCGACAGCGCCTCGCCCTGGTCGTGCGTCACGAACACGAAGGTGAGCCCGAGCGAGCGCTGCAGCGCCTTCAGTTCGACCTGCATCTCCTCCCGGAGCTTCAGGTCGAGCGCGCCGAGCGGCTCGTCGAGAAGGAGCACGCGCGGCTCGTTGACGAGGGCGCGGGCGAGCGCCACGCGCTGGCGCTGGCCGCCGGAGAGCTGCGAGGGCCGGCGCGCGCCGTGCGTCGCGAGCTGCACCATGGCGAGCGCCCTGTCGGCCTTCGCCCGCCGCTCGGCCTTGCCGACGCCCTTGACCATCAGCCCGTAGGCGACGTTGTCGAGGACGTCCATGTGCGGGAAGAGCGCATAGTCCTGGAACACGGTGTTGACGGCGCGGCGGTAGGGCGGCACGCCCTCGACCCGCTCGCCGAAGATCTCGATGTGCCCGCCGCTCGGCTGGTCGAAGCCGGCGATGAGCCGGAGGCACGTCGTCTTGCCGGAGCCGGACGGCCCGAGCATCGAGAAGAACTCGCCCGGCTCGATGGCGAGGTCGACGCCGTCGACGGCCCTCACTTGGCCGAAGTGGCGGACGACGCGCTCGAAGCGGACGGCAGGGGTCATGGGTTCATTTCGCAAGTGGAGCTTTTCGTCCCTCCCCTGCCAGGGGGAGGGACAGCCGGCGCAGCCGGCAGGGTGGGGCCTGTCGATCGAGGACGAGGTCCGGATCGACGGGCCCCCACCTGCTGCGCCTTCGGCGCAGCTGTCCTCCCCCCTGGCAGGAGGAGGACGGTAGTGTTACCGCCCGCCGAGCACGGCGATGTAGTCGGTCACCCAGCGGTAGTAGGGCACGCAGGCCTCCTGGCTCGCGCACTTCGCGACCGGGGTGCGCCAGAAGGCGATCTTCTCGAAGTCGCCGAGGCCATTGGTGGCGCAGCCCTCGTCGGTCAGGAGCGCGTTGCCCTTGCAGGCGGCGAGCACCGACGGCACCGAGCCGAACCAGGCGGCGAGGTCGCCCTGCACCTTCGGGCTGATCGAGTGCTCGAGCCACAGGTAGGCGCAGTTCGGATGCGCCGCGTCGACCGCCATCATGGTGGTGTCGGCCCATCCGGTGGCGCCTTCGGCCGGGATCGTCGAGGCGATCGGCTTGCCATTCGCCTTCAGGAGGTTGACCTGGAACGGCCACGACGAGGAGGCGACGACGCCCTCGTTGGTGAAGTCGTCGATCTGGATCATCGCGTCGTGCCAGTAGCGCATGACGAGCTCGCGCTGCTGCCGCAAGAGGTCGAGGGCCGCCTTGTACTGGTCCTCGGTCAGCTCGTAGGGGTCCTTGATGCCGAGCTCGGGCTTCTTGGCCTTGAGGTACATCGCGGCGTCGGCGATGTAGATCGGGCCGTCGAAGGCCTGGACGCGGCCCTTGTTCGACTTGCCGTCGGGGAGCGTCTCCTCCTCGAAGACGACCGACCACGATTTCGGCGCCTCCTTGAACACCTCGGTGTTGTAGGCGAGCACGTTGGAGCCCCACTGGTAGGGCACGCCGTAGTGGACGCCGTCGACGGTGTGCCACGGTGCGCTCTGCAGCCGCGGGTCAACCTCGTTCCAGCTCGGCACCAGCGCGGTGTTGATCGGCTGCACCCGCTTGCCGGCGATGAGGCGCAGCGAGGCGTCGCCCGAGGCGGTGACGAGGTCGAAGCCGCCCTCGTTCATCAGCGCCACCATCTCGTCGGAGGTGCCGGCGGTCTTCACGCGGACCTTGCAGCCCGTCTTCTCCTCGAAGGCGGTGACCCAGTCGTAGGCCTTGTCGGTCTCGCCGCGCTCGATGTAGCCGGGCCAGGCGACGATATCGACGACGCCCTCGCCGGGGCCGACCTCGGTCATCTGGGCCAGGGCCGGGCCCTGCGCCACGAGAAGCGCGGCCACCGCGGTGGTGGCGATCAGCTGTCTCATCATGTTTCCCCTCTCCCTCGGAGCCGCGGTCGCGGGTCCGCTCCGGTCAAGTCCGCAGGGCCGGGCGGCGTCTTCGGCGCGCACCGCTCCACCGTGCTTGGCGAAACTATGCGGGCCGCCCCGGGGCCGCGGCCATCCGCGAAATACAGAAATCCATCTTCGGAAAATCCGAAGGCGCTCGGTTGACCCGAGCGCGCGGCGGGGGAGGGAGCGCGCTCAGGTGTCCAGGATGTCGGTCGCGCGATGGTCGTCGTCGACGCCGTCGATCAGGAACACCTCGCCCTCCGCGTTGGCGGTGCGCAGCGGCAGGATCGCGGCATACTCGGCGGAGCGATACCATCCCTCCGCCTCGGCCCGCCCGTCGAAGGCGATCACCACGAGATCGCCTTCGAAGCGGCCCTCGAGGTGCGTCGGCCGCCCGCCGTGGATCATGAAGCGACCGCCGAACGGAGCGAGCGTCGCATCGATGCCGCGGAGGTAGTCGGCGATCTCGCGGCCCATGCGCACCCGCCGCAGATGACCGATGGCGTAGCAGGTCATCGGCGCCTCCTCACGCGGTCGCGGCGCGGCGCGCCGCCGACCATTCGAGCCCGGCCAGCGCCGCGACGACCACCGCCTGCGCCGTGAGAACGCTCCATCCCAGCGCGTTGGGGGCGACCGCGCCCGACAGCGGAAGCGCCAGACTGGCGGCAACCCAGGCGAGGTTGCCGGCGACCACCACCAGCACGGCCCAGCCGGGCACGCGCCGCGCCCGGGCGAAGACGGCCATGAAGGCGGCCACCGGCAGAAGCACGATGCCCGCCGAGACGAGGAGCGGCGCCGGCAGGGCGGTGAGCGTGGAGATGGGTCCGGCGCCGAGGGCGAGCAGCGCTCCCATGCCTGCGCAGGTGGCCGCATCGACGGCGAGCAGGGCGGCGAGGGACATCGGAGGTCTTGTCGTGGGCATCCGTCACTCCTTCGATCGGGGTCCGTTCGGACCGGCCGGCGTCGGCGGGTTGCCGAGCGCCCGCCAAAGACGTGACCACCACCGGGTAGTCGGGTCGATTACCTTCGGGGTAATCGACGGGCGAGAGGAGCGGAGGCCAGCATCGGACCATGACGACGGACCCCTCGGTCGGCGGGCTGCTGCGCCACTGGCGCCAGCGCCGCCGCTTCAGCCAGCTCGCGCTCGCGCTCGAGGCGGGCATCTCCCAACGACACCTGAGCTTCGTCGAGTCCGGGCGGGCGCACCCGAGCCGCGACATGGTGCTGCGCCTCGGCGAGCAGCTCGAGATGCCGCTCGGCGCCCGAAACGCCCTGCTGGTCGCCGCCGGGTTCGCGCCCCGCTATCCACAGCTCCGGCTGGACGCGCCGGAAATGGCGGCGGCACGCGCGGTGATCGAGCGCATCCTTCGGGCGCACATGCCGAACCCTGCGCTGGGCGTGAACCGCCTTTGGGAACTGCAGATGGCCAACGACGCGGTGCGTGGCCTGCTCGACGGTGTGGCGCCGCCGCTGCTCGAGCCCCCGGTCAACGTGCTGAGGGTGAGCCTGCATCCCGACGGGCTCGCGCGGCGGATCGCCAATCTGGGGGAATGGCGGGCGCACGTCCTCGCCCGCCTCGACCGGGAGGCGGAGGGCCACGGTGATCCGCGGCTGGCGGCGCTCCGTGACGAGCTTGCGGCGCTGCCCGTGCCGCCCGGCACCCGGCCGCACCGGCCCGATCCCCGGGCCGCCGGCCAGATCGCCGTGCCGCTCCGCCTTCGCACCACGTCAGGAACGCTGTCTTACCTCAGCACGACGACCGTCTTCGGAACGGCGACGGAGGTGACGCTCGCGGATCTCACCGTCGAGTGCTTCTATCCGAGCGAGGAAGGTGCGTAATACGCCGTCCTTTCGGCATCGATCCGCCATCTTCTGTTCTCGCTTTTCGCAGATCCCCAAATCGGGGAGGGGAATCGACCAGACGAGCGAGCGCCTCTCCGGTCCATGGTTGGGGAAGACCGAAACTTCTTCCGCGGCCGGCTGTCGTCGTGCAAAATCCAATGGCCCGCGCCGGGCATAGACCATCGACCATCGACCGACACCACCGACAGGGGAGGCTCCCGGCCCGCCGATGCCGCACGATACGCCGCTGATCGCCACCATCGTCATGGGTCTCGGGCTCGCCTTCGTGTTCGGCGTCATCGCCGCGCGCTTCAAGGTGCCGCCGCTCGTCGGCTACCTGCTCGCCGGCGTGCTGGTCGGGCCGTTCACGCCGGGCTTCGTCGCCGACCAGGCGCTGGCGCCGGAGCTCGCCGAGATCGGCGTCATCCTGCTGATGTTCGGCGTCGGGCTGCACTTCTCGCTGAAGGACCTGTTGTCCGTGCGCGCCGTCGCCGTGCCCGGCGCGGTCGTCCAGATCGCCTTCGCGACGGTGCTCGGCCTCGGCATGGCCGTGCTGATGGGCTGGAGCCTCGGCGCCGGCCTCGTCTTCGGCCTCGCCCTCTCGGTCGCCTCGACCGTCGTCCTCCTCAAGGCGATGCAGGAGCGCCGCCTGATCGAGACCGAGCGTGGCCGCATCGCGGTCGGCTGGCTGATCGTCGAGGACCTCGCGATGGTGCTGGTGCTGGTGCTGCTGCCGGCGCTCGCCGGCGTGCTCGGCGGGGCGGGCGTCGAGCGCGAGCTGGCCGCCGGCGATCCGATCGCCCTCTATTTCGGCCTCGGCGTCTACGGCGTGCTCGGCCTCACCTTGGCGAAGGTCGCCGCCTTCGTGGCACTGATGCTCGTCGTCGGGCGCCGGGTCATCCCGTTCGTGCTGCACTACGTCGCCCACACCGGCTCGCGCGAGCTGTTCCGCCTCGCGGTCCTCGCGATCGCCCTCGGCGTCGCCTTCGGGGCGGCCAAGCTGTTCGGCGTCTCGCTGGCGCTCGGCGCGTTCTTCGCCGGCATGATCCTGAGCGAATCCGAGCTCAGCCACCGCGCCGCCGAGGAATCGCTGCCGCTGCGCGACGCCTTCGCGGTCCTGTTCTTCGTCTCGGTCGGCATGCTGGTCGACCCGGCGATCGTGCTGCGCGAGCCGCTGCCGGTGCTGGCGGTCGTGTTCATCATCGTGATCGGCAAGTCGCTCGCCGCGTTCCTGATCGTGCTCGCCTTCCGCCATCCGATCGGCACGGCGCTGACGATCTCGGCGAGCCTCGCGCAGATCGGCGAGTTCTCCTTCATCCTCGCCGAGCTCGGCGTCCGCCTCGGCGTGCTGCCGGGCGAGGGGCGCGACCTGATCCTCGCCGGCGCGATCCTGTCGATCCTCTTGAACCCGGTCGCCTTCGCCGTGGTCGACTGGCTGAGGCCGCGCCTCGAGGCCCGCTTCGCCCGCCCGGCGCCGCCGGCGACGACGGAGCCGGCCGGGTCCGCCGCGGCGGCGGAGCCCTCGCCCGAGCCGGACGACGTGCCGGCCGAGACCGCCCTCGGCGGCCACACCATCCTCGTCGGCTACGGGCGCGTCGGCAGCCTGGTCGGGGCGGCGCTGCGGTCGGGCGGCGCGCCGTTCCTCGTCGTCGAGGACGCCGACAAGACCGTCGCGCGGCTGCGCGACGACGGCGTCGAGACGATCGTCGGCAACGGCGTGAAGGGCGAGATCCTCGCCGCCGCCGGGCTCAGGCGGGCGCGGCACCTCGTGCTGGCGATCCCGAACGCCTTCGAGGCCGGCGGCATCGTCAAGCAGGCGCGCGCCGACAATCCGGGCATCGAGATCATCGCCCGCGCCCACTCCGACGCCGAGGTGGAGCACCTCGCCGGCCTCGGCGCCGACATCGTCATCATGGGCGAACGCGAGATCGCCCGCGCGATGATCGAGCACCTCACGGACTCCGGCGCGCGGCCGGTCGCCGAGGCGCAGCCCGCCTGAGGCGCGGCCCGCGCCGCTCAGTGGCGGAAGTGTCGGACGCCCGTCGTCACCATGGCGATGCCGTGCGCGTCGGCGGCGGCGATGACCTCGGCGTCGCGCATCGAGCCGCCCGGCTGGATCACCGCGGTCGCGCCCGCCTCGACGGCGGCCAGAAGGCCGTCGGCGAACGGGAAGAAGGCATCGGAGGCGACCACCGAGCCGATCGTCGCCGGCTCGCCGGCGCCGGCGGCGGCTGCCGCGTCCTCCGCCTTGCGGGCGGCGATGCGGCAGGAATCGACCCGGCTCATCTGGCCGGCGCCGATGGCGACGGTGGCGCCGCCGCGGGCGTAGACGATGGCGTTCGACTTCACGTGCTTGACGATCCGCCAGGCGAAGCGGAGGTCGGCGAGCTCGGCCGCGGTCGGCGCGCGCTTCGTCGTCACGGTGAGCGTCAGGTCGTCGACGACCGCGTTGTCGCGCGACTGCACCAGGAGGCCGCCGGCGACCGAGCGCACCAGGAGCCCCGTCGCGCGCGGGTCGGGCAGGGCGCCGGTGAGGAGCAGGCGGAGGTTCTTCTTGGCGGCGACGACGGCGATCGCCTCCTCGTCGGCGTCCGGCGCCACGATCACCTCGGTGAAGATCTCGGTCACCGCGCGCGCCGCCGCCGCGTCGAGCCGCCGGTTGAAGGCGACGATGCCGCCGAAGGCCGAGACCGGGTCGCAGGCGAGCGCCTTCGCGTAGGCCTCGGCGAGGCTCGCCCCTTCGGCGACGCCGCAGGGGTTCGCGTGCTTGATGATGGCGACCGCCGCGGTGCGGGCGGGGTCGAACTCGGCGACGAGCTCGAACGCCGCGTCGGTGTCGTTGACGTTGTTGTAGGAGAGCGCCTTGCCCTGGACCTGGCGGGCGGTGGCGACCCCCGGCCGCGGCGCGCCGCCGCGGTAGAAGCCGGCGCGCTGGTGCGGGTTCTCGCCGTATCGCATCGCCTCGACGAGGCGGCCGCCGGCGGCGAAGAAGGTCGGCATTTCCTCGCCACCCTCGGCCGCCACCATCCAGCCGGCGATCGCCGCGTCGTAGCTCGCCGTGCGGGCGAACGCCTTGGCGGCGAGGCGGCGGCGCAGCGCCGCCGTCGTGGCGCCGCCGGTCGCGTCGAGCTCGGCGAGCACGCCGGCATAGTCGGCCGGGTCGACCAGCACCGTCAGGTAGGCGTGGTTCTTGGCGGCGGCGCGGATCATCGCTGGGCCGCCGATGTCGATCGTCTCGATGAACTCGGCGCGGTCGCCGCCCTTCGCGAGCGTCGCCTCGAAGGGATAGAGGTCGACGGCGAGGAGGTCGATCGTCGGGATCGCGTGCGCGGCGATCGCCGCGGCGTGCTCGGGGTCGTCCCGCACCGCGAGGAGGCCGCCGTGCACCTTCGGGTGCAGCGTCTTCACCCGCCCGTCCATGATCTCGGGAAAGCCGGTCAGGGCCGAGACGTCGACCACCGGCACGCCGGCGGCGGCGATCGCCTTCGCCGTGCCGCCGGTCGACACGATCTCGACGCCGCGGGCCGAAAGCGCCGCGGCGAGCTCGGCGATGCCGGTCTTGTCGGACACCGACAGCAAGGCGCGGCGGACGGGAACGCGGTCGGGGGACGCGATGCGCTTGACGGCGACGGACATGGGGCAGGACCGGGGCTCGGGGTTTGGGATCGCCCTTCGGGCCGCGCGGGCGCCGGCACGTCGCGATCCGGAACGTGCGGCGCCGGTTAGCACGGATCGCCGCGCCCTTGAACCCCCGCCGCCGCCGCACCCGCGCGGCGTTGGCCCGCAATCTCAGAGGAAGCCCGGCTCCTCCGGCGTGCTGCGGCGCGCGGGCGCCCGGCCGGTCGACTGCCGCTCGAAGCTCCAGGCGACCTCGGGCGTCGCGCGGGCGCGGCCGGTGACGGTGATCTGCGCGGTCCGCCGCGGCCCCTGCGGGGCGGCGAGGAACACCGATTCCTCGAGGCCGATCTCGCCGCTCGCCGCGCCGAAGCGCCAGGCCTCGCCGTCGGGGAAGACGATCAGCACCGCCTCGCCGCCGGTCGAGCGGCTCGCCTTGGCGGTCGGGTGGAGGTGGAAGCGCAGCACGAAGCGGTCGGCGCCCGGCCGCGGCCCGCCGCCGGTCAGAAGGAAGCGGTCGACACCGTCGAGCCGCTCGCCGCTCGCCGTGAGCGCCAGGGTGCGCTCGTGCACGAGGCCGTGCCGGTCGGCGTAGCCGTCGTGCGAGGCCGCGACGAGGCTGAGGTCCGGCCCGTCCTCGCGGTGCACCGGCACCTGGGTCGGTCCGTCGAGCAGGGCGGCGCCCGGCCAGACGTCGCTGCCCTGGCCGGCGACGATGCGGGCCGAGGAGGTGTTCTCGACCGTCGCCGTCGAGTGTGCCGCCGTCTCGCGGGCGGCGCGGTACCACTCGGTGCGGCCGGGCGGCGCGGCGCCGCAGTTCACCACCACGAGGTTGCGCCGGGTGCCGAACTCGAACGACAGGCAGCCGGCGTGCGCCGTGCCGCTCACCGATCCGGGCGGCGGCGGCCCGGCGTCCATGACCACCGCCGCGTCGATCGCCTCGAGCCGCTGGTAGCCCGAATGGCTGGCGTTGAGCGCCGGCTGGCCGAGCGAATCGTCATAGGTGAGCACGGTGCCGAGCAGGCTGCGCGGCGTCGCCGACATGCCGTTGAAGCGCACGAACGAGCCCTCGCCGAGCCGGAAGAAGCGCAGCATCGGCATCATCCGATCGACCGCCCCCATCACCGTCGCCGACGGCGCGACGCCGCGCGAGGAGAGCGCCTGGCGGATCGGCAGGAGGTCGACGAGGAGCTCGATGACGACCCCGGGATTGCGCGACACGTGGCCGCCGTCGGGCAGCACCTGGCGGGCGAGCTCCTGGTCGAGCAGGCGCACGGCGGTGCGCAGCAGGCGCTCCTGGCCGGCGATCGAGGCGCCGGCCGCGACGAGCGCCATGGCGCCCTGCAGCCGCGGCAGCCCGTCCGGCAGGTCGGGATAGGTGATGCGCACGAAGCGCACGAGCCGCGACAGCGCCTTGAGGAAGCGGCCGTAGAACTCGCGGTCGCAGCCCTCGAGGATCAGCGGCGACTGCGACAGCCACGACAAGAGCCGCCGGGCGGCGACCTCGGGCCGCCAGGCGACGTCGGGAATGCGGTCGGCGGCGCGGATCCAGTCGTCGACGAGGGCGCGGGCGTTCGAGCGCGCGAGCATCGAATCGGCGGCGCGCAGGTGGCGCAGCCAGCCGAAGCCGTGCAGCGTCCGCGCCCACTCGTCCGACGGTGGCACGAGGTCGAACGGCGAGCGGCCGCCGGCCTCCAGGATCTGGCCGGAGAAGATGAACACGCCGGCGTAGATGTCGGTGGCGGCGGTCGGGTCGCAGGTGCGGATGTCCTGTGGAGCGATCAGCAGGCGCTCCGGCGTCGCGGCGAGCAGCCCGCCGACGGCGAGCCGGAGCGGCCGCGTCGCCGCGCGCGAGGCCTTCGCCACGCGCGCGGTCGCCAGCCGCCACAGCCGTGTCCGCTTCGCGCCGCCGGACCGCATCGATCGCCTTCTCCTGCCCGCCCCGACTCACTCGTCCCCGGTCGGAACCGGCCCCGGCGAGGCTAAGCCGTATTCCTTAGCATTTCGCCAAGCAGCCGTTCGCCTGGCAGACCTTGGCCAGGCGGGTGTTCGGGTTGGGCGAGGGGGAGCCTGGGTCATCGTGGCGGGGCGCGTTCGCTGGCGGCGGGCTCGCCGGGTCCGGCGCGGGTCAGCCGCGGCGGCGCAGGCGCGCGGCATAGAAGCCGTCGAGGCCGCCGAGGCGCGGGTCGTCGGCGGGAAGGTGGCAGGGCAGGGTGCGCACGTCGCCCTCGGCGGTGATCGCCTCGGCGAGGCCGCCGATCTCGTCCGCCGTCACCGGCACGCGCTCGACGCGTGGGTCGGCGGCGAGGAGGGCGGCCACCCGGTCAGGCCCCTCCTCCGGCTCGAGCGAGCACGTCGAGAACACGAGGAGGCCGCCCGGCACCACCCAGTCGACGGCCTTCGCCAGCATCTCGGCCTGCAGCGCCGCGAGGGTCGCGATGTCCTCCGGCCGCTTGGCGAACACCGCGTCGGGGTGGCGGCGAAGGGTTCCGGTCGCGGTGCACGGCGCGTCGAGGAGCACGGCGTCGAAGGGCTCGGGTGGCGTCCAGTCGAGGAGGTTCGCGGTCACCACGGTGGCGTCGAGCTTCAGGCGGTCGAGGTTCTGGCGCAGCCGGCCGAGGCGGGCCGCCGAGCGGTCGACGGCGGTGACGCGGGCGCCGGCGGCGGCGAGCGCCGCGGTCTTGCCGCCCGGCGCCGCGCAGAGGTCGGCGACGCGCTTGCCGGCGACGTCGCCGAAGAGCTTCGGCGGCAGCGTCGCCGCCGCGTCCTGCACCCACCAGGCGCCCTCGTCGTAGCCCGGCAGCTCGGAGACCGGACCGTGCGCGACGAGGCGGACCGAGCCGGTCGGCAGCAGCGTGCCGCCGAGCCGCTCGGCCCACAGCGCCGGGTCGGCCTTGACGCTGAGGTCGAGCGACGGCTCGACGAGGATCGCCTGGGCGATCGCCCGTGCGGTCGCCTCGCCGTAGGTCGCCCGCCAGCGGTCGAACAGCCAGGCGGGCACCGCGACGGCCGGCTCGTCGACGGCGGCGAGGAGCGCCTCGCGCTCGCGGGCGAGGCGGCGCAGCACGCCGTTGACGAGGCCGGACCAGCGGGCGCTGCGGCGGTCGGCGCCGGCGATCGTCACCGCCGTCGACACCGCGGCGTGGTCGGGCGTGTCGAGGAAGAGGACCTGCGCCGCGCCGGTGACGAGCACCGCCTCGAGGTGGGTCGCCTTGGCCGGCAGCGGGCGCGGGATGAGGCTCTTCAGGATGGCGGCGATGGCGCCGTGGCGGCGCAGCGTCGTCGCCACGAGCGCGCGGGCGAAGCCGCGGTCGCGCGGATCGAGCGCGGCGAGGGCGTCCTCGCCGCCGTCGGCCTCAAGGGCGCCCTCGAGGTGCTTGCCGGCGAGGGCGCGCTCGACGAGGTCGATCGCGACGCGCCGGGCGGTGAGGCCCGGCGCGCGGTCGTCGGAAGGGGTCGGCTGCGGGCGGCGGCGGGGTTCGGTCATCCCCACGGCCCGCGGCCGCTGCGCGGACCGCTCTGGCCGCTCGGCGGCACGCTGCCGCGCGGACGGCCCTGTCCCCACGGTCCGCTCGGGCGCGCCGCGGCGGCCGGCCGGGCGGCGGGGCCGCGCGCGGCCGGGCGGCCCGTCGGCGACCCGCCGCGGCCCCATTCCTGGGCCAGCGCCTGCAGGGCGGCGACGCGGTTCTCGGTCGCCGGGTGGGTGGAGAACAGGTTGTCCATCCGCGCGCCCGACAGCGGGTTGACGATGAACAGCGGCGCCATCGCGGGGTTCGCCTCGGCGGCCTCGTTCGGAATGCGGTGGGCGCCGGCCTCGAGGCGCCGGAGCGCCGAGGCGAGCCACATCGGCTCGCCGCAGATCTCTGCGCCGACGCGGTCGGCGGCGTATTCGCGCGTCCGGCTGATCGCCATCTGCACGACCATCGCGGCGAGCGGCGCCACGATCATCGCGACGAGCGCGCCGATCCAGCCGAACGAGTTGTTGCTGTCGCGGTTGCCGCCGAAGAAGAAGGCGAAGTTCGCCAGCATCGAGATGGCGCCGGCGATCGTCGCGGTGATCGTCATGATCAGGGTGTCGTGGTGCTTCACGTGGGCGAGCTCGTGCGCCATCACGCCGGCGATCTCCTCGCGCGAGAGGAGGCGCATCAGGCCCGTGGTGGCGGCCACCGCGGCGTTCTGCGGGTTGCGGCCGGTGGCGAAGGCGTTCGGCTGCGGCTCGTCGATCAGGTAGACCTTCGGCATCGGCAGCCCGGCACGCGCCGCGAGCTCGCGCACGATGCCGTGGAGCTCCGGCGCCTGGCGCTCGTCGACCTCCACCGCGTGGTTCATCGACAGGACCAGCCGGTCGGAGTTCCAGTAGCTGAACACGTTCATCGCGGCGGCGATGGCGAGCGCGATCAGCATGCCGCTCTGGCCGCCGATCAGGAAGCCGACGCCCATGAACAGCGCGGTCATGCCCGCGAGAAGGAGGGCGGTGCGGAAATAGCTCATCGTTCGGTCGCGTCCTCGTGGCCCGGGCCCGGCGCGTCATGCTCGCGGCGCCGGCGCCCGGACTATATGATGGGAACGCGCCCCGCACCCTGCAAGAATGCCGGGCCCAAGACGACGAGGCCAACGATGCCCGATTCCGACCCGCCGGCCCCGCGCCGCGCCGAGGCCCCGCCCGAGGCCGTCACGGCGAACGACAACGCGAAGCCGCTCGCGCCCGCCGCCCGTCGCGCCCTCGAGGAGGCTGCGGCCCGCCGCGCCGCCGAGGAAGCGGCGGCCGCCGCCCGCCCGCGTGAGATCGCCGGCCGCGGCGGCCTCGAGCCGGTCCGCTACGGCGACTGGGAGATCAAGGGCATCGCCGCCGACTTCTGACGGCGGCCGTCCTTCCCGACGCGGGACGTGGACGGGGAAGGGCGGCCGTTGGTCCGGTCTTGACGTTCGGAAAATATTCCTATTCCCTGGCGCGATGCTTCCGCGCCCCGCCATGTTCGCCGCGATTCTCCTGCTCGCGCCGCTCGCCGCCCGTCCGGCGGCGGCCGCGGAGCGGCTCGCCGGGCCGGTCGAGGCGGTGGTCGAGGAGGTCGTCGACGGCGATACCCTGGCGGTCCGGGCGCGCATCTGGATCGGCCAGGAGGTGCGGGTGCTCGTCCGCCTGCGCGGCATCGACGCGCCGGAGCGGCGCGGCCGCTGCCCGCGCGAGCGCACCCTCGCCGCGGCGGCCCGCACCGCGCTCGCCGCCCTCGTCGGCTCCGGCCCGGTGCTGCTGACGGCGATCGAGGCCGACAAGTACGGCGGCCGGGTGATCGCCGACGTCGCGACGCCCGGCGGCGCCTCGCCCGCCGCCGGCCTCCTCGCCGGCGGCCTCGCCCGCCCCTATGCCGGCCGGCAACGCGAGCCGTGGTGCGCCACGCCCTGATCCGGGCCCCACGCGATCCGCGTTCCGATGATCCGTGTCTCAAAGTTCCTTCGACGCGCCTTCGTGGCTCGCGCCGCCGGCCGTCGGCGGTGGTCGGCGCCGTCGGTCGCGGCTCGTGCGCGATGTGATGTCTCAGACATGATATTGCATGCTTGAAGTCTGATAAATTCAAGGCTAAGGATTCGAAGTCACGTCTCTGACCCGTGTCCCGATGACCCTTTCCGCCGTGCAGTCCTCATGATCTCCGCTGCGCAGCTTCGCGCCGCCCGGGCGCTGCTCGGCCTCGACCAGCGGGCCCTCGCGGCGCTCGCCGGCCTGTCGGTGCCGACCATCCAGCGGATGGAGGCGAGCGAAGACGTGATTCGCGGCAACGTCGATTCGCTGATGAAGCTGGTCGGCGCCCTCGAGACCGCCGGCATCGAGCTGATCGGCGAGGGGGCCGCCAGCCAGGACGGCGGCCGCGGTGTCCGCCTCAGGGCGCCGGCGGCGCGGACGGGCGGGAGGTAGGCGTCATGCCGGTGGCCGCCGTGCTGTGGTGCGTGGCCGCGCTCCTCGCGATCGCCGTCGCCGCGGTGGCGATGGCCCGGTCGCGGTCGGCGACGCCGCTCGTCTACGGCGCCACCTTCGTCGTCACGGGGATCGCCTGCGCCCTCGCCGTCGCGGCGCTGTGGGCCGAGCCGACCTCGCTCACCCTGCCGCTCGGCCTGCCGTGGATCGGCGCGCATTTCCGGCTCGACGCGCTCTCGGCGTTCTTCCTCGCCGTCGTCGCCCTCGGCGGGGCGGCGGCGAGCCTCTACGGCATCGGCTACGGCCGCCACGAGCACGAGCCGCACCGGGTGCTGCCGTTCTTCCCGACCTTCCTAGCCGGCATGATGCTGGTGCTGCTCGCCGACGACGCCTTCACCTTCCTCCTGTCGTGGGAGTGCATGTCGCTCGCCTCGTGGGCGCTGGTGCTGGCGCACCACCGCGATCCCGACAACCTGCGCGCCGGCTACGTCTACATCGTCATGGCGAGCTTCGGCACGCTGGCGCTCTTGCTCGCCTTCGGCCTCCTCGCCGGTCCGGAGGGCGGCTACGCCTTCGACGCCATGCGCGCCGGCGCACCGTCGCCGCTGATCGGCGGGCTGGTGCTCGCCCTCGTCCTCCTCGGCGCCGGCTCCAAGGCCGGTCTCGTGCCGCTGCACGTCTGGCTGCCGCTCGCCCACCCGGCGGCGCCGAGCCACGTCTCCGCCCTGATGAGCGGCGTGATGACGAAGGTCGCCGTCTACGGCTTCATCCGCATCGTCTTCGACCTCGCCGGGCCGAGCGTCTGGTGGTGGGGCGTCGTGGTGCTGATCATCGGCGGCGGCACCGCCGCCCTCGGCGTGCTCTACGCGCTGATGCAGACCGACGTGAAGCGCGTCCTCGCCTATTCGACGATCGAGAACATCGGCATCATCTTCGTCGGCCTCGGGCTCGCCATCGCCTTCGACGCCAACGGCCTGCCGGCGGCCGGCGCCCTCGCCATGACGGCGGCGCTATTCCACGTCTTCAACCACGCCCTCTTCAAGAGCGCGCTCTTCTTCGGTGCCGGCGCGGTGCTGACGGCGACCGGCGAGCGGCGGATGGAGCGGCTCGGCGGGCTCATCCACCGCATGCCGGCGACGAGCCTCGTCGTGCTCGTCGCCTGTGTCGCGATCTCGGCGCTGCCGCCGCTCAACGGCTTCGCCTCGGAGTGGCTCGCCTTCCAGGCCGTCCTCCTTAGCCCGGAGCTGCCGCAGTGGGGGCTGAAGCTGTTCGTGCCGGCGGTCGGCGCCCTGATGGCGCTGGCGGCGGCGCTCGCCGCCGCCTGCTTCGTCCGCCTCTACGGCATCGTCTTCCTCGGTCGGCCGCGCTCGACGGAGGCGGCCGAGGCGCACGAGGTCGACCGCTGGTCGCTCGCCGCGATGGGCGGGCTCGCCGCGCTCTGCATCCTCGCCGGCATCCTGCCCGGCCTCGTCATCGACGCGCTGGCGCCCACCGTCCAGGCGCTCGTCGGCGCCCGCATGCCGCCGCAGCTCGGTGTCGAGTGGCTCTCGATCGTGCCGATCGCCGAGAGCCGCTCATCCTACAACGGGCTTCTCGTCATGCTGTTCGTCGCCGCCTCGGCGTCGATCGTCGCCTTCGCGGTGCACCGCCTCGGCTCACACGCGCTCCGGCGCGCGCCCGCCTGGGACTGCGGCTTCCCCGATCCGAACCCGGCGACGCAGTACACCGCCGCGAGCTTCGCCCAGCCGATCCGCCGCGTCTTCGGCACCTCGGTGTTCCGCGCCCGCGAGCGGGTCGACATGCCGCCGCCCGGCGACCTGCGGCCGGCCCGCTTCGAGGTGACGCTGCGCGATCCGGCCTGGGAGACGATCTACGTCCCGGTGGCGGCAGCGGTGCAGACCGCGGCGACCCGGCTCAACCGCCTGCAGTTCCTCACCATCCGGCGCTACCTCAGCCTCGTCTTCTTCGCCCTCGTGGCACTCCTCCTGGTGCTCGCGCTATGGCCGTGATCGCCGACCTCGTCGTCCAGGGCGCCCAGATGGCGCTGGTGCTCGCGCTGGCACCGGGCCTCACCGGCCTCGTGCGCAAGGTCAAGGCGCACCTCCTGCGCCGGCGCGGCCCGCCGCTGCTGCAGCCCTACCGCGACCTCGCCCGCCTGATGCGCAAGGAGGCGGTGCTGGCCGACAACGCCTCGTGGCTGTTCCGCGCCATTCCCTACCTGATCTTCGCGGCGACCTGGGTCGCGGCCGCCCTGGTGCCGACCTTCGGCATCGGCCTCATCTTCTCGTGGTCGGCCGACCTCATCGCCATCATCGCGCTCCTCGGCAGCGCCCGCTTCTTCCTCGCCCTCGCCGGCATGGACGTCGGCACCTCCTTCGGCGGCATCGGCTCGAGCCGCGAGGTGATGATCGCGACCCTCGCCGAGCCGGCGATGATCATGATCGTCTTCACCCTCGCGCTCGTCGCCGGCTCGACGCAGCTCTCGACGGTGGCGGGCTTCATGCTGACGCCGGCGGTCGGGCTGCGCGTCTCGCTCGCCCTCGCGCTCGTCGCCCTCGTCATGGTGGCGATCGCCGAGAACGCCCGCATCCCGGTCGACAACCCGGCGACGCACCTCGAGCTCACCATGGTGCACGAGGCGATGGTGCTCGAATATTCCGGCCGCCACCTCGCGGTCATCGAGCTCGCCGCCTCGCTGAAGCTCCTTCTCTACGTCTCGCTGATCGCCTGCGTGTTCGCGCCGTGGGGCCTCGCGCTGCCGGGCGCCGGCCTCGGCGGGCTCGTCGCCGGCGCCGCCACCTACGTCGTCAAGCTCGTGGTCGGCGCGGTGCTGCTCGCCGTCTTCGAGACGTCGATCGCCAAGATGCGCGTCTTCCGCGTTCCCGATTTCCTCGGTGCCGCCCTCATGCTCGGCCTCCTCGCCACGCTGCTGCTGTTCGTCTCGAGGAGCCTGTGAGATGAACGGTCTCGTCTTCGACGTCGCCCACCTCCTCGCCGGCGCCCTGGTGCTGGTCAGCTTCATGCTGCTCTACCAGGATCGGCTCTACGCGCTCCTCAACGTCTTCGCCCTGCAGGCCGTCGTCCTCACCCTCTCGGTCGCCTGGCAGGCCTATGCGCAGGACGCGCCGCACCTCTACGTCACCGCGGTGATCGCCCTCGTCTTCAAGGCGATCGTCATCCCGGTGGCGCTGCACCGCATCGTCGCCCGGCTCGGCATCCACCGCGAGGTCGAGACGGTGGTCAGCATCGGCCCGACCATGCTCGCCGGCATCGGCCTCGTCGGGCTGTCGATGGTGGTGATGCTGCGCGTCACCGCCGAGGCCGATCCCCTGGCGCGCGAGGATCTCGCCTTCGCCCTCTCGGTGGTGCTGCTCGGCCTCCTGATGATGGTGACGCGGCGCAACGCGGTCAGTCAGGTCGTCGGCTTCATGTCGCTGGAGAACGGGCTCATCCTCGCCGCCACCGGCGCCAAGGGCATGCCGCTCGTGGTCGAGATCAGCGTCGCCTTCTCGGTGCTGATCGCCTTCATCGTCATCGGCATCTTCCTGTTCCGCATCCGCGAGCGCTTCGACACGGTCGACGTCCAGGCGCTCGACCGCTTCCGCGGGGAACGGCGATGACGGGCCTCCCGGTGGACGGCGTCACCCTCATCCTCGTGCTGCCGGCGCTGACGGCGGCGCTGCTCGCGGCGCTGCCCGGCTACCGCCTGTCGGCGGGCCTCAACGTCGTCTCGGCCTTCGCGACCTTCCTCGCCGCGGTGTCGCTCTTCTACGCCAAGCCGGCGCCGGGGCCGTACATCCTGGTCGACGACCTCAACATCGTCTTCATCGTGCTCAACACCTTCGTGGCGTTCACGACGAGCGTGTTCAGCGCGAGCTACATCGCCCACGAGCTCGAGACCGGGCGGCTGACGCCGACGCATCTGCGCTTCTACCACGCGATGTACCAGGTGCTGCTGTTCGCGATGAACCTCGCGCTCGTCGCCAACAACATCGGCCTCATGTGGGTGGCGATCGAGATGGCGACGCTGACCACCGTGCTGATGGTCGGGCTCTACCGCACGCACGAGGCGATCGAGGCGGCCTGGAAGTACTTCATCCTCGGCAGCGTCGGCATCGCGCTCGCCCTCTTCGGCACCATCCTCGTCTACATGGCCGCCCGGCCGGTGGTCGGCGAGGGCCTCGACGGCATGGTCTGGACGGTGCTGATCGAGAAGGTCGCCCGCTTCGACCCGGCGCTCCTCAACCTCGCCTTCGTATTCCTGCTCCTCGGCTACGGCACCAAGGTCGGCCTCGTGCCGCTGCACGCCTGGCTGCCCGACGCCCACGCCGAGGGCCCGACGCCGATCTCGGCGGTGCTGTCCGGGCTCCTGCTCAACGTCGCGCTCTATGCGGTGCTGCGCTTCAAGATGCTGCTCGCCGCCAACCCGGAGGCGATCGCGCCCGGGCCCCTGATGATGGTGATGGGGCTCGCCTCGCTCGTCTTCGCGAGCTTCATGCTGTACCGCCGGCGCGACATCAAGCGGATGTTCGCCTACTCCTCGATCGAGCACATGGGCATCATCGCCTTCGCCTTCGGCATCGGCGGCCCGCTCGCCAACTTCGCCGGCCTGCTGCACATGGCGATGCACAGCCTGACGAAGTCGGCGATCTTCTTCGCCGTCGGCAGCATCACCCAGGTCAAGGGCACGCAGCAGATCGCCGACATCCGCGGCCTCACCGTCACCCACCCGCTGCTCGGCTGGGGGCTCGTCGTCGGCGTCGTGGCGATCGCCGGCATGCCGCCGTTCGGCATCTTCATGAGCGAGTTTCTGGTCGTCAGCTCGACCTTCGCCCGCCTGCCGCTGCTCGCGCTGCCGCTCGTCTTCGGGCTCCTCGTCGGCTTCGGCGCGCTGATGATGCGCCTGCAGGGCCTCGCCTTCGGCGAGCCGAGCGGCGACGCCGGGCGGCCGGTCCAGGCGTCCTACCTGCCGATGATCGCCCACCTCGCGCTCGTGCTGATGGCCGGCCTCTACCTGCCGCCGCCGCTCGTCGCCTGGTTCCGCCACGTCGCCGGCCTGCTCGGATAGGGGAGGGCGCGATGCCGGTGCTTCCCGAGATCCTCACCACCGGCCGCGCCGTCGCCGCGCACCGCGTGGTTCCGCGCGTCGTCGTCCCCGCCGAGGGGTGGGCGCTCGCCGGCGAGGCGCTCGCCGCGGGCGGGCTGACGCTCGCCGGCCTCTGGGGCGACCGGGCGGCGGTCCACATGGCGCTCCTCGACGAGGCGGAGGGCGGCTTCGCGGTCGTCAGCCTCGACTGTCCGGACGGCGCCTTTCCTTCGATCGGGCGCGTGCATCCGCCGGCGATCCGCCTGGAGCGGACGGCGCGCGACCTGTTCGGCCTCGAGCCCGTCGGCCTCCTCGACCCGCGGCCCTGGCCCGACCATGGCCGCTGGGGCGTGCGCCATCCGCTCGGCCGGTCGGTCGAGGCGCCGGCGACCGGCCTGCCCTACGTCTTCCTGGCCGCGGAAGGGGAGGGGCTGCACCAGATCCCGGTCGGCCCGGTGCACGCCGGCATCATCGAGCCCGGCCACTTCCGCTTCACCGCGAGCGGCGAGACGGTGGTCCGCCTCGAGGAGCGGCTCGGCTACGTCCACAAGGGCATCGAGGGGCTGATGGCCGGCGCCACGCCGAGCGAGGGCGCGCGCCTCGCCGGCCGCACCTCCGGCGACAGCACCGTCGCCTATGCCTTCGCCTACGCCCGCGCGGTCGAGGCGGCGCTCGGCGTCGAGCCGCCGCCGCGGGCGGTCTGGCTCAGGGCGCTGATGGCCGAGCTCGAGCGCCTCGCCAACCACTTCGGCGACATCGGCGCGATCTGCAACGACGCCGCCTTCGCGATCATGCTCGCCCACTGCGGCGTGCTGCGCGAGCGGGTGCTGCGCGCCTCCGCGGCCGCCTTCGGCCACCGGCTGATGATGGACCGCGTCGTGCCGGGCGGCGTCGCGACGGACCTCGCGCCGGCGGCGGCCGACGGCATCCGCGCCCTCCTCGCCACCGCGCGCGCCGCCTTCCCGCCGCTCGTCCGGCTCTACGACGAGACCACCTCGCTGCAGGACCGCACCGTCGGCACCGGCCGCGTCGATGCCGCGCTCGTCCGGCAGTATGGCCCGGGCGGCTATGTCGGGCGGGCGTCCGGCCGCGCCTTCGACGCCCGCCGCGGGCTGCCCTACGCGCCCTACGAGGCGCTGCGCTTCGAGGTGCCGGTGCGCACCGCCGGCGACGTCGACGCCCGTGTCTGGGTGCGCATCGAGGAGGTGCGGCAGAGCCTCGACATCGTCGAGCAGATCCTCGACGGCCTGCCGGCGGGGCCGATCATGGCGGCGCTCGCGCCGGCCGGCGCGGCCGCCGAGGCGACGGTGATGGTCGAGGGTTTCCGCGGCGACGTGCTCGCCCACGTCCGGCTCGGCGCCGACGGGCGCATCGAGCGCTGCCACCTGCGCGACCCGTCGTGGTTCCAGTGGCCGCTGCTCGAGGCGGCGATCGAGGGCAACATCGTCGCCGACTTCCCGCTCTGCAACAAGTCGTTCAACTGCTCCTATTCGGGGCACGACCTGTAGGCTCGACCATGCGGAAGATCCTCTTCGAGAGCCTGCTCAAGGCGCCGCTCACCGAGCCGGGCCCCGGCGCGGACGAGGTCGCGGCGCTCGCCGCCGAGCTCGACCACGCCGCCCGCGCGGTGCTCGGCCGCAGCCTGTCGATCCGCCAGGTCGACGCCGGCTCGTGCAACGCCTGCGAGCTCGAGATCAACGCCCTCGGAAACGCCTTCTACGACCTCGAGCGCTTCGGCCTGCGCTTCGTCGCCTCGCCGCGCCACGCCGACGTGCTGCTCGTCACCGGGCCGGTGACGAAGAACATGGCCGAGGCGCTGCAGCGCACCTATGACGCGACGCCGGCGCCGAAGTGGGTGGTCGCGGCCGGCGCCTGCGCCCTCGACGGCGGCGTGTACGCCGGCAGCTACGCCTGCCGCGGCGGCGTCGCCGCGGTGATCCCGGTCGACCTGCACATCCCCGGCTGTCCGCCGACCCCGACGGACCTCCTGCGCGGCCTCCTGGCCCTGATGGCCCGCCCGCGCTGAGCGCGGGCGGCGGGGGCTACTGCGCGGCGGGGGCCGCGGGCGCGGCCGGTGCGGGCGCGGCCGGTGCGGGCGTGGCCGGAGCGGGCGCCGCCGGCGCGACGGTCGCGGAGATCGGCGGGGCGGGCGAGCGGGTCAGGAGCGTTCCGAACTCGCGCTCGCCGAGCGACTTCCAGAACATCAGGGCGAGGGCGACGATGGTGATCGCCAGCGTCGCGTAGCGGATCCAGCGCGGCGCCCGGCCGCCCGGCTGGGAGCGATGCTCCTCGACGTCGCGCTTGTGGTTGAGCGCCAGCGAGTAGAACACGATCGTCGTCACGACGAAGATCAGCGACCAGCGCGTCTGCTCGCCGTTCGAGCCGACGATCGCCCACAGGCTGTAGATCGCCGCCACGAGCGCGATCAGCGCGTAGAGCGTGTACTCGTGCTGCGACATCTTCTTGTAGCCGAGCACCTTGATCGAGATCGCCGAGTAGATGTAGGGCAGCAGCGTCATGATCACGGCGATCGAGGCGATCTTGCCGAACTGCTCGCTCGCCGTCGGCGACATCGTCGCGACGATCTGCACCGACATGATGACCGCGACGATGGCGAGCCCGGCCGAGGGCACGCCGGCGGCGTTGACGCGGGCGAAGATGTTGGGGAACAGGCCGTCGTCGGCCGCCGCCTTCGCCGTCTGGCCGACGAGCAGCGTCCAGCCGGCGAGCGAGCCGAGGCAGCCGATCGCCGCGCAGCCGGCGACGATGTTGGCGCCGACGTCGCCGAGGGCGATGCGGGCAGCGTCGGCGAAGGGCGCCGACGAGGCGATCAGGTCCTTGTTCGGGATCATGCCCATGATCGCCGAGGAGGAGAGCACGTAGCAGATGCCGGCGAGGATCACCCCGCCCAAGGTGGCGATCGGCACGTTGCGCGTCGGGTTCTCGACGACGCCCGCCGACACCGAGGCGGTCTCGACGCCGATGAACGCCCACAGCGTGAAGTTCAGCGTCATGCCGATGGCGCCGAAGCTGCCCTCGCCGGAGACGTTCCAGCCCGCCGCGTAGGTGTCGGCGTGGAACCAGAACCAGCCGAAGATCGCCATGCCGATGATCGGCACCAGCGCGAAGATCGTCGTGAACGACTGCATCCGGCCGACGAAGCGCGGGCCGAGGATGTTGGCGTAGGTGAAGAACCAGACGACGGCGATCTGTGCCATCGCGAGGATCACCGGGTCGTTCAGGGCGGGGAAGAAGTGCGACAGGTAGCCTAGCCCGGCGACCGCCAGGCCGACGTTGCCGACGACGTTGGCGAGCCAGTAGATGAGGTTCGTCTGGTAGCCCATGTAGTCGCCGAACGCCCGCCGTGCGTAGGCGTAGGGGCCGCCGGCGAGCGGCTCGATGGCGGCGAGCTTGGCGAACACGAGCGCCAGCGCCAGCGCGCCGACGAGGGTGATGATCCAGCCGAACACCGCGATGCCGCCGATCGCGGCGAGGTTCGCCGGCAGCATGAAGACGCCGGAGCCCATCATGTTGCCGGCCACCATCAGGGTGGCGGGCACCAGGCCGATCTTGGCGATCGTCGGGGCCGGGGAGGCGGCGGAGGTCGAGGCGGCGGTGGCCATGGCGTGGCTCTCTCGGCGTCGCGGAGGGTGGACGGCGGCTACTTCTCGGTGACGCACAGCACGCGGTAGCGCCCGTCCTCGACCTCGACGCCGTGGGTGTCGTGGGTGAAGCCGGGGAAGTGGGCGTCGAAGCCCTCGAGCGCCTTCAGGTAGCCGATCAGCGGCCCGTCGGCCGGGCCGGCGTTCTCGCCCGGCATCAGGAGCGGGATGCCGGGCGGGTAGGGCACGACGCCGGTCGCCATCACCCGGTTGGCCATCTGGTCGAGCCCGAGCGGCTCGACGTGGCCGAGCACCAGCTCCTCGTAGGCCTCGACCGGCGAGAGCACCGGCACCGGCAGCACCGAGAAGCCCTTGGCCAGGAACTCGGTCGTGCGGAACCGCCGCATCGCCTGGAACATCTCGTCGGCGAGGTCCTTCAGGCCCATCGCGCCGTAGCGGTCGGGCCAGACGGCGACGAGCGCCGGCAGCGCGCGGGCGAGCGGCCGGTTGACGTCGTAGTCCTGCTTGAAGTCGAGCAGAGCGTTGATCAGCGTGCCCCACTTGCCCTTGGTGATGCCGAGCGAGAACAGGAACAGGATGGTGAAGTCGGTGGTCTTCTCCGCGACGATGCCGCGCCCGTCGAGATAGGCGGTGAGCAGCGTCGCCGGGATGCCGCGCTCGGCCATCGCGCCCGCCGCCGACATGCCGGGCGTCAGCACCGACACCTTGATCGGGTCGAGCATGCAGTAGCCGTCCTCGAGGTCGGCGAAGCCGTGCCAGGCGTCGCCCGGGTGCAGCACCCAGGCGCTCGGGTCGGCGGCGAGCGCGGCCGGGTCGGCGCGGTGGAAGGGCACCGGGTCGGCGCCGGCCGGCAATCGCACGGCGCCCGGCTGCCAGACGCCGAAGAACCAGTCGCCCTTGGCGGCGAGCTCGGCCTCGATGCGCGCCACCGTCTGGCGGAAGGCGATCGCCTCGGCGATCGATTCCGAGGTGAGCGCCATGCCGCCCGGCCCGTCCATCATCGCCGCGGCGACGTCGTTGGAGGCGATGATGGCGTACTGCGGCGAGGTCGAGGCGTGCATCATGAACGCCTCGTTGAAGCGGTTGTGCGGAATCGGCCGGCGACCGTCGCGCACGTGGATGAACGAGGCCTGCGACAGCGCGGCGAGCAGCTTGTGGGTCGACTGGGTGGCGAACACCGTCGGCTTGGAGGCGTCGTGCTCGCCCGGCTCGCCATGCATCGCGAAGCGGTCGCGGTAGAGCGGGTTGAAACGGGCGTAGCCGTACCAGGCTTCGTCGAAGTGCAGCCGGTCGACGCTGCCGCCGAGCAGCTCCTCGACGCGGGTGACATTGTAGCAGAGCCCGTCATAGGTCGAGTTGGTGATGATCGCGTGCACCGGCGTCTTGTCGGGCGCGTTGGCGGCGAGCGGGTTGTCGGCGATCGCCTTCGCGACGGCGGCCGCGTCGAGCCGCTCCGGATGGATCGGCCCGATCAGCCCGAGGCCGTTGCGCGAGGGCACGAGGTAGGTCGGGATGGCCCCCGACAGCGTCATCGCGTGCTCGACCGACTTGTGGCAGTTGCGGTCGCACAGCGCGATCTGGTCGCGCGTCACGCTCGCCATCAGGATGACGCGGTTCGAGGTCGAGGAGCCGTTGGTGACGGTATAGGAGCGGTGCGCGCCGAAGACGTGCGCGGCGTAGCGCTCGCTCTCGCCGATCGGCCCGGAGTGGTCGAGCAGCGAGCCGAGCTCGCCGACCGAGATCGAGAGGTCCGAGCGGAACAGCTCCTCGCCGAAGAACTCGAAGAAGGCGCGCCCGGCCGGGTGCTTCAGGAAGGCGGTGCCGCCGGTGTGGCCGGGGGTATGCCAGGAATATTCGTAGACGGAGGCGAAGCGCGCCAGCGCCTTGAACATCGGCGGCAGCACCGAGCTGCGGTAGCGCTCGATGGCGGCGACGACGCGCCCGCCGATGAAGTCCGGCGTGTCCTCGAGCAGCCAGATGTAGTCGTCGGCCTGCGCCATCACCTCGACCGGCAGGGCGGAGGCGGCGCTGCGCTCGGCGACGAGGAAGATCGGGATGTCGGCGTTGCGGGCGCGCACGGCGGCGAGCAGCGCCTCGGCGGCGCGGTCGCCGTCGTCGCCCTCGAGATCCCAGTCGAGCAGGATGCACTGGATCGAGGCGTCGGAGACGACGATCGAGCGGGCGTCCTCCGAAGAGACCGCCTCGACCACGTCGACGCCGCGCTGGATGAGGTCCGCCGACAGGGCGCGGGCGGCCCGGCCGGTGGCGCTGGCGGTCCGCAGCCCACCGTTCACGAACAGGGCCCGCATGCCGAGGCGTTCTTCGACGGTGAGGGTCATGGCGCGCCCGTGTCCTTGCTGAAGGGTCCGAGGACGGGCCGCCGAGGCGCTCCGTCCTCACATGCCGGCGAGAATGTCCCAACGCGCGCGGACGTCGTTGATCCTGCGCAACCGGGCGCGGCCGGGTGCCGCAGCGTGCGGCCGCGGCACCGCCGCCGTCAACCGGCGCGGCCGGGCAGCATCTGGCGCAGCACGTCGTCGCGCCGCACGTAGTGATGCCAGAGGGCGGCCGCCGCGTGGACGCCGGTGACGAACAGGATCAGCGTCGCGAGCACCTCGTGCACCTCCTTCACCGAGCGCGCCGTCTCGCGGTCGGGCGCGAACGGCGCCGGAATGGTGAAGAGGCCGAAGAAGTCGAGCGCGTCGCCGCGCATCCAGGTGAGCACGACGCCGACGATCGGGATCGCGAACAAGAGCGCGTAGAGGAGGAAATGGGTGAGGTGGGCGAGGCCGCGCTCGAGCCCGCTCGTCGTCCGCGGCAGAGCCGGCGCGCCGAGCGCCACCCGCGCGGCGACACGGGCGACGACGAGCCCGAGCAGCAGCAGGCCGAACGAGATGTGCAGGAACCACAGCATCGCCCGGCCGGGGTCGCCGCGCGGGAAGAGGTCCTCGGCGTAGGTCATCGCGTAGAGGCCGACGACGAGGAGGAAGATGGCCCAGTGCAGGCTCTTCTGGATCGGCGCATAGGCGGTGGAGGACATGGGCCAGCCTTGATCATGGGAGCGCCGGCCCCGTCGGCCGGCGCATCTCTATCGCGCCCGGAGGCTTCGCCCGACGGTCGCGCGACATATTGTCTGGAACCATTCCAGCAACGCGCGCCGCCGCCTAGTCCGGTGGATCGCCTATGCGGGCGCCGCCGCCAGCACCGCGTCGAGGAGGCCGGGGAAGCGCCGGTCGAGGTCGGCGCGGCGCAGCGTGTTCATCCGGTGCACGCCCTCGCCCCGCGTGTGCACCAGGCCGGCGTTCCTCAGCACGCGGAAATGGTGCGACATGCTCGATTTGGGCCGGCCGCCGTCGAGCATGCTGCAGCTCGCCTCGTCGATGCGGGCGAGTGCGCGGACGATTTCGAGGCGCACCGGATCGCTCAGCGCGTGCAGCACGTCCTCGACGGCGACGTCCTCGATGGCGGGGTGGTGCAGGGCGCGCATGACGCGACGATGCCACAGGCGGCGGGCTATTGCCATAGTTCGAAAAATATCGAACTATGGCACAGAGAAATCCCGCATATGGCCGGCCGCCCTCCCGTCGCCGGCGCGTCGATGCCCGTCGCCCTATCTCGCCCGTCCGCCGAAGGAGTGTCCCATGCCGCCGCTGTTCGAGCCCTTCACGCTCAAGGGCGTCACCCTGCGCAACCGCATCGCCGTCTCGCCGATGTGCCAGTACTCGGCCGTCGACGGCGTCATCAACGAGTGGCACCGCATCCACCTCGGCGGGCTGGCGCGCGGTGGCGCCGGGCTCGTCGTCGTCGAGGCGACCGGCGTCTCGCCGGACGGCCGCATCACGCCCGGCTGCGCCGGCCTGTGGAACGACGCCCAGGCCGAGGCGCTGCTGCCGGTGGTCGCCGCGATCAGGGCGGCCGGCGCGGTGCCCGGCATCCAGATCGGCCACGCCGGCCGCAAGGCGAGCGCCAACCTGCCGTGGGAGGGCGACGACCACATCGCGGACGGCGATCCGCGCGGCTGGGAGACCATCGCGCCCTCGGCCGTCGCCTTCGGCGGCAACCTGCCGAAGGTGCCGCGGGCGATGACGCTCGCGGACATCGAGCGCGTGCGCGGCGAGTTCGTCGCCGCCGCCGTCCGGGCGCGCGACGCGGGCTTCGACTGGCTGGTGCTGCACTTCGCGCACGGCTACCTGGCGCAGAACTTCCTCTCGGTCCACTCCAACCGGCGCGACGACGCCTACGGCGGCTCGGCGGAGAACCGCGGCCGCTTCCTGGTCGAGACGCTCGCGGCCGTGCGCGCGGTGTGGCCGGACGACCGGCCGCTGACGGCGCGCCTCGGGGTGATCGAGTTCGACGGCCGCGACGAGGAGACGCTCCAGGAGGCGATCGACCTGCTCGGCCGCCTGAAGGCGGAGGGGCTCGACTTCGTCGACGTCAGCGTCGGCTTCTCGACGCCCGAGGCGAAGATCCCGTGGGGGCCGGCCTTCCTGGCGCCGTACGCCGCGCGGGTGCGCGCCGAGACCGGCCTGCCGGCCGCCACGAGCTGGCTCGTCGGCGACCCGGAGATCGCGAACGGCCTCGTCGGCGAGGGCAAGGTCGACCTCGTGATGCTCGCCCGGCCGATGCTCGCCGACCCGCACTGGCCCTACATGGCGGCGCGCAAGCTCGGCCTCGAGAAGCCCGCCCGCACCCTGCCGCCGCAGTACGCCCACTGGCTGGAGCGCTACCGCGCCTAGAACGGGCGCTCCCGCGCCCTACGCCATCCGTCCGACCGGGCGGCGGGCGATGAAGCGGCCGTCGCCCGGCTTGCCGCGGAAGGCGCCGTCCTCGATGGCGATCTCGCCGCGGCGGATCGTCATTACCGGCCAGCCGACGAGATCCATCCCGTCGTAGGGGTTGTAGCCGATCGGTCCGTAGTGGCTGTCGACGGTCATCCGCCGCGTCGTCTCGGGATCGATGACGACGAGGTCGGCGTCGGCGCCGGCGGCGATCGCGCCCTTCTCCGGCGCGAGCCCGAACAGGCGGGCGGCGCCGCCGCTCCACGCCTCGGCGAAGCGGGTGAGCGACATCCGGCCGCTCGCGACGCCGAGGGTGTAGAGGATCGGCAGCCGCGCCTCGACCCCCGGCATGCCGTTGGCGATGGTGTCGAAGCGCGCCTTGCCGAGCGCCTTCGCCTCGGCGCCGTAGGAGGCGTCGTCGGAGGTGACGATCTCGAGCGAGCCGCTGGCGACGCCCCGCCAGATCCGTTCCTGGTTCGCCTTGTCGCGCAAGGGTGGGCTCGCCACGAAGACGTGGCCGTCCTCCCGGTCGTAGACCTCGTCGGTCAGCGCCAGGTAGTGGGTGCAAGTCTCGGCGCTCACCGCCTGGCCGCGCGCCTGCGCCGCCTCGATGAGGTCGAGCGCCGGGCCGGAATTGAGGTGGAAGATGTGCAACGACGACCCGGCGTCGTCGGCGAGCAGCATGCCGCGCGACACCGCCTCGGTCTCGGCGAGCGGCGGCCGCGACAGGGCGTGGAAGCGCGGCGCGAAGTCGCCGGCGGCGACGTGGCGGGCGATCAGCGTCTCGATGATCGAGGCGTTCTCGGCGTGCAGGATCACCGTGCCGCCGTGCTTGCCCGAAACCCGCATCAGGTCGTGCAGCGGGCCGTCGTCGACCTTGAGGCCCTCGGACTCGTAGATCGTGTAGACCTTGAACGAGCTCGCGCCGGCGGCGATCACCTGCGGCGCCTCTGCGAGGGCGGCGTCGCTCATGTCGGTGGCGATGAGGTGCAGGCCGTAGTCGCAGGCGACCTGGCCGTCGGCCTGGCGGCGGCGGTAGGCGAGGCCGTCGAGCATCGAGCGGCCGCGCCGCTGCAGCGCGAAGTCGATCACCGTCGTCACGCCGCCGCGCAGCGCCGCGGCGGTGCCGGAGTAGAAGTCGTAGACGCTCTTCTGCCCCATGAAGCCGATCAGGAAGTGGACGTGCGGGTCGATGCCGCCCGGCAGCACGATCCGCCCGCGCGCGTCGACGGTGCGCAGGCCGCGGCCGGCGCCCGGATCGACGATGTCGAGGATGCGGCCGTCCTTGACGAGCACGTCGGCCGGCCCGGCGCCGTCGGGCCGGACCACCTCGCCGCCGGCGACGACGAGATCGGCGCTCATCGCAGCATCTCCCGCGAGATGACGATGCGCAGGATCTCCGAGGTTCCGCCGCCGATCTCGGCGAGCTTCGAATCGCGGTAGTGCCGCTGCATGTCGTATTCCATCAGGTAGCCCCAGCCGCCCATCATCCGCATGCCGTTGAGCGCGGCGCGGACGTAGGTCTCCGAGGAGGCGAGGTTGGCGACCGCGCTCTCCTTGTTGTTGGGGATGCCGCGGTCGACGAGGTTGGCGCTGCGGTAGAGCAGCAGCCGCGCCGCGTCGATCTCCATCTCCATGTCGGCGAGCTTGGCGCGGGTGAGCTGGAAGTCGGCGATGCGCTGGCCGAATTGCTGGCGCTCCTTCGTGTAGGCGAGCGCCTTGTCGAGGCACGAGCGCGCCGCGCCGACGTTCACCGCCGACAGGCAGCACCGCTCGTAGTCGAGCGTCTTCAGCACGTTGCGCCAGCCCTTGTTGACCGCGCCGATGATCTCGCCGGCCGGCACGCGCACGTCGGTGAGGAAGATCTCGTTGAGGTCCATCGGCTTCAGGCCGAGCTTCTTCAGGCGCCGGATCTCGACGCCCGGCGTCTTCGGGTCGAGCAGGATCATGGTGATCCCGTCGTGCTTCGGTGCATCGGGGTCCGTGCGCGCCATCAGGAGGATGTAGTCGGCCACCTGCGCGCACGAGCAGAACATCTTCTGCCCGTTGATCACCCAATGGTCGCCGTCGAGCACCGCGCGGGTGCGCAGCGAGGCGGCGTCGGAGCCGGAGTTCGGCTCCGAGAGCGAGAAGGCGAAGCGGATCTCGCCGCGCGCGAGGCGCGGCAGCAGGGTCTTCTTCTGCTCTTCGGAGCCGAAGTGGGCGATCGCGTCGGCGGCGATGATCACCGAGGTGTAGTAGATGTTGGCGCCGGCCTCGAAGTGGCCGGCGAACTCCTCCAGGAACACCGCGAGGTCGGTGCACGAGCCGCCGGTGCCGCCGTACTCCTCGGCGATCGGCAGGCCTAGCCAGCCCTGGGCGGCGAGCTTGTCGAACAGCTCGATCGGGAAGCGCTCGGCCTCGTCGCACTCGCGCACGTACTCGATCGGGCACTCGCGGGTGAGGAACTGGCGGAGCGCATCGCGCATCGCCTGCTGCTGGTCGCTCAGCTCAAAATCCATCTCGGGCCCTGCTCGTTCGAATGGTCACTTGCCGGTCCAGCGTGGCGGCCGCTTCTCGGCGAACGCGCGCGGACCCTCGTGGAAGTCTTCCGACTGGCGCATCCGGGTGTGCGCCGGCAGCCCGTCCTTGAGGCGAGCGAACGCCGCCTCGTCGGACAGCATCTCGACCTCGCGCGTCATCTCGAGGAGGGCGGCGACGGCGAGCGGGGCGGCGGCGACGATCTCGGCGGCCATCGCGCGTGCCGTCGCCATCAGGTCCTCACGCGGCACGATGCGGTTGACGAAGCCGAGCCGGAGCCCCTCCTCGGCGGAGAGGCGGCGCCCGGTGAGGAGGAGGTCGGAGGCGACGTTGACCGGCAGCCGGCGGTGCGCCCGCCACAGCCCGCCGGCCTCGGGAATGAAGCCGCGCTGCAGCTCGGGCAGGGCGAACTCGACGTGCGGCGCGGCGATGACGAGGTGCGCCATCAGCGAGAACTCGAAGCCGCCGCCGACGGCGAGGCCGTTCACCGCCGCGATGATCGGCTTCTCGAGGTCGAAGCGGCGCAGCCCCATGAAGCCGTGTTCGCCGAAGTCCTCGCCGGTCTCGCCGGCGGCGACCGCCTTGAGGTCCCAGCCGGCCGAGAAGATGCGGTCGCCGGTCGCCGTCACGATGGCGCAGCGCAGCTCCGGCGTCTCGTTGAGGCGCGTCAGCGCCGCGTCGAGGTCGCGGCTCGCGCGTTGGTCGAAGGCGTGCGCCGGCGGGTGGTCGAAGGTGATCTCGAGGATCGGGCCGTTCGCCTCGACCTTGATGCGCGAGGGCGCCGTGCTCATGCCGCGAACTCCCGCAGCACGTCCTTCGAGATGATGTCGCGGTGGATCTCCGAGGTGCCCTCCCAGATCCGCTCGACGCGCGCGTCGCGCCAGAACCGCTCGATCGGCAGGTCCTTGGTGACGCCCATGCCGCCGAGGATCTGCAGGGCGTTGTCGGTCGCCCGGCCGACCATCTCCGAGCCGAACAGGTTCACCTGCGAGGCCTCGCGCTGGGTGATCGTGCCGGCCTCCATCTTGGCCGCCGCGTCGAGCACGAGGAGGCGCGTCGCGTGGATCTCCATCGCCATGTCGGCGAGCTTGAAGGCGGTGCCCTGGTAGGAGCCGATGGTGTGGCCGAAGGCCTTGCGGGTGTTCGCCCACTGCGCCGCCATGCCCATGGCGCGCTCGGCGAGGCCGACGCAGTTCGCCGCCAGCATCACCCGGCCGGAGAAGATCCAGCTCTTGGCGATGGCGAAGCCGCCGCCTTCCTCGCTGAGGATGTTGCGGGCGGGCACCCGCACGTCCTCGAAGGCGATGATGCACGACTTCATGCCGCGGTTCGACAGGACGTCGAGCGGCGTCACGGTGATGCCGGGCGTCGCCTTGTCGACCAGGAAGGCGGTGATGCGCTTGCGCGGGCCGCGCGGCGTCTCGTCGACGCCGGTGACGGCGAACAGGATGATGAAGTCGGCCCGCATCGCCATGGTGATGAACTGCTTGGTGCCGTTCACCACGTAGTCGCCGCCGTCGGCGACGGCCTTCGTCGTGATGGCGCGGGCGTCGGAGCCGGCGCCGGGCTCGGTCAGGGCGAAGCACTCCCAGCGCTCGCCGCGGATGGTCGGTTTCAGGTAGGTCTCGATCTGGTCGCCGACGCAGGCTTTGAGGATCGGGGCCGGGCGGTTGCAGGTCATTCCGAGCGCCCGCGACACGCGGCCGAACTCGAACTCGGCGGCCGCCCGCTCGCGCGGCCCGAGGCCGCCGCCGCCGTATTCTTCCGGCATGTTGAGGGCGTAGAATCCGGCGGCGATCGACTTCTGCTGCAGCTCGCGGAAGAGGTCGTCCGGCACCGCGTCGAGGCGCTCGACGAGGTCCTCGTGCTGCACCAGCTCCGCCTCGACGAAGGCCCGCACGCCGTCGGCGATGAGCCGCTGCTCTTCCGTCATTGCCAGACTCATCTCGAACCCGTTCCTATGCGAGCGGCCGCCCCGCGCCCGCGGTGCCGACCAATCGTTTCAGCCTGAAAAACCGAGTTTCAGAATTGTCCAATCCGGCAGGGCGTGTCAACGTGCTGCGCGCTGGCCATCCGGAGGATTTGTCCATATCGCCGCAGCCCTGTGGGGCGCCGCCGCCGCCGCCGCTCCGCCGGCACCCAGACGGCTCGTCGTTTTAGTATGTGACACGGCGTTGCAAAATTCGACGACCCGTCGCATGCTGTCGGTGCCCGACCATCACCCACGGGGAACGCCGTGCCGCTCGATCGCGACCGCCTGCTCTCGCTCGACGTTCCCGCGCGCCGCGCGGCCTACACCGACCGCGACGTCATGCTCTACGCGCTCTCCGTCGGGCTCGGGGCGGGCGAGGACGACCTTCCGTTCGTCTACGAGCGCGGGCTCGCCGTGGTGCCGAGCTTCGCCACCGTCCTCGCCTTCGACGATTCGTGGCTCGAGGCCGGCGGCATCGACCTCGCCACGGTGGTGCACGGCGCCCTCGACATCACCTTCGCGCGGCCGCTCGCTCCGGCGGGCACGGCCGACGTCGGCTTCTCGATCGCCGGGCTCGCCGACAAGGGGCCGGGCCGCGGCGGCATCGTGCTGCAAGAGATCGTGATCGACCAGGACGGCGCTCCCGCCGCGACGGTGCTGTCGACGCTGTTCGCGCGCGGCGGTGGCGGCTTCGGCGGCTCGGTCGGCCGCGAGGCGCCGGCCGTCGCGCTGCCGGACCGGCCGGCCGACGAGACGCTTCGGGTTCCGACCGACGTGCGGCAGGCGCTGCTGTTCCGCCTCCTCGGCGACCGCAACCCGCTGCACGCCGATCCGGCGGTCGCCCGCGCGGCCGGCTTCGACCGGCCGATCCTGCACGGCGCCTGCACCTTCGGCATCGCCTGCGCGACCGTGCTGGCCCACTTCTGCGGCCATGATCCGGCGCGCCTCGGCCGTTTCGCCGCCCGCTTCGCCGGACCGCTCTATCCGGGCGAGACGCTCGCCTTCTCGCTCTGGACCATGCCGGACGGCGTCGGCTTCAAGGCGCACGCGGCCGAGCGCGACACGATCGTCCTCGATGGCGGCTTCGCCGCCGTCCGGCCGGCCTGAGGGCGCGCGCGATGGCAGGCCGGGTGATGCTCACGCACTGGGGCGCCTACCGCCCCGTGACGGCGGACGGCCGCCTCGTCGCGCTCGAGCCGCTCGGCGGCGACCCCGATCCCTCGCCGATCGGCGGCTCCATCCCCGGCGCGCTCACCGACCCCGTGCGCATCACCCAGCCGATGGTGCGCACCGGCTGGCTCGAGCGCGGCGCCGCCTCGCGCGAGGGCCGCGGCCGCGAGCCGTTCACCCCGGTCTCCTGGGAGGTCGCGACCGGCCTCGTCGCCGGCGAGATCGACCGCGTCCGCCGCGAGCACGGCAACCGCGCGATCTTCGGCGGCTCCTACGGCTGGGCGAGCGCCGGGCGCTTCCATCACGCGCAGAGCCAGATCCACCGCTTCCTCAACCTCGCCGGCGGCTACACCCGCTCGGTCAACACCCACAGCCACGCCGCGGCCGAGGTGCTGCTGCCGCACCTGATCGGCAGCCAGGACGGTCTCGAGGGCAACCACACGCCGTGGGGGCTGCTCGCCGCCCACACCCGCCTCTTCGTCGCCTTCGGCGGGCTGCCGATGAAGAACACCCAGGTGAGCGCCGGCGGCGTCGGCCACCACACCGTCCGCGAGGGGCTTCGGGCGTGCCGGGCCGCCGGCACCGCCTTCGTCAACGTCTCGCCGATCCGCACCGACATGGACGCCGAGTTCGGCGCCGAGTGGCTGGCGGTCCGGCCGAACACCGACACCGCGCTGATGCTCGGCCTCGCCCACACCCTCGTCGTCGAAGGGCTCGCCGACGAGGCCTTCCTCGCCCGCTACACGACGGGCTTCGAGCGCGTCCGCGCCTACCTCCTCGGCGAGGCCGACGGCGTCGCCAAGGATGCCGACTGGGCCGCGGCTATCAGCGGCGTTTCGGCCGACAAGATCCGCTCGCTCGCCCGCCGCATGGCGTCGACCCGCACGATGATCGCCGTCGCCTGGTCGCTGCAGCGTGCCGACCACGGCGAGCAGCCGCTGTGGGCGGCGGTCACCCTCGCCGCGATGCTGGGCCAGATCGGCCTGCCCGGCGGCGGCTTTGGCTTCGGCTACGGCGGCTCCAACCGCGTCGGCGCCCCGACGCACCCGTTCTCCTGGCCGGCGCTGCCGCAGGGCGAGAACCCGGTCCGCGACTTCATCCCCGTCGCCCGCCTCGCTGACATGCTGCTCTGGCCGGGCGAGGCGTTCGACTACGACGGCGGCCGCTATCGTTATCCCGACATCCGCCTCGTCTACTGGGCCGGCGGCAACCCGTTCCACCACCAGCAGGACATCAACAAGCTGATGCGGGCGTGGCGGCGGCCGGAGACGGTGGTCGTGCACGAGCCGTGGTGGAACGCGCTCGCCCGCAACGCCGACATCGTGCTGCCGTGCACCACCTCGTTCGAGCGCAGCGACCTCGGGGTCGCCCGCGGCGAGGCGCACCTCTTCGCCATGCGCCGCGTCGTCGAGCCGGTCGGCGAGGCGCGGAACGACCACGACATCCTGGCGGCGATCGCCGGCCGGCTCGGCTTCGCCGAGGCCTTCACCGACGGTCGCGACGAGATGGGCTGGGTGCGCCATCTCTACGCCCTGTCGCGGCAGCGCGCCGCCGCGCACGACCTCGACCTGCCGGACTTCGAGACCTTCTGGGAGGCGGGCGAGATCCGGCTGCCGCCGCCGGCGGTGGAGCACAGCCTGCTCGAGGCGTTCCGCGCCGACCCGGAGGCGCACCGGCTCGCGACGCCCTCCGGCCGGATCGAGATCGCCTCCGAGCGCATCGCCGGCTTCGGCTACCCCGACTGCCCGGGCCACGCGGTGTGGCTCGAGCCGGCCGAATGGCTCGGCGGCATCGCGGCCGCCCGCTTCCCGCTCCACCTCGTGTCGAACCAGCCGGCGACGCGGCTGCACAGCCAGTACGACAACGGCGCCTTCAGCCTCGCCTCGAAGGTCGCCGGCCGCGAGCCGGTGACGATCAACCCGGTCGACGCGGCCGCCCGCGGAATCGCCGACGGCGACCTGGTGCGCCTCTTCAACGACCGCGGCGCCTGCCTCGCCGGGGCGATCCTCAGCGACGCGGTGGCGCCGGGCGTGGTCCAGCTCGCCACCGGCGCCTGGTACGACCCCGCCGATCCCACGGCCGACGACACGCTCGACCGGCACGGCAACCCGAACGTGCTCACCCTCGACGGCGGCACCTCGCGCCTCGCCCAGGGGCCGATCGCGCACACGACGCTCGTCGAGGCGGAGCGCTTCGACGGGCCGCCGCCGCCGGTCGGCGCCTTCGTGCCGCCGGCGCTCACCCGTTCGAAGCGGTGACGCCGGGGCGATCCGAACAACCGAAGAAACGACGATCGCGGCGGGTGGTCCGCCGCGCGGGAGACCATCGATGAGCGAACAGGACTACTGGTCGGGCAAGCGCGCGATCGTCACCGCCGGCGCCGCCGGCATCGGCCTCGCGATCGCCGAGACGCTCTCCGGCGCCGGCGTGAAGGTCGCGATCTGCGACGTCGATGATGGCGCGCTGGCGGCCGCGAAGGCGAAGCTGCCGGGCGTCGTCGCGGCGCGCTGCGACGTCGCCGATCCGGTGGCGGCGGCCCGCTTCGTCGACGAGGCCGTCGCGGCCCTCGGCGGCCTCGACTTCCTGATCAACAACGCCGGCATCGCCGGGCCGGCCGGGCCGGTCGAGGAGATCGCGGTCGAGGACTGGCTGCGCACCATCGCGGTCAACGTCAACGGCCAGTTCTTCATCGCCCGTGCCGCGGTGCCGCACCTGAAGCGCACCGGCGCGGGCGCGATCGTCTGCATGGCCTCGGTCGCCGGCAAGTACGCCTTCCCGCTGCGCTCACCCTATGCGAGCTCGAAGGCGGCGGTGATCTCGTTCGCGCGCGGCCTTTCGGTCGAGCTCGGGCCGCACAAGATCCGCGTCAACGCGATCGCCCCCGGCGTCGTCTCCGGCGACCGCATCAAGCGCGTCTTCACCGACCGGGCGAAGGCCCGCGGCATTACCTACGAGGAGATGGAGGCGACCGCGCTGCGCGCCGTGTCGCTGAAGACGATGGTCGCCCCCGAGGAGGTGGCCGACCTCGTGAAGTTCCTGTGCGCGCCGACCGGCCGCGCGATCACCGGCCAGGTGCTCAGCATCTGCGGCGGCCTCGAATACACGGAGTGAGACCTGGTTCCATGGCGACGTCATCGAAAGTCATCATCACCTGCGCCGTCACCGGGGCGACGCACACGCCGACCATGTCGCCCTACCTGCCGGTGACGCCGGAGGCGATCATCGAGCAGGCGGCCGAGGCGGCCGAGGCCGGCGCCGCGATCCTGCACCTGCACGCCCGCGACGGCACGACCAACCGGCCGACCGCCGACCTCGACACCTGGTTCCACATCCTGCGCTCGCTGCGTGCGCGCTCGAACGCCGTGCTCAACATGACGACCGGCGGCTCGACCTTCATGTCGATCGAGGACCGGCTGAGCGCACCGCTCGCCGCCGCCCCCGAGCTCTGCTCGTGCAACATGGGGTCGATGAACTTCGGCACCTACACCATGATCCCGCGCTTCGAGGGCAAGTGGAAGCACGACTGGGAGAAGGACTATCTGGAGGCGAGCCGCGGCGCGATCTTCCGCAACACCTTCGCCGACATCGAGACCATCCTGACCAAGCTCGGCGACCGCGGCACCCGCTTCGAGTTCGAGTGCTACGACGTCGGCCACCTGTACAACCTGGCGCACTTCGTCGACCGCGGCATGGTCAAGCTGCCGATGTTCGTGCAGCTCATCGTCGGCACGCTCGGCGGCATCGGCGCCGACCCCGAGAACCTCGTCTTCATGAAGAAGACCGCCGACAAGCTGTTCGGCGACCGGTACCGCTGGTCGGTGCTCGCCGGCGGCCGCCACCAGATGAACATGGCGACGATGGCCGCGACGATGGGCGGCAACGTCCGCGTCGGCCTCGAGGACAGCCTCTACGCCGGCAAGGGCCGGCTCGCCACCTCGAACGCCGAGCAGGTGCGGATGATCCGCGGCATCCTCGAGGGGCTGGGGCTCGAGATCGCGACGCCCGACGAGGCGCGCGAGATCCTCGGCCTCAAGGGGATGGCGGAAGTCGGGTTCTGAGCGGTCCGCTCACGCGCGAAGGCCGGCCGCGGGTCAGTCCTGCGGCCGGTTGAGCAGCACCACCACGTGGTCGCCGGAGGTCACCACCGTGCCGTCGGCGCGGACGAGCGAGCCGCGCTCGGTGGCGATGCCGCGGCCGGGCTTCGAGCTCGGCCGCTTGTCGACGAGCTCGAGGCGGAGGTGCACCCGGTCGCCGGGCACGAGCGGCGCGGTGAAGCGCACCTTGTCCCAGCCGAGCGAGGCGGTGACGCTCTCCTCGAAGCAGCCGAGCTCGGCCTTCAGCCCCTCGATCAGGGCGAGGCCGAAGAGGCCGTGCGCGATGCGGCCGGAGAAGCCGGCGCGGCGGGCGAAGGCCTCGTCCATGTGGACGGGGTGGCGCTCGCCGGTGAGCTCGGCCCAGCGGTCGATGTCGGCGAGGGTGATCTCGCGCGGCGGGCTCTCCAGCACCGTGCCGGGCAGAAAGTCCTCGAACCAGATCTGATCGGTCACGGCGGGGCTCCTTCGATCACGGTGGGGCGCCTGCGGCGACGCGCACGCGCTCCTGGTCCTGGAGGCGGCGCCAGTCGATCTTGTTCGACCCGGACCGGGGCAGCGCCTCGACGAACTCGACGAGGCGCGGCGCCTTGTAGGCGGCCATCACGCCGCGCGCCCAGGCGATCAGCTCGCCGCCGGTGAGCGCGGCACCCGGCCGCAGCACCACGAACGCCTTCACCACCTCGCCGCTGTAGGCGTCGGGGGCGGCGATGACGCAGCACTCTTGCACCGCCGGGTGGCGGTAGAGCGCCGCCTCGCACTCAGCCGGCCACACCTTGTAGCCGCTGACGCTGATCATCCGCTTCAGCCGGTCGACGACGAAGTAGTAGCCGTCGCCGTCGACGTAGCCGAGGTCGCCGGTGCGCAGGTAGCGCCGGCCGTCGCGCTCGAAGAAGGTCTCGGCGTCGGCCTCCGGGCGGCGCCAGTAGCCGAGCATCACCTGCGGGCCGGCGATGGCGATCTCGCCGATCTCGCCCACGGCGAGGTCGGCCAGCGTCTCCGGGTCGACGATGCGCGAGAAGGTCTCCTGCACCGGGATGCCGAGGCACTGCGGCTTCGCCCGGTCGGGCGGGTTGATGTGGGTCGCCGCCAGCGTCTCCGAGAGGCCGTAGCCCTCGACGAAGATGAGCCCGAAGCGGCGCTCGAGCTCCTCGGCAACCGCCGCCGGCATGGTGGCGCCGCCGCCGGTCAGGGTGCGCAGCTTCGCGAAGGCGCTCTCGTCGAAGCTCGGCGCCGCCAGCACGTCGACCACCATCGTCGGCGCGGCGCTCCAGGCGGTGACGCCGTAGCGGCGGAACAAGGGCGCGATCAGGTCGCGGTCCCAGCGGCACATGACGACGAGCGAGGCGCCGGCGGCGAGGCCGCCGTTCATCGAGAACTGCATGCCGGCGACGTGGAACAGCGGCATGAACGCGGTCAGCACGCTGTCGTCGCCGAAGCCGTACCACTCGGCCTGCGCGAATGCGGTGAACACCGCGCTCGCGTGCGGGTGGACGCAGGCCTTCGGCCGGCCGGTGGTGCCGGAGGTGTAGGGCATCACGCAGAGGTCGGACGCCTCGGCGGTGTCCGGCCGCGGCGGCCGCGTCTCCGCCATCGCCGCCGCCCAGGGCAGGAAGCCGGTGGGCAGGACGGCCGGCAGCGCGCTCTCGGCGACGGCGGGCGGCAGCCGGAACGGGGCGGGGTCGGGAACCTCGTCGCCGTAGCTCGCGACGAGGATGCGCAGCGGGTCCGGCGCGAGGGCGCGGAAGCGCTCGATCAGCTCGCCGCCGATGATCGCGATGCGGGCGCCGCTGTCCTCGGCGAGGTAGGCGAGCTCGCCCGAAAGGTTCATCGGGTTGACCGGCACCACGACGCCGCCGGCCCGCAGGATCCCCTGGTAGGCGATGATGAAGTGCGGCGAGTTCTGCATGTCGAGCAGCACGCGGTCGCCGGTCGCGAGCCCGCCCTCGTGCTGCAGCCAGGCGGCCAGCCGCTCGACGCGGGCGAGGAGCTCGCGGTAGCCGATCTCGGCGCCGTAGAAGAGGATCGCCGGCCGCTCCGGCACGCGCGCGGCGGTGCGGCGCAGCGCCTCGCACATCGTCGCCGGCAGCGGGCGGATGTCGCGGGGGACGCCGGCCGGCCAGAACGGGCGGGCGTCGGCGGGGGCGGGGACGGGCGCGAGGTCTCGGGTCACGGCTTCCAGCACGGCTCGCGCTTCTCGACGAAGGCGCGCGGGCCCTCGGTCCGGTTGGGGGAGGCGCGCATCCGCGCGTAGGCCGGCAGGCCGCCGCCGCGCATGGCACGGTAGGCGTCGGGAACGGAAAGGTGCGCCGTCTCGCGCACCAGCTCCTTGGTGGCGGCCACCGCCGTCGGCGCGGCGCGGCAGATCGCGCGGGCGTAGGCGAGGGCCGCCGGCAGCAGCTCGTCCACCGCGGCGACGCGGTTGACGAAGCCGTGCCGGTGCAGGTCCTCGGCCGCGAGCGGTGCGCCGGTGAGGAGCAGCTCCATGGCGATCATCGGCGGCAGCCGGCGCGGCGCGCGGATGGCGCCGCCGCCCTCGGCGACGAGGCCGTGGCGCACCTCCGGCAGCACGAAGCGGGCGCCGGCCACCGCGACGACGAGGTCGCAGGCGAGCGCCAGCTCGAAGCCGCCGCCGGCGGCGGTGCCGTTCACCGCCGCGATCACCGGCTTGTCGAGGCCGAAGCGCTCGGTCAGCCCCATGTAGCCGCCGCTGCCGAAGCGGCTCTCGTCGTCGTTGCCGGCGGCCACCTCCTTGAGGTCCCAGCCGGCCGAGAAGAAGCGCTCGCCCGCGCCGGTGACGATCGCGACGCGCAGCGCCGCGTCGGCGGCGAGCCGCGAGAAGGCGGCGTCGAGGCCGTCGCTCATCGCCTGGTCGACGGCGTTGGCCGGCGGCCGGTCCATCGTGACGACGAGGATCGCCCCGTCGACGATTTCCGTGCGGATCACGGTGCGACCTCCGCCCCCGCCGCCTCGACGGCGACCGGGAGGTGGCAGCGCGCCCGGTGCCCGGGCGAAAGCTCCGCCAGCGCGGGCGGGCGGACGGCGCAGAAATCCTCCTGGCGCGGGCAGCGGCCGTAGAAGCGGCAGGCCATCGGGTCGGGGTCGATCGGGCTGCGCGGCTCGCCGGGCAGCCGCTCGGGCGGCGGCTTCGGCGTGCCGGGGAGCCGCGGGATCGCCGACAGGAGGGCGCGCGTGTAGGGGTGGCGCGGGTGGCGGAACACTTCCTCCGCGGGCCCCTCCTCGACCACCTGGCCGAGATACATGACGACGATGCGGTCGCACAGCAGCCGCACCACGTTGAGGTCGTGGCTGACGAAGAGCTGCGCGACGCCCGCCTCGCGGCGGAGGCGGACGAGCAGCTTCAGCACCAGCGCCTGCACGGACACGTCGAGCGCCGAGGTCGGCTCGTCGAGCACGAGGAGGGCCGGTTCCACCGCCATCGCGCGGGCGATGCCGACGCGCGCCTTCTGGCCGCCGGAGAGCTGGTGCGGGTAGCGCGGGAAGAGGTCGGGCGAGAGGCCGACCTGGGCGGCGGCCTTCTCGACGCGCGCGTCGATCGCCTTCCGCCCGCCGTCCGGCATCAGCAGACGCACCGGGTCGGCGATCGCCTCGCGCACCGAGAAGCGCGGGTTCAGGCTCTCGGTCGGGTCCTGGAACACCATCTGGATGCGCCGGCGCAGCGGCGAGCGGGCGAAGCGGTTCGGCTCGATGCCGTGGATCGGCGCGCCGTCGAGCAGGATCTCGCCGTCGTCGGGAGCGATCAGCCGCGAGACGAGGCGCGCCAGGGTGGACTTGCCGCAGCCCGATTCGCCGACGAGGCCCACCGCCTCGCCCGGTCGGATCTCGAGGTCGACCCGGTCGACGGCGACGAGCTGCGACGGCGGCCGGCGGTTCAGCATACGCGCGAGCAGGCTGCCGCTGCCGGCGACGGCGTAGGTCTTGCGCAGGCCGCGCGCGGCGAGCACGGCGGTCACAGCGGCACCCGGCAGGAGACGAGGTGGTCGGGTCCGCACGGCTCGGGCAGCAGCGGGGCGGTGTCGCAGACCGGCCGGCGACGCTCGCAGCGCTCGGCGAAGCGGCAGACCGGCAGGTCGGCGCGGCGGAGGTCCGGCAGCGACCCGTCGATCGGCGCGAGGTCGTCGATGGTCTCGACCGCCGAGGGCACGCTGCCGAGCAGCTTCGCCGTGTAGGGATGGCGCGGGTGGCGGAACAGCTCGGCCGTCGGCGCCGTCTCGACCACGTGGCCGGCGTGCATGACGACGATCCGGTCGCAGTACTCCGAGGCGAGGGCGAGGTCGTGGGTGATCAGAATGGCGCTCGCGCCGCCGGCGCGGACGGCGTCGCGGAAGAGGTCCATCACGACCGCCTGGGTGGTCACGTCGAGGCCGGTCGTCGGCTCGTCGGCGATGAGGAGCCGCGGCCGGCAGGCGAGCGCCATGGCGATGCCGATGCGCTGGCACATGCCGCCGGACAGCTCGAACGGGTAGGCGCGGGCGCGCCGCTCCGGGTCGGGAATCCGCACCGCCTGCAGCGCGGCGAGGGTGCGGGCGCGGATCTTGGCCGCCGAGCCGGGGTCGTGGCGGGCGATCACGTCGGCGATCTGCGTGCCGACCGCGCGGATCGGGTTCAGGGCCGTACGCGGGTTCTGGAACACGATCGAGAGGTCGCGGCCGCGCAGCTCGTTGAGCTCGCCCTGGCGGAGTTTCAGGAGATCGCGGCCCTCGAAGTCGGCGCGGCCGGAGGTGACGCGCGCTGCCGCGTCGAGGAGGCCCATCAGGGCGAAGGCGGTGACCGACTTGCCCGAGCCGCTCTCGCCGACGATGCCGATCATCTCGCCGCGCCCGACCGAGAAGGACACGTGCTCGAGCGCCTTCACCGCCCCGGTGCGGGTGCGGAACGACACGGTGAGATCGTCGACGGCGAGGAGGGGCACGGCGCTCACGTGCGGCTCCGCGGATCGACGATGTCGCGCAGCCCGTCGCCGAGGAGGTTGAACGAGAACACCGCGAGCATCAGGGCGAGGCCGGGGAAGAACGCCAGCCACCAACGGCCGGAGACGATGAACTGCGCCCCCTCGGCCACCATGATCCCCCATTCCGGGGTCGGCGCGCGCACGCCGAGGCCGATGAACGAGAGGCCGGCCGCGTTCAGGACCGCCCAGCCGAGGTTGAGCGAGGCCTGCACGACGAGCGGCGGCAGGATGTTCGGCAGGAGGATGACGCGCAGGATGCGGGCGTGGCCGGAGCCGCCGACGCGCGCCGCCTCGACGTAGCCGAGCCCCTTGCGCACGCTCACCTCGGCGCGCGCCAGGCGGATGTAGAACGGCAGGTTGATGACGGCGGTGGCGTAGACGACGCTCGACACCGAGTTGCCGAGTGCCGCCACCATCGCCATGGCGAGCACGAACAGCGGGAAGGCCATCAGCACGTCGACGACGCGGCTGACCGACGTGTCGAGCGCGCCGCCGAAGTAGCCGATCGTCGCGCCGATCACCGCGCCGACGGCGAGCGACAGCAGGACCGCGGCGAAGGCGATCACGAGGTCGAGCCGGGTCGCCACGACGACGCGCGAGAACACGTCGCGGCCGAGCTGGTCGGTGCCGAACCAGTGCGCCGCCGACGGCGGCTGCAGGGCGACGGCGGTGTCGGTCGCGATCGGGTCGTAGGGAACGAGCGAGGGCCCGAGCACCGCGCAGCCGACGAAGGCCAGGAAGAGCAGCAGGGCGACGAGGTTGATGGGGTTCTCGGCCAGGATGTAGCGGGCCAGCGCCAGCCGGTCACCCATGCGAGAGCAGCCCGGAGCGCGGGTCGATCACCTGGTAGGCGAGGTCGACGAGGAGATTCACGACGACGAACACCGCCGCCATCACCAGCATGAAGCCCTGCACCGGCGCGTAGTCGAGCGAGAGCAGTGCGTCGAGGGCGTAGGAGCCGACGCCCGGCCAGGCGAACACCCGCTCCACCAGCACGTTGGCGCCGAGCATGTAGGAGAACACCATGCCGAGGGTGGTGACGATCGGCAGCAGCGCGTTGCGCAGCGCATAGGAGACGACGATCGTCCGCCGCCGCAGCCCGTTGGCGCGGGCGGTGCGCACGAAGTCGCTGCCGAGGGTGCCGAGCATCGAGGCGCGCGTCATGCGGGCGAGCGGGGCGATGGCGAAGATCGCCATGGTGGTCGCCGGCAGCACCAGCTGGCCGAGGGCCGAGACGAAGGCCTCGCGGTCGCCGGAAAGCGCGGAATCGATGAGGAGGAAGCCGGTGACGCGCGCCGGCGGCGGGATGAACGGGTCGAGCTGTCCCATCGGCTCCGGCGCGAGGCCCCAGAGGAAGTAGAAGAGGTAGATGAGCAGGAGGCCGGTCACGAAGGTCGGCAGCGACACGCCGGCGGTGCTGATCAGCCGGCAGGCGTGGTCGACGAGCGAGCCGGGCCGGAGCGCCGCCGCGATGCCGAGCGGCACCGCGACGACGACCGCCAGCAGGAAGGCGGCGAGGGTGAGCTCGGCCGAGGCCGGCAGCCGCTGCATCAGGTCGTTCAGCACCGGCTGTCCGGTCAGGATCGAGTTGCCGAGGTCGCCGTGCAGCAGGTCCCGCACGTAGATCAGGAACTGCTGCCACAGCGGCAGGTCGAGGCCGAGCTTCTGGCGCACGGCCTCGATTGTCTCCGCGTCGGCGGTCGGGCTCGAGGTGAAGAAGACGGCAGGGTCGCCGGGGAGGATGCGCGTCAACACGAACGTCGCGATCACCACCCCGGCGAGCGTCGGAACGATCCCGAGCATCCGACGCAAGAGAACGGTCATCGAATGATCCATCCCTGCCTTGGGCACGTGCGCAGCGGCGAGGTCACACCCGCTTCAGGGTGCGCAACTCGAGCTGCCGATGGAACTCGTACTCGTAGCCGTCGATCGACTTCTGCATACCGGTGTCGAGGGTCGGCTGCCAGAGCAGGATGATCGGCACCTCCTCCTTGGCGAGGGTGATCATCCGCTTCACGTCGGCGGCGTAGGCCTCCTTGTCGGTCTCGAAGCGGGTCTTCTCGACGAGCGCCTGGAACTCGGGGTTGGCGTAGCTGCCGAAGTTCCACCGCGTCGGGCCGTTGTAGAAGATGCGGAAGAAGTAGTCGGCGTCGGCGAGGTAGGCGGCCGAGGCCTCGTAGAAGAAGGGCACCTTCTTCTCCTGCAGCAGCGTGCCGAGCTGGCCGGCCGGCACCTTCTCGATCGTCACCTTGATGCCGATCTTGCCGAGCGCCTCCTGGATCAGGAGCGACACCGGCTCGCCGACGGTGGCGAGCGAGAGCTCGAAGGAGAACGTGGTGTCGAAGCCGTTCGGGTAGCCCGCCTCGGCGAGGAGCGCCTTCGCCTTGTCGAGGTCGGTCGAGTAGCCGAGCGGCTGCGGGAACTCGGTCGTCGTCGCGGGTCCCGGCTCGCCGCCGAACAGCGGCCGGCCGCGCTTGAAGAGCGCCGCCTCGAACATCTGCTCGTAGGGCAGGGCGTAGGCGATCGCCTGGCGCACCTTCACGTTGTCGAACGGTGCCATGCCCGAGTTCATCCCGATGAACTGGAACGCGCCGGACATCGGCACGCCGACGACCTTGAGCTTCGGGTCGGCGGCGAGGGCCACCGCGTCCTGCGGCGGCAGGTCCTGCACGATGTCGGCGTCGCCGCGCTGCAGCGAGGTGAGGCGCGACTGGGCGCTCGGCACCACCTGCCACAGCACGCGGCGGAAGTTCGGCAGCGGGCCGTTCTTCCAGTCGTCGTAGCGCGACAGGGTGATGCTCTGACCGGGCGTGAAGGCGTCGATCTTGAACGCCCCGCCGGCGGCGGTGTTGGTCTTCAGCCACTCCGTCGCCCAGGGATCCTCGGCGGTGGCGTGCTGCTTGGCCAGCGTCGAGTTGATGATCACCGGATAGGTGAGGGCGAGGTTCGGCAGCGTGAAGCGGTCTGGCTTCGGGGTCGTCACCCGGATCGTCATGTCGTCGACGATCTCGAACTGGTCGGGCGAGGTCATCGAGCCGCTGCCGAACTGCGACTTGCCGACCGGCAGGCTGACGATGCGGTCGAGCGACCACTTCACGTCCGCCGCCGTCACCGGCGTGCCGTCGTGGAAGGTCGCGCCGGGGCGCAGCCGGAAGGTGATGCTGCGCTGATCGTCCGAGATCTCCCAGCTCTCCGCCGCCTCGCCCTCGATCCTGAAGTAGTCGTAGGAGAGGTTGCCGTACGGCAGCATCTTGGTGCCGAAGCGGACCAGCCGGTCATAGACGTTCCAGGTCACCTGGATCGAGTTGCGGCTGATGCCGACGCCGATGGTGTCGAACGAGTTGGGGCCCGCCTCGCTCAGCACGCGCAGGCTCTCGGCCCGCGTCTGCGCCATCGCCCACTTGGCCGGCAGCAAACCCACTCCCGCCGTTCCGGCGGCCAAGGTCAGAAATTCCCGACGTCGCATGAGAGCTCCTCAGTCCTGGGCCAGGGTTGGCCGTGGCCGACATGGCGCCCGTCCCCGATCGCCGCGCGGGCGGTCGCGGCTGGATGATTTTTATGAAACCGTGTTTCTGGAATCAAAACAAGTGGTCTCGACGGTGTGCGGATGAACATTCGGCGGGCCTGCCGGATTTTTCGCCACGTCGCCTCCTCGCGGTGCCGGCGCGGTGGGCAGCAGACGTTCCGCCCGCGGGCCCGGGTGCGTAGGACGGCGCCGCGCGCGGCGGCGATTTCGATTGCCGGGATGGCGTTCCGGATTCGGGCCGCCGCCGCCGCGCCATCGCCGCCGGGTCCCGTCAGCCTTCGCTGTGGCCGAGCGCGCGCGACAGCTCGATGGCGTTCGCCCGCACCACCTCCTTCGCCGCGGCGAACGACGCGCCTTTCGCCCGCGCCGTCGGCAGGGTGATGCCGATGACCCCGAGCGCCACCCCCTCGACGCCGATCACCGGCGCGGAGATGCCGCTCACCCCCTCGCGGAACTCGTCGAGCGCCGTCGCGACGCCCTCGCGCTGGGCGACCGAGACGTCGTGCCGGAGCTTGGCGAGCGAGGTCACGGTGCGCGACGTGAACGCCTGCAGCGGCTCGGAAAGGCCGGCCAGCAGCCCGTCCGGGTTGGACATCAGGAAGGCCTTGCCGAGCGAAGAGCAGTGGATCGGCGAGCGGCTGCCGAGTGGCGAGAAGGTCTGGATCGCCTGGCCCGAATCGATCTTGTCGACGATCACCACCTCGCGCCCGTCGAGCACCGCGAGCACCGTCGTCTCGTTGGTCTTCTGGTGGATCTGCTCGAGGTGCGGCTTCGCCCACACCCGCATGTCGAAGCGGCGGAATGCCCGGACGCCGACCTCCCACATCCTGACCGTCAGCATGTAGCGGCCGTTCGGCTCGTCCTGGCGCACGTAGCCGAGCTGGCGCAGCTTCTCGAGCAGCCGGTAGGCGGTGCTCTTGTTCATCTTCAGGCTGCGGGCGAGGTCGACCAGCCGCACCGGAGCGTCGTAGGTGGACAGGAGCTCCAGGACCTTGATGGCCTTCTCGGCGGTTTCCGACACCCGTGCCTCCCCTGGAGATCGCTTGTTCTCTTATCAGCCGGCGCGGGGGATTCCACCCCGCGCCGGCCGCATGCGGCCGGAGCCGACGGGATCGGCTCGTGCGGCCGTCAGCGGCCGTCACCGCCGGCCGGGCGGGGCGCTCGCGCCTCGACCGCCTCGACCGGGCCGCCGGCCGCCTTGAAGGCCGGAAAGCCGCCGGCGATGTGGGCCACCGGGGCGAGCCCCATGTCCTGCGCGAGCTTCGCCGAGAGCGCCGAGCGCCAGCCGGCGGCGCAGTAGAACACGAAGGTCTTGTCCTCCTGGAACACCGGCTTGGCGTAGGGGCTCTCCGGGTCGATCCAGAACTCCAGCATGCCGCGGGTGCAGTGGAAGGAGCTCGTAATCTTGCCCTCGCGCTCGAGCTCGCGCGGGTCGCGCACGTCGACGAAGACGACGTTCGGGTCGCCGGCGAGGGCCACCGCCTCCTCGGCCGTGAGGGTGCGCACCTCGGCGTTCGCCACCTCGAGCATCTTCTTGTAGCCATTGACGATCTTCGACGGCATCTCGCATTCCTCCGACGGCGGGCGGCCGCAGCCGCGCGGCCCTTTCGCGGTTGACAATAGCGCGGCTTCTCAAAGATAAAAACCGGGGTGTGAATATTGAAACGCATTCGGCGGCCCGCCACGGCGCGCCGGAGCCCGGTTGACGGAGTATGCCATGCGGCCGCGGCCCGTCCACGTCGTCGAGAGGGCCGGGCGATGAGCGCCGGCCGCCGTATCGAGACGATCGCCGTCCACGCGGGGTTCGAGCCGGCCGAGAGCCTCGGCTCGGTCACCCCGCCGCTCTACCAGACCGCCACCTTCGTCGCCGGCGATACCGCCGAGCTCGAGGCGATCAACGCCGGCACGAAGCGCGGCTACGTCTATTCGCGCGTCCGCAACCCGACCGTGCTCGCCGCCGAGCAGCGCGTCGCCGCGCTCGAGAGCGCCGAGTCGGCCGTCCTGTTCGGCTCCGGCATGGCCGCGGTCGCCGGCGCTCTGGCGCCCTTCCTCACCGCCGGCGACGAGGTGGTGGCCCTGCCCGACATCTACGGCGGCTCGATCCGCTACTTCACCGACGCGCTGCCGCGCCAGGGCGTGACGGTGCGCTGGGCGCCGTCGCTCGATCCGGCCGGCGTCGCCGCCTGCATCGGCCCGGCGACGAAAATCGTCTACGCCGAGACGCCGACCAACCCGCTCGTCCGCGTCGTCGACCTCGCGGCGCTCGCGGAGATCGCCCGGGCCGCCGGCGCGCTCCTCGTCGTCGACGGCACCCTCGGCGGGCCGATGAACCAGCGGCCGCTCGCCCTCGGCGCCGACCTCGTCGTCCACAGCGCCTCGAAGTACCTGAACGGCCACGGCGACCTCATCGCCGGCGTCGTCGTCGGCGCCCGCAAGCTGACGCGCGCCGTGCGCAGCGCCCAGCAGGCGAGCGGCGCCATCCTCGATCCCTTCGGCGCCTGGCTGCTGCTGCGCGGCATGACCACCTTTGCGGTGCGCATGGCGCAGCACAACCTGAACGGCCTCGCCGTCGCCTCCTGGCTCGCCGACCACCCGGCGGTCCGCGCGGTCCACTATCCGGGCCTCCCGAGCCACCCGGACCACGCGTTGGCGCGCCGCCAGATGACCGGCTACGGCGGCCTCGTCTCCTTCGAGGTCGCCGATGGCGCGGCGGCGCGGCGCGTCGTCGACGGCTGCCGCATCTTCGCGATCGGCCCGAGCATCGGCGGCGTCGAGAGCCTCGTCAGCCAGCCGGGCAACACCTCGCACCATTCGGTCTCGCCGGAGCGGCGGGCGAGCATGGGCATCTCCGAGGGCCTCGTCCGGCTCTCCTGCGGCATCGAGGCGGCGGAGGACCTGATCGCCGACCTCGAGACGGCGCTCGCCGCGGTATGAGCGGGCCGGCGCCCGGCGTCCGCTACCCGCGCCTCGAGCGCGACCTCGCGGCGCTCGCCGCGCACGGGCGCGACGGCGGCGGCGGCTGGTCGCGGCCGGCCTTCGGCGCGGCCGACCAGGGAGTGCACGCCTGGTTCGCCGACCTCGCCCGCGACGCAGGCCTGGCGGTCCGCCACGACGCCTTCGGCAACCTGATCGCCCGCGCCGCCGGGCGGTCGAACGGCCCGGCCGTCGTCATCGGCTCGCACCTCGACACGGTGGCGAACGGCGGCCTCCTCGACGGCGCCCTCGGCGTGCTCGCCGGGCTCGAGGTCGTCCGCCGCCTCCGCGAAGGCGGCGACGATCTGCGCTACCCCGTCGAGGTCATCGCCTTCCGCGACGAGGAGGGCCGCTTCGGCGCCTACAGCGGCAGCCGGGCGATGATGGGCGACCTCACGGAGGAAGCCCTCGGCAAGATGCGCGCGAGCGACGGCACGATGCTCGCCGACGCCATGCGCGGGGCCGGATTCGACCCGGCCGATCTCGCGCTGGCGCGGCGTGATCCGTCCGAGATCGGCGCCTATCTCGAGCTCCACATCGAGCAGGGCCCGGTGCTCGAGGCGGCCGGCCGCGCCGTCGGCGTCGTCACGGCGATCGCCGGGCAGGAGCGGCTGTCGGTGCGCTTCCTCGGCGCCGCCGACCACGCCGGCACGACGCCGATGGACATGCGCCGCGACGCCTTCGCCGCCGCCGCGCGCTTCGCCGACCGGTTCCGCGACCTCGTCCTCGCCGAGGGCGGGACGGAAACGCGCGGCACCATCGGCATCGTCAAGGTGCTGCCCAACGCGGGCAACGTCGTGCCGTCGGAGGCCGTGCTCGGCCTCGAGATCCGCGACACCGACGCCGGCCGGCTGGCGGCGCTCGCCGCCTGCGTCGGCGTCCTCGCCGGCGAGACGGCGGCGGCGATGGGCGTCGAGCAGCGCGTCCGCCGCGTCTACGGCGCCGCGCCGGTGCCGATGGACGCCCGCCTCGTCGCCCTCGCCGCGGAGGCCGCGGCCGACCTCGGCCACACGCCGGTCGTGCTGCCGTCCGGCGCAGGGCACGACGCCGCCGTGATGGGCGCGCGCGTGCCCGCCGGCCTCGTCTTCGTGCCGTCGATCGGCGGCCGCAGCCACTGCCCGGAGGAGGCGACGAACTGGCCCGACATCGAGGCCGGCGTCGCCGTCCTCGAGGCGATCGCCCGCCGCCTCGCCGCCGCCCCGCTCCCCCTCGACGCGCCGGCCTGACGCGGCGCCGTCACTGGACGATCGTCACCGCGTGCGCGGCGCGGGTGATGGCGGTGTAGAGCCACTCCCGACGGTTTTCCCGGAAGGCGGCGGATTCGTCGAAGACGACGACGCGGTTCCACTGGCTGCCCTGCGATTTGTGCACGGTGAGGGCGTAGCCGAAGGTCATCTCGGCGAGGCCGCGGCGTTCCTCCCACGGCACCTCGTTCTCCTGGCCCTCGAAGAAGGCGCGGTGGATGCTGACCTTCACCGGCTTGCGGGCGGGGCCGGAATCCTCCGACTGGATGCGCAGCGACACCGTCGCCGGCGTGCCGGCGAGCACCTCGACCACGGTCCAGATGCCGCCGTTGAGGAGGCCCTTCTCGCGCCGGTTACGCAGGCAGACGAGCCGTTCGCCGACGAGCGGCGTGACGCCCTCGTGGCCGAGCAGCTCGCGGATGCGGCGGTTGTAGAGGTGGCGGGTGACGTTGCGGCCGACCAGAACCTGGTCGGCGGCGGTCACCACCGTGGCGTCGATCTCGGAGCGGTGGACGACCTGGCTGTCGCCGTAGCGGCCGCGGGCGAGGGGGCGCCCCTCGCGCACGTCCATCGACATCCGGATGATCGGGTTGTCGGCCGCCTGGCGGTGCACCTCGGTCAGCATCACGTCCGGGGCGCGCGCGGTGAAGAAGCCCTCGCCCTTGACGGGGGGAAGCTGCGCCGGGTCGCCGATGACGAGGATCTTCACCCCGAACGACAGGAGGTCGCGGCCGATCTGCTCGTCGACCATCGACACCTCGTCGACGACGAGGAGGGCGGCGTCCTTCAAGGGCGCGTCGGGGTTCAGCACGAAGCGCGGCGAGCCGCGCGATTCGTCCTCGAGCCGGTAGATCATCGAGTGCAGCGTCGCCGCCCCGGCGCAGCCCTTGGTCTGCATCACGAGGGCGGCCTTGCCGGTGAAGGCGCCGTAGAGGACCTTGCCGCGGACGCCCTGGGCGAGCTCGCGGGCGATCGTCGACTTGCCGGTGCCGGCATAGCCGGCGAGGTAGAAGACCTGCGGGCCGGACAGAGTCTTCGTCCACGCCTGCACCGCGCGGATCGCCGCCTCCTGCTGCTCCGACCAGGCCATCACGCCTCTCCCGCCGCCCCGTCCGCCCGCCGGCGACCGGAAGCCCGAGGTTCGGCCACTAGCAGAAACCACCCCCGCCGCGCCACGATTCGTGCGGACGGCGCCTCGGAGCCCGGCCGCCGACGGTCATATCGCGCCCGTATGTGGGCCAGTCCGAGAAAGTATTTGGGGGCGCGGGCCGCGTTGGCCGATGCATGGCAGGAGCCGTGGTCGGCGGCGCCCCACCGCGAGGAAGTTCCCGATGATCGCACATCAGACGCTCGGCCGGCTCGTCGACCTCGCGGCGCTGCCCGCGGCGACGCTCTCCGCCGAGGCGCAGGCGATGGCCCGCTTCTCGCTCTTCGACTGGCTGGTGTGCGCCCGCGCCGGTGTCGGCGAGCCGGTCTCCGCCATCGTTCGCGGCCTCGTCGCCGAGGAGGGCGGCCGCCCGGTCGCCACCGTCGCCGGCAACCCGGCGAAGGCGCCGGCGCGCGCCGCCGCGCTCGCCAACGGCACCACCTCGCACGCGCTCGACTACGACGACACCCACTTCGCTCACATCGGCCACCTCTCGGTCGGCGTCCTGCCGGCGGCGCTGGCGGCGGGCGAGCAGGCCGGCGCCTCCGCCGCCGCCGTCGCCGAGGCGTTTCTCGTCGGTGCCGAGGCCGCCTGCCGCATCGGCATGGTGCTCGGGCGCGGCCACTACGAGCGCGGCTTCCACCAGACGGCGACCGCCGGCGCCTTCGGCGCCACCGTCGCCGCCGGCCGCCTGCTCGGCCTCGACCGGGCGGGGATGCGGATGGCGTTCAGCCTCGTCGCGACGCGCGCCTCCGGGCTCAAGTCGCAGTTCGGCACCATGGGCAAGCCGTTCAACGCCGGCATCGCCGCGGCGAACGGCGTCGAGGCGGCGCTCCTCGCCAAGGCCGGCTTCGTCTCGGCCGACGACGGCGTCGGCGGGCCGCAGGGCTTCGTCGACACCCACGCCGAAAGCGCCGACGAGGCGGCCGCCTGGGCCGGCCCGCCGCCCGGGCGGTTCCTCTTCGAGGACATCAAGTACAAGCTGCACGCCTGCTGCCACGGCACCCACGCGATGATCGAGGCGCTGCTCGCGGCGCGCCGCGCCGGCGACCTGCCGGCCGACGCCGTCGAGGCGGTGGCCCTCCGCACCAACCCGCGCTGGCTGCGCGTCTGCGACGTCAAGGCGCCGAAGACCGGCCTCGAGGCGAAGTTCAGCTACGCGCTCCTCGCCGCGATGGTGATGCACGGCGTCGACACAGCCGCCGACGGCACCTACACCGACGCGCTCACGAGCGACCCGGCCCTCGTCGCGCTCGCCGGCCGCGTCACCGTCGCGGGCGATCCCGCCGTCTCCGACACCGCCGCCGAGCTCGTCTTAACGCTTGCCGGCGGCCGCCGCGTCGCCCTCTCGCACGACCTCGCCGCGGCGGTTCCGCACGATGTGCTGGCGGCGGGCCTGCACGCCAAGGCCCGCGCCCTCCTCGGCGCGGCGGAGGCCGACCGCCTCTGGGCCGCGGTGGAAGATCTCGATCGGCTCCGGGCCGGCGATCTCGGCGCCCTCCTCGCCGGCTGAGGGCCGACGCGGGGGCGAGGGCCGGACGGCGCTCTACCGCCGCGTCGCGCGGTGCAGGAAGTCGAAGAAGCGCGGGTCGTCGGCGTGGCCGATGTTGACCCGGATGGCGCCCGGGCGGGTCTGCTTGTCGACCGAGAACACGCTGCCCGGTGCGATGAAGATGCCGATCTGCGCGGCCTCGCGGGCGAGCGCGATGTCCGACACGCCGTCCGGCAGCCGGAGGTAGAGGTAGTAGCCGCCGGTCGGGCCGGAGAACGGCTCGAGGCCGATCTCGGCGAGCCGCGCCAGCACGTCGTCGGTGGCATTGCGGATGCGCGCCGCGAGCCGCTTCAGGTGGCGCCGGTAGTGGCCCTCCTCGATCAGCCCGTGCACCAGCCGCTCGACGTGGCCGGAGCTGTTGACCGTCGTCAGCATCTTGAGCTCGGCCACCGAGGCGATGGTCTCCGGCCGGGCGGCGATGTAGCCGCACCGGAGGCTCGCCGACAGAGTCTTCGAGAAGGTGCCGACCGAGATCACGTTGCGCAGCTGGTCGAGCGCGGCGAGGCGCACCCCGGCCACCGTCGGCAGGTCCGAGAACGGGTCGTCGTCGACGATCGCGAAGCCCGCCCGCTCGGCGATCGTCAGCACGGCGTGGGCGACCGGCAGGCTGATCGAGCTGCCGGTCGGGTTGTGGGCGAGCGACTGGGTGAAGAACAGCTTCGGCCGCACCGCCTCGGCCTTGGCGGCGAGGTCGTCCGGGTCCGGCCCGTGCGGGGTGCGGGCGACGCCGACCATCGTCACCTGGGCGAGGGTGAGCTTGGCGAACAGCGGATAGTAGCCGGGGTCGTCGACGAGCACCGTGTCGCCCGGTAGCAGCAGGCGGCGGATCAGGAGATCGAGGGCGTGGTTGGCGCCGAAGGTCATCAGGATCTGCTCGGGCGAGGCGGCGATGTCGCGCTCGGCGAGGCCGCTCGCCAGCCGCTGGCGCAGCGGCAGGTGGCCGAGGGCCGAGCCGTAGCCGTCGCCGCGCCCGGAGCGCAGCCGCCCCTGCAGCCCGAGGTGGCGGCGCACCTCCGATTCCTCCATCCAAGAGGCCGGCGGGCGGCCGTCGCCGACGCGGATGGCGAAGCTCTCCTCGAGCTGGGCGCTGAGCAGCGAGGCGATGTCGACCGCCTCGGCGACGTGGCGCGGCCGGCTGCGTCCGCCCTCGGCCGGGCGGGCGCGCACGGCGAAGCCCGAGCCCGGCCGCGACACCACGAGCCCGGCGCTCACCAGCCGGTCGTAGGCGTCGACCACGGTGTTCTTCGAGACGCGGAACTGCTGCGCCGCCCGGCGGATCGAGGCGAGCCGCGCGCCCGGCTGCAGGGCGCCGGTCTCGATCAACCGGGCGATCTCCTCGGCGATCTGCGCCGTGCGCGTCGCCAACGGCCCCGACGCGCGCTTTCCGTCGACCATCCGTCCCCCTGGATAGACTGGTACAGTCTCCCACCGTTCCGCGAAACTGTACCTTGCCGTCATGGTATCAGTCGTCTGATATCTCCGGCAACAAGAGGCTGTTGATCCTAGGGAGTGGACAGTGCCCGGCATCGAGGGTGGAAGCGCGGCCGCGGCCGGGCGCAACTCGCGCATCGAGCGGTTTCGAGATCTCGCGCCGGCCGAGCGGCTGGCGCGCGTCGCCGAGGCGACGGCGCTCGCCGAGCCGGCGCGGCGTGCCCTCTCCGGCGCCGGGGCGCTGTCGGTCGAGCGCGCCAACGGCATGATCGAGAACGTCGTCGGCACCTTCGAGCTGCCGCTCGGCATCGCCACCAACTTCACCGTCAACGGGCGCGACTATCTGATCCCGATGGCCGTCGAGGAGCCCTCGGTGGTCGCCGCCGCCTCCTACATGGCGCGCATCGCCCGCGGCTGCGGCGGCTTCGAGACCTCGAGCAGCGCACCGATCATGCGCGCCCAGGTGCAGGTGCTCGGCCTCTCCGACCCGCACGGCGCCCGCGCCCGGCTGATGGCGGCGCGCGCCGAGCTCCTCGCCGCGGCGAACGCCAAGGACCACGTCCTCGTCGGCCTCGGCGGCGGCTGCCGCGACATCGAGGTGCACGTCTTCGACCAGACGCCGGTCGGGCCGATGATCGTCCTGCACCTCCTCGTCGACGTGCGCGACGCGATGGGCGCCAACACCGTCAACACGATGGCCGAGACCGTCGCGCCGATCGTCGAGCGCATCTCCGGCGGCGCGGTGCGCCTGCGCATCCTGTCGAACCTCGCCGACCTCCGCCTCGCCCGCGCCCGTGTCGCCCTCACCCCGGACGCGCTGACGACGGCCGACTATTCCGGCGCCCGCATCGCCTCGGGCATCGTCGAGGCGTGCGCCCTCGCCATCGTCGATCCCTACCGGGCGGCGACGCACAACAAGGGCATCATGAACGGCATCGACCCGGTCGTCGTCGCCACCGGCAACGACTGGCGGGCGATCGAGGCCGGCGCCCACGCCTGGGCGGCGCGCGGCGGCCGCTACACCTCGCTCAGCCGGTGGGAGATCGACGGCGCCGGCAACCTCGTCGGCACCCTCGAGCTGCCGATGGCGCTCGGCCTCGTCGGTGGCGCCACCAAGACCCATCCCGCCGCGCAGGCGGCGCTCGCGGTGCTGGGCGTCGGCTCCGCTCAGGAGCTCGCCGAGGTCACCGTGGCGGTCGGCCTCGCGCAGAACATGGCGGCGCTCCGGGCGCTCGCCACCGAGGGCATCCAGCGCGGCCACATGGCGCTGCACGCCCGCAACATCGCCATCACCGCCGGCGCCACCGGCGCCGAGATCGACAAGGTCGCCGCCCTGCTCGCCGGCGCGCACGACGTCCGCGTCGACCGGGCGCGCGCGCTCCTCGCCGAGCTGCGGACCGAAGGGGGGTGAGGGCATGGCCGCGCTTCCCGCCGCGTCCGGACGGCGGCCCCGCCCGCTGGCGAGGCTCGTGCGGAGCCAGGAAGGCATCGTCTTCCTGCTGGCGCTCGCCGCTTTCGTCGCCTTCTCGCTGGCGATGCCGGCGTTCCTGACGCCCGGCAACCTGCTGGCGCTCGTCCGCAGCGTCTCGATCCTCGGCATCCTGGCGCTCGCCATGGCGCTCGTCGTCATCGCCCGCGGCATCGACGTGTCGATGATCGCGGTGATGGTGGTCTCGGTCTCCTGGGCCTTCGTGCTGGCGCGTAGCGGCTACGACTTCGAGGTGGCGCTCCTCGTCGGCGCCGGCTTCGCGCTCGCCTGCGGCATCGCCATCGGCGCCCTCGTCGCCTTCGGCGACGTGCCGCCGATCTTCGCGACGCTCGCCGCCGGCTCGGTGATCTACGGGCTCGGCCGCACGGTGTTCTTCCAGCTCGAGATGCAGAACGTGCCGCCGGGGCAGGACTGGTTCCTGTTCCTCGGCCAGGGGCGGATCCTCGGGGTTCCGGTGACGATCGTCGCCTTCGGCGTGCTCTGCCTCGTCCTCCACGTCGTGCTGAGCCGCACCCGCTTCGGCTGGACGCTCTACGCCATGGGCAACAACCCCGGTGCCGCCAAGGTCACCGGCGCGCCGTTCCGCCCGATGGTCGTCGCGCAGTACGCGATCTCGAGCTCGGTCGCCTACGTCGCCGGGCTCATCCTCGCCTCGTCGGCCTCGGCCATCAACGCGCGCCTGTTCAACTCGACGATGATCTACGACATCCTGCTCGTCGTGGTGCTCGGCGGCATCGGCCTCAACGGCGGCCACGGCAGCGTCCGCAACGTCATCCTCGGCACCCTGTTCGTGGGAATATTGCTGAACGGGATGACCATCCTCAACATTCCCTTCACCGTCCAGAACCTGGTCAAAGGCCTGGTTCTGCTTGCGGCGATCGTCGCCGATTCGATCGTCAACCCGAGAGACGAGCAGACGGGCCAGCAGGGAGACCTGTGACGCCTGCCGAACAATCGAAACAAATCAGGGAGGAAACGAAGATGATGACGATCCGTACCCGCCTTCTCGCCGCGGCGCTCCTGTCGCTCGCGGCCGCCGCGCCGGCGCTGGCCCAGGACAAGGGCCTCGAGAACCCGCGCAGCACCGCGTTCCACCAGACCCTCGCGGGCAAGAAGGTGGTCTTCCTGCCGCTCTCGATGGGCTTCGACCTCACCGAGGGCTGGGCCGCCAAGATGCGCAAGCAGGCCGAGCGCCTCGACTACTCCTTCGAGATCCGCGACCCGGCCTGGAGCACCGACGCCGGCACCCGCGCGCTCTCCGCGCTCATCACCGAGAAGCCCGACCTCATCGTCGTGCACAACCCGGACATCCAGTCCTACGCCCGCCTCCTGAAGCAGGCGCAGGCGGCTGGCATCAAGATCGTCCAGATCAACCTCGAGTCCAACACCACCACCGATTCCTACGTCGGCGCCGACTGGACCGAGATCGGCGTCCAGGCGGCCGAGGCCGTCGTCGAGCGCTGCGGCGCCGGCAAGGGCGTCTCGACGAAGGTCGCCATCGACACCGGCGTGCCCACCGCCGCCTCCGACGTGTTCCAGCTCGACGGCATCTACCGCGTGCTCGACGCCCACCCGGAGATCGAGGTCGTGTCGCAGCAGGCGACCGAGTACAACCCCGAGAAGGCGCGCTCGATCATGGAGACGGTGCTGCAGCAGCACCCGGACCTCTGCGGCGCCATCGGCATCTGGGACAACCAGGACACCGGCACCGCCTCGGCCATCCAGCAGGCCGGCAAGGGCGGGCAGGTCTTCCTCGTCACCAGCGGCGGCGGCAACATGGTCGGCTGCGAGAACGTCGAGAAGGGCCTCTTCAACCTCTACATCAGCTACGACGTGCCGCTGCAGGGCGACATCCTCAACGCCGAGATCGCCCGCCTGTTGATGACCGAGAGCCCCGCCGGCGAGGTGAAGTCGCTTTACTTCAACCCGCTGACCCAGATCACCAAGGACAACGTCAACCAGCGCACCTGCTGGACCCTCGAAGACCTGAAGTGAGCGTGGGTTCCTGCAGGCCATGGCCATCGGCGAAGCCTTGACGCGCCTGCGCTACAAGCTGCTCTCCGACCGCGTGGTCGGGGAGCTCTTGTCGAAGAGCTGGGTCGACAACGCGGTACCGGCGATCGCGCTCGCGGTCGCCGCGATCGCCATCGGCGTCGCGGTGCCGGACACCTTCTCCACCGGCAACCTGTCCGATCTCTCGCGGCAGGTCTCGGAGTTCGGCCTCATCGCGCTCGCGATGACGATCGTCATCCTCTCCGGCGGCATCGACCTGTCGATCGGCTCGGTGTTCGCGCTCTGCGTGCTGGCGGCGCTCGTCTCGATGAACGTGCTCGGGCTGCCGATCGGCGTGGCGCTCGCCGCGACGCTCGCGACCGGGCTCGCCTGCGGCCTCGTCAACGGCGTCCTCGTCGGCTACCTGCGGCTCAGGGCCTTCATCACGACGCTCGTCACCCTCGTCATCTACCGGGCGATCTACGACATCGTGTTCCCGCGGCTCGCGAGCGCCATCGTCGGCAACTCGCCGGACTCGCCCACCTGGGACGCCATCGGCTTCGGCACGGCGTTCGGCCTGCCGATCTCGTTCCTCGTCTTCCTCGTCATCGCCGCGGCGCTGCACGTCCTGCTGTCGAGGCTGCGGCCCGGCTGGCGCCTGCGCGCCGTCGGCGGCGCCCGCCGCTCGGCGCACAACGCCGGCATCGACGTCAAGCTGACGGTGTGCTCGGCCTACGTCGCCTCCGGCGTGCTCACCGCCGTCGCCGCCTTCCTGTTCTCGGCCCGCCTCGGCAGCACCGGCGCCGACACCGGCATCGGGCTCGAGATCACCGTGCTCACCGCGGTCGTCCTCGGCGGCGTGTCGCTCGGCGGCGGCCGCGGCTCGGTCGGCAACGCGGTGATCGGCGCGGTGCTCGTCCTCATCCTCACCAACAGCCTGATCCGGCTGGCGATCCCCGGATCGGTCAACCAGCTCCTGATCGGCGCGGTGCTGATCCTCGCGGTGCTGTTCGACGCCAAGTGGGTGAAGAACCGCGGCAAGCTCCTGAGCAAGGTCTACGTCTCGCCGACCTACCTCGCGCTGCCGCCGCTCGCCCCGCCCTCCGGCCGCGACCCGTTCGCCCTCAACGATCGCCTCGGGGCGGCGACGCCGATCGGCCTCGGCGCGGTCGAGGGGCCGGAGGACGTGGTCCTCGACCGCGACGGCAACCTCTACACCGGCACCCGGCACGGCACGATCGTCCGCTTCTTCGGCCCGGACTTCACGCGGAGCGAGATCTTCGCGCGCATCGGCGGCCATCCGCTCGGCCTCGCCTTCGACCGGGAGGGCGACCTCCTCACCTGCGTCGGCGGCATGGGCGTCTACCGCGTCTCGCCGGATGGCCGCATCGCCAAGGTGACCGACGAGACCAACCGCAGCCTCTTCTCGATCATCGACGATTCCCGCCTCCGCCTGCCGGACGACCTCGACGTCGCCCCCGACGGGCGCATCTTCTTCACCGAGGCGACGATCCGCTACGAGATGGCGGAGTGGGCGACCGACGCCCTGGAGGGCCGCGCGAACGGCCGCCTCCTCTGCCACGACCCGCGCACCGGCACGACGCGCACCGTGCTGCGCGGCCTCACCTTCCCGAACGGCGTCGCGATGTTCGGCGACGGGTGCTCGCTGCTCTTCGCCGAGACCTGGACCTGCCGGATCATGCGCTACTGGTTCGGCGGCCCGCAGGCCGGCCGCTGCGTGGTGTTCCTCGACGGGCTGCCCGGCTATCCCGACAACATCAACCGCGGCTCGAACGGCACCTTCTGGATCGCCCTTCTCGGCATGCGCACCCGCACCTTCGACCTCGCCATGCGGCGGCCCGGCTTCCGCCGCACGATGGCGCGCCGCCTGGCCGCCGACGAGTGGCTGTTCCCGAACATCAACCGCGGCTGCGTCGTCCGCATCTCCGAGACGGGCGCGATCCTCGACGTGTTCTGGGACGAGGCGGGCGACAAGCACCCCTCGGTCACCTCGACCTGCGAGTTCCGCGGCCACCTCTATCTCGGCGGCGTCTCCAACAACCGCGTCGGCCGCATCCGCCTCGACGACGCCGATCCCGACTGGACGCCGTTCGACGCGCAGCGGGAGGCTGCCCGATGAGCGGCCTCGCGCGGCTGTGGCGGCGGTTCGCCGACCGCGGCGCCGGCATCTCGGTGCCGCCGATGGACGGTGTCTTCAAGCCGAACGGCCGCCTCGAGGAGGCCGAGCGGATCGCCGTCCTGTCGGACGTCGACAATGCCGTCTCGACGGCGACGGGCCTCCTCGTCGGCGGCGGCCGCCGGCTCTACCGCCTCGCGTCGCCCGGCGACGGCACTGTGCCCGAGCCGGTCGCCGAGTTCGGCGGACCGGTCACCTTCCTCGCTGCGGCGGCCGACGGCCGGCTCGCCGTCGGCGTCGAAGGGGAGGGGGTCCGTCTCGGCTCGCTCGACGGCGGCTGGACGGCGGCGGCGACGCCCGAAGGCGCCCGCGACTGCGCCGTCTCCGGCGCCTTCGCGCCGGACGGCACCCTCTACCTCTGCGTCGGCTCGACGACCCTGCCCGCCTCCGCGTGGAAGCGCGACCTCCTGAGCCGCGGCGCGAGCGGCGCCGTCCACGCGCTCGCCCCCGATGGCACGACCCGACGGGTCGCCGGCGATCTCGCCTTCCCCTACGGCGTCGTCGTGCGGCCGGACGGCACGCTCCACGTCGCCGAGAGCTGGCGGCACCGCGTCGTCGCCGTCGATCCCGGCGGCGCCGCGTCGCCGCGGCCGGTGGTCGCCGACCTACCGGCCTACCCCGCCCGCCTCTCGGCGGCGGCCGGCGGCGGCACGTGGCTCGCCCTCTTCGCGCCGCGCCGCCAGCTCGTCGAGCTCGTGCTGCGCGAGGACGGCTACCGCGCGGAGATGATGGCGACGATCCCGCCCGGCGAGTGGATCGGCCCGGAGCTTTCCACCGACACGAGCCCGAGCCAGCCGCTCCAGGCGGGCTCGGTCCGCCAGATGGGGATCGTCAAGCCGTGGGCGCCCTCGCGCTCCTACGGGCTCGTCGCCCGCTGCGACGCCGCTGGGGCGCCGCGCGAGACCTGGCACAGTCGCGCCGACGGCACGATGCACGGCGTCACCTCGGTCGTCGAGCACGGCGGCGCCGTCTACGCCACGGCGCGCGGGGCGGCGACGCTGCTCCGCCTGCCGCCCGCCCGCGCGCGGAGGACCGCATGACCGACGCCGCGGAGTTCCGCAACGCCACCAAGGAGTTCCGGGGCAACCCGGCGATCGTCGGGGTCGACTTCACGCTGCGGCGCGGCGAGGTGCACGCCCTCCTCGGCGAGAACGGCGCCGGCAAGTCGACCCTCGCCAAGGTGCTCGCCGGGCTCTACCCGCTCACCGCCGGCGAGATGCTGCTCGCCGGCCGGCCGGTCACGCTGTCCTCGCCGGCCGACGCGCTGGCGCACGGCATCGCCATGGTGTTCCAGGAGACAAACCTCGTCCCCTCGATGACGGTGGCGCAGAACATCTTCCTCGGCGACGAAGGCTTCTTCAACCGGCTGCGCGGCATCAACATCAAGGCGCAGCAGCACCTGCAGCGGCTCGGCTTCCACATTGAGCCGACGGCGCTCGTCTCCTCGCTCGGCGCCGCCCGCAAGCAGATGGTCGAGATCGCCCGCGCCGTGCACCACCGGGCGACCGTGTTCATCTTCGACGAGCCGACCGCCACCCTGACGCCGGAGGAGAAGCAGCACTTCTTCGCCCTCGTCGAGCGGCTGAAGGGGGAGGGCGCGTCGATCATCTTCATCTCGCACGCCCTCGAGGAGGCGCTCGCCGTCGCCGACCGCATCAGCGTGCTGCGCGACGGCCGGCTGATCGTCACCGACGCGGCGTCGGCGTTCACCCGCGAGCGCATCGTCCAGGCGATGGTCGGCCGCCAGCTCACCGACGAGCTCTATGGCGGCGGCGCCCGCCGCCGCGAGGCGCGCGAGCCGGGCGAGCGCGTGCTCGCGCTCGACAACGTGTCGATGGGCAAGGCGGTGCGCAGCGCCTCGCTTTCGGTGTTCGCCGGCCAGGTCACAGGCCTCTTCGGCCTCGTCGGCGCCGGCCGCACCGAGATGATGAAGATCGCCGCCGGCGTCCTGAAGCGCGACCTCTTCCACGGCGGCCGCATCCGCCTCGACGGCCGGCCGGTGCGCTTCCGCGTGCCGCGCCAGGCGGTCGAGCGCGGCATCGCCTACATCACCGAAGACCGCAAGCTCGACGGGCTGTTCGACACGATGTCGATCGCCCAGAACATCTTCCTCGGCCGGCTGCTGAAGGGGGCGAACCCGGTCGCGCCGGTCAGCATGCGCGAGGCGCGCGCCAAGGCGGCCGAGTGGATCGCGGCGCTCCACATCCGCTCGATCTCCGACGAGGCGCGCGTCGTCGAGCTCTCCGGCGGCAACCAGCAGAAGGTCGTCATCGCCAAGTCGCTGATCCAGGCGCCGCGGCTCATCATCTTCGACGAGCCGACGCGCGGGGTCGACGTCGGCGCCATCGCCGAGATCCACCAGACCATCGAGGCGCTCGCCGACGCCGGCGCGGCGGTGGTGGTGATCTCGTCCTACCTGCCGGAGATCATGAACCTCTCCGACCGCATCCTGGTCGCCCGCCAGGGCCGCATCGTCGAGGAGATGACGATCGACGAGGCCTCGGAGGAGGCGATCATGTACGCCGCGGTGCACTGAGGCGGCGCGCGCGGCCCGCCCTCAGCGGGCGGCCTCCAGGGCCGCCACCACGGCGTTGGTGGTGTGCTGGACGTGCGAGCGGATGACCTCGACCGCCCGGTCGACGTCGCGCTCCAGCGCCGAATCGAGCAGCGCCCGGTGCTCCAGGTGGATGTCGCGCGTCAGCACGGTCTTCACCCGCGAGAGCCGCCGGTAGCGCTCGTGGTGCTTGAACATCATGTCGCGCATCCGGAGGTGCCAGACCGACCGGCAGGCCGAGACCAGCGCCTCGTGGAAGGCCTGGTTGAGGCTCTCCCACTCGGCCAGGTGGTCGACGCCCTGGTTGGCGCTGAGCTCCAGCCGCTCCAGCCGGTGGTAGGTGGTGATCACCCGCTCCTCCCAGGCGCGGTCGCCGGCCGGGATCGACTGCGACAGCGCCTCGGCCTCGAGCAGCTTGCGCAGGCCGCCGATCTCGCGCGCGTCCTCGACCGACATCGCCGCGACGACGAAACCGCGCTGGCCGAGCAGCGTCACCAAATGGTCGCCGGAGAGCCGCGCCAGCGCCTCGCGCAGCGGCCCGGCGCCGATGCCGTAGCGGTCGCGCAGCATCTCGATCTTGAGCTTCATCCCCGGCGGCAGGGCGCCCGAGACGACGTCCTCGCGCAGGAGCCGGTAGGCCCGCTCGGCGTGGGTCTTCTCGACGATGTCGGCCGGGGCGGGCGTCGCGATGTTCATCGGGTCCTCGTGCCGGAGAGCGGCGCTTCCGATGGCCGCAGGATAGCCGACGCCGCAGAAATATCAATTTTCGATTTGACACGACAAAAATATCGAGATTTTCTCCGGCGCGGGAGGACACGATGGAAAAGCGACCCGAACACCGGGCAGAGGCGTTGCCGATGTTCGTTCTGGCCGAAGGCGAGCCCGACGAGGTGCCGCCGGCCAGGGCGCCGTGGCTCGTGCGGCTGAGCGCCGGCGTCGCCCGTGTCGAGGCGTGGGCGGCGGGGCTCGCTGTGCTCGGGATCTTCGTGCTCCTGCTCGTCAACGTCGCCTCGCGAACGCTCGGCCGTCCGCTGATCTGGACCGACGAGCTCGCCGTCAACCTGATGGCCTGGGCCGCCTTCATCGGCGCCTCGCTCGGCCTCGCCCATCACCAGCACATCGCGGTCACGCTCGTGCCGGACATGCTCCCCGCCCGCGCGCGCCGCCTCGTCGCGCTCGTCGTCGACGGCGTGCTGATGGCCTTCCTGGTCGTCCTCGCGGTCCTCCTGTGGCGTTGGCTCGATCCCGTCGGCCTCCTCATGGCGGGCTCCGCCGACGCCTTCAGCGCCACGACGTTCAACTTCGTCTACCAGGAGCCGACCGTGACGCTCGGCGTCCGCAAGATCTGGTTCTGGCTCATCCTGCCGGTCTTCTGCGTGACCGGCGCCGTGCACGTCGCCGCCGCGGCGGCAGGTCGCCTCGCCACCTTGAAGGAGGACCGGCCGTGATCGTCGGCGCGTCGTTCATCGGGCTCATCGCCGTCGGCGTGCCGATCTCGTTCGCGCTCGCCGCGCTGGCGCTGATCTACATCTTCGCCTCGGGCAACACGATCCTGCTGCAGTCCTTCGCGCAGCAGCTCTACGGCGGGCTCGAGAACTACGGCCTGCTGGCGCTGCCGCTGTTCATCCTGCTCGGCGAGTTCATGAACGCCGGCGGCATCGGCCGGCGGCTGATGGCGCTCGCGCTCGCCTTCCTCGGCTCGTTCAAGGGCGGCCTCGCCTACGTCAACCTGATGGCCAACATGATGATGGCCTCGATCCTCGGCTCGACGGTGGCGCAGATCACCATCATGTCGCGCCTCGCCGTGCCCGAGATGGTGAAGGCCGGCTACCCGCGTGACGTTTCGGTGGCGATCACCGCCGCCGGCGGCCTGCTCGCGCCGATCATCCCGCCGTCGATGCTGTTCATCATCTTCGGCGTCATCGCCCAGATCCCGATCGGCGACCTGTTCATCGCCGGCATCGTGCCGGGATTCCTGATTTTCTTCGCCTTCGTCGCGGTGATCGCCTGGCTCGGCCGCCGTCACGGCTTCCCGGCCAATGAGCGGATGACGCCGCGGCAGCGCGTGCGCGCCGTGGTCGATGCGCTGCCGGCGGCGCTGATCCCGCTGATCATCATCGGCTCGATCCTCGGCGGCATCGCCACACCGACGGAATCGGCCGCCGTCGCGAGCCTCGCCGCCATCCTCATCGGCCTCTTCGTCTATCGCGAGATGAAGGTCTCCGACCTCTGGCCGGCGTTCGCCAGCGCCGCCCGCAGCTCCGCCGTGGTGCTCTTCCTCATCGCGGCCGCGCAGGTCTTCTCCTGGGTCATCACCTTCGAGAACCTGCCGGCGCTCGTCGCCGCGACGATGCAGCAGATGACGACCTCGCCGATCGTCTTCCTGCTGCTGCTCAACGTGCTCCTGCTCTTCCTCGGCATGATCACCGACCCGATCCCGGCGATCATCCTGATCGTGCCGGTGTTCCTGCCGGTGGCGACCGGGGTCTACGGCATCGATCCGTTCCACTTTGGCGTCGTCGTCTGCCTCAACCTGACCCTCGGCCTCCTGACGCCGCCGGTCGGCACCGGCCTCTTCACCGCTGCGCTGATGGGCAACGTCCGCGCGGAGCGGCTGTCGGTGCTGCTCGTGCCGTTCTTCCTCGCCGTCCTCGTGGTGCTGCTGCTGCTCGTCGTCTTCCCGATGCTGTCGCTCGGCCTCATCGAGGTGTTCTGATGGCGCGGGTGTGGGTCCTCGGCGGCGGACTGATCGGCTGCGGCTGGGCGGCGGCCTTCGCCGGCGCCGGCCATGACGTCGCGGTCGTCGATCCGGACGCGACCGTCGTCGCCCCCCGCCTCGCGGCGACGTGGGAGGCAGCCCGCCCGGCGCTCGCCCGCCTCGGCCTTCTGGCCGAGGATGCGCGTGCCCCGGAAGCGTTCGCCCGCGCCGAGGACTGCGGCGCGGCACCCGATCTCGTGCAGGAATCGCTTCCCGAGCGGCTCGATCTGAAGCTGGCGGCGCTCGCCGCCCTCGAGCCCTTGCTCGGGCCGGACACCATCGTCGCATCGAGCTCGTCGGGGCTCTCGCCGGACGCGCTGCAGGCGGCGCTCGCCCGTCCCGAGCGGCTCGTCATCGCCCACCCGTGCAACCCGCCCTACCTGATGCCGGTCGTCGAGCTCTGCGGCGGCGCGGCGACGGCGCCAGCGGTGCTGGCGCGCGCGGAAGCCTTCTACGCCGCGATGGGCAAGACCGTGCTCGTGATGGCCAAGCCGATGCCCGGACACCTCGTCAACCGGCTGCAGGCGGCGCTCTGGCGCGAGGCGGTGCATCTCGCCCGCGAGGGCGTCGCGAGCCTTGCCGACATCGAGCGGGCGGTGACGCTCGGCCTCGCGCCGCGCTGGTGCCTCGTCGGGCCGTCGACGGTGTTCCACCTTTCCGGCGCCGAGGGCGGCATGGGCCGCTTCATCGAGGCGCTCGGCCCGGAGGTCGAGCGCTGGTGGGCGAGCCTCGGCACCCCGGCGCTCGACGAGGAGACCCGCGCCGCGCTCGTCGCCGGCATGGCGGCGGCCGACCCGCGCCCGGTCGCCGAGATCGCCGCGGCGCGCGACGCGCTGATGCCCGAGATCCTGGCGTTCCTGGACACTCGGGTGCGCCACCCGTCGACCGATCAAGCACAACCGGGAGGAAAGAACACATGACCCGACTGAAGACCCTTTTGGCCGCCGCGGCGCTCGCGGGCGGCCTGACGGCCGCCCCGGCGATGGCCGAGGACCTGCGCATCGGCCTGATCACCCCGCCGCCGCACCAGTGGAGCAAGTCGGCCGAGGTGATCGCCAAGCGCATCGACGAGGAATCGAAGGGCCGCATCAAGCTCCTCGTCTTCCCGTCGGGCCAGCTCGGCAACGAGGCGCAGATGCTGCAGCAGCTGCAGACCGGCGCGCTCGACTTCGCCTTCATGACGCTCGGCGAGTTCGCCAACCGCGACCCGAGCTACGGCATCTTCCTCGCGCCCTACCTCGTCGACGACGCCGCCGGCGCGCAGAAGCTCTTGAAGGGCGAGGTCGCCCACAAGCTGACCGACGACGTCAAGAAGTTCGGCCTCAAGGGCCTCGGCTGGGGCATGGCCGGCATGCGCCAGATCGTCATGGCGGGCGACGTGACGGACGTCGGCGGCCTCAAGGGCAAGAAGATTCGCACCATTCCCTTCGCCCAGGAGCTCGACTTCTGGACCAAGCTCGGCGCCGCGCCGACCCCGATGCCGCTGCCGGCGCTCTACGACGCCTTCGCCAACGGCCAGGTCGACGGCATGCAGATCGACTTCGAGGGCACCTGGAACTCCAAGTACTACGATCACGCCGGCACGATCATCCACTCCAACCACATGATGTTCCCGATGCTCGCCGTCGCCTCGGGCCGCAAGTGGCAGGCGATGGCGCCGGAGGACCAGGCGATGGTCGAAAAGATCATGACCGAGGAGATCAACAACATCGTCTCCGCCTACGGCCGGATCGACCAGGAGTACCTCGACAAGCTGAAGGGCACCGACGTGCCGATCCGCGACGCCGACCGCGCCTATTTCGGCCCGGCGATCGACGCCTGGTACGAGGAGTGGCGGTCGAAGACCCCGCTGCTCGTCGAGCTCGAGGCGGAAGCCGCCAAGGACTGAAGCCCGCCGACGCATCACCACCGGTGACGGCCCCAGGGCCGTCACCGGAAGGGAGAGACCGATGTCCGTGACCTATCGTGACCTGCGCTATGTCCGCGTCGCCGTCGACGACCTCGACGCCGCGTCGCGCTTCGCGACCGAGGTGTTCGGCCTGGAGGCCGGCGCCCGCGACGAGGCCCACGCCCGCTTCCGCTCGGATGCCCGCGCCTACGCGCTCTGCTACACCACCGCCGGCGACGGCGGCGCCGTCGCCCTCACCGTCGCCGAGGCGAAGGATCTCGACGTCGTCGAGGCGCGCCTCGCCGCCTATGCCCCGCGCCGCCTGACGGCCGAGGAGGCCGCCCACCGCCTCGTCAAGGCCGGCCTCGCGGTCGTCGCGCCGAACGGCGTCACCGTCGAGATCGTCTGGCGGCCGCTCGCCTCGGGCTGGCGCTACCACGGGCCGCGCGACGCCGGCATCACCGGCTTCCAGGCGGTGCAGCTCGCCTGCACGGACGTCGCCGCGAACGAGGCCTTCTGGGTCGAGGGCATCGGCGCCACCGTCTCCGACTGGGCCGGCGAGGCGGCATTCCTGCGCTTCGACGAGGCGCACCACCGCATCGCGCTCTACCCGTCGGCCCGCGACGGCCTGCTCGGCGCGACCTGGGCGGTCGAAGGCATCAACAATGTGATGCAGGGCTGGTACTTCCTGCAGGGCCGGCAGCTGCCGATCGCCCACGGTCCCGGCCGCCAGCCGACCTCCGGCGCGATGTTCGTGACGACGCGCGGACCGGGCGACCTTCTCTATTCCTACGCGGCCGACACGGCGAGCGGGCCCGAGATCGCCCAGCGTGGCCCCCGGCAGTTCGCCGACACCGCGCTCTCGCACTGCGCCTGGGGCTCGCCCTGCACGGTCCGCGAATTTTTGGGAGGAGACGCGACATGATCGAGCTGAAGGACGTCGTCTACTGCCGGCTCGGCACGAGCGACCTCGCCGGCGCCGAGTGGTTCGCCGTCAACATCCTCGGCCTCGAGGTGTCGGAGCGTCGCCGCGGCGCCACCTACTTCAAGTCCGACGCCCGCGAGCACACCCTCTGCTACGTCGAGGGGAACCCGGACGAGCAGGTGACCGGCTTCGAGATCGGCTCCTCGGCCGACCTCCAGCGCGCCGCCGCCACGCTCGAGAGCCTCGGCCACCGGGTGCATTCCGGCACCGCCGAGGAGTGCGACGCGCGCCACGTGCGCGAGTTCATCCGCTTCTCCGACCCGACCGGCAACGGCATCGAGTTCGTCGTCCGGCCGACGGTGTCCGGGCGGCGCTACCACGGCACGCGCGACGCCGGCATCACCGGCTTCTCGCACGTCGGCCTCTACACCACCGACCCGGCGCGCGACGAGGCGTTCTGGACGGAGGTTTGCAACGCCCGCGTCTCCGACCGCATCGGCGACGCGCCGCTGATGCGCCTCGGCACCATCCACCACTCGATCGCGCTGTTCCCGTTCACCAGGCCGGGCATCCAGCACATCAACCACCAGGTCGGCGGCACCGACGACATCCAGCGCTCGTTCACCCACGTGCGCGACAACCAGGTGACCGTCACCTTCGGCCCCGGCCGTCACCCGACCTCGTCGGCGCAGTTCCTCTACTTCACCGGCCCGGAGGGGATGACCTTCGAATACTCGACCGGGGTGTGCGAGATCCACGACGAGCCGTTGTGGCGCGACCGCCAGTTCCCGTTCGAGCCGAAGGGCTTCTGCCAGTGGGGCGCCAAGCCGAACATCGCGGCGTTCAAGGACTGATGCCCGACATGCTCGCCAGAACCGTCCGCATCGCCGCCCGCGCCCTGGGGCGCGCCGGCCTCGTGCACGCCTACGGGCACTGCTCGGCGCGCGTCGACGCCGGCACCTTCCTCGTCTGCCCGGCGCGGCCGATGGCGCACGTCCGGCCGGGCGAGGCGTGCACCCCGGTGCCGGTCGATGGGCCGCTGCCGGACGGCGTCCTCGGCGAGGTCCGGCTGCACCAGCGCCTCTACCAGGCGCGGCCGGCGGCCGGCGGCGTCGTGCGCTTCATGTCGCCGTCGATGATGGCGCTCGCCGCCATCGGCCGGGCGCCGGCGATGCGGCACGGCTTCGGTACCTATTTCGCCCCGGCGGTCGGGCTCTGGGACGACGTGCAGCTCGTCCGCGACGACGACAAGGCGGCGGGCGTCATCGCCGCGATGGGCGAGAGCGCCGGCGTCCTGATGCGCGGCAACGGCGCGGTGGTCGCCGGCGCCAGCCTCGAGGAGGCGGTCGTGCTCGCCTGGTACCTCGAGGACATGTGCCGGGTCGAGCTCGCGGCGCTCGCCGCCGGCCTCGCCGGGGCGGCGCCGGTGATCGGCCCGGACGCGGCCGCGGCGCGCGCCACCAAGGCCGGGCGGATCTTCGAACGGATGTGGGATTTCCTGACGGACGGCGACCCCGAGCTGCCGACCGCCGCGTGAAAGGACGAGACGTGACGCGCTTCCTCAACTTCATCGACGGTGAGTTCGTCGCCGGCAGCGGCGAGGGCTTCGAGAACCGGTTCCCGACCACCGGCGAGGTGGTCGGCGAGGTGTCGGCGGCCGGCCGCGCCGAGGTCGACGCGGCCGTCGGGGCGGCGCGCGCGGCGCTCAAGGGCCCGTGGGGCCGCATGTCGGTTCCCGAGCGGGTGGCCCTGCTGCGCAAGGTCGCCGACGGCATCAACGCGCGCTTCGAGGAGTTCCTCGCCGCCGAGATCCGCGACACCGGCAAGCCGCGCTCGATCGCCAGCCACATCGACATCCCGCGCGGCGCCGCGAACTTCAACGTCTTCGCCGACCAGATCCTGACCGCCGCGACCGAGACCTTCGAGATGGCGACGCCGGACGGGGCCGGCGCGCTCAACTACGCGCTCAGGGTGCCGCGCGGCGTCATCGCCGTCGTCTGCCCGTGGAACCTGCCGCTCCTGCTGATGACCTGGAAGGTCGCCCCGGCGCTCGCCTGCGGCAACACCGTGGTGGTGAAGCCTTCCGAGGAGACGCCGGCGACCGCCACCCTCCTCGGCGAGGTGATGAACGCCATCGGAATCCCGCGCGGCGTCTACAACGTCGTGCACGGCACCGGGCCGGGCGCGGCGGGCGAGTTCCTGACCAGTCATCCGGGCGTCGACGGCATCACCTTCACCGGCGAGACGCGCACCGGCGAGGCGATCATGCGCGCCGCTGCCTCCGGCGTCCGCCCGGTCTCGCTCGAGCTCGGCGGCAAGAACGCCGGCATCGTCTTCGACGACGCCGACCTCGACGCCACCCTCGAGGGCATCGGCCGGGCCTGCTTCGCCAACACCGGGCAGGTCTGCCTCGGCACCGAGCGGCTCTACGTGCAGCGCGGCATCTTCGACCGGCTGACCCAGGGACTCGCCCAGAAGGCGCGCGGCTACCGCTTCGGCGATCCGTTCGACCCGGCCACCACCATGGGCCCGCTGATCAGCGCCGAGCACCGCGACAAGGTGCTCTCCTACTACGGCAAGGCGCGCGCCGAGGGCGCGACGCTGCTGGCCGGCGGCGGCGTGCCGGACCTGCAGGGTTACGCGGGCGGCTACTGGGTCGAGCCGACGATCTGGACCGGCCTGCCCGAGACCTCGCCGGTGATCACCCAGGAGATCTTCGGCCCCTGCACCCACGTCACTCCGTTCGACACCGAGGAGGAGGCGCTGGCGCTCGCCAACGACAGCCCCTACGGCCTCGCCACCTCGATCTGGACCACCAACCTGTCGCGCGCCCACCGCGTCGCCAAGGGCATCGAGGTCGGCATCGCCTGGGTCAACTGCTGGTTCCTGCGCGACCTGCGCACGCCGTTCGGCGGGTCGAAGGCCTCCGGCATCGGCCGCGAGGGCGGCATCCACTCGCTCGAGTTCTACACCGAGCTGCGCAACGTCTGCGTCAAGCTCTGAAGGGATCGTCCATGCTGTCCGAAGACGAGATCGCCCGCGCGGTCGAGGGCCTGCTCGAGAGCCATCGCACCAAGAAGCAGGGCAAGCGGCCGTCCGAGCTGTTCCCGAACATCGAGATCGCCGACAGCTACCGGATCTCATCGGCCGTCGCCGACGCCAAGATCAAGGCCGGGGCGAAGATCATCGGCCACAAGATCGGCCTGACCTCGAAGGCGATGCAGGCGGCCTCGAAGATCGACGAGCCGGACTACGGCTACATGTTCGACGACCTGGTGCTCGCCGACGGCGCCAAGGTGCGCTTCGAGGACTTCTGCGTGCCGCGCGTCGAGCCCGAGCTCACCTTCGTCCTCAAGGAGCCGCTGAAGGGCCCGGGCGTCGGCCTCGTCGACGTGCTGCGCGCCACCGAGTGGGTGGTGCCGTCGATCGAGATCATCGACGCGCGCGTCGAGGAGCCGCGCAAGATCTTCGACACCGTCGCCGACAACGGCGCGGCGGCCGGGCTCGTCCTCGGCGGCCGCCCGGTCCGGCCGACCGATGTCGACCTGCGCTGGGTCGGCGCCGTCTTCTACCGCAACGCCGAGATCGAGGAGACCGGCCTCGCCGCCGGCGTCCTCGGCCACCCGGCGATGGCGGTCGCCTGGCTCGCCAACAAGCTCGCCCCGTTCGACGTGACGCTGGAGCCCGGCCACATGCTGCTCTCCGGCAGCTTCACCCGCCCGGTGTGGGCGAAGAAGGGCGACACGCTGCACGCCGACTTCGGCCCGCTCGGTGCCGTCGCCGTGCAGTTCGTCTGAGGGACGCGTGATGCAGGCCCCGATCAACCATTTCAAGCGCCGCCTCGCCGCCGGCGAGACGCTGCACGGGCTGTGGATGTCGCTCGCGAGCCCCGTCGCCGCCGAGGCGCTGGCGCTCACGGGCTTCGACTGGCTTCTGTTCGACACCGAGCATTCGCCGGTCGACGTCGCCGGCGTGCAGCCGCTCCTCCAGGCGGCGGCGGTCGGCACGGCCTCGCTCGTCGCCCGCCCGGCCTGGAACGACAAGGTGCTGGTGAAGCGCCTGCTCGACATCGGCGCGCAGACGCTGCTCGTGCCGTTCGTCGAGACGGCGGACGAGGCGCGGGCAGCGGTGGCCGCCACGCGCTACCCGCCGGCCGGCGTCCGCGGCGTCGCCGGCGCCACCCGGGCGAGCCGCTACGGGATGACCAGCGACTACTTCGAGGTCGCCGACCGCGAGATCTGCGTCCTCGTCCAGATCGAGACCGGCGCGGCGCTCGGCCGCCTCGAGGAGATCGCCGCCGTCGAGGGCGTCGACGGCGTCTTCATCGGCCCGTCCGACCTCGCCGCCTCGCTCGGCCACCTCGGCAACCCGGGCCATGCCGACGTCCAGGCCGCCCTGCACGACGCCGCCTCGCGCCTCGCGGCGATCGGCGTGCCGGCCGGCATCCTGGCGACGCGCGTCGAGGACGCCCGCCGCTATGTCGAGTGGGGATATCGCTTCGTCGCGAGCGGCACCGACCTCGGCCTCCTCGTCGCCGGTGCCAAAGGCCTCCGCCAGGCGATGGCCGCGCAGAAGCCGGCCTGACCAGCGGCGCCCCTGCTTCTCGACGGGCCGGGGACCCGCGTCCCGGCGCTTTCGCAATCGCACGGCCGATCGGTCCTGGTGAGACGATCAGGCATGAATTCGAGAGGATCGGAACTTCGGTCCGATCCGGAACGCCTCTAACCTGCACCGACCCGCACCCTTCGGCCGACCTCCATCCGGCCTCGCGGGACGCGGTTGAACGTCCGCAGCCGGACGTGCCCGTGCGGCGCGTCGCGCGGGCGCCGTGGGAAAGAGGAACAGGTACATGCCGACTCTCACCATCAACGGCGTCGACCATACGGTCGACGCGGACGCGGACATGCCTCTGCTGTGGGCGATCCGGGATATCGTCGGGTTGACCGGAACCAAGTTCGGCTGCGGCCTCGCCCAGTGCGGCGCCTGCACCGTCCACGTCGACGGGGCTCCGGTGCGCTCCTGCCAGACCGCCATCGGCGACGTGGTCGGCGTTCAGATCACCACCATCGAGGGGCTGAAGGGCGATGTCGCCGAGACCGTCCAGGCGGTCTGGGCCGACCTCGACGTGCCGCAGTGCGGCTACTGCCAGTCGGGCCAGATCATGGCCGCGACGGAACTCCTGACCCAGAACCGGACGCCGACCGACGCGGACATCGACGCCTCGATGTCCGGCAACCTCTGTCGTTGCGCCACCTACCAGCGCATCCGCGCCGGCATCCACGAAGCCGCCAAGCGTCTGGAGGCCTGATCATGCTCCCGCAGTACATGCACGCCCTCGCCGAGCCGCTCGCCAAGGTCGAGACCTCGCGCCGCCGCTTCCTGCTCGGCGCCGTCGCGGCCGGGGCCGGGCTCGCCGTCGGCTACCGCCTGATCGGCGCGACGGCCGCCGCCGCCGAGGAGGCCGCCGCCGGCCCGTCGCCGTTCGCCGCCTACCTCACCATCGACGAGACCGGCAAGGTGACGGTGCTCTCCTCGCAGTTCGAGATGGGGCAGGGCTCCTACAACGGGATCGCCACGCTCGTCGCCGAGGAGCTCGGCGCCGACTGGTCGACGATCGAGGTGCTCGGCGCCTCCGGCGACGTCAAGCTCTACGGCAACATCGCCTTCGGCGGCGCCTTCCAGGGCACCGGCGGGTCGACGTCGATGGTCTCGTCGTGGGAGCGCTACCGCACCGCCGGCGCGGCGGCGCGGACGATGCTCGTCGCCGCCGCCGCCGCCGAGTGGGGCGTTCCGCCGGCGGAGATCGCGGTCGCGAACGGCGTGCTCTCGCACCCCTCCGGCAAGTCGGCCGGCTTCGGGGCGTTCGCCGCCAAGGCGGCGGCGCTGCCGGCCCCGACGGCGGTGCCGCTGAAGGCGCCGAAGGACTGGACGCTGATCGCCAATCCGGGCCTCAAGCGCTTCGACAGCGCGCGCAAGGCGAACGGCACCGAGCGCTACACCATCGACGTCAAGCTGCCCGGCATGCTGACGGCGGTGATGCTCCATCCGCCGCTGTTCGGCGCCAAGCTCAAGTCGTTCGACGCCACGGCGGCGAAGGCGGTGAAGGGCGTGGTCGACGTCGTCGAGACGCCGCGCGGCGTCGCCGTCGTCGCCGAGCACATGTGGGCGGCGATCAAGGGTCGCGAGGCGCTGACCGCCGAGTGGGACGAGGCGGGCGCCGAGACGCGCGGCACGGCCGAGCTGATGGCCCTCTACCGCGACCTCGCCGGCAAGCCTCCGAAGGCGGTCGCCCGCCAGGACGGCGATGTCGACGCGGCGTTCGCCGGCGCGGCCAAGGTGCTCGAGGCGACCTACGAGTTCCCCTATCTCGCCCACGCCGCGCTCGAGCCGTTGAACGCCGTCGCCCGGATGAACGCCGACGGCACCCTCGAGGTCTGGGGCGGACACCAGTTCCCGGACCTCTATCAGGCGGTGGCGAGCCAGATCGCCGGCGTCGCGCCCGACAAGGTGCGCCTGCACGTCCTGAAGTCCGGCGGCAGCTTCGGCCGCCGCGCGGTGTTCGACGCCGACGTCATCGTCGAGGTCGTCGCGGTCGCCAAGGCGATCGGCTTCAAGGCGCCGGTCAAGGTGCAGTGGACGCGCGAGGACGACATGCACGCCGGCCGCTACCGGCCGGCCTACGTCCACGCCGTCAAGGCCGGCCTCGACGCCGACGGCCGGCTCATCGCCTGGACCGACCACATCGTCGGCCAGTCGATCATGGCCGGCACGCCGATGGAGCCGATGGTGGCGAAGAACGGCGTCGACCTGACCTCCGTCGAGGGCGCCAACAACCTGCCCTACGCCATCCCCAACCAGACCGTCGGGCTGACGACCGTCGCGGTCGGCGTGCCGGTGCTCTGGTGGCGCTCGGTCGGCTCGACGCACACCGCCTTCGTCGCCGAAGCCTTTCTCGACGAGGTCGCCGAGGCGGCCGGCCAGGACCCGGTCGCCTACCGGCTCGCCATGCTCGACCCGGCGTCGCGCCACGCCGTCGTGCTGCGCCTCGCGGCGGAGAAGGCGGGGTGGACCGCCACCGCGCCGGCCGGCCGCTTCCGCGGTGTCGCCGTCGCCGAGAGCTTCGGCTCGGTGGTCGCCGAGATCGCCGAGGTCTCGGCCGACGCCGACGGCCGGATCAAGGTCGAGCGGGTGGTCGCCGCCGTCGACTGCGGCATCGCCGTCAACCCGGATCAGGTGCGCGCGCAGGTCGAAGGCGGCATCGGCTTCGGCCTCGGGGCGATCATGGCCGAGGAGATCACCCTGACCGACGGCAAGGTCGACCAGGCGAACTACGATACCTACACGCCGCTCCGCATCGACGCGATGCCGGCGGTCGAGGTGCACATCGTCCCGTCGGCGAACCCGCCCTCGGGCATCGGCGAGCCCGGCGTGCCGCCGCTCGGGCCGGCCGTCGCCAACGCCATCGCCAAGGCGCTCGGCCGGCGGATCCGCGTGCTGCCGCTGTCGAAGTCGCTCAGCGTCTGAGCGCCGGCACTGGCGCTTCGTCCCGCCCCGGGGCACCCTGGGGCGGGACCGATTCCTAAGTCGGCAACGGCGTTCGCCCGGGCGGTGGTCCGCCCCCTCCGGCGCGCCGGCGGGAGACGCATCGATGAACACCGTGAAGCTCGGATCGACCGGGCTCGACATCTCGCCGATCAGCCTCGGCTGCATGACCTTCGGCGACCCGGCGCGCGGCAACCACACCTGGACGCTGCCCGAGGCGCCGAGCCGCGAGATCATCCGCGCCGCGCTGGAGCGCGGTATCACCTTCCTCGACACCGCCAACGCCTATTCCGACGGCACCTCCGAGGAGATCGTCGGGCGCGCCCTCAAGGACTTCGCGCGCCGCGACGAGGTCGTGCTCGCGACCAAGGTCTGCCTCAAGATGCGCGACGGCCCGAACGGCGCCGGCCTGTCGCGCAAGGCGATCTTCACGGAGATCGACGCCAGCCTGAAGCGGCTCGGGACCGACTACGTCGACCTCTACCAGATCCACCGCTGGGACTACGGCACCCCCATCGAGGAGACGATGGAGGCGCTTAACGACGTGGTGAAGGCCGGCAAGGCGCGCTACATCGGCGCCTCGTCGATGCACGCCTGGCAGTTCTCGAAGGCGCTCTACACGGCGCGCCTCAACGGGTGGACGCGCTTCGTCAGCATGCAGAACCACCTGAACCTCCTCTACCGCGAGGAGGAGCGCGAGATGCTGCCGCTCTGCCGCGAGGAGGGGATCGCCGTCATTCCCTGGAGCCCGCTCGCCCGCGGCCGGCTGACGCGCGACTGGGACGAGACCTCGGAGCGCCAGCAGACCGACGATGTCGGCGCCAGGCTCTATGTCGAGGGCGACCGGCGCATCGTCGAGCGGGTCGCCGCCGTCGCCGCGGCGCGCGGAGTGCCGCGCGCGCAGGTGGCGCTCGCCTGGCTGATGCAGAAGCCGGGCGTCACCGCGCCGATCATCGGCGCCTCGAAGCTCGGCCACCTCGACGACGCCGTCGCCGCGCTGTCGCTGAGGCTCACCGCCGAGGAGATCGCCACCCTCGAGGAGCCCTACGAGCCGCACCGCGTCTCGGGCTTCAAGTAGCCTCGTCCAATCGGCGGTGGCGGACGATGCGCCGCCGCCGGCCGGTGGGACCTACTTCTCGAGCGCCGGGTCGAGCGGCACGCGGTAGCCGTTGACGAGGCGGTTCGTTTCGTTCGCCATGCCGACGACGGCCATCAGCTCGCCGAACTGCGCCGCTGTCATGCCGGCCTTCGCCGCCGCGGCGCTGTGGCTCGCGATGCAGTAGCCGCAGTTGTTGGTGACGCTGACGGCGACGTAGATCAGCTCCTTCATCAGCGGATCGAGCGCGCCGGGCGCCATCACCTCCTTCAGGCTCTCCCAGGTCCGCTTCAGCGTGCGCGGGTCGTTCGCGAGGTATTTCCAGAAGTTGTTGACGTCCTCGACCTTGCGCGAGGTCTTGATGTCGTCGAACACTGCCCGGACCTCCGGCGAGGCGTCGGCATATTCGATCGGCTGCGGCTTGCTCACGGCGCGCGATCTCCCTGCTCGTGGTCCGGAGCGCCGGGCGGCCGGAGGGACCGTCCGGCCGGCATGGGGTCGCCCCGGGTTCGCGCAGGGAGCATAGCCCGGCGACCTCGCCGGGCGTGACCGGATCGCGCCGCCCGCGAGGGGCGGGTCGGCAGGCGCGCGCCCGCCGCCTCACGCCGCCGGAACGCCGCCGTCGCCCGCCTTCGCCGCGGCTCGTGCCGCCCACCGCTTCGGGGCGAGGCGCTCGAGGATCGAGAACAGTCCGCCGGGGGCGAAGCGGACGACGAGGATCATCAGCAGCGACACGATGATGAAGCGCCAGGCGCCGAGCTCGATCATCGCCTCGGTGGCGAAGGTGAGCAGGAAGGCGGCGAGGATCGGCCCGTACACCGTCGCCGCGCCGCCGACGAGCACCATGGAGAGCACGAGCGACATGAGGCCGAAGCCGAAGATGTCCGGCGAGGCGACGCGCAGGTAGAGCGCGTAGTAGGCGCCGGCGAGGCCGGCGAGCGCGCCGCTCGCCATCATCGCGATGAGCCGCTGGCGGGCGACCGAGACGCCGCGGCTCACCGCGTAGTCCTCGTTGTCGCGCAGCGCCACGAGCCCGATGCCGAACCGCGAGCGGACGATGGCGAGCAGCGCGAGGGTCGAGACCGCCAGGAGCGCCAGCCCGGAGAAGTAGAACGCCAAGCGCCCGTCGCGTGCGAAGTTGTAGTCGCCGATCTTCAGCGTCGGGATCGACACCATGCCCTGGGTGCCGCCGGTGACGCCCGACTGCGTCAGGATGAGGTGCATGCACAGCTGCGCGAAGGCGAAGGTGATGAGCACCACGTAGATGCCCTTGAGCCGCAGCACCGGCAGGCAGACGATCGCCGCGGCGACGACGCCGGCGATCGCGCCGATCGGCAGCCCGAGCCACGGCGAGAGCTCGAGCACCTTGACCGCGATGCCGCAGCCGTAGACGCCGAGGCCGAAGAAGGCGAGGTGGGCGAAGTTGAAGATGCCGCCGTAGCCGAGCGTCAGCGCCCAGCTCGACGCGACGACCGCATAGATGAAGGCGAGGATGAACAGGTGGCGGCCGTAGCCGCCGCCGACGAAGACGGGCAGGGCCGCGAGGACGGCGAGCGCCACCAGCGGCGCGACGACGGCGGGCCGCATCTCAGCGCTTCCCGAACAGGCCGGTCGGCCGCAGCATCAGGACGGCGATCATCGCGGCGAACAGCACCGCCGGCGTCGCGTAGAGGCCGATGAAGTAGGTGCTGAGCGCCTCGAACAGGCCGATCACGTAGGCGCCGCCGATGGTGCCGACGATGCTGCCGAGGCCGCCGAAGATCGCGACGATCAAGGCCTTCACCAGCGGCTCGGCGCCGAGCTCCGGCGAGATGAAGCGGATCGAGCCGAGCAGCACGCCGGCGGCGGCGGCGAGGGCGGCGGAGAGCGCGAAGGCGAGGGCGTACACGGCCCGCACGTTGAGCCCCATCAGCGTCGCCGCCTCCGGGTTCTGGCCGACCGCGCGGACGGCCGCGCCGAGCCGCGTGCGGTGCAGGAAGAGCCACAGCGCGAGGAGCGTCGCCGGGGCGAGCGCGACGATCACCGCCTCGTGGGCGGAGATCGTCACGCCGAGGAGGTCGAAGGTGCCGGCGGCGAGCGGCGGCAGCTGCTTCAGCCGCGGCCCCCAGGTCAGAAGCACGCCGTTCTGGATGATCGTCATCGCCGCGAGGGTGGTGATGACGCAGATCATCACCTGGTCGCGCCGGCCGATGAACGGTCGGATCAGCGTCATCTCGACCAGGCAGCCGACGCCGGCGAGCACCGCCGCCGCCACCGCGAGCCCGAGCGCCGGGCCGAGACTCCACGCCTCCGCGACGCCGACCTGCCAGGCGATGTAGGCGCCGATCGTCATGAACACGCCGTGGGCGAAGTTGAAGATCCCGAGCGTCGACCAGACGAGCGTCAGCCCGGTCGCCATCATCGCGTAGAGCGAGCCGAGCACGAGGCCGCTCACCAGGATCGAGGCCGCGACGTCCTGCATCATTGCCCGTGCCTTCCGAAATAGAGGTCCATGATGCGGTCGTGGTCGAGGCCGTCGCCGGACGACACCTCGATGCCGGTCTGGCCGTGCTCCAGCATCACCAGGCGGTCGGTGACCGAGGCCAGGAACTCGACGTCCTGCTCGACGACGATCAGCGGCAGCCCGTCCGCCGCGATCTTGAGGATCGCCTCGCAGAGCTCGTCCTTCAGCCGCGGCGAGAGCCCGAGCGTCGGCTCGTCGAGCATCAGCAGGCGCGGCGCCCCCATCAGTCCGACGCCGATCGCCACCATCTGCCGCTCGCCGCCGGAGAGCGTCCGGCAGGTCTGGCCGCGGCGCTCGGCGAGCCGCGGGAACAGCGCCTCGATGCGCGCGAGCGTCGCCGCCTCGCTCGCCGTGGTGCCGCGGCCGTAGGCGGCGAGGGCGAGGTTCTCGGCGACCGTCAGCTCGGGGAAGAGCTGGTTCGCCTGGGCGACGTGGATGAGGCCCTTCGCCACGATCCGCCGGGGCTCCATGCCGCCGATGTCCTCGCCGCCGAAGCGGATCGAACCGCGCGTCGGCTTGAGGAGGCCCGAGATCGTCCGCAGCAGCGTCGTCTTGCCGTGGCCGTTCGGGCCGAACAGGCCGAGCCGCTCGCCGTCGGCGACCGCGAGGCCGATGCCGTGGAGAACGGTCGTCTTGCCGTACCCGGACTCGAGCGCGTCGATCTCAAGCAGCGCTGGCATGGCGCCCCCGGCGGCCGAGATAGGCTTCGACGACGTTCGGATCGGCGACCACGCCGTCGGGGTCGCCGGCGGCCAGCACGCGGCCCTGGTTGAGCACGATCAGCCGCTCGGAGACGTCGAGGAGGAGCGGCAGCACGTGCTCGATGAGGAGGATCGACATGCCGTCGGCGTTGAGCGCGCGGATGAGCGCGGCGAGCTCGCTCACCTCCGGCGGCGACAGGCCGGAGGCCGGCTCGTCGAGCATCAGGAGCTTCGGCGCGGCGGCGAGGGCGGAGGCGATCATGAGGCGCTTCTTGTCGAAGGTGGAGATCTCGGCCGCCGGGCGCGACCAGTCGGCGCGCCGGACGCCGGCCCGCTCGAGCGCCGACGCGGCGGCCGCTTCGGCCGCCGCCGACCGCCCGCCGTAGACGGCGCCGACGAGGGCGTTGTCGAACACCGAGAGCGTCGGGAACTCGGCGTCGCGCTGGAACGTCCGGGCGAGGCCGCGCCGGCAGATCGCGTCGGCCCGGAGCGCCTGGATCTCGCGGCCGTCGAAGACGACGCGGCCGCGGTCGGCCGAGAACGGCACGTTGGTGATCAGGTTGAACAGCGTGCTCTTGCCGCTGCCGTTCGGGCCGGCGATCCCGAGGATCTCGCCGGCCCGAAGCTGGAAGCTCACGCCGTCCACCGCCTTGAGCGCGCCGAACGATTTCGACAGGCCATCGACTTCGAGGAGCACGCTCATCGGCTGCGGTCACTTCATCCAGGGCGGCATCTTGAAGTCGCCGGTCTTGTACTTCTCCGGCGAGAACAGCACCCGCTCGCCGTCCCAGATCTGGTAGAATTGAATCGGGATGAAGTCGTCGCCCTGCTTGGCGAGATGGGTCGCCGGGTCGAAGACGACGCGGCCCTGCGCGGTCTGCTTGTCGGTGGCGCCGATCGCCTGGCCGATTTCCAGCCGCTTGGCCGGGTCGCCAACCTTGCCGAGGGCGTCGGCGTAGATGTAGGCCATCTCGTAGAGCGCCACGCCGTAGGTGCCGCTCTCGACGCCCCAGCGCTCCTTGAACTTCGCCTTCACCTCGGCGGCGCGCGGGTTGGCCGGGGTGTCGAGGACGCCACCGAGCAGGTTGTAGACGACGCCGGTCGACTTCTCCTTCGTCAGCGTCATGAACTCCGGCACCGACGGGGCGTACTGGATGAACACCAGGCTGTCGGTCGGCTGCTCCATGAACTGCGTCATGAAGGTCGCGGCGTTGCCGGGCTGGTAGTCGGTGTTGATCACCACCGCCGGCGGATCCTGGCGCACGCGGGCGAGGAAGGCGCGCCAGTCGTTGATGTCGCCGAACGGCACCATCTCGTCGACGGTGATCTCCCAGCCGGCGTCGCCGAAGGCCTTCTTCAGGCCGTCGTAGATCGTCCGCGAATAGGGGTTGTCGGAGGAGACGAGCGCCACCTTCTTGTTCGGCAGCTTCAGCTTGCCGCTGTCGGCGAGCTTCTGGACCACCGGCAGCAGCTCGGTGTTGTAGGCGTCGTAGGACGGCGTCAGCGACCACACGGTCGGGAAGGCGGCCGGGTCGGGCGCGATGATGTCGCGCGTCTGGGCCGAGTTGGCGGCGACGAGATACGGCATGTCGATCTCGGCCATCAGGTTGATCTCGAAGTTCGTGCCCGACGCGTAGCCGGCCATCATCACCTGCAGCGCGTCGTCGCCGCTGAGGCGCTGGAAGGCCGAGGTCGCCATGTCGGCGGTGTTGCCGGTGTCGCCGGCCACCACCTCGAACATGTAGCCGGCGACACCGCCCGCCTTGTTGATCTCCTCGACGGCGAGCGTCGCGCCGCGCACGCACTCCTCGCCGTCGGCGGCCGAGCCGCCGGTCAGCGGGGCGAGGATGCCGACCTTGAGGATCTGCTCCGCGCGCGCGCCCGAAATGCCCGTCGCCGCGAGCGCCCCCGCGGCGACACCGGTCATGAGCAGCGATCGTCTCGTCAGGCGAATGTCCATGGCCAGTCCCTTCCGTTCGAGGAGATGAGGTCGGCGCCCGCTCATCGCAGGCCGCACCAGTCGATCGCGGTCAGCGCGATCACCTTCGCCGTGTCGACGATGCTCTCGATGTCGACGTATTCGTCGGCGCCGTGCATGCCGTCGCCGCTCGGGCCGTGGATGACGCCCGGGATGCCGGCACCCGCATAGTGGGCGGCGTCGCAGACGGCGACGAAGCCGCGCACCTCGGCGCCGAGCCCCATCGCCTTGCGGCCGTCGATGAGCGAGCGCACCAGCGGGTGGTCGGCCGGCGTGTCCATCGGCGGGAAGTAGAGGCCGTAGAGGTCCCAGGCGACCGTGGGCGGGTTGTCGCGGAGCCAGGCGTCGGTCTGGGCGAAGTGGTGGACGAAGCGCTCGAACTCCGCCCGCACCTCGCGCGGGTCCTCCTGCGGCAGGAACTTGTAGTCGAGGTCGATCACGAAGACGTCGGGAATGATCGCCGGGTTGGTGAGGATCGCCGGCAGGCCGTTCGGCCCGAGGCCGGCGCCGGCCACCACGATGCCGGGGTTGATGGTGTTGACCCCCGGCGGCATCAGCGGGTGGCTCAGCCGGCGGGTGCGCTCGCGCTCGAACTCACGCAGCGCCGACAGGAAGCGGTTGCCGAGCTCGACGGCGTTGATGCCGGGCACGATCCGGCCGGGCAGGTCGGGCTGCGGGAAGATCTCGTTGTAGCGCCAGCCGGCATGGCCGGTGCGGCCGCGGATGGTGACGCGGACCCAGTCGAGGCCGCCCTCGGCGGGCAGGATCGCGCCCCAGGTCGGCTCCAGCACCGCCACCGCGGCGGGCCGGCGGCAGCGCTTCACCGCCTCGATCGAGCCGAAGCCGCCGGCCTCCTCGTCGACCACCGCGTGGAGGTCGAGCCAGCCCTCGAGCGCCACGCCGGCGTCGCGCAACGCCTTCACCGCGGCGACCCCGGCGGCGACGCCGGCCTTCATGTCGAGCGCGCCGCGGCCGTAGAGGCGGCCGTCCTTGATCGTGCCGCCGAAGGGATCGACCGTCCACAGCGAGACGTCGCCGGTCGGCACCACGTCGACGTGCCCGTTGAGCACTAGGCTGCGGGCGTCGGTGCCGCGCGAATGGCCGATGAGGTTCGGCCGCCCCGGCAGCGCGTCGAAGAGTTCGGTCTCGAGGCCCACCGACTGCATCACGCCGGCGAGGTGCGCCTGAAGGTCCGGCTCGCGGTTCAGCGCCTCGTTCGTCTCGAACTTCGGGTTGACCGTCGGAATTCGAACGAGGTCGGCGACGAGGCCGACCAGGAAATCTCGATCGATGCTGGCCAGGACCGCACTCTTCGCCGCTTCGACTGCGCTCATGGAACCCCTCTACGTTCTCTCAACGATTTGATGGCAGTTGTGTCTCTGTGTCAACGAATTTTCACATGCGGATACAGAAGTATTGTCCTGTAATCAGAATTTCCGGACCGTCCGTGCTCGGCCGAAGGCGAGCCGTCGTCCGGTCGCACGGGTCAGCTCCTCCGCGCGACCGGTGCCGGCAGCAGCCCGTCCGGCCGGACGAGGAGCAGCGCGATCACGGCCGACAGCACGAAGGCCTCGCGGAAGGGCGCCAGCGCGTCCGGCAGCGTCGCCTGCAGCGCGATCTCGATGGCGCCGAGCAGGAACCCGCCGAGCACCGCCCCGCCGAGGCTGCCGAGCCCGCCGATGACCACCGCGATGAAGGCCTTCAACACCGGCACGAAGCCCATCAGAGGGTCGACCGAGCCGCGCTGCGCGACCCACAGCACGCCAGCGATTCCGGCCAGCAGGCCGGCGACCACGAAGGCCGTGGCGACGACGCGGTTCGCCGAGAGGCCGACCGCACGCACCATCGAGAAGTCCTCGGCGGCCGCCCGCATGGCGATGCCGGGCACCGTGCGCGTCAGGAACAGCACGAGGGCGGCGAGCGACACCGCCACGACGACGATCGACAGCAGCGGCGTCATGCCGATCACCACCGGCCCGAGCTCGATCGTCGAGGACAGCCAGGGCGGCAGCGAGATCGCCTGCGGCCGTGCCGAGATGCCGTTCTGCAGCAGCACCTTCAGGATCTCGCTGACGGCGAAGCTGGTGATCAGCAGCGTCGTCACGTCCGCCCCACGCAGCGGCCGGAAGGCGATGCGCTCCATCGCGAGCGAGGACACCACCGCCACGACGAGCGCGAAGAGCACGATGGCCGGCAACGGCATCGCGAGCCCGATCGAGAACAGGACGCCGTATCCGGCGAGCGTCATCACCTCGCCGTGCGCGAAGTTGATCAGCCCGACGATCGAGAACACCACCGCGAGGCCGAGCGCCAGCAGGGCGTAGATGCCGCCGAGGCTGATCGCGTTGACGACTTGCTGGAGCGCGATGTCCATCGGCCTACCCCGCGAAATAGGCGGCGCGCACGGCGTCGCTGCGGGCGAGCTCGGCCGCCGGTCCCGCCGCGGCGACGCGGCCGCTCGCCAACACCACCGCGTCGTCGGCGACGGCGAGCGACTGCGCCACGTTCTGCTCGACGAGCAGCACCGTGAGCCCGTCGCGCTTCAGGTCGGCGATGAGCGCGAAGATCGCCGCGATGAGCTTCGGCGCGAGGCCGAGCGACGGCTCGTCGAGCAGGAGAAGGCGCGGCGCGCTCATCAGCGCGCGCCCGATCGCCAGCATCTGCTGCTCGCCGCCGGAGAGCAGTCCCGCCTTCTGCCGCCGCCGCTCGCCGAGGATTGGGAAGCGGGCGTACTGCTCGTCGCGGCTCCGGTCGCGCTCGACCGGCGTGGCGTGCGCCGCCCCGCCGAGGGTGAGGTTCTCCTCGACCGTGAGGGTGGCGAAGATGCGCCGCCCCTCCGGCGACAGCGCGATTCCGCGCATGGCGATCGCCTCCGGCGCGAGGGCGTGGATCGGTCCGCCCTCGTGCAGGATGGTGCCGCCGGCGACGCGGACGAGGCCCATCAGGGCCGAGATCGTCGTCGTCTTGCCGGCCCCGTTGGAGCCGAGCAGGGCGAGGACGCGGCCGCGGCGGAGCGAGAAATCGATGCCCTTCACGGCCTCGATCGCCCCGTAGCGGACGCGCAGTCCCTTCACCTCCAGCATGGTCGCGTCCGCGCCTTTCCGCCGTCAGGGCTTCGGAAGCGCGGCTGCGTCCGGCGTGATGCGCTCGATCAGCACCTTCTGGCCGTTCTCGATGCGGGCGAGCGCGACCGAGCGCAGCGGCATCCGGTCGGTGCCCTTGAACGTGTAGGCCGACATCGCGCCCGGCACGTTCTCGAGGTTCGCCAGCGCGTCGCGCACGGCCTTCGGATCGGTCGAGCCGGCGGCGCGGATCGCGTTGTCGATCATGTAGGCCATGTCGTAGGCGTTGACGTAGTAGTTGGTGTCGGGCTCGACGCCGGTGGCGGCCTTGAACGCCTTGTTGAAGGCGTCGTGCTTGTCGCCCGGCTCGGCGAAGCCGCCCGAGGTGTGCACCAGCCCCTCGACGATCTCGCCCAGCGCGCGCACGGTCGGCGTGTCGCAGACGTCGGCACCCATGACCGGGATGGTGACGCCGGCGGCGCGCAGCTGCTTCAGGAACGCCGGCAGGTCGGGCTCCCAGGCGCAGGTCATGATGACGTCCGGCGCCGGCGACAGCCCCTTGATCTTCGTCACCTCGGCCGAGAAGTCCGGCTGGTTCATCGTGAACATGCCCTCGCCGACGATCTCGCCGCCGCCGGCCTTGAAGACCTCGGCGAAGTATTCCGGGCCCTTCAGCGTGTAGGCGGCGTCCGGCGACTTCAGGAGGTAGGCGCGCTTGTAGCCGAGCTCGAGGGCGTAGGTGGCGAGCACCAGCATCTGCTGGTTGTCGGCGGGGTAGCTGCCGAACACGAAGTCGCCGACACTCGTCAGGATCGGCGCGGTGCCGGCGAAGGTCATCGTCGGAATGCCGGCGGGCTGGGTGATCTGGCCGGCCGCCATCGTCGGGTCGCCGTCCGCCGGGGTGATCACGAACTGGACGCCGTCCTGCACGAGCTCCTGCACCGCCTGCACGGTCTGGGCGGTGTCGGAGCGCGTCTCCTTGATGATCAGCTTGGCGGGATACTTGCCGGCGAAGCCGCCGCCGGCGTTGATCTCGTCGATCGCGAAGCGGAAGCCGGCGAGCGAGGGCTGGTCGAACGGCGCGAGGCCGCCGGTTTGGCCCGAGGCGATGCCGATGACGTATTCCTCGGCGGCGAACGCCGCGCGCGCTCCGAAGAGCGGCGCCGCCACGGTTGCGAGCGCCGCGGCCTTCAGCACCGCGCGGCGGGACGGGTGGACGTGGGTCAGGGCTTCTGTCGACACCGCTGTTTTCCTCCTCGTTTGATCGGGTGTGCGGGACTGCGACATGCCGTCGGTCATCCGATCGGCACCGCGCCGAGCGGCGCGCCGATGTAGGCTTCGACGACCTTCGGATCGGCCTGGATCTCCTCGGGGCGGCCGGTCGCGATGATCCGCCCGCGGTCGAGCACGAGCACGTCGTGCGAGAGCCCCATGACGAAGGGCAGGTCGTGGTCGATCAGCAGGACGGCGACGCCGCGGGCGGCGGCGATGACGGCGAGGCGGGCCCTCAGGTCCTCGGTCTCGGCCGGGTTCATGCCGGCGGCCGGCTCGTCGAGCATCAGGATGCTCGGGCGCATCGCCAGCGCGCGGGCGATCTCGACGCGCCGCCGCGGGCCGTAGGCGAGCGCGCCGGCGCTCTCGTCCGCCAGCCGGCCGAGGTCGAGGTTGTCGAGTTCGCGGGCGGCGATCGCGTAGGCCTGCCGCCGCGAGGCGCCGGTGGCGAGCGCCGCGACCGCGACGTTGTCGAGCACGCTCAGGCTGTCGAACACGCGGATGTTCTGGAAGGTGCGGGCGATGCCGCGCCGGGCGATGGCGACGGGCGCCGCGCCGCCGATCGGCTCGTCGCCGAGCCGGATGCTGCCGCTCGTCGGCGCGGCGTGGCCGGTGATCAGGTTCACGAGCGTCGTCTTGCCGGCGCCGTTCGGTCCGATGAGGCCGGTGATCCGCGCGCCCTCGATCCGACAGGTGACGCCGTCGACCGCCACGATCCCGGCGTAGCGCTTCGACAGCGCCTCGACCGACAGCCCGACGGCGGCGCGGACCATCGCCGTCGCCGGCTCCACCGTCGCCCCCCGCACGATGCGCGGCAGCGGCACCATCGCCTCGCGGCCGCCGGTCAGCCCGCGCGGTCGGAGCATCAGCATCGCCAGAATGCCGAGGCCGAGCCCCAGGCTGCCGATGCCGAGGATCGGCGGCGTGGTGATCGGGCCGATCGCGAGCCCGGTCTCGAACTGCCGCAGCACCTCGAGGATCGCGGTGATGCCGACGACGCCGGCGACGGCGCCGGTGACGCCCGACATGCCGCCGAAGATCACCATGGCGACGAGGTTGAAGGTGAGGTCGAAGTAGAACGTGCGCGGCGAGAAGGCGCCGAGGAAGTGGGCGAGCAGCGCGCCGCCGACCGCGCACATCGCCGCCGACAGCGTCCAGGCGGCGAGCCGGGCGGCGACCGGCTGGATGCCGACCGCCACCGCCGCCGGCTCGTTGTCGCGCTGCGCGCGGGCGAAGAGGCCGGTGCGGCTCTCCTTGAAGAACGCCGCGACGACGATCGCGGCGAGCGCGACCGCCACCGCGAGCTCGGCCGTCGTCGCCCGCGGCACGCCATAGAAGGTCTGGTTGCCGCGGGTGAAGTCGCGCGCCCCGCTGAGCACGGTGTAGACGATGATGAGGAGGCCGAGCGAGGCGATCGAGCCGGCCGATCCCTTCAGCCGGGCGATCGGGATGCCGGTCAGGAAGCCCACCGCGCCGCCGGCGACGGCCGCCGCCGCGAGCGCGCCGGGAAGCGGCAGCTCCCAGCCGGCGAGGGCCGGCGGCAGCAGCGGCAGCACCGTCTTCTGCATGCCGGCCGGCATCGACAGGATGGCCGACGTGTAGGCGCCGATGCCGACGAAGCCGGCGTGGCCGAAGGACACGATGCCGGTGTTGCCGGAAAAGGTCATCAGCCCGGCGGCGCAGACGACGTAGATCGCCGCGAGGGTGACGATCCGCTCGCCGTTGGCGCCGAACAGCAGGATGGCCAGCACCGCCGCCACGGCCGCGCCGGCACAGAGCGCGATCGCCGTCGAGGCGGCGCGCTCGTAGCCTCTGAGCTCGCGGGGGCGAAGCCAGCCGGCCATCTGCTCGATCCCTCCCCAGGTCGGTGCGACGCGTCGTGAAAACAGCATTGACCGTCGCGCCAGACTCGTCAATATATTTTCATGATCATTAATTCGGCAGTGTGATGAAATATTGTTTTCGACCTTGCGCCCTCGGCGCCCACCACCCGTCGCGCCTCGGGGCCTCGTCATGACGGCGCCCGACCCGGTCGCCTCCGCGCCGTCGGCGCCGATCCGCCTGCTCGCGCCGGACGAGCCGCCCGCCGCGGCCGTCGAGCGGGCGGACGGGGCCTCGCCGCTGCTTCTCATCGCCGACCACGCCGGCAACCGCGTGCCGCGCGCGCTCGGCCAGCTCGGGCTGCCGCCGGCCGAACTCCTGCGCCACATCGCGATCGACATCGGCATCCTCGGCGTCTGCCGCGAGCTCTCGGCCCGCCTCGACGCGACGCTGATCCACCAGCGCTATTCGCGCCTCGTCATCGACTGCAACCGCCACCCGCAGCACGAGAGCGCGTTCCTGCCGTCGAGCGACGGAACGCGGGTTCCCGGCAACGAACGCCTCGCCTTCGACGATGCGGCGCGGCGGATCGTCGAGATCTTCATGCCCTACCACGCGGCGATCGGCTCCTGGCTCGATCGCCGCCGCGAGCTCGCCCGGCCGGCGGCGCTCATCGCCATGCACTCCTTCACGCCGCACCACAGCGTGCTCGGCGGCGAGCGGCCGTGGCCGATCGCGGTCCTCTTCAACCGCGACGATGCGATCCCGCGCCGGCTGATCGACCTGCTACGCCGCGAGGCGGGGCTCGACGTCGGCGTCAACGAGCCCTACAGGGTCGACGACGAGAGCGACTTCTCCGTCGTCGTCCACGGCGAGGCGCGCGGCGTGCCGAGCGTCGAGATCGAGATCCGGCAGGACCTGATCGCGACGCCGGAGGACCAGCGGCGGTGGGGTGAGATGCTGGCGCCCTTGCTGCGGCGCGCGGCATTTGATGTGCTCGGCCTGTCGCCCACCGACCCGAGGACATCGTGACCGTCCGCGCCCGCATCGAAGAGCATCTGTCCCGCCTCAGCGGCAGCGAGCGCCAGATCGCGCGCCTCGTCATCGAGAAGTATCCGGTGAGCGCGCTCGGCGGCATCGAGGATCTCGCCCGGCAGTCCGGCGTCAGCCCGCCGACCGTTACCCGGTTCGTCCGCCGTCTCGGCTTCGACCGCTTCGTCGACTTCCAGCGCGCCATCCGCCTCGAGGTGCAGGACGGCGAGGTCTCGCCGCTGGCGCTCCTGCAGCGCCACCAGGCGCTCGACGCCGCCGACGGCACGCCCGACGCCCGCCTGATCGGCGACCTCGCCGCCTCTCTCGGCAAGCTGCAGTCGCCGGCCATCCTCGAGGCGCTCGACGCCGCCGCCGCGCTCCTCGCCGACGAGCGCCGCCGCATCTCGTTCCTCGGCGGCCGCTGGAGCTCGATCGCCGCGCAGTACTTCGCCTTCCAGCTCACCAGCCTGCGCGGCGAGGTCCACACCGTGCTGCCGCAGGCGTCCGGCGTCGTCGAGGACCGCATCGCCGACTTCGGCAAGCGCGACGTCCTCGTCGTCTACGATTTCCGCCGCTACCAGCCGGAGACGATCGCCTTCGCCGAGACGTCGGCCAGGCGCGGGGTACGCGTCGTGCTGTTCACCGATCCCGAGCTGTCGCCGATCTGCGACGTCGCCGACGTCGTCATTCCCGTTCCGGTGGCCACGACCTCGCCGCTCGACACCCTCGTGCCGGCGATCGCGGCCACCGACGCGCTGCTCTCCCGCCTGGTCTCCAGGATCGGCGCGCGGGCCGAGAAGCGGATGAAGATGCTGGAGCAACTGCGCCGCACGGCCCGCGAGCCGAGCGGCATCGAGAAGGGACGGCGATGACGCACGCGCCGATCGGCATGCTGGCGGTGCCGGATCTTTCCGGCATCGTCCGCGGCAAGAGCTTCGGGACGCACCGCGGCGACAGGGTGCTGCGCGAGGGCCTCGCCTGGGTGCCGGCCAACATCCTCATCTCGCCCTTCGCGGCCATCCCGCCCGACAACCCGTTCGGGCCGATGGGGGAGATCACCCTGCGGGCGGTGGAGGAGATGCGCGTCCAGCTGCCGGCCGGCCCGACAACGCCGGCGATGGATCTCTATCTCGCCCGCATCCTCGATCCGTCGGGCGCGGCCTGGGCGGCGTGCCCGCGCGCCGCCCTCGAGGCCGCCGTCGCCGACCTCGCCGCCGAGACCGGCCTCACGATGCGCGTCGCCTTCGAGCACGAGTTCATCCTGGTCGGCGGCCCCTACGGCCACGACCCGTCGTTCTCCCTCGCCGCCATCCGGCGGGCCGGGGCGATCGCCGTCGAGATCGACGAGCTCCTGCTCGCGGCCGGCATGGAGGTCGAGCAGGTCGTGCCGGAATTCGGCGGCGGCCAGTACGAGATCGCCTCGACGCCGAAGGACCCGCTGCGCGCCTGCGACGAGGCGGTGCTCGCGCGCGAGATCATCCGCGACGTCGCCCGCCGCGCCGGCATCCACGCCACCTTCGTGCCGAAGGCGAAGCCGACGGTGCCCGGCAACGGCATCCACGTCCACTTCAGCCTGTGGGACGGCGACCGTCCGGCGATGGCGGCCGACGGCTGGCTGACGCGCGAGGGCGGCGCCTTCGCGGCGGGCCTGCTGGCGCACGCCGAGGCGCTGCTCCTCTTCACCACCGGCTCCACCAACTCCTTCCTGCGCATCCGGCCGCACAACTGGGTCGGCGCCTACACCTGCGTCGGCACGCGCAACCGCGAGGCGATGGTCCGCTTCTGCCCGCGCAGCGACGCGGCCGCCGGCCCGCTCGCCAAGGCCTCGCTGGAGTTCCGCGTCGTCGATGCGACCGCGAACGTCTATCTCGCGCTCGCCGCCATCATCCGCGCCGGACTCGACGGCCTCCGGCGCGGTCTCGCCGCGCCGCCCGACATCCAGGCCGACCCGGCCGAGCTGCCGGTCGCCGAGAGTGCCGCCAGGGGCGTGCGCACCCTGCCGGACAGCCTCGCGGCGACGATCGCCGCCGCTGTCGCCGACCAGGCGCTGCTGGCGCAGTTTCCGCCGCTCCTGGTCGAGGCGCTTCTCTGCGTGCGCCGCGACGACGTCCGGACCGGGGCCGACCTCGTGCCTGCCGACCTCGCCGCCCGCCTCGCGGCGGTCTACTGAACGATCGCGCGGAAGCGCTCGAGGTCGACGTTGTCGCCGGTGGCGAGCGTCACCACCGGCCGCGGCCAGGCGGCCGACGCGTGCGACAGGGCGGCGGCGATCGCCGCGGCGCCGGCGCCCTCGAGCACCAGCCGCTCCTCCTCGAAGGCGAAGCGCATCGCCGCCGCGATCTCCGCGTCGTCGACGGTGACGTGCTCGTCGACGGTCCGCCGGACGATGTCGAAGGTGTAGCGGTTGTCGAGGCCGATGCCGCCGCCGAGGCTGTCGGCGAGGCTCGGCCGCTCGTCCACCGTGATCGGCCGACCGGCGGCGATGCTGTCGCGCATCGCCGGGCAGCGCTCGCTCGACACCGCGACGAGGCGCGCGCCGGACCGGCGGCCGCGGATCGCGGTGGCGACCCCGCTGAACAGCCCGCCGCCGCTGAGCGGCACCAGGATGGTGCCGACCTCCGGCAGATCGTCGAGGATCTCGAGCGCCAGCGTCCCCTGGCCGGCGATCACCCGCGGGTCGTCGATCGGGCCGACGAGGTGCAGCCCCTCGGCGGCGGCGATCGCCTCGGCGCGCGCCATCGCGGCGTCCTGGTCCGCGCCGCCGATGACGAGCTCGCCGCCGAGGGCGCCGAGCCGCGCACGCTTGCCCTCCGGCACGAGGTCCGACAGGCAGACCACGCAGCGCGCGCCGTGCTGCCGGGCGACATAGGCGAGCGCCCGGCCGTGGTTGCCGGTCGAGTAGGTGACGACGCCGCGCGCCCGCAGGGCCGGCGGCAGCGACAGGACGGCGTTCGCCGCGCCGCGCAGCTTGAAGGCGCCGGTGTGCTGCATCGTCTCGAGCTTCAGGAAGGCCGGGCCGCCGAGGCGGCGCGACAGCGCCTCCGAGCGGCGCAGCGGCGTGCGCACCGCGGTCGCGCGGATGCGCTGGCGCGCCGCCTCCACCGCGGCGAGATCGGGGGCGTCTCCATCGGTCATCGCGGCGCTCCGGGGAATGAAAATGAAATTTCTATATTGCGATAATATACCTTAAGGCGTAATTATTTTCAACATCGCGCACGCCGCGCGCCGTCGCCCAGGGGGATTGGATGACCACCGTTGCCGTCGATGCGCCGAACGGCGCCTACCGTGAGCGCGCCATCGAGCCGCGACGCACGGCGCTGCTCTCGATCGACATGCAGAACGCGGAGTACTCCGCCGAGCTCATCGCCGAGGCGCGCCGGCCGGGCTCGCCGCGCGCCGGCATGCTGCCGTTCTACGAGCGCATCGAGCGGGTGCTGATCCCGAACCAGCAGCGCCTGCAGGCGGCCGCGCGCCGGGCCGGCATCGAGGTGATCTACACCACCATCGAGAGCCTGACCCGGGACGGCCGCGATCGCAGCCTCGACCACAAGATCTCGCGCATGCACTACCCGAAAGGCTCCCACGAGGCGAAGGTCATTCCCGCCGTCGGCCCGGTCGGCGACGAGATCCACATCCCGAAGACCGCCTCGGGCATCTTCAACTGCACCAACATCGAATACGTGCTGCGCAACCTCGGGATCGAGTACCTCGTCGTCTACGGCGTCTGCACCGACCAGTGCGTCGAGAACACGGTCCGCGACGCGGCCGACCGCGGCTTCCTGGTCACCGAGATCGAGGACGCCTGCGCGGCCGAGGACGCCGGGCGGCACGACCGCTCCATCGAGGCGATGCGCGGCCACTATTGCCGGACGCGGACGACCGACGAGATGATCGCCGAGATCGAGGCGGCGGCGGTCGCCGCGGCATGAGCGCCACCGTCGTCGAGGAGGCCGCGCTGCGGGCGGCCGTCGGGCTCACCGCCGAGGCGATGGCCGTCGTCGGCGAGGGCTTCGTCGCGCTGTCGCGCGGCCGCGCCACCATGCCGGCGATCCTCCGCCTCGACGTGCCCGGCCGGCGCGCCGAGATGGACGTCAAGACCGCCTATCTCGACGGCCTGCCGGTCTTCGCGGTCAAGATGTCGACCGGCTTCTTCGACAACGCGGCCCTCGGCCTGCCGAGCCTCGGCGGCCTAATGGTCGCCTTCGACGCGGCGACCGGGGTCGTCCGGGCGGTGCTGCTCGACAACGGCTACCTGACCGACGTGCGGACGGCGCTCGCCGGGGCGCTCGCGGCGCGCCACCTCGCCCGCGCCGGCGCGCGCACCGCGGCGATCGTCGGCACAGGCACGCAGGCGCGCCTGCAGGCCGAGGCGCTGCGCCTCGTGCGGCCGATTGAGCGCTTCCTCGTCTGGGGCCGCGATCCGGCGCGGGCGCGGGCGTGCGCCGCCGACATCGCCGCGCGCACCGGGGCCGAGGCGCGGGCCGCCGGTCTCGAGGAGGCGGTGCGCCTGGCCGACGTGGTCGTCACCACGACGCCGTCGACGACGCCGCTGGTGCGGGCGGCCTGGCTCCGGCCCGGCCAGCACGTCACCGCCGTCGGCGCCGACGCCGAGCACAAGGCCGAGGTCGAGCCGGCGGCGCTGGCGCTCGCCGACCGCCTGGTGGTCGACGACCGCGGCCAGTGCGCCCGGCTCGGCGAGCTCCACCATGCGATCGCCGGCGGCGCCGTCCCGCCGGACGTCGCGACCGTCGATCTCGGCGCGATCATCGTCGGCGATGCGCCGGGCCGGCGTTCCGACGACGAGCTCACCCTCTGCGACCTCACGGGAACGGGCGCGCAGGACACGGCCATCGCCAACCACGTCCTCGCGCTGCTCGCGCGCTGACCCGCCCCTCGCGGGCGGCCGGGGCGGACGCCTCAGGCGGCGAGGATCATCATCCGCTTCTCGGTCATCGCCTCGATGGCGTCGCGCACGCCCTCGCGGCCGAGCCCTGCTGTCCCGATGCCGCCGAACGGCATCGCGTCGATGCGGAAGTCGGTCGAGTCGTTGACGATCACCGCGGCCGCCGGCGCCGCCCGCCACATCGCCAGGGCGTTCGACAGCGAGGCGCTGAACAGCGCCATGTGGATGGCGTCGCCGGCCGCGCCGACGCGGCGCAGGATGTCGTCGAAGCCCGGCGCCCGCTCCAGCGTCGACACCGGCCCGAACAGCTCCTCGCGCTGGACCGGGTTGCCGTCGGCCACGTCGACGAGCCAGGTCGGGGCGAAGCGGGTGCCGGCGTGGTGGCCGCCGCAGGCGAGCGTGGCGCCGGCCGCGACGGCGCGGCGGCAGGCGGCGGCGAGCCGCTCGGCCGAGGCCTCGTCGACGCAGGGACCCATGTCGGTCGTCTCGTCGCGCTTGCGGCCGAGGCGCATCGCCGCCGCGCGGCCGACGAGCCGCTCGGCGAGCGCGTCGTGGACGGCGTCGTCGGCGATGATCCGCTGGGCGTGCACGCAGTTCTGCCCGGCCGCCCAGAAGGCGCCGGCGTGGATCGCCGCCGCCGCGTGCTCGAGGTCGGCGTCGGCCGCCACCGCCACCACCCCGACGCCGCCGAGCTCCAGCGTCAACCGCTTGCCGGCGGCCGCCGCCGCCACGGCGCGGCCACCCTCCCGCCCGCCGGTGAAAGAGACGAGGCGCGGCCGCGGGTCGGCGGCGAGCCGGCCGGCCACCGCCGCCCCGCCGACCAGCACCTCGAACTGCGGCTCGGGCAGTCCGGCCTCGCGCAGGAGGTCGCGCAGGCGAAGCGCCGAGAAGGGCGTCTTCGGGTGCGGCTTCACGATCACCGGGCAGCCGCTCGCGATCGCCGGGGCGACCTTGTGCGCGACGAGGTTGAGCGGGTCGTTGAACGGCGTGATGCCGATCACCGGCCCCGCCGCCCGCCGCTCGTAGAAGCCGAGCCGGCCTTCGCCGGCCGGCACCTGGTCGAGCGGCACGGCGCCGCCGTCGAGGCGCTTCGCCTCCTCGGCGCCGAGGCGCAGCGTCTCGGCGCAGCGCGCCGCCTCCCGCCGCGCCTCCCGGATCGTCTTCACCCCCTCCGTCGCGATCAGCTCGGCGAAGCTCTCCGCCCGTTCGGCGACGAGGGTCGCCGCGCGTGCCAGAACGGCCGCGCGACGGTGCGCCGGCATCGGGCCGTCGCGGAAGGCGCGCTCGGCCGCGGCGAGCGCGGCCTCGGCGGCCGCCGGATCGGCCACCCGCAGCTCGCCGATGACCGCGCCGCCCTCGGGGTCGCGGACCGTCAGCATCGTCGGCGGCATCGCCCGCCTCAGTGCGGCAGGCCGTCGGCGACCGTGCGGACCGCCGCCGCCACGGCGTCGACGATCTCCTCGGCCTCGGCCTTGGTCAGCACCAGCGGCGGGGCGAAGCCGAGGATGTCGCCGTGCGGCATGGCGCGGGCGATGACGCCGCGCTCGCGGGCGGTGGCGGAGATCCGCGCACCGACCTTGAGCGCCGGGTCGAAGCGCTTCTTGTCCGCCCGGTCGGCCACGAACTCGATCGCCGCGAGCATGCCGACGCCGCGGATCTCGCCGACGATCGGGTGGTTGCCGAGGGCGGCGGTGAGGCCGGCCCTGAGGTGCTCGCCGACGACCTTCGCGTTCCCCGCGAGGTCCTCGCGCTCGACGATGTCGAGCACGGCGTTCGCCGCCGCGGCGCCGAGCGGATGGCCGCTGTAGGTGTAGCCGTGCGAGAACGCGCCGACGGTGTCCGCGGCGTCGCGGATGACGTCCCACACCTTCTCGCCGACGATCGCGCCGGACATCGGCACGTAGGCGCTGGTGAGGCCCTTGGCGATGGTGATGAGGTCCGGCTCGATGCCGTAGACGTGGCTGCCGAACGGCGCCCCGATGCGGCCGAAGCCGGTGATGACCTCGTCGGCGATCAGAAGCACGTCGTGGCGGCGCAGCACCGCCTGGATCGCCGGCCAGTATCCCTTCGGCGGCGGGGTGATGCCGCCGGTGCCGAGCACTGGCTCGGCGATGAAGGCGCCCACGGTCTCCGGCCCCTCCGCCACGATCAGCGCCTCGAGCTCGGCCGCCCGGCGCGCCGAGAAGGCCTCCTCGCCCTCGCCCTCGGCGGCGCCCCAGTAGTGGTGCGGCGCGCCGGTGTGGCGCACGATGCCGAGCGGCAGGTCCATGTGGTCGTGGTAGAAGCTCATCCCCGTCATCGAGCCGGAGATCACCGAGCAGCCGTGGTAGCCGCGCTCGCGGGCGATGATCTTCTTCTTCCCGGGCTTGCCGCGCAGGTTGTTGTAGTACCAGACGAGCTTCGCCTGCGTTTCGTTGGCGTCGGAGCCCGACAGCCCGTAGAAGACGCGCCGCATGCCGGCCGGCGCCATCTTGATCAGGCGGTCCGACAGCCGCGCCAGCGCTTCGGTCGTGTGGCCGGCATAGGAGTGGTAGTAGGCGAGCTCGTGCGCCTGCCGGGAGATCGCCTCGGCGACCTCGGTCCGCCCGTAGCCGACGTTCATGCAGTAGAGCCCGGCGAAGGCGTCGAGGAGCGACGTGCCGTCGGCGGTGCGGATGCGCGCGCCGGAGCCGCCCACCACCACCGTCGCCGGCGCGGCGCCGCTGTCGAAGTCCTTCAGGTGGGTGAAGGGGTGGATGGTCGCGCCGCGGTCCATCCGCACGACGGCGTCGAAATCGGGAGCGGGATCGTTCGGCACGGCGTCACCTCATCGTCGGTCGGGGCGAGAAGTGTCGCGCGGCCCGCCGGCGAGCGGGGATCGAACTTGCGCCGATCGCGATAAAATTTATCATCCGGGCATGCGAAGCGACACCGCGCCGGACGCCATCGACCTGAAGCTTCTCGTCCTTCTGCAGGAGGACGCGGCGGCGCCGATGGCGAAGGTCGCCGCCGCCGTCGGCCTGTCGCCGCCGGCCTGCTACCGGCGCGTCCGCGCGCTGCGCGAGGCCGGTCTCGTCCGCCGCAGCGCCGCCGTCGTCGCGCGCAAGACCATGGGCTGGCCCCTGATGATGATCGTGCTCGTCAAGCTCGAGAGCGAGCGCGGCGAGGCCATCGACCAGCTCTTCCAGCGCCTGCGGCGGACGCCCGAGATCATCGAGGCCCAGTACGTCACCGGCGACTACGACTTCACCCTGAAGGTCGTCGCCGAGGACATGGAGAGCTTCGACGACCTGATGCGCGAGGTGCTCTACGCCGGCGGCATCGTGAAGTCCTACAAGACCCTGGTGACGATGCGCGAGGTCAAGGAGCCGAGCGCCGTGCCGGTCGCCCCCGGCGCCCGGCGCCGCTAGACGCCCGAGAACATCCGCCGCCCGGGGACCGGCATCGGCGCGCGGAGGATCGTGCCGGTCTCCGATTCGGTGATGTAGAGGGTCCGGCGGTCCGGCCCGCCGTAGGCCATGTTGGTCGTGTGGCTGCCGGCGGTCGACTGCACGCGCAGGATCGGCTCGCCGCGCGGGCTGAACAGCCAGATCACCCCGAGGCCGATGTGGGCGACGGCGAGGTTGCCGGCCTCGTCCATGGCGAGCCCGTCGGGCCCGCCGCCGCCGGAGAGCTGGATGAAGGTGCCGACCTTGGCGACGCTGCCGTCGGGCATCAGTGGAATGCGCCAGATGGCGTTCGCCCGCGTCACGGCGACGTAGAGCGTCGTCTCGCTCGGGTCGAGCACGATGCCGTTCGGGCTCGGCACGTTGTCGACGAGGCAATCGACCTCGCCGCTGGCGCGCACCCGGAAGACGCGGCCGGTCGGGTCGTGCAGCCCGGTCAGGCCCTGGTCGGTGAAGTAGAGGTCGCCGTTCGAGGCGAACACGAGGTCGTTCACCGCCTTCAGCCGCTCGAGCCGCACCCGCGCGAGGAAGGGCTCGACCCGGCCCGTCGCGGGGTCGAGCACGACGATGCCGTTCTTGTAGTCGGCGATGAAGATGCGTCCGTCGGCATGGATCTTCAGGCCGTTCGGCTCGCCGTCGTACTCGGCGACGAGCTCGAAGGCGCCGTCCTGGTCGATGCGGAAGACGCGCCCCCACGGAATGTCGACGCAGTAGAGCCGGCCGTCACGGTCGAACGACGGCCCCTCGAGCAGGGAGTGCGGCGGCAGCACGCCCGGCTGGTGGCGGTGCCATTCCGACGTCGCCTCCGGCTTGCGGAAGGCGTCGGGCAGCCGGGTGAAGGCGTCGGTCTCGACGACGGGAGGCGGGGCGAACATGGGCGGTTCCGTCCGGGGGTTACTTCAGCGCGGCGGGCAGCCACAGCGCGATCTCGGGGAAACCGTAGAGCAGGAACGAGAACAGCACGATGATCACCGCATAGGGGGCCGAGGAGCGCGCGATCTCGCCCATCGACCTGTCCGGTGCGATCGAGTTGATCGCGAAGAGGTTCAGTCCCATCGGCGGTGTCAGCGCGCCGAGCTCGATGAAGATGACGAGGATGACCCCCACCCACACGCCGTCGAAGCCGAGCGCCGTCAGGCTCGGATACATCAGCGGCACGGTCAGCAGCATGATCGACAGCCCGTCGATGAACATCCCGATGACACCGTAGATCGCGAGCAGCACGCAGAAGAACAGGAACGGCGAGACGTCGAGGGCGATCAGCCACTCGGCGAGCCCGCGGCCGATCCCGGAGGAGACGATCGCGAAGTTGAGGATCTGCGCGTTGATGGTGATGAACATGATCACGGCGCTGATCAGCACCGTGCTGCGCAGGGCGAGCCAGAGCTTCGCCATCGTCAGCTGCCGGTAGGCGAGCGCGAGAACCAAAGCGAGCAGCGAGCCGAAGGCGGACGCCTCGGTGGGAGTGACGACGCCGGCGTACATGCCGCCGATCACCGCGGCGACGAGGCAGAGGATCGGCAGCGCGTCGCGCGCCGCCCGGCCGAAGGCGAGGCCCTTCTCCTCCGCCGAGCGCCGCGGCGTCAGCGAGGGGTCGAGGAGGGCGCGGGCCGCCACGTAGAGCGAGAAGAGCACGGCGAGGAGAATGCCCGGGATCACCCCGGCCATGAACAGGTCGATCACCGATTCCTGCGTCATCGAGCCGTAGACGATGAGCGGAATGCTGGGCGGGATCAGGATGCCGAGGCAGCCGCCGGCGGCGAGCGTGCCGAGGGTGAGCTCGTCGGAGTAGCCGCGCGCCCGCATCTCCTTCACCGCCACCGTGCCGACGGTCATGGCGGTGGCGACCGAGGAGCCGGCGACCGCCGAGAAGATCGCGCAGCCGGCGATGTTGGTCTGCGCGAGGCCGCCGGGCACCCGCCCGAACAGGCCGGCGATCCCCGAATAGAACCGCCCGGCGATGCCGCTCTGCAGGATGAGCTCGCCCATCAGCACGAACAGCGGAATGGCGACCAGGCTGAAGTTCGTCGTGGTGTTGAAGACGATGTCGCCGAAGGTCGGCCACAGCAGCGTGCCGGAGGCGAGCGTCACCCCGACGATGCCGACGAGGCCCATGGCGGCGCCGATCGACGATCCCATCGCCAGCGTGCAGAGGAGCAGCACGCCGTAGATCGCCAGAACCTCAGTCCACGGCATAGTTGGCCTCGCTCTCGGGGGGCTTGCCCCGCCACAGGCCGACGGCCCGGATCACGCCGCGCTCGAGGAAGGCGACCGCCAGCAGGCCGAACCCGACCGGCATGATCGCCTGCGGCAGGAAGAGCGGCGTCTCGGAGGCCTGGAGCGACTGGGTTCCGAACGCGTAGCTCGCCGCTGCGAGGTCGTAGGTGGCGCTGGTGAGCACCGCGCAGACGACCGCGCCGACCGCCGCGGCGCCGATCTCGCAGAGCGCGCGGGCGCGCATCGGCAGCTGCACCACGAACCCCTCGACGGCGAGGAAGCGGCCGCCGCGCAGGGCGGGGAGGAAGCAGAGCAGCGTCGAGACGGTGAAGAAGTAGCCGGCGAACTCGTCCGAGACCTGGGTCGAGAAGCCGAACAGCGTCCGGCTCGCGATCTCGGTGTTCATCAGGACCGCCATCGCCACCATCATCAGGATGCCGACCGCGAGGGCGACCGCTTGGACGGCGTCGAGCGCCCGCGAGAGGATGGGTATGCGCTCCATGGGCTCACCGCCTGACGATGCGAGGGGCGGGTCCGGGGCGGGCTCGCGCCGCGCCCCGGGCCGTTCGATCAGCTGCAGGCCTTGATCGCGAGCGCCAGCATGTCGGCGCCGGCCGGACCGACCTTCTCGATCCACTCGTCGGAGATCGGCTTCGTCATCTCGCGCAGCCGCGCCGTCTCCTCGGGGGTGGTGTCGCGCAGCGTCATGCCCTTCTCGGTCAGCGTCTCGCGGGCCTTCTTGTCGGCCGCGATCATCTCGGCGCGGTACTTCGGCGCCCACTCCTCGGCCTTGGCGACGAGGATCGTGCGGAGGTCCTCCGGCAGCGCGTCGAGGGCGGACTGGTTCACGACGATCGCCTGGTGCGCCAGCGTCAGGTCCATCATGAAGCCGAAGTCGGTGACCTCGTCGAACTTCCAGTCGAGCGCCGGCACGGCGGCCGTGAAGGCGCCGTCGACGACGCCGCGCTGCAGGGCGGGGATCACCTCGGCCGGGGTGATGGTCACGCCGGAGCCGCCGGCGAGGCGCATCATCTCGGCCTGCTCACGGTTCCACGAGCGCACCTTGAGGTTCTTCAGCCCGTCGATGCCGTCGACCGGCTTCACCAGCCAGAGCTGCTGCGGCGGCATCACCCACTGCATGATCTCGGTCGACTTGAACTTCGACCGGAGCACGTCGTCGATCGGCTTGCGGATCTCCGGCGCCAGGTTGTCGTAGAACTTGTCCATCGAGGTGCAGGAGAACGGCATCGACAGCGCGTTCAGCTCCGGCACGTCGCCGGCCGCGAAGCCGAACGCGACGTCGCCCATCTCGACCTGGCGGGAGCTGACGATGCGCAGCACGTCGGCCGCCTTGTAGGGCAGCTCGCCCGACGAGAAGACCGAGATCTTCAGGCGGCCGTCGGTCGCCTTCGCGACGTCCTCGGCGAAGGCGCGGTGCAGCGCGGTCGGCTTATCGTTGGCCGCGAAGTAGGTGTAGAACTTCCACTCCACCTCGGCCGCCGAGGCGACCCCGGTGCCGAGCGCCGCGATGCTCGCCCACGCGCAGGCGATGCCGAACGCCACCGATCTCATCTTCATGTCGTCCTCCCATGCTCGTCGGTCGTGCAGCGCCGACCGGCGGTTGTCCGTTGGCGGGCACTCTCTAGCCGGCACCGGATGGAGTCAACGAGTTTTGCGCGAATTTGACGTTTGGTGACCGATTTTGATACGCTCTGAACGACCCAGAAAGGCACCCCCTTTGCGGCACCGTCCTCCGTCCCCCCGCGTCGCGCTCATCCCGGCGCAGCGCCACGCCGAGATCCTGCAGATCCTGAAGGTCGACGGCGCCGCCTCCGTGCAGCAGCTGGCGGAGCGCACCGGCGCGTCGATCTCGACGGTCCGGCGCGACCTCGAGGCCCTCGAGGAGGCGGGCTTCCTCGACCGCAGCTTCGGCGGCGCCAGCCTCAGGGCGCGCGCGCTCGCCACCCTCGAGACCGGGCAGGCGGTCGCCAGCCACATCCTCCAGGGCGAGAAGGCGGCGATCGGCCGGGCCGCGGCCGGCCTCGTCGCGGCGCACCAGGCGGTCATCCTCGACAGCGGCTCGACGGTCACCGAGGTCGCGCACGACCTCGCGCGGCGCGCGCCGCCGCTGACGGTGATCACCAACGACCTCTCGATCGCGCAGATCCTCTCCTCCGTCGCCCGCCTCCGGCTGGTCGTCACCGGCGGCGTCGTGCGTCCCGGCTCGTCGACGCTCACCGGGTCGCCCGGCGAGGAGCTGCTCGGCACGGTCCACGCCGACCTCGCGATCATCGGCGCGCACGCGGTGACCATGGATGGCATCAGCGAGACCAACCTCGAGATCGTCCGGGTCAAGCAGGCGATCATGCGGGCCGCCCGCCGCGTCGTGGTCGTCGCCGACCACTCGAAGTTCGGCGAGCCGTCGGTGTTCCGCGTCGGTCCGCTCGTGCGCGGCACCCTCCTCGTCACCGACTGGCGCGCCGACCCCGAGATCCTCGCCGCCTTCGCCGAGCAGGGCGTCGAGGTGATCGTCGCGCCGGAGCCCGCCGCATGACGACCGCGCCGCTCAGGCTGGTGGCCGACGATCTCACCGGCGCGCTCGATTCGGCGGCCGGCTTCGCCGCGCCGTCGGCGCCGGTGCCGGTGGTCTGGCGGGAGCCCGGCCACGCGGGCGGGTCGGTCGCGATCTCGACCGAGACGCGCGAGGCGACGGAGGCCGAGGCGCGGGCGCGCACGGCGGACGCGCTTCGCTGGATCCTGCGCCAGCCGGGCGAGGCGCTCGTGTTCAAGAAGGTCGACAGCCTCCTGCGCGGCCATCCGGCGGCCGAGCTCGCCGTCATGATCGAGCTGTGGCGGCCCGACCGGGTCGTCCTCGCGCCGGCCCATCCGGTCCTCGGGCGGGTGACGCGGGGCGGCCGCCAGCACGCCCGCCACGGCGCCGCCGCCGAGCTCGCCGCGATCGACGTCGACCTCGCCGCGGCGCTCGCCGCCCGCGGCGTCGACGTCGCCGTGCGGCCGGCCGGGGAGAGCGGGGCGGCGCACGTCTCGCTCTTCGACGCGGAGAGCGCCGCGGACCTCGCTGCCATCGTCGCGCGCGAGCGCGCCGCCGGCGGGCGGATCCTGTGGTGCGGCAGCGGCGGCCTCGCCGACGCCCTCGCCGGCGGCGCCTCCGCGCCGCGCGCGCGGCCCGGCGGGACGACGCTCGCGGTGATCGGCAGCGACCACACCGTGGCGGCGGCACAGGTGCGGGCGGTCGCCGAGCGCGATCCGGCCGCGCTCATTCCCTTCGACGCGGGATCGGACCCGCGCGAGATCGCCCGGGCAGTGGCGGCGCGCTTCGCTGAGAACGTTCTCGTTCCCAATCCGCCGGCGATCCTCGTGCCCGCCTTGCCGCCCGTCGAGCGCGCCGCGGCGGCCTGCCTCATCGCCCGGTCGCTCGGGGCGATCCTCGCCGCCGTTCCCCGCCCGGACGTCCTCTATGCGAGCGGCGGCGAGACGCTCCGGGCGGTCTGCGACGGCCTCGGGTCCGACGGCCTGCTCGCCGAAGGCTTCGTCGCGCCCGGCGTGCCGCTGAGCCGCCTCAGCGGCGGCCGCTGGCCCGGCATCGCGGTCCTGTCGAAGTCCGGCGGCTTCGGCACCGCATCGACCCTCGTCACGCTCTTCGGTCTCGACCGGCCCCGGCCGGCCGGCCTCCCCCAGTCCCACACGCGAGATCCCCGATGACCGCCACTCCCGCAGCCCCGCGACTCTGCATCACCATGGGCGATCCGGCCGGCATCGGGCCGGAGATCGTCCTGAAGACCCTCGCGGCGCTCCGGCCGCGCATCGCCGCCGGCGAGTTCCGCCTGAGCGTCGCCGGCTCGGCGGCGGTGCTCGACGCGACCGCGGCGGCGCTCGGGTTGTCGCCGGTCTCGGCCTTCGCCGACCTCGGCGTCGCCCTTCTCGACGTCGGCACGACGGCCCGGCCGGTGGTCACCGGCGTCGCGAGCGCAGAGACCGGCGAGATCGCCTATCTCTGCGTCGCGCGCGCCGTGCGCGCCGTCCAGGCCGGCGAGGCGGACGCGGTCGTCACCGCCCCCCTCAGCAAGGAGGCGCTGCATCTCGCGGGCCACCACTTCCCGGGCCACACCGAGCTCCTGACGCACCTCACCGGCGGCCGCGAGCCGGTGATGATGCTGGCGCACGGCCCCTTCCGCGTCAGCCACCTGACGACGCACATCCCCCTCGACGCGGTGCCGGCGCGCCTGACGCCCGAGCGCCTCGGCCGCGTCGTCGACCTGACGGTCGAGACCCTGCAGCGCCTCGGCCTCGCGCACCCGCGCATCGCGGTGGCGGCGCTCAATCCGCACGCCGGCGAGGGCGGCATCCTCGGCCGCCACGACATCGACGTGACCGAGCCGGTGACGGCCGCCTACCGCGCCCGCGGCATCGACGTGGACGGGCCGGTGCCGGGCGACACGGTGTTCGTCAAGATGCGCGGCGGCCGCTACGACGCGGTCGTCGCGATGTACCACGACCAGGGTCACATCCCGGTCAAGCTGCTCGGCTTCTCCGTCGATCCGGCGACCGGCAAGTGGGAGGCCCTGAGCGGCGTCAACATCACCCTCGGCCTGTCGATCATCCGCACCTCGGTCGACCACGGCACCGCCTTCGACATCGCCGGCCAGGGCATCGCCAGCGAGACGAGCCTGATCGAGGCGGTGGAGTACGCCGCGCGCCTGACGGCCGACACGGCGAGCGTGCGGGCCGGCGCCGCCTGACGCGCTATTTCGGCGCCATCCGGAGGGCGCCGTCGAGGCGGATCGTCTCGCCGTTCAGCATCGGGTTGGCGAGGATGTGCAGCACCAGCGCGGCGTATTCCGCCGGCCGGCCGAGGCGCGAGGGGAACGGCACGGCGGCGCCGAGGCTCTCCTGCGCCGCCTCGGGCAGGCCCTTCAGCATCGCCGTCTCGAAGATGCCGGGCGCGATCGTCATCACGCGGATGCCGAGGGGCGCGAGCTCGCGCGCCGCCGGCAAGGTGAGCCCGACGACGCCCGCCTTCGAGGAGGCGTAGGCGGTCTGACCGATCTGGCCCTCGTAGGCGGCGACCGAGGCGGTGGTGATCGCCACCCCGCGCTCGCCGGTGTCGAGCGGGGCGAGGTCGCTCGCCCCGGCGGCGAAGAGGCGCAGGAAATTGAACGTGCCGATCAGGTTCACCTCGATCGTGCGGCGGAAGTCGTCGAGCGGCATCACGCCGGCGCGGCCGAACATCTTCTTCGCCGGAGCGACGCCGGCGCAGGCGACGAGCACGCGCGCGGGCCCGTGCGCTTCGGCCGCCGCGGCGACCGCCGCCTCGGCCTCCGTCGCGCTCGACACGTCGCAGCGGAGCGCCAGGCCGCCGATTTCGGCCGCCACCGCCGTGGCCGCCGCCTCGTTGAAGTCGACCAGGGCGACGCGCGCTCCGGCGGCGGCGAGCGCCCGCGCGGTCGCCGCGCCGAGCCCCGATCCCGCGCCGGTGACGATCGCCGGCAGATCCCGAACGTCCATGCTCTGTCCTCCTCAGCGAGAGGCGGGGGCGGCCGCGCGGAGGCGCAGCGCCGCGGGGAGGGCGGGGAAGGGGCGGGCGGTCGGATCTCGAGTCATCGGCGGGGCCTTCCTCGGCGGGGGCGGGGACGCGAAGCGCCCCAAGCCATAGCCGAGACGCGCCGCGGGTTCGACCGTCTCCGTGCGTCTCGGTCGTGGCGCCGCCTCAGCGGCCCCAGCGCAGCGCCAGCGGGTCGAGCCGGCGGGCGATCTCGAGGAGCCCGGCGCGCGTCGCAGGGTGCAGCGGCGGCAGCGGCGCGCGCAGCGTCTCGTGGGCGATGACGCCGCCCTCCTTCATCAGCACCTTGGCGGCGGCGAGGCCGCACTGGCGGTTCTCGTAGTTGATGAGCGGCAGCCAGCGCTCGTAGGCGGCGGCAGCCGCCGCGCGGTCGCCGGCGAAGTAGGGGTCGATGATCTCACGGATGCCGTCCGGATAGCCGCCGCCGGTCATAGCGCCGGTGGCGCCGGCGTCGAGGTCGGCCATCAGGGTGATCGCCTCCTCGCCGTCCCACGGCCCCTCGATCGCCGCGCCGCCCGCCTCGATCAGCGCGCGAAGCTTGGCGGCCGCCTGCGGCACCTCGATCTTGAAGTAAGCGAGGTTCTCGATCTCGCTCGCCATGCGGGCGAGGAAGGGGACCGAGAGCGGCGTGCCGGCCACCGGCGCGTCCTGCACCATGATCGGGATCGAGATCGCGTCGGAGACGGCGCGGTAGAAGGCGTAAATCGCCGCCTCCGGCACGCGGAAGGTGGCGCCGTGATAGGGCGGCATGACCATCACCATCGCCGCGCCCAGCTCCTCCGCGCGGCGCGAGCGCTCGGCGCAGACGTGGGTGGCGAAGTGGGTGGTGGTGACGATCACCGGCACCCGCCCGGCGACGTGGGCGAGCACCGCCTCCATCACCGTGTCGCGCTCCTCGTCGGTCAGCAGGAACTGCTCGGAGAAGTTCGCGAGGATGCACAGCCCGTGCGAGCCGGCGTCGATCATGAAGTCGGCGGCGCGGCGCTGGCCGTCGAGGTCGAGGCGGCCGTCGGCGTCGAACACCGTCGGCACGACCGGGAAGACGCCCTTGTAGGGCTCGGTGCGGGAGGTCGGCATGGCGGGCCTTCAGTGGTTGTCGCGGGGAACCGGCGAGCCGGTGCGCCCGACCAGGAAGTCGAAGTCGGCGCCGCGGTCGGCCTGCAGCACGTGGTCGACATAGAGGCGGGCGTAGCCGCGCGCGGCGTGCGGCGGCGGCGGCATCCAGGCGGCGCGGCGGGCGGCGAGCTCCTCGTCGGAAACGTGCAGGTGGAGCGAGCGCGCCGGCACGTCGAGGGTGATGAGGTCGCCGTTCTTGACGAGGGCGAGCGGGCCGCCGGCCGTCGCCTCGGGGGCGACGTGCAGCACCACCGTGCCGTAGGCGGTGCCCGACATACGGGCGTCGGAGATGCGGATCATGTCGCGCACGCCCTCGCGCAAGAGCTTCGCCGGCAGCGGCATGTTGCCGACCTCGGCCATGCCCGGATAGCCCTTCGGACCGCAGTGCTTCAGCACCATGATGCAGGAGGCGTCGATGTCGAGCGCCTCGTCCTCGACCGCATGGTGCATCTCCTCGACGTTCTCGAAGACGACCGCGCGGCCGGTGTGGCGCATCAGCTCCGGCGAGGCGGCCGAGGGTTTGATCACCGCCCCGTCGGGGGCGAGGTTGCCGGTCAGGATGGCGATGCCGGCGTCGTGCTTGAACGGCGCCTCGAAGGGGGTGATCACCTCGGCGTTCCAGTTCGGCGCCGCGGCGACGTTCTCCCACAGCGTCCGCCCGTTCACGGTGCGGGCGTCGCGGTGGAGGAGCCCGCGCTCGCCGAGCGCCCTGAGCACCGCCGGCAGCCCGCCGGCGTAGTAGAAGTCCTCCATCAGGAAGCGGCCGGAGGGCATCAGGTCGACCAGGCAGTGGACGTCGCGGCCGAGCCGGTCGAAGTCGGCGAGCGTCAGCTCGACGCCGACGCGCCCGGCTACGGCGAGGAGGTGCACCACCGCGTTGGTCGAGCCACCGATCGCCGCGAGCGTCCGGATGGCGTTCTCGAAGGCGGCGCGGGTCAGGATGTCGGAGGGCTTCAGGTCCTCGCCGACGAGCTCGACGATGCGCCGCCCGGCCATGCGGGCGAGCAGGTTGCGGCGCGCGTCGGCGGCCGGAATGGCGGCGTTCTCCGGCAGGCCGAGCCCGAGCGCCTCGACCATCGAGGCCATCGTCGAGGCGGTGCCCATCGTCATGCAGCTGCCGGCCGAGCGATTCATCGCCGCCTCCGCCTCGTGGAACTCGGCGAGGGTGATCTCGCCGGCCCGGAGCTGCTCGCTCATCGAGATGATGTTGGTGCCCGAGCCGATGATCTGGCCGCGGTAGACACCGCGCAGCTGCGGCCCGCCGGAGACGCCGATGGTCGGCAGGTCGGCCGAGGCGGCGCCCATCAGGAGCGCCGGCGTGGTCTTGTCGCAGCCCATCAGGAGCACCACGCCGTCGAGCGGGTGGGCGCGGATCGCCTCCTCGACGTCCATCGAGGCGAGGTTGCGGAAGAGCATCGCGGTCGGTCGCATCGTCACCTCGCCGAGCGAGGAGACCGGGAACTCGAGCGGGTAGCCGCCGGCGTCGAGCACGCCCTGGCGCACGTGCTCGGCGAGCACGCGGAAGTGCCCGTTGCACGGGGTCAGCTCCGACCAGGTGTTGCAGATGCCGATCACCGGCCGACCGTCGAAGCGGTCCTGCGGCGTGCCGCTGTTCTTCAGGAACGAGCGGTAATAGAAGCCCATCTTGTCCTGCCGGCCGAACCAGGCCTGGCTGCGCAGCGGCTTCCGCGATGTGTCGTCGGGCATGGTCTTGGGTCCGTTCAGCCCGCGCCGCCGTGGCGGCGGAGGCCGTTGAAGATCACGTTGGTCATCGCGGCGGCGGCCGCCTCGGCGTCCTGGTCGGCGATGGTGTCGACGATGCGCTCGTGCGCGGCGACGGTGATGTCGTGCTCGCGGGAGTCGTCCGGCGCGCTCAGCACGAACGAGGCGCGCAGCGCCGCCTCGATCACCGCGCCGATCGAGCGCATGAAGGGGTTGCCCGAGGCATTGGCGACGGCGAGGTGGAGCGCGAGGTCGGCCTCGGCGAAGCCGTCCGCGCCGCCCGGCTCGCGCCGCATCCGCCCGACCGCCGCCCGCATCACCGCCAGGTCGGCCTCCGAGCGCCGGTCGGCGGCGAGCGCGGCGGCGCGCGGCTCGACGGCGAGGCGGATCTCGGCGAGGTCGCGCAGGAAGCGCTTGTCGATGCCAGCATCGAGGTGCCAGGCGAGCACGTCCGGGTCGAACATGTTCCACGATGCCCGCTCGCGCACCACCGTGCCGACGCGCGACTTGGTGGTGAGGAGGCCCTTGGCGACCAGTGTCTTGACGCTCTCGCGCAGCACCGGGCGCGAGACGCCGAAGAGGACGGTGAGCTCGGCGTCGCCCGGTAGCTTCTCGCCCTCGGCGTAGCGCCCGGCGATGATGTCGACGCCGATCGAGCGCGCCACCTCGGCGTGGTTCGAGTGCGAGCGGCGGGTCGGGATAACGATGATCTGCGGGCTCATGGGCGGCTGGCTCCGGCGGCTCCGAGCCGCGGTCGCCGCGCGAGATGCACGGTGGCCTGCTGGAAGGCGATGAAGGCGAAGAGCAGGAGGCCGGTGGCGATCTTCGCCCACCAGCTCGACAGCGAGCCGTCGAAGGAGATGTAGGTCTGGATCAGCCCCTGGATCAGCACGCCGACGAAGGTGCCGAAGACGAAGCCGTAGCCGCCCGAGAGCAGCGTGCCGCCGATCACCACCGCGGCGATGGCGTCGAGCTCGACGCCGACCGCCGAGAGCGAGTAGCCGCTCGAGGTGTAGAGCGAGAACACGATGCCGGAGAGCCCGGCGAGCACGCCGGAGAGGGTGTAGATCAGCACCGTCGTGCGCGCGACGTTCACCCCCATGAGGGCGGTGGCGGCGCGGTTGCCGCCGAGCGCGTAGACGTTGGCGCCGAAGCGGGTGAGGTGCAGCAGCACCATGCCGGCGGCGACCACCGCGAGCATGATCATCGCCGGCACCGTGAAGCGCGCCCCGCCCGGCAGCCGGATCGCGTGGCCGGCGAGCTCGCCGTAGAAGTCGGCGTTGATCGGGATCGACTCCGTCGACAACAGGAAGCTCGCCCCGCGCGCCAGGAACATGCCGGCGAGCGTCACGATGAACGGCGGCAGGTCGAAATATTGGATGGTCGCCCCCATCGCCGCCCCGAACAGGCCGGCGAGGAGGAGGATCACCACGAAGGCGGTGAGCGGCGGCACGCCCCAGCGCTCGATGGAGAGCGCCAGGAACACGGTGGTGAAGCCGATCACCGAGCCGACCGACAGGTCGATGCCGCCGGAGATGATGACGAAGGTCATCCCGACCGCGACGATGCCGAGGAAGGCGTTGTCGGTGAGGAGGTTCATCACCACCCGCATCGAGGCGAAGTTCGGGAACACCATCGAGCAGGCGAGGAAGCCGGCGAGGAACACCGCGGTGGTGGCGAGCACCGGCATCAGCCGGGCGATCGGGCGGCTGGTCGCCGAGGGGCTTGCCGGGGTCATGGGCGGCTCCTGCGGAGGACGACGCCGAGGCCGGCGAGGCGCGGCGACTGGGCGAGCAGCACCGCGAGCACGACGACCGCCTTGACGACGAGGTTGGTCTCGGGCGCGAGGCCGGAGAGCAGGATGCCGGTGTTCATCGCCTGGATGATGAGCGCGCCGACCACCGCCAGCACCACGCTGAAGCGCCCGCCGAACAGCGACGTGCCGCCGATGACGACGGCGAGGATCGCGTCGAGCTCGAGCCAGAGCCCGGAATTGTTGGCGTCGGCGCCGAGGATGTCGGCGGCCGCGACGATGCCGGCGAGGGCGGCGCAGAGGCCGCTCCACATGTAGACGGCGACCGTGATGAGGCGGGTCTCGATGCCGGCGAGCGCGCTCGCGCGGGGGTTGCCGCCGGTCGCCTCGATCATCAATCCGAGCGCCGTGCCGCGGACGATGAGCAGCGTCAGGGCGAGCATGCCGAGGGTGAGCGCCACCGGCGTCGGCAGGCCGAACACCGAGCCGCCGCCGAGGAAGGCGAGGTCCGGCGAGGTGAAGGTGACGATGCGCCCCTCGGTGATGAGCTGGGCGATGCCGCGTCCGGCGACCATCAGGATCAGCGTCGCGACGATCGGCTGGATGCCGAGCACGGCGACGAGGAGGCCGTTCCACAGCCCGCAGAGGAGGCCGGCGCCGAGCGCGGCGGCGAGCACCACCGGCAGCGCATGGCTGTCGGCGAGGCTCGCGGCGACGGCGCCGCAGATCGCCATGATCGCGCCGACGGAGAGGTCGATGCCGCGCATGGCGATGACGAGCACCATGCCGAGCGACAGCAGCGCCACCGGCGCGCCGCGGTTCAGCACGTCGATCAGGCTGCCGAACAGCCGGCCGTCCTGCAGGCGGATGTCGAAGAACTGCGGCGAGACCAGCCAGTTGGCGAGGAGGATGGCGACGAGCGCCACCACCTGCGAGGTGCCGGCGCGGGGGAGGCGAAGCGGCATCCTGCCCTCCCTCACGCGTGCATCGGCTGGGCGGCGGCGGCCGCGTCGGCGGGGTCGGCGGCGATCGCCGCGAAGATCGCCGGCACGCCGATCGCCGCGCCGGTGAGGTGGGCGACGTGGGCGCGGTCGCGCAGCACCACCACCTCGTCGGCGTAGGTCACGATCTCCTCGAGCTCGGAGGAGACGACGAGCAGCGCCATGCCGTCGGCGCACAGGTTGCGGATGAGCTCGATGATCTCGGCGTGGGCGCCGACGTCGATGCCGCGCGTCGGCTCGTCGAGGATGAGCAGCCGCGGCTCGGTGGCGAGCCAGCGGGCGAGCAGCGCCTTCTGCTGGTTGCCGCCCGACAGGAGCCCGATCGGGCGCTCCGGGTCCGGCGGGCGGATGTCGAGCAGGCGGATGAAGCGGCGGGCGATCTCGTCCTGCTCGCGCCGCGACAGCGGATGCAGCACGCCGCGGCGGGCCTGCAGCGCCAGCACGATGTTCTCGCGCACGCTGAGCTCGGCGACGATGCCTTCGGTCTTGCGCTCCTCCGGGCAGTAGCCGAAGCCGAGCCGCATCGCCTCGCGCGGCGAGCCGATGGTGGCCGGCGCGCCCGACACGGTCGCGCTTCCCTGGTCGGCCGCTTCGGCGCCGAAGATGAGGCGCACCGTCTCGGTGCGGCCGGAGCCGAGGAGGCCGGCGAGCCCGATGACATGGCCGGCCCGCAGCGTCAGGTCGAAGGGGGCGAGGTAGCCCGCCTTGCCGAAATCCGTGAAGGCGGCGACCGGCGCGCCGCCCTCGTCCGCCGTCCGCGGCGGGCGCCGGCTGGTCGCCTCGCTCAGCTCGCGGCCGAGCATCATGCGGACGAGCTCGAGCCGCGGCAGCTCCGCCGTCGGCGCCGTGCCGGCGAGCCGGCCGTTGCGCAGCACGGTGATGCGGTCGCAGATCGCGTAGACCTGGTCGAGGAAGTGGGTGACGAAGACGATGCCGATGCCGCGCCCGGCGAGGTGGCGCATCACGGTGAACAGCACCTCGACCTCGTGCGCGTCGAGGCTCGCCGTCGGCTCGTCGAGGATCAGCACGCGCGCCGACTGGTCGACGGCGCGGGCGATCGCCACGATGTGCTGGATCGCCACCGAGTAGCGCTCGAGCGGCGCGGCGACGTCGATCGAAAGGCCGAACTCGGCGAGCAGCGCCGCCGCGCGGCGGCGCATCTCGCGCTCGCGCACCAGCCCGAAGCGGGTCGGCTGGCGGCCGAGGAAGAGGTTCTGCGCCACCGAGAGGTTCGGCGCCAGGTTGACCTCCTGGTAGACCGTCGCGATGCCGGCCTTCGTCGCCTCGGCGGCCGAGCGGGGGGCGATCGCCTCGCCCTCGAGCCTGAGCGTGCCGGCGTCGCGGGCGACGACGCCCGTCATCGCCTTGATCAGCGTCGACTTGCCGGCGCCGTTCTCGCCGAGGAGGGCGTGGATCTCTCCGTGGCCGAGGGTGAAGTCGACGCGGTCGAGCGCGACGAAGCCGGCGAACGACTTGGAGAAGCCGCGGAGGTCGAGCAGCGGGGGGGCGCCAGGCGGTGTCATGATGCGGCCTCGGGGCGGGTCTCGCGGCGGCGGCCGGCGGCGGCCGTCGCCCGGCCCGGCCGAAGGGCCGGCGGGCCGGGTCGGCGCCGCCGGCACGCCGGCCGGACGCGGTCGGGGAGCCGGCGGGACCGGCGCCCCTCGGCGGAGCTTATCAGCCGCGACTCAGTAGCCGAGATCCTTCTTGCTCTCGTAGACCGCCATCGGGTCGTCGGCGGCGGTGTAGAGCTTCGACTCGGTCTGGATCCACTTCGGCGGCACCGTGCCGTTCGCCTTGTAGGCGACGATGGCGTCGAAGGCCGGCCCGGCCATGTTCGGGGTCAGCTCCACGGTGGCGTTCGCCTCGCCGGCCGCCATCGCCTTGAAGATGTCCGGCACCGCGTCGATCGACACGGTCAGGATCTCGGTGCCCGGCTTCAGCCCGGCTTCCTTCATCGCCTGGATGGCGCCGACCATCATGTCGTCGTTGTGGGCGTAGACGGCGCAGATCGACTTGCCGCCGCCTTCGGCCTTGATGAAGCTCTCCATCACCTCCTTGCCCTTGGCGCGGGTGAAGTCGCCGGTCTGGCTGCGCACGATCTTGACGTTCGAGGCGCCGGCGATGCCGTCCTCGAAGCCCTTCTTGCGGTTGGTGGCGACGCTGGCGCCGACGGTGCCCTGCAGCTCGACGACGTTGCACGGCTTGGAGCCGACGGTCTTCACCAGCCACTCACCGGCGACCTTGCCCTCGTGCACGCTGTCGGAGGTGACGGCGGTCAGGTAGAGCTCCTTGCCGGAGGGGTCGATGTCGCGGTCGAGCAGCACGACCGGGATCTCCGCCTCCTTGGCCTCCTGGAGCACGGAGTCCCACCCGGTCGAGACGACCGGCGCGAGGAAGATCGCGTCGACGCCCTGGGCGACGAACGAGCGGATCGCCTTGATCTGGTTCTCCTGCTTCTGCTGCGCGTCGGCGATCTTGAGGGTGATGCCGCGCTTCTCGGCCTCGGCCTTCGAGACGGTGGTCTCTGCGGCGCGCCAGCCCGATTCCGAGCCGATCTGCGAGAAACCGACGGTGAGGTCCGCCGCCTGGGCGCCGGCGGACAGGAGCGCGCCCGAGAGCGCGGTCGCGAGCAATAGAGCCTTGAAAGGCATGGCGTTTCTCCCTGGGATTCGGCTGCTGCGCCTTCGGGCGAGCGTTTGTTGGCGGAGCCGTTATGCCATAGGCTCGGTCGGCTGAATAGTCATACTGTTTTACTTTTTGAGCTGACCCGCTCCTTCGCCCACCCACCGGTCCGAACCAGTTGGGCGCTGCTTCTCCGGCACTGAGGCGGCCGGCCGTTCACGCCGTGAACGATGCGGCGGCGGCTGTTGTTCGCGGCGCCGGGCGGTCGCTATCAACGCCCTCGACGATGGTCGCCAGATCCCGAGCGGAGGGCACGGTGCGGATTTCTTCCTATCTATCGAGCGACGGGAACGCCTCCTTCGGTGTCGTGACGGGCGAAGGGATCCGCGACGTCGGGCCCGGCCTGCGGGCGGACTATCCGGATCTGCGTGCCGTTCTCGACGCCGATGCGCTGCCGTTGCTGGCGGCGGCTGCCGCGACGGCGCCCCTCCTCGAGCCGGCGTCGGTGCGCTTCCTGCCGCCCGTGGCCAACCCCGACAAGATCCTCTGCGTCGGCCTCAACTACGCGACCCACATCGCCGAGACCGGGCGCGAGCGGCCGAGCCATCCGTCGATCTTCACGCGCTATCCGGGATCGCTCGTCGGCCACGGCGTGCCGGTCGAGCGCCCCTTCGTCTCGGAGAAGTTCGACTACGAGGGCGAGCTCGCGGTGGTGATCGGTCGCCCGGGGCGCCACGTGCCCGAGGCGCACGCCTTCGAGCACGTCGCCGGCTACACCCTGTTCAACGACGGCTCGGTGCGCGACTGGCAGCGCCACACCACCCAGTTCTGGGCCGGCAAGAGCTTCTCCCGCTCCGGCGCCATGGGGCCGTGGCTGGTGACTGCCGACGAGATCCCGGACCCCGCCCGGCTGCACCTAAAGACGCGGGTCAACGGCGCCGAAGTGCAGTCGGCCGGCCTCGACGACCTCGTCTTCGGCGTCGCCCGGCTCATCGCCTACCTGTCCACGGTGATCGAGCTGCTTCCCGGCGACGTCATCGCGACCGGCACGCCCGGCGGTGTCGGGCTGTTCCGGCAGCCGCCGCTGTTTTTGAAGGCCGGCGACGTGGTGGAGGTCGAGGTCGAGGGTATCGGCGTCCTTTCCAATCCGGTCGTCGACGAAGCGCCGGCCGCGGCCGGCGCGGCCGCGGCCGCCTGACGACCGCCTCCGCCGCCACGTCCGCCCGTCGTCCAGTGAGTTCGTCATGCAGCTGCAGAGCTTCGGCTACCTTTCGATCGCCTCGGACCGCCTCGAGGACTGGGCCGATTTCGGAACCCGGCTGCTCGGGCTGCAACTGGTCGAGCGGTCGCGCGCCGGCCTCGTGTTCCGCATGGACGACCGCCGCCAGCGCCTCGTCGTCTCCCCGCACGGCGCGCATCCCCACGTGTTCGGGTGGGAGGTCGACGGGCCGCAGGCGCTCGATGCGCTGGCGGCCCGGCTGGAGGGCGCCGGCACGGCGGTCGTCCGCCGTCCGGCGGGCATCGCCGAGGAGCGGCGGGTGGCCGAGGTCATCGCCTTCGCCGACCCCAAGGGAAACCGGCTCGAGGCCTTCCACGGCGCCGAGACGGCGGCCGAGCCCTTCATTCCGGCGCGGCCGCTGTCGGGCTTCCGCACCGGCGCCCTCGGCATGGGCCACGCGGTGCTGCACGTGGAGCGCATTGACGAGGTGCGCCCCTTCTACGAGGACGTGCTCGGCTTCCGCCTCAGCGACTACACGCTGACGCCCTACAAGGTGTTCTTCTTCCACATCAACCCGCGCCACCACTCGTTCGCCCTGGTGGAATCCGGCCGCCGCGGCATCCACCACGTGATGATGGAGCTGTTCAGTCTCGACGACGTCGGACAGGCCTACGACCTCGCCCTCGCTGAGCCCGGCCGGGTGAGCTCGACGCTCGGCCGGCACACCAACGACTTCATGACGTCGTTCTATGCACGCTCGCCGTCCGGGTTCGCCGTGGAATACGGATGGGGCGGCCGCGCCGTCGATCCCGCGGCGTGGCTGCCGCACGAGTCGACGCACGGCTCCAGTCTCTGGGGACACGAGCGCCCCTGGCTCCCGGCCGACCATCTGGCCGAGATCCACCGCCTGCGCGAGGCGGCCGCCGCCGATGGCCTGCGGGCGCCCGTGCAGGTGCTGCCGGGCAACTTCGAGGTCGGGCCGGGCGTCTGCCCGTGGTGGGACGCGCTTCGATCTGAACGATAAGGATATGCTCTAGCCGGGCCGGGGCGGCGAGGGGGTCGCCGCCGCGCCGGAGTCGCCGCTCGCCCGATAGCGCTCGGCGATGGCCGCCGCCGCCTTCTGCAGCGGCCCCACGATCTGCCGCACGCCGTCCTCGAACGACAGCGCGGAGGCGATCCAGATCACCGTCAGCACCGCGGGCACGCGCCCCTCGATGTGGACCGGCACCGACAGGCTGCTGGTGTGGCTGCGGTATTCGCGGGTGCGTGCGCCGTAGCCCTGGGCGCGCGTCTGCGCCAGCAACTGCTCGACGCGGGCGGTGTCGGTGGCGAGGGCGTCGTCCTCGCGCGTCGAACGGCGCAGCCGCTCCAGAATCGCCGCCCGCTCGTCGTCGGGGCAGAAGGCGAGGTAGGCCCGTCCGCTCGAGGTCAGCAGCATCGGCAGGTCGGCGCCGACCATGCCGTGATCGATCGAGAACGGGCTGGTGCGATGGGTCGATTCCCGCACCACCATCCGGTCCGCCAGCGCGGTGTGCAGGTCGATCGGCCACAGCAGCTCGCGCCCGAGGGCCTCCATCACCGGCATGGCGCACTGCCGGATCCAGACCTCGTCGACGAAGCCGTCGCTCAGGGTGCGCACCAGCAGGCTGAGATGCCAGGTGTCGTCGGAGGGGCTGCGGCGCACGAAATCCAGCCCTTCGAGCGTCTCCAGCAGGCGGTAGACCGTCGGCCGCGGCACGCCCACCATGCGGGCGATCTGTTGCGGTCGGGCGCCGTTGCAGCGGTTGAGCGCCTGCAGCACGGCGAGCCCGCGCTGCAGCGACCGGACGGGATTGTAGAGCGGCATGGGTCGACGGCCCCCTTCCGAGCGTTTGTGGCGGCACCTTACGGCCTCGGCGTGCCGGTCCCAGCCGGAACTGAGGAGCGCCACGGCAGAGTTCACACTGTGAACGCCGCGCTGGAGAATATTGCCCCGCCGGGCCCGACCTGGAATGTACCCGACATTGGAAAGCCCCAAGACTTGCAGGCGCGGTCGAACCGCAGCCGAGATCCGCCGGCGTCGAACCCGCGCCGGCCTGAGGAGGAAGTGATGCCCCAGTCCTATCGACCGACCCGCCGCGGACTGCTCGGCGGCGGCCTGTCCCTCACGGCCCTGGTCGCCTCGGGTGCCATCCCGGGCGCGGCGTTCGGCCAGTCGGCCGAGCCGATCAAGGTCGGCTGGTTCGCGGCACTGAGCGGCCCCTACGCCACCGGCGCGCTCTCCCAGGACGCCGGCACCCACGCGGCCGTCCAGGAGATCAACGACGGCGCCGGCGTGCTCGGCCGCAAGCTCGAGCTCATCACCCGCGACACCACCGGCGACCCCGGCAAGGCGGTGAACTTCGCGCAGGAGCTTCTGTTCAGCGAGAAGGTGAACGTGCTTCTCGGCCCGAACAGCAGCGGCGAGGCGCTGCCGATCCGTGACTTCATCGACGAGGCCGACACGGTCAATTTTCCGACCGCCCTCATCGACAGCGTGATCGATCCGGAGAAGTACCCGACCATCTTCCGCCTCGGCGGATCGACGGGCCAGCAGATCGCGGCCGGCATCAAGTTCACGACGGAGACGCTCGGCCGTAAGCAGATCGCGCTGTTCGTCGACAACCTGAGCTACGGCGTGCTGTCGCGCGACCTGGCGCTCGCCCAGCTCGGCAAGCTCGGCATCACCCCGACCTATGTCGGCAACGTCGATCACAACAAGGTCGACATGGGCGACGACATCGGCAAGGCGCGCGACGCGGGTGCCGACGTGATGCTCGTCTGGACCGCCTCCAGCGGCTTCATGGCGCGCATCCTGACGGCGCGCGGCGAGCAGAAGTGGGGTGTTCCGGCGGTCGGAGCCCCGATCGCCCTCACCGAGCAGGTGACGCAGCTGGTGAAGCCCGAGTACCTCGACGGCGACGTCCTCGCCGTCGGCTTCCGCCACCTGATCCTGGACAAGGATGGACGCTTCCCGCCGCTGGCGCAGAAGGTCCTCGATGACCACCGCGCCATCGTCGGGCCGCAGATCAAGAACGGCGTCACCTGGATCCTGCTCGGCTACTCGACGGTGATGCTCTGGGCGAAGGCGGTCGAGATGGCCGGCAGTCCGGACACGGCGGGCGTCGTCGCGGCGATCGAGAGCATGCGCGACGTCGATACGGCCTTCGGCCGCATGACCTTCGGCCCCGGTCGCCACGACGGCCTGCAGAGCGACGAGTATGCTCTGCTGCGCGTGAACTCGCAGCGCAACGGCGGCTACCAGGCCGTCTGACCGCCCTTCGCGGTCTCGCGAGCCCCGTCCGCCGCCGTCGGCCGGCGGACGGGACCGGTCGGTCGGGTGCCTGGCCCGGTTCGCCGGATGCGCTCCGCCGCAACGCATCGGGGTAACACGATGGCCATCGTCCTATTGACCGGCGTCGCGCTCGGCAGCCTCTACGCCATGATCGCGCTCGTCTACAACGTGATGTACTCGACCTCGAAGGTCCTCAGCCTGGGCACCGGCCAGTTCGCCATGGTGGGCGGCATCGTCGGGGCGTGGTTCATCCTCCACTGGAACCTGCCGCTCTGGGTCGCCGTGCCGGGCGTGGTCCTCGTCGGCATGGCGTTCGGATGCCTGACCGAGTTCGTCGCGATCCGGCGAACCCTCGGCGGCGGCGACGAGCATCTGTGGGTGTTGAGCACCCTCGCGCTCGCCACCATCGTCCAACAGGCGATGGCGCTCTGGTGGGGCACCGAGCCGCAGCCGTTCCCGCGCCTCGTCGTGCAGGACTACGCCGGCCTGCTCGACCAGAAATACTGGATCCCCATCGTGCTCGCCTTCATCATGGCGCTCGCCATCGAATGGTTCTACCGCCGTACCCTCTACGGCAAGATCTTCGTCGCGCTGTCCGACGACACCTTCGCGGTGCGCGCCCGCGGCATCTCGGCGACGCGCATGCGGCTCGCGAGCTACGCGCTCGCCGGCGGCCTCGGCGCGCTCGCGGGCTTCGGCGCCGGCCAGCTCACCTACGCCTACTTCGCGCTCGGCCTGTCGCTCACCCTGAACGGCTTCATCGCCCTCGCCATCGGCGGCATCGGCAGCAACGTCGGCGCGCTCGCCGGCGGGTTGATCCTCGGCCTCGCGACCGCCTTCACCGCCTACTTCTTCGGCTCGGAGTTCCAGCAGACGATCGCCATCGGCACCCTCATCCTGCTCCTGGTGGTGCGGCCGGCCGGCCTGTTCGGCGCCCAGAAGGTGAGGCAGCTCTGATGAACGGCCGGACCCTGGCGCTCGCCGCCCTCCTCGCCTTCGCCGCGCTCGCAATCGCCTTTCCCCTCCTCACCGACGATCGCTATCTGCTGCGCATCGGCTCGATGATCTTCATCTACTGGACGCTGATCGCCGGGCTCAATCTCCTCGTCGGCTACACCGGCCTCCTGTCGATCGGCCACGTCGGCCTACTGGCGATCGGCGGCTACTGCTTCACCATTCTCGCCGGCCGCTACGGCGTCGATCCCTTCCTCGCCCTGGCGGCGGGCGGTGGTCTCAGTGCCCTGTGCGGGCTTCTCCTCGGGCTTCCCTCGTTCCGCCTGCCCGGCTTCTACTTCGCCCTCGCCACCATCGCCTTCGGCCTCATCGTCGCCGAGCTCGCCCTGGCGTTCTCCGACGTCACCGGCGGCACCGTGGGACTGGCGGTGCCCCGCTTCCCGGACCCGGTCCGCTCGATCGCCGGGCAGTACTGGTTCGTGCTCGCCGTCTCCGCCGCCGTGACGTGGCTCACCTGGAACCTCTCGCGGATGATGTGGGGGCGGTCGCTGATCGCGATCCGCGACAGCGACGTCGCCGCCCGCTCGGTCGCCGTGCCGGTGTTCCGCGCGAAGCTGCTCGTGTTCGTGTTCAGCGGCGCGGCGGCCGGCGTGGCGGGCGGCCTGTTCGCCCGGGCGCAGAGCCACATCACCCCCGAGGCCTTCAACTTCGACCTCAGCCTCTACTTCTTCGTCGCGATCATCATCGGCGGCCGCGGCAGCATCGTCGGGCCGTTCATCGGCACCGTGCTGCTGGCGCTGCTTCCGGACCTGTTCGGCTCGCTGCAGCGCTACACCGCGTTCTTCTACGGCGCCGCGCTGCTCGCCGTGGTGCTGACGATGCCGGAGGGTGTCGGTGCGCTCATCCGCGGCGCCGTCGACCGCTTTCGCCCGGCCCCCCTCGGTCATGGCGTGCTCCGGCCCGATCCGGCGGCGCTCACCGAGGCGATCAAGGGAGGCTCCCGGTGAAGCCGATCCCCGCCGCCGACATCACCCCGGCCGACGACGCCGCCAAGGGTAGCGGCACCGGCCCGGCGCTTCGCGCCGTCGCCGTCTCGCGCAGCTTCGGCGGCGTGCGCGCCGTCTCGGACGTCTCGCTCGAGCTGCGGCCCGGCGAGGTGCACGGGCTGATCGGGCCGAACGGCTCGGGCAAGACGACCTTCCTCAACCTGCTGTCGGGCTACTACCCCATCGACGTGGGCCGGATCCTGCTCGGCGACGACGACCTCACGGGTCTCGACGTGCAGAGCCGGGTGCGCCGCGGCGTGTCGCGCACCTTCCAGAAGCCGCGGCTGCTGAAGAGCCTCTCGGTCCTCGACAACGCCATGCTCGGCGGCTGGCCGGGAACGCGGGCGGGCTTCCTCGAGACCGCGCTCGCGCTGCCGCGGCCGCGGCGCGAGGAGCGCGAGATCCGCGCGCGGGCCACGGCCATCCTTGAGGCGGTCGGCCTCGGCTACGCGCTGCGCCGGCGCGCCGACCTCCTGGAGCACGCCGAGCAGCGCTTCCTCGAGATCGCCCGGGCGCTGATGACGCGGCCGCGCTTCGTGCTGCTCGACGAGCCGGCCGGTGGGCTCACCGAGGCCGAGATCGAGAGCCTCGGCCGTGTCGTCGGGGCGGTGGCGGCCGCCGGCGTCGGTGTGCTCCTGGTGGAGCACCACACCGACTTCGTATTTCGCCTGTGCGACCGGGTCACGGTGCTCGATACCGGGCGCATCATCGCGCACGGCCGGCCGGAGGTCGTCCGCGCCCACGCCGACGTCATCCGCGTCTATCTGGGGTCCTGATCATGGTGTCTCCGTCTCGACCCGTCCCGCGGCCCGGCGAGCCCGCCGCCGACCGCCAGGACTGGCTCCTCAGCGTGGAGGACCTCGAGGTCTCCTACGGCAAGGCGCCGGTGGTGCACGGGGTTTCGTTCGGCGTGCGCGCCGGCGAGTTCGTCGCTCTCCTCGGCCGCAACGGCGCCGGCAAGAGCTCCACCTTGCACGCCGTCTGCGGGCTGATCGGCAAGCGCGCCGGGCGGGTCCGGTTCGGCGGCGCCGACATCACCCACGCGACGCCGGAGCGCATCGTCGCCCTTGGCCTCGTTCCGGTGCTCGAAGGGCACCGCGTGTTCCCGTCCCTGACCGTCGAGGACAACCTCCTCGTCGCCACCTACGCCGGGCGGAGCGGCGAGGTGCGGCAGGCGCTCGACCGCGTCTATGCCGTCTTTCCCGAGCTCGCCGAGCGGCGGCGGCAGCCGGCGTCGCGCCTCAGCGGCGGTCAGCAGCAGATCCTCGCGGTGGGGCAGGGGATCATCGCCGACCCGCGCCTGCTGATCCTCGACGAGCCCTCGGGCGGCCTCGCGCCGATCGTGGTCGACCGGATCCTGGAGGTCGCGGCCGATCTCTGCCGGGCCGGGGCGGCGGTCATTCTGGTGGAGCAACTCGTGGACAAGGCGCTGCGCCATGCCGACCAGGCGCTGGTGATGGAGACCGGGCGGCTGGTGCGCGCCGCCCCGGCCGCCGACCTGCGCGGCAGCGACGTGCTGCACGAGATCTATCTCGGCGCCGCGGCGGCCGTGGCGCGCGTCTGACGGCGCGGTTCGAAGACGACCGGCCCTCCCGCCCATGGGCGGGCCATCATGGCCGCCGGGTGCGTCCGCACGCCGGCCGGGCGACAAGGAACGGACGATGACGCGATTCGAAGGACGCACGGCCCTGGTCTCCGGGGGCGTCGGCGCGATGGGCATGGCGATCGGCCGCCGTCTGGCGCAGGAGGGCGCCGCGGTGGTGCTCGCCGACACGAGCCCGGCCGACGAGGCGGCGGTGGCGACCGCCTTCGCCGGCCTGCCGGCCCCGACCGTGATGGTGCTCGACGTCACGCTGGCCGACGCCTGGGCCGCGGTGCTCGCCGCGGTCGAGGACCGCTTCGGCCGGCTCGACCTTCTCGTCAACAACGCCGGCATCCTGTCGCCCGAGCCGCAGCCCTTCGACGAGATCGATCTCGCGGAGTGGCGGCGCGTGTTCGCGGTCAACGTCGACGGGGTGCTGCTCGGCACCCAGGCGGCCCTGCGCAGCATGCGCACGCGCGGCGGCGGCGCCGTCGTCAACATCGCCTCGATCGCCGGCTACGTCGGCTCCAAGGACAACTGCACCTACGGGGTCAGCAAGGGCGCCGTGCGATCGATGACCAAGCAGGCGGCCCTCAGCGCCGCCCGGCTCGGCTACGGCGTGCGGGTGAACGCCGTGCATCCGGGCTATGTCTGGACGCCTCTCGTCGAGGCGCGGGCCGTCACTCAGTACGGCAGCCGAGAGGCCGCCCTCGTCGCCTTCCGCGGCATGAACCCGTCCGGTCGCGTCGTCGAGCCGGACGACGTGGCCGCCGCCGTCGCCTTCCTCGGCTCCGACGACGCACGCATGATCAACGGCGCCGACCTCGTCGTCGACGGCGGCCGCCTGATCCAGTAGCCGGCACAGCCGGCGCCGAAGCCACGGTGAGCCCGACGCCTGCGGGCAGGGGCCGCGTGGGGCCGCGTTGACCGTTCGGCACAGCGCGCTCGCCTCCTCCCGCCGTCCTCAGGTCGCGGGCGGGAGCGTCTCGACGGCGATGCGGTTGCGGCCGGCGGCCTTCGCCCGGTAGAGGGCGAGGTCGGCCGAGGCGACGAGGTCGCTCGCCGAGGCGCCGTCCGCGGGCCGCATGGCGGACACGCCGATGCTGACCGTCACGGTGGACGGTCCGGCGTCCTCGCCGGCGCGGAGCTCGACGTTGCGGCGGATCCGCTCGGCGATCGTCGCCGCGCCCGCGGCGTCGGTGTCCGGCAGGATCGCCACGAACTCCTCGCCCCCGAAACGTGCCGCCATGTCGCCCGGGCGCCGGATCGAGCCGTCGATCAGCCCGGCGATCGCCTTCAGCACCTCGTCGCCGCGCATGTGCCCGAAGGTGTCGTTCAGCCGCTTGAACCGGTCGGCGTCGATCATCAGGAGCGCCAGCGTCGAGCCGGTCCGCTTCGCCCGCCGCCATTCGCGCTCGATCGCCTCGTCGAAGCGGCGCCGGTTGGCGAGCCCGGTCAGCGGATCGTGGGCGGCGAAGTGCGCGAGCTGCGCCTCGGCGGCCTTGCGGCGCGAGACGTCGCGGACCGAGGCGACGTAGCCGTCCGGCTCGCCGGTGACCTTGTCCCGGGTCAGCTTCACGAACGCCTCGAGCCAGACCCAATGCCCGTTCTTGTGGCGCTGTCGCTGCTCGTCGACGACGAGGTCGATCCGTCCCGCCCGCACGTCGCTCATCGTCCGGCCGAACGTCTCGGCGTCGTCGGGGTGGACGATGTCCATGGCCCGTCGCCCGATCAGTTCCTCGGGCTCGTAGCCGAGCAGGGAGCGGACGGCCGGCGAGATGTAGAGCCGCACGCCGTCGAGGTTCCCGCGGACGATCGTGTCGGTCGAGTTCTCCGCGAGGAGCCGGTAGAGCTCCTCCTCGCGGGCCGCCTCGGTGGCCCGCGCCTCGGCCGCGACGTGCTCGGCGGCGATCGTCGCGAGGTCGCGGAGGCGCTGCGCCTCCTCCGGACGGAACGGCCTGGGGCGGTCGCCGAAGAGGCAGAGGACGCCGGCGACGGTGCCGTCGTGCATCGCGAGCGGGACGCCGGCGAGGAAGCGGACGGGCGGATCGGCGCCGTCGAGCGCCGCCTGCAGCGCCGGGACGGCGGCGACGTCCTCGGCGACGGCGAGGCCCGCCGCCGCTCCCGCCTCGTGCAGCCATGCGGCGACCCTCTCCCCGCGGCCGACGGTTCCGATCGCCGACGGCCCGGGCTCCATCCAAGCGTCGCCGAGACGGACCGCCGCGTCGGACACGGAGAACAGCGCGCAGGCGGTGCGGCGAAGCGCATCGAAGAATGGTGCCGAGGCGGCGGTCGGGTTCTCCAAGCGGGCTCCTGGCGGGCGACGGTTGCGCGGACCCCCGGAGGGGGGCTCGCCCGACAGATAGTCGAGCGCCGGTACCGCCGCCAGCGAAAGCCCGCCCGCCCAGTCGTCCGCGCCCGGCCGGCGACCGCCCCGGCCTCAGCTCTTCGCGGCCGCCGCCGGCGCGGCCTTCGCGCTCCAGCCGCCGCCGAGCACCTTGTAGAGAGTGACGAAGTTCGTCAGCCGCTGCAGGTTCACGGTGATCGCGTCCTGCTGCGAGGAGTAGAGCGACTGCTGCGAGGTCAGGACCGACAGGTAGCTGTCGACGCCGCCGCGGAAGCGCGCGTCGGAGAGGTCGTAGGCCTGCTGGTTGGCCTTGACGAGCTGCTGCTGGGCGGCGAGCTGCGCGCCGATGGTGCCGCGCTCGGCGAGCGCATCGGCGACCTCGCGGAAGCCGGTCTGGATCGCCTTCTCGTACTGCGCGACGGCGATCTTCTTGTCGGTCTCGGAGATCCTGAGGTTGGCGGTGTTGAGGCCGCCGGTGAAGATCGGCACGCTGATCTGCGGCGCGAACGCCCACGCCGCGCTGCCGCCGGTGAACAGCGTGTTGAGGGCGCTGCTCGACGCGCCGCCGCTCGCCGTCAGCGAGATGCTCGGGAAGAAGGCGGCCCGCGCCGCGCCGATGTCGGCGTTGGCGGCCTTCAGCGAATGCTCGGCCTCCAGGATGTCGGGGCGGTTCAGCAGCACGTCGGAGGGAATCCCGGCGGGCAGCGTCTTGAACGCGGTGACGTTCTTCAGCGCCGACGGGGCGGCTAGCTTCGCCGGCAGCGTCGTGCCCACGGTGAGGGTGAGCGCGTTCTGGTCCTGCGCCACCTGGCGGGTGAAGCGGGCGATGTCGGCCCGCGCCGTCTCCACGCTGGTGCGCGCCTGGGCGACCGCGAGTTCGGTCGAGGTGCCGAGGTCGCGGCTGCGCAGGGTCAGGTCGTAGGAGGCCTGCTGGCTCTTCAGCGTGCTCTCGGCGAGCGTCAGGCGCTGCTGGTCGGCGGCGAGCGTCAGGTAGTTGGTCGCCACCTCGGCGACGAGGCTGAGGACGGCGCTGCGCTGCGCCTCCTCGGTCGCAAGATACTGCTCGAACGCCTGGTCGGTGAGGCTCTGCACCCGGCCGAAGAAGTCGAGCTCCCAGCTCGACAGGCCGGCGCTCGGTCCGTAGGTGCGGGTGATCGTGTTGTCCGTGTTGCCGACGCCGCTCGACGCCTGCTGCAGGTTGGCGCTCGCCGTGCCGGCGACGGTCGGGAACAGCTCGGAGCGCTGCACCGCGACCTGCTGGCGCGCGACCTCGATGTTGAGGGCGGTGACGCGCAGGTCGCGGTTGTTGGTGATCGCGAGGCCGATCAGCTCGCGCAGCTTCGGGTCGCTGAAGTAGTCCTCCCAGCCGATCGACGCGGCCGGCCGGCCGGCGGCCGGCTTCGGATAGGCGGACCCGATCGGCCAGGCGGTCGCCGTCGGCAGGGCCGGGCGCTGGTAGTCGGGGGCGAGCGTGCAGCCGGCGAGCAGCGACGCCGCCGCGACGAGCGGCAGGAAGGGCTTGGTCATCGGTCGGGGCTCGCGGCTCAGGACGCTTCGGGGTGCCCGGGGGCGGTGGCGGGGGCGCTCGCCGCTTCGGCGCGCGGCTTCGGCCGGAAGACGCGGCGGACGAGGACGAAGAACAGCGGCACGAACAGGATGCCGAGCACGGTCGCCGCGAGCATGCCGCCGGCGACGCCGATGCCGATGGCGTTCTGGCTGCCGGACCCCGCGCCGTCGGCGAGCGCCAGCGGCAGGACGCCGAGGATGAAGGCGAGCGACGTCATCAGGATCGGCCGCAGCCGCTGGCGCGACGCCTCGATCGTCGCCTCCACCAGGTCGCGCCCCTTGTCCTGGAGCTCCCGGGCGAACTCGACGATCAGGATGGCGTTCTTCGCCGACAGCCCGATCGTGGTGAGCAGGCCGACCTGGAAGTAGACGTCGTTCGACAGCGCCGCGCCGGTCGCCGCGACGAGCGCGCCGACGACGCCGAGCGGCACCACGAGGAGGACCGCGAACGGGATCGACCAGCTCTCGTAGAGCGCCGCCAGGCAGAGGAAGACGATGAGCAGCGACAGCGCGTAGAGGGCGGGCGCCTGCGAGCCCGACAGCCGCTCCTGGAAGGAGAGGCCGGTCCACTCGTGGCCGATGCCGGGCGGCATGCGGGCGAGGATCTCCTCGACCGCCTGCATCGCGACGCCGGAACTCACCCCCGGCGCGGGGAGGCCCAGGACCTCCACCGCCGGCACGCCGTTGTAGCGCTCGAGGCGCGGCGAGCCGGAGCTCCACCGCCCGGTCGCGAAGGAGGAGAACGGCACCATCTCGCCGTCGCCGTTGCGTACGTAGAGCTTGCCGAAGTCCTCCGGCAGCATGCGGAACTGCGCATCCGCCTGGACGTAGACCTTCTTGACGCGGCCGCGGTCGGTGAAGTCGTTGACGTAGGTGCCGCCCCAGGCGGTGGCGAGCGTATCGTTGATGTCGGCGAGCGACAGGCCGAGGGCGCTCGCCTTCTGCTGGTCGACGTCGATGCGGTACTGCGGTGTGTCGTCCTGGCCGTTGGGGCGGACCGCCATCAGCCGCGGATCCTGCGACGCCATGCCGAGCAACTGGTTGCGCGCGCCCATCAGAGCCTCGTGGCCGAGGTTGGCGCGGTCCTCGAGGAAGAGGTCGAAGCCCGAGGCGTTGCCGAGCTCGATCACCGCCGGCGGCGTGAAGGCGAAGACGAGGGCGTCGCGGATGCGCGAGAAGGCGCCCATCGCCCGGCCGGCGACCGCCGCCGCCTTGAGGTCCGGCTCGGTGCGCTCGGCCCAGTCCTTCAGCCTGACGAAGGCGAGGCCCATGTTCTGGCCGGAGCCGGCGAACGAGAACCCGGAGACGGCGAAGACGGATTCGACCACCTTCGCCTCCCGGGTGAGGAAATAGGTCTCGACCTGCGCGAGCACGTCGAGGGTGCGCTCCTGGGTGGCGCCGGCCGGAAGCTGCGCCTGGGTGAACAATACGCCCTGGTCCTCGTCGGGCAGGAAGGCGGTCGGCAGGCGCACGAACAGGAATGCCATCGCCGCCACGAAGACGAGATAGACGAGGATCACCCGCGCCGGGCGCCCGAGCACGCCGCCGACGGTGCGCCGGTAGCCGGTGTTCAAGCGGTCGAAGCCGCGGTTGAACCAGGCGAAGGGGCCGCGCCGCGCGGCGCCGTGGCCGTGGGCCGGATTCAGGATCGTGGCGCACAGGGCCGGCGTCAGGATCAGCGCGACGAGCGCCGACAGCACCATCGCCGAGACGATGGTGATCGAGAACTGCCGGTAGATGACGCCGGTCGAGCCGCCGAAGAAGGCCATCGGCACGAACACCGCCGAGAGCACCAGGGCGATGCCGACGAGGGCGCCGGTGATCTGGTCCATCGACTTCTTCGTCGCCTCGCGCGGCGAGAGGCCCTCCTCGCTCATGACGCGCTCGACGTTCTCGACGACGACGATGGCGTCGTCGACGAGGAGGCCGATGGCGAGGACGACGCCGAACATCGTCAGCGTGTTGATCGAGAAGCCGAAGGCGGTGAGCACCCCGAAGGTGCCGAGCAGCACCACCGGAATGGCGATCGTCGGGATCAGCGTGGCGCGGACGTTCTGCAGGAAGACGAGCATGACGAGGAAGACGAGGCCGATCGCCTCGGCGAGGGTCTTCACCACCTCCTCGATCGACAATTCGACGAACGGCGTCGTGTCGTAGGGATAGACGACGCGCACGCCCGGCGGGGCGGTGGTCTCCAGCTCCGCGAGTCGCGCCTTCACCGCCTCGGCGGTGTCGAGGGCGTTGGCGCCGGTCGCGAGCTTCACGGCGAAGCCGGCCGCCGGCTTGCCGTTGTACCGGGCGGTGGAGTTGTAGCTCTCGCTGCCGAGCTCGACACGGGCGACGTCGCCGAGGCGGACCATCGAGCCGTCGCTGTTGACGCGCAGCAGGATGGCGCGGAACGCCTCCGGCGTCTCGAGTCGGGTCTGCGCCGAGATGGTGGCGTTGAGCTGCTGGCCGCCGATCGCCGGCTCGGCGCCGAACTGGCCGGCCGTCACCTGCGCGTTCTGCGCGGTGATCGCCGAGACGACGTCGGACGGATTGAGCTTGAAGTTCTCGAGCTTGGCCGGGTCGAGCCAGATGCGCATGGCGTACTGGCTGCCGAAGATCTGGATGTCGCCGACACCCTCGACCCGGGAGAGCGGGTCCTGGATGCTGGAGACGACGTAGTCCGATAGATCGGCGGCCGAGAGCGAGCCGTCGTCGGAAACGAAGCCGACGACCATCATGAAATTGACGGTCGCCTTGGTGACGCTGATGCCCTGCTGCTGGACCTCCTGCGGCAGCAGCGGCGTGGCGAGCTGCAGCTTGTTCTGCACCTGCACCTGGGCGATGTCGGGATCGGTGCCGGCAGCGAAGGTGAGCGTGATCGTCACCGCGCCGGTCTGGTCGCTGGTCGCGGACATGTAGAGGAGGTTGTCGAGCCCCTTCATGTTCTGCTCGATGATCTGCGTCACCGAATCCTCGACGGTCTTCGCCGAGGCGCCGGGGTAGGTGGCCGAGATCGTGACCGCGGGCGGGGCGATGCTCGGGTACTGGGCGATCGGCAATTGCATGATCGACAGGGCACCCGCGATCATGACGACGATCGCGAGCACCCAGGCGAAGATCGGCCGGTCGATGAAGAAGCGCGACATCCGGGCGGCTCCTCAGTTCGCGGTCGTCGGGGACGGGTCGCCGGCCGGCGCCGACCGCGCCTCCGCGGCGTCCGGGGGCGAGCCCGCCGGGGCCGCGTCATCGGCGCCGCGTCCGTCCGCGGTGGGCGCTTCCGCCGCGGCGTCCGTCGGCGCCTTTGGCCCCGGCCCGGCGTCGGTCGCCTCCGCGTCGTCGGCCGGCGCGGCTGCGGTCGGCGCCTCGCCGGCAGGTGCCTTGCCGGCAGGTGCCGCGGTGGCCGGGGCCGCGGAGGCCGGGGCCTCGCCCGTCTCCGACGGAGCGGCCGGGGACCCGCCGGCCGGAGCCGACCCCGCGGCGAGGTCGACGACGGTCGGCGCCATGCCTGGGCGCACCTTCTGGATGCCGTCGACGATCAGCCGGTCGCCGGCCGAGGCGCCGTCGAGGACGAGCCAGCGGTCGCCGATCGCGCGGGAGAGGGTCAGGGAGTGCTGCCCGATCTTACCGTCGGGCTCGACGAAGTACGCGATCGCGTCGCCCTTGGAGTCCCGCGTCACCGCCCGCTGCGGCAGCAGGATCGCCGCATCGTAGACGCCGTCCTCGGTGATCGCCCGCACGTACATCCCCGGCAGGAGGAGGAACTCGGGGTTCGGGAACAGCGCCCGCATGGTGATCGCGCCGGTCGTCTCGTCGACGGTCACGTCGGAGAACTCGAGGCTGCCTTCGAGCGGATAGGGCGTGCCGTCCTCGAGGATCAGCTTCACCTTGGCCGAGCCGCCCTCCTTCAGCCGGCCCTCGCTGAGGGCGCGGCGCAGGCGCATGGCGTCGGTCGCCGACTGGGTGACGTCGACGTAGATCGGGTCGAGCTGCTGGACGGTGGCGAGCGTCGTGCTCTGGCCCGCGGTGACGAGGGCGCCTTCGCTCGCGGCGGACTTGCCGATGCGCCCGGAGATCGGCGAGGTCACCCGCGTGTAGTCGAGGTTGATGCGCGCGGTCTCGAGGGAGGCCTTGTTCGCGGCGATCTCGGCCTGCGCCTGCTTCAGCGAGGCGTCGGCGTCGTCGTAGTCCTGTTGGCTCACCGCCTTGATCGAGGAGAGCTGCTTGTAGCGCTTGGCCTTCAGCTCCAGGCTGCTCAGCGTCGCCTCGGCCTTGTCGAGCGAGGCCTTGGCGGCGTCGTAGGCGGCCTGATAGGACGCCGGGTCGATCTGGTAGAGGAGGTCGCCGGCCTTGATCTCCGAGCCCTCCTTGAACAGCCGCTTCTGGATGATGCCGCCGACCTGCGGGCGCACCTCGGCGATGCGGTAGGGCGCGGTGCGGCCGGGCAGCTCGGTCGTCAGCACCACCCGCTCGGGCGTTACCGTCAGCACGCCCACCTCTGGCGGCGGCATCTGCGGGGCCGCGTGCGGCGTGGCGTCGTCGCAGGCGGCGAGCGCCAGCACGCAGCCGACCACCGTGGCCAGCCGCCCTGTCCGGCGGCCATCGACGGTGCTCGCGCCCTCGTCGCGGCGGCCCCTCGCGCCCACAACGCTGATGATCGTCATGCTGCTTTCCCGCTCCCGCCGAAGGGTCTATAAATTAGGAAACTGATCGGTTCCTCATCGATATGAGAAACCGCATGGTGTCCTTTTTGTCAAGCAGCCACGGGTTGCCGCTACCGGGCACTGTGGCTAGGACGGGACCGGGAATTGGACGCGCGCCGCACCGTTCGAAATGCGGCGCCGGGGGGAGGAGGCGACATGGCGCGCGCGCCGACGCTCGACGCGGGGGAGGGCCACGACGGCGTCCGCCGGCGTGGCCGCCCGGCGGTGCTGCCGGAGGCCGTCCGGCGCGCCCGCCTGGTCGAAGCCGCCGAGGCGATCTTCCTGGAGCGCGGCTACGCCGCGGCGACGATGGACGACGTCGCGCAGAAGGCCGGGATGTCGAAGAAGACTCTCTATCACCTCTTCGACGGCAAGGCGGACCTGTTCCGGGCCGTCCTGCGCACCCAGATCGAATCGACGTTCGAGGCGCTGCCCGACGCGCGGGACCGCGCGGAGATCGCCGGGATCCTCCGCGCCCACCTGACGGCGTTCGCCGACCTCCTGCTGTCGCCCCGGCAGGTCGCGATGACACGGCTCATCATCAGCGAGGCGCACCGCGAGCCCGAGCTCGCCGAGGCCTTCCGCCTCGAGGCGCTGGAGAGCTGCCCGTCGGAGCTGAACCGCTGGCTCGACCGTATGTCCGCGAAGGGCCTCATCGCCGTCGAGCGGCCGGAAGAGGCGACCGAACTCCTGTTCGGCGCCGCGCTCGGCGCGTCGTCGATCCGGACGCTGGCGAGCGCGGACCTCGGCCGCACCGTCGAGATCGAACGAGCAGCCATCGACAGCCGCATCAACCGCGCGATCGGCATGTTCATGGTGATGCTGAACGGTGACCTCTGATCGAAGGCCGGGGCCCGAGGGCTCCGCGCGACCCTCGGCGCCCGCCCGCGACGGTGCGGCGGCCGCTCCTCCGGCCGAGGGCTGCGCGGGGCGAGGGCATTCCGACCCGGCGATCTCGCCCGGCGGAACGGAGGCGCTGGTCCCGGCGACCCGGTACGGTCTCGGCGATGTTTCGCCGGCGGGGCGGGCTCCGACCCCGCTGACTAGCGCTGGGCCCCCATCACGTCGAGAACCGCGCCGGTCACGAGCGACGCCTTGTCCGACAGGAGCCAGACGATGGCTTCCGCCACCTCTTCCGGGCGGCCGGCGCGGCCCAGAGGGTTCTTCGACGCGAACTCCTTCACCCTGTTCGCCTGGCCGGCCTTGGCATGGATGGGCGTGTCGATCATGCCGGGGCGGATGGCGTTGATGCGTATTCCGTCGCGGGCCACCTCGACGGCGAGCCCCTTGGTCATCGTGTCGACGGCGGCCTTCGAGCCGGCATAGTGGATGAAGCGGCCGGGCGAGCCGGTCAGCGCGCCGATCGACGAGACGTTCACGATGCTGCCGCCGCGGCCGCCGTGCCGGGTCGACATGCGCTTGATGGCCTCGCGGCAGGCGATGAGCACGCCGACGGTGTTGACCGCCAGGATGTCCATCGTCTCCTGGAACTCGTACTCCTCGGCGGCGCAATGCTTCGGCCCGTTGATGCCGGCGTTGTTGACGAGCCCGGTCGGCGGGCCGAACGCCCGGTCGGTCTCCTCGAACAGATGGAGGATGCCGGCTTCCGACCCCATGTCGGCGCCGACCGAGATCGCCCGGCCCCCGGCCGCCTCGACATCGGCGACGACGCCGTCCGCGAGGTCCCTCGACGCCTTGTAGTTCACGACGACGTTCGCGCCGGCGGCGCCGAGCAAGCGAGCGGTCGCGGCGCCGATTCCACTACTCGCGCCGGTCACGATGACGACGTCCTGCATTGGCTCTCCGGATCGTTGGATGAATAGGCAAGCGCGGGGTGCCGACCTGCACATGTGCGGCGGCACGCGAGCATGGCTGAAAACTGCGCCCGAGCGCGTGCCGACGCTAGGCGGCCAGCTTCCCCCGGTGTATCCGATTCAGTTGGATTTTCATTCGTCGAAATCTCGCCGCTCCCGCGTGCATTCGCGAGCGGTGCGGAACACCTTGCTTGCGGCCGCCCTCCGTATCGATCCAATCCACGGGCACGGCGTCATGATGTCGACGGTGGCCGATGCGGGAAGGGTGGCGCGAGGCGGACTTCGCCGGCTCTAAGGTGTTCCGAGCATCATTTTGCCGAGCGCTTCGGCGGTGTTCCGCTGTTCCTTCGCCGACAGCATCGCCACCAGCCGGCGCTCGGTCTCGGCGTGATCGCGCATCGCCGGCTCGACGATGCGGCGGCCCTGCTCGGTCAGCTCGACGATCACCCCGCGCCCGTCGGTCTCGTCGGCCATGCGGCGGATGTGGCCGGCCTTCTCGAGGCGGCGAAGCAGATTGGACAGCCCGCCCGAGGTCAGGATCAGCGCGTCGAGCAGCGCCTTCGGCGACATGCGGTAGGGCGCCCCCGCCACCCGCAAGGTGGCGAGCACGGCGAAGGCCGGATACTTCAGGCGGTGTTCGGCGAGCGTCCGATCGATCGCGCCGAGGAAGACCTCGTGCAGGTGGAGCAGCCGTCCGACCACCGCCTTGCCGGAGCAGTCGATGTCGGGGAACTCGCGGCGCCAGCGCTGCATGCCCGCGCCGACGCGATCGTTCTCCCAGAGCGCGGCGGGCCCCTCCGTCTCGATGCGTCGCAGGGCGTCGTCGCGCATGCCAGTCCTCCAAGTCGGCGTCTTCCGATCACGCCGCGGGCCGCCTCGCAAGGGTGTCGCGCCGGATCGAAGGTCGCAAGGCGGTCATGATATCTTTCATGTATCTTTCTTGAAAGATAAAATCAGGCATGTCATGCTCCACTCCGGATGCGGGCGGGGACCCGCCTCCGCGCCGCGAGGCCGCGGAACAGCGGTGGGCGCCACGCAAACAGATGGGGATCTGCAACCATGCGCCATTCGCTTCGCCTCGCCGCGGCCGCCGCCCTTCTCTGCACGGGTCTCGGCCTCTCCGCCGAGGCCGAGGAACTCGTCGTCGGCTCCTTCGGCGGGTCCTTCGCCGACAACGTCAAGGCCTGCCATGTCGAGGCCTTCGAGAAGGCGACGGGCGCGACGGTATCGCTGAAGCTCGGCAACTCCTCGCAGTTCGCGGCGGCCGTGCGCGCGACCGGCGGCACGCCGGACATGGACATCGTCTTCATCGACAACTCGCTCGCCGCGCAGATCCACGGCGAGAACTTGGCCGAGACCATCGACAGGACGAAGCTCGCGAACGCCGGCGACGTCATCCCGTCGGCCTGGGGCAAGGACGACGCCTACGTGGTCGCCATGGTGAGCGCGACCGCGCTCGTCTACAATCCGAAGCTCGTCGCGACGCCGCCGACGTCCTGGCTCGACATCGAAGACCCCGCCTATGCCGGCAAGTACGCGATCGGAGACATCAGCGGCACGGCGGGCCTGCACTTCCTGCTGGCTCTGAACAAGATCAAGGGCGGCACGCTGGAGAACATCGATCCCGGCATCGAGGCGATCAAGCCGATCGCGAAGGGCTCCGCGGTGCTCTACACCCAGGCCGACCAGTTGCTGTCGCTGTTCGAGCGCGGGGAGATCGCGATCGCGCCGTGGTATCCCGACCGCGCCGGCGTCGCCATCGACAAGGGGCTCTCGCTCGCCGTCGCCTACCCGAAGGAAGGCGCCGTCGGCATCCTGCCGGCCGTGCTGATCCCGAAGGGCACGGCGAAGACGGACCTCGCCCTGAAGTTCCTCGACCAGGTGCTCTCGGCCGAAGGCCAGGGCTGCTTCTCGGAGCGCGCCTACATCGGCGCCGTGAACACCAAGGTGACGCTCTCCGACAAGGTCCAGAAGATCGTGCCGAACGGCGCGAGCCTGGAGAACGCCTGGTTCATCGATCCGGAGGTCATCGCCAAGAACTCTGCCGACTGGACCCGCCGCTGGCAGCGCGAGGTGGCGCGCTGACGTCGCGCGCCGACCAGGGCTCGTCGACGGGCGGGAGCGGCCGATGAGCGCACTCAGCTTCGAGCGGCTGGGCAAGTCCTATGGCGATGCCGACGTCGTCCGGGATATCTCGCTGACGATCGGGGAGGGGGAGTTCGTCTCCCTGCTCGGTCCGTCCGGCTGCGGCAAGACGACGATCCTGCGCATGGTCGCGGGCCTCGTCGAGCCGAGCCGCGGGCGCATCCTGATCGGTGCGGACGACGTCACCCGCCTGCCGCCGAACAAGCGGGGACTGGGCCTCGTCTTCCAGTCCTACGCGCTGTTTCCGCATCTGACGGTCTACGAGAACGTCGCCTTCGGGCTGCGCCGGCGCAAGGTTTCGGGCGCCGAGCTCGACACGCGGGTGAAGGAGGCGCTCGCCATGGTGCGCCTCGCCACCTTCGGCGAGCGCTACCCCCGCCAGCTCTCGGGCGGCCAACAGCAGCGCGTGGCGATCGCGCGGGCCTTGGCGCCGCATCCGCGCGTCCTGCTCTTCGACGAGCCGCTCTCCAATCTCGACGCGCAGCTGCGCGACGAGATGCAGATCGAGCTGAAGCGCCTCCAGCGCGGGCTCGGTGTCACCACGCTCTTCGTGACGCACGACCAGGGCGAGGCGCTCTCGCTGTCGGACCGCGTCGGCGTGATGGCGAAGGGCGTGATGCAGCAGTTCGCGACGCCGGAGGAGATCTACCACCGGCCGGCGACCGGCTTCGTCGCGAGCTTCATCGGCAAGCCGAATCGGCTCCAGGGCACCGTCGCCGACCGCAGCGGCGGCGGCGGCTCGGTGAGCCTCGGGGGCGGGGTGAGCCTCGCCGCCGCGTCGCTCGACCAGCCGCAGGGGGCGAGGGTCAACGTCGTCATCCGGCAGGAGGCGATCCGGCTTCACCGCGGCGGAGCGGATCCCGGCGCGCTCCCGGGCACGATCGCGCTGCGCTCCTTCAGCGGCGCGCGGGTGCAATATGTCGTGCGGCTCGCGGAGGGCGTCGAGCTCGTCGCCGAGACCTCCTCGCACGGGCCGGATGCGGCGCTCGCCGTCGGGACGCCGGTGTCGCTGGCGATCGATGCCGAGGCGGTCTTCGCGATGCCGGCCGACGGAGCCGGCCAATGATCGCGACGCGGCACGGGCTGCTGCTGATCGCGCCGCTCGCGCTGGTGCTGACCGGCTTCTTCCTCGTGCCGGTGCTGATGCTGCTGCCGACGAGCTTCGGCGAGACCGTGCCGGGCGCCGGCCTCGCCCCGGGCGTCTGGACGCTGGAGAACTACGCCCTCATCATCACCGACGACTACTACCGCGAGGTGATCTGGCGGACGCTGGGCCTCGGTTTCTTCGTCACCGTCGCCTGCCTGCTGCTCGGCTACCCGCTGGCCTACCTGATCGCGCGCGGACCGGAGCGCTGGCGTGTGCCGTTGATCCTGCTCGTCATCTTCCCGATGATGCTCAACCTCGTCGTGCGATCGTTCGGCTGGATCGCGCTGCTCGCCAACCGCGGCCTGGTCAACAACCTGCTGATCGAGCTCGGGCTGATCGCGACGCCGCTCAAGCTGATGTTCAACCTGACCGGGCTGATGATCGGCCTGACCCACATCTATCTGCCCTTCATGGTGCTGATGCTGGTGGCGGCGATCCGCAACGTGCCGCGCGACGTCGAGGCCGCCGCCGCGACGCTGGGCTCGAGCCGGGCCCACGTCTTCGCCGCCGTGACGCTGCCGCTCTCCGCGCCGGGCATCCTCGCCGGCTCGATCCTCGTCTTCGTGCTGACGATCAGCGCGCTGGTGACGCCACGCATGCTGGGCGGCCCGACCTACAAGGTCATGGCGACGCTGATCTACGACGAATACATGCAGCTACTCGACTGGCCGCGCGGCTCGGCGCTCTCCTTCGCGCTGACCTTGATGGCGGTCGGCATCATCTGGCTGTCGAGCCGGCTGACCCGGCGCTGGGCGGGCATGGCATGAGCGCCGACACCGACGGCCGCCCGGGCCCGGGCGTCACTCTCACGGCGTTCGCCGTCATCGTCTTCCTGCAGGTGCCGGTGGTCGTCGTCATCCTGGCGGCCTTCTCGACGACCTCCTACCTCACCATCCCGCCGCAAGGGCTGACGCTCGCCTGGTTCGGCAAGGTGCTGAGCGATCCGGCCTATCTCTCCGCCATCCGCATGAGCCTGATCCTCGCCTGCGGCTCGACGGTGATCTCGCTGGTGCTGGGCGTCGCCGCCGCCTTTGCGCTGTTCCGCAAGGCGGTGCCGGGCTCGGAGGCGATCACCTCGTTCCTGATGGCGCCGCTCGTGTTGCCGGCGGTCGTGATCGGCGTCGCGCTTTTGCAGTATTTCAGCCTCACGGGCCTGCGCGGCGGCCTGTTCGGCCTGCTGATGGCGCACGTCGTCATCACCGTGCCCTACATCGTCCGCTCGGCGCTCGCGAGCCTGTCGGGCCTCGACCTCGCGGTGGAAGAGGCCGCCCGCGTGCTGGGCGCGTCGGGCTTCGCGGCCTTCCGCCTGGTGACGCTGCCGCTGATCGCGCCGGGCCTCGTCGCGGGCGCGCTGTTCGCCTTCATCACCTCGCTCGACAACGTCCCGGTCACGATCTTCCTCATCACCGGCAGCCAGACCACGCTGCCGGTGCTGATCTTCACCTCGGTGGAGATGGGGATCGATCCGAGCGTCGCCGCCGTCTCGACCCTGCTCATCGTCGCGACCGGGATCGTGCTTCTCCTCGCCGAGCGCCGCTTCGGCTTCCACCGCTTCGTCTGACGTGAGTTTTTGCGCCATGCCTCTCACCAGCAAGGGCTTCCCGCTCTTCCTCACCTTCGATCTCGACGCCGAGACGATGTGGACCGGCCGCGACCCGGCCTATGCCGCCCGCCCGATCCTGATGTCGCAGGGCGCCTATGGCTGGAAGGTCGGCACCGGCCGCGTGCTCGACCTGCTCGACCGCTACGCCATCAAGGCGACCTTCTTCGTGCCCGGGCTGATCATCGACCAGCGCGAGGGGCTGATCGAGGAGATCCTGAAGCGCGGCCACGAGCTCGCCCATCACAGCTACAGCCACAAATGGATCCTGAGCCTTTCTCCCGACGAGGAGCGCGAGGAGATGGAGACGGCCTTCCAGTCGATCGTGCGCGTCAGCGGCAGGGCGCCGCGCGGCTGGCGCTCGCCGGCGGCCGAGATCAGCCCGATCACCATGCCGATGCTGGTCGAGTACGGCTTCGACTATTCCTCGAACTTCTTCGACGACGATTCCCCCTATCTGCACGCGGTCGCGGGCGAGGAGACCAGGATCGTCGAGCTGCCGTTCCGCTGGGTGCTCGATGACGCGCCCTTCTTCCAGTATTCGATCGTGCTGCCCGGCCGCACCATGCAGGCCCCCTCGGCCCTGCTCGAGGCCTGGAAGGCCGAGTTCGACGTGCTCTATGCCGAGGACCGGATGATGATGGTCGGCATGCACCCGGAGATGATCGGCCAGCCCTCGCGCATCAGGGTGCTGGAGGGGCTGATCGAGCATGTGCTGAAGCATCCGAACGTCTGGATCGGCCGCTGCGACGAGATCGTCGACGACATGCGCCCCGGCCTGGAAAAGGCGCGCGCGGAGGCGCGGCGGTGAGCGGCGGGCTCGCCAGCCGGCGCATCCTGATCACCGGCGCGGCCAAGGGGATCGGGCTCGCGACGACGGAGCGCTTCCTCGCGGAGGGGGCGCGGGTCGCGGCGCTCGATCTCGACGAGGGCGCCCTGGCGGCTTTGTCGACGCGCTTCGACCGCGGCCGGCTCCATCCGGCGGCGGCCGACGTCGCCGATCCGGCGTCGGTGGCCGCCGCCGTCGCGGAAAGCGTCGCCGCCCTCGGCGGGCTCGACGGTGTCGTCAACGCCGCCGGCATCGACCTAGTCGCCGACATCGAGGCGATGGCGCTCGTCGACTGGACCCGGGTCATCGCCGTCAACCTGACCGGGCCGATGCTGGTGGCGCAGGCGGCCTATCCGCATCTGCGCGCGGCCGGCGGCGGCACCATCGTCAACGTCTCCTCGGCGGCGGGCCTCGCGCCGCTGCGGCACCGCACCGCCTATTGCGCGTCGAAGGCCGGGCTGCAGATGGCCTCGAAGGCGCTGGCGATGGAGGCGGCCCAGTTCGGCATCCGCGTCAACACCGTCTGCCCGGGCGCCGTCGAGACGGAGCTCTTCCGCACCAGCATCGACGGCGCCCCCGATCCGCAGGCGGCCTACGAGGCGGTGCGCGCCCGCTATGCCCTGCAGCGCGTGGCTGCCCCCGACGAGATCGCCGCCGCGATCCTGTGGCTGACGAGCGCCGAGTCCTCCTTCGTCACCGGCACGGCCATCGCGGTCGATGGCGGCCGGACCTTTCATTGAGGAACCGGCGATGAGCGCGGGACGCTTCACGGGCAAGGTCGTCGCCATCACCGGCGCGGCCCACGGCATCGGCGCCGCGACGGCGCGCCGCTTCCTGGACGAAGGCGCGCGCCTCGCGGTCATCGACCGCGAGGCGGACGGCTTCGCGGAAGCCCTCGGTGGCCATCCGGCCGAGCGCCTTCTGACGATGGCGGGCGACTGCACGGATGCTGCCGTGCTGACGGCGTTCCACGCACGGACCGTCGCGGCGTTCGGGCCCGTCGACGTCCTGTTCAACAATGTCGGCCAGAGCGGGCGCGAGCGCGCGGCGCCGTTCCACCAGTCCGAAGAGGAGGTCTGGCGCTTCGTGCTGGAGGTTTCGCTCTTCACGGCGATGCGGATGTCGCGGCTCGTGGTGCCGGAGATGCGCGAGCGGGGAGGGCGCATCGTCAACATGTCGAGCGATGCGGCGCTGGTCGGCGACGCCGGCCTCGCCGACTACGCCGCCGCCAAGATGGGCATCGTCGGCTTCACCCGCGCGCTCGCCCGCGAGCTCGCGCCGCATCGCGTCACCGTCAACGCGGTGGCGCCCGGCGCGATCCGCACCCGCGCCCATGACCGGCTGACGCCCGCCGTGATCGAGCACATCGAGGCGACGACACCCGCCGGCTTCATCGCCGAGCCGGAGGACGTCGCCGGCTGCGTCGCCTTCCTTGCGAGCGAGGACGCCCGGTACGTCACCGGCCAGACGCTGCTGATCGACGGCGGCCGCTGGATGATCTGAGCGACCGTTCGAGGACAGGGCCCATGACCGCCATCGCCGATCTCTCCGCGACGGAGCTCGCCGCCGCGATCAGGGCGAAGGCGATTTCGCCCGTCGAGGCCGTCGAGGCGGCGCTCGCCCGCATCGAGGAGAGGGCCGAGCTCAACGCCTTCATGGCGGTCTGCGCCGATCGCGCGCGGGCCGAGGCGCGGGTCGCGGAGGAGAGGCTCGTGCGCGGCGAGGCGCTGGGCGCGCTCCACGGCATCCCCTTCTCGGTCAAGGACCTGACGAACACCGAAGGCGTCGCGACGACGCAGGGCTCCGCCCTGTTCGCCGGCACGGTTCCGACGGCCGACGCCGTCGCCGTCGCGCGGGCGCGGGCGGCCGGCGCGATCCTGATCGGCAAGACGACCACCCCGGAGTTCGGCCACAAGCCCTTCACCGAGGGCCCGTTCTTCGGCCGGACGCTCAATCCGCGCAGTCCCGCGCACACCTGCGGCGGCTCCTCGGGCGGCGCGGCGGTCGCGGTGGCGGCCGGCATGGGTCCGCTCGCGCTCGGCTCGGACGGCGGCGGCTCGATCCGCATTCCGGCGGCCTGCTGCGGCGTCGTCGGGCTGAAGGCGACGCTGGGCGTGATCCCGAACCTGCAGGCGCCCGATCTCTTCGGCGCCAGCTCCTATGTCGGGCCGATGGCGCGCGACGTCGTCGACACGCGGCTGATGTTCGAGGTTCTGGCCGGTCCCGACCGGCGCGACCCCTATGGCCAGTTCGGTACGCTGCCGCGGCGCGGGCTCCAGGAGACGGAGCGGCCGCGGGTCGCCTTCCTGCTCCGCTGCGGCAACATCCTCGACCCGGAGGTCGAGGCGGCCGTCGTCGCGCGGATGCGGCTGGCCGAGGAACTGGGCATGATCGTCGCGCCGATCGAGCTCGACCTCGTCGCGCTCGAACCGCACTTCCTGGTGATGCTGCGCGCGCTGCTGCGCGCCCGGCTCGGCGGCCACGCGGCGCGCAGCCCGCAGATGCTGGACCCGACGCTGATCGCGACGATCGAGGCGGGGCGCACCGACAGCGCCGTCGATCTCTGCGAAGCGCAGTTCGCGCGCACGCGCTGCTTCGCCGAGGTGCAGGACATCCTGTCCCGCCACGACCTCATCGCCTCGCCGACGCTCTCGGCGCCGCCTCTGCCGGTCGGGCTCGATCCGCTCGGCACGATCGAGATCGCCGGCCGCGCGGCCGGCACCATCCGCGGCGCCTGGTACCCCTACACCTTCCCCTTCAACCTGACGGGGCACCCGGCGTTGTCGCTCCCGTGCGGAACCTCGAAGAGCGGCCTGCCGATCGGCCTGCAACTGGTCGGCCGCTGGCACGAGGACGCCTACCTCCTCGACGTCGCCCGCCGCATCGAGGCGGCGGGTCTGAGCGGGTAGCCCGTTTTCGGCGAGCGCGCGACGGCCCCGGCTCAGCGGCCGCCGTCCATCGCGAGCGCCACCGCCTCGCGGCCGCACGGCGGCCGCCCGCTACTACGGGCGAGCGCCGCATCGCTTCGCCGACCCGGCCATGACCACGTGGCGGGGGCATGGCGGGCGATGACTTTTCCGAGTCGATCGCTGCAATTCTGCATCGCCCGGGCGTTCGCTGTCGCCAGTCTCGAACTATCGTCTTGTAAAGAGATTGATAATTTTCGTCTTCTGAAGATGGCACGATGGTTGCTTGGCCACTGCCCGTCGATCAAACCGGTCGGTGCCGTCAGGACCGTCGCTAGAAGCGGTCGAACGAACAGCGGAAACCGCCAGACCAGAAAAGGGAACAGAATGACGAGATCTCACGGGTGGGGCCGCGCTTGGCTTTCCCTTGTGTCGGCGGCGATCGTCGCGGCACCGTCCTTTGCCAGTGCGGCCGAGCTGAACATTCTCACCTGGGAGGGCTACGCCGATAAGTCCTTCATTCCGAAATTCGAAGAGGTCTCTGGCTGTAAGACGACCTCGACCTATGTCGGCTCGAACGACGACTTCGCTCCCAAGCTCGCCGCCGGCGGCGGCGTCTACGACATCATCGTGCCGTCCATCGACACCATCGGCCTGATGCGCCAGGCGGGTTTCGTCGAGCCGATCGACACCGCCAAGATCGAGGGCTGGGCCGACGTCTATCCGGAATTCTCCGGCACCGAAGACGTCGTCGCCGAGGGGGCGGTCTGGTCCGTTCCCCTGGTGTGGGGCTCGATCTCGCTGATGTACCGCCCCGACAAGGTCGAGCCGACGCCCGATTCGATCGGCGTCCTCTTCGACGAGAAGTACAAGGGCAAGATCGCGATGTGGGACGACAAGTCGTCCATTTACTGGGCGGCCCGCTTGCTCGGCTACGACGACATCTACGATCTGACCGACGAGCAGCTCGAAGCCGTCAAGGCGAAGCTGATCGCGCAGAAGCCGCTGATCCGGAAATACTGGGCCACCGCCGGTGAGCTGACCGAGCTCTTCGCCAATCAGGAGGTCTGGGTCTCCAACACCTGGACGGGCCTGCAGAGCAAGGAAGTCAACGCGCTGAAGAAGGGCTTCGAGGTCGTCGAGTTCACCCCGAAGGAGAAAGCCGAAGGCTGGATGGATTCCATGCAGCTGGTGAAGGGCAGCCCGAACACCGATTGCGCCTACAAGTTCTTCTCCTTCATGCTGTCGCCCGAGGGGCAGTGCGGGATCGTCGGCTCGACCGGCTACTTCCCGGTCAATCCGAAGGCCGTTTCGGCCTGCCTCACCGGCGCCGAGGCGGAGGCCAAGAAGGTCGGCAACGTCGAGTTCGTGAAGAGCCTGGTGATGTGGCAGATGCCGGCGCGCCTCGACAAATACCTCGAGGTCTGGAATGCCGTGAAGGCGGCTCCCTGAGGGCCGAGCGCAGCGATCTCGATCACCGCCGGCCACGCCGGCGGTGATTTCCGTTGTTCGCTTTCGGCCCGACCAAGGACCTGCCTATGGCGTCGCAACCGATCGTAACATTAGAGAATGTGACGAAAGCCTATGGAACCTTCACCGCGCTGCATGAAATAAACCTCGAGATCGGCACGGGCGAGTTCGTCACCCTGCTCGGCCCTTCGGGCTGCGGCAAGACAACGACGCTCCGGCTGATCGGCGGCTTCGAGACCGCCGACAAGGGCCGGATCACGCTGGCGGGCTCCGACGTCACCCAGGAGCCCCCCTACCGCCGGGACATCAACACGGTGTTCCAGGACTACGCCCTGTTTCCGCACATGACGGTCGCCGAGAACGTCGGCTACGGCCTCACCGTGCGCGCCAACCGCAAGCCCAAGGAGGAGCGCGTCCGGCGCGTCGCGGAAGCCCTCGCCCTGGTCGGCCTCTCCGACAAGGCGGAGCGCACGCCGCAGCAGCTGTCGGGCGGCCAGCGCCAGCGCGTCGCCATGGCACGCGCCCTGGTGCGCCGGCCGAAGGTCCTGCTGCTCGACGAGCCGCTGTCCGCCCTCGACGTGAAGCTGCGCGAGGCCATGCAGGTCGAGCTGAAGCATCTTCACCAGAAGCTCGGCATCACCTTCCTAATGGTCACACACGACCAGGAGGAGGCGCTGGTGCTGTCCGATCGCGTCGCGGTGATGCAGGGCGGCCGCATCGCCCAGATCGGGCCGCCGGCGGAGCTCTACGATCGCCCGGCGAGCCCCTACGTCGCGGACTTCATCGGCGCCGCGAACCTGATCGCCTGCACCTTCACCGCCCGCGAAGGCGGCCTCGCGAAGGTGAGGCTGGCCGACGGCAGCCTGATGTCCGGCATCGAGGTGGGGCCGGGGCAGGGGCTCGAGGTCGGCGACAAGGCCCTGATCGCCATCCGCCCGGAGCGCATGCAGGCCGGCCCGGCGCCGGCGGGCAGCTCGGCGCTTGCGGCGACGGTGGTCAACCAGCTCTTCCATGGCGGGCGCTTCCAGATCGAGCTGCGTCTCGATGGCATCGAGGCGCCGATCTTCGTCGACATCGCGCGCAGTTCGGTCGCGGCCGACGGCAGCGTGCCGCAGACCGGAAGCCGCATGGACTTTCATGTCGCGCCGCCGGACGTGCTCGTCTACCGGGCGGAGGACCGCGCATGAAGGCCAGCACCCGCAAGGTTGTCGGCTTCTGGCTGCTGTTCTCCCTGCCGCTGCTCTGGACCGTCGTCTTCCTGCTCATGCCCTATGGGGCGATGGGCATGATGAGCTTCTGGGCTCGCAAATTTCCGCTGTTCGTCCCTGATTTCCAGTGGGGAAACTACGTCACCCTGTTCTCCGATCCGCAGTATCTGACGGTCATCCTCCGGACGCTGAAGATCGCGGCGCTCGTCACCGTCTATTCGATCGCCCTCGGCTATCCGCTCGCCTATTTCCTCGTCTTTACGGTGCGCTCCGAGAAGCTCCGCACGATCCTCTACATGTGTGTCGTCGTTCCGCTGTGGGTTTCCTATCTGCTGCGCGCCTATACGTGGAAGATAATCCTCGGAACGGATGGAGCGCTGAACTCGGCGCTCCTCTGGCTCAACCTGATCGACGCGCCGCTCGACATCTTCCTCTACAACCAGGCGGCCATGGTGATCACGCTCACCTATATCTTCATCCCGTTCATGGTGATGCCGATCTTCACCGCCCTCGAGCGTATCCCGCCGGCCCTGATCGAGGCGTCGCAGGACCTCGGCGCCGGGCCGTTCGAGACCTTCGTCCGGGTGATCATGCCGCTGTCGACGGCCGGCGTCGTCGCCGGCGCGACCATGACCTTCTGCCTGTCCTTCGGCGACTTCGTCGCCCCGGTGCTCGTCGGCGGACCGAGCGGCACGATGGTCGCCACCGTGCTGCAGAGCCAGTTCGGCGCGGCCCTAAACTGGCCGCTCGGATCGGCGCTCGCCGTCATCGTCTTCACCCTGGTGCTCGTCGTGCTGCAGATCTCCAGCAGGCTCGACCGCGCCGGCCGCGTCGCGATGGGCTAGGGTGGGGGCGGGAATGCACAAGCTCGCCTGGTGGCAGCAGGGCCTCGTCGCGGTCGCGGTCGGCACCCTTCTCTTCCTCTACGTCCCCGTCGCGATTCTCGTCCTCTTCTCCTTCAACGACAGCCCCGTCACCTCCTTCCCGCTCTCGGGCTTCACCTGGGGCTGGTATCAAAAGGTCTTCGCCAATCAGGATCTGCTCAAGGCGCTGGTCAACAGCCTCGTCGTCGCCCTCTCGGCGACCGTGCTCACGATCCTGATCGGCGTGCCCGCCGCATTGGCGCTCGATCGCTATCGGTTCGTCGGCAAGCAGCTGTTCAGGAACACGATCCTGCTGCCGCTGTCGCTGCCCGGCATCGTCACCGGCATCGCGATGCTGAACTTCTACAAGCAGATCGGCCTGCCGCAGAGCCTCGGCGCGGTGATCATCGGCCACGCGACGGCGCTGGTCGGGATCGTGATCGCGCAGGTGCTGGCGCGTCTCGAGAAGGTGAACAAGAACCTGTCGGAGGCGAGCTCCGATCTCGGCGCCACCGGCATCGAGACGTTCTTCTACGTGACGCTGCCGAGCATCCGCTCGTCGATCATCGGCTCGGCGCTGCTGTGCTTCACGCTGTCGTTCGACGAGATCCCCGTCACTTACTTCCTGACCGGCCGCGACGTGACGCTGCCAATGTACATCTACTCGACGCTGCGGCGCGGCATCACGCCCGAGATCAACGCCATCGGCGCCCTGATCGTGCTGGCGTCGCTGGTGCTGATCCTGAGCTCGGTCAGCCTGTTGCGGCAGAAGACGTAGCCGGGATCGGGCGCCTGTCGTCCGCGCCGGGCTTTCAGTCGCCCACGCGGTTGGTCTTGCGCACGATGGTGGCGATGTCGACGCCGAGTTCCTTGGCCGCCGCCCGCTTCGATCCCAGCCGGTCGAGCGCTTCGCTGATGATCCGCTGCTCGAAGGCGCGCGCCATGTCCTTCAGCGTCCGGCCGCCGGGTTCGATCTCGGGCGTCGCCATCGCCAGCGCTGCCTGCGAGCGCTCGGTCTCGGCGCCCACGGCGCGCGTGAAGGTCGGCGGCAGATGCTCGGGCATCGCGACGTCGGCCGCGACGATGTCGAGATAGTCGACCACGCTCTTCATCTCCCGCAGATTGCCGGGAAAGGGGTGGCGCATCAGGATCGACCGGCAGGTGGCCGACAGCTTGAGCGGGGCGCCGCGCTCCTGGCTCGCCCGCTCGAGCATCATGTCGAGGATCGCCGCCTTGTCGGAGCGATTGCGCAGCAGGGGAATCTCCACCGGGAAGGTCGACAGGCGATACAGCAGGTCCTTGCGGAAGCCGCCCTGCCGCGTCATCTCGGTCAGGTCGCGGTTGGTGGCGGTGATCACCCGCGTCTCGATCTTCTTGGACGCCGACGAGCCGACCGGCTGGATGGTGCCGTCCTCGAGGAACTTCAGGAGCTTCGGCTGCGACGACAGCGGGATCTCGCCGATCTCGTCGAGAAACAGCGTGCCTCCGGCCGCGCTTTCGATATAGCCGCGCTTGCCGGCCTGCAGCGCCCCGGTGAAGGCGCCCCGCTCGTAGCCGAACATTTCGGACTCGAACAGCGTCTCGGGAATCGAGCCGCAGTTGACGTGCACGAAGGGCCGGCCACGGTCGCCGCCGGTCAGGTGGATGTGGCGGGCGATGGCCGACTTGCCGACCCCGGATTCGCCGAGCAGCAGGATGCGAAAGCTGCGCGCGTAGGCCCGCACCGCCTGCTCGACCTGCGTCTTCAATCCCTCCGGAAAGAGCAGGCGGGCATTTTCCCTCTGGTCGCCGGCGGAGATCGAGCGTCCGGTCACGCCGCGCTTGGCACGGTCCTGGTTGTCCGGGTCACGCAGGAAGTAGACGGTGAAGCCGCTGGCCGAACCCGCCACCAGAAGCACGCGCCGCATGGCCTGATAGATCGTTCCGGACGTCTTCGCCCGTACCAGCCCTTGCGCGTGGCCGCGTTCGGCGGACGCGAGGAAGTCGTCCATGTCGAAGTCGGAGAACCGCAGAAAGGTCGCGAGCGCCTGGCTTTCGAACGGCGAGGCGAGCCTGGCGGCGCGCTCGGCGGCCGTGTTCAGGAAGGTGACCACCTCGTCTGGGTCGACGACGATCAGTCCGTCGGGCAGGAGATTGGCGAAGGAGCGGAAATGCGGGCTTCGGAAATTCTGCTCCCAGGCCTCGCGGCTCAGTGCCTCCGTCCCCCGGACGCGTAGATCGAACTGAGGGATCTCGCCCGATGTCATCGTCTCTTACGGCCGTTTCGGCTGACGGGGCGCCTTCTTGGAAGCATGCGCCTCCCGCTCCCGAACGGTCAACACCGTCCAGGCTGCGTCGTCCATGCCGCTGATCTTGGCGATGTGGACGTCGAGCAGGACGGCCGTTCCGGACTCGCCGGGATTGGTGAAGCGCGACCAGCCGGAGGCCCGCTTGCGGGTGCGGGCGAAGGCCAGGAGCTGGCGCTCGACCGTGCGGCTGCCGGAGAACGCCGCCGCGAACGCCTTGTTGCGGTTGATCACCTTGCCCTCGGCGTCGAGCACGATCACCGGATCGGGCACGCCGTCGAGCGCGCGGATCGTGAGCTTCAGCGCCTTGGCCTTCTCGTCGTCGGCATTGCGCTGCTCGGTGACGTCGCGACAGTTGCCCCAGAGGCGCAGCAGCATGCCGTCGACGATGTCGGCGCGCACGTCGTTGAGGATGTATTGCAGCGTGCCGTCATGGCGGCGGTCGACGCTCAGGGCATCGTCGATCGCATAGTTGGAGCTGATGATCTCGTCGACGAACTTCTCGTTGGCGGCGCTGCGCGGCCAATAGAGCCGGACGTCCTGTTCGTTGAAATCGAGCGATTCCGGCAGCTGGTAGATCCTCGCCATCGCCGGATTGCACATCCGCCAGACGGACTGGTTCTCGAACACCTGCCGGATCACCTCGCTCTTCGGAAGGGTGGTGTCGACAGGCTCGAGGAAGACGATCCCCCAATGCGCCTCGTTCGACGTCTCGACCATCGACTGCAGCGTGCGGAGATTGTCCTCCATCTGCCGATGGCGGCTGCCGACGGGGCCATAGTCCATCTTCGCGAGCCGGAGGGCGACTTCGCCGTTGACGCGCACGAAGCGCGTTCGCGCCAGCGTCCGGATCGGCCGGCCGCCACGCGCCAGCAGCGTGAGCTCGAGGGTGGAGCCATGCTCCGAGCGGCTGCGGTTGGCCAGAATCTGCTGGATCTGGACGAAAGAGTCGGGCGTGTAGAACGCGGCCGCGTCGTAGCCGGCAATCTCGCGGTCGTAGGTTCCGAGCAGTTCGGCCTGGGCCTCGTTGAACCAGAGCACCCGCCCTTCGCGCGAAATCACGTCGATCAAGAGATCCGCTTGTAGCGACAGGCCGGCTTCCGCATTGGCTTGGTCCGGCAGCGCTCCCTCGATCAAGGCCATTGTCCTGCGACCCTTCCGCCCTCGCGGCCGGGCGAAACCGCCGGCTCGGCCGCCGTGCCAACATTGTCCGGGATTCCGGCCCGCGCCGAAACCCCGGCGTCACTCAAAGGAGGCCCGTCGCCACGATGAAGTTGCCGATCATTCGTTCGCAGCCGGGAATGAAATTGTAGCGGGCGGCCTGGGCCGGATCGAGCTCGCTCCAGCATGTCGCCATGCGGTCGCAGGTGGACTCGGGATGGAACTGCACCGAAACCCAGTTGCCGCCGTGGTCGAGCGCGGCCGCCGGCAGCGTCGGGCGAGTCGCGAGAACGGTCGTCCCGTCCGGAATGTCGATCACGCGGTCGAAGTTGCCGAAGAAGAAGGGGGAGGTCTCGTCGAAGCCGTCGAGCAGGTAGTGCTCGCGGCCCTCGTCGGTGAAGGCGAGCGGCAGGCTGCCGATCTCCGGCCCGGCGGGGTTCCTCTCCACTCTGCCGCCGAGCACCGTCGACATCAGCTGATGGCCGCCACAGATGCCCATCAGCGGCTTGTCGGTGAGGCGCCAGCGCGCCAGCCAGTCGGCGATCTCCCGCTGCCAGCGGTGGTTTTCCGAGACGGAGGCGAAGCTTCCACCGAGGATCGCGCCATCGATCGCGTCGACGTCCGGCAGCGGCTCGCCCTCATGCGCCTTGATGCCGAGATAGTCGATCTTCTCCAGAACGCCGATCTGGTCGAGCATCGCCTCGATTGCAATGGTCTCGTCGTCGCCGCCGTGAATCCGGCGCCAGGTGGACTTGCGATAGCTGCCGGGCTCGGCGAACTGCGAGATATAGGCGAGCGTCTTCCTGGGCATGACGGCGTCCGTCGACAAATGGGCAACCGAGAGCCGGACCGCGAGCCGATCCGGGGCGCATCGGCAGAACGGCAATAACCGTGCCATTGGAAAATCTTCGCCAGATCAAATAGATAGACCGGCGTTGGATTTCCGCCGATGCGCATTCGCCTAGGCCGTCGTCAATTTCGCATCACCCGTGCCGAGGGATGTGCGGACAGGAAAGCTCCCCCTATCGGGGTGGTCGCCGACGGCCGCTGAGCTTCCTCTCGCGTGCGGCCGGCGCGAGGTCGTCGGCGGCCGGCGCGACGGTCGGACTGGATGCTGCGGGATTGCAGGAAAATCCTCCGGCAAATCTGCAGCATGCCGCGTTTGGAACCTGGCTAGCCGCCGTCCGGCGAGAAGTTCATAAGTAAAAACAGCCGACTAGGAAGAATGGTCGACCCTGGCACGGATTTTGCGCCCGCCATGGCAAAGCGCAGAAGTCGCGAGGGAAGCCATGATCGCAGACGACTTGACCGAAATCGGCGCCTTGCCTTTCCTCGATATGAGTGATCCGGACTTCTCTATCCGGTCGCGGCAGGTCGACGACGCGCGGGAGCGGAGCTGGTGCGCGCGGACCAACTACGGCCTGGCCGTCCTGCGCTACGACGAAGTGCACAAGCTGATGCGCGATGCGCGCCTCCGGCAGGGCAGCTACGCCTGGCCGAAGCTCAACGGGGTGTCGGGCCATTTCGCCGGCTGGTGGGAGCGCATGCTGCTCAGCCAGGAGGGCCCCAACCACGCCCGCCTCCGGCGTCTCGCCAATCCCGCCTTCTCGCCCAAGCTGGTGATCAGCCTGCGGCCGGAGTTCGCCAAGCTCGCCAATGAACTGATCGACCAGTTCATCGAGAAGGGCAGCTGCGAGTTCATGGCCGATTTCGCGGAGCCCTACGCGACCCGCGTCATCTGCATGCTGCTCGGGCTGCCGCACGACAAGTGGCGCGAGCTCGCGGATCTCGCGGCGGACATGGGGCTCGCCCTCGGGGTGACGTTCAAGCAGGACCTCGAGACGGTCGATGCGGCGACGGTGAAGCTCTTCGACTACGTCATGGCCCTGGTCGACGAGCTGCGGCGGCAGGAGCTCGGCGAGGATTTCCTCTCCATGCTGGTCAAGACCAACATGCAGAGCGACGCGGCGCTGTCCGAGCGCGAGCTCTACGACATGATCATGCTCGCCATCTTCGGCGGCATCGACACCACCCGCAACCAGCTCGGGCTCGCCATGGACGTGTTCATGCGCCATCCCGCGCAGTGGCGGCTCCTCGGCGACCATCCGGAGCTCGGAAAGGCGGCGGTCGAGGAGGTCATGCGCGTCCGCCCGACCATCACCTGGGTCACGCGCGAGGCTGTCGAGGACTTCGTCTATCAGGGGCTCGAGATCAAGCGCGGCACGACGATCCACCTGTTCGGCCAGTCGGCGGCGTCCGATCCGCGCGCCTTCGCCGATCCGTCCTTCGACATCACGGCGGAGCGCAAGCCGCATTTCGGCTTCGGCGGCGGCGCGCACTTCTGCCTCGGCCACTTCATCGCCCGCGGCGACATGACCGAGGCGCTCGCCATCCTCGCCCACCGGGTCCGCAATCCGCGCATCGCCGGAAAGGCGCGCTTCCTGCCCGACAGCGGCAACACCGGGCCGATCATCCTACCGATCGCCTTCGACGTGGGCGAGCGCAAGGCCTTCATCCCGCCGAGCGCCGTGGAGCCGGAGAATCCCTCGGCCACGACCGGCGCAGAGGCGGGCCCCGCCCTGTCGCTGACCATTCTCTTCGGCACCCAGACCGGCAATGCCGAACAGATGGCGAGCGACATCGCCGGCATCGCCCGCACCCGCGGCTTCGCCCCGCGCGTGGCGTCGCTCGATGCTATCGCGATGGACGAGCTCGCCGGGCTGAAGCGCCTGCTGATCGTCACCTCCACCTACGGCCAGGGCGAAATGCCCGACACCGCCCGCGGCTTCTGGGAGGCGCTGAGCGCGGAGGACGCGCCGGATCTCGCGGGTCTTTCCTACTCGCTGATGGCGATGGGCGATTCCGGCTACGAGACGTTCTGCGCCGCCGGCCGCGACATGGACGAGCGGCTCCGGGCGCTCGGTGCCAAGGCGATCGAGCCACGGGTCCAGTGCGATACGAACTATGCGGCGACCGCCTTCGCCTGGGTCGATCGCGCGCTCGCCGCCGTCCGCGCCGTGGAAGGGGACGACGCCGCGGCGGCGTTCGCCGATCGCCCGGCCGAGACGGCGACCCGCTCCAAATGGAGCCGCCGCAATCCCTATCCGGCGCGCATGGCGGTCAACCGGCGGCTCTCCGCCGCCGATTCAGCCAAGGACACCCGCCACATCGAGTTCAATCTCGGCGACAGCGGCCTCGGCTACGAGGCCGGCGACTGCATCGGCGTCATCCCGCAGAACGACCAAGGTCTCGTCGATGCCTTGATGAGCCATCTCGGTGCCTGCGCCCACGTGCCGGTCGCCGGCCACGACAGGCCGCTCGGCAGCCTCCTGTCCGAAGCCTTCGAGATCAGCACGCCGTCGCGTGAACTGGTCGCCGAGGTCGCCCGCCGCTCCGGCGATGCCGAGCTCGGCCACGTGCTGGAGAACGGCGACCGTCAGGCGCTCGACGCCTGGCTGTGGGGTCGCGATATACTCGATCTGCTCGCCATGATGCCGAACGGCGCGATGTCGCTCGCGGAGTTCGTCGGCCTGCTGAAGCCGCTGCAGCACCGCGCCTATTCGATCGCCTCGAGCCCGAAGGAACATCCGGGCCGGGTCCACCTGACGGTCGCCACCATCCGCTATTCGAGCCACGGCCGGCCGCGCCGGGGCGTCGCCTCGACCTATCTCGCCGACCGCGTCGGCGAAGGCCGGACGGCGCCGATCTTCCTGTCGCCGAACCGGGCCTTCCGCGTGCCGGAAGACGACGGAGCGCCGATGATCATGATCGGGCCTGGAACCGGCGTCGCGCCCTTCCGGGCCTTCCTGCAGGAGCGCCGTGCCCGTGGCGCCACGGGCCGGAACTGGCTGTTCTTCGGCGACCGCCATCGCGGCCAGGACTTCCTCTACGAGGAGGATTTCGCCGCCATGCGGGCCTCCGGCCTGCTCACCCGGCTCGACCTCGCCTTCTCCCGCGACCAGCCCGAGAAGGTCTACGTCCAGCACCGGATGCGGGAACACGCGCGCGAGCTCTTCGCCTGGATCGAGGAGGGCGGCCGCCTCTACGTCTGCGGCGACGCCACCCACATGGCCGTCGACGTCGAGCGCGCGCTCGCCGAGATCATCGCCGCCGAGGGCGCCATGTCGGCCGAGCACGCCGAGGCCTATCTCGACCGGCTGCGCAAGGAAAAGCGCTACGCCCGCGACGTCTACTGACGGCTTCCCGACCTTCTTCCAACCCTTCCTGGGCGGCTCCGGCCGCTCCGCTCCGGAGCGATTGCATGACCGATATCGATCAACTTGGTGCGCGGCTCGAGCGGGACGGGATCGACATCCTGCATGTCGGTCTGTTCGACTATGCGAGCGTCTTCCGCGAGCGCCGGCTGAAGCGCGAGCAGTTCCTCGCCTGGGCGCGTGACCCGCGCTTCTCCAACACGCTGCCGCACTGGGATTCCGCCGACAGCCTGTTCGGCGGCGGCCCCTATCTCACCGAGGCGCTGAGCCTCGACGTCGATTCGCTGCGCCCCTACGCCTTCGAGCCGAAGGCCGCGGCCATCGTCGCGGACTATGCCGGCGAGAACCGCGAGCTGATGCCGCGCGCCGTGCTCGCTCGCCAGATCGAGCGGGCCGCGAGCATGGGCTACGAGGTGCGCGCCGCCTTCGAGTTCGAGGTGATCTTCCTCAAGGAGACGGCCGCGAGCCTGCGCGACGGCGGCTTTTCGGCCATGCGCACCTTCATGCCGGAGAACAAGTGCTGGTCGGGCCAGACGGCGGCCGAGCAGGCGGAGTTCGTCGCCGGCCTGGAGAAGGCGATCACCGACCACGGCGTCTCGCTGTTCGCGGTGGCGGGTGAGCTCGGGCCGGGCTGCTTCGAGGCGACGCTCGCGGCCGAGACGCCGATGAAGGCGGCCGACGACGCCGCCTTCTTCCGCCAGGCGGCCCGCGCCTACGCCCGCCGGCAGGACATGACGGCGAGCTTCATGGCGCACATGGGCGGGGCCTTCCCCGGCATCGGCGGCCACGTCACCCTGTCGCTCCGGGACCGGAGGACCGGGCAGAACGTCTTCTCCGACCCGGCCGCCACGACCAACCAGGCGGCGAAGCACTTCATCGGCGGCCTGGCGCGGCTGGTGCCCGAGGCCTTCGCGCTCTGCGCCCACACGGTCAACGCCTATCGCCGCTTCGCCCCGGGCTCCTGGTCGCCGAAATCGGTGAGCTGGGCCGAATACACCTTCACCACGGCGGTGCGTTCCGTTCCGTCGGCGGAGGACAGCGCGCGCCTGGAGTTCCGACTGCCCGGAGCCGACTGCAATCCGCATCTGACGCTCGCGCTGGCGCTGGCGGGCGGCCTCGACGGACTGGAAGGCCGGATCACGCCGCCCGACGCCACGCCGTTCGGCGGGCCGGACGACATACCGGCGGGCGCCACCCGGCTGCCGCGCGACCTGAAGGACGCCGCCGACCGGCTGCGCCAGAGCGAGCTTGCCGGCCGCAGCTTCGGCGAAGCCTTCACCCGGCACTTCGCCAAGGTCTGCGAGATCGAGCACGCCGCGCTCGCCCGCGCCGTCAGCGCCGCCGAACTCGCCCGCTATCTCGAAGGCTGAATCCCGGCCCCGCCCCGGCCAGAAGAGCAAAAGAGGAGTTCGCCCTATGGCGAAGCACGACGACTGCGACATGTTCCGCGAGCTCAATGACCCGCTGCGCAAGGAACGCGTCGCGCGGGTGAGCGAGAAGATCAAGACACTCGGCATCGAGTACATCTACTACCAGTACATCTCGATCACCGGGCGCGTGCTCGGCAAGGCGGTGCCGGCCCGCCACTGGGAATACAATGCCCGCAAGGGCGTGCAGACGTGGATGGGCGGCGTCACCAACGTCGCGACCGACATGAACGGCACGCTGTTCGGCTTCTCGGCCAACGACGGCGAGACGGTGGCGCTGCCCGATCCGGAAACCTTCTGCCGGCTGCCGTGGGACAAGCGGGTCGCCCGCGTCTTCTGCACGCTGTTCTACGGCCTCGAGGACGCCAGGAACCCGGGCGGCCACTTCGAGTGCGATACCCGCGGCAACCTTAAGCGCTTCGACCGCGAGTTCCGCCAGAAGCACGGCGGGCTGCATCTGCGCGTCGGCATGGAGCCGGAGATGCTGTGGCTGAAGAAGAACCCGGATGGTTCGGCCACCCCTTATTCCGGCATCACCGAGCCCTATGCCTACCACATCGGCCAGTTCGAGAGCGCCCGCCACATCTGGACGCAGGTCTATGAGTATTCCCACGCCATGGGTCTCGACATGATCCAGGGCGACGTCGAGGACGCGCCGGGCCTGCTCGAGCTGAACTTCGCCTTCGACGATGCGCTGAAGACCTGCGACCGGCTGACCACCTATCGCCAGATCTGCAACGAGGTCGCCCGCCAGCACGGCGTGATCGCCTGCTTCATGGCGAAGCCGATGATGGGCGTGCCGGCCAACGGCTGCCACCACAACTGCTCGATCTGGACCGGCGGCTCGGCCGAGGTGCAGCAGCTGGTGCCCGGCGAGCTGCCCGGCATGGAGGAGACCTTCACCTACACCAAGGGCGGCGTGAACGAGTTCGAGAACAAGGAGGGCGGCTGGCTGCCGACCGAGATCGGCCACCATGCCCTCGGCGGCGCGCTGAAGCACATCGGCGCGCTCACAGCGATCGGCGCCTCGACGGTCAATTCCTATCGCCGCTTCGCCGACGTCGGCCTATGGGCGCCGATCGGCGCGAACTGGGGCCTGCAGAACCGCTCCTGCACCATCCGCATCTCCGCGCCGGACCGCTTCGAGTTCCGTGCCGTCGACGCCATGGTCAACCAGCACCTGTTCTGCTCGGCGCTCATCAAGGCGCTCGATGACGGCATCGTCAACAAGCTCGACCCCGGCGCGCCGGAGGACCGCAACGTCGTGGAGGTGATGAAGGCGGGCGGCCACGTCGACCTCATCCCGCTGAACCTCAACGAAGCGCTCGATGCGCTCGCGAAGGACGACCTGGTCCTGGCGGCGATGCCCGGCCGGCTCTATGAATTGTACGATCTCGTGAAGAGAGACGATTGGAAGCGCTTCCTCAAGGAGGTCACCAACTGGGACCTCGAGCGCTACATGGACTATCTGCCCTGAGTGGTACAAGGAAGACGCTTCGGACGGCGTCCGGCGTCATTCGTCCAGCATTGTCGACTTCTGATTGGAGCTGCCCCGTGTCCCACCATCTCAAGTTCTTCATCGACGGCGCCTGGGTCGATCCGGTCGTTCCGGCGACCCTCGACGTCATCAATCCGGCGACCGAAGAGGCCTACACGCGGATCTCCGTCGGCTCGAAGGCCGACGTCGACAAGGCCGTCGCCGCGGCCAGGAAGGCCTTCGCCACCTTCTCCAAGACGTCGGTCGCCGAGCGCCTGGCGCTCCTGAAGAAGATCCTCGAGGTCTACAATTCCCGCTTCGAGGACGTCGCGGTCGCCGTGTCGAACGAGATGGGCGCGCCGCTGTCGTTCGCCCGCGAGGCCCAGGCCTGGGCCGGCCGCGCGCACATGGAATCGACCATCGAAGCGCTCGAGACCTACGAGTTCTCCGAGAAGCGCGGCTCGACGACCGTGGTCAAGGAGCCGATCGGCGTCTGCGCGCTGATCACGCCGTGGAACTGGCCGCTCAACCAGATCGTCTGCAAGGTCGCCCCGGCGATCGCCGCCGGCTGCACCGTGGTGCTGAAGCCGTCGGAGATCGCGCCGATCTCCGGCATCGTCTGGGCCGAGATCATGGAAGAGGCCCGCGTTCCGAAGGGCGTCTTCAACCTCGTCAACGGCACCGGCCCCGATGTCGGCCAGATCATGGCCGGCCATCCGGGCGTCGACATGGTGTCGTTCACCGGCTCGACCCGCGCCGGCATCATCGTCGCCAAGACCGCCGCCGACACCGTCAAGCGCGTCGCCCAGGAGCTCGGCGGCAAGTCGGCCAACATCGTGCTGCCCGACGCCGACCTCGAGACCGCCGTGACCAAGGGCGTCCAGGGCTGCTTCGGCAATTCCGGCCAGTCGTGCGATGCGCCGACCCGCATGCTGGTGCCGGCCGATCGCCACGACGAGGCCCTGACGGTCGCCAAGGCCGCCGCCGAGGCGCACAAGGTCGGCAGCCCGACCGCCGCCGACACGGTTCTGGGCCCGGTCGTCTCGCAGCTGCAGTTCGACAAGATCCAGCGCCTGATCGAGGCCGGCATCAAGGAGGGCGCGACCCTCGTCACCGGCGGCCTCGGCCGTCCGGAAGGGCTGAACCGCGGCTACTACGTCCGCCCGACGGTCTTCGGCAACGTCACCAACGACATGACCATCGCGCGCGAGGAGATCTTCGGCCCGGTGCTGTCGATCCTGCCCTACAAGACCGAGGAGGAGGCGATCGCCATCGCCAACGACACGGTCTACGGCCTCGCCGCCTACGTGCAGTCGGAGAACATCGAGCACGCCCGCGCCGTCGCCCGCGAAATGCGCGCCGGATCGGTCTACCTCAACTATCCGGAGTGGGACACGCACGCCCCGTTCGGCGGCTACAAGCAGTCGGGCAACGGCCGCGAATACGCCGACTTCGGCATCCACGACTTCCTCGAGATCAAGGGCATCGTCGGCTACGGCGATTGAGCGCCGGAACCTTGAACACCCGTCGTTCGGTTCGATAGGGGCGCAAGCATGGCGACGTGGGTCGCGGTTCGGCAACATGTCGGCTGGCAATGCGCCCCCTTGAGCGGGTTCGGCTCCGCCCGGCGAGGCCGGTGCCGACTTCCGTAGGCGGCCTCTCGAGACATTCTCTCGGGATGGTGGTCAGAGGACGTGCGCGACGTGGGTGTGGATCGAACGCGTTGCGGCGTCGATCCACGCCTGCGCCGCCGCGCCGTCGATCGTTGTCCAAGTCGATCGTTGTCCAAGCCGATCGCATCGCGGATGCGAAGGGTGCGATCGCCGATGTGAAAGCGAAGGCGGGCCAGCGCTCCTCCGAGCGACAAGATCTCGGTGGCGAAGGCTGGCTGGGAAACAGCCGGGGCTGCGGCGGCTGCGAGGAAGTCGAGCGGCCTCAGACCAGTTCGTCCGGCACCTCGCCGACCTGGCCGATGATGATCGGCTCGTCGAACTCGCCGGTCGACACGTCGCCGGTCCGCGAAAACGCCACGGCGCCGACGATTCCCGTTCGGTGCAGCGCCCGCTCCAGCAGCAGCCGCGCGTGGCCGTCGTCGCGCGCGGCGACCGGGGCGGACGGCCCGAGCCCCATTCGCTTGCCCATCCGGCGCATCTCGAACGGCTGGACGACATAGACGGTCTTGCGGCCGGGCGTGGCGTCAGTCGCGTCGATCTTCATCATAGAGGTCCCTCGCGCTGCGGATGTTCGAGTTCTGTTCTATCGGCAGGCGGGGACGAAGTCGATGCTCGGTGTGGGCGGATCCTCCGGGCGGAGCGAGCTGCGCATCGAGTCGCCCGCCGTTGCGGGCGGCAAGCCATTTCTCGCCGGCCCCCGGCCGCTCCGCTTCGTGGCCAGCGATCCGAGCGGGCGCCGTCTATCGACCCCAGATGACGGCATTCTCGTGTCGCTTGATGACGTGCTTCAGCTTCTCGAATGCCGCGGTGACATGGCCCGCGAAGTGTTCCGCCGCGGGCGAGCGTGGCCCGCCGACCCGGCGCAGGATCCCCAGTGAGCGGTTGGGCTGCGGAATCTCGTAGGGAAGCACCGTCACCCGGTTCTCCTTGCGCTGGGCGAACACCACGGAGAACGGCAGCACGGCCAGCGCGTCGGTTTCGGCGAGAAAGTTGATCACGCTCATCAGCGAGCCGCCCGAATAGCGGATGTTCAGATCCGACATGCCGATGCTCATCAGGATCATCTGCAGGTCGGACATCAGCGGCGAGCCGGGCAGAGGCGCCACCCAGGAGTATTTGGTGAGATCATCCGCTCGGAGGCGGCGATTTCGCAGCAGCGGATGGTCGGGGCGGCACGCCACGATGTTGCGGCCCGGCAGGATTTCCGTGAACTCGAAGCCAGGGCCGAGGTCGAGCACGCCGATCGGCACGATGCCGAGGTCGATCTGGTCGCCTTGCAGCGCCGCGACCATCTCGGGAAGGTTCAGATAGCTCTGCTGCACGGTCACCTCGGGCTCGAGGTTCTGGAACTCCCCGATCATCTGGCTGATCATCGCGTCCATGAAGAAGGGCACGCCGCCGACGCGCACGACGCCCTTCGTGCCCTTCATGAAGCCCTGCACCGCATCCGACGCCTTGCGGGACGCCGTGATGATCGTTCGGCCCTGCGCCGCCAGTTGCGCGCCGAGCGGCGTCGCCTGCAGCGGGCGGCGCCCCTTGACGAAGAGCGGCTCGCCGATGCGCGCCTCCAGCATGGCGAGCGACCGGCTGACCGCCGGCTGGGTCAGGCCCAGCATGGCGGCTCCCTCCGACACGCCGCCGCTGTCCAGCACCGCGGCGAGCTGCATGAGGTGGCGCTCGTTCAGCTTCATAGCAAAATGCTATATAGTCGGCCTTACAACTCATCAAGCGCCGCCTCGGGTCGTGCTATCCCATTCGCCAAGGGGAAGGGAGGCCCCGGCCGAATGTACGGCCAGCATGACGGACCGCAGAGGGAAGAAATCCCCAGGACGGTCTCGCCTCAAGCGGATGAGTTCTCACGCCGCCTGGCCGCCGTCGGCCAGACTCGCTTGGCGGCGGCCGCGCAGGCTGCCGTGGGGGGACTGCACGCGCTGATCGCCGAGCTGCGCCCCTCCGTGGAGGAATTCCGCCGGGCGATCGACTTCCTGACCGAAGTCGGTCACTACGCCGACGCGCGGCGCCAGGAATGGGTGCTGTTCGCCGACGTCCTCGGCGTGTCCTCGTTGATCGAGGATCAGAACAGCCAACGCCCGGCCGGTGCCACGCCCAACACCCTGGTCGGCCCATTCTACCGCTCCGACGTGCCGGAGATGGCGTTGGGCGCGAGCATCTCGCGTGACCACAAGGGTGATCCGCTGGCGGTGGAGGGGCGGGTCGTCGCATTGGACGGCTCGGGCGTCGCCGGCGCGGTGGTCGAGGTCTGGCAGGCGAACGCCGAAGGGCTCTACGAAAACCAGGAGCCGGACCGGCAACCGGAATTCAACCTGCGTGGACGGTTTCGCGCGGACCCACAGGGGCGGTTTCACTTCCTGACCGTGAAGCCGAAGGGCTACGTGCTGCCGTCCGACGGGCCCGTCGGCCAGTTGATGTCGGCGCTCGGCCTCGACCTCGAACGGCCGGCCCATATTCATTTTCGCGTCTCGAGCGAAGGCTTCGAGACGCTGACGACCCACATTTTCGACCGGTCCGACCCGGCGATCGGACGGGATGCGATCTTCGGGGTCAAACCCGAACTGATGGCCGAGTTCCGCGCGCTTCCGCCGGCCGGCGGCAAGCGGACATACGCGCTCGACCTGAACCTCGTGCTCTGCCCGGAGCGGCAGGGCGACAAGAAAATCCCAGGGAGGAGATGACCGATGGCCCGTGTCAGTGGCTACCATCACCTGACGATGTCGACCGACGGCGCGCAGGAAGACTTCGATTTCTACACCAAGACGCTCGGCCTTCACTCGGTGAAGCGCACGGTGCTCTTCGACGGCGTGATCCCCGTCTATCACCTCTATTACGGCTCGCCGAACGGCGACGCCTCGACGATCATCACGACCTTCCCGTTCCGCAAGCCGGGCGTCTATGGCCGCCGCGGCACCAACCAGTCGCGCGCCATCCTGCAGTCGATCCCCAAGGGCGCGGCGAACTTCTGGGTGGACCGCCTCAACGCCCGCGGCATCGAGGCGACCCGGATCACGCGCTTCGGCGCCGATCGCGCCGCCTTCGCCCATCCCTGCGGCATCCTGCATGAGCTGGTCGAGAGCGACAGCGATCCGCGTGAGCCGATCACCAACGCGGCGCAGGGCATCGGCCGGGACCATGGCATCAAGGGGATCTACGGCGCCTCGGTCGCCGTGACGGACCGCACCGCCATGGACGACTTCCTGACCATCGCGTTGCCGCTGGAGAAGGAGGCGGACAATCACGAGGGCCTCGTCTACCGCGTCCCCGACGCGACCGGCACCCATCAGCGCGTCGAGGTGATCGTCGATCGCGACAGCCCGCAGGGCACCTGGACGCTGGCGGGCGGCACCATTCATCACCTGGCGCTCAACACCGGCGACGAAGAGAACCAGCTGAAGCTGCGGCATCATATTGAAGGCCTCGGCTTCACGGACATCTCCGAGCAGAAGGACCGCAACTACTTCAAGTCCTGCTATGTCCGCTCGCCCGGCGGCGCGCTGTTCGAGATCGCCTGGACGACGCCGGAAGGCTGGGCGAAGGACGAGCCTCCGGGGGCGATCGGCAAGACTCTGGTGTTCCCGCCGTGGTTCAAGGACCGCGAGGCCGAGCTCCGCGCCGGCCTGGAGCAGGCGGACTTCGCGTGAGCCCAGGCGGTCCCCTGAGGCTCGGGGCGAAGGCCGCGGAGGCGAAGGCGATCTGCGTCTTCGTCCACGGCCGCGGCCAGTCGCCGGAGGACATGCAGTCCCATGTGCTGGCGCGGCTCGCCGCGCCGGCCGTGGCCTTCGTGCTGCCGCGCGCGCCGCTCGGCGCGTGGTGGGACGCGCGCGCCGTCGATCCGCTGACGCCCGTGGCCCGCGCCCAGCTCTCCACCGCGCTCGACCATCTCGCGGCCGCCCTGGCCGCGGCCCGCGGCGCGCTGCCGGGGCTGCCGCTGCTTCTCGCGGGCTTCTCGCAAGGGGCCTGCCTCGCCGTCGAATATCTCTGCGCCGGCCTGCCGGCGCCGGACGCCCTCGCGGCCTTCACCGGATGCCGCGTCGGCGTCGCCGCGGACGCGCGGTCCGAGGCCGCGCCGGCCGGCGTGCCGGTCTACCTGTCCGGCGGCGACGCCGATCCCTGGATCCCGGTCCCAGCCTTCGCCGATGCGGCGCAGTCGCTCGGCCGGCAGGGCGCGCGCCTGCGGGCCGATCTGTTCCCCGGCCGTGGCCACGAGGTGTCCGATCCCGAGATCGCGATGCTGGACGGGATGCTGAAGGACCTGGCGGCCGGGCGGGGGGCACGCATGGAGGCGGCACGATGATGGACAGCTTCACCTTTCCGGGCCTGACGACGCGGGTCGTCTTCGGCTCGGGCACCATGGCCCGGGCGCAGGAGGAGGTCCGGCGCCTCGGCCACGACCGGGTGCTGGTGCTCTCCACGCCGCATCAGCGCGCCGACGCGGAGGCGTTGGCGGCGAGCCTCGGCGACCTGTCCGCCGGGGTTTTCGCCGGCGCCGTCATGCATACGCCCATCGATGTGACGCAGACGGCGGTGGACGCCTTCCGCGCCAGCGGGGCCGGATGCGTCGTCAGCCTCGGCGGCGGCTCGACCACGGGCCTCGGCAAGGCGATCGCGGTGCGCACCGGCGCCGACCAGGTGGTGATCCCGACCACCTATGCCGGCTCGGAGATGACCGACATCCTCGGCGAGACGGCCGAGGGCGAGAAGACGACGCGCCGCTCGCCGGACATCCGCCCGGAGACGGTGATCTACGACGTCGACCTGACGCTGAGCCTGCCGGTCGGGCTCACCGTCACCTCGGCGATGAACGCGATCGCCCATGCGATGGAGGCGCTCTACGCCCCCGACCGCAATCCGGTGATCGTGCTCATGTGCAAGGATGCGCTGGCGTCGTTCCGCGACGGCCTGCCGAGGCTGATCCGGGATCCGCACGACCGCGCGGCGCGGGCCGCGGCGCTCTATGCGGCGTGGTGCTGCTCGACGGCGCTCGGCTACGTCCAGATGGCGCTGCATCACAAGCTGGCGCACGTCTTCGGCGGTTCGTTCAACACGCCGCACGCCGAGACCCACGCGATCCTGCTGCCCTACACGACCGCCTTCAACGAGGCGGCGGTGGCCGATCTGCTCGCCCCGATCGCCGATACCTTCGGCGGCGGCTCGGCCGGCGGCGGGCTCTGGGATTTCGCGCAGAGCGTCGGCTCGCCGCTGAGCCTCGGCGCGGTCGGCATCGAGGAAGCCGATCTCGACCGCGCGGCGGCGATCGCCGTCAAGAATTCCTACGCCAATCCGAGGCCGATCGACCCCGGATCGATCCGGGAGCTCCTCCAGGCGGCGTGGGAGGGACGCCGCCCGGAGGCCTGAAAAGAACCGGGGGCCTGAAAACAAAACGAAGAGGGAGGATGAACCGATGATCACGAGACGCAGCCTGCTGAAGGCTTCGACGGCGACGGGCCTGACGCTCGCGACGGTGGGCCTCGGCGCGCCCGCCATAGCCCAGGGCGCCAAGATCCGCCTCGGCTATGTTTCGCCGCAGACGGGCCCGCTCGCGGGCTTCGCCGAGAGCGACGCCTACAACATCCAGGCCTTCCTCGCGTCCGAGGCCGGCCGGAACTTCGACGTCATCGTCAAGGACAGCCAGTCGAACCCGAACCGCGCGGCCGAGGTGGCGAAGAGCCTGATCGTCGACGATGAGATCAACCTGATGCTCGTCGGCTCGACGCCCGAGACCACCAACCCTGTCGCCACCACCTGCGAGGCGGAAGGCGTGCCGGTCGTCTCGACCATGGCGCCGTGGCAGCCCTGGTTCATCGGCCAGCAGGGCAATCCGGGCGATCCCGCCTCGTGGCGGCCGTTCGACTTCGCCTTCCATTACTTCTGGGGGCTGGAAGACATCATCGCCGTCTACACCGGCATGTGGAAGCAGCTCGACACCAACGGCAAGGTCGGCGGGCTGTTCCCGAACGACGCCGACGGCAACGCCTGGGGCGATCCGAAGAACGGCCTGAAGCCGGGCCTCGCGGCCGCCGGGTTCAGCCTGACCGATCCCGGGCGCTACCAGAACCTCTCGGACGACTTCACGGCGCAGATCAACGCCTTCAAGGCGGCCGACGCCGAGATCGTCACCGGCGTGGTGATCCCGCCCGACTTCACCACCTTCTGGAACCAGGCCCGCCAGCAGGGCTTCAAGCCGAAGGCGGTGACGGTCGCCAAGGCGCTCCTCTTCCCGCAGTCGGTCGAGACGCTGGGTGATGCCGGCAACAACCTCTCGTCCGAGGTCTGGTGGTCGGCGTCGCATCCGTTCAAGTCGTCCCTGACCGGCCAGTCCTCGGCCGAGCTCGCGGCGGATTTCACGGCGAAGACCGGCCGGCCGTGGACCCAGCCGATCGGCTTCGTCCATTCGCTGTTCGAGGTCGCGGCGAACGTCATGGGCCGCGTCCCGGATCCGACCGACGGCGAGGCGGTCGCCGCCGCGATCGCCGCCACCGACATGAAGACGGTGGTCGGCAAGGTGGCCTGGAACGGCGCGGGCGTGCCGCCGTTCGCCGCCAAGAACGTCTGCAAGACGCCGCTCGTCGGCGGCCAGTGGCGGAAGAAGGCCGCCGGCTTCGACCTCGTGATCGTCGAGAACGCCACGGCGCCCGAGATCCCGACCGCCGGCACGATGGAGGCGCTCGCCTGACGGACGAGACGGGCCGGCGATCGCCGGCCCGTCGCCCCCCACGCTGCGGAGGAACGCCAGGCGATGATCCTGAAGCTGGAGACCGTCTCGAAGTCGTTCGGTGCCTTGAGGGTCACGGACGCCGTGACCGTCGCGGTGCCGCGCGGCGAGGCGCTGGGCATCATCGGTCCCAACGGCGCGGGCAAGTCGACGCTGTTCAACCTGATCGCCGGCAACGTGCTGGCGGACGCCGGGCACATCGAGTTCCTCGGCCGCGACGTGACGCGCGCGCCGGCGATGGAGCGGGTGCGCATGGGGATCGGCCGCTCGTTCCAGATCCCGCAGCCCTTCGAGGGGCTGACGGTGTTCGAGAACCTGCTCACCGCCGCCGCCTTCGGCCGGGGCGGACGCGAGGCCGAAATGGTCGACGACTGCGCGCGCATCCTGGAGGAGGCCGAGCTCCTGAAGAAGGCCAACGTCGTGGCCGGGTCGCTGAGCCTGCTCGATCGCAAGCGCCTCGAGCTCGCCCGCGCCTGCGCGACCGGCCCGGAGCTCCTGCTCCTCGACGAGATCGCGGGCGGCCTGACCGAGGGCGAGTGCAGCGCGCTGGTCGCGACGATCCGGGCGATCCACGCGCGCGGCACCACGATCATCTGGATCGAGCACGTGCTGCACGCGCTCAATTCGGTCGTCGAGCGACTTCTCGTGCTCGACTTCGGCCGGGTGATCGCGATCGGCGCGCCGGACGAGATCATGGCCTCGAAGGACGTTCGCGAGATCTATCTGGGGCTCGAGGTCTGATGCTGCTCGAGACCCGCGACCTCACGGCGAGCTACGGCCAGTTCCGGGCGCTGTTCGGCGTGGACATCTCCGTCGACGCCGGCGAGTGCGTCGCGATCATCGGCGCCAACGGGGCGGGCAAATCCACGCTGATGCGCGCGATCACCGGCGTGATCCGCAACGAGCCCGGCATGGTGCTGCATCGCGGCGAGCCGATCGGCGCGCTCTCCTCCGCCCGCATCATGCAGCGCGGCATCGCCATGGTGCCCGAGGGCCGGCGGCTGTTTCCCTCGCTCACCGTGGAGGAGAACCTGCTGATCGGCGGCCAGGCGCGCAAGGCGCCGGGGCCGTGGAGCCTCGAGACGGTCTTCGATCTCTTTCCGATCCTCCGCGAGCGGCGCAAGAGTCCCGGCACGGCGCTGTCCGGCGGCCAGCAGCAGATGGTGGCGATCGGCCGGGCGCTGATGTCGAACCCGGAACTGCTGCTCTGTGACGAGATCAGCCTCGGCCTCGCGCCCGTCGTCATCCGCGACATCTACGCCGCCCTCCCGAAGGTCCGCGCCGGCGGCACCGCGATCGTGGTGGTGGAGCAGGACATCGGCCAGGCGCTCGCCGTCGCCGACCGCGTCTACTGCATGATGGAGGGCCGCGTGACGCTTGTCGCGAGGCCGGGCGAGGTCACCCGCCAGCAGATCCATGCCGCCTATTTCGGAGAGGCCGCATGATCTGGCTCGACACCCTGGCGCAGGGCATCCTGCTGGGCGGGCTCTATGCCCTGTTCGCCGCTGGCCTCAGCCTCGTCTTCGGCATCATGCGGCTGGTCAACCTCGCCCATGGCGACCTCATCGTCTTCGCCGCCTATGTGGTGCTGATGGGCGTCACGCTGCTCGGCCTGTCGCCGTGGATCGCCGCGCTCGCAGCCATGCCGCTGATGTTCGCCTTCGGCTGGCTGCTGCAGACCGCCGTGCTGAACCGGGTGCTGGGCAGGGACGTCCTGCCGCCGCTCCTCGTGACGTTCGGCCTGTCGGTCGTGCTGCAGAACGGCCTCCTGGAGGCCTTCTCCGCCGACAGCCGAAGGATTCCGACGGGCCTGCTGGAAGGGGCGTCGATCGATCTCGGCCTCGTCACCGTCGGGGTGATGCCGCTCCTCACCTTCGCCTCGGCGATCGTCGCGATCGTCGCGCTGAACGGGCTCTTCTACCACACCGCGCTCGGCCGGGCGTTCCGCGCCACCTCCGACGACGCCGTGACGGCGGGCCTGATGGGGATCGAGCCGAAGCGGATCTTCGCCGCGGCGACGGGCATCGCCATGGTCGTGGTGACGATCGCGGCGCTCTACCTCGGCATGCGGTCGAACTTCGACCCCTCGATCGGGCCGGCGCGGCTGATCTACGCCTTCGAGGCGGTGATCATCGGCGGCCTCGGCAGCCTGTGGGGAACGCTCGCCGGCGGCATCGTGATCGGCGTGGCGCAGACCGTCGGCGCGGCCGTGAACCCCGAGTGGCAGATCCTGTCGGGTCATCTCGCCTTCCTGGTCCTGATGCTGCTCAAGCCGCGCGGCCTGTTCCCGCGCGCCGTGGATTGAGAGGCGGCATGTACCGGATGACGACCCGCACCCGCGTCGGAACCGCAGCCGCGATCGCCGTGCTCCTGCTCGTCCCGGCGGGCCTCGCCCTGCCGGTCGTCGCCTCACGCGGCGTCATCCAGGACCTGTTCTTCATCCTGACGATGCTGACGCTGGCGCAGCTCTGGAACCTCCTCGCCGGCTACGGCGGCCTCGTCTCCGTCGGCCAGCAGGCCTTCGTCGGCATCGGCGCCTATGCGATGTTCGCCGGCGTCATCCTGCTCGGCTGGAATCCGGTCTGGGCGATCCTGCTCGGCGGCCTCGCCGGGCTGGCGCTGGCCGTTCCCACCGCCTTCTTCGCCTTTCGCCTGCAGGGCGCCTATTTCGCCATCGGCACCTGGGTCATCGCCGAGGTGACCCGCCTCCTGATCGCGCAGTGGAAGACGCTCGGCGGCGGCACCGGCACCTCGCTGCCGCGCGAGGCGACGCGCGACATCCTGGGCACCGAGACGATCGCGGCGCTGTTCGGCGTCCGCGACGCTGCGGCGCGCGACATCCTCGCCTACTGGCTGGCGCTTCTTCTCGTCGTCGCGGTGACGGGCGGCATCTACTGGCTGCTGCGGAGCCGCCTCGGCCTGGCGCTGGCGGCCGTGCGCGACAACCCCGAGGCGGCGCGCTCCGTCGGCGTCGGCACCGGGCGGCTCAAGTGGGCGGTGTTCCTGATCGCCGCGGCCGCCACCGGGCTGACCGGCGCGCTCGTGTTCCTGCAGACCGCCCGCATCTCGCCGGACGCGGCCTTCGCCGTCATCGACTGGACCGCCTACGTCATCTTCATCGTGGTCATCGGCGGCATCGGCACCATCGAGGGGCCGATCCTCGGCGTCCTCGTCTTCTTCGCGCTGCGCTCGGCGCTCGCCGACTACGGCAGCTGGTACCTGATGACGCTCGGCCTCATCGCCATCGCGGTCATGCTTTTCGCACCCAAGGGCCTGTGGGGGCTCATCTCCTCCCGTAGCGGCCTGCACCTGTTCCCGGTCCGCCGCTTGCTGACCGGTCCGAAAATCGAGGGAGGAACGTGATGGCCGATATCGAAACCGATGTGCTGATCGTGGGAACCGGCCCGGCCGGCTCGGTCACGGCGGCGCTGCTCGCGAGCGCCGGCATCGCCAACATGGTCGTCAACCGCTATCGCTGGCTGGCCGACACCCCGCGCGCCCACATCACCAACCAGCGCGCCATGGAGGTCCTGCGCGACCTCGGGCCGGAGGTCGAGGCCGAGGTCGTGATGCACGCCTCGCCGCAGGAGATCATGGGCGAGAACGTCTTCTGCGAGAGCCTCGCCGGCGAGGAGATCGGCCGCATGAAGAGCTGGGGCACGCACCCCAACTCGAAGGCCGAGCACCTGCTGTCGTCGCCGACCTTCATGAACGACCTGCCACAGACCTTCATGGAGCCGATCCTGTTCAAGACGGCCTGCTCCCGCGGCACGCAGGCCCGCATGAGCACCGAGTATCTGAGCCACGTCCAGGACGCGGACGGCGTCACCACCACCTGCCGCGACCGCCTGTCCGGCAAGGATTTCACCGTCCGCTCGAAGTTCCTCGTCGGCGCCGACGGCGGCAACTCGCTGGTGGCCGAGCAGCTCGGCCTGCCCTTCGAGGGCCGGATGGGCGTCGGCGGGTCGATGAACATCCTGTTCCGCGCCGACCTCTCGAAGTACGTCGCCCACCGCCCGAGCGTCCTCTACTGGGTCATGCAGCCCGGCGCCGACGTCGGCGGTATCGGCATGGGCCTCGTGCGCATGGTGCGGCCGTGGAACGAGTGGCTCATCGTCTGGGGCTACGACATCAACCAGCCGCCGCCCGAGGTGACGCCGGCCTTCGCCACCGAGGTGGCACGCCAGCTGGTCGGAGACCCCGATCTCGAGATCGAGCTGCTGCGCGCCAACACCTGGACGGTGAACAACTGCTTCGCCACCGAGATGCAGAAGGGCCGCGTGTTCATCATGGGCGACGCCGCGCACCGGCATCCGCCGTCGAACGGGCTCGGCTCCAACACCTCGATCCAGGACGGCTTCAACCTCGCCTGGAAGCTCGCCAAGGTCGTCAAGGGCCAGGCGGGGCCGGGGCTGCTCGACAGCTACTCGGCCGAGCGCGCGCCGGTTGCCCGCCAGATCGTCACGCGCGCCAACCAGTCGATCGCCGAGTTCGGGCCGATTTTCGAGGCGCTCGGCATGGACGGCGGCGTCGACCACGACAAGATCCAGAAGAACATGGAGGCGCGCGCCGACGCGACGCCGGCGGCCGAGGCGCAGCGCGCGGCGCTGCGCGAGGCGATCGCCTTCAAGAAATACGAGTTCGACGCGCACGGCGTCGAGATGAACCAGCGCTACCGGTCGGCCGCCGTCGTGACCGACGGCCAGGAGGAGCCGGCCTTCGAGACGGATCCGGAGCTGCACTATGCGCCCACCACCTGGCCGGGCGCGCGGCTGCCGCACGTCTGGGTCTTCGACCGCGCCGGCAAGGCGCTCTCGACGCTCGACCTCTGCGGCCGCGGCGAGTTCACGCTTCTGACCGGCATCGGCGGCGAGGCCTGGGTCGCCGCCGCCGAGCGCGTCGGCGCGGAGCTCGGCCTGCCGATCCGCACCCATGTGATCGGGCCGCGCCGCGGCATCGAGGACCACACCGGAGACTGGGCGCGGGCGAGCGAGATCCGCGATGCCGGCTGCCTGCTCGTGCGCCCGGACCATCACGTCGCGTGGCGCTCCACGGCGTTGGCCGCCGACCCGGCGGCCGAGCTGCGCCGCGTCTTCACCTCCATCCTCGCGCGCTGAGGGAAACCCCATGCCCAGCGAACATGAATACGGCTACTTCACCGAGGCGGACTCCGCCGACGTCGTCGTCGCGCGCAACAAGAACGCTAAGGACGAGCGGTTGCGCCAGGTGATGGAGGTCATCACCCGCAAGCTGCACGAGGCGGTGAAGGAGATCGAGCCGACCCAGGAGGAGTGGTTCCGCGCGATCCTGTTCCTCACCCAGACCGGCCAGATCTGCAACGAGTGGCGGCAGGAATACATCCTGCTCTCGGATATTCTCGGCGTCTCGATGCTGGTCGACGCGATCAACAACCGGAAGCCGTCCGGCGCCTCGGAATCGACCGTGCTCGGGCCCTTCCACGTCGCCGACGCGCCCGAACTGCCGATGGGCGCCGACATCTGCCTCGACCAGAAGGGCGAGCCGATGTTCGTGCACGGCCAGATCCGGGACACCGAGGGCAACCCGATCGCCGGCGCCAAGATCGACGTCTGGCAGGCCAACGACGAGGGCTTCTACGACGTGCAGCAGAAGGGCATCCAGCCCGACTTCAACCTGCGCGGCGTGTTCCGCACCGGGGCGGACGGGCGCTATTGGTTCCGGGGCGTGAAGCCGAAATACTACCCGATCCCCGACGACGGCCCGGTCGGCAAGCTGCTGGGCGCGCTCGGCCGCCATCCCTACCGGCCGGCGCATCTGCACTACATCATCTCGGCCGACGGCTTCGAGCAGCTCACCACGCACATCTTTGATCCCGACGACCCCTACATCAACTCCGATGCGGTCTTCGGGGTGAAGAAGAGCCTGCTCGCGGAGTTCCGCAAGGTCGACGATGCGGCGGCGGCCAAGAAGGTCGAGGTCGAGGCGCCATTCTACGATGTGGAGTTCGACTTCGTTCTGTCGCCCAAGAAGAAATGACTGCTGGAACGGGAGGGAAATGATGGCCGCGCTCGAGAGGATGTTCGACGTCAGGGGAAAGTCGGTGATCGTCACCGGCGGCGCCAGCGGAATCGGCCGGGCCTATGCCGAGATCATGGCCGAGCATGGCGCGACGGTCTGCATTTTCGACCTGGATCCCGCCGGGCTGGCGGAGACCGTGTCGGCCATCGGCGCTGCCGGCGGCGACGTCTGGGGCCAGGTCGTCGATGTCGGCCATCGCGAGGCCATGGCCGCGGCGTTCGACAAGGTCGCTGAAAAGGCCGGCTCGATCGACGTCGTGTTCGCCAATGCCGGTATCGACGCCGGCCCGGGCTTCAAGACGCCGACCGGCGAGCGAAACCCCGAGGGCGCGATCGAGAACCTGTCGGACGAGCACTGGGACAAGGTGATCAACATCAACCTGACCTCAGTCTACACGACGATCAAGCATGCGGTCCGGTACATGAAGCCGAACGGCGGCGGCCAGATCATCGTTACCTCGTCGATCGCGTCTCTGATCAACGAGAGCATCGTCGGCACGCCCTACATGCCGGCCAAGGCGGCGGTGAACCACCTGGTGCGCCACATGGCGATGGAACTCGGAGCCTACAACATCCGAATCAACGCCATCCTGCCGGGGCCGTTCATCACGAACATCGCCGGCGGCCGGCTGCGCAATGCCGCGGACCGCAAGGCGTTCGAGTCGCAGTCCCTGATCGGCCGCATCGGCGATCCCGACGACATCAAGGGCTTGGCGCTGTACCTGGCCTCGCCCGCCTCGTCCTACGTCACCGGCTCGCAGATCGTCATCGACGGGGGCGCGCTGCTGCGAATGACCTGACGACGTCCTGACGTGAGGCCGGCTGCGTCGAGGAGGGCGGCGCCGGATGGATCTTAACAATGGGAGGAGACAACAATGACCTATTACAACAGGCTGGTGAAATCAGGCTTGCGGCCGAGCCGCCGGACCGTCCTGAAGGGTCTCGGCGCCAGCGTCGCAGCGAGCGCGCTCGCCCTGCCTAGCTATGTCCGCGCTCAGACGGCCGGCAAGATCAAGATCGGCTATCTCAGCCCGACAACCGGCCCGCTGGCTCTTTTCGGCGAGACCGACGGCTATACGCTGGACAAGATCCGCGCGCTGCTCGGCGGACAGTTGCAGGGTGCCGACGGAAACACCTACGAGATCGAGATCCTCGATCGCGACACCCAGTCAAATCCGAACAAGTCGGCCGAGCTCGCCGGCAATCTCATCCTGAACGATGAGGTTCACCTCATCGTTCCGGCATCGACGACGGACACCATCCTGCCGGCCGCCGAGCAGTCCGAACTCTACGAGACGCCGTGCATCTCGTCCGGCGCGCCGTGGCAGGCGGTCGTCTTCCCGCGCGGCGGCGGCAAGCAGACGTTCGACTGGACCTATCACTTCTTCTGGGGGCTCGACGAGGCGCTGAACACCTTTGTCGGGCTCTGGAATGGCCTCGAGACCAACAAGAAGGTCGGGATGCTGTTTCCCCAGAACATCGACGGCGAGACCTGGGGCAACGACGAATATGGTCTGCCGGTCCCGACGAAGAAGGCGGGCTACGAGGTCTTCGTTCCGGGCTATTTCCAGCCGCGGACCAACGATTTCTCGGCCCAGATCGCCGAGTTCAAGAACAACAATTGCGAGATCATCGGCGGCATCACCTATCCGGACGATCTCAAGACATTCGTCACGCAGTGCAACCAGCAGGGCTTCAAGCCGAAGGCGATCACCGTGGCGGCGGCGCTCCTTTTCCCGAGCGGCGTCGAGGCGATGGGCCCGCTCGGCAACGGCATGTCGTCGGAGGTCTGGTGGACGCCGGCCTTCCCGTTCAAGTCGTCGCTCACGGGGGAGGTCAGCCAGGATCTCGCCGACAAGTGGGAGGCCGACACCAAGCGCCAGTGGACGCAGCCGCTCGGCTATTCGCACGCGCTGCTCGAAGTGGCGATCGACATCCTCAAGCGCTCTTCCAACCCGCTCGACCGCGGCGCCAACCGCGATGCAATGGCGGCGACCGATCTCCAGTCGCTGGTCGGCCACATCAAGTTCGATGGAACGCCGCACAAGAACATCTGCAAGACGCCGATCTTCGGCGGCCAGTGGGTGAAGGGAGAGAAGTGGCCGTACGACCTGAAGATCGTGGACAATACGGTCAACAAGCTGTTCGCGCCGCAGCAGGCGATCCAGCCGATCGCCTGGTGACCCGAAGCAGGACGCGGGGGTGAGATGGACGAGGAAATCCTGCTGAAAGCGCGCGGCGTGTCGAAGTCGTTCGGCGCCGTCCGCGTCCTGCATGAGGTGAGCTTCGACGTCCGTCGGGGAGAGGTGCTCGGCATCCTCGGCCCCAACGGCGCGGGCAAGACGACGCTGTTCAACATGATCAGCGGCGACGTGAAGGTGTCGGCGGGCGATATCCAGCTCGGCGGCACGGCGCTTCGCAACGAGCCGCCGTTCCGGCGCTGCCAGATGGGAATCGGGCGGACCTACCAGATCCCGCGTCCCTATTCGGGCATGACCACCTTCGAAAACCTGCTGGTCGCCGCCGCGTTCGGCGGCGGCCGGTCCGAAACGCGGAGCTACGCCTTCTGTGCCCAAGTTCTGCGCGATTGCGAGCTTTCGGAGCGGGCCAACGTCTCGGCGGGCGCTCTCACGCTGCTCGACCGCAAGCGCCTCGAGCTGGCGCGTGCGCTGGCCTCCGATCCGAAGCTCCTGCTTCTGGACGAGATCGCGGGCGGGCTGACGGACGACGAGTCGAAGGCGCTGGTGGCCCTGGTCCGCCGCATTCGCGGCCGCGGCGTCACGATCCTGTGGATCGAGCATGTCCTGAACGCGCTGATGGCCGTGGCCGACCGGCTGATGGTTCTGAACTTTGGCGAAAAGATCGCGGAGGGCGTGCCGGCCGAGGTGATCGCGCTGCCCGAGGTTCGGCGCGTCTACATGGGGATCGAGGTATGACCGCCGTTCTCTCCACACATGGACTGATCGCCCGATACGGCGACTTCCAGGCGCTCTACGGCGTCGACACCACGTTGAGCCAGGGTGAGGCCGTGGCGCTGATCGGTGCGAACGGGGCAGGCAAGTCCACGTTCCTGCGCTCGATCATGGGTCTGCTCCCGGTTGCCCGAGACATGGTGATGCTGGATGGCGAGCCCGTTGGCGGCACCGCGACCGATCGCATGGTGCAGAAGGGTGTCGCCATCGTGCCGGAAGGCCGGCGCCTCTTCACCGGAATGTCGGTCGAGGACAACCTGCGCGTCGCCATCGACCAGGCGTCCCGCAGCGGCGCCCGGGGCGGATGGACACTCGCGCGGCTGCATCAGCTGTTTCCGATCCTCAAGGAAAAGGCGCGCACGCAGGTCGAGAGCCTTTCCGGCGGCCAGCAGCAGATGGTGGCGATCGGCCGGGCGCTGCTCTGCCAGCCGCGCGTGCTGCTCTGCGACGAGATCAGCCTCGGCCTCGCGCCGAAGGTGATCCGGGAGATCTACGCGGCGTTGCCGGAGATCCGCGCTTCGGGAACGGCGATGATCGTGGTCGAGCAGGACGTCGGCCTCGCCCAGTCGGCCTCGGACCGTCTCTATTGCATGCTGGAGGGCCGCGTGACCCTCACCGGCCGCTCCGCGGAGGTCACGCGCGAACAGATCGGCGAAGCTTATTTCGGAGCGGGCCATGCAGTGGTTTGACGCCTTGGTGCAGGGAGTCCTCCTGGGCGGCATGTACGCCCAGTATGCGCTCGGCATGGCGCTGATGTTCGGCGTGATGCGGATCGTGAACATCAGCCACGGCGATCTGGTGATCCTGCTGTCGCTGATCGGCATTTCGATCGCCACGGCATGGGGGCTCGGGCCGCTGCCGGTTCTCATCATCCTGGTGCCGGTCGCCGTGGCGATGGGCTGGGTGCTGCAGAAGGCCGTTCTGAACAAGGTCGTCGGCAGTGATCCGCTGCCGTCGCTGATCGCGACGTTCGGCCTGTCGATCGCTTTGCAGAACCTGATGCTGCAGATCTGGTCGGCGAACAGCCGGTCGCTGCCGGGTCATGGGCTGGAGAGCCAGTCCATTGAGATCGGCGGCATCTATATCGGCCTGCTGCCCGTCATCGTGCTGGCCGTCGCGACGGCGCTGACCGGGGGGCTCGACCTGACGCTGAAGCGCACGCGCTTCGGCCGGGCCCTGAGGGCCGCGTCGGCGGATGTGGAGGCCGCCGCGATGACCGGCATCAATCCCCGCGCCGTCTACGCCATGGCGACGGCGGCCGCGGTCGGCATCCTCGGCTTTGCCGCGGTCTTCCAGGCGCTGCGGTCGACGGTCGCGCCGGCCGACGGACCGGCCCAGCTGATCTACGCCTTCGAGGCGGTGATCATCGGCGGCATGGGCGCCGTCTGGGGCGCGTTCATCGGCTCGATGGTGCTGGGCATCTCGCAGGCGATCGGGTTTCGCATCGACCCCGGCTTCGGCGTGCTCGCCGGCCACATCGTCTTTCTGATCGTGCTGGCGACGCGTCCGCAAGGTCTGTTCGGGAGGGCTCCGACATGAGCGCCGTCTCCTATGCCACGACCGCGGCGCCGGACGTTCTGGTCCAGCGCCAGACGTTGTCCGGCCGCGTGGCGATGACACTGGCGGTGCTGGCGCTGGTCGGGGTCGCCGCGATGCCGTGGTGGGCCTCGACGGGAACGATCCGGTCGATTCTGGTGCTCTGCTGCTATATCGCGGCCGCGCAGATGTGGAACCTGCTCGCCGGCTATGCCGGCCTCGTCTCCGTCGGCCAGCAAGCCTTCATGGGTGCCGCGGGCTATGCGCTTTTCGTGCTCGCGCAGAACTACGGCGTCAATCCCTTCGTCGCGGTCTTCCTTTCGCTGCTCGTGCCGGCCGCTCTGGCCGTGCCGATCTACCTGCTGCTTCATCGCCTGGACGGGCCCTATTTCTCGATCGGCACATGGGTCGTTGCCGAGGTGTTCAGGCTGACCTGCTCCAACCTGCCGATCGTCAATGCCGGCGCGGGCATGTCGCTCCGCGTCATGAAGGACTATTCGTCCTTCGATCGGAATGTCGCGATGTCGCTGCTCTGCGCGGCGATGCTGCTGCTCACTTTGGGTGGCAGCTACTGGTTGCTCCGCTCGCGCTTCGGGCTCGCGCTGATCGCCATGCGCGACAACCCCGTCGCGGCGGCCAGCCAGGGCGTCAACGTCGCCAAGCTGCGCTTTCTCGTCTATGTCGCGGCGGCCGTCGGGTCCGGCCTCGCGGGCGCGGTCTACTTCATGGCGCAGCTGCGGATCACGCCCGGCTCCGCCTTCGACCCGATGTGGGCGAACGTCGTCATCTTCATCGTCATGGTCGGCGGCATCGGCTCGATCGAGGGCGTCCTGATCGGCTCGCTGATCTACTTCGTCGCGGATCGCTGGTTCGGGGAATACGGCGCGACCTATTTCGTCGCCCTCGGCCTGATGACGCTGCTGGTGGCGCTTTATGCCCGCACCGGGATCTGGGGCCTGATCTCGAAGCGATGGGACGCCCCGTGGTTCCCGATCCGCCGCACGCTCGTCGATCCGAACGTTTGAGGGGGAGGGGGTCATGAAGGCGGCCATCTTCGACCAGGTGGGAAGCCCGCTCCGCATCGGCGCGGTACCCGAGCCCATGCCGGCTCCGGACGAGGTCGTGCTGCGGGTCGCCGCATGCGGCATCTGCGGCAGCGACCTGCACATCACCGACGACCCGGTGCCTTTCGGCATCGGCCCGGGCTTCGTGCTCGGCCACGAGTTCGCCGGCGACATCGTCGCCCTCGGCTCGGAGGTCGGCGGCCTTCGTGCCGGCGACCGCGTGGCGGTGGTCCCGATGCGCGGATGCGGGCATTGCGGCGCCTGCGAGCGCGGCGATCCGGCGCGTTGTTCCGAGATGATCCTCATCGGCGGTGGCTATGCCGAATATGCGGCGGTCGCCGCGCGCCAGTGCCGCATCCTGCCGGACGATGTGGCGCTCGAGGACGGCGCCCTGGCCGAACCGCTGTCCGTGGCGCTGCATTGCATCGTCCGCTCCGGCATGAAGCCGGGCGACCGGGTGGCCATCCTCGGAGCGGGCCCGATCGGTCTGCTCGTCGCATTCTGGGCCCGGCGCATGGGGGCGTCGCGCGTGGTCGTGGCCGACATCCACGATCATCAGCGGGAACGCGCGCTCGCCCTCGGCGCCACCGATTTCGCGCTTTCGGGCGACAAGCTCGCGGAGAACCTCGCGGATCTCTGCGGCGCCGCGCCGGATATCGTCTTCGAATGCGTCGGAAAGCGCGGGCTCCTCGGAGCCGCGGTCGACGCGGTTCGTCTGCAGGGCACCGTGGTCGGGGTCGGCCTCTGCATCGGCGGCGACGACTGGGATCCGTTCGTCGCGCTGTCCAAGGAAGTGAGCCTGTTGTTTTCGGTCTTCTTCCACCAGCGAAATGAATTCGGTGCGGCGCTCGACGCTCTGCGCGGCGGCCCGTTCGCGCCGCAGGTGCTGATCACAGACCGGATCGACCTGTCGCCCGTTCCACAGATCTTCGAGAGCCTTCGCCGCCGCACGACGCAATGCAAGGTGCTGATTCAGCCCGAACTTGTCTGAGGAAAATCCTTATGGCCGTCCAATTCGAAACGCTCGAATACGACATCGGCGGAGTCAAGACGGTGGTGAAGGCCATCGGGAAGGGCAAACCCGTGTTGTTCCTGCACGGGGCGTCGACGCTCGAGGGCTTCGATTTCGCCGAGGGGCTCGCCGATCGCTTCCGCGTGCTCTGCGCCAGCCATCCCGGCTTCGGCTATTCGGGCGATGCGCCGCATGTGGCGGGCATGTCCGACATGGTGCTGCACTATCTGAACCTGCTCGACGCCATGGACCTGACGGAGAAGCCGCATCTCATGGGCTTTTCGATGGGTGGGTGGATGGCGAGCGAGCTCGCCGCCGTGGCGCGCGAGCGCTTCGACAAGGTCGTGCTGGTCGCGCCCGCCGGGCTCAATGATCCGGACCATCCTGCCGCCGATCTCGGCGCGATCGCCCCGCAGGATCTCCCGGCCTATCTGGCCCACGACGTCACCGTCGCGCGCCGCTATTTCCCGGATGGCTCGGACCCCGCCTTCGCCGAGGCTTTCGGTGCCGACCGCGTCCGTGAGGGCGAGACGCTCGGCCGGCTGCTGGCGCCTTTCGGCATGGGTCATCCCAATCTCGTCCGCTTCCTCCGCCGCATCACCAATCCGGCGCTGGTCGTGTGGGGCACCGAGGATCGCCTGTTGCCGGCGAGCCAGGCGCCGCTCTTCACCCGGGCGCTGCCCAACGCGCGCCTGTTGCTGGTCGACGACGCCGGCCACTTCGTCATGCAGGAAAAGCCTGGGACGCTCTCCAAGATCGGCGATTTTCTCGCCGGCTGAACTGATTTCAATGCGGAGGAAACACCATGAACAAGCCCATCAAGCACGGTCCATGGGGGACCACCGACCATCGCGAGTTGCTGGCGAAGATCGCGGAGATCGGCCCGATCCTGGAGGCCAATGCCGCCGCCGACGAGGAGAAGGGCGAGCTGACCGCCGAGACGTTCGAAGTGCTGAAGCCGCTTCGCATGTCGCATATCTTCGCGGCCGAGAGCCTCGGTGGCGCGCAGCTGTCGCCGACCCAGGGCCTGGAACTGATCGAGGCGATCACCTGGTATTCCGGGTCGGCGGGCTGGGTCTCGATGGTGCATTGCTGCATCGGCGCCATGTCTGCGGCCTTCCTGCCGGACAGCGCGGTCGAGCGGCTGTTCGCGCCGGGCACCGACAATCGCTTCTCGGGGCAGGGTGCGCCCCTCGGCATGCTGAAGAAGGTCGAGGGCGGCTATCTTTTGAACGGCAGGTGGAGCTACGGCAGCGGCTTCAGCCACGCCACCTATTCCCATAGCGCCTGCTTCGTCGACGACGGCACCGGCAAGCCGGCCAAGGACGAGAACGGCAATGTGATCGTCATGTGCGCCCACGCCCCGATCTCCGCGCACAAGCAGCTCGGCAACTGGGACGTGCTCGGCCTCGGTGGTACCGGCAGCATCGACTACTCGGCCGAGGACGTCTTCATCGCCGATGACCTGCTGTTCCCGATCCTGACGGCTCCGCCGCTGCGCCAGAAGGAGTTCTTCAGCCTCGGCGTGGTGGGACTTGCCGCCATCGGCCACACCGGCTGGGCCCTCGGCACCGGGCGGAGGATGCTGGACGAGATCGCCAAGTTCGCGCTCGCCAAGTCCGGCCGTGCCGGGTTGATCGGTGAAAGCGAGAAGTTCTGGTATGATTTCGGCCGCGCCGAAGCCCGCTACCGCGCCGCGCGCGCCTTCGTCTTCGACGTCTGGCGCGATATCGAGGCGACGGTCGAGGCCGGCAACAGCGTTTCCACGCACCAGATCAGCCTCGTCCACCTGGCGAAGTCCGAGGTGCACGAGGTCGGCGTCGACGTCTGCAACTTCGCCTACCGAGCCGGTGGCGGCGCTTCGCTTCGCGCCGGCGTGATCCAGCGCACCTTCCGTGAGATGATGGTGGCGGCGAACCACTTCACCATCGCGCCCTCGGTCGTCACCGCCGCCGGCCGCGATCTCGGCGGTAGCTGGAAGGGCCGTGTCTGGCAATTCTACGACCTGATCGAAAAGAAGTGATCCGAAGGGGCCGGGCGGCGGTCGCCGTCCGGTCCTCCGTTCCACGCAGCCGAAGAGATGGACGTCGATGAGCCAAGCGCATCCGATGACGGGAGCCTTCCGCGAGGCCTTTCGACGCCATCCGGCCGGCGTCGCCGTGATTACGGCCGATCCGGGCGACCGGCCCGTCGCGATGACCGTGTCGTCGCTGATCTCGGTCAGCGCCGCGCCGCCGGTCGTCGCCTTCTCGCTTTCGACGATGTCCGGCTCGTCCGAGCCCCTGCTGCGGGCCGAGACGATGGTGATCCATCTGCTGCGCTACACCGACATCGACCTGGCGCAGCTCTGCGCTTCGAGCGGTGCCGAGCGGTTTCCGCCGGGGGGCGCCTGGGACCGGCTTCCGACCGGCGAGCCGCGCTATACCGGCGTCGCAACCTGGTTCCGCGCCCGCCGGCTCGGCCTGCTGCCGATCGAGGGTGCCACGCTCGTGGCGGCCGAGCTTCTGGAAGGCGAGGCGCATCCCGAGGAAGATCCGCCGGAGGCGCACTCGCTGGTCTATCTCGACCGTCGCTGGCATCGGCTGCACAAGGAGCTCGACGGCTCGGCCTTCCTTCTTGATTCGTCGCATTTCCTCTGAGCGGGCCCAGTCTCGTTCGCCGGGCGGCCAAGCGGCGGCCCGGAGGCGGCCGAGACCCGGCGTCGTTCCTCGCCCCGAAAGCGGCGGTCCGCTCGCGCACCGCCCCGGCTGCGGACCCCGGGCCGTCGTCGGAACGGATGCGGCCAGGCCCGAGAGCGTGTCGACCACGTCGACGGCTTTCAGCGTTCGACCGATCCTGATTCCCGCAAGAAGCGCCGGCGCGATCAGGGTCCCGCCTTCTCGGCGATCGCCTCGCGGGTGAAGTCGACGAGAAGGCGCATCAGCGGCAGCGTGGTCTCGATCTCTCCACGCCAGGCGAGGCTGATGCCGAAGCCGCTCGTCGCGTCGTCGAGCGGGACGGCGGCGACGCCGGGCGGCAGGCTGTGGCGGATCGCCGAGCCGAACAGCGTCACGCCCTGGCCCTCCGCGACCATCTCCAGGAGCAGCGGCACGTCGTCGGCCATGCCGACCACGTCGGGCAGGAAGCCGCTCTGCAGGCAGGCGCTCTCGACGATCGTGCGGAACACCTTCCACCGCTCCGGCGTGCCCATCACGAACGGCTCCGAACGCAGCGCCACCAGCGGGATCGATCGCCGCTCGGCCAGCGGGTGGGGGGCGGGCAGCAGCGCCACCAGATGTTCGCGCGCCATCTCCAGATGGCCGATGCCCGGCCGGATGCCGGCCGACAGCAGGAAGCCCAGATCGATCGTTCCCGCCTCGAGCTGCTGGATCTGCTCTTCCGAGGAGAGAAGCCTGAGGCGGATCACCACGTGCGGGTGCGCCTTCTTGAACGCCAGCAGCAAGCGCGACATCGGCCCGTGCGTCGCCTGGGCGGAATAGCCGACCACGAGCTCGCCCCGCCCGCCCCCGGCGATCTGCTCCACCTCGCGCAGGGCGGTCTGGATTTCCCGCCAGGCCCGGCGTGTCCCCTCGGCGAGAGCCTTGCCCTGCGGGGACAGCCGGACGCTGCGGGTGGTGCGCTCCAGTAGCGGCTGCCCGAGCGCGGTCTCGAGGTCGCGCACCGCCCGGCTGATCGCCGGCTGGGCGATGTGCAGTTCGAACGCGGCGGCGCGGAAGCTCAGCGTGTCGGCGACGACGGAGAAATAGTGCAGCTGGCGCAGATTGGGCAGGCGCGTCATTGATGCCTCTACGGTCTCAGTCCTACCCGTACTTATATTGGACAACGATGAAAATTCCTCCTCCATATTCCCGGGCAGCGGGAACGGAGACATCGTTGATGACCACGCGGGAAGTGCAGGCAGAGGACACGGTCACCGTCGCCGTCGCGCAGTTCGCCTCGATTGCGGACACGGGGCGCAACATCGACAGGATCGCCGCGCTCACCGCGGAGGCGGCCGCTCGGGGCGCGCGCCTCGTGGCGTTCCCCGAAGCGGCCAGCTATGCCTTCACGTCTTCCGCCGAAGAGCTTGCTGCCGCCGCCAGGCGCGACTGCGCGACCTTCCGCGCCGCCATGGCCGCGATCGCCCGCGACCACGGCGTCGATCTCGCCGTGGGTCTCTACGCGCCGGGGCGCGGCGAGCTGTCCGACAATCTCCTGGTGGTGTTCGGCGCCGACGGCAGCGAGCGTGGCTGCTATCAGAAGCTGCACCTCTACGACGCCTTCCACTATCGCGAATCCGAGAAGAACAGCACCGCCAGCCTGAAGCCGGACTTCGCCGAGCTGACCGTCTTCGACCTCGGTCCGTTCCGCTTCGGCCTCATCAACTGCTACGACCTGCGCTTCCCGGAAATGGCCCGCGCGCTGATCGATCTCGGCGCGGACGTTCTGGTCGTCTGCGCCGGCTGGACCTCCGGACCCCTGAAGGAGCTCCACTGGGAGACCCTGCTGCGCGCCCGCGCGATCGAGAACACCGTCTATGTCTTGGCCTCGTCGCAACCTGCGCCGCTCTCGGCCGGGCTGAGCATGATCATCGACCCGACGGGGCTGATCCTCGGCACCGTCCCGGCATCGGAGGGGTTGGCCATTGCGCCCCTCTCCCGCCGGCATCTCGACAATTGGCGCGAGATCCTGCCCAGCCTCGAGCATCGCCGCTACACGATCACCGCGCGCTGAAAGGTGCGTCCAACGTCCCGCCAAGCGGGAACAGCCGAGAGGGGAAGAGGGGAATATGTCTGTGAAGTTCTTGAATCTGCTGGCCGGAGTCGCGCTCGCGGTCGCCGTCGCCACCGGCCCGGCGATGGCCCAGACGGTCATCAAGCTCGGCCACTTCGGCCCCGGCAGCGACGCCTTCTCGGTGACGGTCGAAGCGTTCGCCGCCGAGCTGGAGGCGCGCAGCGACGGGCGCCTCAAGGTCCAGATCTTCCCCGCCGGCCAGCTCGGCAGCGAGAAGCAGCAGATCAGCGCGCTTCAGGGCGGGCTGCAGGAGATGCTGGTGACGGCGGCCACCAACCTCACCAACATGAGCGAGCCGCTGCGCCTGCTCGACCTGCCCTTCATCTTCGGAAACTACGCCGAGGCCGACGCGGTCACGACCGGCGACTTCGGCGCGAAATTCCTGACCGGGCTCGAGAACGCCAACCTGTCGGGCATCGCGCTCTGGGAGAATGGCTTCCGTGTCCTGACCAACAACAAGCACCCGATCGCCATGCCGGAAGACATGAAGGGCCTGGCCTTCCGGGTGATCGGCGCGCCGGTCTTCATCGACACCTTCACAGCGCTCGGCGCCCAGCCGGTGCCGATGCCCTTCGCCGAGATCTATTCGGGCCTGGAGACCGGCACGATCGACGGCCAGGACAACACCGCGCTGACCGTCGACATGATGAAATACTACGAGGTGCAGAAGTATCTGACCATCTCGAACCACATGTACAGCGCCATGGCGGTGCTGGCCGGCAAGCCGTTCCTCGACAGCCTGTCGGCCGAAGATCGCACGCTCCTGGAGACCGTCGTCCGGGAGTTCGGAACGACCCAGCGCAAGATGCTGCGCGAGGCCGCCGGCAAGGTGGTCGACACGCTGGCCGACGTGCACAAGATGGAGGTCGTCCGCGAACTGACGCCGGAGCAGCTCGCCGCCTTCCGCGCCGCGGTCGCCCCGGTCATCGCGAAGACCGTCACGGCGGGTCTCGAGCCGCTCTACGGCGAGATGGTCGCGCGGATCGACGCCGCCGAGTGACGCAATCGCGCCCCCGGGCGGCCTCGCCGTCCGGGGCCTCCATCCACGTCAGGACGTCCAGCATGCGCATCCTTCGTCGCCTGCGGCGACTACGGCCGCTCGATCTTCTACTGGCCGCAGGGCTGGCATATCTTGCCGTCTCCGTGTTCATCAATGTCGTGCTGCGGCTGCTGTTCCAGTCCGGCATAACCACCATCGAGGAAGTCTCGCGCATTCTCCTGGTCTGGCTGGTGCTGATCGGCGCCGTGGCGGTGCTGCACGACAACGGCCATCTCGGGATGAACATGCTCGTCGTGCGGCTGTCGAAGCGATGGCAGACGCTGTGCGCCGTCGTCGCCTGCTGTCTGATGCTTCTGTGCGATTTCCTGCTGCTGTTCGGCGCCTTTCGCCAATATCGCCTGAGCGCGTTCGACAGCTACCCCGTCACCGGGCTGCCGCTGTCCATCATCTATCTCGCCGGGGTCGTCGCGGCGGCGCTGTTCATCCTGATCTCCGGCTCGCGGCTGATCCGGCTCCTCACCGGCAGGCTGAGCGGCGCCGACTTCTTCCGCACGAACGAGGACGATCCGCAGAACATCGGCAAGGCGGCGGTGGAATGACCCTCCTGATCTTCATCGCCTCGCTCTGCGCTGGCATCGCCATCGGCATTCCGGTCGCCTATTCTCTGGTTCTGTGCGGCGTCGCGCTGATGCTCTACATGAACTTCTTCTCGGCGCAGATCGTCTCGCAGAACCTGATCCTCGGCATCGACGAGTTCCTGCTGCTGGCGATCCCCTTCTTCATCCTCGCCGGCGAGATCATGAACGCCGGTGGCCTGTCCCGGCGCATCATCGACGTCGCCGTCGCCTTCCTCGGCCATCTGAAGGGCGGCCTCGGCTACGTGGCGATCATGTCGTCGCTCATCCTGGCGTCGCTCTCCGGCTCGGCGATCGCCGACAGCGCCGCGCTCGCCGCCATTCTCGTGCCGTTGATGCGGCAGGCCCGCTACGACGACGGGTTGAGCGTCGGCCTGATGGCGGCGGGCGGCATCACCGCCCCGGTCATTCCGCCGTCCATCGCCTTCGTGGTCTATGGCTCCATCGCCAATGTCTCGATCCGCGAGCTGTTCTTCGCCGGCATCGTGCCGGGCATCCTGATGGCGCTGTCGCTGGTGGCGGCATGGGCCTTCGTCATGCGCAAGCAGCAGCCGCAGATCCTCGAGCGGGTCGCCTGGGGCGAGCGCGGCCGGACGATGCTCGCCGGGCTTCCGGCCCTCCTCCTGCCGGTCATCGTGGTGGGCGGGCTGCGCAAGGGCTGGTTCACGCCGACGGAGGCGGCCGTCATCGCCGTGGCCTACGCCACCTTCGTCGGCGCCTTCGTCTATCGCGAGCTGACCCTCGCCAAGCTCTACGAATCCCTCGTTCGGGCGGCGAAGACGAGCGCCGCCGTGATGTTCCTGATCGGCGCCTCCGGCGTCAGCGCCTGGCTCATCACCACCGCCAACGTGCCGCAGGAGATGATCCGCCTGCTCGACGGCATCATGGACAACAAGATGCTGCTGATGATCGTGCTCACGATCATGCTGCTGGTGGTCGGCACCGCGCTCGACTTCACGCCGACGATGCTGATCCTGATGCCGATGCTGGTGCCGGTGTGCAAGGCGGCCGGGATCGACCTCGTCTACTTCGGCGTGGTGTTCGTGATGGCGGGCGCCATCGGCATGCTCACGCCGCCGGTCGGCAACGTGCTCAACGTCGTCGCCTCGGTCGCGCGCACGCCGATGGAGCGCGTGATCGTCGGCGTCACCCCGTTCCTGATCGCGCAGATTCTGGTCCTGTGGCTGATCGTGCTGGTGCCCGGCGTCGTCACCGTGCCGCTCGACTTCATGATGGGCCGGTGATGGCGGCCCTCGCGCGCCTCCTCGCGGCCCTCGGGCCGGAGGTCGCCTGTCCGGGTGAGGAGGCCGATCCGGGCGTCTTCAGGGACTGGACGGCGCATGCGCCGGTGGTGCCGCTCGCGGTGATCCGGCCGCGCTCCACCGAGGAGGTGTCGGCCGCGCTCGCGGTCTGCAACGCCGAGGGGATCCGGGTCGTGCCGCAGGGCGGCCGCACCGGCCTCGTGGGCGGCGCGCAGCCCCTCACCAACGCCGTGGTCGTGAGCCTCGACCGGCTGTCCGGCCCGCCGGCGATCGATCCGCTGGCGCGCATCGCCACGGTGGACGCGGGCGTCAGCCTGGCGGCGCTGCAGGCCGCCGCCGGCGAACACGGCCTCGCCTTTCCCGTCGACTTCGGGGCGCGGGGAAGCTGCCAGATCGGCGGCATGATCTCGACCAACGCCGGCGGCATCCGCGCCTTCCGGCACGGCATGACGCGGGCCAATGTCCTCGGCCTCGAGGCGGTCCTGCCGGACGGGCGCATCGTCAGCGCGATGAACCGGCATCTGAAGAACAATGCCGGCTACGACCTGCGCCAGCTGTTCATCGGCGCCGAAGGCACGCTCGGCATCGTCACCCGCGCGGTGCTGCGCCTTGTCGAGGCGGAGCCGTTCCGGGCCGTCGCGCTGCTCGTGGTGCCGGACGTCGCGGCCGCGCGGGTCGTGCTGAACAGGCTGGAGCGCCTGCCCGGGCTGTCCGCGCTGGAGGCGATGTGGCCGGACTACTGGTCCTATGCCCGCCGGGCGACGGGCATCGACCCCTTGTCGGCCGAGCCGTCGGGACGACAAGTCGTCCTCCTCGCGGAGCTTCGCGGCTGGGCCGACGACGCGCTCCGCGACGCCTTGCTGGAGGCTGCCGGCCGATTGATGGAGGTCGGCCTCGTCCTCGACGCGGCCCTTGCGGCCTCCGAGGCGCAGGCTGAGCGCTTCTGGCGGCTGCGCGAGGCCAATGCCGAGCTCTACCGGCACTTCCCGCACCTTCTCGGCTTCGACCTCAGCATCGACCCCGGCCGCATGGAAGACCTGATCGCCGGGGTCGCGGCGTCGCTCGCGGCGCCGCAGGAGGCCCTCTGGTTCGGCCACATGGGCGACGCCAACCTGCATCTGGCGGTGACCGGGGTCGACGCCGCGGCGGCGAAGGACGTGAAGCTGCGCGTCTACGACGCCGTGCGCGACCTCGAGGGCTCCGTATCGGCCGAGCACGGCATCGGCGCGGAGAAGCTGGACTGGCTCGGCCACACCCGCACCGCGGCCGAGATCGCCCTGATGCGGAGCCTTCGCACGCTGCTCGACCCGAACGGGATCATGAACCCCGGCCGCACCGTGCCGCCCGCCGTATAGGCCGCCTCCGTTCCACGCGAGATCGGCGACGCGATCGATCGTCCCGCCGGGCGCCGGTGCCCGTCGAGCGCCGTCCCTCTGGGTACTCGGTCCTGGAGTCTGGGAAAGCGGTCAGCCTCCTCCCGGGTGCGGGTGGCGAGCTGCAGAACAGCGATGTTGCAGAAGTCGCGCTCCGTCGCGCACGGGCGCGAATGGCCGTGGCGATCCGGCGAGGGGAACTGCTCGCTCCGGCCAGCCGGATATTGCTCGCCGGCATCTCGTCCGTGGGCGGCTGCCACCCATGCTGCCATCGGGCCGTTCGGCGCGTGCGGTCATCACCGGGCGCTCCTAGGGCGCTGCCGCCTCCGTCGCTCCCCTGAACCATTTGACAGTGTCGGCGATCATATAGTAACTGTACTTACGAAATGGCGCGCATGCGTCGGGCATATGTCGGGGGAGGGGAACATGCGGCTGTGCCGGTTCGACGGACGCAGGATCGGAGTTGTCCGCGGCGACCAAGTGCACGAGGTGACGCGGATCACCGATCGGCTCGGACAATTCCGCTACCCGCTGCCGACACATGACCTGCTGATCGCCGCGCTGCCGGATCTGCGCTCCGAGATCGAGGCGTTGGCCGACTGTGCGCCGGGAATCGCGCTCTCCGACGTCGCGCTGGATGCGCCGGTGGCCAATCCCGGCAAGCTGATTGCGGCTCCGGTGAACTATGTCGATCACCTGCACGAGGCGGAGCGGGATCTCGTCGAGTTCTTCCAGCAGAAGGTGATGCAGATCCAGCAGATCGGGCTCTTCTTGAAGGCGACGAGCTCCCTCGTCGGCGAGAGCGAAGCGGTGCAGCTGCGCCTCTCCGGGCGCCGCAACGACCACGAGCTCGAGCTGGCCGCGGTGATCGGCAAGCGCGCCAGCAACGTTTCGGCCGAGGCGGCGCTCGACCATGTGGCGGGCTACGCCGTGGGCCTGGACATCACGTTGCGTGGTGCCGAGGAGCGCTCGATGCGGAAGTCGAGCGATACGTATTCGGTGCTCGGTCCCTGGCTCGTGACGCCCGACGAACTGCCTGACCCGGGCGCCCTCGCAATGCATCTCGACGTCAATGGGGACCGGCGTCAGACCGCGAACACCCGCGACTTGATCCTCTCGGTGCCGCGGTTGATCGAATTCGCCAGCCGCTACTACACGCTCGAGCCCGGCGACGTGATCTATACCGGAACGCCGGCCGGGGTCGGCGAGATCGTCGACGGAGACAGGATCACGGCGACGATCGAGCATATCGGAACGCTGACGACGCGCGTCGCGGGGCCGAAATGAGATCCGGAGCGCTGGACGACGCGCCCCGCGGTCCCCTCGCGGGCCTTCGCGTCATCGAACTTGGGCACTTCGTGGCCGCGCCGTTCTGCGCGCGCCTGCTCGCCGATCTCGGGGCCGAGGTGATCAAGGTCGAACCTCCGACGGGCGATCCGGTGCGTAGCTGGGGGCGCACGAAAGACGGCCAGTCGGTCTGGTGGTCGGTGCACGGGCGCAACAAGTTGACCGTTACTGCCAATCTGAAATCTCCCGACGGGCGCGAGGTCGTGCTCGGACTGCTCCGCCGGTCCGACGTGGTGATCGAGAACTTCCGGCCCGGCCAACTCGCGCGTCTCGGTCTGCCCGACGGTCTGATGCGCGCGGCCAATCCGCGGCTCGTGATCGCGCACATATCGGGGTTCGGACAGGATGGTCCGGACTGCGACCGCTCGGGTTTCGGCGCGATCGGCGAGGCGATGGGCGGTCTTCGCCATCTCACCAACCATGCGCCGGGCACGACCGAACTGCCGCCGGTTCGGGTCGGTGTCAGCATCGGCGACAGCATGGCGGGCATGTACGCGGCCATCGGCGTCCTGGCCGCGCTGTGGCAGCGCGACCGCGCCGGGGGCTCCGGCGAGGGGCAGCCGGTCGACGTGGCACTGACCGAGGCCGTGCTGAGCGTGATGGAGGCGGTGGTGCCGGAGTACGGGATGTTCGGCGAGATCCGAGAGCCGAGCGGAGCGCGCATCCCAACCACCGCGCCGTCGAGCGCCTATCCGAGTGCCGACGGTAAGTGGCTGATCATCGCAGCCAATTCCCAGCCTCTCTTCGCGCGCCTGTGCGAGCTGATGCGGCAGCCCGACCTCCTGACCGATCCGCGCTTCGCCGACAATCCTCAGCGGGTGGCGAACGTCGAGGCGCTCGACAGTGCGATCGCCGCGTGGACCGCGAGCATGAGCGCGGCGGAGGTGGAGGCGCGCCTTGCGAGCGCGAATATTCCCGCCTGCCGAATTTATACTGCTGAGGACATCGCGAACGACCGGCAATACCGTGCCCGCGGCATGGTGCGCGAGGTCGACGATCCACTCCTCGGCAAAGTGCTGCATCCCGGCGTCGTTCCGCATCTGCCGGAGGCGCAGGGCGGCGTGCGCTGGACGGGGCGGGCGATCGGCGCCGACAACCCGGCTGTTCTGTCGGGACTACTGGGCCTCTCCGTCGAGCGTATCGAGGCGTTGAAGGCACGGGGGGCGATATGAACGACGCGGTACAGATCGTCGAAGTCGGGCCGCGTGACGGCTTCCAACCGATCGGTCCGTTCATTCCCACGCAACGCAAGCTGCATTTTCTGCGTGAACTGGTGATCTGCGGCCTGAGAGACGTCGAGATCGGCTCCTTCGTCAGCGCGAAGGCGGTGCCGCAGCTGGCGGATACGCCCGCGCTTCTGGCCGCGTCGAAGGCCATGGCCGGGTTGCGGCCGCGCGTGCTCGTGCCCACGGTCGGGCAGGGGATGCGCGCCATCGCCGCGGGAGCGCCTTGCATCGCGTTCGTGCTCTCGGTTTCCGAGGCGCACAACCGCTCGAACGTGCGCCGGGCGCCGCTGCAGTCGGTGGCCGAGTACCGCGAACTTGCGGCGGCCCTGCCGTCGGGAACCGACATGCGATTCAATCTCGCCACCGCGTTCGATTGCCCCTTCGAGGGGAGGGTCGCCATGGCCGCGACCATGGACGTGCTCGCGGCGACCGTCGGGATTTCCCCGGGCGCCGAAATCTGCCTGTGTGACACCACCGGCCGGGCTGACCCACGCCATGTCGGCACGCTGTTCCGGGAAGCGATGGCTCAGTTCGGAGCCGGGCTCCGCTGGGCCTTCCACGGCCACGACACCTATGGCCTCGGCCTCGCCAACGTGGTGGCGGCGTTGGGGCAGGGAGTGCGGATCTTCGATGCGTCGCTCGGGGGGCTCGGAGGCTGTCCGTTTGCGCCGGGAGCCACCGGCAACGTGGCGACGGAGGATCTCGTCTACCTGTTCGAGAGAATGGGCATCGCCACCGGCTGCGATCACGAGCGGCTGGTCTCGCTCGCGTGCGAGGCCGAGGCGATCCCCGGTGCGCAACCGGGCGGGCGGGTGAGGCAGGTCCTCGCCGCGAGATCCGCCTGCAACCTCGCTCAACCGTGATCGGGAGGAATTGGCATGACGGACCGTTTCATCGTAGCCGGTGGGGGCATCGGCGGGCTTTCGGCGGCGCTCGGGCTCGCTCGGGCGGGCCGCGAGGTCGTGGTTCTGGAGCAAGCGCCGGAGATCGGTGAGATCGGCGCCGGCATCCAGATCGGCCCGAACGCCTTTCACTGCTTCGACTATCTCGGCATCGGCGACGAGGCGCGCGCCGTCGCCGTCTATGTCGACGCTTTGCGGATGATGGACGCCGTCGACGGCCATGAAGTGGCGCGGATGATGGTCGACGAGGGCTTCCGCAAGCGCTACGGCAACCCCTACGCGGTGGTTCATCGCGCCGAGTTGCACACCGTCCTGCTCGACGCCTGCACCGCCACCGGCAGGATCGAGTTGCGCACGAATGCGCGTGTCTCCGGATACCGGCGCGAGGGCGCGCGGGTCGCGGCGCTTCTCGCCGGCGGGGAGACCGTGGAGGGCCGGGCGCTCGTCGGTGCCGACGGATTGCGTTCACCGATCCGCGCGCAACTCGTCGGTGACGGCGAGCCGCTGATCTCCGGTCATGCGACCTATCGCACCACGATCCCGATCGAGAAGATGCCCGAGGATCTCCGCTCGAACATGATGACTCTCTGGGCCGGGCCGAAGTGCCATTTGGTCCACTATCCGCTGAAGAGCGGCAAGCTTTTCAACCTGGTGGTGACCTACCACCGCGGCATCGTCGAGCCGATCGCCGGCAGGCCTGTGTCCAATGCCGAGGTCCGCGAGGGGTTCGACGGGATCTGCGAGCAGGCGTTGCAGATTATCGACCACGGCGAGAACTGGCGGCTCTGGGTCCTCTGTGATCGCGATCCCGTCGATACCTGGGTGGATGGAAACGTCACCATTCTGGGCGATGCGGCGCATCCGATGCGCCAATATCTCGCCCAAGGCGCCTGCATGGCGATGGAGGACGGCGTCAGCCTGTCGCACCACGTCGGCCAGTGCGGGGCGGACGTCGAGACCGCCCTCATCCGCTACGAGCGGCAACGCGTCGTGCGCACCGCCCGAGTCCAGCTCACTGCGCGCATCTTCGGAGATTACGTCTTCCATCCCGAGGGTGTCGCGGCCAAGGCGCGCAACGACGTGATGAGCCGCCGTACGCAGGAGGAGTGGTACGAGCGCGCCGACTGGCTCTACTCCGGCAATGGCCTCGACGCCTGACGGAGTGGCGGAAACATCATCGAGGAGGAGCACCATGTCATTCGCACAGGACCCGGTACTTACACCGGAGCGAAAGGAATTCTACGAGCGCATCGATAAGCGGTCCATCACGCCGCTCTGGACCGTGCTGAACAGCGTGGTGACCCCCGAGCCGCGAAGCGACTGTCGCGCGCACCTCTGGAGGTACGACGAGGTCCGGGCGCTCCTGCTCGAAGCAGGTGGGTTGATCTCGGCCAAGGAGGCGGAGCGGCGCGTGCTGATCCTGGAAAATCCCGGGCTGCGTGGCAAGTCTTCGATCACGACCGACCTCTATGCCGGGCTTCAACTCGTCACGCCCGGAGAGACCGCGCCGGCGCACCGGCATTCGCAGTCGGCGCTGCGCCTCGTGCTCGAGGCGAGCGAGGGAGCGCATACCACGGTGAACGGCGAGCGCACCGACATGCACTACGGCGACTTCATCATCACTCCGCCCTGGGGCTGGCACGACCACGACAACGCCGGCAGCGACCCGGTGATCTGGCTCGATGGTCTCGATCTGCCGATGGTGAGCCATTTCGACGCCTCATTCGCCGAGGAGTACGGCGCGGATCAACAGGAGGTAACGCGCCGGTCGGGTGACAGCAACGCCCGGTTCGGTGCGAACATGCTGCCGCTCGACTACGAGAAGACCGGTGGCGCCTCGCCGATCTTCAATTATCCTTATTCCCGCGCGCGCGAAGCCCTGGCGGTGCTGCATCGGCAGGGCGAGATCGACCCGTGCCACGGCATCAAGCTGCAATATGTCAATCCCGTTGACGGGGGGGCCGCGATGCCGACCATCGCGACCTTCCTGCAGCTACTGCCCGCGGGATTCGAGAGTGTCGGCTACCGCAGCACCGACGCGTCGGTCCATGTCGTGCTCGAAGGTCATGGCACGACCTATATCGCCGGCGAGGCCCATCACTGGGGGCCGCGCGACATCTTCGTCGTGCCGAGCTGGAAAGACATGCGCCATGTGGCGACGGCGGAGGCGGTGCTCTTCAGCTTCTCGGACCGGGCCGCGCAGCAGAAGCTCGGCTTCTTCCGCGAGCGCCGGGGCAATGGCTGAGCACGGGTAGGGCTCGGGCCGCCGCGCAGGCGCCCGTCGATGGAGTGCCGTTCCGGCGCGCGAGCGGGTCTTCGGGCCCGCCCCCGCGGTTTGCGTCTGTTCCCTCGGTCCGGTATTGCTGCCGGCCATGCCATTGGGGAGCGGTTGCAAGGGGGCAGGGCGCTTGCGGAAGTCGGGAAACAGGCGCGGAGTCGATCATCGAAATGATGATGCGGAGCGCTCGGACAGGCTTATCTCCGGTCTCGAGAAGGTGTGCCGCGCGCCGGGCTACCTGATCCGGCGTGCGCATCAGTTCGCGACCGCCGCCTATACAGCCGAGTTCGACTCGGACGTGGTCACCGGGGTGCAGTTCGTCGCCCTCACCGCCATTTCTGAGCAGCCGGGCCTGACCGGTGTCAACGTCGCCGAACGCATCGGCTACGACAAGATGACCACCAGTCACGTGATCCGCCGACTCGAACGCAAGGGCTTCATCGAACGCCGCCAGAGCGAGCAGGATGGTCGCGAAATCCGGATCTGGCTGACCCCGGCGGGGCGCAAGGCGATGGAGGTCGTGGAAGCCAGGTTGTGGCGCGTCAGCGACCGACTGTTCGCCCCGCTGACGATGGCGGAGCGCGAAACGCTGCTCGCCATTCTCGAGAAGCTGGAAGCTGCGGCGCGCAACGGCTGAGCGGCCGTCCGCGGCTGCCAGGCAGAGACGGCGAGAGATGAGAATCTCGCCTATACAGTAAGCGTAATTACGGCTATAGCTCCGATCGCGACTCCAGAGATTGCCATCCGGAGCAAATGGGAGGAAAAAATGAGGAAAATCAAAATCATGACCGCCGTGGCCGCTCTCTCGGCCGTGGTCGTCGCCGGAGGCGTCGAGGCGCGTGAGTTGCGCCTCGCGACGATCGCGCCGGACAACCACAACTGGACGAAGGTCGCCGACCGCGTTTCGCAGGAACTCGCGGCGCATCCGGAGCTCGATCTGCAACTTTCGGTCTTCGGCGGCGGTCAGCTCGGTGGGGAGCCCGAGACGCTGCAGCAGGTCGAGCTGGGTCTGATCGACATGGGCCTGTTCACCGTTGCCACGCTGGCGGGCCGGGCGCCGTCGATGAACGGCTGGTTCACGCCCTATCTGTTCAAGGACGTCGCACACGCGGGGGCAGCGCGCGACCTCCCCGCGGCGAAGGAAATGCTCGACGAGCTGCAGGGGTCGGGGGTGGTCGGGCTGGGCTACACGATGGCCGGCATGCGCCACATCGTGAGCCGCGGCGCCCCGGTGACGAGCGCGGCCGAGATCGCCGGCAAGAAGGTCCGCATCACGCCCTTCGACGCCGCCAAGACTTGGTGGGAAGCCATCGGCGCCGTACCCACGCCCGTTCCGACCTCGTCGCTCTACCAGTCGGTGCAGACCGGGGTCGTCGACCTCGTGGAGATCGACCTCGATCTGATGACGGCGCTCAGCATCCAAGAAGTGGCCAAGGGACTGACGCTCACCGGTCACATGGCGTTTCCGGGCGGGATCACCATCTCGCAGCGTGTCTACGGCGAGCTCTCGCCCGAGCAGCAGCGGGGACTGCGTGCTGCCGTCGACAAGGCGGTCGCCGAGGGGGTGGCGGCGCAGATCGAGGCGGAGGTGACGAACCTCGAGCGGGTCAGCAAGGAGATCGATGTGGCGCACATGGGCAGGGAGTCCGCCGGCTTCGCCGAGGGCGCGGCGGCCTTCGGCGCCAAGTTCGGGGCGATTCCTCTGGTCGCCACCTTCCAGCAGCAGGTCCAAGCGGCGCAGTGATCGCCGCTTGGCAGCGCGAAGCCGGAGGGAGGCAATGAATTTCCTGCATCGAATCGTGACCCTCGTAGAGAAGGTGGAGAGGATGCTCTGCATCCTCTTCGCCCTGGCCTTCACCTGCCTCGTCGTGGTGAACGTCGTACTTCGATACGCCTTCGGCAACCCGCTCTACTTCGCCGAGGAGGTCAGTGTCATCCTGATGATCTGGATGACTCTCTTCGCCGCGTCGCTGCTGCTGGGGCGGCGCGAACTGGTCGCCGTCACGATCCTGACCGAGCCCCTGCCGCGATGGGGCAACAGGGCGGCCGCCATCGCGGTGGATGCCCTGACCGTCGCCATCGTGGTGACCTTCGCCTGGTTCTCCATCGCGTGGATGCGGGCTCCCGCGTCGCAGCGCGATCTCGTTCTCGCACTCGATATTCCGAAGTGGTACCCCTACTTGATCGTGCCGATCTTCTTCTCGCTGGCGTCGCTCAAGGCGCTCAACAACCTCGCCACGAGCATCGGGGGGCGGGAATGAGCGTCGCGATCGCCTTCTTCGTGCTGCTGTTCCTGGGCGTGCCGGTGGCTCTCGTGCTGCTCGGCGCCGCAATCTGGTTCGCGGTGGACTTCGGAAACCTGGGTATCCTCGCCGCCTTCCCCGGAAGCTTCTACGCGGGAATGGAGAGCTTCGAACTTCTGTCGATTCCCCTCTTCATCCTGCTCGGCGAGGTTATGACGGTCGGCGGCCTGACCCGCCACTTGTTCGGAACCGGTGCACGTCTGCTGGGGCGGCTGCCGCGCAGGCTGGCCTTCGTGGTGCTGGCAAGCAACTTCTTCCTGGCGGCCATCATGGGATCGGCGAACGCGCAGGTGGCGGTGATGACCCCCGCCGTGCTGCCCGAGATGGAGCGCGCCGGCTATCGCCGTCGCTTCGCGGCGGCACTGACCGCCGGTGCTTCGCTTCTGGGGCCGATCGTTCCGCCTTCGATGGTCTTCATCATCTATGCGGTCGTGGCGGAGGTCTCGATCGGCACCATGTTCATGGCCGGCATCTTGCCCGGGCTCATCCTCGCCGGCGGAATTGCACTCGTCATCCTGGTCTCGGACGCGTTCGAACCCGGTGTCGACCACGAGCGCGAGAGCAATGTCGACGCGACGACGAAGGCCGGCATCACGCCGATCCTCGGGGCCATGACCGTTCCCCTGGTCATCGTCGGCTCGATTCTGGGTGGCTTCGCCACACCGACCGAGTCCGCCGCGATCGCGGTCGTCGTCGCGCTCGTGGTGGTCTGGCTGTTCTTCGAGCCGGTGCGGTTCGCGGCCCTCGGCGGCATGCTCGTGCGAACGGCGACGAACACCGCCATCGTGCTCACCTTGATCGCGGCGGTTCGGGTGTTCAGCTACATCCTCACCTTCTATCACGTGCCGGACATCGCGAGCCGGATCCTCGTCGAATTCAGCTCGAGCCCGCTGGTCTTCATGCTCCTCGTCTTTGTGCTCGTGCTCATCATCGGCGCGTTCATGGACGGGCTCGCCGCCATCGTCGTGCTGGTGCCCATACTGCTTCCGGTCGCGACCGGCGAGTTCGGCATCTCGCCGATCGTCTTCGGCGTGGTCTTCTGTATGACGGCGGTGGTCGGCCTCATCACGCCGCCGGTGGGCACCGTGCTGTTCATCGCCGCTGCGCTTTCGGGCGAGAGCGTGGCGCGCCTGAGCTGGGCTCTGCTGCCCTACGTCCTGGTGGGGGTGGCAAGCGTGTTGTTGATCATCTTCGTGCCCTCCATCGCGCTCGTTTTCAGCTCCGGCTGAGCCGCGACCTGGGGGAACCGCCCGTGAGCTGGAGATGAAGCGACCTTCAAGGATGCAGATCGCGCAGCCAGCGTGCTGCGCGCATCAGCGCTGCGAAGCCGACGGGGGCGTGGGAAAGCCCGTGCAAGTGGGCGTGACATAGCGACGGCTCGACCTCGAGGCTGACCGGGCAGCCGGCGTCCCGCAGAGCCTGTGCATAGGCAATCGCGCCGTCCTTGCTCGGGTCATGACCTGCGACGGCTATATGGGTCGAAGGCGTGCCGAGCAGATCAGGCGCGGCCAGAGGGGCGTGGCGCCAGTCGGCCGCCCGCACGTCGGGCGGGCAATAGGCGGCCCATGCCCGCTCGAGGCTTGCGCTGGTCAGCATCGGGCCCTCGGCATGGACAAGGACCGACGGTCGCTTCATTGCGGCGTCGCAGACCGGATAGAACAGCAGGCATCCACTCAGTTGCGCCCGCAGCAGGATCGCGACAACGGCAGCGAGATTTCCCCCCGCGCTGTCTCCGGCGACGGCAATGCGGTGCGGCTCCAACCCGAGCGCGCGGGCATTGCTGATCAGCCACCGGCAAGCGGCTTCGGCTTCCTCCAGCGCCAGCGGGAAGGGTGCCTCGGGGCAAAGGCCGTAGGCCAGGCTGAAGACGCGGGAGCCACTGCCGGCCGCAAGATGGGCGGCGATCTCCAAATGGCTTTCAGGACTGCCGTGTTGCCATCCGCCGCCATGAAGGAATAGGAGCCCGCTTCCCGTATCCGCAGAGCGAGGTGCGAGAACCCGCATCCGCAGGGTGCGCCCGCGGAACGGGACATGCAGTTCCCGATCCGAGTCGACCTCCGGCGGCAGCGGTCCCTGAAAAGCATAGCTGACGGCCTCGAAGTGCCGACGCCGGCCGGGCAGGTCCAGCGTCGCGGCCGCGGCCATCGCGGACTGCCACCGTCCGCAGAAGTCGAGGAGTGCCGGGTCCATGGTCAGGACCGAGCCAGAGCCTGCCCGCAAGGTGGCTCTGGGCTCAGCCTCCATCGCCTATCGGCCGACGCGCGCGAGCAGCGCCTTGCCGGCGTCCGGCTCGAGCCCCTTCGTCGTCTCGAGCCAGATCTCAGGCACGTCGGCGAACGCCTTGCGCCAGGCCTCCATCTCCGCCTCCGTCGGGGTGGTGAAGGTGGCGGCGCCTTTCGCCAGCAACGCCTCGCGGGCGGACGTTTCGTAGTCGTCGGATTCCTTGCCGACCCAGGCGGAGAACTTCCGCCCTGCCCATTCGTCGATCACGGCCTTGTCTTCAGGCGACAGCCGCTCGTAGCGGGCCTTGTTCATCAGCACGACGATCGGCGTCACGGTCAGGTTCAGGTCGACGAAATGCGGCGCCGGCTCGTAGAGCTTGAAGGTGGTCGACGCATTGAAGTTCCAGAAGGTCGCCTCGACCACGCCGCGCTCCAGGGCCTCATAGACCTCGGTCGCCGGCATCGAGGTTCCCGTCGCGCCCGCGCGCTCGACCGCGGCGGTGTAGAGGGCGGACGGCGTCCGGATGCGCCAGCCCTTGATCTGCTCGGGGGTCGTGATGCCTTGCTTGGGGGTGATCAGGCCATAGGTCGGCGTCCCGAAGATGCCGATCAACTTGTAGTTCTTGAAGTCTTCGGCGATCAGCCCGTTCTCGTACAGATCGAGCAAATCGTCGGTGGCTTCGGCCGCGCTGCCGTAGAGGAACGGCAGCTCCGCAACTGATGTCTTGGGAAAGACACCCGGCGTGTAGCCGGGAACGATCAGGGCGATGTCGGCGACGCCCTTCTTGACCAGATCGGCCTGGGCGACCGGAGATCCCAGAATTGCGCCTGGATAGAGCTTCATCTTCGCATCGGGGCTGAGCTTGGCGTTCACCTCCTCGATCCAGGGGGCGAAGATGCGGGCCGAATAGAAGCCCGCCGGCGGCTCGAAGCTCGAAACGCGCATCTCGGCATGCGCTGCAGCAGCCGTCATCAGGCACAGGGCGAAGCCCGTGACCAGTCCAGAAAAATGCCTCATTGAAGTTCCTCCCCTCGTGTAGTGCCGTTCCCCTCGCCGAGCGTAGGCGGTGGCCGTTTTTTCAAGAAAGCGTGTAAGCGTCGAGGTCGACCGTGCGCGTCAGTTCCCAATACTCGCGCATCGACCAGGGTGCGTTGGTCACCACACGGCCCTTCGAATTCTTGTACCAGGTGGTGACGCCGCCATATGTCCAAATCATGCCGGCATGGCGGGCGTCGACGGCTTCGTTGTAGCGGGTGAAGGCGTCGGGAAGCACTTCCATCCGCGACGCGCCTGCCCTCGCGACCGCGGCGAGGCTATCGAAGATGTAGCGGGTCTGGCATTCGATGTTGAAGACGATCGATCCGCCGTGCGCGTAGTTGGTGTTGGGCCCGTAGATCAGGAAGAGGTTGGGGAAGCCGGGAACCGTGATGCCCATATAGGCGCGTGGATCTTCTTCGCCCCATAGATCGCGCAGGCTGACCCCCTCGCGCCCGATCACTTGCACCGACGGCAGCATCTTCGCCGCATTGAAGCCGGTTGCATAGATGATGACATCGGCCGGATGGTGGACGCCGTCGTCGGTGACGATGCCGTCTGCGGTGATCTCGGAAATCCCCTCGGTGACGAGATCGACATCGTCACGCTTCAGCGTGTCGAACCACCCGTTGTCGAACAGCGGTCGCTTGCCGTAGGGCGGAAAGCGCGGCGTGCACTTCTCGATCAGGTCGGGGCGGCCTTTCAGCTGCTCTTCCATGTAGGCGCGGATCATCGCACCCAGATCATGGTTCAGCTTGCTGATCGAGGCCCCGTCGCCCTTCCAGTCCGGGTCTTGCTGCAGGGCCGGGAACAGCGCATCCGAGAAGGCCCACAGCAGCTGGAAGCGATACCAGCGGGCGTAGTGCGGCACGTGCTGCAGCACCCATTGCGTTCCGTCGGTGACCATCCGGGTGTAGTTGGCGCGCTTGTTCACCCACTGCGCGCTCCGCTGATAGATGTCGAGATGCGCGACCCGGTCGACGATGCCGGGGCCGACCTGGACCGAGCTGGCGCCGACCCCGATCAGGGCCACGCGCTTGCCGTCGAGATCGACGCTGTCGTCCCAGCGCGCGGTGTGGAACGCGGGCCCGTCGAACCGCTCCTGCCCCTTGATCCGGGGGATCTTCGGATCGTTGAGCTGCCCGCAGGCGAGGATCACCGCGTGGGCCCGGTGCTGCTCGCGCCGACCATCGAGGGCCGTGGTCTCGACCTGCCACAGGCCGTGGTCCGTGTCGTAGCGCACCGTGTCGACCCGGATGTTCAGCCGGATATGGGGGGCGAGATCGTGCTCCTGCGCCACGTCGTGGATATAGGCTTGGATCTCCGGCTGGCGCACGAAATAGCGCGACCAGTCGTGCTTGAGCCGGAATGAATAGGAGTAGAGGTGATTCGGTGCGTCGACCCCGCAGTTCGGGTAGGCGTTCTCGTACCAGGTGCCTCCTTCGCCGCCATTCTTCTCGAACAGCTCGAAGTCGAGGCCAGCCTTCTTGCAGTGGAAGGCCGCGCATACGCCGCCAAATCCGCCTCCCACGATGATGACCCGGAAGCCCGGCGGAAGGCCCGCGAGCGCTCCGGCGAGGTCGCTGCCGTAGGGCGCGTCCGGCCGGTCGATGGTCAGATCCTGGGTCAGCATCGGGACGTAGTCGGCCGGCACTTCCTCGCCGACGCAGATGTCCATCAAGGCCTTCATCTGCGCCGGCTCCAACGCCACTGGATCGGGCGCGACCGGGGCCGACAGCAGATCGATCAGGCGAGCATGAAGGTCGTCGATCATGTCCTGCGGGATGCAGTCCGCATAGTCGCGCACCTTCCGAATGTAGGGCCTGAACCCCTCGGCGTAGGCCATGTCGCCGGTCAGCTGGGCGTAGACCATCAGCAGGACGGGTTGCTCGGCCTGGGGCAGGGCCTGGCGCAGCGCCTCGCGATCGAGGCCTGCGGTGCGGATGGTACGGTGCAACATGTCGGGGCGTTCCTGCGGATACCTCGGTAGCGGAGGCGATAGTGACCGGTCGGCATCGTGCTGACTCAGGGATCGGAACAATTGTCCGCTTGATGGACAGCGCCGAGCGGCCCGCTGGGCGGCGCGGCAGGTCCGTGACATGCTGCCGCCAGATCCGGAGGGAGTGCCGATGCTGAGATATTTGCCGGTCAACGGCTGGCCTGCCAGCCTCGACGACATGGTCGACACATTCGCCGGACGTCTGAACGTCTATGGCGTCATGGCCAACCACCCCGCGCTGCTGCGGGCCTGGGCAGGGTTCCGCATGCATGTCGTGGAAGGGTCAAGCCTCGATCCTCAACTCAGCGAGGTCGTGATCCTGCGCACCGGCCACCTGCTCGGCTCCAGCTATGAATGGGCGCATCATGTGATGAGGGCCGAGAAGCTGGGGATGGAGGAGGCGCGCATCGCCTCGATTCGCGGCCCGATTGGCGAGATGTCGGTCGCCGACCGAATCCTGTGCGGCGCCGTCGATCAGTTGTTCGCCCACCACCGGCTGGACGTCGAGACGCAAGAGCAGCTCAGCGTCCTGATCGGCACCGAGGCGACGCTCGACCTGATGGCGACGGTGGCGCACTACATGATGTTGGGCTTCATGCTGAACTCGGTTCCCGTGCCGCTCGATGCCCCCGTGGCGGACCACCTCACGCGGCGGGTGTCGGCTCGCTGAAGCCACCGGATGCCGTGTCACCCAGCCTGGCTGCAATGGTGCTAGCGATGGTCTTCATCGGCCCAGCATAGAGATTGATCGCCGTTACCATGTCGAGCGCGCTGCGCGACCAGATGATGGACACGCACCCGAGAACCTGATCCTTGAACAGGACAGGCACGGCGATCGACGATGTCTTGGGCCGGAACTCGCCATCGCTGCGGGTCGCGAAGCCCGCTTCGCGCGCTTCCGCGATGATGCTGTCGATGCGCGCGGAGACGAAGTAGGCCATGTCTTCGGGGCCTGCCGTCCTGCGCAACTGCATCAGGATGGTCTCGCGTTCGGCGTCCTGGCAGAAGGCCAGATAGGCGCGCCCCGGGGCGGTTCGGAAGAGCGGCATATGGTAGCCCATCATGCCCCTGTCGATCGACAGGGGTGACCGGCTGTGCGTCGTCTCCTGAATGATCATGTGGGCGTCGTGATAGACCGAGAAGTCCAGTGGCCAGACCAGCCTCGGCCCCCATTCCCCGAAGACCGGTCCGACGATGCGGCAGGCCTCCGAGATGAGCGAGTACCCATCGCCCAGCCGCGCCGCCAGGCGAGTGACGCGCCAGCGGTTGGCACTGGAGGACAGGGTGACATAGCCCTCCTCCTCCAGCGTCTCGAGCAGCCGGTAGACGGTCGGGCGCGGCATCCCGAGCGCCTTGGCGATCTCTCCGGCCGTGGCCCAGCCCTCGCGGTTCACGAGAGTGAGAATCTGCAGACCCCTGACCAAGGCTCGGACAGAGGCGGAACGTTCACTGACGTCGGGTGGATCGGGGTGGGTCATGGCGACAAATTGGCCGACGGGCCGGCGATTTCAAGCGCTATCCCGCGACCAGGGCCGCCGGGCTCGAAAGCGCCTGCAGCGGCCGAAGGATACGGGCCAGCCCGGCCGCCTCCTGCGCCTTGCCCCAGATGTATCGGTCGGGCCGCAGGATCACGGCGCGGGCGGCGACCGCAGCCAGATGGGCGTGTCCGTCCTGCAGGACGGACATGGGAGCGATGTGGGCGACCCGCCGCGCGGCGATGGCGAGTTCAGGGTCGAGGCTGTTCCAGAGGGCGTCCTCGACCACGAGCGCAAAGCCGCCGCCCACCACATCGTCGAGCCACCGCCCGTCGGCGAACCTGGGCTGTCCGAAGAGTCCGGGATGGTCGTCGCAGCCCAGCCCCTTGCCCAGCGGCGGATAGATCGACGCCATCCGCGCCCCGCCTTCGGCCCGCGGAAATGCGGCCGACAGCATCGCCTGCGGGTCCTTGGTGTTGATCAGCCCGCCGAGGCGCACGGCCGTCGCGATGAAGCTGCGCGCATTGTCGATCCGCTCGCTCTGATAGCTGTCCAGCAGCGCCTCGTCGTGCCCCTGGCGCAGCGCGCGGATCAGCTTCCACGACAGATTCGCCGCATCGCGGATTCCGGCGCACATGCCCTGTCCCATGAAGGGCGGTGTCTGGTGGGCACTGTCCCCGGCCAGGAACAGCCGCCCGGCGCGCCATTCCTGCGCGATCAGCGAGTGGAACACGTAGACGGCGGTGCGCTCGATCTCGGCGTCGTCTGGTGACAGCCACCGCGCGAGGAGTGGCCAGACGTTCTCGGGACGGGCGATCTCGGTGCTGTCTTCGTCGGGCAGCACCGTCAGCTCCCAGCGGCGGCGATTTCGTGGCCCACGCACATAGGTCGAGGGCCGTCGCGGATCACAGTGCTGCAGGGACCAGTCGCCGAGTTCGGGCTTCTCGCGCCGCAGCAACAGGTCCACCACCAGCCAGCGCTCGTGGAAGCCGAGATCCTCCATGCCGGTCTCGATATAGCGCCGCACCAAGGAGCGGGCACCGTCGCAGCCGACGACATAACGCGCGCGCACCCGCTCGACCCGGCCCCGCTGCATGTCCTCGTAGCGCAGGACGGCACCGTCGCGATCCTGATCTATGGCGAACGCGTCGCGACGGTTCAACACCGTCACCGAAGAGAGGGTTGCCAGACGCTTGCGCAGGATGGTCTCGAGATCGGGCTGGTGCATCCGATAGCTGGAATGCCAGCCTTGGCCGGTCCGCTCGGCCGGGCGTGGCCACTCCAGCAGGATGTTTCCGGCGGGATCGACGAAGCGCATGCCGACGTTCAAGCGCGTCACCCGCTCGAGCTCATCGGCGATGCCGATGGCCTGGAAGGTGCGCATGACCTCGTCGTCGAAATGGACCGCGCGGGGCAGATGAAAGGCCTCCGGCTCCCGCTCGAGGACGAGGACGCTGATGCCCGCCTGGCCCAGCAGGTTCGCCAGCGTGGCGCCCGTGGGACCCAGGCCGATGATGGCGACGTCGAACTGGCGAAATTCTGTCGTCATGGATCGGTTCCGTTCCTGCGTCGCGCAGTCAGCCGTCCGCGCCATTCGCGAGGGTGGCGTAGAGCCAGGGGCAATCGGCCATCGCGGGTGCGCGCACGCCGCGAGCCGCCGCATCGAGCCGCATCTCGCGCAGGGCCCTGCGGCCGCCGTCCTCGGTCAGGTGCAACCGCTCGTGGCCCCAGAAGGACGGGCCGTCGGTTGTTTCATGCGGCGTCCAGCTTGCCTGGTCGATCACACGCCCGCCCCAGCCGTTCTCGACGAAGAAGCCCGAGGGAGAGTTGGCATAGAACGACGTCATGTAGTCGTTGGTGTGCCGACCGAGCGTGTAGGCGATGCTGTCCCGTCGCTGGCAGGCGAGGTCGTAGCCCTGCCCGACATCGTCGAGGTGCCGAAACTCGACCATGAAATGATGGAAGCCCTTTCGTCCAGAGCCGACCATCGCGAAGCTGTGATGGCGGCCATTCACGTGGAAGAAATAAAGTTGATATGGCCTGAGGCCATAGTCGCTGACGCGAAATTCCAGCAGGTCCCGGTAGAACGGTAGGAGATCGTCGATCCTGTCGACGTGCAGGACCGCGTGGCCCATGCCGAGAGGGCCGGTCTTGAAACCCGAGATCGGTCGGCCTGGGAGGAAGGGTTGGTCCGTCTGCATGGGACTGTAGACCAACTCCACCCGGTTGCCGTCGGGGTCGAGGAACCAGATGAGGCTCTCGACAAAGCGGCGATCGGCCAGCGCCCTCTGGCCGAGGTGCACGGCGTGGCCGGCGCGCTCGAGGCGGGCTGCATAGCGCTCGAGATCGGCCCGTGTCTCGACCTCCCAGCCGATGAATGCCAGTGTCTCGCCCGGTTCGTCCGAGACCAGCAGGCGCTGGGCCTGATGATCCATGCGGAAGGCCACCGCCTTGCCGCCGCGGTCCAGCCGCTGCATCCCCAGAAGCGAGCCGGCGAAGTCGCTCCATTCGTTGAGGCGGTCGGAGCGCACGCCGAGGTAGCCCAAAGCCGTGACAGCCATGCGTTCCTCCCGCCGGACAAGGTGATGTCTGCCGAAAGACTAGCAGGGTCGGCACGAGGGCCGGTCCGGCGCAGAACGAGTGTCCGCGGAATGGACAACTGTCTGCAGCGTCTCAACGTGCCGCGAGCGGTAGCCAGATCACCAGTGCCGGAAAGGCGATGATCAGGGCGATGCGGATGAAATCGGCAATGACGAAGGGCGTGATCCCCTTCCATATCTCGATCATCTGCAGCTTCGGGTAGACGGCCTTCATCACGAACAGGTTCATGCCGACCGGCGGGGTGATCAGGCCCATCTCGACCACGATGACGGCGAAGACGCCGAACCAGACGAGGTCAATTCCGGCCCCCTGCGCGATGGGCACGAAGAGCGGAATGGTCAGCAGCAGCATCGCCAGGCTGTCCATCAGCGTGCCGAGGACCAGATAGATCGCGGTCATGATCAGGATCACGGCCAGAGGACTACCGAGCACCGGCCCGAACAACGATGTCAGTGAGAACGGCAACCCGGACAGGGTGAGGAAGAAGTTGAAGAGGCTAGCCGCGATCAGCACCAGATACAGCGCACCACAGGTCAGCGCAGTGTCGATGATCGCTTGCAGAAAGGCCCGGCCCGACAGCCTGCGGCTGAGGAGGCCGTAGGCCAGCACCACGGCCAGGCCGACGGCGGCAGTCTCGTTGGCGGTGAAGAAGCCCGAGAAAAGGCCCAACATCATGACGCCGAACACGCCCAGCGGTGGCGCAAGCGCGGCGAGCGCCTCCCGCTTCTCGACGCTGCTTGCCCGGGGTGCCTCCGGCGCCGTCGCGCGGCCCAGCGCCAGCGGCAGGTAGATCGCAAGGCAGTAGAGCGTGATGGCCAGGAAGATCGGCCAGGCCGTCGCGAGCATCAGGTCGCGGATCGATTCCCCCGACATGAAGGCGTAGATCACCAGCACGGTCGAAGGCGGGATCAGGATGCCCAGCGTCCCCCCGGCCGCGACGGTCCCCGCCGACAGTTGATGACCGTAGCCGGCGCGAATCATCTCGGGCAAGGCGATGCGCCCCATCGTCGTGACGGTCGCGAGCGAGGATCCCGAGATCATTCCGAAGCCCGCGCTGGCGCCGATGGTGGCCAGAGCCAGCCCGCCCTTCCGGTGGCCGACCAAGGTGCGCATCGCGGCATAGAGTTGCTGCGATAGGCCGCTGTGCGCGGCAAGGTTGCCCATCATGACGAACAGCGGCAGCATGGCCAGCGTGTAGTTGTTGAGCGCATCCCATGTGGTGTTGGCGCCGATCGCCACCGTGGCGTCGGCTCCCATGATCCAGGCGCAGCCGCCCAGTCCGACGAGCCCCATGGCCACGGCCACGGGAACTTCCAGCAGGATGAGCACGATGGAGACGGCGAAGCCCGCGGCTCCGAGAACAAGCCCCGACTCCATCACCGCGGTCCCCGAAGAGCGCGCGCCAGTCCGATCACGGCGGCGAGTGCCGAGGCCACGAAGGTCGCCGCCGCGACGACCCACAGGACATCCGCGCGCAGGCCGAGATCGCGGGTCGTCTCGACCCCGCCCAGCTTTTCGAGGGCGGTGATGACGAAGATCCCGCACAGCAGGACGGCCAGTGCCAGCGAGCACACGGCCTCGAGAACGCCGAGCGGCCGCGCCAGCCGCGGCGACATCTCGGACAGCAGGCGTGCGGTGATGTGGCTGCGGGCGCCGTAGCAGGCCGGCATCGACAGGAGCGCACCCAATCCGATCAGCAGGGTCGTCAGCTCGATGACCCCCGGCACGGCCCCGTCACCGAGGTTGCGCAGCGCCACGTCGACGATCGTCAGCCCCGCCCCGGCCAGAAAGCAGATGGCGGAGGCCACCAGCACGGCCCTGCTGCCGCGCCCGAGCCGCAGGATGTGCTCCGACGTCTCATCCATACCTACCCCTCCCCGGGCGATTGTTGTTCGGCCGCGCCGTTGTCGGCGGCGTTCCTATTCGTCGGAAACCGAGTTTCGCAATGTACCGATCCCGGTGATCTCGACTTCCACCACGTCCCCGGCGCGCATGTAGAGTGGGGGGGTGCGGAACCGCCCCACTCCGCCCGGCGTGCCCGTCGCGATGATGTCGCCCGGCGACAGCCTTGTGACCTGCGAGACATAGGCGATGATCTCGGCGATCGAGAAAGCCAGGTCCGAAAGCGGCGTCGACTGCACCTCGCGGCCGTTCAGGACGGTCCGCAGGTGCTGTGCCGCCGGGTCGCCGATCTCGTCCGCCGTCACCATCCACGGCCCGGCCGCGCCGGTGCTGTCGAAGGACTTGCCCGGCCAGAACTGCGAGGTATGGCGCTGATAGTCCCGGATGGTGCCGTCGTTGAAGCAGGTGTAGCCAGCAATGTGGCCGATCGCGTCGTCGGCGGCGATGTAGCGGCCCGGTCTGCCGATGATGACGGCCAGTTCCCCCTCATAGTCGAATTCGTCCGAGACGTGCGGGCGCAGCAGCGGTGCCCCGTGTCCCAGCACCGATGAGGGGTAGCGGGTGAAGATCGAGGGATGCGGCGGCCTATCGCGCCCGGTTTCCTTGATGTGGGCCGCATAGTTCAACCCGACGCAGAGGATCTTGTCGGGATTGGGAACGGGTGACGTCCACCTGACGGACTCCGCGTCGAGGAGAGTCGTCTCCGTCTCGAGATCTTTCAGTGCATCCGCGGCCAGCAGGCTGCGCAGGTCAGGAAAGCGCGCGCGAAAGTCCCGGGTTGCCGGCGCGATCCCGCCATCCTCGATCCTGCCATAGCTTCGCCCCTGGTCGGATTCGAACGATACAATTCGCATTTGGGTCCCTCCCGCAAGCCGTTGACCGCGGGCACAATGGCCTGAAACGGCGGTAGCGGAACCGACCGCGGCAAGGGTGTCTGCTGTGCGGACACAAAGCCAAGCGAGGCGCGTTCTCCCAGCTCGAATCGCGTCCCTGGTGATGGACTACCCCGGCGGGGGCGAATCCAGCCGCCCTGCGCGCTGACCAAGAGCGCGACAGCAAGCGGGCGGCTACGACGTGCCGCCAGCGAGGGTGGCGAACTGCGGCATCGTGCAGAGCGACGACGAGACGATGTGGCCTCCAGTCCATCGCGGCGCGACCAGACCTCTATTGCCGCGCCGCTACACAAGCGCATTGCCGGCTGGTGGATACGGCGGACTTGAAGTCCTCTTTCGGGGGCGGGATTTTGATGTCTTCCACCGCACCCCAAGCGCTTGCGCAGGGGGCCGGCGAGCGGTCACGCTACGCCAGATCGTGCGCGGCGAGGGGCTTTGCTCAAAATGTCGGTGCGGAAGTAGAGCTCTAGCTCGGCCTTCCTCGGTCAGGGCGACGAGCAGACACGGATTATCGTTCAGCGCCGGCGCGCGGGCGGCGGCCGGCCTTCCGGCCCGTCGGTCGGGTCAGGCGGCGCCGACGATGGTGACCGAGCACACGTTCTGGGCCGGCGCGCCGCCCAGATTGTGGGTGAGGGCGAGGCTCGGAGCGCCGAGCTGCCGCTCGCCCGCTTGGCCGGTGAGCTGGAGCCAGCACTCATAGAGCATTCGCAGTCCGGAGGCGCCCACCGGGTGGCCGAAGCACTTCAGGCCGCCATCCACCTGGCAGGGCATCTCGCCGTCGGCGTCGAAGGCCCCGTCCAGCATCCGCTTCCAGGCGGTGCCCTCGTCGGCGAGGCCGATGTCCTCCAGCGTCACCAGCTCGGTGATCGAGAAGCAGTCGTGCAGCTCGGCGAGGCTCAGCTGGCTCCGCGGATCGGTGATGCCCGCCTCCGCATAGGCGCGGCGGGCGGCGATGCGCGCGGTGTGCACATAGGCGCCGTTCCAGCTGCTCTGCTGCACCTCCCAGCCGCTGGAGGTCACGAGCTGGATAGCCTTCACTATCACCGGCGCGGCCTCGCCGAGGCTGCGGGCGATCTCCGGTGTCGTCACGATGGCGCAGGCGGCACCGTCCGAGACGGGGCAGCAGTCGAACAGGCCGAGCGGATCCGCCACCATGGGGGCGTTCATCGCCTGCTCGATGGTGATGGCCTTGCGCAGGTGGGCGTTCTTGTTCTTCACCGCGTTGGCGTGGCTCTTCATGGACGTGTGCGCCATGGCACGCTTCAGATCGTCGTGGGAGACGCCGTGGTGCGCGCCGTAGGCGCGGGCGAGCTGGGAGAAGTTTCCGGGGTTGGTGTGGGTGGGCAGGTACATGGGGGCGAACGTGCCGCGCGAGGCCGGCGGCAGGCCGGCAAACCCCGTGTCCTTCAGCTTCTCCACGCCGACCGCCAGCGCGATGTCCACCGCGCCGGAGGCGACGGCATAGACCGCCCCCCGGAACGCCTCGGTGCCTCCGGCACAGAAATTCTCGACGCGCGTCACGCCGATGGCGGGCAGCCGCAACGCCTGGGCCATGGGTGTGCCGGCCTTGCCGGCGCCGATGTCATCATAGTGCGAGGAATACCACGCCGCCTCGATCATGCCGGGATCGATGCCGGCACGATCGAGCGCTTCGAGATAGGCCTCGGCCATCAGCTCTTCCTGGCCGACGTCCCAGCGTTCGCCGAAGCGGGAGCAGCCCATGGCGAGGATGGCGACCCTGTCCTTGATTCCCTTGGCCATAGCGGCGCCTTTCACTCACGTGGGAGCGACCGGCAGCGGATGCGCCGCCACGGCCTTCCAGAAATAGCGGCGGAAGCCCGTGCGCTCATCCATGTCCTTGATACGGAAGACGAAGCGCACGGTGTCTCCGACCGCGATGCGGGCTGCATCGGGGTCGGTGAAGTCCATCATCAGCCGGCCGCCGCCGGCGATGTCGACGAGGCCGTAGCAATTCGGCGGACTGCGCGAGAAGGCGAGCCGGTCGGCGGTGGTGGTGGCGACCGTGCCGCCCAGATCCGCCAGCGGCCAGGGCTCCTGCGGCTGGGCGTGGAAGCCCTTCTCCGCGGCGGCGAGGCGGGAGGCGGGGAACTGCACGTGCCCGGTCTCCGGGCTGCGCCCGCCCACGAAGCCCAGAAGCGCCTGGGAATTGCGGAAGGCCGTGGTCAGCGCCTCGTTCACCGGTGCACGTCCGCGCAGGCCGCGCTCCCAGGGCAGTAGTCCACGGAAGATCGGCAGCTTCAGGTAGTTGGTTTCGGGGATGCCAGCCGCGAGCGCATCGGAGGCGCCGGGCGCGAAGCCGGCGAGGGCATCGGTCGCCTCCAGCACCAGCGCGGTGGCGCCCTGGCCGAACTGCGCCACCACCACGCGCTCGCCGGGCTTCATCTCCTCCATGGCGCCGGCGAGCATCACGAGCGCATGGGCCGCGCCGGTATCGCCGCAATCGGCGTCGAGGTTTCCGGCGAGGCCGGCATGGCCGAGGCCGGCGGCCTGCGCCACCGCCCTGGCGCAGCCGGGAATGACGCTGGGCAGGACGAGATGCTGGATGTCCCTCGCCTCGAGCCCCGCCTTCGCGAGTGCGTCGGCGATGGCGCGGGGCACGAAGGCGAGGAAGCCCTCCTCGCGCACCCAGCGCTCCTCCCAATCGGTCGCAAGGGCGCGATCGGCGGCCCGGTAGCGCTCGATGAAGGGAGCGGTGAGGCTGGCGCCGCCACGATAGGCGAGCAGCTCCGGGCCGCCGCCGACCAGCACCGCCGCGGCGCCGTCGCCATAGCGCATCTCGGCGACGCCTCCGGCGGGGCTCACCGGGCTGTCGGCGGCCACCAGCAAAGCGGGGGCCGCGCCTTCCAGCGCCGCCTGCAGCGCGATGAGGCCGCAGCGCAGTGTGCCGGACGTGTCCTGCGCCAGGGTTTCCGCCGGCAGGCGCAGCGCGGCATGGACGAGGCTGGCGTTCTGCGGCTCGGCGAAGACCGGTGTCGTGGAGGCGAAGGCGAGGGCGCGGACGACCTCGCGCGCCGCCGACGCGTGGGACAGGCAGGCGCGGGCGGCGGCGACGCCCATGGTGACCGGATCCTCGTCCCAGAAGGCGAGGGTGCGCGCGCCGCGCACGTCGGATCGGGGCGACAGCCAGTTCATGGCGGCGGCCATGCTCGCCCGCGCGAGGCGCAGCCGCGGCAGGTGGATTCCGATCGCCGTGATGCCCGTCACCGTCGTGCCCCCATGCATTCGGTCAGAGGTGCGGCCACGCGCCGGAACGGTGGCTGCACTGGGTGTCGGCGGCTCCGGGTCAAGGCGATCCATCGTGGGTGGTGCGGTGAAGGACTTGGTTGCAAGTCGGATTTTGGCAATATAATAGTCAGATCGATCGGTCAATCAATATTGCGCTCGGGGAAGCATGGACCAAGAGCACATCGTCATCGTGGGTGCCGGGCAGGCGGCCGCCTCGCTCGCCATGCGCCTGCGCGCCCGCGGGTATTCTGGCAAGTTGACGATGTTCGGCGACGAACCTCACCCGCCCTACCAGCGTCCGCCGCTCTCCAAGGCCTACCTTAAAAGAGAATGGTCGATTGATCGCCTATATCTCCGCCCGCCAGGATTCTGGGCCGACATCGGGGTGGAGGTCGCCACTGGTGCCCCCATCACCGCCATCGATGCGGCGGCGCGCACGCTCGAGGTGGGCGGCCGCTCGGTGTCGTGGAGCAGGCTGGCGCTGGCCACGGGCACCCGCCCGCGTCCCCTGCCGGCGGAGTTCGCCGGGCTGACGGGCGTGTTCGAGCTGCGCGGCCTCGCCGACGCCGAGCGTCTGCGGGAGGAACTCCGCCCGGGCCGGCGCCTGCTGGTGCTGGGCGGTGGCTATGTGGGGCTTGAGACGGCGGCGGTCGCGGCAAAGGCCGGTCTTGCGGTCACCGTGGTGGAGCGCGCGGCGCGCATCCTGGAGCGCGTGGCGTGCGCCGAGACCTCCGCCGTCATCCGCGACCTGCACGAAGCGCACGGCGTCCACATCGTGGAGGGGCGCAGCGTGGCCGAGGTGGAGGCGCGTGGCGACGCGCTCGCCGCGGTGACGCTGGATGACGGCAGGCGCATCGAGGTGGATGCGATGCTCGTGGGCATCGGCGTCCTGCCGCGCGACGACCTAGCCCGTGCCGCCGGCATCGCCTGCGACAACGGCATCGTGGTGGATTTCCACGGCCGCACCTCCGCGCCGGGCGTGTGGGCCGCAGGCGACTGCGCCGCCTTCCCGCTCGAGGGCATCTCCACGCGCCTCGAGAGCGTGCAGAACGCCGTGGACCAGGCGGAATGCGCGGCGGACGACATGCTCGGTCACACCCGCGCCTACACGCCGGTGCCGTGGTTCTGGTCGGACCAGTACGACGTGAAGCTGCAGATCGCGGGCTTGAACCGTGGCTACGACGCGGTCGTGCGGCGCCGGTCCGAGCGCGGCGAGTCACTGCTGTATTTCCGGGCGGGCCGCATGATCGCGGTCGATGCCATCGGCGATGCGCGCACCTACATGGCCGCCAAGAAGATGCTGGAAGCCGGAATGGACGTCTCCCTCGCGGAGGCGTCGGAGGAGGGGTTCGATCCGGTGGCGCGGATGCGTCGCCCGGTCGCGGCGGAATGAGGCCGGCCTCGATCCCGTGCCGTCAGTCCTTGGCGGCGCGCGGCTCGGCGCGCCTGTCGCTGCGCCCGTCCGGGCGGCTCGCGGCGTCGTTCAGGTGGGCGTATCCGTTGACGAACAGATCCACGGTGCGATCCGCGAGTTCGCTCGGGGTGACCGTGCCGTCTGCGTGATACCAAGTGTAGGTCCAATTGATCATGCCGAAGAACAGCATGGTGTCCAGGTGGGCCAGCATCGAGTCCTTCGCCAGGTCCGGCCGCAGCTGCAGAAGGATGTCGCGAACGTAGGCGATGAGCTCGCGTTGCTTGGCCACCAGCACCTTCCGGGCTTCCGGGGCCAGGAACTCCGCGCAGGTGAGCAGCGCCACGTGCTGGTCGCGGGAGACGGCATAGACATCGAGGAACAGACGCGTGAGTTGGCGGAAGCGCTCCTCCGGATCCTGGTAGCCGTAGAGGGTTTGCCGGCACTTCATGAGGAGCGAATCCACATGCGACGTCAGCATGTCGGAGAGGATCGCCTCCTTGGAGGTGAAATAATGATAAAGTCGAGACTTGGAGCATTCGCAGGCTTCGGCGATGTCGCCGATGGACGTCGCCGCATAGCCTCGCCGGGCGAATACCGACGCTGCACGCTCGAGTATCGTGTCGTGGATGTTGTCATATTCGGCTGAGCGCGTTCTCGCCACGGCACCATATCCGCAAGAATGTTCCGACCATTCTGTCTATAGGCGCGAAGGCCCCCGGTTGCCAAGTCCGGGGCATTCCGACCGCAAACAGCGAGATGCCACTGCCTCCTTGCGGAGCGATGTCGGTCGGAACTGTTGATGCAGATCAAAATCGCCGTTTACATAGACCATTCGATCGGTCTATTAATTTCGCAAGACGCAGCGGCCAGGAGAGCCGCGTGAGATCAAAGGTCGGAGTTCGGGAGGAGACGATGCAGCACCCAGAGGTGGAGTCGCTCGACCGCGACGGTATTCTGAAGATCCAGCGCGCCGGGCTCGCCGAGCTCGGCGCCCGTCTCGGCCGGTGCGAGGCCTGGAAGGCGCACTTCGCTTCCGCCGGCATGAAGCCGGAGGACCTGGGCGCCGAAGACGGTCTCGCCAGCGCGCCGTTCATGGACAAGTCGCTGCTGCGCGACCGCTATCCTTTCCCGTTCCTCACGGTGCCGATGGAGCAGGTGGAGCGCTTCGTCGCCACCTCCGGCACCACCGGCCTGCCGGTGACGTTCGGCATGACGAGGAACGATCTGCACCAACTCCTACCCTACCAGATGGCGCGTCTGCTCACCGCCGCCGGTGTGCGTCCGGGCTTCCGCGCCTACCAGGGATACGGCTACGGCCTGTGGATCGGCGGCCCGGCGCTCGATGCCGGGTTCTCCGCCGTGGGGTGCACCAATTTCCCCATCGGCCCGGGCCGCGGCGAGCTGGCCGCCCGCTGGATGCGCGACCACGCCTATGACGTGGCCTCCATGTCGCCCCTGTGGCTGATGACGTTGGTCCAGGCGGCCAAGCAGCAGGGCATCGATCCGCACACGGAATGGACGCTCAAGGTGGGCATCCTCGGCGGCCAGTCGGTTTCGGCGGAGTTCCGTGCTCAGCTCGAGGCCGAGATGCCGCCGGGCTTCGTCAGCCACAACATCTACGGCACCACCGAGGCGGGTGGGCCGATCCTCGCGATCTCGACCCCCTACACCCATGCGGACGACGAGTTGCAGCTCCTCAACGAGGACACCGTCATCGTCGAGATCCTCGATCCCAAGACCATGAAGCCGGTGTCGGACGGCGAGGTCGGGGAGATCGTCGTCACCACCATCCGCAAGGAAGCCTCTCCGGTGGTGCGCTGGCGCACCCGCGACCTCGTGCGGCTTTCGCCGCGCCCCTACGACTGTCCGTCGGGCCGTCGCGGCATGCGCAAGATCGGCCGCATCATCGGGCGCACCGACGACATGATCAAGTTCAAGGGCGTGATCGTCTTCCCGTCGCAGATCGAAGACGTGATCGCCGGCATCCCGGGTCTCGCGAAGGAAGCCTGGCAGATCTACATCGACAAGGAGGCGACCACGATCGGCAGGATGACGGTGGCGGTGGAGGCGATCGACTGCGAGCGGCACGCCGGCGAGGAAGCCGCCGCCGGCGTGCGCCGCGAGATCAAGGCGCGCCTCGGCATCAACGTGAACGTGGAATGCCACTCGGAAGGCGCGCTGCCGCGCTACGAGGCCAAGGCCACGCGGGTGCTGCACCGCCCGGAAGCGGCGCACTGAGACCGTCTCCCGACTCAGCGGCCGGGGGAGGGTGGGCGGAAAGGCCCGCCGCCCGTGCCCGCGCGCCCCGGATGCCGTGATGACCCAGCCCGTCCCGAGCCAGTTCGACAGCGGTGGCGATCCCTATGCTCGCGTGCGCGCGCGCATCGAGGCGGCGACCTCCGCCTGGGCGGGAGGCATGACGCTCGCCGAGATCCGCACGAGCTTCGAGGCCTTCCTCGGCGACGGCGACGGCGCTCCGGAGGTGCGACGCGCGCCGGTCGTGCTCGGCGGCCTTCCCGCCTGCGCCTTCGACCCACCCGGGGCGTGGACGGACCGCCCGCTGCTCTACTGCCATGGCGGCGGCTTCCAGATCGGCTCGGTGCGCTCGCATGCGGGGCTGATGGCACGCCTTGCGGCGGCGAGCGGGGCGCGGGTGCTGGGCTTCGACTATCGCCTCGCCCCGGAGCATCGCTTTCCCGCGGCGCCGGACGACGCCTTCGCCGCCTATAGCGCGTTGCTGGAGGCGGGGACCGTGCCGCTCGCGATCGTCGGGGATTCCGCCGGCGGCGCGCTCGCCCTCGGCGTCGCCGTGCGGGCGCGCGACGCTGGCCTGCCGCTGCCCGAGGCGCTGGTGCTGCTCTCGCCTTGGCTCGATCTCACCATGAGCGGGGAAAGCTACACCGCGCTGGCGGAGAGGGACATTTTCTCCAAGCCCGCACAGCTCGCGGCCATGGCGCGCACCTACCTGGGCCGCGCCCACGCACCGTCCGATCCCGCCGCCTCTCCGGTGCTGGGCGGCCTCGCCGACCTGCCGCCCATGCTCGTCCATGCGGGCGGGCACGACATCACGCTCGACGACAGCCACCTCCTTGCTCGCAACGTCGTGGCGCAGGTCGGGCGGGTGGAGGTCGAGGTCTTCCCGGCCATGTGCCACCATTTCCAGGTGTTCGAGGAACTGCCCGAGGCGGCGGCGTCCCTCGCGCGCATCGGCGCCTTTCTCCGGGCGCTCTGACGCCCGGATCGGCAGCTTCCCGCCGTCTCCTGCTACTTGACCTGATACCTGCCGGTCTCCCGCGGGAGGCCGGCATTGTCGCGCCCTACGGATCGAGCCGGGCGGGATCGAGGCCCCAGTCGGCCATGATCTCGCGGCCGTGCGCGCCCAGCGCCGCCGGCCCGTGAGCGATCGCGGAGGGGGTGGCGGAGAAGCGCGGGGCGGGAGCGGGCTGCACCACGCCGTCGACGGTCACGAAGGCGTCGCGGGCTCTCGCGTGCGGGTCGGCGGCGGCTTCGTCCCAGTCGAGGACGGGGGAGACGCAGGCGTCCGTGCCGGCGAACATGGCGGTCCAGTGGTCCCGCGGTGCGGAGAGGAAGACGGCGGCGAGGCGCGCGCGCAGGCGGCCCCATGCGGTGGGGTCCGCCATGTGGGTGAATTCCGCAGCGTCGAGCTCCAGCGTCTCGATGAGGATCTGGTGGAACTTTCGCTCCACCGGTGCCACCGTGAGGAACTTCCCGTCCGCGCAGGCATAGGTGCCGTAGAAATAGGCCCCGCCGTCGAGCAGGTTCGCCTGTCGTTCAGCGCCCCACAGACCGCCGGCGCGGAAGCCCCAGAACATGGCGGCGAGAAGAGAGGCGCCGTCGGTCATGGCGGCGTCAACCACCTGGCCCTCGCCGGAGGCCTTCGCCCCCAGCAGCGCCGCCACCATGCCGAACGCCATCAACATGCCGCCGCCGCCGAAATCGGCCACCAGGTTCAGCGGGACCGGCGGCGGCGTATCGGCCGGCCCCATGGCGGCGAGCGCCCCGGTGGCGGCGAGATAGTTGAGGTCGTGCCCGGCGGTCTCCGCCAGCGGGCCGTACTGTCCCCAGCCGGTGACGCGGCCATAGACGAGGCGTCGGTTGGCGGCCAGGCACGTCGTCGGCCCGAGGCCGAGGCGCTCCATAACGCCCGGCCGGAACCCTTCGATGAGGCCGTCGGCGCGGGCGACGAGATCGAGGATCACGGCATGATCCCGATCCGCCTTCAGGTCGAGGGCGATCGACCTGCGCCCGCGCGCCAGCACGTCGAAGCGGGTGTTCATGAGCGGGATCTCGGGCCGCTGCCCCTTCTGGTGCACGCGGATCACCTCGGCGCCCGCGTCCGCCAGCATCATGGCGGCGAAGGGGGCGGGCCCGAGGCCGACCATCTCGACAATTCGAAGTCCGGCGAGGGGCCCCGTCATGTGGCGCTCCGGCTATGGTGGTCGGGCGCGCTGTGCCGCGCCGCGACGTCGGAAACGGGGAAAACCGCGGCCCCGCTCGCGGGATCCGGTCGGCGCCAGCGTAAGCAGGGGCGCGCGGGGCGGGGTCGTGCGTCAGCCCTGGCTCGTCGGTAGATGCACGGTGAGACCGTCGAGGCTCGGGGCCACCTTCACCTGGCAGGAGAGACGGGAGCTCTCGCGCACGCCCTCGGCGAATTCCAGCATGTCGCGTTCCATGCCGGCGGCAGCACCCACTCGGGCGCACCACGCCGGGTCGATGTGAACGTGGCAGGTGGCGCACGAGCAGGCACCACCGCACTCGGCCACGATGCCCGGCACGTTGGCGCGGCGGGCGCATTCCATGACGCTGAGCCCGTCCGCGGCATCGATCTCGATGCGCCGGCTGTCGGGCGTGACGAAGACGATCAGGGTCATCGGGGCTACCCTCGGATGTTCGGTTCTTGTCGGACGTAGGTGGCGCCGGCTCAGGCGCCGCAACCCATGCCGCCGGATACGCCCAGCACCTCGCCGGTGATGAAGGAGGCGCCCTCGGAGGCGAGGAAGGCCACGGCCGCCGCCACCTCCTGCGGCTCGCCGATGCGGCGCATGAGGGTGAGGCCGGCCATGTCGGCGAGGATCTTCTCGCCCGCCTCCGCCACCGCTCGCTCCACCATCGGGGTGCGGATGGGGCCCGGCGCCACCGCGTTGGCGGTGATGCGGTAGCGGGCGTTCTCGCGCGCGATCGAACGGGTGAAGCCGATCAGTCCGGCCTTCGCTGCGGCGTAGACCGTCCCGCCCTTGGAGCCGAGCCGCCCTGCCTCGGAGGCGACGTTGACCAGCCGGCCGTAGCGTGCGACCTGCATGGCCGGCAGGACGAGCCGCGTGAAGATGAAGGCCGTCTCGAGATTCACCAAGAGCAGGAAGCGCCAATCCTCTGCCGTGGTGTCGGTGAAGAAGGCGTGCTGGTCGGCGCCGATGTTGTTCACCAGCACGTCGAACGGGCCGTGGTCGGCGAACAGCGCCTCGGCGGCCGCCGCGTCGGTGCCGTCCATG